>ENA-UOVV01000009-UOVV01000009.1-compost-metagenome-genome-assembly--contig:-NODE-9-length-389214-cov-35.172588_pt1 | contig 389214 bp, 384 predicted proteins | sample MGYA00238155_ERZ761577 | MGnify/ENA primary metagenome ERZ761577 (study PRJEB28898, sample SAMN06268775) | compost metagenome | isolation source: Emeryville, CA | place: USA:Emeryville, CA | collected...
GACATCTCCCGCCAAGCGCGCTTGGCGGGAGATGTCACCCATGTGTCCGGTACGATCTGTCACCTATGTCTCGGGCCGCTCACCTCTCATACATCAACAACCGCCCGAGGCAGCAGACGCCAAGGGCGGACTTGGCGTTTGGGGGGCCTATACCGGAAATCGAGGCGGTGGCGCTCCAGCGCCCAGGGAAACGGCGGCACCGCGGCCGCATGGCTGGCCTGCCCCCGTAGGCAGCTATTGTCATGGCGGGCAAAACAGCCTGAATTGCCTCCGCTGGCGGCGGTCACCCAGGGGGCGGTCGACACGGGGCATGGGATGGTTGGCATCAGGTATCCGGGCAATGTCGGTCTCGCGGCGCGCCGGTCCCTTCGGCGGGGGCTGACGTGCTTCCTGTTGTCGCTGTCCGTCCTCGTCGTGTTGTCCGGCGCCACAGCGGCGTGGGCTGCGTCGCTTGACCTCACCGAGCAGGAGCGCCGGTGGATCGCGGAGCATCCCAGCGTCAGTGTCGGGGTGGTCTCCGACAACGAGCCCTACTCCTTCTTCCGCAACGGCCAGATCATGGGCTGGACCGTCGACGTGCTCCATCGGCTGGAGGCACTCACGGGTCTGCCGTTCAACATCCGGATGGGAATCTGGCCCGAGATCTACGGCCAGTTCCGGGACGGCGCCCTCGACGTGATCGCCGACATCTCGCGGACCGAGGAGCGAGCCGGCGCTATCGCCTTCACCGACCCCTACCACCTGCGCCGGACGGTGCTCTTTCAGAACGTCGATCGTCCGCTCAGCGATCTGGAGTCCGTCGAAGCCCTCCGTGGCAAGCGGATCGGCGTCATCAAGGACATCTACTACGCCGACGCCCTGCGGCGCGCGGGTATCGAGCCGGTGGAGTACGGCAGCTACCGGGAACTGCTTGCGGCCGTCGCCTTCGGCTGGATAGACGCCGCGGCGGCCGCCGAGATGACCGGCAACTTCTTCGCCCGGGAGAACGGCTTCTCGAACGTCGATGTCGCCGGCGCCCTGCCGCTCACCGGCGTCAGCCTTGAAGACTTCCGCCTCGGCGTCCTCCGGGGGCCGGCCGGCTCGGATCGGGCGATCCTGCATGGCATCCTGGACAAGGCCGTCGCGGCTCTGCCCACGGAAGAACTCGCGGGCATCACCGAGCGATGGCTGGTCTACCGCAGCGGCCGGGCGATCGCACCGGGGCCGCTGCGCCTGCTGCCGGAAGAACAGGCCTTCATCCAGACGGCGCCGGCCCTGAAGATCGGCTTCATGAGCGACTACGAGCCCTTCAGCTTCCTGGCCGACGGGCGGGGGCAGGGGCTGGCGGTGGAACTCGCCCACGACATCTCGGCGCAGACGGGGCTCGTGCTCGCGCCGGTCTACGACAACTGGTCGAATCTGCTCTCCCGCTTCCGGCAAGGCGACATCGATATCATCGCGAACATCTCCCACACGGAGGAACGTGCCGCCTACACCCTGTTCTCGCAGGAATACTACCGGATTCCGAACGCGGTGTTCGTGCGTTCCGGCTTTGGGCCGTACGAGGGGCTGCAGTCCCTCTTGGGCAAGACGGTCGGCATCGGCCGGGACATCTATTACGGAGAGAAGCTGAAGCAGAAGCTGGGGGAGGTCCGCGCCTACCCGGCGCAGGAGGAGATCCTGCGGGCGCTCTCCCGCGGCGAGGTCGATGCGGCCATCATGGCGCTGAGCAACGGCAACGCCATCATCCGCCGTCTCGGTCTGATCAACATCGAGATCGGCGGCGAGTTCGTGATGGACGGCGTCCAGCGGGAGGACCTCCGCTTCGGCGTGTCGCCGAAGTATCCCTATGCCAAGAGCATCATAGACCGCGCCATGAGCGCCTTGCCGCTCGCCAGGTGGAGCGAGCTCGAGACGCGCTGGCTCGGCCCGGCCGTGGCTGGAATCACCCGGGATCGGGTGGCGCTGACGACCGAGGAGAGGGCCTACCTCGACCGCAAGGGGGTGGTCACCGTCTGCGTGGATCCCGACGCCCCGCCGTTCATGCGGCTCGAGGGCGACGGCACGCTCGACGGGGTCGCAGCCGACGTCCTTTCCCTGCTTGCGGAGCGGGGCGGTTTCTCCTGGCAGACGACGGCGCTGCCGGACCGGAGGGTCGCCCCGAGCTGCGACCTGCTGCCTCTGGTGACCGAGGAGCCTATCTCCCCGGCGGACTGGGATTTGACGCCGCCATACCTCGTTCTCCCGGTGGCGATTGCGACCCAGCTGCACAAGCCCTTCGTCGAAAGCCTGCGGGAGCTCTCCGGCCAGCGCGTGGGCATCGTGCCGGCGCGGGTTCCCGCGGGGCTGCTGCGCCGACGCTATCCCGACGTGACGCTGGTGGAGGTGGCGAACGAGAAGGCCGGCATCGACAGGCTGCAGAATGGCGACCTCGACGCGGTGCTGGGCACGCTTCCGGCTCTCGCCTACGTCATCACCAACGACGGCGTGAACGAGGTCAAGATCTCCGGCCGGGTCGCCGAGGACTGGCGGGCCGCCATCGCGACGCGGGCCGACGAGCCCCTGTTGGGCGAGATCATCGCGAAGCTGGTCGCCGGTCTCGGCCCGGACGAGATCCAGACCATCGTGAACCGGCGGATGCTGGTGCGGGTGGAGAGGACGGTCGACTACACCCTGGTGCTTCACCTCGCCGGCGCGGCCCTGGTCCTGCTGGCGCTGTTCTTCTATTGGAATCGGAAGCTCTACCGGCTGAACAGTGCCTTGAACGAGGCCAACAGGAAGCTCCGGGACATCAGCATCACCGACGCCCTGACGGGCCTGTCCAATCGCCTGCACTTCGACGCGAGAGCGGCCGCCGACTTTGCCCTTTGTCGGCGGGAAGGGCGGATCTTCGCCATCGCCATGGTCGACGTCGACCACTTCAAGCCGATCAACGACGAGATGGGCCACGTCTTCGGCGATCTCTGCCTGCAGCACGTGGCGGCGATCCTTACCTCCTGTTTCCGACGCGGCGGCGACCTGGTCGCCCGCTATGGCGGCGAGGAGTTCGTCGTGGTCGCGCCGACCGACGCTCCGGAGGAGTTCGCCGATCGGCTGGAGAGCCTGCGCCGTGCGGTCGAGGACAGTCCGTTCGAGAACGCGCAGGGCCGGCGTCGTCTGACCGTGAGCGTCGGCTGCCACGGGGCGGTGCCGGGCGCGGCGGACAGCCTGGACGACTTCATCAGGCTGGCCGACACGCGTCTCTACGAGGCCAAGCGGCAGGGGCGGAACCGTGTGGTGAACAGCGGTCCCCCGGCTGCGCCCACCACAGCCGCCGGACGCGCCTGATCTCTCGCCGACAGCGCCTGCAAGGCGACTGGCACCTGCCGTTCTCCTGGTCGCACCGCCCGGACGTCGTCGCCTTCCGCACGGCGGCACCAGGGACGGGGGCGAGGGTGCCGGAGTGATATCACATGGGTGAATAGGGGGTGAGCCGCTGCCTCCGGCGCGTGCCCGCCGGCGGGGGGATGCTAGTCTTTCCGCAACAGGCCGGTTCACATCGGCGCCGGGACCGAGAGGAAGCGTGCAGAGGGTTCAGAGAGCCGACATCCACCGCGTGACCATTCCCTACCGCAAGGCGGTGACCTGGGAAGGCGGACGGGAGGAGGCTGCCGACTACGTCGTGCTGCGCCTCTTCGCGGACGATGGCACGGAGGGGGCGGCCGAGTGCACTGCCAAGCCGACCTGGAACGGCTGTGACGCTGCCACGCTTGCGACCGCCCTCGAACGGCTGGTTCTGCCGATGCTGAGGGGCCGCGATCTGGCCCAACCGGGTGCCCTGGCGGAGCCGCTGCGCCGACTGGTGGAGAACGCCGCCGCCAAGGCCCTCCTCGAAAACGCCCAGGCCGACCTTCTCGGCCTTGCGTCCGACCGGCCCGTACCCGTGTCCTGGACACTGACACGGGACACGCCGGAGCGCATGGCGCTGGAAGCCGAGGCCGTGGTCAAGCGCCACGGCTTCACCGTCCTCAAGGTCAAGGGCGGACAGGGGGCGGCTGTCGACAGCGCCGTCATCCGGGCGGTGCGCCATGCGGTCGGCGAGTCTGTCTCCTTCTACGTCGACACCAACGGCGCCCATCCGGCTGACGACGCCCTGGCCTACGCCGCGGCCCTCGAGGACGCCGGCGCGATCGCTGTCGAGGACCCCTATAACCTCAAGCCCGACAACCACCTAACGGCGGTGCAGGCGGGCCTGCGGGTGCCGGTGATCGTCGACTTCTCCCTCGACGGCGTCTCCAGCGCGCGGACTTTCCTGCAGCGGGGCGCGCGCGGCCTGAGCCTCAAGCCCACCCGCTTCGGGCTGCGCAAGACCTCCGAGATGGCCGACGCCGCCGCGCGTGCCGGTGCCCTGGTGGTGGTCGGCCTGTTCGGCGAGAGCCAGGCCGGGGCGGTCCACCTCATGGAGATGCACAGCCGGCTTCCGCCGGCCCTGCCGGCGGAAGCCACCTTCCACCTCACCCTGCTCGACCACTACCTGCACCAGCCCCTGGAGATCCGCGACGGCCGGCTGGTCCGCCCGGAGGCCCGCAATCTCGCCGCGCTGATCGACTGGCCGCGGCTCGAACGGCTGGGTGGCGGCCCGGTGGCGTCGGTCCGGTTCTGAAGGAGCGCCCGTCTTGACCACGCTCGGCTCGATCTACCGCCGCAACGCCCGGCTGTTCCCGGACCACCCCGCGCTGGTCTGGGAGAGCGGCCGGCTCACGCACCGGGAACTGCTGGCGCGGATCGACGCCATGGCGGCGGGGCTCGCGCGCCTGGGAGTCGGGCATGGGGACCGGGTGGCGGTGCTGTCGAAGAACAGCCCGCTGCAGGTGATCGCCTTCGGCGCCTGCGAGCTGGCGGGCTTCGTGGCGGTCGCCGTGAACTTCCGGCTGAGCCCGGAGGAAACGGCCTACATTCTCGCCGACAGCGGCGCGCGCACGCTCGTCTTCGAGGAGGAGTTCGCCGCCACGGTGGCGCAGGTGCGGTCGACCCTGGCCGACGAGCGGACCTACCTCTGTGACGGCAGCGCGCCCGTGTGGGCACGGTCGGTGGACGAGATCGCGCAGCCCGGCGAGAGCCTCGCCGGCGCGGGCCCTGCGCCGGACGATCTGGCCTACCTCATCTACACCAGCGGTACGACCGGCCGTCCGAAGGGCGTGATGCTCGACCACCGCAGCCAGCTCTGGCTCGGCCAGGAGGTGATCACCGCGGGCGCGATCCGCCAGGACGACCGGGCGCTCGTCGTCATGCCGCTCTACCACATCGGCGCCAAGTCGAAGCAGCTCGGCTATGCCATGGCCGGCGCGACCGTCCACCTGCGGCGCGGCTTCGATGCCGCCGAGGCACTGGACCTCATCGAGGCCGAGCGGATCACCGGCATCCACCTGGCCCCCGTCATGGTCCAGATGATGCTGGATGCGAACGAGAAGGCGTGCCGGGACACCGCCAGTCTGCGCGTGCTGCACTACGCCTCGGCCCCCATGCCGGTCGCGGTGCTGCGGCGGGCGATCGCCGCCTTCGGTCCGATCTTCGTGCAGTACTACGGGATGACAGAAACCGGCGTCTCCACCGTGCTTCTGCCGCACCAGCACGTCCTGGACGGCGCGCCCGAGGTGGTGGCGCGCCTCGCCTCGGCGGGGCAGCCGACCTTCTGGTCCGCTGCGCGGGTGGTGGACGAGGCGGGGCGGGACGTGGCCCCGGGCGCGCCCGGCGAGGTCCTGCTGGCCGGGCCGACGGTGATGCGCGGCTACTGGAACAAGCCGGAGGCCACGGCCGAGGCGATGCAGGACGGATGGATGCGCACCGGCGACATCGGTCGCCTCGACGCGGAGGGCTTCCTCTTCATCGTCGACCGCAAGAAGGACGTCATCATCAGCGGCGGGGAGAACATCTTCCCGCGCGAGGTGGAGGAGGCGTTGCACGGGCATCCCGCCGTCGACCAGGTGGCCGTGATCGGCGTGCCGGACGAGCGCTGGGGGGAGAGCGTCAAGGCCTGCGTCGTCCTGAAGCCCGGCGCCACCGCCTCGGCGGACGACCTCATCGCCTACAGCCGCACCCGCATCGCCAGCTACAAGAAGCCCCGGTTCGTCGAGTTCCTGCCGGGGCTGCCCCGGCTGGCGAACGGCAAGGTCGACAAGAAGGTCCTGCGCGCCGCGGCGGCGGCGCACCGCGAAACCGCCTGACACAGAGGGAGATGCAAGCCGTGTCGCAGTACGAGACGATCCTGGTGGAGAAGGCCGGCAAGGTGGCGACGATCACCTTCAATCGGCCGGAAAAGCGCAACGCCATGAGCCCGCAGATCCACGTCGACATGACGGCGGCCCTCGACGCGCTGAAGTTCGATCCCGAGATCAACGTCGTGGTGCTGACGGGCGCCGGCTCGGCCTTCTGCGCCGGCATGGACCTGAAGGAATACTTCATCGCCCACAAGAGCGATCCGATCGGGTTCGAGAAGGTCTACCGTCAGGCCGTCGAGTGGCGGGGTCGCACCCTGCGCTACTACCCGAAGGTGACCATCGCCAAGATCAACGGCGACTGCTTCGGCGGCGCCTTCTCCATCGTCGAGGGCTGCGACCTGGCGGTGGCGGCGGAAGAGGCGCGTTTCGGCCTGTCCGAGGTGAACTTCGGCATCTTCCCCGGCGGATCGGTCAGCAAGACCCTCGCCAACCTGCTGAGCCCGCGCGACGCGCTGCTCTATGCGCTGACCGGCCGGCCCTTCGACGGGCGGGAGGCGGCCCGCATCGGCTTCGTGAACTACGCGGTGCCGCGCGACACCCTCGACGCCGACGTCGATGCGCTGGCCGGCGAGATCGCCGCCAAGGACGGACACGCTCTGCGTGCCACCAAGGACGGCTACCGCCTCGCCCTGGAGATGAGCTGGGAGGCCTCGATGGACTACTGCCTGACCAAGCAGGACCAGCTCACCTGGCAGCAGAAGGGCGGCTGGCAGGACGAGGGCATCGGCGACTTCCTCGGCAAGCGCTACAAGCCCGGCCTCGGCGGGCGGGAGAAGATCAAGGGCGAGGACTGAGGGCAGGCCTCAGGCAGCCTGGGCGAGCGATCGCGGCAGGGTGCGGATGGCGTCGACGGCCTCGTCCAGGTGCTCGCGGAAGAGCGAGACGGGGCCGACCATCGCCAGGGCCAGGGTCTCCTCGATCCGGGGCTGGGGCCGGGGCTGGGGGATGGCCACGGCGAGCACGCTGACGCCCGGCACGGCGTAGCCCTCCGAATAGGCGTAGCCCGCCGCGCGGATCCGGGCGATTTCCGCCATGACGGCCGCCGTCTCCACCCGCAGCGCCGGGTCTTCCTCCAGGCTGTTGGTCCGGCGGATGAGGCGGCCGATGTAGCCGTCGTCGTGGGCGCTCAGCAGCAGGTGGCCGATGGTCGTCCGCGACAGCGGACGCAGCTCCCTTGGCCGCATCTCGAAGCGCAGGGCCGTGCGGGCGGGCAGGGCGCTCAGCACCTCGTAGCAGAGGTCGTTGCGAACCGAGACGGTGACCAGGTGCCTGAAGCGCTCGTTCAGGGTGCGCATCACCTCGTAGAGCCGGGACTCCGGGAAGTGGCTCTGCCCGATCCAGCCGCTCACCAGGGCGAGGCGAAGGGACGGGAAATAGCGGCGGGTGGCGTCCTGGTAGACGAGGTAGCCCGAGGTCTTCAGCGAACGCAGCAGGACCGACGTGCTGGACTGCGGCGTGCCCAGAGCGCGGGCGATCTCGGAGACGCCGAGAGGGCACTGGCGCTCGTAGAAGATCTCGAAGATCCGCAGCACGCGCTCGGCCGACTTGACCGTCTGGTGAGCGTCATAGTGAGCGACCGCCGGCACCCGATACCTCTCCCCTGACGGCCGGCGTCGCCGAGGCGGCGGCGCCCTCCCGCGACTGGCGGCGGCCGAGCAGCCAGGCGGCGGCCAGCGCGGCGACCGAGAGCAGCGGCACTGCCGGTGAGGCCGTGCCGAGCCACAGGGTCGACGAGCCCACCACTATCGCGCCGGCGATGCCGCAGATCCAGTAGGCCGTGCGGACCATCCGCCCGCCCTCGATTCCCGCGAGCGCCTGCGCCAGGAGGATCGACGCGGCAACGGCCGAGAGGCTGGCGTAGACGACCTGGACGGTCGAGCCGCTGGCGATCAGAGCCGGATTGTAGACCCACAGGAAGGGCACGAAGAAGCCGACCGACGCCAGCCGCAGGCCGGCCAGCCCGGTGGCCCACATGCCACTGTTCGCCATGCTGGCGGCGACGTAGCTGGCCACCGCCACCGGCGGGGTCAGCATGGAGAGCAGGCCGAAGTAGAAGAGGAAGAGGTGGGCGGCCAGCGGCTCCACGCCCGCCCGGACGATCGAGGGGGCCAGCACGATCGACAGCACGATGTAGACCGCCGAGGTCGGCATCCCCATGCCCAGGATGATGCAGACCACCGCGGTGACCAGCAGCATGACCAGCAGGCCGCTGGTCTCGGCGAGGCCGGCCAGGCTGTTGGCCAGCTGGAAGCCCAGGCCGGAGATGTTCAGCACGCCGATGGCGATGCCCGCGCCACCGCCGATCATGATGAGGGGCAGCACGTTCTCGCCCGACCCGACGATCGCGTCCTGGACGGCGACACCGCTTGGCGGCCGGCGGAACTTGAGCAGGGCGAGCACCAGCAGGCCGCCGGAGGCATAGAGGCCGGCGACGGCCGGATCGAAGCCCAGACCGATCATCAGATAGATCAGGATCGCCAAGGGGGCGAGGTAGATCCAGCCGCTGCGCAGGACGGCCCCGGCCCGCGGCAGCTCGGACTTCGGCAGGCCCCGCAGCCCCTGGCGCTTGGCCATGGCGTCGACCTGGATGAAGAGCCCGAGGAAGTAGAGCGCGGCAGGAATGGTGGCGGCGATCACCACATCCGCGTAGTCGATCTGCAGGAACTCCGCGATCAGGAAGGCGGTCGCGCCCATGATCGGGGGAGCCAGCTGGCCGCCGTTCGACGCCACGGCCTCGATCGCCGCCGCGTCCTGAGGACGGTAGCCGTTGCGCTTCATCAGCGGGATGGTCACCACGCCTGTGCTGATGATGTTGCCGACGGTCGTGCCGTTGATCGATCCGAAGGCGGCCGAGGCGAGGATCGCCACCTTGGCGGGGCCGCCGCGGCGATGGCCGAGCAGGGCCATGGCCAGGTCGGTGAAGAAGCGGCTCGCGCCGGTCAGCTCCAGCAGCTTGCCGAAGACGACGAAGACCAGGACGATCGTGCAGATGACGTGGAGGACGCTGCCGGGGATGCCGTTGGAATCGGCGAAGAGGTAGATCGCGACCTTCGCGGGTGGCTGCTCGAAGGCCTGCAGGGTGCCGGGCAGGTACTGGCCGAAGAGGCCGTAGACGATGAAGCCGCCGAACAGGAGGGCGATGGGCGCGCCGCAGGACCGCCAGACCCCCAGCAGCAGCAGGCCGATGCCGAGGCAGGCCGGCAGCCACTTCACCAGGGAGCGGTTCGCGGCATCGATCAGCCAGTCCTCGTAGTGGACGGACATGTAGACCCAGCAGGCCAGGGCGACGAGCGCGAGCAGCAACTCGATCCAGCCCGCCTGCCTGCGGAAGGGGAACTTGATGAAGACGGCCGCGGTGGCGAGGCCGAGCAGGACGCCGAGCAGTTCCTCGATCAGGATCGGCGTTCCCAGCCGCTGCGGCACCGAGAGAACGAAGGCGAGCCCGAGGATCGGGATGATGATGTTGCAGACGCGGTAGAGCAGCGTTGCGGCGACGGTGCCCATGCAGGTCTCCGAAGGAAGCCCCGGAAGGGGAAGACGGGGCCGCCGCGCTTCCGATCACCGCGGCCCGTCGGTATCCTCAGTTCTTGTGCAGACCGATCTCTCGATAGAAGCGTTCCGCCCCCGGCTGGTACGGGACCGGGGTCGGCTGCAGGCCGAGATCGTCGCGGGAGAAGCGGCGCAGGGCCGGGATCTCTTCCTGCAGGGTCGCCCAGTTCTCGTAGATCGTCTTGGCGATCCGGTAGGCGTCCTCGTCGCTGACCGTCGGGCCGGCGTTCACGAACAGCTCCAGGCCGATCACCGGGATCGGCGCATCGACACCGACGTTGCGGGGCGACGGCTCGGAAGTGACGACGCGGGCGCCGCTGAGCTGGGACTCGGCGAACTCGTTGGTGGCCTTGTCCCCGAGCGCGAGGACCCGCATGCCGCCCGGGGTGGAGGCGTCGGCCTGCCGGAGCGCAGGAATGCCGAGCCCGATGGGTGCGGCCTCGGCCCGCCCTTCGGTCACAGCCGCGAGGCCCTGTCCCAGACCGCCGGCGTCGGTGGCGGTGACGTCGCTGGGCGAGAGGCCGGCCGTGGCGAGCATCAGCTCGTTGACCTTCTCCAGCACGATGTTCGACTTGATGCCGACGACGACCGTCTTGCCCTTGAGGTCTGCGACGGTCTTCAGCCCGGAATCGGCGCGGGCGACGAAGGCATACTCCAGGTTCATGAGCCGCGCGATCGGTGCCACGCCCTTGACCGGCTCGGTGTAAGGCGCCTGGCCCTTCACGGCGAGGCCAAGTTCCACGCCGATGAAGATGCCCAGCGTCAGTTCGCCCTGCGCCAGCAGCGGTACGTAGGAGGAGGTGCCGCCGTGCGGTTCCACGGTAGAGCGGATGCCGAGCTTTTCCTGCAGCAGCTTGGCGACGCCGCTGCCCAACACATGGGCGATCGTGCCCGAAGGGTTGGTGCCGATGGTGATCTGCCGCAGCTCGGCCTGTGCCGGCACGGCCCCGGCGATGCAGGCGGCGACGGCGATGGCGCCAAACAAGGATCTCATGATCGCGTCCTCCCGTTGCGTCTTCGGCGAAGCCGACGGAAGGGTCAGTATTCCCGTCGGTCCCGCTGCCTCGACTTGCCGAGGCACTGTGACCTTTGAAGTCTAGGACACAGCCTTACGCTGCCGCTTTCTGAGCGGCAACTTTGGATGGACAGTGATCACGTATGTGATATCGCGCCGGACGACGGCTTCAGATGCGCCCCAGTCCTGGAAGCAGCCGCAGGGCGTTCTCCCGCTCGATCGCCCGCAGAAGGCCAGGGGGAAGATCCAGTTGGGCGAGTGCGGCGATGGACGCCGCCGTCGTCGGCTCCGGCGCGAAGGGATAGTCGCTGCCGAAGAGAATGTGCTCCGGGGCGGTCAGCTCGAGCAGGGCGGAGAGGGCGACGCCGTTGGCCGACAGGGCCGTGTCGAAGTACAGCCGGCGAAGCTCTTCACGCACGCCCTCCGGAACCGCCGGCTTGAAGTCCGGCCGCTGTTCCAGGCGCGCCATGCGTTCGGCTAGGAAGGGCACGGTTCCCCCGGCGTGCGAGAAGATCCAGCGGATGTTCCGGCAGCGGTTGAAGGTGCCCGAGAACAGCAGGCTGGCGACGGCGCGGGTGGTGTCGAAGGGGAACTCGAGGGTGGCCGCAGGCAGGCCTGGCAGACAGGTGCAGCAGGCGGCCGCGGTCGGATGGAAGAAGACGACGGCGCCGCGCCGGTCCAGTTCGTCGAACACCGGCGCGAAGGCCGGTTCCCCGGGATGCTGTCCGGCGTAGCTGGTCATCAGGCCGATGCCGTCGGCGCGCAGGTCGTCCAGAGCGTAGCGGATCTCTTCCAGGCTGGCGTCGACATGGGGCAGGGGGAGGGCGGCGAAGAGGCCGAAGCGCCCCGGGTGGTCGCGGCGCAGGGCGGCGGCATAGTCGTTGCAGTGCCGGGTGAGGTCGGCCGTCTCGGCCGGATCGGCCAGCTCCAGGCCGGGGGCGGAGATGGACGTCACCGCCGTCTCGATCTCGTGGCGGTCCATCAGCGCCAGCGAGTGGTCGGGGGACCAGACCGGCGTCTTGCCGGAAACCATCATCGGGCCGATGCGCGCATCGCCGATCCGCTGCACGTAGTCAGGTGGCAGGATGTGGTGGTGCACGTCGATGCGGTGGGGCGTCATCGTTCTTCCTCTTGCGACCGCTGCACCCCCTTAGCACGCTGTGGGAAGGGCGGCAAAAATTTCGTTATTTCACGTGATATGCGATCATCCGGCCGCCTCATCCGAAGAGAGTGCGCGACAGCCCGACGGCGGTGTTGCGGATGTGGACCTTCAGAAGCTCCGCGGCGAGGCCCTCGCTCCGGCCCATGGCGGCGTCGAACAGGGCCTTGTGCTCTTCCATCAGCTTCTGTTTCGGCACCGCCTGCAGTGCGACGGCCTGTCGGCGGTAGCGCTGCGCCTGCTCGGCAAGGCTGCCCGCGAACCGCAGCAGCAGCGGCGAGCCGCAGTTGGCGACCAGGGCCAGATGAAAACGCCGGTTCTCGGCCTCCCAGAGACCGCTCGAGCCGGCTGGATCCTCGTCGAGTCGCGCTTCGATCCGATTCAGCCGATGGAAGGCGGCGACCACGGCGGTCTCCCAGTCCAGCGTCGCGTTGCGGATCGAGCGGACCAGCGCTTCGGGTTCGACGAAGAGCCGCATCGAAGTGATATCGTCGAACTCTGCCCTCGAGATGGGCGCGACCCAGTAGCCGCGCTGGCCCCGGGCGACGACGAGGCCGTCGGCCGCCAGGCGCGACAGGGCCTCGCGGAGCGGGCTCAGGCCGAAGCCGTACAGCTTCCGCAGGCGATCGAAAGGCAGCTTTTCGCCCGCCTTCTGCCGGCCGGCGACGATGTCCTCGCGCAGGCGCCAGTAGGCGGCCTCCGCCTGCGTGGCATGCCCCGCCTCCGGATCGAGTAGAACGGACACCGCAACTCCCCAGGCAGTTCTGTCCGGCCTGCGGCGCATGACCGCGGCCGGTGCGAGGCCTACAATTCTTCGGCCGCCCCGGGCTGTCAAAGCGGCTTCGCCGACCGCGACCCTGCGCGGGGTCCACGCGAGGGAGGGTCCTCCGTGGCTGTTGGCGGTCCAACGAATATCGATTTTAATTTACAGCGCAGAAATTCCTATGGTTCCCTCCTCGAAATGGTCGGCACGACCGCCGGGCGGCAAGCCGTTGCGGTGGAGCCGGCGCGCAGCAGGAAGGGGTTGGCTTATGAGACTGGCAGGGACACTTCTGGCCGGCGTGCTGGCGCTGGGCGCCATCGGCACCGTACAGGCGTCGTCGCCGCTCAAGGTCGGCTTCGTCGCACCGATGACGGGGGCGCAGGCGGAGTACGGCCTGCAGATGACCCGCGGCATCCAGGTGCTGATGGACGAGCGCGGCAACACGGCGGGGGGCCGGAAGGTGGAGATCATCACCAAGGACTCGGGCGGCCCCAACCCCGACGTGGCCAAGCGCCTGACCCAGGAGCTGATCGTCAAGGACAGGGTCGACCTGCTGACCGGCTACGGCTTCAGCCCGAACGCCTTCGCCGCGGCCCCCCTGGCGACCGAGGCGGGGATCCCGCTGGTCATCATGAACGCCGCGACCTCCAGCATCCCGGAGAAATCGCCCTTCATCGTGCGCTTCTCCATGACCCTCGCCCAGCACGCCTATGGCATCGCCAAGTGGGCGAACGGCCAGGACATCAGGAGGGTCTACACGCTCTACGCGGACTACGGGCCGGGGCGGGATGCCAACGCCCAGTTCAAGAAGACCTTTCAGGCGGACGGCGGCGAGATCGTCGGCGAGATCGGGGCTCCGCTGCAGACCGTCGACTTCGGGCCCTACATGCAGCGGATCAAGGACGCCAGGCCCGACGCGCTTTTCATGTGGTTCCCCTCCGGCGAGCTGGCGAACACGATGCTGCGCGCCTTCCGCGAGCGCGGGCTGGAAGCCGAGGGCATCAGGCCGCTCGGCACCAGCGACCTGGTGGACGACATGTTCGTCGATGCCATGGGGGACGCCGCCGTCGGGCTGATCACCGCGGGGCACTACTCGGTCGCTCATGACTCGGCGAAGAACAAGGCCTTCCTCGACCGCTACCACAAGCTCTTCGGCACCGACGTGCGCCCAAACTTCATGGCGGTCGCGGCCTACGACGCCATGGCGGCCATCTACGACGTCGCCGACGAACTGAAGGGCGACGTCGACGGCGAGGCGGCGATGAAGCTCTTCGCCGGCATGCGGATGGAGAGCCCCCGCGGACCCATCTCGATCGATCCCGAGACCCGCGACATCGTCCAGAACATCTACATCCGCAAGACCGAACGGGTGGACGGGGCGCTATACAATGTCGAGTTCGAGACGCTGGAGGCGGTCAAGGACCCGGGCAAGTAGATGCCCGGCCGAGCGCGCGCCATGCTCCGCTCAGACAAGCATCGTGCGCGCCTCTGCGGCGCCGGCCTGCAGCAGCGGCAGGAACTCGTCGAGCATCCGGGCCGGCGGGACCCGATCGACATGCACCCCGACATGAATCGCGCAGGCGGCGGAGCCGTCGTGACGATGGACCGGCACGGCGATGGAGGCGAAACCCTGTTCGGCCTCCTCGCTGACCAGGGCGTAGCCCTGCCGGCGCGCGGCCAGGATGGCCTCGCGCAGCCGGACCTTGTCGACGATCGTCCGGTCGGTGGCCGGCCGCGGATCGATGCGGGCCAGGCGGCCGTCCAGCACGTCGTCCGCCAGCTCGCCGAGCAGGACGCGGCCGACGGCGGTGAAGTGTGCGGGTATGCGGTAGCCGACTTCGAGGCCGATCGAGACGATGCGCACCGGGGTCGCACGGGCCACGAAGACCACGTCCAGGTCGTGCAGGACGGCGGCCGAGCAGTTCTCCCCCGCCTGGGCCGAGATCCGCTCGACGATCGGCTGCATGACGGCGGGCACCACGCTGGACGACAGATAGGACTGGGCGAAGGTCAGGACCCGCGGCGTCAGGCGGAAGGTGCGCCCGTCGGACTCCAGGTAGCCCAGACGCTCCAGGGTGAAGAGGATGCGGCGGGCGGCGGCGCGGTTGAGGCCGACCAGCTGGGCCACGTCGCTGATGGTGAGGCGTGCCCGCTCCTGCCCGAAGGCCGCCAGCACGCGCAGGCCTCGGGCGAGGATCTCCAGGAAATCCCGGCCGTGCGCCTCGGCCAGCTCCAGGTCTTCGGGGCTGCGATTCAGGCGGGGCATGGACGGCTCTCCGGCGGGCTTTCGGTGGTGGTGCGAGGATGCGCGGGGCGCTTGCCCGCGATCAGCAGGGAGACCTATAATCGCACATCTGTTCGGTCAGTGAACAGAGGCCCTTCCATCGCCAGCTCGGGATGCCAGCCATGATGAGCCGGGAGCAGAACGACCACATCACCCGGGTGGGTCCGGGGACGCCGGTGGGAACCCTCATGCGCCGCTATTGGCAGCCGGTCGCTCTGGTGGAGGACCTGCCCGGTGAGCGCCCGGTGATGCCGGTGCGGCTGCTTGGCGAGGATTTCGTTCTGTTCCGCGACGAGGCCGGCCGCTACGGACTGCTCGACCGCGACTGCCCGCACCGCGGCGCCGATCTGGCGTTCGGCCGGCCGGAGAGCGGCGGGCTGCGCTGCGCCTTCCACGGCTGGCTGTTCGACGCCGAGGGCAACTGCCTGGAGACGCCCGCCGAGCCGGCCACCTCCAGCCTGTGCAAGCGCATCCGCCAGCGTGCCTTCCCCGTCGTCGCGCGCGGCGGGATCCTGTGGGCCTGGCCGGGCGAAGGGGCGCCGCCCGCCTTTCCGGCGATAGACTGCTTCGTGGCTCCCGAGGCCTACACCTTCGCCTTCCGCGGGCTGATGGAATGCAACTGGCTGCAGGCGCTGGAAGTGGGCATCGACCCCGCCCACGCCTCCTACCTTCACCGCTTCTTCGAGGACGAAGATCCGCAGCAGGCCTACGGCAAGCAGTTCCGCGGGGCGTCGGCCAACAGCGACCTGCCGATGACCAGGGTCCTGCGCGAATACGACCGCCCGGTGATCGAGGTGGAGCGGACCAGCTACGGCATGCGGCTCGTGGCCCTGCGGCGGATCGACGGCGAGCGCACCCACGTGCGGGTCACCAATCAGCTCTTCCCGCACGCCTTCGTCATCCCGCTGTCCACCGAGATGACGATCACCCAGTGGCACGTGCCGGTCGATGACGAGACCTGCTACTGGTACGCGATCTTCACCAGCTTCCGCTCCCCCGTCGACAAGGCGAAGATGCGGGCGCAGCGCCTGGAGCTCTACGAGCTTCCCGACTATCGCTCCCGCAAGAACCGCGGCAACGCCTACGGCTTCGACGCCAGGGAACAGCGCGGCCAGACCTTCACCGGCATGGGCAGCGACATCAACGTGCACGACCAGTGGGCCGTGGAGTCGATGGGGCGGATCCAGAACCGCACGCGCGAACATCTGGCCTATTCCGACAAGGGGATCGCCCTCTATCGCCGGATCCTGCGCGAGCAGATCGCGCGGGCGGAGGCGGGCGAGGCGGTGATGCTGTCGGATCCGGTGGAGGCGGCCGCCCTGCACGGACCGGCGACCATGGACGGCATCGGCCCGACGGAAGGCTGGGAGCGCTGGTGGGGCGAGGTCGATGCGGCCCGCCGGTCCGGAGCCCCCTGGTCGGCTCCGGCCCTCGGCTCCGTCCAGGCCGCCGAGTGATGCTCATCGCGTGCGCCGAGAGACGCCCATGAGCTTCGTCGCCCGGCACGGCCTCTGGTCGCAGGCGCAGGAGCAGGCGGCCGCCGAACTCCGGCGCTCCCTCGCCGCCGGCCACCTCGACACCGTCCGGCTGTCCTTCGCGGACCAGCACGGTGTGCTGCGCGGCAAGACGCTGATCGCCTCGGAGGTCGACGGGGCGCTGGACAGCGGCTGCACCGTCACGACGACGCTGCTGGCCAAGGATACCTCCCATCGCACCGTCTACCCGGTCTTCACCGCCGGCGGCGGCTTCGGCATGCAGGAGATGGAGGGGGCGGCCGACGTCATCCTGGTGCCGGACCCGACCACGTTCCGGGTGCTGCCCTGGGCGCCGCGCACCGGCTGGATGCTCTGCGACCTCGCCTTCTCGCACGGCGGCCCGGTGCCCTTCTCGACCCGCGATCTGTACCGGTCGGTGGTCGAGCGGCTCGCCGGGCGCGGCTACGACTTCATGGCCGGGCTCGAGGTCGAGTTCCACATCTTCCGGATCGAGCAGGCGAAGATGGCGCCGCACCACGCGGGCCAGCCCGGCGAGCCCCCCGACGTCTCCATCCTGACCCACGGCTTCCAGTATCTGACCGAACAGCGCTACGACCAGCTGGAGCCGGTGCTGGAGATCATCCGCCAGAACGTCGTCGGGCTGGGCCTGCCGCTGCGGTCTATGGAGGTGGAGTACGGGCCCAGCCAGTGCGAATTCACCTTCCGCCCGGGCATCGGCCTGGAGCCGGCGGACCTGATGGTGCTGTTCCGCAGCGCCGTGAAGCAGATCTGCCGGCGCCACGGCTACCACGCGACCTTCATGTGCCGGCCGAAGATCCCGAACGTCATCTCGTCGGGCTGGCACCTGCACCAGTCGCTGGTCGGCCGCGCCGACGGCGCGAACGCCTTCATGTCGCGGCGCGACGACCAGCTCCTGTCCCCCCTGGCGCGGCGCTATCTCGCCGGGCTCTTGCACCATGCGCGCGCGGCGACCGTCTTCACCACGCCGACGATCAACGGCTACAAGCGCTATCGCTCCTATTCGCTGGCGCCCGACCGGGCGGTCTGGGGACGCGACAACCGCGGCGTCATGATCCGTGTCCTGGGCGAGCCCCACAGCCCGGCGACACGGCTGGAGAACCGGGTCGGCGAGCCGGCCGCCAACCCCTATCTCTACATGGCGGCGCAGATCCTCTCCGGTCTCGACGGCATCGACCGGGACCTCGAGCCCGGGCCTTCGGCCGACACGCCCTATGAAACCGAGGCACCGCTGCTGCCGAAGTCGCTGGCCGAGGCGGTGCAGGCGCTGGACGACGACCCCTTCTTCCACGAGGCGATGGGGAGCAAGTTCATCGACTATTACGTGTACATCAAGAATGCGGAGATCGCGCGCTTCCAGGCGGAGGTCACCGACTGGGAGCATCGGGAGTACTTCGATTCCTTCTGAACCCGCCGCACGTGCGGGCAGGGAAAGGGCAGGGGAAGGCATGAACGCGTTTCGGCGTCGCCGCGGCTGAACGGACGCATGGCGACCATTCTCTTCGACGGGCTGGCATTCGGGGCGCTGCTGTTCCTCATCGGCGTCGGCCTGTCGGTCACCATGGGGCTGATGAACTTCGTCAACCTCGCCCACGGCAGCTTCGCCATGGTCGGGGGCTACGTCGCCGCGGTCGCGATGAACGATTACGGCGTGCCCTTCGTCCCGGCGCTGGTCCTCGCCATGGGTGCCGGCGCCGTCAGCGGCGCTCTCGCCGAGGTTCTGCTGATCCGCCACCTCTACCGCGCCCATCCCCTCGACCAGGTGCTGCTGTCCATCGGCCTGGTCTTCGTCTCGGTCGCCGTCGCGACCTACTTCTTCGGCCCCACCATGCTGCCCTTCGCGCCGCCGGCCTGGCTGGACGGCCAGTTCGCGGTCGCCGGTCTGGACCTCAGCCGCTACCGGCTCTTCCTCATCGTCGTCGGCGCGGTCCTGGTGGTCGCCCTGCTGCTCTTCCTCGACCGCACCCGCTACGGCGCCATGATCCGGGCGGCGGTGGACAACCAGCGGGTGGCGCAGGCGACCGGCATCGACGTGCGGCGCCTCTTCTTCCTCACCTTCACCTTCGGCTGCGCACTCGCCGGCCTGGGCGGCGCCCTCAGCCTGGGCATGCTGAGCCTCAACCCGGTCTTCCCGCTGCGCTACATGGTCTACTTCCTGATCGTGGTGAGCGTCGGCGGGGCGGGCACCATCACAGGGCCGCTGCTGGCCGCGATCATCCTCGGCATCGGCGATCTCGCCGGGAAGTACTACCTGCCGGAGGCCGGCGGCTTCCTCATCTATCTGCTGATGCTGGCGATCCTGCTGGTCCGGCCGAACGGCCTCATCCCCAAGAAGGGGGGCGCCTGATGCGGCTGCCGCGTCCCACCGTCACCCCGCTTCAGCTGCGCGGCCTCGAGGTGCTCTTCTGGCTGGGCTTCGCCGCCTGCTTCTTCGTCTTCCCCGACCAGCTCTACCTGCTGACCCAGATCCTGATCGCCGGGCTCTTCGCCGTCGCCCTGGACCTGGCGCTGGGCTACGCCGGCATACTGACGCTCGGCCACGCGGTCTTCTTCGGGCTCGGCGCCTATGCCGCGGGGCTGCTGTCCAAGTACGGTTGGGGCGAGCCGTTCAGCGGCCTCGCCCTCGCAGCCCTGCTCTGCGGCCTGTTGGGCTACCTCACCAGCGTACTGGTCATCCGCGGGGCGCCCCTGACCCAGCTGATGGTGACCATCGCGGTCGTCGCGGTGGTCGGCGAGATCGCCAACCAGTGGACCCCGGTGACCGGCGGCTCCGACGGCCTGCAGGGCATGGACATGTGGCCGGTCCTGGGCCTGTTCCGCTTCGACCTCTGGGGGCGCACCGGCTTCGTCTACGCCTTCGCCGTGGTGCTGGCCTGCTTCCTCTTCGTCCGGCTGGTCCTGAAGTCCCCCTTCGGCCTCGCCCTGCGCGGCATCCACGACAACCGCCGGCGCATGGCGGCGATCGGCTCGCCGGTCGCCGAGCGGCTGCGGGTCGCCTTCTGCTTCTCCGCCGGTCTGGCGGGGGTCGCCGGGGCGCTGATGGCGCAGACCACCCAGTTCGTCGGTCTCGACTCGCTCAGCCTCGACAAGTCGGCCGAGATCCTGATCGTGCTCATCGTCGGCGGCACCGGCCGGCTCTACGGCGGCCTGATCGGCGCGATCATCTACATGATCGTGCACGACATCTTCGCCGACCTGAGCCCCGCCTTCTGGATGTTCTGGCTCGGGATCTTCCTGATCGCGGTGGTCATGATCGGCCGGGGCGGGTTCCTCGGCCTGCTCTCCCGCCTCTTCCGGGTCGAGGCCGAGCGATGAGCGGCGGCACGACCCTTCGCGCGCCAACCCTTCGCGCAACCGGGCTGAGCGTCAGCTTCGGTGCCATCCACGCCGTCAACCGGGTCGACCTGGAGATCGCGCCGGGGGCGCGGCACGCCCTGATCGGTCCGAACGGGGCGGGCAAGACGACCCTGGTCAACCTGCTGACCGGGGTGCTGCGGCCGACGGCGGGGCGGATCCTCCTGGGCGAGCGGGACATCGGCGGGCTGTCCAGCGACGCCCGCGCCCGCCTCGGCCTCGCCCGGACGTTTCAGATCAACGCGCTCTTCCCCTCGCTGACGCCGCGCCGGTCCATCGTGCTGGCGGTCGCCGAGCGGCAGGGGCAGGGCAGGGTGTGGTGGACCCCGCTGCGGCGCCGCGCCGACTTCTACGACGAGGCGGCCGTGCTGCTGCACCAGCTGGGGCTGGAGGAACACGCCGACGTGCCGACGGCGCAGCTGCCCTACGGCAAGCGGCGTCTGCTCGAGATCGCCCTCGCCCTCGCCCTGCGCCCTCGCGTCCTGCTGCTGGACGAGCCGGCGGCGGGCATCCCGGCGGGCGAGAGCGGCGAGGTCTTCGAGGTGATCGACGCGCTGCCCGACGACATCGGTATCCTCTTCATCGAGCACGACATGAACCTGGTCTTCCGCTTCGCGCGCCGCATCTCGGTGCTCGCCGCCGGGGAGATCCTGGCGGAGGGGACGCCGGCCGAGATCGCCGACGACCCGCGGGTGCGCAGCGCCTATCTGGGAGGTGCGCGTGTCTGACCTGCTGCACCTGGACGCGGTCACCGCCGGTTTCGGCGACGCCGTGGTGCTGCACGGCATCAGCCTCAGCCTGCCGCCGGGGCGGTCGCTGGCCGTGCTGGGCCGCAACGGCGTCGGCAAGACGACGCTGCTGGAGACGATCATGGGCAACACCCGCCTGACCGGCGGGCGGATCGGGCTGGGCGGCCGGGACCTCACCAGCCTGCCGCCGCACCGGCGGGTGCGCGCCGGCCTCGGCTGGGTGCCGCAGGAGCGCGAGGTCTTCCCCTCGCTGACGGTGGAGGAGAACCTGGAGGTCGTGGCCCGCCCGGGGCGCTGGTCGAAGCGCCGGGTGTTCGAGCTCTTCCCCCGGCTGGCGGAGCGGCGGCGGAACTACGGCAACCAGCTGTCCGGCGGCGAGCAGCAGATGCTGGCGATCGGCCGGGCGCTGATGACCGACCCGAAGCTGCTGCTGCTCGACGAACCGATGGAGGGACTGGCGCCGATCATCGTCGAGGAGCTGTCCAGGAGCGTCCTGGGGCTCTCCCGCGAGGAGGGGCTGAGCTGCATCGTCGTGGAGCAGCACCCGATCATCGCCCTCGCCCTGACCCAGGATGCCGTCGTGCTGGAGCGCGGACTGGTGGTGCACCGCGCCGCCTCGGCGGACCTGGCCGCCGACGCGGAGGCACTGGAGCGGCTGCTGGGCGTCGGCACCGGCCCATCGAGCGACAAGAACCATTGATCACCCAGCGGAGGAGACCCGTCCCATGACGTTGACGAGAGGTGCTTTCCTTACCCTGCTGGCCGCGGCCGGCCTCGCCCTCGCATCCCCCGGCGCGCAGGCGGCCGACCCGGTCAAGGTCGGAGTCATCGCCCCCATGTCCGGGCCCTTCGCCGAGTTCGGCGCGCAGTTCAAGGCGGGCGTCGAGGCCTTCCTGAAGCAGCAGGGCACGGAGGCCGCCGGCCGGCAGGTCGAGGTCATCTACAAGGACGTCGGGGGCCCGAAGCCGGACGTCGCCAAGCGGCTGGCGCAGGAACTGATCACCCGCGACCGGGTGGACATCCTGTCGGGCTTCGGCTTCACCCCCAACGCCATCGCCGTGGCGCCGCTCGCCACCGAGGCGAAGGTGCCCATGCTGATCATGAACGCGGCGGGCAACGACCTGACGAAGCACTCGCCCTACATGGTGCGCCTCTCCTTCGAGCTGCCCAGCGTCGTGCCGCCGATGGCCAAGTGGGCGGTGGACCAGGGCTACAAGAAGGTCTTCGTCCTGGTTTCCGACTATGCGCCGGGCCATGACGTCGAGGCGGCCTTCCTGGACGCCTTCCCGAAGGTCGGCGGAACGGTCGTCGACCACATGCGCACGCCGCTGATGACCCTCGACTTCTCGCCCTTCATGCAGCGCATCAAGGATGCCCAGCCGGACGCCATCTTCGCCTTCGTCAACGCCGGCGACGTCCTCTCGGCCTTCCTCAAGGCCTACCGGGAGAAGGGCCTCGACCAGGCCGGCATCGCCCTGCTCGGGACGGGAGACATCACCGACGAGCCGTCGATGAACGCGCTGGGCGATGCCGCCCTGGGCATCGTCACCACCTATCCCTACTCGATGGATCACGACTCGCCGGAGAACGAGGTCTTCGTGGAGAACTTCCAGTCGATCCGCGGCCCCGACGCCCGGCCGTCCATCATGGGCGTCGCCGCCTACGACGTCATGCAGACGATCTATGCCGCCCTGGAGAAGACCGGCGGCGACAGCGACGGCACCGCCCTGGTCGACGCCATGAAGGGGATGCAGATCGACAGCCCGCGCGGCCCCGTCTCCATCGATCCGGAGACCCGCGATATCGTCCAGACGATCTACATCCGCCGCGTCGAGAAGGACGGCGACAAGCTGGTGAACAAGGAGTTCGGCAGCTTTCCCCCGAACTGAGGCCGAGGCCGCCGTCTCGCATCCGGCGGGACGGCGCACCCGCGCCGAGCCATCATCCGACGGGAGCAGGACCCCATGCCCAAGCAGATCATCGAATCCAAGCAGGCCCCGGTGACGGGCTTCACCGACAAGAGCAAGCCCTCGCCGCTGGCGCAGGCCATCCGGGCCGGGGACTTCCTCTACGTCTCCGGCCAGGGTCCGCTCGACCCCGCCACCAAGGAGGTGGTCTCGACGGAGATCGAGGCGCAGACCCGGCGGACCCTGCAGAACCTGGTCGCCGTGCTGGAAGCCGGCGGGGCCAGCCTGTCGCAGGTGGTGAACATGCGCGTGTGCCTGCGCGACACGGCGGACTTCCCGCGCTTCAACGAGGTCTTCCGCGAGTTCATGGACGGCGAGAAGGTCACGCGGACCTGCATCGGCGGCACACCGCACCGCAAGGGCGTGAACGTCGAGATCGACTGCGTCGCCTACCTGGGCTGAGCCGGGAGGAAAGGGAACACCATGTACCAGATGCCGATCGTCGACCTGCGCGGGGTCGGGCAGGGCCTGCTCGACAGCGGCAGGTTCGTCAACGTGCTGTGGCAGGAACCGGAGTCGCTGGTCTTCGTCGCCCGCGGCCGGGACTACCGCAGCGAGTTCCACCTGAACCCCGCCGACGAGGTCATGTACATGATCGAAGGCACCATGCACCTCCACTACCGCACACCGGAGGGGAAGGAGGAGATCGCCGTCATCCCGCAGGGCTCGGTGATCTACACACCGGGCGGCATTCCCCATTCGCCGCGCTTCCCGGGCGACGCGCTCGCCATGATCATGGAGCGCAAGCGGCGGGACGGGGAGGTCGACCGCTTCCACTGGTACTGTCCGTCGTGCGACGCCTTCCTGCATGAGGAGACCTTCGTGGTCAGCGACTACAAGGCCGACCCCGTCTCCAAGGCCTATGCCCGCTTCTTCGACAGCGAGGAGTTTCGCACCTGCAAGGCCTGCGGCACCGTGATGCCGGATCCGCGGTAGCCGGCTTTGGACAGCTGTCTCGACCTCGGGATCGCGGCACTGGGCCAGGCCTACCGCCGCCGGGCCCTGTCGCCCGTGGAGGTGGTCGACGCCCTGTTCGACGCCGTTGTGGCGGACGAGGCTGGGATCAACGCCTTCGTCCTGCTCGACCGGCCGGCGGCCCTGCAGGCCGCGGAGGCCGCGCAGGCCCGTTTCCTCGCCGGTGAGCCCCTCGGGCCGCTCGACGGGATCCCGGTGTCGATCAAGGACATGACCGATGTGCGCGGCTGGCCGACCCGGCGCGGCGCCCTGGCCATGCCGGACGCGCCCCCGGCCGGCCGGGACGCGCCCGTCGTCTCGGCCCTGCGGGCGGCCGGCGGCGTGATCTTCGGCAAGACCACCACCACCGAGTTCGGCTGGACCGTGCTGTCGGAGAGCCCGCACGGCGGCACGACGCGCAATCCACGCAAGCCCGCGCGGTCGGCAGGTGGATCGAGCAGCGGTGCCGCGGCCCAGGTGGCCGCCGGCTGGGGACCGCTGGCGATCGGCAGCGATGCCGGCGGATCGGTGCGGCTGCCGGCCGCCTTCTGCGGCCTCGTCGGCATCAAGCCGACCTGGAGCGCCATCCCCCAGGCGCCGCTCAGCGCCTTCTGGGACGTCTCCCATCTCGGGCCCTTCACCCGCTCGGTCGAAGACTGCGCCCTCGCCCTCTCGACGATCGCCCGGCCGGACCGGCGCGACCCCCACTCCCTCTTCGCGCGCAGGCCGCTCGATGTGCCTGTCGACGGACTGCGGCTCGCCTGGTCCGGCCGCGGGGTGCCGATGGACCCGGCGATCGAGCGAGGCTTCCAGGGGCTCCTCGACGATCTGCGGGCCGGAGGCCTGGCAGTCGAGGAGGCGGCCTTCGACTGGTCCGGCTACGTCCGTGACGCCTGGGCGATCTGGACGTCCAAGGTGGTCGAGTCCTTCCTCGGCTGGTCCGACGGCGAGCTGGAGAGACTGTCGCCGCGGCTTCGGGCGGCACTCGCCGCCGGCCGTGAGGCCGATGCGCTGGCGCTGGCCGCGAGCCGGGCGCGCCTGCGCCGGGCCATGGGCGAGATCGCGGCAATTTTCGGAACCGTGGATATCCTGCTGACGCCCACCACGCCCTGGCCGGCACCGCCGCTGGGAAGCCTGGCGCCGACGGGCCATCCGGACGCCGCGGAGATCGAGGCGACCGGCAACTGGCTGCTGGCCCATCCCTTCTGCTGGCCTTTCAATCTCACCCAGCAGCCGGCCCTGTCGCTGCCCGCGGGTACGACGCCCGACGGTCTGCCCTGGGGCCTGCAGATCGTGGCGCCGAAGTTCGCGGACGGGCTCTGCCTGTCCCTGGCGCGCCGTCTGGAGGGGGTGCTGGCGGGCGGCTGAACCTCAGTCGAAGCGGGGCCGGCCGTAGATCGCCGGCGAGCGGCCGGTGACACGGGTCCAGATGGCGTCGGCCGCCGCGGCTCCCTCGGCGATGATCCTCTCCTCGTCGACCAGTGTGGCGTGCCCGTTCTCGACCACCACCCGGCCGTCGACAATGACGGTGGAGACGTCCCGGCCCTGGCCGACATGGACCAGGGTGCCGAGGGGGTGGAAGGCCGGCGCCAGATGGGGCCGGCGGAAGTCGAAGAGCACGAGGTCGGCCTTCTTGCCCGGCGTCAGGCTGCCCAGATCGGCGCTGCGTCCCATGGCTGCGGCGCCCTCTAGGGTAGCCATGCGGAAGACGTCCTCGGCCTGCCAGACGTCGTTGACCTGCGCTTCCTGCAGCCGGCCCGAGGCCAGCGCCCAGCGCATGATCTCGACCATGTCGCCGTGCATGTTGTCGGTGCCCAGGGCGATGGCGGCGCCCGCCTGCCGCAGGGCGGAGGTCATCGGCAGATACCCGCCGGTCATGTTCACCTTCGGGCAGTGGGCGACGAAGATGCCGGCTGCGCCGCAGCGGGCGATGTCGCTTTCGGTCATCACCAGGCAGTGGGCGCCGATCAGCCGGTCGTTGAGCAGCCCGACGTCGTCGAGCAGTTCCGCCGGAGTCATGCCGTCGCGCCTGCGCACCTGCGCCACCTCGATCCGGCTCTGGGCGAGGTGGGTCATCACGCGCAGGTCCATGCGCCGGCTCGCCTCGGCGACGTCGCGCAGGAAGTCGCGCGAGCAGTTGTCCGGCGCGTGCGGGGTGAACATCACCGAGGTGCGGCCGTCGAAGGCGCCCTGCCAGCGTTCGGCGTGCTCGATCCCGTAGCGCAGGCTGCGCTCGCCGATCTTCGGGTCGTAGCGCCAGACGCCCTCGTGGACGTGGTCGAAGTCGACGTCGTGGATCCAGGCCGACGAGCAGACGCGCAGGCCCAGTTCGGCGATGGCCGGCAGGGTGACGTGGGCGTGGGCGTAGAAGTCGTTGATCAGGGTCGAGCCGAAGGTCATCAGCTCGAGCGCGCCCAGCCGCGCCAGCGCCGCCGCCTCTTCCTCGCGGACGTCGCCGTAGTGCGGCACCCCCGGCGTGTAGGCCGGGGCGAAGCCGAGGTCCTCGGTCATGCCGCGGGCCATCGTCAGCACCGTGTGGGTGTGGACGTTGACGAAGCCCGGCGTGGCTAAAAGGCCGCGGCCGTCGATCGTCCGCCGCGCGCTCAGAGGCCGATCGCGCACGTCGGCGGCCGGGGCGACCAGACTCAGGCTGTTGCCCGTGATGCCGATGACGGCGTCGCGGACGAGGCCCAGGGCCGGGTCGCCGGTCAGGGCCGTGCAGCCGCGGACGAGAAGGTCGAAGGTTGGCTGGTCGGCGGACATGGGCGGGCCTCAGTCGTGCTTCAGGTGTTCGAGGAAGCGCTGGGTGCGCGCCTCCCGCGGCCGGTCGAAGATGTCCTCGGGCGCGCCCTGCTCGACGATCCGGCCGTCGTCCATGTAGATGACGCGGTTGGCGATGCGGCGGGCGAAGCTCATCTCGTGGGTGACGATCATCGAGGTCATCCCGCTGACCGCCAGCGCCCTGATGGCATCCAGGACCTCGCGCACCAGCTCGGGATCGAGCGCCGAGGTCGGCTCGTCGAAGAGGATGATCGAGGGGTCCATGGCGATCGCCCGGGCGATCGCCACCCGCTGCTGCTGTCCGCCCGAGAGCTGAGCGGGGCGCTTGTCGACGTGCTCGCCCAGGAAGACAGCCTTCAGATGCTCCGCCGCCTTCTCCCGTGCCTGGCCGCGCGGCATGCCGGCGACCTTGCGCAGCCCGATCGCGACGTTGTCGAGCGCCGACAGGTGGGGGAAGAGGTTGAAGCGCTGGAAGACGAAGCCGATGTGGCGGCGCTGCCGTGCCAGCTCCCTCTCGCTGGCGGGGCGCCAGCCGCCGCCCGTCGCGACGCGGCCGATCGGTTCGCCGTCCAGGTCGATGGTGCCGGCCTCGGGGTACTCCAGGTAGTTGATGCAGCGCAGCAGCGTGGTCTTGCCGGAACCCGAGGCCCCGATCACCACCACCGTCTCGCCGCGCGCGACGTCCACGCCGACGTCGCGCAGCACGGTCCTGCTGCCGAAGGTCTTGGTCAGCCCCTGGACCCGCAGCAGAGGCTGCGTCTGTGCCGCCGCGCTCACAGCACCGGCGCCCGACGCTCGACCAGCCGCGACAGCCAGGACAGCGTCTTGATGATGACGTAGTAGTAGATCGCCAGCAGCAGATAGATCTCGAAGGGCACGAAGTGCACCGAGATGATGGCCTGCCCGGCGCGCGTCAGCTCGTAGACCGATATGACCGAGAGCAGCGAGGTGTTCTTGGTCATGGTGATCAGTTCGTTGGTCAGCGGCGGCACGATCGGCCGCAGGGCCTGGGGCAGCAGGATGAAGGTGAGGATCTGGGGGTGGGTCATCCCGATCGCCTTGGCGGCTTCGGTCTGGCCGCGCTCGATGCTGCCCACGGCGCCCCGCACCGTCTCCGAGATGTAGCCGCTGGTGTTGAAGGCCAGCGCGATGATACCGGCCCAGATCTCGTTGAAGCGGATGCCGATGACGGGCAGCGCGAAGAAGATGAGGAAGATCTGGATCAGCAGCGGCGTGCCGCGCACGAAGTCGACGTAGGCGCCGACGAACCAGCGCAGCGGACGCACGTGGCTGAGCGAGCAGAGGCCGAGCAGGAAGCCGAAGAAGCAGGCGAGGATGCCGGCCGCCAGGCTGATCTGCAGGGTGACGAGGGTGCCGCGGGTGAGCAGCGGGATCGCCGTCTCGATGATGCCCCAGTCGATCAACAAGCGGGATCTCCGTCGAAGTGCACGGAAAGGCCCGGCCCTCCCTCAAAGAGGGCCGGGCGGCAGGGTCAGCTGAAGGTCGGGATCTTCTCGGCCAGCTTCATCTCGAAGCCGAACCACTTCTGCTGCAGCTCGTAGATCTGGCCGCTCTTCTTCACCGCCTCGATCTGCTCGTCGATGTAGTCGGCCAGCTCCTTGTCCTCCTTGCGGAAGGCGAAGCCGTGCCAGTTGTCGCCGCCGACGTTGTAGACCATGGCGAAGGCGCCCGGCCGGTCGCGCAGCACGACGCTGAGCGTAGGCACGGTGTTGAGCACGCCGTCGACGCTGCCCTGGGCCAGGGCGAGGTAGGCGGAGGGATGGTCGTCGTAGGTCTTCACCGCCGAGAAGCCCTCGCCCTTGGCCGCCTTGAGGCGGGCGTCCAGCTTGTCCTTCAGGGTTTCGCCGGGCGAGCCGAGCTTGATGCCCAGGACCTTGCCGGACATGTCGTCGATCGTCTTGATCGAATCCTTGTCCTCGGAGCGGATCAGCAGGGCCTGGGACGCGTCGGCGTAGGGGATCGAGAAGAGAACCTTCTGCAGCCGCTCCTTCGTGTAGCTCATGCCGGGGATCATGTCGAAGCGGCCGGCATAGAGGGCGGGAATGACGCCGGACCACTGGGTGTCGATGAACTCCGCCTTCACGCCCAGCGGCTTCACGAAGATGTCGAGCAGATCGACGTCGTAGCCGATGATCTTTCCCGAGGTGTCCCGGTAGGTGAAGGGGACGTAGGCGGCCTCGCAGCCGACGCGCAGGACGCCGGCCTTCTTGATGTCGTCGAGCGTCGTCGGGGCGGCGAAGGCCGGGCCGACGCGGCCCGCAACCAGTCCACCCAGAGCCGTCGCCCCGGCCAGCTGCAGGATCTGCCGGCGGTCGAATGCGGTCTTGATCATGGTGTTCCTCCATAGGGACCAAAGCTGCGTGCCGTCGCGGCGGGCAGTGGTGCCCCTTCTGCCCGCTCGGGCTCACCTCCTGATGCTCCCAAGATCCGTGCCAGTTCGACCGTGTTCTCCCCCTCGGATCGGAAAAGAAGGCAAGCGACGGCCGGCGAACCTGGGGAACCGCGCCCTTTCCTCCTCGGTGGAGCGCCTGCCGGCAGTCCTCCAGGGGGAGGCTTCCCGGACAGGAACGGAATTCAATCACAGACAAATCGGAAAATCTGCATTCAATTTAGGCATATCATGCTGAAACTTTGGGCTTTTAGGCTCGGTCACGACGTCTCGACAAGAACCGGGCGCTTGAGGCATCGTTGCTGCGGTGGCTGCAACGGGGAGCGAGAGATGACGGCTGGCGAGGTCGTGAACCTGTCGGGGAGGCCAGGAAAGATCGCCCTCGTCGTGGGTGGCCGCCCGGTGGGACGCTCGTCCCTGCACGAGCGCATCGCCGAACGCCTGCGGGAGATGATCGTCGAGCGGCGACTGGCGCCGGGGGAGGCCATCTCGGAGGCGGCCTTCTGCGGCACCCTCGGGGTGTCGCGCACACCGCTGCGCGAGGCCCTGAAGCTCCTGGCGGCGGAAGATCTCGTCGAACTGCGCCCCAACCGCAGCCCGCGGGTGAGCCCGATGGTGCCGGCGGAGATCGTCAGCCTCTTCGAAGCGGTGGCAGGGATAGAGCGGATCTGCGTCGAGCTGGCCGCGGCGCGCATCGAGGAAGCCGACCTCGCCCGTCTCACCGCCTTGCAGACGCGTCTGGAGGGGCTGCACAGCCAGGGCGATCTCGCCGCCTATTTCCGGGTCAACCAGCAGATTCACGGCACGCTCGTCGCCGCGTCCCGGAACGAGGTGCTGGTCGGAACCCACCGCCGGCTGCTGGCACGGGCGACCCGGGCCCGCTTCTTCGCCCTCTCGTCGCGGACGCGGTGGGACGATTCGGTGGAGGAACATCGCGCGGTGTTGGACGCGCTGGCCGCCGGCCAGGCGGAGGAGGCGGGCCGCCTGATGGGGCATCATGTCGGCCGGACCGGGAATGTGGTGGTCGAGACCCTGCGCCGTCAGGTGGCAGGGACGTCGGCGGCCCCGTCCCAGGCGGCGGCGACGGGCGCATGAAGATCCTGCTGGTCAACCCGAACACCAGCCGGTCCGTTACCGACAGGCTGCGGGAGACGGCGCTTTCCGTCGCCGCGCCGGGCACCGAGGTGCTGGCGGTCACCGCCGCGCGCGGGGTTCCCTATATCGCGACCCGGGCCGAGGCGGTGATCGGCGGCGGGGCAGCGCTGGACCTGCTCGCCGAACACTGGCGCAGCGCCGACGCCGCGGTCATCGCCGCCTTCGGCGATCCGGGACTGGGAGGCGCGAGGGAGCTTTTCCCCATTCCGGTGGTGGGCATGGCGGAAGCGGCGATGCTGACCGCCTGCATGCTGGGACGCCGCTTCGCCATCATCTCCTTCGCCCGGGCTCTCGGCCCCTGGTACCAGGAGTGCGTCGACTATCACGGGCTCGGCCACCGCCTGGCCGGGATCCGCCTGCTGGGAGATGCCGTCGGCGACATCGCGACCGTGCAGGAGGACTGCGCCGACGCGCTCGTCGATCTGGCGGTCGAGAGCGTCCGGCGGGACGAGGCCGACGTCGTGGTGCTCGCCGGGGCGCCGCTCTCGGGGCTGGCGGCGCGGGTGCGCGACCGGATACCGGTGCCCGTGGTGGACGGCATCGCCGCCGCCCTGAAGCAGGCGGAAGCCCTCGCGGCGCTGCAACCGCGCAAGGCCACCGCCGGGACGTTCCGGCGGCCGGATCCGAAGCCCTCGGCGGGTCTGACGGAGCCGCTGGCCCGCTGGATCGCCCATAGGGAGGAGGTGGGGGAGTGACGGGTTTCGACCTGGTGATCCGCAACGGCCGGATCGCGACCGCCAGCGACAGCTTCTTCGCCGATGTCGGGATAACCGACGGCCGCATCGAGGCCATCGGCAGAGGGTTGGCCGCGGGCAGGAAGGAGATCGACGCAACCGGTCGGCTGGTGCTGCCGGGGGGCGTCGACGCGCACTGTCATCTCGACCAGCCGTCGAGCGACGGCACGGTCTGTGCCGACGATTTCCGCAGCGGCTCGATCTCGGCTGCGGCCGGCGGGACGACAACGATCCTGCCCTTTGCCCTGCAGACGAAGGGGGGCTCGCTGCGCGACACCGTGGCGGACTACCACCGGCGGGCCGACGGCAAGGCGGTCATCGACTACGCCTTCCACATGATCGTCACCGATCCGACGCCGCAGGTGCTCGGCCAGGAACTGCCGGCGCTGATCGACCGGGGGTACACCTCCTTCAAGATCTACATGACCTATGACGACCTCAAGCTCGACGACCGGCAGATTCTCGATGTCCTCGCCCTCGCCAGGCGCGAGCAGGCGATGGTCATGCTGCATGCCGAGAACGGAGACGTCATCGGCTGGCTGACCGATCGCCTGGAGGAGGCCGGTCTTACCACGCCCGCCTATCACGCCGTCTCGCGGCCGATGGCGGTGGAGCGCGAGGCCACCCACCGGGCGATTACGCTCAGCGAGATCATCGACGTCCCGATCCTGATCGTCCACGTCTCCGGCCGCGAGGCGGTGGACCAGATCCGCTGGGCGCAGTCCCGTGGCCTGCGGATCTACGCGGAGACCTGCCCGCAGTACCTCTTCCTCGACGAGGACGATCTCGCCAAGCCGGACTTCGAGGGGGCGAAGTGCCTCTGCAGCCCGCCGCCGCGGGACAAGGCGAACCAGGAGATGCTGTGGTCGGCGATCCGCGGCGGCGTCTTCCAGGTCTTCTCGTCGGACCATGCGCCGACCCGCTTCGACGATCCGAAGGGCAAGAAGATCCGCGGTACTTCCGGGTCGTTCCGCTATGTGCCGAACGGTGTTCCGGGTCTGGAGACGCGCCTGCCGCTGCTCTTCTCCGGCGGCGTCTCCGCCGGCCGCATCGATCTGCAGACTTTCGTGGCGCTGACCGCGACCAAACCCGCGCAGATCTATGGCCTCTACCCGCGCAAGGGCAGCATCGTCGTCGGTGGCGACGCCGACATCGCCATCTGGGATCCGGAGCGGAAGGTGGTCATCCGCAACGAGAATCTGCATCATGGCGTCGACTTCACGCCCTACGAGGGCATCGAGGTGACGGGCTGGCCGATGACGACGATCTCGCGCGGGGAGGTCGTGGTGGAGGAAGGAGCGGTCGTCGCCACAGAAGGCCGCGGTCTTTTCCTGCCGTGTGACCGGCCGGATCCGGCGCGGCCCGTGGTCGCAAGGCCCCACGCGTGGGAGGCGCCCGCCGGCCGCCGCTGATCGGTCGGTTGCCTTCGCTGGCGCGCCCGGTCTGGGCGCAGGGCCCTAGAGGTCGAGGACGATCCGGCCGCGGCCGCGGGACACGCAGACCATGAGCTGGTCGCGCTGCTCCGCCTCCGACAGCACGAAGTCGCGGTGGTCCACGTCGCCGGCGAGGTAGCGCGTCTGACAGGTCCCGCAGGTGCCCGCTTCGCAGGAGCTGTCGATGGAACAGCCTGCGGCGTTGAGAACGTCGAGGATGGAGCGGTTGGCCGGGACTTTCAGCACCAGTCCGGTGGAGGCGATCTCGACCTCGAACTCGCCGTCTTCGAACGGCTGCGCTGGTGCGGCGGGCGCGAAATGCTCCGAACGGAAGGGGGCGCCGACGGCCGCGGCCGCCGCTCCGGCGGCGGCGATCAATCCGGCCGGGCCACAGCAGTAGAGCGTCGTGTCGGGCGACAGCCCGCTTGCCAGTGCATGGAGATCCAGCCTGCCTGCACCCTCGCGCGAGGGGTGGACGCGCACCTCTCCCTTGGCGCTCAGCTTCGCGAGTTCCTCGGGGAAGGCCACGTCCCGCTCTGTGCGCACGCAATAATGCAGCGCGAAGGGCCTGCTCGCCTCGGCCAGGGCATGGGCCATGGACAGCAGCGGCGTGATTCCCACTCCTCCGGCCAGCAGGACGCTGCTGCGGCTGTCGCCGAGCGCGAAGAGGTTGCGCGGCGCCGAGACCTCGAGCAGGTCGCCGACGCGGGCCCTGTCGTGCAGATGGCGCGAACCGCCGCGTCCGGCCGGCTCCTTCAGCACGGCGATCAGGTAGCGGTGCCGCTCCGCCGGGCTGTTGGCCAGCGAGTAGTGCCGGCGCAGCCCCGGCGCCAGCTCGATCTCCAGGTGTGCGCCGGCCGAGAAAGAGGGGAGGGGTTCACCGGCGGGAGACACGAGTTCGTAGCTGTTGATCGTCGGCGTCTGCCGCGTGATCGAACGGATCATGACCTTCAAGTGGCGGCTCCGGTTCCTCGGGAAATGGGCGAGTTTCGTGGGCAGGCGTACGAGAACAGGCAGCTATTGTCAGTGCAGAAAAATTCTCGCCAGTAAACATAACCCTTGCTTCGCGCTCCAGCGTTCACCGAAAATACACGCGCGGACAACAGAAGGGCGAGGCCAGCCGGCGGGCAGCCTATGTCGGCCCCGGTGCCGCGCCCTCAATCACCTTCAACGGGCAGACGAGGCCGAGATGACGACCTTTGCAGTGCCTTCCGGGCGTTTTGCAGGCTACGAGAAGAAGGAGCTCTGGGGCCTGGAGCCTGATCGTGAGCTGTCGGAGGTCGGACCGGGCAAACCCTGCGGAGAGTACCTCCGACGCTTCTGGCAGCCCTTCGAGATGACCCAGCGCATCGGAACGCGGCCCCGGCGAGTGCGCCTCCTGGGCGAGGACCTCGTCTGCTTCAAGGACGGCTCCGGCCGCTACGCCCTGCTGCATCTGCACTGCAGCCACCGGGGCGCGTCGCTGGAGTTCGGACGCATCCAGGAGCGCGGCATCGTCTGCTGCTACCACGGCTGGCATTTCGACGTGGACGGCACGATCCTCGACACGCCCGGCGAGCCGGCCAACAGCAGGATCAAGGACCGGGTCTGTCACGGGGCCTATCCGGTCGTCGAGTACCGCGGCCTGCTGTTCACCTATATGGGGCCGGCCGCCGAGATGCCGCCCTTCCCCGACATGGACATGTTCTACCTGAAGAACGACACGATGGTGCCGTTCATGATCCCCTCGCCGTGCAACTGGCTGCAGGTGAGCGAGAATTCCTTCGACCCCTACCATACCGTCTTCCTGCATACGCGGGTCAGCGGCCCGCAGTTCGACATCAAGAACTTCGAGATCCTGCCCGTGATCTCGATCTATGAACGCCAGCACGGCTTCTTCTACATCAATGCGCGGCGGTGCGACGACAACATCTGGATGCGCGTCCACGATCACCTGCATCCGAACTTCTCCCAGAACGGCAGCATGTTCCCCACGGGGGAGAAGCAGGAGTATTTCCAGCGCGCCGGCCTGACGCGCTGGGTCGTGCCGGTCGACGACCACAACACCCTGACCATCGCCTGGCGCCACTTCATCGACGGCGCCGACCCCCGCGGCATCGGCAAGCCCGAGGACTGCGGTTACAACAAGGTGGACTTCTACGGCCAGACCGATCAGCGCCCCTACGAGGAGATGCAGGACAACCCGGGCGACTACGAAGCCTGGTCGAGCCAGGGGGCGGTCAACGTCCACAAGCGCGAGAACCTCGGCTACACCGACATGGGCGTCGCCCGGGTGCGCCAGCGGATCCGCCAGGAGATCCGCGCCCTGCAGGCAGGCAAGCCGGTCACGCCGCTGACCTCCCTGGGCAACCCCGTGCCGACATACGGCGGCGACACCATCCTGCGCGTGCCGATGCGAAACACAGACGACCGCGAGTTGATCGCGCAGGTCTCCAACCGGGTCGCCGACATCTATCAGGCGGGCGACGCCTACAAGGGCGAGGATCGGGAGGCCTTCATCGTCGGCGAACTCAAGGCCTTCGAAGCGCAGGGTGCGGGGTGAGGGCACGGGGAGAGCGGAAGCGGGGAGCCCGGGCGTGAATCTGCGTTGGAACGCACTGCTGGTGCCGACGCTGCTGATCAGCGTGCTTCTGCTCGGCGCCTCGCAGTACGCCTTCCTGCAGGGAAGCTTCTTCCGCGACCTGCCTTTCGGCCGCTCGGGCACCGACTTCGAATTCACAAACTACATCAAGATCTTCACTGATCCCTTTTATCTCAATGCCCTCTGGCTGACGGTCGAGACATCGGCGATCGCGGCGCTGCTCACGCTGCTGATGGGTTTCCCGGTCGCCTATGTGATCGCCCGCATGCGTTCCCGGCTGGCCTCCCTGATGCTGGCCGGCGTGGTTGTCGCCACCTTCGTGACGATCGTCATCAAGGTCTACGGGATCATGGTGATCTTCGGCGCCAACGGCGGGCTCAACCGCCTGCTGTTGTGGGCCGGGCTGATCACCGAGCCCTATTCGCCGCTCGGCACGGTGACAGGCGTGGTGATCGGGCTCATGCACTTCACCCTGGGGTTCGGCGTAGTCCTGCTCTACTCCATCGTCCACACCATTCCGCGGTCGTTCGAGGAGGCGGCGCAGATCCATGGCGCGAGCCGGCTGCGCGTCTTCACCCGGGTCGTCCTGCCGCTCTGCCTGCCGGGGCTGATCGCCGGCGGGCTGATGGTGTTCAACATGTGCATGGGCGCCTTCACGTCGGCCGCCCTGCTCGGCGGCGGCCGGATCTTCACCCTGCCGGTGCTGATCCAGCGGACCGTCATCATGGAGACGAAGTACGGCATGGGCGGGGCGCTCTCGGCGGTCCTGCTGATCGCGGCGCTGCTGATCAACCTCCTGTCCATCGTGCTGCTGCGGCGGCTGCGCTCCGCCCGGCAGGTGCTCGCATGACCGGCCGGGCGGGGAGGGGAGCATGAGCGTGGCCGAGATGCCGGCGAGCGTCGCCACCCGACGTCGCGCCGGAAGCTGGGGCGACGGGATTGGCCGCGGTCTCTGGGTGCTCGCCCGATGGATCATCGTCGGCGGCAGCTACCTCTTTCTGCTGTCGCCGCTGATCGTCGTGATGGGGGCCTCCTTCCACGACGCCCATGCCTACGTCGGCGTCACCTTCCCGCCGGAAGGCTTCACCCTGCGCTGGTTCGGCGAGATCACCGAGAAGCAGTACGAGTCCATGGCGCTGAGCGTGGTGCTGGCGCTGGCGGCTGCGCTGGGGGCCTGCATCCTCGGCGTGCCGGCCGCGCTCGGGGTCGTGCGCGGCAACCTGCCGGGAAAGGGGCTTCTGCTCGCGGTCTTCCGGGCGCCGATGCAGATTCCGTCGATCGTGATCGGTGTCGCCTTCCTCAACATGTACTACATCTTCGGTGACATCACCGGCCTCTACGTCAACGGCAGCCTGCTGGGCCTCTATCTCGGCCATCTCTTCGTCGCCACCCCCTACGTCATCGGCTCGGTCGTGGCGGTGCTGCAGCGGTTCAACGGCCGCCTGGAGGAGGCCGCGCTCTCCCTGGGTGCCGGCCCGGTGCGCACTCTCTGGCGGGTGACCCTGCCGGTGCTGCTGCCCGGCATCTATGCCGGCGGGCTCTACGCCTTCATGGTTTCCTTCAGCGACGTGCCGGTGTCGATGTTCCTCTCCTCGACCGGCATGGTCACCTATCCTGTCGAGCTCTTCTTCGGCATCGAGAACGATTTCAGCCCGGCGGTGCTGGCCTCCTCGACCCTCGTCATTCTCTTCTCCCTGGCGATGCTGTTGCTCGCCCAGCGCCTCGTCGGCCTGGACGCCATGCTGCGGAGCAACCGGTGACCCCACGACAAACAGAAACGATCGAACAGGAGACTTTACGATGAAGCACGCATTGTTCGGCCTCGCGCTCACGGCGGTCCTCGCCGCCGCCGGTCCGGCCTCACAGGCCTCGGCCGCCGACAAGCCTCTGGAGGGTGTCACCCTGCGCGTCGCCACCTTCGGCGGCGCTTGGCGCGACGACCAGACCAAATACATCGTCCCGAAGCTCGAGGAATTGGGAGCCAAGGTCGAATACGTTGTCGGCAGTCCGCAGGACAATCTGGCCAAGCTGATCGCCGCGCGCGGTCAGGCCCCCTTCGACGTGCTGGAGATCCTCGACGCCAGCGTCGACATGCTGAGCCAGGCGGGAGTGCTGGAGCCGATCGACTACTCGATCGTAACCAATGCCTCGGCGCTCACGGCGGCGCAGAAGCGGCCTGACGTGGTGCCCTACTGGATCACTCAGGAGGTGATCTGCTACGACAAGGCGAAGTTCGACGAGTTGGGTCTGCCGGCGCCGACCACCTACGCCGACCTCGCGAACCCGAAGCTGGCCGGGCACGTGATGATTCCCGACATCGCCTCCGGCGGCGGCCTCGCCAACTTCGCCGGCGTCGTCTACGCCGCCGGCGGCGACGTCAACAACGTCGCCCCGGCCTTCGACATTCTCAACAAGATCGAGGGCCTCAAGTTCTGGAAGGCCGGCGGCCAGGTCGTCACCGGCTTCAACACCGGAGACATCTACGCCGCGGTCGCCCACACCGGCTGGTGCCTGCGCTCGGCCCGGGGCGCCAACAAGGAGATCCTGAGCGCCTTCCCGAAGATCGGGGACTCCCACGAGGGCGTCGCCAAGTACGGCTACCTCGGCGTGGTCAAGGGCAGCCCGGCGGTGAAGGCGGCGATGATGTACATCAACGGCGCACTCGACGTCGACTATCAGGTCGCCTTCGCTTCCCACAGCGGCGTGGTGCCGGTCATCCCGGCGGCCGTCGAGCGGCTGGCGCAGGAAGCACCGGAGTTCATGGCGCTCAGCCGGATGAAGCCGGAAGAGATCGACCGGCTGCTGGTGGTCGACTACGCCGGCGTGGATGTCTCGACCTGGTATGACCAGTGGAACCGGAAGGTCGCCCAGTGAGGCCCGGACGGGTGCGAGCGTAAAAGGAGTGGGTCAGGGCGATGGCGAGGGTTACCCTGCAGGGCGTGTCGAAGACCTACGGCGAGTTCGTCGCGTTGCGCGAACTGCACCTGCAGGTCAAGGAGGGTGAGTTTCTCACCCTCCTCGGGCCCTCCGGCTGCGGCAAGACGACGACGCTGCGGATGGTCGCCGGTTTCGTGACGCCGACGACCGGAACGATCTACTTCGGTGACGAGGAGGTGACCCGGCTGCCGCCACAGAAGCGCGGCATCGGCATGGTCTTCCAGGACTACGCGCTCTTCCCGCACATGACGGTGGCGGAGAACATCGCCTTCGGGCTGGTCGAGCGGAAGGTCGGTCGGGAGAACGTGCGCCAGCGCGTGAAGGAGCTGTTGAATCTGATCCAGCTCTCCGGGGTCGAGGACCGCTATCCCTCGGCTCTCAGCGGCGGCCAGCAGCAGCGCGTGGCGGTCGCCCGCGCGGTGGCCTTCGCGCCACGGGTGCTGCTGATGGACGAGCCGCTCGGTGCCCTGGACCTCAAGCTGCGGGAGGCCATGCAGTTCGAGATCCGACGGATCCAGCAGGAACTCAAGATCACCACGATCTACGTGACCCACGACCAGACCGAGGCGATGCACATGTCTGACCGGATCGCCGTGATGAACCACGGCGTGATGGAGCAGATCGGCACCGCGGAGCAGATCTACGCCCAGCCGAAGACCCGCTTCGTCGCGGACTTCATCGGTCAGATCAACCTGCTTCCCGTGCGCTGGCTGGGCCACGAGGGTGGCTGCAGCGTTGTGGACCTGGCCGGCAGCCGGGTGTTGGCTCAGCCGTCCGAGCTGGCCGGCAGCGAGGCGATCACCATCGCGATCCGGCCGGAACACCTGGACGTCGTTACCAATGGCGAGGATCTCCGCGGCAGGAACTGCCTGGAAGGCGTCGTCGCAGCGCGCGTCTTCTCCGGCAACGTCGTGAAGGTGGAGATCTCGCTGCCCACGGGCCGGGTCTTTGCGGAGCTGAAGCCCGAGGCCGCCGCGATGGCCCCGGGCGAACCGGTGCGGGTGGCCTGGGAGCCGCGCCACACCCTGGTGCTGGCCCAATAGTGGCCGCCTTTCCCGAGAGCAGGAGCCTTTGATCATGCGTGTCCCGATCAATCCCGGCGGCGTCTCCTGGTGCGGCGAGAACCCCGGCATCTACCTGCGCGACACCCCGGACGGCCCGTTCCGGACGCTCGCCCTGTGGTTCGACGTGGTCCTCTCGCCGCACGGCCGGGGCCGCACCATGCTGGTCGTCGCGGCACCCGAGGAGGGCCGCGGTTTCCCGGACGCCCCGAACCTGCTGATGACCGACAACCAGAGCCTCACCCGCTGGCTGCTGGACAACTTCGTCCTCAACATGCCGACGTTCCGGGGCAAGGCCGGCCTGCCGGCGGCACGCTTCCTTCCCATGGAGAGCTGCGCGCGGGGCGGCGACCTGAAGAGTGACTACAGCGTCACCGTCTCTGGCGGTGGCCATGCCCTCTCCATGGTCTGGTCGGCGCTGGGCGAGCCCTTCGCCGTCGAGGTCGAGGCCGGCCAGTCGGCGACCGGCACCCACGAGATGTACTCCTGCTTCGTCGAGGCGAAGGAGGCGCAGATCCTGCTCGACGGCAGCCCGCTGCCCGGCCGCGTCACCGACCGCAGCCTGTTCGGGCGGACCATCAGCACCGCCTTCCTCGCCTTTTCCGAGACCTGGGTCGAGCCGGCCGCGGCCTAGGATCCCGCCTCAGATTCTTTCCGGAGGTTTTCACATGCCGAGCGGCGTTCCCCTCAATCCCGGCAGGATCGACTGGACCGGCGAGAATCCCGGCATCCTGCTCAAGAACGAGGCCGGCGACTGGTCGGCCATGGCCCTCTTCTTCCGTATCGCCTGGTCGCCCAAGGGGGCCGGGTCGGCGCTGCTGCTCTACACCGACCCGATGCAGCCCGGCGGCGGCAACTGCTTCCTGACGGACAACGAATCGCTTGGGCGCTGGCTGATCGACGAGTTCGTCACCCACTTCAAGGCCTTTGCCGGGGTGCCGGCCTTCCAGGGGCTGGCGATCAAGCCGCTGCACACGGCCGAACCATCGGGCGATCCGCTGTCCGAGCGCTATGTGGAGCGAATCATCGGCGACGACGTCTTCGTCGAACTGGTGTGGGAAGAGCTGGCGCCGCCGCGGGCGCTGGAGCTGCCCGCCAGCGAGACCGCGACCGGCAGGCACGAGATGTTCAGCGTCCTGGTCGCGGCGGAGAAGGCGTCGATCTTGGTCGACGGCCGGCCGTTGCCCGGCAAGCCGGGCCGGCGGGTGCAGGCCGGGCTAGAATCGTCGACCGCTTTTCTCTACTTCTGCGAGACATGGATCCGGCGGGAGTAGCCCTCAGGCCCGCAAGGCGGCGTCCTCTGGCAGACGGCCCCGGCGGGCCGCCATCAGCCAGGCCGCGATGAAGTCGGCGTAGCTGCGCTCCACATAGAGCAGGAAACGTGCCTCGCCCGTGCGGTGCAGCAGGCCGGTCTGGCCGAAGACCTCGGTGAAGGTGGCGGAGCCGATCGGGCAGGCGGGCAGGCGCAGGTCGAGGGGCGTGGCCTGCGCCAGCACCGCATGCGCGTCGGGCCCGTGCAGATCGAACCCGGCATAGACGTCCGTCACGCATGTCAGGCTGCCCAGCGCCCCGCCGAGGCTTTCGCTCCGCTCCGTCCAGATCGCCTCGATCTGCGTCGGCACCTTGAGCAGCCAGTGCCGCTCGCCGAGCCAATAGACGCAGGCGGAGTCGGTGACCAGCGCGCTGTTCGGCTGCAAGGGCGCGGGCAGGGCGAGGAACTGGAGGAAGGGCCGTCCGGCGCCGAAGGCGCGGAGGTCGAAGAAGGCTTCGCCGGTGCGGCGGACGATATCGACGTCGTAGGCCATGTCAGTTCCTCAGCCTCAGCCCCTCGGGGTCGTGAAAGACCGGCGCGACCACGGTGGCGCGGACGATCCTGTCCTTGAGGCGGGCATGCACCGTCTCGCCCATTCGGGCACGGCCGTCGGCGAGCAGGCCGAGGCCGACCGACCGACCGGCGACGACGCTGTGGACACAGGCCGAGACGAAGCCCTCGGTCCGCTCCCGCCGGCCTCCCGGCGTCAGGGGGGCGCCCTCCGGGATCAGCTCCCGGGGGTCTTCGGGCAGCAGCCCCACCAGTTCCCGCCGGGGGCCCGTCCTTTCGCGACGGATCTCGACGGCGCGGCGGCCGATGAAGTCGCCCTTCTTTCTCGAGAAGATCCAGCCGAGGCCGAGGTCGAAGGGATCGGCCGTTCCGTCGACCTCGTGGGCGAGGGAGAGGAAGCCCTTCTCCACGCGCAGGACGTGATTGGCCTCCGAGCCGACCGGGACGAGGTCCGGCGCGGCCTGAAACAGCCGCTCCCAGAGCGCGAGACCGTCGCCTGCCCGCACGTTGATCTCGAACGACAGTTCGCCGGTGAAGGAGACGCGGCAGACGCGGGCGGGCAGGCCGGCGACCGTCCCCCGGCGCAGGCTCATGAAGGGGAAGGCCTGGTTGGCCAGATCGATGTCGCAGCCGGCCGACGCCAGCACCTCCCGGGCCCGAGGGCCGCAGAGCGTGGCGTTCGCCCACTGGCTGGTCACGGGGGTGACGGTCACCAGCCAGTCCGGACGGTCGACCTGCAGGAGCTGTTCGAGATGGCGGTGCACCGCGTCGGCATGGGCCGTCGAGGTGGTCATCAGCCAGCGCTGCTCGCCGAGCCGGAAGGTGACGCCGTCATCCAGGATCAGGCCGTCGTCGGTCAGCATCAGGCCATAGCGGCCGTGGCCGACGGGGAGGGTCGAGAAGAGGTTGGTGTAGACGAAATCGAGAAGCCTTCCGGCATCCGGGCCGGCGATCTCGAACTTCCCCAGCGGCGAGCCGTCGTAGACCCCCGCGGCCTCCCGCACCGCCCGCGCCTCGCGCGCCGTGGCGGTGGCGATGTCCTCGCCCGCCAGGGGATAGTAGCCGGGGCGCCGCCAGCGGGCGCCGGCTTCGTAGAAGACCGCCCCCCGCCGCCGGTGCCAGTCGGTCATCGGGGTGTGACGGTAGGGAAAGAGCAGCGGCCCGGGGCGATGGCCGGCGATGGCGCCGAATTCGATCGGCACGTAGGGCGGCCGGAAGGTCGTGGTGCCGACCTCGCCCGGCTGGCATCCGCGGATGGTGGAGAGCAGGCCGATGACGTTGACGTTGCCCGTCTTGCCCTGGTCGACGCCCATGCCGGCCGTCGTGTAGCGCTTGGCGTGCTCGACGGCGCCGAAGCCTTCCCGCACCGACAGGCGCAGGTCGTCGGCCGTCACGTCGTTCTGCACGTCGACGAAGGCCTTGCCGTGTCCGCCCGTTTCCCACAGCGCCTCCACGGCCAGGCCGTCGTTGCCTTCCGCGTTCGTCTCCGGCAGCGGTTGGGCGCGCACGCCGAGGCCACGCAGCAGGTCGGCCGCCCCCCGTGCACCGTCACGCAGGCAGCCCGCGAGATCGAAGATGCCCGCCGCGGCGCCGGCGCAGGCGACCGTCTGCGGCGAGTCCAGCGGCAGGAAGGTGGCCAGCGTGGGATCCCAGCGCAGCCGCCCGCGGGACTGGGAGAAGAGGTGGACGGCAGGGTTCCAGCCGCCCGAACTGCAGACGAGGTCACAGGCGACGACGATGGTGGCGCCGCTGGTCCGGTGGCGCAGCGTGACCTGCCGCACCTGCCGTCCGCCGGACACGCCGGCAACCACGGTCTCCGGCAGGTGGCGGATGCCTCGGCTCTCTACCAGCGCCGTCACCTCCGCCGAGGGTGTCCTGCGGCTGTCGGCCAGCACCACGCCGGCACCGGCGGCGGCGAGGTCGAGGGCGGTCTGGTAGGCGCTGTCGTTGTTGGCGAAGACGACGGCCTGGCGCCCGGGCAGGACGGCCCAGCGCCGCAGGTAGCTGCGAACGGCTGCCGCCGCCATGACGCCGGGCCGGTCGTTGTCGGAAAAGACCAGCGGGCGCTCGATGGCGCCGGTCGCGAGCAGGACGGCGCGGGCTCTGACCCGCCGCAGCCGCTGACCGACGAAGCCCGGCTTCGGGGCACGCTCCGTCACCAGCACCAGATCGTGCTCGTGATAGGCCCAGGCGGTGGCGTCCTGCAGCCGGAGGACGTTGGGCAGACTGTCCAGCTCCGCGACGGTGCCGGCCACCCAGTCGACGGCCGGCCTGCCGTCGATGGTGCCGCCGTCGGCCAGCAGGCGCCCGCCCGGTCGGGGGTCGTCGTCCACCAGCAGGACGTCCACGCCGGCCCGGCCGGCCGTGAGGGCGGCGGCGAGGCCCGCGGGGCCGGCGCCGACGATGAGCAGGTCGCAGTGGTCGTGCCGCGTCTCGCTCACGCTGTCGGACGCCGCCGAAGCCGGTACATGCCCCAGGCCGGCGGCCCGGCGGACGACCGGCTCGAACAGGCTCCAGTGCGGCCAGAAGAAGGTCTTGTAGTAGAAGGCGGCCGGCAGCAGCGGGGCGGCGATCTGGTTCAGGGCGGCGAGGTCGAAGCCGAGGCTCGGCCAGCAGTTGACGCTGCGCGCCTGCAGGCCCTCGTACAGAGGCACGCGGGTGATCGGCAGGTTCGGCCGCCCGCCCGCACCGAGCAGCTGCACGAGGCTGCCTGGTTCTTCCCAGCCGGCGCCCTGGATGCCGCGGGGGCGGTGGTACTTGAAGCTGCGGCCGGTGAAGCGGATGCCGTTGGCCAGCAGCGCCGAGGCCAGGGTGTCGCCCGCGTAGCCGCGGAGGTTCCGGCCGTTGAAGGTGAAGGCGAGGGGACTCTGCCGGTCGATCTCGCCGCCGGCGGGCAGGCGGAAGGGCTCAGCGGCCATCGCCGGCCTCCCCTGCAAGGGGCCGGACGGCGTGGGTCAGGGTGTCGCGCTCCAGTGCGAACCACCGCCCGCAGCCCCTGCGGTGCCACCAGAGTTCGGTGAGTGGGCCCTTCGGGTTGGGGCGCACGGTCAGGCGGTCGATCCAGGCGTCGGCCGTCAGTGCCGCGGCATCGTCGGGCCGGACCGGCCGTTGCGGGCCGCCGCAGAGAAATTCGCTCTCGTTGCGGGTCCCGCACCAGGGACAGGGGATGGTCAGCACGGGCGTTCCGCCTATCGGTTGGAGGTGGTGCCGGTCTCGAGCACGAACTCCAGGCGTTTGAAGCGCTCCAGGGAGAAGGGCTCGATCAGGGGATGGGGCTGGTCCGTGGCGACGAGGTGGGCGAGGGTCAGGCCGCCGGCGGGAATCGCCTTGAAGCCGCCCCACCAGCCGCAGGTGACGTAGAGCCCGGCGATGTCGGTCTTCGACACGATCGGGCAGGCGTCGTGGGCGAAGTCGAGCGAGCCGCCCCACTGGCGCAGCAGCTTCAGGTGCTTGAAGCGCGGGAAGAGCTCCAGCATGGCGGCGACGGCGTCCTCGAAGACCGTCTCCTTGATGCCCTGGCGGAAGGACTGCTGCGGATCGGTGGCGCCGCCGATCACCAGCTCGCCCTTGTCCGACTGGCTGAGGTAGACGCCGCTGTCGGGGCAGTTCACCACCACGTCGACCACCGGCTTGATCGGCTCCGAGACGAAGGCGGAGAGGTTGAAGGTCTGCAGCGGCAGGCGCAGGCCGGCGGTCTCGGTGATCGTCGTGGTGTGGCCGGAGACGCAGACCGCCACCTTCTTCGCCCGCACCGTGCCGCGGTTTGTCTCGACGCCGGCGATGCGGCCATCAGCGCCGCGCAGCAGGGCGCACACCTCGGTGTTCTGGTGCATCTCCACGCCCAGGTCGTCGGCGGCGCGGGCGTAGCCCCAGGCGATGGCGTCGTGCCGGGCGACCCCGGCGTCGGGGTGCACCATCCCGGCGATGATGGGCAGGCGCGAGTCCGGCCCTCCGCCGGTCAGCGCCGGGATCCTGCGGCGCAGCTCGGCGACGTCGATCTGCTCATAGGTGGAGCCGTAGATGTCCATGGCGAGCTGCCGTCGGCGCAGGTCGCGCAGCTTGCCGTGGGTCTGCACCACGTCGATCATCGAGCGCTGGCTGAACATGATGTTGTAGTTCAGCGCCTTGCCGAGCGTCTCGTAGAGCGCCACCGATTTCACGAAGAAGGGGATGCTCTCGTCGCGCAGGTAGTTGGACCGGATGGTGACGGTGTTGCGGGCGACGTTCCCGCCGGCCAGCCAGCCGCGCTCCAGCACGGCGACATTGGTGATCCCGTGGTTCTTCGCCAGGTAATAGGCGGCTGCGAGGCCGTGCCCGCCGGCGCCGATGACGACGACGTCGTAGGCCTCGCGCAGCGGCGGGCTGCGCCAGGCCGCCTGCCAGTTCCGATGTCCGCTCAGGGCGTTCCGCGCCAGGGCGAAGACCGAATAGCGCTGCATCAGCCGACTCCGCTCATCAGGATCGACGCGTAAACAACCGCATTGGATGCGGAAACCTTATGATCGAGGGCCGAGCGAAGGCCTGCCGTCATTCTCGCCGCCCCTCAGTGGGACAGGATCTGGCTGAGGAAGAGCCGTGCCCGGTCTGTGGTGGGCGCGGAGAAGAAGGTCTCGGGCGAGGCCACCTCGACGATCTCGCCCTGGTCCATGAAGACCATGCGGTCGGCGACCTTGCGGGCGAAGCCCATCTCGTGGGTGACGCAGATCATGGTCATGCCGTCGGCCGCCAACTCGACCATCACGTCCAGTACGCCGGAGATCATCTCGGGGTCCAGGGCCGAGGTCGGCTCGTCGAACAGCATGACCTTGGGTTTCAGGCAGAGCGCCCGGGCGATGGCCACCCGCTGCTGCTGCCCGCCCGAAAGCTGGGCGGGGTACTTCTGCGCCTGATCGGCGATGTGCACGCGCTGCAGGTAGTGCATGGCCAGGTCCCGCGCCTCGGCGCGCTTCATCAGGCCGTTGCGCACCGGCCCGAGGGTCAGGTTGTCGAGCACCGAGAGGTGCGGGAAGAGGTTGAACTGCTGGAAGACCATCCCGACGCTGCGCCGCACGGCCTCGATGTCGCGGGTGCGCTCGGTCAGCTCGCGTCCGTCGACGACGATGGTCCCGGCCTCGTGGGTCTCCAGGCGGTTGATGCAGCGGATCATGGTCGACTTGCCGGAGCCCGAGGGGCCGCAGACGACCACCTTCTCGCCGGGCATGACCGCGAGGTTGATATCGTAGAGGGCGCAGAACTCGCCGTACCACTTGCCGACGTTGCGCAGCTCGACGAGGGGGGCGGCGGCGCTCACCGCTCGCTCCGGCGGGCGCGCCGCTCAAGCCGGCCGAACAGCAGGGCGAAGGCGTAGCAGAGGCAGAAGTAGAGGACGGCGACGGTGATCCAGGTCTCGAAGACGCGCGTGGTCGTCGAGGCGACCTCGTTGGCGAGGAAGGTCAGCTCCTGGATCGAGATCAGCGACACGATGGCGGAATCCTTGATCAGCGTGATGAACTGGCCGGCCAGCGGCGGCAGGATGCGGCGCAGCGCCTGCGGCAGGACGACGTCTCTCAGCACGTCGAGGCGGGACAGGCCGATGGCGCGCGCCGCCTCCCACTGCCCCTTCTCCACCGAACCGATGCCGGCACGGACGATCTCGGTGATGTAGGCGCCCTCGAAGAGGGCGAGGCAGACGATGCCGCTCATGAGGTTCACGAACAGCCGCGGCTCGCCGAACAGCACCGGGAAGAGAGGGTTGTCCACCAGCGGCGAGTCGGGGTCCGGCGTGCCGATCCCGAACACCGGGAACAGCTGGCTGGAGATGAAGAAGTAGAAGATGAAGATGAAGACCAGTGGCGGGATGTTGCGGATCAGCTCGACGTAGGCCCGGGCGAAGATGCCGACGGCGAGGTTGCTGCTGGTCCGGCAGAACCCCATGACCACGCCGATGACCGTCGCGAAGAGGGTGCCCCAGAAGGCGAGGCGCAGGGTCGTGGCCAGCCCCTCGAGCAGCAGGTTCGGGATCCAGGCGCCGGTCTCGGGGTCGTAGCGGACCACGTAGTTGAGCACCGGCGCCCAGTCCCAGCGATAGACGAGGACGTCGTTGACCCGCCAGACGGCGTAGCCGCAGGCCGCGAGGACGGCCAGCAGGACCACGCCGTCGAGCGGCGTCAGGCGCCACGAGCGGCGGCGTGGCGGTGGCGGCCGGGAAGGCCGCACCGCCGGCGTCTCGACGGTCTGCAGGTGGTCGACAGGACGGGCGGGCGCCGCCGTGGACACCGCCGCCCGACCCTGCCGCTCGCGGGCTTCGCTCACTGCGCGATGGCGACCTTGTCCTTCCAGGCCGTCTGGTCCTTGAACCAGTAGTCGTGCCGTTCGTCGAGCCAGCCGTTGCTGGTGTTGTAGAGGATCCAGTTGCTGAAGAAGTTCAGCGCATCCGGATCGCCCTTGCGCAGGGCGAAGCCCTCGTCACCCCTGGTGATGTTCTCGCCGCCGAAGGGCAGGAAGATCTTGTCCGGATACTCGTCGGCCCAGAAGCGGGGCTTCGGCGCGCTGGAGATCATGGCGGTGGCGTTGCCGTTGACCACCTCCTGGAAGGCCTGGGCGTCGTCGTCGAAGCGCCGCAGCTCGGCCTTGGGGAACAGCTTCTGTGCGGCGTTGCAGGGTGTGGCGCCGCGCCGGCAGGCGATGGTCACCTTCGGCGAGTTGAAGTCCTCCAGCGTCTTGAAGTCGCCGGCGAGCTGCTTGTTGGCCGCCATCTGCTGGCCCGAATGGGCGTAGGGGATGGTGAAGTTCACCGTCAGGTTCCGCGACGGCGTGATCGACATGCCGCCGATGATGACGTCGAACTTGCCGGCGATCAGCGCCGGGATGATGCCGGACCAGGCCGTCGGCACGAACTCGACCTTCACGCCCATGTCCTCGGCGAGCTTCGTCGCCACGTCGATCTCGAAGCCCATGAGGTTGCCCTCCTTGTCGCGCATCGCCCAGGGGACGAAGGTCGACATGCCCACCCTCAGGGTGCCGCGCTGCTTGACCTGTTCGATCACGCTCTGGCTGGCCAGCTCCTGCGAGACCTGGTCGGCGGCGACGGCCCCAGCCGCCCCCGCGACCAGCAGTGCCATCCCGGCGACGGCACCGATCAGCTTCTGAATTCCCATGGTCGCTCTCACCTGTTCAGTTCTTGGGGTTGATGGTCACGAACGCACCTTGAACCGCGCCTCGAGGGCGGCCACCGCGAAGGAGAGGCTCACCGTGAGGACGAGGTATATGGCCGCCACCGTGAACCAGATCTCGAAGGCCATGAAGGTGTCGGAGATGAGGTTCAGGGCTTCCGTCGTCAGTTCCGCCACCGCGATGACGCTGACGATCGCCGAATGCTTGACGAGGGAGATCAGCAGGCCGGTCAGGGGCGGCAGGATGAGCGGCAGCGCCTGGGGCACGATGACGTAGCGGTAGCGGTTCCAGGGTGTCAGGCCGATCGCCGTCGCCGCCTCGTACTGGCCGCGCCGGACGGCCAGCAGGCCGCCGCGGATGATCTCGCTGGCGAAGGCGCCCTCGAAGAAGGAGAGGCAGAGCACGCCGGCCCAGAAGCGGTCGATGCCGAGGATCGGCGCCAGCACGAAATAGAAGAGGAAGAGCTGGACCAGCAGCGGCGTGTTGCGGATGGCTTCGAGGTAGACGGTGGCCAGGAGCCGGCCCGAGACGGAATTGGACAGGCGCAGGAAGGCTGTCACCAATCCGATCAGGACCGACAGCACCATGCCGAGGCCGGCGAGTTCCAGCGTCACGAACAGGCCCTTGATCAACGGCCCCCAGTAGAGCTCGCCGTCGATCACGCGGTACAGAAAGCGCGGCACCCTGTACCATTGCCAGTTGTAGTTCATGGACTCGGCGCCGCGCCAGACCAGCCAGGCGATCAGCGCGAAGACAACAACAACCTGGGCCACCTGCAAGCTGCGCACCAGAAGAACGCGCCGACGATCTGCATTGGGCGGTCGTCTGCGTGTCGATCTATCGCTAGTATTCCTACTAATTCCACCCACGCCCTGCACCCGGAAGTCTTTTGCCTGGGCCAGCCTGGAAGAGGACAGCTCAATCGGACGTTCAACTGGGACCGCCAGTGTCGTGGGGTTCTTTAAAAGCGTCAACAATTGTTTTGGCCTGATTCATACGAAAATGTTATAAGCGTTCCGTCTTCCACCCTGGGGCGGCGCCATGACCCTTCGTCGGATCGATGCCTTCAGAGCGGTGATGCTGACCGGTACGGCCACCGAGGCGGCGAAGATGCTGGGCGTCACCCAGCCGGCGATCAGCCGGCTGATCGCCGACCTGGAGGCCGAGTTCGAGATGAAGCTCTTCGAACGGGCGGGCCGGCGGGTCATCCCGACCGAGGAGGCCAAGATCCTCTTCGAGGAGGTCCGGCGCGCCTTCTTCGGCCTGGAGCGGATCAAGGACACGGCGCTGGCCATCCGCAACTACCGCTACGCCCGGCTGCGCATCGTCGCCCTGCCGTCGATCGCCGCCACCATCGCGGTCGACATCATCCGGGTCTTCTCGGAGCGGCACCCGAGCACCTTCGTGTCCCTGGAGGTCGAGCCGTCGGACAGCGCGGTCGAATGGATCATCTCGCAGCAGTGCGACCTGGGGCTGGCCTCGCCACCGAAGGAGAACCCGGCGATCGCCGCCCGCACCGTCGCCGCCGGGCCGTCGGTCTGCCTGCTGCCGGCGGGGCACCGGCTGGCGGGGGAGCCGCTGGTCGTGCCGGAGATGCTGGCCGGGGAGAGCTTCATCTCCTTCCGGCCGGACTCGATCTACCGCTTCAAGGTGGACGAGATCTTCCGGCAGGCGGGCGTCGAACGGGTCCTGAAGTTCGAAGCGCGCACCACCGACGCCGTCTGCGGCCTGGTGGCCCAGGGCCTGGGGGTGTCGGTCGTCGGGCCGTTCCTGCCGCGCTCGGTGGAGGCGGACGGGCTGGTGCTGCGCCCCTTCGAGCCGGCCCCCCAGGTCGAGCTGTCGCTGCTCTGGTCGTCCCAGCGGCCGATGTCGGCGATCGCCCGCACCTTCGTCGAGGTGATCGACGACTACTTCAGCCGGCCGACTCCCTGAGCGCCCGGCGGAAGCGCTCGCGCACCTCGGGGCTGTGCATCCAGCCGTAGTCGCGGGGGTAGGGCGCGCCCGGCACGATCCGAAGGCAGACGAAGACCGGTCCTTCCGCCGCCACCAGATCGGGGGCGGCCGCACGGAAGGCGTCCAGGTCGTCGAAGCGGTGGGCGGCGCGGTAGCCGGCGGCGCGTGCGAAGCCGGCGAAGTCGACCTTGCCGGCGCCCGGAATGGGGTGTCCGCCGTTGACCTCGTAGCAGCCGTTCTCGAAGACGAAGTGGACGAGGTTCGGCGGCGCTGCCGTGGCGACCGTGACCAGGCTGCCGAGGTTCATCAGCAGGCTGCCGTCGCCGTCGAAGACCAGCACCCGTTTGTCCGGCCGGCCGAGCGCGAGGCCGAGCCCGTGGGAGGAAGCCTGGCCCATGGCGCCGGTGGAGACGTAGTTCAGGTCGCGCGGGCGGATGGCCGCCCAGTCGAAGCAGCTCTGGTAGACGGCGACGACGATCTCGTCGGTCACCAGATCGGCCAGGACCTTCAGGGCTTGGTCGCGCGGGATCATGCCGTGGGGCTCCGGCCGACGAGGAAGCAGACGGGCGTGCTGGTGCGGTAGGCCCTGTCGATGGCCTCCGGCAGGACCTGCTCGTCGCCCGGCCCCTCGATGACGTGATGGGTCAGGCCGAGGGCGTCGAGGATCGGCTCGACGGCGCGCACCCCCAGCGAGGCCGACTCGCGCGACGGCAGGTGTGGCTCCTTGCCCTGCAGGCCGACGACCATGCAGACCGGCAGCCGATAGTCGAGGGCGATGGCCCGCACGGCGTTGAGGGAGTCCATCAGCCCGGTCTGCTGCATCAGCAGGATCGCCCGCCGGTCGCAGTAGGAGAGGCCGGCGCAGATCGAGACGCCCTCGTCTTCCTTGCAGAGCCGGACCAGCCGCAGGTCCGGATCCCGGGAGAGGGGCCAGAGCAGGCCGTCGCTGGTGACGATGTCGGGCAGGGCGGCGACGAACTCGACGCCGGCCGCCTTGATGCCGGCGATGATGTCGGCCCCCCGCGGGCCCGGCGGTGGAGTGCTCATCGGGCGCCCTTCAGGAAGGTGTCGAGTTCATCGACCAAAGCCTGCATCTCCGCCTGCAGGCCGATCGTGACGCGGATGCAGTCCCGGTAGGCGGGCGAGCCGAAGCGGCGCACGGCGATGCCGCGGGCCTGCAGGAAGGTCTCCGCCTCGGCGGCCGAGCCGGCGGCCTCCGGAAAGCGCACCAGCAGGAAGTTGCCCTGGCTGGGATAGACCTGCAGCCCCAGGGCGGTCAGGCGGTCGGTGGTCCAGGCGCGCAGGCGGTCGTTCTCGGCGACCACGCGGGCGAAATGCGCCCGGTCCTCCAGCGCCGCCTGCGCCGCGGCAAAGGCGGGCAGCGAGAGGGGGAAGGTGATGCCGATGCGCCGGATCACGTCGGCGATGGCGGGCGGCGCGAAGAGCCAGCCCAGCCGCAGGCCGGCGAGGCCGAAGACTTTAGAGAAGGTGCGGGTCATCACGACGTTGCCCGCCGTGCGGACCAGGTCCTCGGCGGGCAGGTGATCGGGCGCGTCGACGTACTCGGCATAGGCCGAATCGAGCACCAGCAGGACCTCCTCCGGCAGGCCGGCGTGCAGGCGGCGGACCTCCTCGCCGGGCAGGAAGCTGCCGCTCGGGTTGTCCGGATTGGCGAGGAAGACGGCGCGGGTGCGCGGCGTCACCGACGCCAGGATGCCGTCCACCGAGGCCCGCAGGTCGTCGTCCGGCGCGGCGACCGGGGTGGCGTCGTTGGCGTAGGCGTAGTTGGGGAACTTCGGATAGCCGTTGCGGCTGTGGATCAGCTCGCTGCCCGGCTCCAGGTAGGCCCGGGCGAGGCGGGCCAGCAGGTCGTCCGAGCCATGGCCGACGACGATCTGCCCGGCCGGCAGGTCGAAGCGCTCGCCGATCGCCTGCGCCAGGCGTGCCGCTGCGTCCTCGGCGTAGCGCTCGACCGCCGTGGCCTCGCGCAGGGCGGCGAGCGCCGCTTCGCCCGGCCCGAAGGCGCTCTCGTTGGAGGCGAGGTTGATCGCCGCCGTCGGCAGGGTAGCGCCGGCCGGCAGCATGTGCGGCTTGATGTTGGCTATGCCGGCGCGGGGACGGGGAGGGGCCATGGCTGCGGTCCAGCGGAACGGAGGGCAAGGCCCTTCTATCACATTCGCAGGGGCTTCCGCTGCATCGAATTCCAAAAGATTATGTAGAACGGATCAGCCGAAGGACGAAGCCCATGCTGGATTGGAGCGCCACGCGCCTGCAGTGCGACCTGGACCTGGCGGCGGAGGGCAGGCGCATCGGCGACCTGCGGCTGCGCCATTCGGACAACCGCCAGCCGCTGGGCTACCGGCCGGTGCCGCTCGGCGTGCTGGTGAACGGCACGGGGCCGACCGTGCTGCTGACCGGCGGCGTCCACGGCGACGAGTTCGAGGGGCCGGTCGCACTGATGCGCCTCCTCCACGGGCTCGACCTTTCTGCCCTGAGCGGCCGCCTGATCGTGCTGCCGGCCCTGAACGCCCCGGCGCTCATGGCGTCCAGCCGGGTGTCGCCGCTCGACGGCGGCAACCTGAACCGCGCCTTTCCGGGCGATCGGGACGGCGGGCCGACGGCGATGATCGCCCACTTCGTCGAGGCGGTGCTGCTGCCGCACTGCGACGCGGCCATCGACATCCATTCCGGCGGGCTGGCCTCGGTCTTCGCGCCGGCCGCCCTGGCGACCAAGACGGCCGATGCCGCCCTGGCGGCGCGCAATCTGGAGCTGGCGCAGGCTTTCGGGGCGCCGCTGATCTGGCGGCTGGGGCCGCTCAACGACGACCGCTCCCTCAACGCCGCGGCGGCCCGCAAGGGCGTGCCGATGATCGCCGCCGAGCTCGGCGGCGGCGGGGCGGCCGACCCGCGGCTGGTCCGGCTGGCCCACGACGGCATCCTGCGCTGCCTGGCGAGCCTGGGCTGCCTCGCTTCCGCCCCACCGGCAGAGCACAGCCCGCGGCTGGTCGAGATCCGGTCGCCGCGGCAGTCGCTCTACGCCCCGGTCGGCGGCCTCTTCGAACCGCGCTTCGGGCCGGGCCAGGAAGTGCGGGAAGGGGAGGTCGCCGGTGCGCTGCACGCCATCGCCGAGCCCGAGCGGCCGCCCACCGCCGTCACCTTCCCCTGCTCCGGCGTGGTGCTGGCGCGCGGCAACCGCTGCCTCGTCGAGCGCGGCGAACTGCTGGCTTCGCTCGTCGTCGACGTCGAGGACCGGTGAGGCCCTAGGGCCGCCAGGGCAGGTGGTCGAGCTGCAGGCGCAGCAGGGCGCAGTCGGGCTGGCGGAGCTGGTTGACCACGTTGAAGTGGTCGAGGCCGGGCGGGACCACGAGCTCGGCCGGGTAGCCGAGCGACCGCCAGAGGTCCCGCATCTCCTCGGACTGGCGGTGGAACTCCGGCGATTCGTCGACGGCGACGACCAGCAGCAGCGGCGCCGGCACCGGGTAGCGCTGCAGCAGCGGGCTGTGGCGCCTCACCTGCTCCGGCGTGAGGTGCAGCTTCTCGTTCAGGAAGGAAAGGCGGATGGGCTCCAGGTCGAAGATGCCGCCGATGGCGCAGCCGCCCTTCACCAGGTCCGGCGGCAGGCCGTCGCCGAGGGCGGGCCAGTCGGTGGCCAGCAGCATGGCCACCAGGTGCCCGCCGGCCGAGTGGCCGCAGACGTAGATGCGGTCCCGGTCCGCCCCGTAGTCGGCAGCATGCCGCCACAACCAGGCGAGTGCGGCCCGGTTCTGCCGCACGATCTCGTCCATGTCGTAGGCAGGGGCGAGGCCGAAGTTGTTCACGGCGGTGGTAATCCCGTGCGGCCGCAGGCCCTCGGCGACGTAGCTGTAGTCGGCCTTGTCGAGGGAGTACCAGTAGCCGCCGTGGATGAAGACGTAGAGCGGTGCCCCCGCCCGTTCCGCGGGGAAGATGTCGACCCTTTCCATGGGGTCGGGCCCGAAGGCGACGTCGAGGTGGCAGGGCAACCTGCTTCGCGTCTCCGCGCTCCAGGCCTTCCAGCGCTCGAAGTGCTCGACGAAGTCGGGGAAGCGCGCCCGGTTGTTGTACTGGGCATCGAGGGCGGCCTGATCGAAGTCCCGGAACACGATGGGGCCGGCCTGTCGCATGGTCCTCTCCCTCCCGACCGGCTTCAGCCCTTGAAGTAGTCGGGCTTGCCGGTGGTCCACACCTCGCCCCAGAGCTGGCCGCCGCCGTCGACCGTCAGCACGTCGCCGGTGACGAAGCCGGCGGCCGGTCCTGCCAGATAGGCGCAGGCCTCGGCGACGTCCCAGGAATCCCCGGCGCGCATCATCGGATTGGTGCGATGATAGGCGGCGCGCGCCTCCGGCGTATAGACCCGCCAGCCCTCGGTCTCGATCGCGCCGGGGGCGACGCAGTTCAGGCGGATGCCCAGCGGCGCCCATTCGACGGCGAGGCTGCGGGTGAGGGAGACGACCCCGGCCCTGGCGGCCACCGAATGGGCGACGCCGTAGAGGCCGTGGGTGGTCACCACCACGATGTTGACGATGCTGCCGCCGCCACCGACCTCGCGCCAGTGCCGGGCGGCCGCCTGCATCATGAACCAGGTGCCGCTGAGGTTGGTGTCGACCACGGCCCGCCAGCCCTTGACCGAATAGTCGATGGCGGCTTGCGGGAACTGGCCGCCGGCGCTGTTGACCAGGGCGTCGATCCGGCCGTGGCGCGCCGCCAGTTCCGTGAAGAGGGCCTCGACCGCCTCCGGGTCGCGGATGTCCACCGGCAGGGCCTCGGCGGCCAGTCCCGCTCCCTGCATCGCGCCGACGAGGCCGTCGAGCTTCTCCCGCTTGCGCCCGGTCACCACCACCTTCGCGCCGAGCCGCCCGAGCAGCCAGGCGACCGCGCGGCCGATGCCGCCGCCGCCGCCCGAGACGACGACGGTCCTGCCGGCGTAGAGGCCCTCGCGGAAGGCGGTCGGCCGGACGGCGAGGGCGCTGTCGTCCAGGCCGAAGTGCGCCGGCTCCTCCCGCGGCGGCTGCTCAGGCATGGTGGCGCAGATCCCGGAGCAGTTCGCCGCTGATGATCAGCTTGCGCACCTCGGTGGTGCCGGCACCGATCTCCAGCAGCTTGATGGAGCGGTAGAGGCGGTTGATCTCCGACTCCCAGATGTAGCCCGCACCGCCGTGGATCTGCACCGCCCGGTCGAGCACATCGTGGCAGGCCTGGGCGGCGTACATCACCGAGGCGGCCGTGAGCTTGTGGATCTCGCCGCGCCCGCCGCCGCCGACCTCCAGGGGCGCTGCCGCCGCCAGCGTCCGGTAGGTGAAGGTCCGCATGGTCTCGACCGCGACGTACATCTCGGCCAGCATCGACTGCACCATCTGGAAGCTGCCGATCGGCCGGCCGAACTGCTGGCGGGTCTTGGCGTAGTCCAGGGAGAGGTCGAGCGCCCGCTCGGCAACGCCGAGGCACAGCGGCGAGATCATGGCACGTTCAAGGTCGAGTCCGCTCATGACGACGGCGACGCCCTCGTTCTCCCGGCCGACCAGGTTCTCCGCCGGCACGCGGCAGTCGTCGAAGACCAACTCGCCCGTCTGGCTGCCGCGGTAGCCCATCTTGGTCAGCTTCTGGGCCACCTGGAAGCCGGGCATCCCCTTCTCGACGATAAAGGCCGAGATGCCTTTCGGACCCTTCTCCGGATCGGTCTTGGCGTAGACCAGCAGCACGTCGGCGACCGGGCCGTTGGTGATGTAGAGCTTCGAGCCGTTGAGCACGTAGTGGTCGCCGTCGCGGCGTGCGGTGGTGCGCATCGATCCGAGGGCGTCGGAACCGGCGCCCGGCTCGGTCAGTCCCAGTGCCCCCACCGTCCGCCCGGCGCAGAGGTCGGGCAGGTACCGCCGCCGCTGGGCCTCGTTGCCGTTGCGATAGATGTTGTTGAGGCAGAGGTTCTCGTGGGCCACCCAGCTCAGCGCCAGGGCGTGGTTCCAACGGCCGAAGGCCTGCAGCACCACACCGCTGGTGACCAGGTCGCTGCCCACGCCGCCATAGGCCTCGGGCACGGTGATCCCGAAGAAGCCGGCCTCCCCGATCTGGGGGAAGGACTGGTCCGGCCACCACTCCTCGGCATCCATCCGCTCCGCCAGTGGATAGAGCTCGTTGCGCGCGAAGCGATCGGCCTGATCGAGGATCTCCTGCTGATCGTCGGACAGCTCGAAAAGATTGGGCAGGGCGTTGGGCAGGCGCCCGCCGTCCTCTGTCTGCTGGATGCTCACGTCCTCGTCCTCCCTCGACCGCTCTCTGTCGGAGCGGAGCCAGATTAGTGAGCTTAGCTCATTTTGACCAGGGAAAGCTTGAGGGCGATGCAATCTCGGATTGGTTCCGTCCGAGACCAGATCGGGCTAAGATCTTGCTGCACTGCACAAGTCGAAAGAAATTCACCTTCACCTCTGTTGACTTCCTCTCGGGTTTCCGATCACAGTCTTGATGAGGCGAATTCAACAAGGCGGCTGAAGCCGCCGAGCCGGGGCGACCCGGGAGGGGAGGAAGCATGAGCGAGGCGGTTCGCACGCAACGCCATGGGCATGTCCTGACGATCACCATCGACCGTCCGGAGCGTCGCAACGCGATCAACGCGGCCGTGGCGGCCGGCATCGCCGCGGGACTGGATGCCGCCGAAGCCGACCCGGACGTGCGGGCGGTCGTGCTGACCGGTGCCGGCGACAAGGCCTTCTGCGCAGGCGGCGACCTGCAGGCCGACGCCACCGGCGCACCCTTCACGATCGAGCACGCCAACCCGCGCCACTACGTCGCCGACCTGCTGCGCCGCATGGACCGCTCGCGCCGGCCGCTGATCGCGCGGGTGAACGGCCACGCCCTGGCCGGCGGTTTCGGCCTGGTGTGCGCCTGCGATCTGGTGGTGGCCCGCGAGGACGCGCTGCTCGGCGTGTCGGAGGTGAAGGTCGGCCTCTTCCCGATGATGATCCTGCCGTTCCTGCTGCGGGTGCTGCCCTACCGGCAGCTCATGGAGCTCTGCCTGACCGGGGAGCCGATGACGGCGCGGCAGGCGGTGGCCGCGGGCGTGGTGAACCACGCCGTTCCGGGGGAGGAGCTGGACGGCAAGCTCGACTGGCTGCTGGGCCGGGTCGTCGACAAGTCGCCGACCGGCATCCGGCTGGGCAAGCAGGCCCTGGCGACGGTGCGCGAGATGGGCGTCGACAGCGCCCTGGAGTACGCGCAGTTCATGCTCGCGAACATGGCCCAGACCCGCGACGCCCGGGAGGGCTTCGCCGCCTTCCGCGAGCGCCGGCCGGCGCAGTGGACCGGGGAGTGACGCCGGTGCGCGGTCTCGTGCGGATCGGCTGCGGCGCCGGCTTCTGGGGCGACACGCCCGAAGGCGCGGCCCAGCTCGTCGCGGCCGGCGGCCTCGACTACCTGGTCTTCGACTACCTCGCCGAGATCACCCTGTCGATCATGGCACGCATGAAGGCCCGCCGGGCGGACAGCGGCTACGCCACCGACTTCGTCGACCTGGTGATGCGGCCGCTCGCCCGGCAGATCGCCGACAGCGGCGTCCGGGTGGTGACCAACGCGGGCGGTGTCAATCCCACGGCCTGCCGCGACGCCCTGCAGGCGGTGCTCGACGAGGCGGGCGTGCGGCTCAGGATCGCCGTCGTCGAGGGCGACGATCTCTCCGGCCGCCTGGAACGCCTGCGGACGCTCGATGTCCGCGAGATGTTCAGCGGCGCGCCCCTGCCGGAGCGCCTGACCAGCGTCAACGCCTACCTCGGCGCGTTTCCGATCGCCCGCGCCCTCGAGGCCGGTGCCGACGTGGTGATCACCGGTCGGTGCGTGGACTCCGCGCTGGCCCTCGGCCCGCTGGTGCACGCGTTCGGCTGGACGGCGACCGACTACGACAGGCTGGCGGCGGGCAGCCTCGCCGGCCACCTGATCGAATGCGGGACCCAGGTGACCGGTGGCCTCTTCACCGACTGGCGCGAGGTCGATGGCTGGGACCGCATGGGCTTCCCGATCGCCGAGTGCCGCGCGGACGGCACCTTCGACCTCACCAAGCCCGCCGGAACCGGCGGCCTCGTGACCCCGGCGACGGTCGCCGAGCAACTCGTCTACGAGATCGGCGATCCCGCCGACTACCGCCTGCCCGACGTCACCTGCGACTTCTCGCAGGTGAGCCTTGCCCAGGCCGGACCTGACCGCGTGCGGGTGGAGGGGGCCAAGGGGCGAGCCCCGTCACGGCACTACAAGGTCTGCGCCACCTGGGCGGACGGCTATCGCGCCGCCGTCACCGTGATGATCGGCGGCCGCGAGGCGGCGGCGAAGGCGCAGCGGGTCGGGGAGGCGATCCTCGCCCGCACTCAGCGGCTGATGGCGGAGCAGGGGTTCGGCAGCTTCGACGACAGCCTGATCGAGGTGCTGGGCGCCGAGGCCACCTACGGTCCCCACGCGCGCGCCGGCGGGAGCCGGGAGGTGGTCCTCAAGCTGGCGGTGCGCCACGCCCGGCGCGAGGCGCTGCAGATCTTCGCCCGCGAGATCTACCCTGCCGCCACGGCGATGGCGCAGGGGCTGACGGGCTTCGCCGGGGGGCGCCCGGAGCCGCAGCCGGTGATCCGCCTCTTCTCCTTCCTGATCGACAAGGCCGAGGTGCCCGTCGAGGTGCGGATCGGCGACGAGGTCATTCCGATCGAGCCGGCTGCAGGACCGGAGGCGGGGACGGACCCGGTCGAGCGGACGAAGCCGGAGGCCCCTGTGCAGGGGCCGGCACGCGCGGTCCCGCTCATCGCCCTTGCGCACGCGCGCAGCGGCGACAAGGGCGATATCGCCAACATCGGCGTCATCGCCCGGCGCCACGAGTTCCTGCCGGCGATCCGCAGGGCCGTCACCCCTGACGCGGTGGGCGGCTACCTGCGCCACCTCGTAAAGGGCCGGGTCGAGTGCTTCGACTGGCCGGGAATTCATGGTCTGAACCTCGTGCTGCACGAGGCGCTGGGGGGCGGCGGCATCGCCTCGCTGCGCCACGACCCGCAGGGCAAGGCGCTGGCGCAGATGCTGCTCGACCTGCCGGTGGCGGTGCCAGCGGCCTGGCTGGCGCCCGACGGCCCCCTGGCCGCGTGGGCCGAAGAGTCGGGGGCGGCGTCGTGAGCGAGGCGGCCAAGCGCAGCTTCAGCCGCCGGCCCCGGGCCGAGCGGATGCAGCAGATCGAGGCGGCGGCCCGCGAGGTCTTCTCGCGCAACGGCTTCGCGGCCGCCTCGATGTCCGAGATCGCCGCCGGCGCCAATGTCGTCGAAGGCACGATCTACAAGTACTACGAGAACAAGCGCGACCTGCTGGTGACCGTGATCCGCCGCTGGTACGAGGCGATGATCGCCGACTACGCCGACCAGCTTGCGGGAGTCACCGGCCTGCGCAACCGCCTGCGCTTCGTGGTCTGGCGCCACCTCAAGTCGATCAAGGACAACCCCGACCTCTGCCGCCTCTTCTATGCCGAGGTGCGCGGCTCCGAGGACTACTACCAGTCCACCCTCTACCGCCTGAACCGCGAGTACACCAACGTGCTCATGCGCATCCTGCGCGACGGCATGGCGAGCGGCGAACTGCGGCCGGACCTGTCGATCGCGCTGGTGCGCGACACGGTCTTCGGCGGCATCGAGCATCACGTCGCCCCCTTCCTGGCCCGCCGGGGCGAGCTCGACGTCGAGCGGGTGGCCGATCAGCTCACCGATCTGGTGATGGCGGGCATCGTGCAGCCTCCGGCGTCGCCCGCGCCCCTGGCCCTGGAGGCCGCCGTGCGGCGGCTGGAGCAGGTGGCGGAACGGCTGGACGGGGCGGGCAGGCGCGGCGGGGAGGCGTCCCGATGCTGACCCTGACCAACGTGCAGATCATGTACGATCGCGCCATCGAGGCGGTGCGGGACGTGTCGCTGGAGATCGGCGACGGCCAGATCGTCGCCCTGCTCGGCTCGAACGGGGCCGGAAAGACGACCCTGCTCAAGGCGATCTCCAACGTCCTCTATCCGGAGGACGGGGAGGTGCTGCACGGCGAGATCTCCTTCGCCGGCACGGACCTGAAGCGCCTGCCGGCCGACGAGATCGTGCGCCGCGGCGTGGTGCAGGTGCCTGAGGGCCGGCGGCTCTTCCCGCTCATGACGGTCGAGGAGAACCTCGCCATGGGCGGCTTCCTGCGCAGCCGCGGCGACCTCTCGGCCGGGCTCGACCGGGTCTATTCCCTCTTCCCGCGGCTCCAGGAGCGGCGCCGTTACGTCGCCGGCTACCTCTCCGGCGGGGAACAGCAGATGGTGGCGATCGGCCGGGCGCTGGTCGCGGGGCCGAAGCTGCTGATGCTGGACGAGCCTTCCCTGGGGCTGGCTCCCCAGATCATCGACCTGATCATGGAGACGGTGGTCGCGCTCAACCGCGACCAGGGCATGGCGATCCTGCTGGTCGAGCAGAACGCCGCGCTCGCCCTGCAAGTCGCGCACTACGGCTACATCGTCGAGAACGGCCGGGTGGTGCTCGACGGCCCCGCCGAGCGGATCGCCCGCAACGACGACGTCAAGGAGTTCTACCTCGGCTTCGCCGAGGGCGGCGCCCGCAAAAACTACCGCGAGGTCAAGCACTACAAGCGGCGCAAGAGGTGGCTGTCGTGAGCGCGCTTCTCTCCGTCGAGCGGGTGAGCAAGCGCTTCGGCGGGCTTACTGCGGTCAGCGACGTGACCTTCACCGTGCCCCAGGGCGCCATCTACAGCGTCATCGGCCCGAACGGGGCGGGCAAGACGACGCTGTTCAACATGATCTCGGCGCTCTTCCCGCCCAGCGACGGGGCGATCGTCTTCGACGGCCGCGCCGTCCACAAGGCCCGCACCCATCAGCTCGCCGCGCTGGGCATCGGCCGCACCTTCCAGAACCTGGCGGTCTTCGCCCACGCCACGGTGGTCCAGAACCTGCTGGTCGGCCTCCACCACTCCCTGAAGTCCAACCTGCTTTCGGCCGCGATCTTCTGGGGGCCGGCGCGGCGGGAGGAGCTGGCCGCGCGGCACCGGGTCGAGGAGATCATCGATTTCCTGGAGATCGAGCACCTGCGCGACATGCCGGTCGGGCTGCTGTCCTACGGGCTGCAGAAGCGGGTCGAGTTGGGCCGCGCCCTCGCTGTCGGGCCCAAGCTGCTGCTGCTCGACGAGATGGTCTCCGGCATGAACGCCGAGGAGACCGAGGACATCGCCCGCTTCATCCTCGACATCCGCGACGAGCTGGGCGTGACAGTCGTCATGGTCGAACACGACATGGGGATCGTCATGGACATCTCCGACCGGGTCGCCGTGCTGAACCACGGCTCGCTGATCGCCGAAGGTACGCCGGCGGAGATCGCCCAGGACCCGGCGGTGGTCAAAGCCTACCTGGGGCGTGCCTGATGCTGCGCGACACCGCCCTCTTCGAGCGCTCGACCCTGCCGGGCCTGCTGCGCTTCTGGGCCGAGCGCCACCCCGACCGTCTCGCCTTCCGGGAAAAGGATCTGGGCGTCTGGCGGCGGTTCACCTTCCGGGACTACTACGAGCGGGCGCGCGACTTCGCCCTCGGCCTCACGGCGCTGGGCGTCCAGCCGGGTGACTTCCTGGCGGTGGCCAGCGAGGACACGCCCGAGTGGATGATCGCCGATCTGGCGATCCAGGGGCTCGGCGGCGCCTGCATCGGCATCTATCCCACAAACCCCTGGCCCGAGCTGCGCTACATCATTGAGCATTCGGGCGCCCGGGTGGTGGTCTGCGGCGACCAGGAACAGACCGACAAGGTGCTCGACGCCATCCGCCTCGGCGGCGACCTGCCCCGGCTGGAAAAGATCGTCTGCGTCGACATGAAGGGGATGAGCCGCTACCCGCGCGAGCGGCTGCTGTCCTTCGACGACGTGATGGCCCTCGGCCGGGAGCGGCGCGGCGAGTTCGGCGACCTCTTCGAGCGGTCGATCGACCGGCTGACTCCCGACGACGTGGCGGTGATCGTCTACACCTCCGGCACGACGGGCATGCCCAAGGGCGCCATGCTGACCCACGGTGGTCTGATCTGGGGCGGCCTGCGCCTGTCCGAGCTGCACGGCGTCGACGAGACCAACTGGGAGGTGCTCTGCTACCTGCCGCTCTGCCACGTGGCGGAGCGGCTCTGCTCCACGGTGATGCAACTCGTCAACGGCACGCCGGTGAACTTCGCGGAGTCCATCGACACGGTCGTGCCGAACCTCCGGGAGATCGCGCCCACCGGGTTCCTGGGCGTGCCGCGGATCTGGGAGAAGCTCCAGTACGGCGTCATGGTCAAGCTGAAGGACGCCAGCCCGCTGCAGCAGCGGGTGGTGGGGCGCTGCCTCTCCCTCGGCCGGCCGATCGCCCGGCGCCGGCTGGCGGCCGGCGGGGACGTGCAGGGCGTGGCCGACCGGCTGCTCTACGGCCTGCTGTGGCTGGTCTGCTTCCGGCCGCTGCAGAAATGGATGGGGCTGAACCAGGGCCGCACGCTGCTGTGCGGCGGTGCCTCCATCTCCCCCGAGGTGCTGGAATTCTTCTGGACCATCGGCCTCAGGGTCTATCAGGTCTACGGCATGACCGAGCTGTCGGGGATCTCGCACTCGCAGTTCCCCGGCCACACGACGCTGGGCTGCTCGGGGCCCCCGCTGCCGACCTACGAGCAACGCATCGCCGAGGACGGCGAGATCCTGGTCCGCTCCCGCTCGGTCTTCCGTGGCTATCTGCACAACGAGGAGGCCACGCGGGCGGCGGTCGCCGACGGCTGGATGCACACGGGCGACGTCGGCGAGATCACCGACGACGGCTCGATCCGCATCACCGACCGCAAGAAGGACATCATCATCACCTCGGGCGGCAAGAACATCACACCGTCGCTGATCGAGAACCGCCTCAAGGACTCGCTCTACATCCGCGAGGCGGTGCTGATCGGCGAGCGGCGGAACTTCCTCTCCGCGCTGATCCAGATCGACTACGAGACGGTGGGCAAGTGGGCGCAGGAGCAGGGCCTCGCCTACACCACCTTCAAGAGCCTGGCGCAGTTGCCGGACGTGCGGGAACTGATCGCCCACGAGGTCGAGACGGTGAACCGCGAGTTCGCCCGCGTCGAGAACATCCGTCGCTTCAGCCTTCTGGACAAGGAACTGGACCACGACGACGGCGAGGTGACGGCGACGATGAAGGTCCGCCGCCGGGTGATCGAGGAGAAGTACAAGCCTCTGATCGACGCGATGTACGGCGGCTGAAGGAACGCCCGCGATGGATCTCTTCCTCAACTTCCTCGCCTCCGGCCTCGTCATCGGCTCGGTCTACGGCCTGATCGCCATCGGCTTCGCGGTCATCTTCAAGACAACCCGCGTCCTCAACTTCGCCCAGGGCGAGGTGATGATGCTGGTGGCCTACGTGAGCTGGTCGCTGGCAACCGAGCTTGACCTGTCGCTGCCGCTGCTGATCCCGCTGGCGATCGTGGCGGCCGCGGTCGTGGGCGTGGTCCTGGAGCGGCTCTTCATCCGGCCGATGCTGGGCCAGCCGGTCTTCGCCATCGTCATGGTCACCATCGGCCTCGCGGTGTTCCTGCGCAGCCTGATCGTGCTGCTCTGGGGCAACGCGGCGACCTCCTTCGACGTGCCGATGAAGGGTGGCCTGATCGAGATCGGGCCGGTCGTCCTTTTCACCGAACAGCTCTTCGCCATCGTCCTCTTCCTGGTGGCGAGCCTGGCGATCTTCCTTTTCTTCCGCTTCACCCGGATCGGCGTCGCCATGCGGGCGACGGCGCAGGACGAGACCACCGCGCTGCTCATGGGGGTCGACGTGAAGCGGATATCGGCGCTGGCCTGGGCGATCGCCGCGACCGTCTCGGGCCTCGCCGGCATCGCCTTCGCCATGATGATCTCGCGCGCCCCCGACATGTGGTTCCTCGGCCTGCGCGCCTTCCCGGCGACCATTCTCGGCGGCCTCGATTCGCCCCTGGGCTCGGGCCTCGGCGGCCTGCTGATCGGCGTCATCGGCGACCTGTCGGAGGGCTACATCGGCCAGGGCCTCAAGGAGATCAGCGGCTTCGTCGTCATCATCGTGATCCTGATGGTGCGGCCCTACGGGCTCTTCGGCGAGCGCGAACTGGAGCGGGTGTGATGCGCACGGGCCACTTCATCGAGACTCCGGGGCGCCAGCTGGCGCTGTCCACCAACCCCGTCACCTGGAGCTGGACAGGGGCGCTGCTGGTCGGCCTCGCCGTCTTCCCGCTGGTCGCCAGCAACTACCTGCTGTCCATCGCCGTCACCGTCGGCATCGCCGCCATCGGGGCGATCGGCCTCAACCTGCTGACCGGGGTCACAGGTCTGATCTCGCTCGGGCAGGCCGGCTTCCTCGCTGCGGGCTGCTACACCACCGCGCTGCTGATCGCCGACTACGGCTGGCCGCCGGAACTGGCCCTGCCGGCGGCGGGCGTGGTCTCGGCGCTGCTGAGCCTGCTGATCGGGGTGCCGTCGCTGCGGCTCAAGGGGCTCTATCTGGCGATCACGACCCTGGCCTTCTCCTTCATCATCACGCATTTCCTGCTCTACGCCGAGGAGCTGACTCACGGCCCCTACGGCGTGCGGGTGGAGGACGTCGGCTTCCTCGGCCTCGATCTGGCGCGGCAGGACCACCTCTTCTATCTCGTGGTCGCCGTCCTGGTGCTGACGGTGCTGGCGTCGCTCAACCTGCTGCGCACTCGGGTGGGACGGGCCTTCACGGCGATACGCGACCACGACGTGGCGGCCCGCGTCATGGGCATAAGCCTGACGCGCTACAAGCTGGCGGCCTTCGTGGTCTCGTCTTTCATCGTCGGCGTCGCGGGCGGCCTCATGGCCTTCCAGTTCCGCTTCATCAACGTCGACCTCTTCAACCTGCTGATCTCGATCGAGGCGCTGGCGATGATCATCGTCGGCGGCCTGGGGTCGGTCGCGGGCGCCGTGCTGGGGGCGATCTTCATCGTGCTGCTGCCCGAGGTGGTGCGCGAGTTGATCGATCAGCTGCCCGCCAGCCTCACGGCGATGCTGTCGACCTACGTCTACGAGGTCCGCGGCCTGCTCACGGGGCTCGCCATCATCATCATGCTGCGCATCGAGCCGCACGGCCTGATCGGCCTGTGGCGGGATGCGAAGCGCTACTGGACCCACTGGCCGCTCTCGGTGTGAGGGCGCCACCAAGCAAGGGTGAACGGGAGGAAGCCATGAAGAGACTGTTGGGGAGCGTCGGCCTCGCCGCGCTGGCCGTGGCGGCGGGCCTGGGGACCGCTGCCGCGGAGCAGGGGGTGACCGACAGCGAGATCACCATCGGCAACGTGCTGCCGATGTCCAGCTCGGCCGCCCTGGTCGGACGGGCCGCACACTTCGGGTCGGTGGTCGCCGCGGCCGAGGCGAACGCGAACGGCGGCGTGAAGGGCCGCAAGATCGTCATCAAGACGGAAGACGACGGCTACGTTCCGGCGCGCACCGTCCAGGGCCTGCGCAAGCTGATGGACGAGGGCCTCTTCGGCCTGATCGGCACCGGCGCCGGCGCCGGCACCGCAGCCATCCTGCCGATCCTGGAGGAGGAGAAGATCCCGGCCATCGTCTCCTTCTCGCCGCTCAAGGCGGCGATCGACCCGGTGAAGCCGACCGTCTTCATGCTGGGCGCCTCCTACCAGGATCTGGTCTTCGCGCAGCTGAAGTACATCCACGACGAACTGGCGAAGCCTGACGCCATCTACGGCATCATCCGCCAGGACGACGACTTCGGGGTCCAGGTCGAGGAGGCCTTCCAGCGGGCGGTGGACGACTTCAAGCTGAAGTCGGCCGACCCGATCCGCTTCAAGCGCGGCCAGAAGGACTTCGGCGCGGAGGTGCTGCGCCTGCGGGCCGAGAAGGTCGACGTGCTGGTGGCCGGCGGCGTGACCACCGAGACCCCGGCGATCATGAAGGAGGCCAGCAAGTACAAGCTGCCCCTGACCATGGCGACCGTGCCGACCTCGACGCTGCCGCCGATCATGGGCCTCGCCGCCCCCTACGGCTACGTCTACTACAGCGGCGACTACATCTCGCCGATGGGCTCGGACGGCACGGCACACTTCCAGAAGGAGGCGAAGGCCAGCCTCTCCGACGAGGAGATGAAGGCGGTCAACCGCTACTCCCTCACCGGCTACGTCGCGACCAAGCTGATGATCGAGGCCCTGCGCCGCTGCGGCGACGAGCTTACCCGGGCCTGCGCGGTCAAGGAGCTGGAATCGGGCAAGGCCTTCGACACCACCGGCATCACCCTGCCGCTCGACTTCACGCCGCAGCGGCACATCTCGGCCACGGCCGTGCGGGTGCTGAAGGTCGATCCCATGGCCGGTACCGTCACGCCGGTCACCGAGTTCACCCAGTACTGAGATCTCCTTGCGGTCGGGTCGCGGCCGGCGACCCGACCGTGTCCGGTCGCCGGCCACCCACCCGCCGAAGGGGCCCATGCCCGCCTTGCCGTTTCGCAAAGTCCTGATCGCCAACCGCGGCGAGATCGCCTGCCGGATCATCCGCACGCTGCATCGTCTGGGGATAGCCGCCGTGGCGCTCCACCATCCCGTCGAAGCCCGCGCCCGGCACGTTCGGGAGGCCGACGAAGCCTGGGAACTGTCTGGTGCGACCCCCGTCGCGGCCCACCTCGACGGGCCGCAGATCGTCGAGATCGCCCGCCGTGCAGGCGCCGACGCCGTCCATCCCGGCTACGGCTTCCTGTCCGAGAACGCCGGCTTCGCCCGGCTGGTCGGGCAAGCCGGCTTGGTCTTCGTCGGCCCCGATCCGGCCTCCATCCACCTCATGGGCGACAAGATCCGTGCCCGCGACTTCGCCCGCGCGCACGGCGTGCCGGTGGCGCCCTCCGCCATTGCGGAGCGCGATCTGGATGCCTTCGTGGCGGACGCCGAGGCGATTGGCTTCCCGCTATTGATCAAGGCGGCCGCCGGCGGCGGCGGCAAGGGCATGGCGGTGGTGCGCGATCGGGCGGACCTGGCCGAACGCGTGCGCATCGCGGCCAGCGAGGCGGAGCGCTATTTCGCCGACGGACGCGTCTACGCCGAAGTCTACGTCGAGCGACCGCGCCACATCGAGGTCCAGGTGCTGGGCGACGGGACGGGCAGGGCCGTCCACCTGTTCGAGCGCGAGTGTTCGGTCCAGCGGCGCTTCCAGAAGATCGTCGAGGAGGCGCCGGCACCCAATCTGCCGGACGATCTGCGCGGCGAGATCTGTGCCGCCGGCGTGCGGCTGGCCGAGGCGGCGCATTACCGCAATGCCGGCACGGTCGAGTTCATCCTGGCGCCGGACGGTCGCTTCTTCTTCCTCGAGATGAACACGCGCCTGCAGGTCGAGCATCCGGTGACCGAGATGATCACCGGACTCGATCTGGTGGAGCTGCAGCTGCGCATCGCCGCGGGGGAGGGGCTGCCCTTCGCCCAGGCGGACATCGCGGGCACCGGCCACGCCGTCGAGTGCCGCCTCTGCGCCGAGGATCCGGATGCCGGTTTCCTGCCCCAGACGGGGCGGGTGCTGGCTCTGGAGGAGCCCGTCGGCTCCGACCTGCGGTTCGAGAGCGGCCTCGTGCAGGGTCAGGCCGTGACCAGCGACTTCGACCCCATGCTGGCCAAGCTCGTGGCCCGCGGCGATGACCGCGACGCCGCCATCGCCGAGGCGGTCGCGGCGCTGGATCGGCTGGTCCTGCTCGGGGTGGGAACCAACCAGGACTACCTCTCCCGCCTTCTGGACCATCCCGCGTTCCGGCGGGGCGACCTGCACACGGGGTTCGTCGAGCAGCACGCGCCCGAACTGGCGTCCGGTCCGCCCGAGCCGGCCCTGCGGGACGCGGCGATCGTGGCCGCCGCCCTCGGCTTCCACGAATTCCGGGCGCTGGCCTTCGACGTGCCGGAGCCCTACGCCTCGATCGGCGGCTGGAGGAACTGATGGCCCTGAAGCTGCTGCTCGGGGGCGAGCCCGCGGATGTCGAGATCCTTGCCCGCAGGCCCGGGCTGGTGGTCGCCGTGGACGGGCGCCCGCACCAGGTCGCGCTGCTGCGCGATCCCGACGGCCGGCAGGCCCTGTCGATCGACGGGCGCCGGATCGACTTCGTCAGCGCCGCGGACGGCAACCGGCGCTTCCTGCGCCTGGGCGGCCGCGTGTTCGAGGTCGGCCTGGTGGACCCGCGCGATGCGGCGGCCGGTGGCGCGGCCTCGGGGGACGAGATCCGCGCGCCCATGCCCGGTTCCGTCGTCTCGTCGAACAAGGCGGCCGGAGATCCCGTGAGCCGGGGAGAGACCATCCTGACCATCGAGAGCATGAAGTTGCAGACGGCCCTGACGGCGCCGCGGGACGGGGTCGTCGACAGTCTGCTCAAAGGGGTGGGCGAGACCTTCGACAAGGACGAGGTCGTCGCCCGCCTGCGGCCCTCGGAAGCCGGGGAGGGCGGCAACTGATGCGCAGGCTGCAATCGAATGTCAGCAGGGCCTCGGCCGACTTCCAGCGGCACTACGCCCACAACCGTCGGCTGGTGGAGGAATTCCGGCGGCGGCAGGAGGCTGCGCGGTCGGCGCGTCCGCAGCGCGATCTCGACCGGCTGACCCGGCAGGGCAAGCTGCTGCCGCGCGAGCGCGTGGAGCGGCTGCTGGACCCGGGTACCCCCTTCCTGGAGCTGTCGAGCCTGGCGGCCAACATGGCCTACGACGGCGGCTCGCCGGGCGCGAGCTGCATCACCGGCATCGGGATCGTCTCCGGGCGCGAGGTGGTCATCCATGCCGACGACTCCTCGGTGAAGGGCGGCGCCTGGTATCCGCTGTCCATCAAGAAGATCATCCGCTGCCTCGACATCGCCATCGAGAACCGCCTGCCGGTGGTTCACCTGTGCGATTCGGCGGGCGGCTTCCTGCAGCTCCAGTCGGAGGTCTTCCCCGACCGCCACATGGCCGGCCGGATCTTCCGCAACCAGTGCATCCTGTCGAAGCTGGGCGTGAAGCAGCTCGCCCTCGTCTTCGGTCACTGCACCGCCGGTGGCGCCTATATCCCGGCACTTTCGGACTACAACGTGATCGTGCGCGGCACCGGCGCGGTCTTCCTGGGTGGCCCGCCGCTGGTCAAGGCGGCCACCGGCGAGGAGGTGGGCGTCGAGGAACTGGGGGGCGCAGACATGCACACCGGCGTCAGCGGCACCTGCGACTACCCTGCGGCCAACGAGGAGGAGGCCATCGCGATCGGCCGGGAGATCGTCGCCCAGTGGGACCGGCCGCACAAATGGGCCTGCCAGCGCGAGGAGCCGGAGGCGCCCTACTACGACCCGGACGAGCTCTACGGCGTGCTGCCCGACGACATCAAGAAGCAGTTCGACATGCGCGAGGTCATCGCGCGCGTGGTCGACGGCAGCCGCTTCCACGAGTACCAGCCGGGCTACGGCACCACGCTGGTCTGCGGCTTCGCCAACATCTGGGGCTGGAAGGTCGGGATCCTCGCCAACAACGGCGTGCTGTTCAACGACTCCTCCCTGAAGGCCGCGCACTTCATGGAGCTGTGCAACCAGAACAACACGCCGCTGGTCTTCCTGCAGAACATCACCGGCTACATGGTCGGCCGCGCCTACGAGCGGGCCGGGATCACCAAGGACGGCGCCAAGATGATCATGGCGCAGACCTGCTCGCGGGTGCCGAAGTTCACGGTCATGTGCAACGGCTCCTTCGGCGCGGGGAACTACGGCATGTGCGGCCGGGCCTTCGACGGCCGGCTGCTGTTCACCTGGCCGAACCACCAGATCGGGGTCATGGGCAGCGACCAGGCGGCCAATACCCTGGCCGAGGTCAAGCTGAAGCAGCTCGAGCGCAACGGCGAGCCCATCGACGCCGCGGTGATCGAGCGCCTGCGGGAGGAGACGCGGGCCGGCTACCTGGAGCAGCTCTCGGCCTACTATTCGACCTCGGAGCTGTGGGACGACGGCATCATCGACCCGGTCGACACCCGCAACGCCCTGGGCATCGCCATCACCGCCTCGCTCAACGCCCCGCTCGGCGATCCGGGCTACGGCATCTTCCGGTTCTGAGGCCGTGGCCGCGCCCATCCGCTTCTACCTCGACTTCAGCTCGCCCTACGCCTACGCCGCGCACGGTGCCTTGGAGGCCCTGGCCGCGCGGCACGGGCGGACGGTGGACTGGCGGCCCATCCTGGTCTGGGCCGTGCTGAAGGCGCAGGGCGTCGCGCCGCCGCTGGAAAGCGAGGCGCGGCGGCGCTACCTGCTGCAGGACATGGCCCGTTCGGCCGCCTTCCACGGCCTGCCCTACAGGCAGCCGGTGCGGCTGCCGCTCTCCACCCATCTGGCCGCCCGCCTCTTCCTCGCGCTGCGGGAGGAGGATCCGGTGCTGGCGCGACGGCTGGGGCTGCGGCTCTTCCAGGCCTTCTTCACCGAAAGGGCCGACATCGGCGAGGCCGAGGTGGTCCTGGCGCTGGCGGCGGAACTCGGGATCGGCAGGGCCGCCGCCAGCGAGGCCATGACCGGTCCGGCCGGAAAGGCTAGGCTCGCCGCCATGGTGGACGAGGCCCTGGCGGACGGGGCCGTCGGCGCTCCCTTCGTCGTGCTGGACGGGGAGGGCTTCTTCGGCGCCGACCGTCTGCCGCAGATCGCCTGGCGGCTGGGAGAGAAGGCATGAGCGAGACGGCGACGGAAGATCTGGCGGCGGCCCTGCGGCCCACCGCGGTGATCGACAGCGACAGCCCCGCCGTCGCCGCCCTGGTGGCGCGGGTCGCGCCGGACCCCGACGAAGACCGGCTGGAGCGGATCCTGCGCCTCTACTACGCGGTCCGCGACGAGATCCGCTACGACCCCTACGGCATCATGCTCGACCGGGAAGCCTTCCGCGCCTCGCACTGCCTCGCCGCCGGCACGGGCTACTGCATCACCAAGGCCGCCGTTCTGGCGGCGGCGGCGCGGGCGATCGGCGTGCCGGCGCGCCTGGGCTTCGCTGACGTTCGCAACCACCTCGCCACGCCCCGCCTGCTGTCGCTCATGGATACCGACATCTTCGCCTGGCACGGCTTCACGGTGCTGTATCTCGACGGCCGCTGGGTGAAGGCGACGCCGGCCTTCGACCTCGCCCTGTGCGAGCGCTTCGGCGTGGTTCCCCTCGAGTTCGACGGCCGCACGGACTCCGTCTTCCATCCTTTCGACAGCCAGGGGCGCAAGCACATGGAGTACGTCCGCGATCGCGGTGCGTGGGACGACCTGCCCTACGAGGCCATCACGGCCGACTTCCGCCGGCTCTACAGCCGTCTGATCGGCCGCCGGGGCGGCGACTTCCATGCCGAGGCCGGCCCGGGAGCGGTGTCGTGAACGGCTTCGAGGAGATCGTCTACGAGCGGAGCGACGGCATCGCGCGCCTGACCCTGAACCGGCCCCAGAAGCTCAACGCCTTCACCCTCCGGACGGCCGACGAGCTGTCGGCCGCCCTCGCCGAGGCGGAGAGCGACGAGAGCGTCCGCGTGGTCCTGCTGCAGGGGGCGGGCCGCGCCTTCGGGGCCGGCTTCGACCTCTCGATCGTGGAGGGAATGGAGACGCCCGCCCTGGGTGCGGTACTCGAGGACCACTTCAACCCGCTGATCCGCGCCATGCGGGCCTCGCGTCTGCCGATCGTCGCCTGCCTGCAGGGCGCCTGCGCCGGGGCGGCGGTCGGCGTCGCGCTGGCGGCGGACCTGGTGATCGCCGCCCGCTCGGCCTTCTTCTACGAGCCCTTCGTCGGCATCGCCCTGGTCCCCGACGCCGGCAACACCCTCTTCCTGCCGCGGCTGGTGGGACGCATCCGGGCGGCCGGCATGGCCTTCCTCGGCGAACGCCTTTCTGCGGAGGAGGCTGCGGCCTGGGGCCTGGTCTGGCGGGTCGTCGACGACGAGGCCCTGGCGGCCGATGGCGAGACGGTGGCGGTGAAGCTGGCGGCGAAGCCGGCCGGCGCTCTGGCGGCCACCAAGCGGCTGCTCACGCTCGCGGCCGACGCGGGCCTGGATGCGCAACTCGACCTGGAGCGCGACCTGCAGGACGAGCGGGGCCGCTCGCCGGAGAGCGCGGCCGCCGTCGCCGCCTTCCTGAAACGGGCGCGGTAGCGGCCGTTCACGCGCGGGCGAAGGGGTCCTCTGCCGCCGCCCGCATTGCCGCCTGGTACTCCCGGATCAGCCGCTCGCAGAGTTCGGCGGCAGGCAGGACGTCGCTGACGCTGCCGACCCCCTGGCCGGCCGACCAGAGGGTCTTCCAGACCTTGCTCTCGCTCTGCATGTCCAGCTCGCCGTGGGGCGGCAGGTTGTCGGGATCGAGTCCGCCGGCGATCAGGCTCGGCCGCAGGAAGCTGGCGGGCACGCCCGAGATGTTCGGCGTGTAGACGATGTCCGCCGCCCGCGCGCCGACGATCATGTCCTTGTAGGCCTGTTCCACCGTCGCCTCGCGCGTGGCGATGAAGCGCGTGCCGAGATAGGCGAGGTCCGCGCCCATCAGCCGCGCGGCGGCGATCTGCCGGCCGGTGGAGATAGCGCCCGACAGGATGATCGCGCCGGGGAAGAACTGGGCGATCTCGCTCACCAGGGCGAAGGGGCTGAGGGCGCCGGCATGGCCGCCGGCGCCGGCGCAGACCGCGATGATGCCGTCGACCCCGGCCTCGGCCGCCTTCTCCGCATGGCGCCGGTTGACGACGTCGTGGAACACCAGCCCGCCGTAGGAATGCACGGCGTCGACGACGTCGCGCACCGCCCCGAGGGAGGTGATGATCAGCGGTACCCGCTTCTCGACGGTGATCTCCAGGTCCGCCCGCAGCCGCGGGTTCGAGCGGTGAACCACCAGGTTGACGGCGAAAGGGGCCGACCCTGGAAAGCCCTCCAGGCGGGCTGCGATCTCGTCGAGCCATGCCCGGTAGCCGTCGCTGGTGCGCTGGTTGAGGGCGGGGAAGCTGCCGATCAGGCCGGAGCGGCAGACTTCGACGACGAGGTCCGGCCCGGACGTCAGGAACATGGGCGCGGCGATGGCGGGCAGCCGCAGGCGTCCTTGCAGGGGGGCGGGCAGGGGCATGGGCGGGTCTCTCGGGCGAAGGGGTGTGCGGGAGGGGTGGCGGCTAGGCGCTGCGGTTCCAGGCGGCCAGGACGGCGGCGAGGCCGCCGGGCTCCTGCGTCGCCGGGCGGGGGGTCGAGGGCGTTTCGGAGAAGCGCGGCGCCGGAGCGGGCTGGCTGACGCCGTCCAGCGTGACGAAGCTCTCCCGCGCCGCCAGATGGGCGTGGGAGGGTGCCTCCGACAGGGCGAGGACGGGCGCGAAGCAGACGTCGGTGCCCTCCAGGAGGCCGCACCATTCGTCGCGGGTCCGGCTCCGGAAGATCTCTTCCAGGCGGCTGTGGATCTCCGGCCAGCGGGCAGGGTCGTCACGCTCCCGGAACAGCGGATCGTCCAGCCCCAGCTTCCGGCAGAGCAGATCCCAGAACTGTGGCTCCAGGGCGCCGATGGCGACGTGGCCCCCGTCGGCGCAGGCGAAGGTGCGGTAGAAGGGGGCGCCCCCGTCCAGCAGGTTGGCTTCCCGGGCCTCCCGCCACCGTCCCTGGGAGGCGAGGTCGGCGAACATGGCCATGAGGGAGGCCGTCCCGTCGCAGATCGCCGCGTCGACAACCTGCCCGCGGCCGGTGCGGCGCGCCGAGATGATCCCTGCCAGGATGCCGAGGGCGAGGTAGAGCGCGCCGCCGCCGTAGTCGCCGACGAGGTTGAGCGGCGCGCGCGGGCGGTCGGCCGGCCCGATCCCCGCCAGCGCCCCGGTCACGGCGATGTAGTTGATGTCGTGCCCGGCAGCGGCTGCCAGCGGCCCCGTCTGGCCCCAGCCGGTCATGCGGCCGTAGACCAGCCGGGGGTTGCGCTGCAGGACGGGCTCGGGGCCGAGCCCCAGCCGCTCCATCACCCCTGGGCGGAACCCTTCGATGAGGGCATCGGCCCGGTCGAGCAGGTCGAGGACGGCCGCCTTGTCCTGGTCCTTCTTCAGGTCGACGACGACGGTCGGGCGGCTGCGGGTGACCACGTTGCGCGACCAGCCGTCCGACCCGCCGGGCCGGTCGAGGCGCACCACCTCGGCGTCCATGTCCGCCAGCAGCATGGCCGCGAAGGGTCCGGGGCCGATACCCGCGAACTCGACGATCCGCACGCCTGCGAGCGCGCCTCCGGAAACCTGCGTCATCCCCCGCATCCGCTGTTTCGCCTCTTCTTCGGCGATCCGGCGAGCGCGGTCAACGCAGGCGGGCGGCCTCAGGGTTCGGCGTCCAGCTCCCGCAGGACGCGATTGGCGATGCGGTGGCACTCGACGCCCGCCGGGATGCCGCAATAGATGGCGATCTGGGTGATGATCGCCTTCAGCTCGGCCCGGGTCACGCCGTTGCGCAGGGCGCCGCGGAAGTGCAGCTCCCACTCGTGCATGCGGTTGAGGGCCGCGATCATCGTGAGGTTGAGCATCGAGCGCGTCTTGGGGTCGAGGGTCGGATCGCCCCAGCCCGCCCCCCAGCAGTACTCGGTCACCAGTTCCTGGAAGTCGCGCGAGAAGTCGCTGGCATTCGCCAGGGACTGCTCGACGTAGTCGGCGCCGAGGGTCGCCTTCCGCTTGGCCATCCCCAGCTCGAACCGGTCCCGGTCCATCTCGATCCCCCGCCTGGCGTCCGTGCGGCAGCCCGGCGCTGCCGCTCACAGAGGCATTTCAGCCGCAGGCCGGTCGGCAAGGCAACCGGAAGGTCAGTTCGCGCTCTCCTCGGGCAACGGGGCCCCGTCCTCGAACGAGCGCGGCGTGCGCCGACGCGCTCTTCCCCCGAGCAGCAGCAGTGCCTTGCGTGAGGAGAGCAGCAGCAGGAGCACGGTCAGCGCGAGGAAGACGGCGCTGAGTGGATGGTCGACGAAGACGAGAAAGTCGCCCCGGGAGATCAGCAACGCGCGGCGGAAGTGCTCCTCGATCAGCGGGCCGAGGATGAAGCCGAGGAGCAGGGCCGCCGCCGAATAGCGCAGCGCGATCATGAAGTAGCCGAGGACGCCGAACACGATCGTGGCGAGCACGTCGAAGGCGCTGTTCTGCACGCTGAAGACGCCAATGCAGATGAAGAACAGCATGGCGAGGTAGAGTACGTTGTAGGGGATGGCCAGCAGCCGCACCCACAGCCCGATCAGCGGGATATTGAGGATCAGCAGCATGATGTTGCCGATCCAGAAGCTGGCGACCAGACCCCAGAAGATGGTCGGGTTCTCGACGATGAACTGCGGACCCGGCGTGATGCCGTGGATCATCATCGCACCGAGCAGGATCGCCATGATGGCGTCGCCCGGCACGCCGAGGCTGAGGGTCGGGATGAAGGCGGCCTGGACCGAGGCGTTATTCGCCGCTTCCGGCGCCGAGATGCCCTCGATCGCCCCGCGCCCGAAGCGGGAGGGATCCTTGGCGACCTTCTTCTCCAGGGCGTAGGCCATGAAGGTCGCGATGGTTGGCCCCGTTCCGGGCAGCGCCCCGACCCACGAGCCGACGAGGGACCCGCGAGCGGTCGCACCGAACGACTGGCGCATCTCGCTCCAGGTGGGCATCAGCGACCGGAGGGTGATGGTCTTCGGATCGATCAGGACTTGGTGCTTGCTGTCGATGCTGGCGAGGATCTCCGCCACGCCGAACAGGCCCATCGCCAGAGCCACGAGACTGACACCGTCGGTCAGTTCGAGGATGCCGAAGGTGAAGCGCAGCTGACCGGTATAGACGTCGGTACCGACCAGACCGAGCGCTAGGCCGACGACCACCGAGGCGAGGCCCTTGAGCGGTGAGCCGACGCCGATGGTGGAGGCGGCCACCAGTCCCAGCACCATGATAGAGAAGTACTCGGGCGGCCCGAAGTTGAGGGCGAGGCGCGACAGGGTCTGGGCGAAGACGATCAGCAGGAGGATGGCGAAGGTCCCGCCGAGATACGAACTGATCGTGGTGATGAAGAGCGCCACCCCCGCCCGGCCCTGCTTCGTCATCGGGTAGCCGTCGAGGCAGGTGACGGCCGCCGTCGCGGTGCCCGGGATGTTCATCAGGATCGCCGCGATCGAGCTGCCGTACTGCGCGCCGTAGAAGATGCCGGCCAGCATGATCAGCGCCAGGGTCGGTTCCAGATAGAAGGTCAGCGGCAGCACCATGGAGATGGCCGTTAGGGCACCTATGCCGGGCAGGACGCCGACGACCGTCCCGACGGTCACGCCGATGAAGCAGAACAGCAGCGCCTGGCCCGAGAAGGCGATCTCGAAGCCGACCAGCAGGTTGTACAGGAGTTCCACGGTCGCCTCACCAGTCGATCGCGGCGAGCGGGATGCGCAGGGCCTGCAGGAACACGAGGACACCCCCGGCGGACAGGCCGAGGGCGACCAGCGCCGCCGTTCCCAGACGCACCGGCTTCTGCGCCAGGGCGCTGATCATGACGAGGGCGATGGTCGCCGGCACCATACCGAAGTGCGGCGCGATGAGCGCCCAGCTCAGCATTCCCAGGATGACGGGGACGAAGATGCGCAGGGAGATCTGCGGCGCCGGTCCCTCCGTTTCGCCCGAGGTGACGGCGATGGCGAGCCCGAAGCCGCACAGCACCACCCCGACACCGACCGGCACGGCTCCGGCGCCCAGGTGATTGAGCGAGCCCAACGGGTAGTGGCTGCCCTTCCAGACGACGAGGAAGCCGAAGGCCAGGAGGGCCAGCCCGCCGATCGTCTCTGCGTGGTTGGAAAGCTGTCTCCCGACGGTGGGCATCGGCTCCCCCTCCGCTGTTTGTGCGGCCTAGACCGGCGACATCACGTGGACGACCCGGCTGGCGATCATGTCCTTCACCTTGGCGCCATAGCTGGCCATGTGCGCGGACGCCGCGTGCGCCTTCAGCGCGTCCATGTCCGCCCACTTCTCGACCACCACGAAGGTGTCTTCGCCCCACTTCGTCTGCGAGGAGGGGGCACCCTCGGCGTCGACGGTGGCGCCGTACTCGATGCAGCCCTGCTCCGCCCGGCAGGCCGGGACGTTCGCGGTGAAGTGCTCGAGGATGGCGCTGCGCTGGCCGGGCTTGGCGGTGATGACGGCGACGACGTGGATCATGGGTTTCTTGCCTGTCTCTCGGTTCTGTCTGTCACGGTTGGAGGCTGACGGAGCGGAACTCGAACCGCTCCCACGGATAGGCTGCGGGAAAGTCCACCGTCTTCCAACCGAGATCGAGCGGGTGGGCGGTCTCCGCGAAGGTCATGGCCAGGTGGAACAGGGTCCGCTCCGGCGCCGGCAGGGCGTCGAGGGAAAAGGTCTTCAGGTGCTGCAGGATCGCGTCCATCTCGGGCAGCATGGCCTCATAGAAGACCCGCAGATCCTCGAAGCTGGTGGTGTGGAGTTTGATGAAGCGCGCCTTCTCGCTGGGCAGGGCCCAGTCGGCCACATGGGGCGAGAGATGTGCGAAGCGGGCGGGCAGTTCGGCGGTCTGGTCCATCTCACGCCTCCGCCAGCATGTCGTCGGCCGCCCGGTAGTGGTTCTGCAGCAGCATCTCCTGCTGCGACAGGACGATGTGGGGCAGGGCCCCCGACTGGATGGCCTCGAGAGCCGCCTCCATCGTCGCCAGGTCCTCCCGCAGGACCTCGCGCCCGCGCACCTTGGAATAGGCCTGGGCGACGCGGTCTGCGGGCGTCTCCGCCTTGTAGGCGAAGCGCTGGACGCGGATCTCCGTGTGCTCGTGATCGATCGGCCAGAACCACATGTGGGAATGGGCATTGGCCTGCGGGCCGAGGACGAAGTTCGGGAAGACGTGGACGATGTCGAAGGCCCACTGGTGAAAGCGCGAAGGGTTGACCCCGGGCGCCAGTCGGTCCGGGTCCACCGGCTCGAAGGCGGGGAAGAGCGGACGGGTGTGGCCGTAGATCACTGCTTCGGCTGGCGTGCGTCTGTGATTGAAGTTCGCGTGTGCCGAGTAGCGGCCGAAATGCCGGCCCACCTCGATGTACGGCCGGTGGCGCTGGGGATTGTTCGAACCGCCCTGGTAGTCCGGCACCGTGTTCCGGTGGATGTAGAGGTTGTGATAGCCCTCGCAGAAGGCGTTGACCGCGATGTTCCAGTTGGTCTTCAGGACCACGCGGTGCTCGGCGATCTTCTCCCGCCCCGCCGCGAAGCCTTGGTACTGGTCGTGGAAATCGCCCAGCCACTCCCGCAGGCTCTCTCGCGGCTGCTTGTCAAAGTTGACGAAGACCAGGCTCTCCCATTCCTCGGCGTGAACCGGCACCAGTCCGAACTGCTCGCGGTCCAGGCCGACGAACTGGGTGTCGTCCGTCACGCTGACGAGCTTGCCGGCGTTCGAGTAGGCCCAGCCGTGGAAGCCGCAGACGAAGTAGCGCTTGCAGCCCTCCTGCTCGCCGTGCTCCGGGTGGATCACCTTGTCGCCGCGATGGCGGCAGACGTTGTGGAAGGCCCGAACCTTGCCGTCGTCGCTGCGCACGACGATCAGGCTGGTGCGCATCGGCGGCACGTCCACGACGACGTAGCTGCCCTTGTCCGGCAGGTCGACGGTCGCCGCCACCGGCAGCCATGCACGCGCGAAGATCAGCTGGCGCTCCAGAGCGTGAAACTCCGGCGTGAAGCGTTCCGCGATCGGCACGACGTTCCTGAGCCGGCTGGTGTCGCCGCGGAACTCGGTGATGCTGTGGGTGTCCATGGCTCGGGTTCCCGTCAGCAGGAGGTCAGCGAGGAAAGCACCATGTCCCCGATGCGCTGGAAGCGCAGGAGATTGCGGATGCGCTCCATCACCCCGGACGTCAGCATCACGAAGCTGACCTCGCGCTCCGGGTCCGCCCAGAAGCCCATCGACCCCAGGCCCCAGCCGCCGAAGGTCGATGCCGAGGCAAGGCTGGGCATGTGGCTGGGAAAGATCCCCGTGCCGCGCAGGAAGAGGCCCAGCCCGAGGAAGGCGGGGAAGGGGGCCATCCCATGCAGTGCCCGCGAAGAGTTCATCATGCTGTTGGGGCGATCGCCGGTGTGGTTCTGCCGCATGAGCGTCACCGTGGCCGGCGACAGGACTCGCCGGCCGTCCAGGCACCCACCGAGCCGCAGCGCCTCCGCGAACCTTAGGATGTCCGAGGCGGTCGAGAAGGTGGCGCCGCCGGAGGGCAGCTCCGTCTCCTCGTTCGCCGCCCGGTCGCGCGCCTGCAGGAAGGTGTTGTTCAACTCCGGGGCGTCGGGATCGCGCACCAGGACCGGAACCCGCCGCCCGGCGAGCCGCGGCGGCAATCCGATCGCCGTATCGGTCATGCCCAGTGGTTCGAAAACATCCTCCCGGAGGATCTGCCGGAAAGGCCGGCCCGTCTCGTCGAGCCGCCGGACGATCTCGCCCAGGATCGTGAAGCCCATGCTGGCGCTGTAGCTGACCTGCTCGCCGGGCGTCGATTCCAGCGGCAGCTTGCAGATCACGGCGGCGCATTCCTGCAGGTTCCCGAGCTTCTCGACGGGCAGCGGCGCCATGCCCATCCCGAGGCCCGCCGTGTGGGTGAGGATCTGCCCGATCGTCACCAGCCCCTTGCCGCGCTGCGCGAACTCGGGGATCACCTCGGCGACCGGGGTGAGGAGGGAGATCTGGCCACGCTCGACGGCCTGCAGCAGGGCGACCGCCGTCATGACCTTGGAGATCGACATGACGCTGAAGACCGAGTCGTCCTGCATCGGCTTGCCGGCGTCACGCTCGGCGAAACCGACCGTGGCGTCCAGCACGACCCGGCCGCGATGGGCCACGACCAGCCGCGCCCCATCGTAGCGCATGGCGTCGACGTCGGCCTGGACACGCCGGGCGACGCGCTCCAGGAGCTCAGATCGGAATTCCAGTTCGGCTGCCGCCGGACGGCTGGTCTCGGGCATCGGCATGTCCATGTCCGTCTCCCTCCTCGAACTCGGCTACTGGATGGTGATGTTCGCGTTCTTGATGATGGTGCCCCAGCGGTCGTACTCCTCGTCGAAGAAGGCACGGACCTCTTCGGGGGGAACGGCCAGACCCTTCTCGCCGGGCTGGCCCATGACCATGCCGACCTTGAGCAGGGCCTCGTAGGCGCCGGGCTTGGTGAGCGCGGCGGAGAGCTGCTTGTTCAGGTAGTCGACGATCTCCGGGGGGGTCCCGGCCGGGGCGAGCACGCCCTGCCAGAAGGAGAAGGTGATCGGGATCCCCTGCTCCTTGAAGGTCGCGACGTCAGGGGTGGCCGGCCAGCGCTCGGGCGTGTCGATCGCCAGGATCTTCAGGGTTCCGGCCTTGTGGTGCGACACGGCCATGCCGAGAGGCACCATCATCGCGTCGACCTGCCCGGCGATCAGGGCGTTGAGGCCCGGGCCGGACCCCGTATAGGGGACGTGGAGCAGGTCGATGTCCTCGTAGTCGGCGAAGTACTCCATGCGGATCTGGCCACCGCTGCCGATACCCCAGGACGCGTAGGTGTACTTGCCGGGGTCCTTCTTCGCGAGATCGACGAACTCCTGGACTGTGTCCGCCGGCACATCGGGATTGACGGTCAGGGCATTCGGCATGCCGCCGCCCAGCATCATCACCGGGATGAAGTCCTTGTGGGCGTCGTACCGCACGTTCTTGTAGAGATGCGGAATGATCGCGTGGGAATCGGCGACCGTGTACTGCAGCGTGTAGCCATCCGGCTCCGCCCGGGCCACGTACTCGGTTCCGACCTGCCCCGATGCGCCGGCGTGGCTCTCGACGATGACCGGCTGGCCGATCTGTTCGCTCAACAGCTGGGCGACGACCCTGGCGCAGGCATCGGTGCCGCCGCCGGGCGGCCAGGCGATGACGAAACGGATCGGCCGGTTCGGATAGCTGTCGTCGGCGTGGGCCGCAGCCGGCAGCGCCGTAAGCAGCCCCAGTCCCAGAAGCAGGGCGGCACGCCTTGTCGTGCCGCCGACGTCCTTGCACAGGTTCATGGTCAGTTCCTCCCTTCTTGTGGTCTTTGATCGTCGGTGCCGCTTCGGGACCGGATCGGCTCGACGGTGTCCGCACGCCGCCGGCGATCTTTTCTTCGGGGTCCTCGTTCGCGCCGCCGTCGGCGCCGCCGTCTCTCCTTCGCTACTCCGTCATGGTCTCCCGGCTAGAAGGCGACATCGTCTCCTCCCTTCAGCCTCAGCAGCGCACGCGCCTCGGCCGGGGTGGCGATCTCGTAGGACAGGCTCTCGAGGATGCCGCGGATAAGCTTCACCTGCTCGGCGTTCCGCTGGGCCAGCCGGCCCTTCTTCAAGTAGAGGCTGTCCTCCAGGCCGACCCGCACGTTGCCGCCGAGGTTGGCGGCGATCGTCAGGAACGGCATCTGATGCCGGCCGGCGGCCAGCACCGACCAGTGGTAGTCTTCCCCGAACAGCTTGTCGGCGATCCGGCGCATGTGGAAGACGTTGTCGGGGTCGGCGCCGATGCCGCCGAGGATTCCAAAGATCGACTGGACGAAGAAGGGCGGCTGCACCAGCCCGCGATCGGCGATGTGCGCCAGGTTGTAGAGGTGTCCGATGTCGTAGCACTCGAACTCGAAGCGGGTGCCGCAGCCGTCGCCGAGGTGCTTGAGGGCGTACTCGATGTCGTGGAAGGTGTTCTTGAAGATGAAATCGCGCGTCATCTCCAGGTAGGCCGGTTCCCATGGATGGCGCCAGTCGGAGAACTTCTCCGCGGCCGGGTAGAGCCCGAAGTTCATCGAACCCATGTTGAGGGAGGCCATCTCCGGCTTCAGCGACAGGGCGGCTTCCAGGCGCTGTGCCACCGTCATGTTGTGGCCGCCGCCGGTGCTGACGTTGATCACCGCATCGCAGGCCTGTTTGATCCGCGGCACGAACTGGCGGAAGAGGCCGGGATCGGGACGGGGGCGACCGTCTTCCGGATCGCGCGCATGCAGGTGCAGGATCGCCGCCCCCGCCTCCGCCGCCTCAATGCTCTGTGCGGCGATCTCGTTCGGCGTTATCGGGAGGTGCGGCGACATGGTGGGGGTGTGAATGGACCCCGTCACGGCACAGGTGATGACGACTTTCCTCGCCGCTCTCGTTCGCGCCGTGCCGGCCGCCGGGCTCGTGATCGGGAGCGTCTCGTTCACCAGACCGGCTCCTCGTCCAGGACGAATTCATCCCCCGCCAGGATCACGTCGGCAGCGTCGGCCAGATCGGCGTGGACCGCGGCCGCGGCCGACCGCGGGTCGCGCCGTCTCAGCGCCTTCAGCACCTCGGCATGATTGTCGCGCGCGTTCCGGATGCCGCGGCTGGTGAATACGCCGTTGAGGAAGGGGCCGGCCTGCATCCACAGCGATTCCACGATCGGCAGGATCACGGTGCTGCCGGCCGCCCCGTAAAGCAGGAAGTGGAAGCGGTTGTTGGCGGACAGATAGGCCTTCACCTCGTCGCGGCCGACCGCCTCCTGCATCTCCTCGTTGACCGCCTCGAGTTCCAGGATTTCCCGGTCGCGTATGCGGCTGGCCGCCATCTGCACCAGCATGGCTTCCAGGCTCAGCCGGGCCTGCAGGAGTTCCTGGAAACGCCGCCGCGTCATCAGCGGCACGCAGACCGTCCGGTTCGGCTGCATCGCCAACGCCCGTTCGGCGACCAGGCGCTTCAAGGCATCCCGTACCGGCACGAGGCTCGTCCCGAAGCGCTCCGCCAGCATGCGGATGGGGAAGACCTGGCCGGGAACCAGATCCCCGGCGACGAGGGCGGCGCGCATCGCCCGATAGATCTCGTCGTGCAGGCTGCCGTTCCCGATGAGGCCGCGGTCTAGGACTTCCAGGTGTGGCGTTTCCGCCTGCTCGTAGGCTGGTCGACCGACCTGCTGCGGTTTCACCTTAGCCTCCGTCCGGCGGGACCCGAAGCGGCCTCTCGCGGCTCCGACCGATCGGGTACGGCGCAGGCTGTGGCGGAGGAGGGGCGACTCATCTGGATCGGGGCCTTCCATCGATATTGTGATAACATCATCGAGGTTATACCTGCAGTTCGTCAACAGTGTTATAACAAAACTCCTGTTTCATGGGTTTTGCGCCTCTCGTGTTGCAACGCGAGAGGCGGCGGGTTACCGGTCCGACGCCGTCGTCGGCCTCTCCGGAGCTTTGCCGTTTTGCGGGCGACGGCAGGCAGCTAAACTCGGGCTGGTCGACAAGCGGCGAAACAAGCCGCGGGCGCGTGGTGGGGAGGATGCATGGCGACGCGAGTGCTGATCGCTGAGGACGAGCCCAATCTGGTGGAGTCGTTGAGCTTCATCCTCGGCCGCGAAGGCTGCCAGGTGTCGTCCGTGTTCGACGGCGAGTCCGTGCTGGAGCGGCTGCGCGACGATCGGCCGGACGTGCTGGTCCTCGACGTCATGCTGCCGCGGCGCACCGGCTTCGAGGTGCTGAAGCTGATCAAGACCGACCCGGGCCTGCGCTCGATTCCCGTGATGATCCTGACCGCGAAGGGTCAGGAACGCGACCGCAAGACCGCCGAGGACCTGGGGGCCGACGCCTTCGTCACCAAGCCCTTCTCCAACCAGGATGTGGTCGCGCGCATCAAGCGTCTGGCGGGGGCGTAGGGGCCGGGACTCCATGCTGGCGCGCCACAAGACCCGTGATGCCATCCTTGCCCTGACGGTCTTCGGGGCGCTGCTGCTGATGCCGCCGGTCCTGCCGTTCTTCGACCGGCCGGTCTTGCTGCTCGGTCTGCCCCTCATCGTGGTCTACGTCTTCGGGGTATGGCTGGGGCTGATCGTCCTGACCTGGATCCTGGCCCGCCGGCTGCCGACGGAGAAGGGTCGCGGCGACCGTGCGCGATGACGCTCTCGGCGGACATCGTCCTCGCCACGGCGCTGGCCTACGTCGCGCTGCTGTTCACGGTCGCGTTCCTCAGTGACCGGCGCGCCCGGCGCGGCTGGCTGGGGCTGGTGCACTCGCCGGTGGTCTACACCCTCTCGATCTCCGTCTACTGCACCTCCTGGACCTTCTACGGGGCGGTCGGCTCCGCCGCCCGCAGCGGCCTGGAGTTCGCGACGATCTACCTCGGGCCGACCCTGGTGTTCGTCGGCTGGTGGTACCTGCTGCGCAAGCTGGTGCGCATCGGCCGGGTGCACCGCACCTCCTCGATCGGCGACCTGATCTCCTCGCGCTACGGCAAGAGCACCTCGCTCGCGGTGCTCGTCACCCTGATCGCCGTGATCGGGAGCACGCCCTACATCGCGCTGCAGCTCAAGGCGGTCACCGCCAGCTTCCAGGCGGTCGCCTACGCCACCGACTCCTCGCTGCTGGGCATCCCCACCCGGGAGCTGGAGGTGCGCACGGGCTTCTGGGTCGCGGTCGGCATGGCCGCCTTCACCATTCTCTTCGGCACCCGCAACATCGACGCCAACGAGCACCACCACGGCGTCGTCGCGGCGATCGCGCTGGAGGCTCTGGTGAAGCTCTTCGCCCTGCTGGCGGTCGGCCTCTACGTGGTCTTCTCCATCGCCGGCGGCGTGGGTGAGGTCTTCAGCCTGCCCAGCGCCGCGACCGTGCTGCAGGGGCCGGACACCTTCGGCACCCGCTGGGTGGCGCTCACCTTCCTCTCGGCGACCGCCATCGTCTGCCTGCCGCGCCAGTTCCAGATCACCGTGGTGGAGAACGCCGACGAGAACCACCTGCGGACCGCGGGCTGGCTCTTCCCGCTCTACCTCTTCCTGACCTGCCTCTTCACCCTGCCGATCGCCATCGTCGGGCTCGCGACGCTGCCGGCGGGCTCCAACCCGGACATGTTCGTGCTGACGCTGCCTCTGCTGAACGATCAGAGCGCGCTCGCCCTGCTGGTCTTCATCGGCGGCTTCTCCTCGGCGACCTCGATGGTGATCGTCGCCTCGATCGCCCTGTCGATCATGGTCTCCAACCACATCGTCATGCCGATCATGCTCCGGCTGCCGCGCCGCTCGGCCGGGGTGAGCGGGGACGTCAAGCAGCTGCTGCTGGTCAGCCGGCGGATCTCCATCGCCGTGATCCTGAGCCTCGGCTTCGCCTACTTCCTCGCCAGCGTGCGCTCGGACGCGCTGTCGTCCATGGGACTCATCGCCTTCGCCGGCGTCGCCCAGTTCCTGCCGAGCCTGGTCGGTGGCCTCTACTGGTACCAGGCGTCCAAGAGCGGCGCCTTCGTGGGCCTGCTGGCCGGGTTCCTGGTCTGGGCCTACACCCTGCTGCTGCCGAGCTTCGAAGGCGGCCTGATCTCCCAGACCCTCCTGCAACAGGGGCCCTGGGGCATCGCCGCCCTCCGCCCGCAGGCGCTCTTCGGCGCCGAAGGCGTCGATCCCCTGGTCCATGCCCTGTTCTGGAGCCTGGGGGTCAACGTCTTCCTCTTCGTCCTCATCTCGCTGTTGCGCGACCAGAAGCCCCTGGAGCGGCTGCAGGCGACGCTGTTCATCGACGTCTTCCGCAACCCCGCCGACAACGAGTCCCGCTTCATCCGCCGGTCCGCCGCGATCGACGATCTCTACGTCCTGGCGCAGCGGATTCTCGGGACCGAGAGGGCGCACCGGCTGTTCCGCGACTTCGCCCAGCGGCAGGGCAGCCGTGACGAGCTGCCCCAGCCGGACACGGAGTTCATCGCCCACCTCGAACGCCAGCTCGCGGGCGGGATCGGGGCCGCCTCGGCCCGGGTCATGGTCTCCCAGGTGATCACCGGCGAGACCATCAGCCTCGGCGAACTGATGAAGCTCGTCGACGAGACGCAGCAGGTGATCGAGTACAGCCAGCAGCTGGAGCAGAAGTCGCGGCAGCTGCAGCTGACCGCCCGGCAGCTGCGCGAGGCCAATGAGCGACTGAAGGCGCTCGACGCCCAGAAGGACGACTTCCTGAGCCAGGTGAGCCACGAGGTGCGCACGCCCATGGCCTCGATCCGGTCCTTCTCCGAGATCCTGCTGTCGGAGAAGAACCTGTCCCAGGAGCAGGTGACCCGCTTCCTGGAGATCATCCATCACGAGACCCTGCGCCTGACCCGGCTGCTCGACGAGATCCTCGACCTCAGCCATCTGGAGCGGGGCGAGCTGCTCTGGCAGCTCGAGCCGGTGGAGGCCAACGCCGTCCTGCAGCGGGCGGTGGAGACCTGTCAGGGCATGGCCGACGGTGCCGGCGCCGAGATCGAACTGCGGCATGGTGCGGGGCGCGTCGAGGTGCAGGCCCACGCCGACCGGCTGGCGCAGGTCTTCATCAACCTCATCTCGAATGCCATCAAGCACAACGCCGCGCCGCATCCGCGGCTGACGGTCCGCAGCGCCGTGGTCGACGGCCGCTTCGTCGTCGACGTGGAGGACAACGGCCCGGGCATCGCCCCCGCCGATCGCGAACGGATCTTCACGAAGTTCTCGCGAGCCTGGGCCAGCACCAGGCCGACGACGGGCGGCGCCGGGTTGGGGCTCTCGATCAGCCGCGCCATCATGCGGCGCATGAACGGCACCCTGGACCTCATGCCCACGACGGGCCCGGGCGCCTGCTTCCGGGTGACGCTGCCGATCGGTCGGGTGCTGGCGGAGGACACTGCCTCCGCGGCCGAGTGAGCCCGCGGCCGTTCAGATGCCGAGATAGCGGTGGCGCAGCTCCGCGTCCTCCAGCACCTCCTTCGCGGTGCCGTCGAACACGATCTCCCCCATGTCGAGGATGAGTGCGCGGTCGGCGAGGTGCAGGGCGGCGATCGCGTTCTGCTCGACGATCACGGTGGTGATGCCGAGCTCCTTGACCTCCATGAGGATCTTCTCGATCTCCCGCACGATCGTCGGGGCGAGGCCCTCGTAAGGCTCGTCCAGCAGCAGCAGCTTGATCTCGCGGGCGAGGGCGCGGGCCACCGCCAGCATCTGCTGCTCGCCGCCCGACAGGGTCACGGCTTCCTGCCGCCGTCGTTCGGCCAGCCTCGGGAAATGCCCGTAGATGCGTTCCAGCGGCCAGCCGATCGGCTTCGCCACCTGCGAGAGGATCAGGTTCTCCTCCACCGTCAGCCCCGGGATGATCCGCCGGTCCTCGGGGACCAGCTGAACGCCGAGCTGGGCGGCCTGATGGGCCCGCAGCCGGTGGATGGGCTGACCCGCGAGCCAGATCTCGCCGCGCTGCAGCGCCGGCTGATCGGTGCGGGCGATCGTCCGCAGGGTGGAGGTCTTGCCGGCGCCGTTGCGCCCGAGCAGGGCGACGATCTCGTTCTCGGCGATGTCGAAGGAAACGCCCTGCACGATGTAGGATTCGCCGTAATAGGCGTGGACGTCCTTGACCTGGACGAAGGCGCCCGTCCCAGCGGCCGGCCGGTCGGCCAGAGCCTGCACGCTCATAGGTGCGCCCCTCCCAGATAGGCTTCCTGAACCTTGGGGTTGCCCTTGATCGCTTCCGGCTTGCCCTCGGCTATGACGGTGCCCTGGGCCATGACCGAGATGGTGTGGGCCAGGGTGAACACGACCGTCATGTCGTGCTCGATCACGATCTTGGTGATGCCCCGCTCGCCGATCCGCTGCAGCAGGTCGATGGTGGCGTTGGTGTCCGCCCTCGACATCCCTGCCGTCGGCTCGTCGAGCAGCAGCAGCTTGGGGTCCTGCACCAGGCACATGGCCAGTTCGAGGCGACGCTTGTCGCCGCGCGAGAGGCTTCCCGCGTGCATGTCCCGCTTGTCGGCCAGCCCTACGTCCTTCAGCACCGCTTCGGCGTGATCGCGCACCTCCGCGTGATTGCCGACGCGCGACCAGAGGTCGACGTGGAAGGCTCCGTCCCGCTTGGCGAAGGCGGGAATCTTCACGTTCTCGATGAGCGACAGGTCGGGGAAGATCTCGGGGGTCTGGAACACCCGGGCGACGCCGACCTGGTTGATCTCGTGGGGGCGGATGCCCAGCAGCGACCTGCCGTCGAAGGTGACGCTGCCGGTGTCGGGGCGGATGCGGCCGACGAAGCAGTTCAGCAAGGTCGACTTGCCGGCGCCGTTGGGGCCGATGATGGCGTGGACCGTCCCCTTCTCGACCTTCAGGTTGACCCGGTCGAGGGCGCGCACGCCGCCGAAGACCTTGGTGACGCCCTGGACGTTCAGTAGCGACATGATCCCTGCCTCCTCAGCGTGTGCGGGCCGAGCGGGCGCGCCCGATCCGGCCGCCGATCCGCCGGAACCCCTCCGTGACGCCGCCGGGCAGGAAGATGACGATGAGCATGAAGACGATGCCGAGGGTGAGGCTCCAGCCTTCGCCGACGAAGGGGTGGAAGAGGTCCACCAGCAGGCGCTGCAGGCCCGACGGCAGGATGTCGAACAGACCGGCGAGCACCCGGTCGTTGAAGGACGAGAAGATGTTCTCGAGATACTTGATGATCGCCGCACCCAGCACGGGGCCGAGCAGGGTGCCCGAGCCGCCGAGGATGGTCATCAGCACGACCTCGCCGGAGGCTGTCCACTGCATCCGCTCGGCGCCGGCCAGCGGATCGACCACCGCCATGAGCGAGCCGGCGAGCCCGACGTACATCCCGGAGATGACGAAGGCGGTGAGGAGATAGGGACGGGTGCTGAAGCCGGTGTAGTTCATGCGGTTCTGGTTCGACTTGATGGCGCGCAGGGCCATGCCGAACGGCGAGCGCGAGATCCGCATGGCCAGATAGTAGGCCACGATCAGGAAGACCGCGCAGACGTAGAAGCCGGGATAGCCGATGGTCTCGATGCCGAAGAGTGAGGGCTTCGGCAGCCCCGCGCCGGCCGCACCGTCCAGGATCCGCGGGTCGTCCAGGGCGAGCTGCAGCCCCGTCTCGCCGTTGGTGATCGGGGTGAGAACCGAGTAGGCGAGGTTGTAGGACATCTGGGCGAAGGCCAGCGTCAGGATCGAGAAGTAGATGCCGGACCGCCGCAGGCTGATGTACCCGATCAGAACCGCGAAGACGCCCCCGGCGAGGACGCCGAACAGCATCGCCGGTACGATATTCATCGTGAGCAGCTTGAACGACCACACCGCGGCATAGGAGCCGACGCCGAGGAAGGCGGCATGGCCGAACGACAGGTAGCCGGTAAGGCCGAAGAGGATGTTGAAGCCGATCGCGAAGATCCCGAAGATCGCGAACTTCTGCAGCAGGTCAGGGTAGGCCGCGCCGATCGGGATCAGCCAGATCGGCATGGTCAGGACCGCCGCGGCGAAGATCAGGAACTTGATATGGTCGCTGCGGCTGGAGACGGCGTCGCCGGTACGGAGCGACGGCGTGCCGTCGGCAGCGGCGGAAGAGGCGGTGGCGGTGGAAATGGCTCAGCCCTCCATCACGCCGCGGCGGCCGAGCAGCCCGCGGGGGCGGACCTGCAGCACGATGACGGCGACGAGGTAGACGATGATCTGATCGATGCCGGGCAGGACGGACTTTACCTCGTTCATCGAGGCGAAGGACTGCAGCACCCCCAGGAGGAAGCCCGCGAGGACCGCTCCTTCCAGAGAGCCCATGCCGCCGACCACGACGACGACGAAGGAGAGGACCAGGAAGTCCATGCCCATGTGGTAGTCGGGCGGCAGGATCGGCGTGTACATCATGCCTGCCAGTCCGGCGACCACGGCCGCGAGACCGAAGACGATGGTGAAGCGGCGCTGCACGTCGATGCCCAGCAGGCCGACCGTCTCCCGGTCCTGCATGCCGGCCCGCACGACCATCCCGAAGGTCGTGAAGCGCAGGAAGGCGAAGACGCCGCCGATCACGACGATCGAGAAGGCGAGGTAGATGAGGCGCCACCAGGGATAGACGATGGTCGGACCGAGGCCGAGCCAGAGACCGACGTCGGCGCTGCCGGCCACGATGTCGGGCGCCGGCGTCGGGATCGGATTGGCGCCGAAGATCGACTTGATGATCTCCTGCAGGACGATCGCCAGGCCGAAGGTCACCAGGATCTGCTCGGCGTGCGAGCGCTTGTAGAAGAACTGGATCAGGCCGCGCTCCATGATCAGTCCGATCAGGAGCATGACGGGAACGGTCAGGAGGATGGCCAGCGGCACGGAATAGTCGATCAGCCAGCGCCCCGTGTCGCCCAGCCAGATCTCCAGGTAGGGCACCTCCTTGTAGGCCTTGAAGAAGGTGATGCTGGTGTCCTCGACCTGCTTCGACAGGGTGAGCAGCTTCTGCATCGTCACGGCGCAGAAGGCGCCCAGCATGAACAGGGCGCCGTGCGCGAAGTTGACGACCCCCAGCGTGCCGAAGATCAGCGTCAGGCCGAGGGCGATCAGCGCGTAGGCGCCGCCCTTGTCCAGGCCGTTGAGGATCTGAAGGATGACCGCGTCCATGCGCTCGCTGTCCCGTCAGCCGAACAGTCGGAAATGAAGGGGGGCGGGCGACCTCACGCGGCCGCCCGCCCCGAGCCTCGCGGGATCAGACCTTGTAGGGGCCGAGTTCGCCGCCGAAGATCTTCCAGTCGTAGGTGACCTCTTCGCGCGGCACGATCTTGACCACCTTCAGCAGGTCGAACTGGTTGGTCGGGTTCTCGTTCCCGCGCACGACCAGCACCTCCTTGAAGCACTGGTGGTCTTCCGCCCGGTACAACGTCTGGCCATTGCCCATGCCGTTGAACTCGAAGCCCTCGAGCGCCTTGATGACCTCCGGCGGATAGAAGGTGCCGGCCATCTCGCAGGCGTTCGCGTACAGCAGGGTCTGCACGTAGCAGGTCTGCGCCGCCTGGGACGGCGGGAAGCCGTACTCCTGGCCGAAGGACTTCACGAAGGCCTGCGAGCCCTCGTCCGTCAGCGACCAGTGCCAGTTGGTCGTGCCGAGGATCCCCTTGACCGCGTCGCCGGCGCCCTGCGCCATCAGGCGGGAGTAGAGGGGCACGACGATCTCGAACTGCTTGCCGTTGACCTGCTTGTCGCGCAGCCCGAACTGCACCGCCTGGGTCAAGGAGTTGACCATGTCCTTGCCGTAGTGGTTCAGGATCAGCACGTCGGCGCCGGAGTTCAGCACCGGGGTGATGTACTGCGAGAAGTCGCCGGCGCCGAGCGGCGTGCGGACCGTCGCAACCGTGGTCCAGCCCAGCCCTTCGGTCGTGTTCTTGATCGACTCTTCCTGGGTCCAGCCCCAGGTGTAGTCGGCGGTGAGGTGATAGGCGCGGCGGTCGGTGCCCATCTCCTCCTTGAGGACGGGGCCCAGCGCCTTGCCGGACATGTAGGCATTGAAGAAGTGCCGGAAGCCGTAGCGCTTCTTGTCCTTGCCCGTGGTGTCGTTGGAGTGGGTCAGGCCGCACATGAAGATGACGCCCATCTCCTGCGCCAGCGACTGCACGGCGACGGCGACGCCCGAGGAGGAGCCGCCCGAGAACATGATCACGCCGTCCTTCTCGATCATCCGCTTGGCGGAGGCGCGGGCGGCGTCGGATTTGGTCTGCGTGTCGCCGGTGACGTACTCGACCTTCTTGCCCAGCACGCCGTTGCCCTTGAGAGAGCTCGGCTTCATGGTGTTCAGCATGCCGCCGTCGCCCTCGCCGTTGAGGTGCTTCACGGCCAGGTAGTAGGCCCGCAGTTCGTCGGCGCCCTCGTCGGCATAGGCCCCGGTCTGCGGCACGTTGAAGCCGAACTTGATGCTCTTGGCATCGCCGGGATTGTTGCGGAAGTCATCCGCCCAGGCGCCACGGACGAAGAAGTTCGGCGCGGCCAGGCCGGCGCCGAGGGCGACGCTGCCCTGCAGCAGTCGACGACGATTGATGGACTTGTCGAAGATCAACATATCGCTCCTCCCTTGCGATGAGCCGAACGCTGCGCCCTCGCACTCGCCGGGCGTCTTGAATCGCGTCTGATCTCGGCACGATAGCGGAACGGAAAAGCGCTCCAATAAATATCTGATAAACAACCAAAAATTTGTAAATCTCTTTCAGTCAAAACACTGTATGCTGTCAATTCGTGACAGAACGAAGGGCCGGAGCGAGGTGCCATGGTCCGACCCGTGATCGGCTACAGGATCCGCGAGAGACGGCGGACGCTCGGCCTGACCCAGGCGAGCGTGGCTGCCCAGGTGGGCATCTCGGCCTCCTACCTGAACCTGATCGAGGCCAACAAACGGCCGATCGCCGGCGCCCTGCTGCGGCGGATCACCGACGTGCTCGATCTCGACATGGAGACCCTGACCGGCCGGGCAGAGCGGCGGATGATCCAGGATCTGATGGAACTGGCGGCCGAGCCCACGCTGCGCGACTTCCGCGTCGACGAGTCGTCGGCCGACGACCTCGTCGGCCGTCATCCCGAATGGGCCGGGGCCCTGCTGACCTGTTGGCGTGCCTACCGGGACCAGGCGCAGACGACGGCGGCGCTCAGCGACCGGCTCAATCAGGATCCGGAAGTCGCCGCCGCGGTGCACGAACTGCTGACCCACGTGACGGCGGTGCGCAGCGTCTCGGAGATCCTGGACCTGACGGACGACATCGATCCCGATCGGCGCCGGCGGTTCCACGCAATGCTGTCGGCGGAGAGCGAGCGGCTGTCGCAGGCCTCCCAGGCGCTGGCGGCCTTCTTCGACTCCGCGGCGGACCGGCTGCGGCCGGCGACGGCCGCGGAGGAGGTCGACGATGTCATCATCGAGAACGGCAACCACTTCCCCACCCTGGAGGCAGCCGGCGAAGAGCTGTCGGGGCGGATCGCGAGGCACGGCCGCATTCTTCTCGGGGCGCTCGCCGAACATCTCGAAGAGGCCCACGGCGTCGCCGTGAGCAGCCGTTCGCCGCTGGAAACCGATGGCCTCCGGTTTCGCAACCTCTGCAGCTACGATGCCGCCAGCCGGTCCCTGGTCTTTCTCGACCACGCCTCCTTCGCCACCAGGCAGTTCCAGATGGCGAGGCTGGCAGCGGAGCTCGGCGTGCGCGACGCCATCGAACAGGAGGCCCGGGACCGTCGGCTGACCTCGCCGGCGTCGCGGGCACAGGCCTTCCGGGCCTTCGCGTCCTACGTCGCGAGCGCTGTCGTCTTCCCCTACGAGCGGATGCTGAACGACGCCGAGGCGGCGCGCTACGACATCGAGCTGCTGCGCCAGCGCTACAACGCGAGCTTCGAGCAGGTGGCACACCGCCTGGTGACCCTGCGGCGGCCCGGCCGCGAAGGCATCCCCTTCGGTTTCCTGCGCAGCAATCCGGCCGGCTTCACCACCAAGCGCTTCCCTTTGCCCGGGCTGTCGCTGCCCCGTCACGGTCACGGCTGCCCGCTCTGGGCCCTCTACGAGGCCTTCCAGGTGCCAGGCCGCGTGGTCCGCCAGGTCGTGCGTTTCCCCGACAATGCGAGCTACCTCTTCGTGGCATCCAGCGTGGTCAAGCAGCCTGCGACCTTCCACGAGCCGAGCGTGCCGCATGCGGTCATGCTGGCCTGCGACGTGATCCATGCCGACAAGACGGTCTATGCCGACGGCCTCGACCTCGCCGAGTCGGGTCCGACGACAGTGCCGGTGGGCCCGGGTTGCCGTCTGTGCCGGCGGGTGGATTGCCTGCATCGGGCCGAAGAGCCCATCGTGCGCGCGGCGGGTGCCTGATGGATCGAGGGAATGGCCGTGACGTCATCGGAGTTCGCGCCAGAACCGCGTCGGCACGGACAGGACGGGAGGAAGGATGACGCGCGAGATCGAGCCGCAGCACCACGCCTCGCTGCGGGACTACGAAGGGGTCGCTCACCTCGCCAGGGCGGTTCGCGAACTGCGGCACGAGGCCGAGGCTCTATTGCCGAGGATGCGGGGCCGTCGCGTCTGGATGGTCAACAGCACGGCGCAGGGCGGCGGCGTCGCCGAACTCCTGCCGCCGCTCGTCGGCCTGTTGCGGGAGCTGGACTTCGACGCGCGGTGGCTGGTCATGGAGAGCGAGGACCCGTCGTTCTTCCGCCTCACCAAGCGGCTCCACAACATGATCCACGGGGAGGGGTCGGCGGACCTCGCTGCCGACGAGCGGTCCCTCTACGAGCGCTGCGGCCGTCTGGCGGCCGACGAGATCGGCGGGCAGGTCGCGGACGGCGACCTGCTGATCGTGCACGACCCGCAGCCGCTGGCGGCTGGCGCCGCGCTGCGTCGGGAGCGCGACATCGCGGCCGTCTGGCGCTGCCACATCGGCCTCGACCGCGAGAATCCGGCGACGGTCGCCGCCTGGGACTTCCTCGAGCCCTGGGCGCGCGCCTACGACCATGCGGTCTTCACGGCGGCCGAATACATCCCCCGCTGCCTGTCGGGTAAGGCGAGCGTCCTCTATCCGTCGATCGATCCGCTGAGTGACAAGAACCGCGAGTTGCCGGTCCATCGCCTGACCGCGATCCTCGCCGGCGGCGGGCTGGTTCGGGCAGGGGCGCCGGTCGCCGATCCTCCCTTCTCGGCGGTCGCGCAGCGGCTGCAGGCCGACGGCTCCTGGGCCGTCGCCACCGAACCCGACGATATCGGACTGCTGTTCCGGCCGATCGTCTGCCAGGTCTCCCGCTGGGACCGCCTCAAAGGCTACCTGCCGCTCCTGCAAGGTTTCGCGGCACTCAAGCGCAGGATTGGCGACGATGCCCCTCGCACGCTGCAGCTCGCGCGACTTGTCCTGGCGGGTCCGGATCCGGCCTTCATCGCCGACGATCCCGAAGGGCGGGAGGCGCTGGATGAACTTTGCGCGGCTTATCGCGGCCTCGCACCTGCATTGCAGGAGGACGTTGCCGTGCTCACCCTTCCGATGGAATCGCGGGAGGAGAATGCCTTGCTGGTCAACGCCTTGCAGCGCTGCTCCGACGTCGTCGTGCAGAACTCGCTGCGCGAAGGCTTCGGGCTGACCGCCACGGAAGCCATGTGGAAGCGGATTGCCGTGGTCGGCTCGTCGGCTGTCGGGCTGCGTCAGCAGATCCGCGACGGGCTGGACGGCTGCCTGGTCAGGAACCCGCAGGATCCGGAGGAGATCGCCCGGACGCTCGGGGCGCTGCTGGCCGATCCCGTTCGGCGGGAGGCTCTGGGCTTGAGCGCCCAGCAGCGGGTGCACGACGACTTCCTGATCTTCGCGCACCTGCGCCGCTGGCTGAAGGTGATGGGCGACACCGTCGCCTCGCGCTGGGACTGATACTGCGACCCATCGAGGAGAGATCCATGGCCAAGACCGCCGGACCGGCACCGGGCTTCACCAAGCACCCCGACAAGATGATCCGTTTCGAGCCGACGGAGCGGCGCGTGCGCATGGGGATCGGCGACACGGTCATCGCCGACAGCCTGCATGCGCACCTGCTGCTCGAAAGCGGGCATCTGCCGGTCTACTACCTGCCGCGCGAGGATGTGCGCCTCGACAGCCTGAGCCTCGGCACCCGCAGCTCCTACTGCCCCTTCAAGGGCGAGGCGACCTACTACACGGTCCGGGCGGGCGACAGGCGGGCGGTCGATGCCGTCTGGAGCTACGAGACGCCCTACGACGAGATGGCGGCGATCGCCGGGTGGCTCGCCTTCGACTGGCGGACGATCGAGCGCTGCTGGGAGGAGGACGAGGAGGTCATCGGCCACCCGCGGGACCCCTATCATCGGATCGACCTGCGGTTCAGCCGGCGCCGCGTCCGCGTGGTGCTCGGCGGGGAGACGGTGGCGGACAGCCGGCGCGCCCTCTTCCTGTTCGAGACCGGCATCCGGACCCGCTACTACCTGCCGGCGGAAGACGTGCGCCTGGACCTGCTGACGCCGACCACCACCACCTCGATCTGCCCCTACAAGGGGCGGGCGAGCTACTGGAGCGCCTCGGTGGGCGGCCGGCGGTTCGACGACGTGGTCTGGTCGTATCTCGACCCGCTGCCGGACCAGCCGCGGATCAAGGGGCTGCTGGCCTTCTACGACGAGAAGATGGACGCCGTCCTGATCGATCCGCCGGACGTCTGACCCGCCTCAGCGGCCGAACAGGCCCTTCAGGCGCTTGAGGAGCACCGAGAAGAAGAGAGACAGGGCATCCACGTCCTGTCTCGCCTTCGCCGGCTCGGCGCCGGTCAGCCGCGCCTCGACGTTGCCCGCGAAGGTCTTCGTGAGGCGCTCGGCGAAGTCGGCGACCAGGCCGCCGCGGCCGAACTGGGCGAGGCTGCCGCCGAGCTGGTAGAGCAGTTCGACGTCGACGCGCGTCCGCCCGTCCTGCTGCGGGACGAGCCGCCAGCGCACCTCGCCCTTGGCTCTGGAGCCGCTGCGCGCGTCGCTGCCGCCGCCGGTCAGGCGGCCGGCGTCTCCGGAGGGTTCGCGGCGCAGGCGGGCTTCGCCGGCGAAGGCGGCGCGGATCGGCCCGAAGCGGACGGTCATCCGCCCCTTCAGCAGGTCGCCGTCCTGTTCGGTAAGTTCCGCCCCCGGCAGGCACGCGGCGAGGGCGGCGGGGTCGTCGAACAGGCGGCGGACCTGCTCCGGCGGGGCTGCGACCGTGAAGCTCTGCTCGATCCGGCTCCAGCCGCTGCGGTCCTCGTCGTCGACCGACGCCGCCGACGGTGCCGCCGCCGCCGCCGCGGCGCGCGGCGGGGAGCTGGGCGCGCCGCCGCCCGGGGCGATGGGGCTCAGGGCGGCGGCCGCGGCAGCGGCCACCGGGGGACGGGCCGCGAGCCCGAGCCGCTTCTTCGCCTCGATCACGCTGGCCACCGCCTTGACGATGCCGACGTAGCCCGTGCAGCGGCACAGGTTGCCCGACAGCTCCCGGCGGATGGCGGCCGGGTCGGCCTCGTCGAAGCGCAGGACGATGTCGCGGGCGCTGACCAGCATGCCCGGCGTGCAGTAGCCGCACTGCAGGGCGTGCTCCCGGGAGAAGGCCTCCCGCAGGGCCTGCATCACCGGATCTTCGCCGAAGCCTTCGACGGTGCGGACGTCGGCGCCGTCGCAGGCCACCGCGAAGGCGAGGCAGGAGCGGGCCGGCTCGCCGTCGATCAGCAGCGTGCAGGCGCCGCACACGCCGTGCTCGCAGCCGAGGTGGGTGCCGGTGAGGTTCAGTTGGCCGCGGAGGAAGTCGGCGAGATGCGTGCGCGGCTCGACCAGGGCGTCGACCGGCTCTCCGTTGACCGTCAGGGAAATGCGGGTGCTCATGCGCAGGCCTGCTCCAATGCGCGGGTCAGGGCCACCTTGTGCAGCTGGCGCTCGTAGGCGTCCCGCTCCGGCAGGGCGCTGCCGATGCAGGCGGGGAGGGCGGCGACCGCCGCGGCCATGCCGCCCTGCAGCAGGGCTTTCTCGATCGCCGGCAGCCGCTGTGGCGGCCGTTCGATGGCGCCGGCCACGACCCGGGCGAAGCGGCGGTCGGGCGCATGGAGGACGACGGCGCTGGCCTCCGCGAACTCGCCGACCTTCTTGCAGATCTTGTGATAGCCCCAGCGCACGCCGGCGAGGCTCCTGGCGATGCGCACGCCGGTCAGCACCTCGTCGTCGGCGAGAGCCGTGGTGAAGGCACCCTGCACCGCTTCCGTGAGCGGCAGGCGGCGCTGGCCCGACGGCCCTTCGATTTCCAGTTCGGCGTCGAGGGCGGTGAAGGTCGCCAGCCAGTCGGCGGCCGGATCGGCGTGGGCCAGGCTGCCGCCGAGGGTGCCGCGGTTGCGCACCGCCCGGTAGGCGATGCCGGCGCCGACGAACCGGAGAAGGCCGCCGGTGGGATCGGGCCGCCTGCCGTCCTCGAAGGAGGCGTGGGTGAGCAGGGCGCCGTAGCGGAGGCTGTCGGCCTCCTCGTCGACCGTGTGCAGCCGCTCGACGGCGCGCAGGTCGACCAGCAGGTCCGGCCGCGCCAGCCGCAGGTTCAGCATCGGCCCGAGCGACTGGCCGCCCGCCAGCACCTTGGCAGCGCCGCCGGCTTCGCCCAGCAGCTTCACCGCCTCGGGAACGTCGCGCACCCGGGCGTAGTCGAATGCCGCCGCCTTCATGACCGGTCCCCGGCCTGCCGGGCCTGGGCTTCGAGGATCGCCGACAGCAGGCGGCGCGGGGTGACGGGGATCCGGTTCATCTCGACCCCGAGGCCGCTGACGGCATCGTTGATCGCGTTGACCACGGCGCCCGGCGGGGCGATGGCGCCGCCTTCGCCGACGCCCTTGATGCCGTGGGCCGTGTAGGGGGAGGGGGTCTCCATGTGGTCGATCCGCATCGCCGGCAGCTCGGCAGGGCCGGGCAGCGTATAGTCCGCCAGCGTCGAGGTCAGCGGCTGGCCCGCCTCGTCGTAGAGTGTCTCTTCGAACAGCGCGGTGCCGATGCCCTGCGCCGTGCCGCCGAAGGCCTGACCCTCGACGATCATCGGATTCACCATGGTGCCGCAGTCCTCGACGATGACGTAGTCGAGGATCTCGACCTGCCCGGTCTGCGGGTCGACGGCCACCACGGCCGCGTGGGTGGCGTAGCTGAAGACGCCGCTGTCGACCTGCGGCTTGAAGCCTTCCGTGACTTCCAGGCCGGTGGTGTCGACGCCTTCCGGCAGCTGGTCGGGCCGCAGGTACCAGGCGCGGGCCACGTCTGCGAAGTCGACGGAGGCGTTGCCGGCCACCACCTTGCCGCCTTCCAGCCGCACGTCCTCCGCGCGGCACTGCAGCAGGTGGGCCGCGATGGGTTTGATCCGCTCGGCCAGGGCCGTGGCGGAGCGGGAGACGGCGCCCCCGGCCATGACGATGCCGCGGGAGGCGTAGGCGCCGGTGGAATAGGGCGTCTCGCCGGTGTCGCCGAGAACCACCCGGATCTTGTCGATCGGCAGGCCGAGGATCTCGCTGGCCACCTGCGCCAGCGTCGTCTCCAGGCCCTGGCCGATGGTGTGGATGCCGGCGCGGATGTCGAGGCCGCCGTCCGGGGTCAGCTTCAGGGTCGCCTGCTCGAAGCCGGGCACCAGCGGCAGGCCCCAGGCGGCGAAGACCTTGGTGCCGTGGGCGGACTGCTCGGTGAAGGTGGAGAAGCCGACGCCGATCAGGCGGCCGTCGGGCTCTCCTCTTTTCTGGCGCTCGCGGATCGCTTCGAGCCCGATCATCTCCCGCGCACGCCGGAGGGACTGGCGGTAGTCGCCGCTGTCGTAGTGCTTGCCGGTGACGTTGGTGAAGGGCATGGCGGCCGCCGGAACGAGGTTCTCCTCCCGCACGTCCGCCGCCTCTCGGCCGACGGCGCGGGCGATGGCGTCTATGGTCAGCTCCATGGCGAAGCAGACGCCCGGCCGGGCGACGCCGCGGTAGGGGGCGAGGGCCGGCTTGTTCGTCGCCACCGAGAAGGTGCGGCAGCGGTAGTGGTCGAAGGCATAGGGTCCTGGCAGGTTGCCACCCGCCTGCGCCGCTTCGAGGCAGGCGGTGAAGGGCCAGACCGAATAGGCGCCGACGTCGACCATGACCTCGGCATCCATGCCCAGGAGCCTGCCGCGCTCGTCGGCGTAGGCTGTGATCTTGTAGTCGTGCTGCCGGGTGTTGGCGCCGGCCGTCAGGTGCTCGCGGCGGTCCTCGACCCAGCGGAAGGGGCGCTTGAAGGTCATCGCCAGCCAGGCGATGCAGAGCTCCTCCGGCTGCAGGATGCACTTGTAGCCGAAGCCGCCGCCGACGTCGGGGGCGATCACCCGGATGCGCCGCTGCTCCAGTCCGAGACATTCGGACAGGCCGGTGCGGATGAGGTGGGGCACCTGCGTGGAGGTGTGCACCACAAGCTCGTCGCTGCGGCTGTCCCAGAAGGCGAGGACACCCTTGCCCTCCATGGGATGCATGCACTGGCGCGCCGTATGGAAGGTGCGCTCGACCTTCACGGCCGCGGTCGCGGCGACGGCGTCGATGTCGCCGTCGACGAAGGTCTCCAGGAAGATGTTGTCGCCCCATTCCTCGTGGACGAGGGTGGTCCGCTCGGCCCGGGCCTTCGCCGTATCCACCAGCGGCGGCAGCTCCTCGATGTCGACCACCACCGACTCGGCGAGGTCCTCGGCCTCGGCGCGGGTGCGGCCGATGCAGCAGGCGATGGCCTCGCCGACGTAGCGCACCTTGCCGTCGGCAAGCCCCGGGAAGGCGGAGACCTTGTAGCCCTTGAGGCTCGAGCGGGCGACGATGGGCGACAGGCCCGTCATGTCCTGCAGGGTGAAGACGAGTTGCTCGGCACCCTCCGGCTTGCCGACGGAGCGGATGCGGCCGTGGGCGAGCGGGCTCCGCAGGAAGGCGACCTCGCGCAGGCCGGGCATGGCCAGGTCGGCGACGAAGCGGCCCTGCCCGGCGAGATGCCGGGCGTCTTCCTTGCGCCGGCTGCGGGCGCCGATGCCGGACGTCTTCACCGGAGCGTTCATCGATCAGGATCCACTGGAGGTAAGGAGGCTCCGGCGGCCGATGCCGCCGGAGCTCGGGCGTGGCCTCAGAGGGCGCCGCCGTAGGGGAAGCCGAGGTTGCGCGCTTCCATGAAGCGCATCTCGGAGATGTTGGTGTAGGGCAGCACCATCTTGCGGAAGCTCATGATCGAGTTGTAGGCCTCGGTCGAGAGCGCGTCCGCCTTGCCGGCCGCGGTGACCACGTCGTTGGTCGCGGTCCCCAGACCCTTCAGCACCTCGTCGGGGAAGAACTCCACCGACAGGCCCGGCGTCGCCTTGATGACGTCCATCGCCTGGGCGTTCTTGGCGACGTACTCGCTGATGTTGATCGAGTTCGCCATCTCGCAGCCGCCCTTTACGATCTCCTTGAGGTCGTCGGGCAGGCCTTCCCAGGCGGCCATGTTGATGAAGCAGTCGAGGACGCCGCAGGGCTCCATCCAGCCCGGCCAGTAGTAGTACTTGGAGACCTTGTGCAGGCCGAAGGCGACGTCGTTGAACGGGCCGACGAAGTCGGCGCCGTCGATCGCGCCGGTCTGCATCGCCTGCGGGACCTCACCGAGCGGCATCTGTACGGGGGTGGCCCCGACCGCCTGGAGCACCTTGGCGCCCATGCCGCCGGAGCGCACCTTGAGCCCCTGGAAGGCGCCCATCGTATCGAGCTTCTTGTTGAACCAGCCCGCGCCCTGGACGGAGGTGTTGCCGCAGGGGAAGAACATCACGCCGAGCTGGCTGTAGATCTTCTGCGCGAGCTCCAGGCCGCCGCCGTAGCGGAACCAGGCGTTCTGCTCCTGGGTGGTGATGCCGAAGGGGATGGGCGACAGGAAGTTGATGGCGGGCAGTTTGCCGGCCCAGTAAGCCGGGTAGCCGTGACCCATCTCGACGGCGCCGTCGGCGACCGCATCCAGCGCCTGGAAGGCCCCGGCGATCTCGCCGGCCGCATGCACCTTGATGGTGAGCCGGCCACCGCTCGTCTTCTCGACGAAAGCGGCGAGGTTGGCCGGTGCGCTGGCCAGCAACGGGGCGTTGGCGGGCCAGGTCATCTGCAGGTTCCACTGCAGCCGGTTCTGGGAGATTGCCGGTGTCGGCAGGCCGGTCGCCGCGGCGACGCCGCCCACCAGCCCGGCGGTGCCGGCTCCCTTCAGGAATTTCCGTCTTTCCATCTTGCCCTCCTGTTCGTGGCCTTGTCGGATCGTGTCTGTGACCGATCACGCAGGCGACCCATGGGTTTTGCGGCGCCTGCGATTTATGCGGTATGCTGAGTTTCAGTCGCTGCGACTGTCAATAGACGATCGCCCCACCGGCCCTTCGTCACTGCCCTTCCTGGGCGGAACCGTTGGCCTTCCTATGGACGTCTGCCGGTCGGCACGCAGGACGGGGTCGACAAGCCGCCGACAGTGGGGAGATAGTCATGGTACTGAGCAATTCCCCGGGCTTGGCAACCCGGCTGGACCTGCTATCGCAGAAGCGGGCGACTCTTTGAGCGAAGAACGGGACTCCATGGCGGCGGCCAGAGGCACGAAGGGCAAGCGGCAGAAGGCGCCGGCTGTGCCCGTTGCAGAACAGGGGCGGGAGCCGAGCCTGCAGCTGGTGACGCGCCTGCCGCTCTGGGCGCGGCCGGGCTATCTGGTCCGCCGCATCCATCAGATCCACTACGCGCTCTTCTTCGAGGAGTGCGGCGGCTTCGATATCACGCCGGTGCAGTATGGCGTGCTGACAGCCCTGTTGCTGCACCCGGACCTGGACCAGAATTCGCTGGGGCGCGAGTTGGGCATCGACCGCACCAACGTCGCCGACGTCCTGAATCGGCTCAGCAAGCGGGGGCTGGTCGCCCGCCGTCGCAGCGAGGGGGACCGCCGGATGGTGCTCGCCAAGCTCACCCCGGAAGGCGAGGCGACGACCAAGGCGATGCACGAGTCCATGCAGCGGGCCCAGGATCGCCTGCTCGAGCCGCTCCTGCCGGAGGAGCGGAACGCCTTCCTGACCATGCTGATCCGGCTGATCGACGGCAACAACCACCTCGGGCGGACCATCTTCCGCCCGAGCTGAACCCGCCTCAGACCGGATAGACGAGGGCGTTGGGGACCAGCAGGTTGTCGTAGACGCAGACGCGGCTCTGCAGCTTCAGCACGCCGTCCTCGCGCACGAAACGGTCCTGGTACACGCCTGTCTGGTGGATCGTCACCTCCGGGCGGTCGAACAGGGTCTGCAGCAGCAGGTAGGCGGCGCTGGCCTTGATGCTCCCGTCCGGCTCGACCGATTCGATGTCGAGGTTGCTCACCATGTGGCGCAGGTAGCGCGGCGCGTACATGGCGGTCTCCTTGATCGCGAAGGCGCGGTCGTGGAGCATGCCCTTGCCCTCGCAGTAGATCAGGCCGACCGGCAGCCCGGCGTCCTCGTTCTCCTTCGCCGTCACCTTGTAGAAGGCGTCGGCGGTGAAGAACTCGACCCAGTCGAGCAGGCGCCCCTCGTCCAGCGCCTTGCAGTAGGCGACGTTGAAGGAGTCGATCTCGAGCCGCAGCGCCAAGCGCTCGCTCAGCATGTTGTCGCCCATCGGGCGCGCCGCGTCGTGCAGGGCGCTCACAGTTCCATCACCTCCCGCCAGTGCTGGTACATGGCCCGGATCGCCGCCTCGGAGATGAGCGTGTCAGAGGTGCCGGTCGGCGTCTGCGGGTCGAGAGCGACCAGGTGCTCCCCACCGCGCGAGCGGATCATGCCGTCCTGGACGAACTTGATGGCCTCATTGTCCTCCAGGCCGAGGAAGCCCGACGGTCCCATCAGGTTGCCCTGGCGAAGGCGGTGGCGGGTCATCTCCTCGCTGTCGCCCTCGAAGCCGAACATGGTCCAGATCATGGTGAACTGGTTGGGTCCCTCGGGCACGATGTGGCGCACACCGAGGGTGTTCATCTCCCGCTGCACGATGAGGTTCGGCCAGATCGTCTGCATGGTCACCGACCAGGGCGAATCGAACTCCTCGACGAAGTTCATGATGCCCGGCTCCTGCAGGGTCATGCCGGCGCGGAATGCCCGCATCTCCTTCTGGTCCTCGGCCTTGACCTCGCCGCCCTTGGCCGAGGCCATGACGCCGTGACGGCCCGTGGCGTCGCACAGCATGGACGACTTGTTGCCGGCGACCAGCAGGCCGAAGGTCACCAGGAAGGTGTGCAGCAGGGTGGCGTGGTAGGGGTCCTTGAGGTTCTCGTGGTAGAGCTTCCAGTTCCCCGGCAGGGTGTTGCGGTAGTAGCCGAGGATCTTCAGCGGCCGGCCGTCGAAGGTGGCGTCGAACTCGGCCAGGATCTCCGGCCCCAGGTAGTCTTCCAGCGGCTCCATGTCGTGGCAGTAGGAGGCGAAGACGACGCCGCGTCGGGTGGTCACCGCCAGCTTGCGCGGGTTGTGGTCCTGCGGCTTGAAGTCGGCGGGCATGCCGCCCTTCTTGTTGACGCCGCGCCGGAAGGGAACGCCCTGCAGGTTGCCCTTCAGGTCGTAGCTCCACTGGTGGTACGGGCAGACGAACTCCTTCGTCTGGCCCCGCAGGCTGCGGCAGAACTCGGCCGCCCGGTGCGAGCAGCGGTTCTCGAAGACGTTGATCGAGCCGTCTTCGGCGCGGGCGACGACCACCGGCGTCGGGCCGACGGCCGAGCGCACGAAGCAGCCCGGCTGCGGCAGTTCGGCCTCCAGCGCCACGTAATTCCAGGTGCGCCCGTGGAAGATGCGTTCGACCTCGCGCTCGTAGACGCCCTGATCGGTGTAGACCCAGTCGGGGATGCGGCTCAGGCCCTCGGCGGGCCACGTGAGCGCGCTTGCCGGGATCGCTTGTTCCACGTCCATCACCGGCCTGACCTCTCCAAGTTTCGTAAGAGATGCTCAGTGTACATCATGTTTTTTCGGCCACAAGCGGGTTGCGCAGGCCGGAGAGGGCCTCGGCACAGGAGAAAAATAGGTGTGCCTACGGGTCGGAGGGGGAGGCCGGGCGACCGACGGTGAGCGGGCCTGCCCATTGTCCGCGGCAAATGCTCAGTGTAGCCTCACAACAGGTCTAGCCCGGAGCACGGGCCAGGAGGAAAGGACGCGACATGGCGCAGGAACCGCTCGGCACGAAGGGCAACTACTTCCACATCTACGACTTCCACGTGAAGCCGGAGAACCAGGCGGAATTCATCCGCGTGTTCGAGGAGTTCGACTACTCCGACGGCAATCCCATGCACAAGTCGGCGGCGCAGGTGAAGGACGGCGTGCTGCTGCGCGACACCAACGATCCCACCCGCTTCTACCTCATCGCCGAGTGGGCGGACATCGAGGAACACGCCAAGATCCGCAGGATCCTGGCCGAGGAGATCAAGCCGGCCTTCATCAAGTACATCGAAGGCGGCCGCTTCGTGCCGACCTACGCGCAGATCGTGTCGAGCACCCCGGACGAGATCCTGGAACGCGCCCAGCCCGCGGCCGAGTAGGCGCGCGGGCGGGAGGCTTCCCGCTTCGACGGGCTCGGCGCGAGGACCGTCTTCTCTGCGCGGGGCCGGGCCTGTTGAACCCCGAGGAGCCTCAGCCCTGCAGTGATCCGGCCAGCAGGGCGAGGGCGGCTGCGACGGCCTGCCGCCTGACCACGTCGCGGCTGCCGGCGAAGACGTGCCGCTCCTCCAGAGTGGGCTGCCCCTTGCGGGCCACGGCCAGGTAGATCGTGCCGACCGGATCGCGGGCGTTGCCTCCGCCCGGACCGGCGTAACCGGTCACGGCCGCGGCGGCGCCGGCCGTGGAGTGGGTGAGGGCGCCTTCCGCCAGGCCCTTGGTCACCTCGGCGCTGACCGCGCCATGGGTCGCCGCCACCGCCTCCGGCACGCCCAGTCCGCTCGCCTTGGCGGTGGCGTGGTAGAGCACGAAGGCGCGCTCGAAGACGTCGGAGGCGCCGGAGACCGAGGTCAGGCAGGCGGAGAGCAGGCCCGACGTCACGGTCTCGGCGGCGGCGAGGCGTACGCCCCGCCCCTTCGCCAGTGCGAGGACCCGCGCCGCCGCTTCGGTCAGCTCGGCCGGGAAGAAGGTGAAGTCGGCGGCCGCGGCCGTGCTCATTTCGCCGCCAGCATCCGGTTGATGCTGCGCACCGCGCTCGGCTTGATGTCCTGCACGTCGAGGCTGACGTCCAGCGCCTTCACCGTGTGGGTCAGGTCGCCGATGGAGATGATGTCGACGCCGGTCTCGGCGATCGGCACGATGGTCTGCTCGTTGATGCCGCCCGACGCCTCGGTCATCGCCCGGCCGTCGACCAGCTTCAACGCCTCGCGCATCTCGTCGAGGTCCATGTTGTCGAACATGATGACCTCGACGCCGCAGTCGAGCGCCTCCTGGATCATCTCCAGGTTCTCGCACTCCACCTCGATCTTGAAGGTGTGCTGCGCGCGCGCCCGCAGGATCTCGATCGCGCTCTTGATCGAGCCGGCGATCTTGATGTGGTTGTCCTTCACCAGGATGCAGTTCGACAGGTTCATGATGTGGTTGTGGGCCCCGCCCACGCGCACGGCGTACTTCTGCACCATCCGCAGGCCGGGCCAGCCCTTGCGGGTATCCGTCAGGCGCACCGAGGTGTGCTTGACCAGCTCGCAGTAGCGCCGGGTCTTGGTGGCGATGCCGGAGAGCTGCTGCACCCAGTCCAGGGCCGCCCGCTCGATCATGAAGAACACCGAGGCGCGGGTCTTGATCCGCAGCAGGACCGTGCCCGGCTCCACCGGGTCGCCGTCCTTCACCAGGTGTTCGATCGAGGCCTCGGGGTCGAGGAGGCGGATGGTCTCGTCGGCGAACAGCAGGCCGCAGGCCACGCCGCGCGCCTTGGCGTAGATCTGGCCGGTCTGCACCGGGTCGTCGCCGACCAGGAAACCGCCGGTCGTGTCGCCGAGGCCGATCTCCTCGCGCAGGCCCTGCTCGACCAGCGGCCGGATCATGAAACGGTTGAGCTGCATCCCTGTCGTCTCCCTGCCCCCGGCCGCGGTGGTCTCAGCCCCGGCCCCGAAGGTGATTGGTGAAGGCACGTCCGCCCTTCATCACGAGGGCGATATTCTCACGGCGGTTCAACGCCTTGATGTCGTCGAGCGGGTCGCAGTCGACCACCAGCACGTCGGCCAGCTTGCCCGGCGCCAGGGCGCCGACCTCCGGCAATTCGATGCACTCGGCGGCCCGGCTGGTGGCGGAGACCAGCGCCTCCATCGGCGACATGCCCAGCCAGTCCACCATGAAGCCCAGCTCGACCAGGTTCTCGCCGACCAGCAGGCGGTGCGACTGGTCGGTGCCGAAGGCGACCTTCACGCCCCGCCGCACGGCTTCCCGCCAGATCGGCTTCTGCGCCTCCATGCGGTCGAAGATCTCGCTGTCCTTGCTCGCTTCCTGGCCCATCTGCTGGCTGCCCCAGGCCTTGTCGGACTTGCGCTTCTCGATCGACAGCGGCACCAGGGCCAGGGTCGGGACCCACCAGGTCCCCTGGGCCAGCATCTGGTCAATGCAGGCCTCGTCGATGAACCAGCCGTGCTCCAGCGACCAGCAGCCGGCGTCGAGGGCCGAGCGGATGCCGTCGATGCCCTCGGCGTGCACGGCCACGTGGCGGCGCTTGGCGGCGGCCTCCTCGACGGCGACGCGCAGCTCCTCGACCGTGAACTGCGGCTCGTCCCAGCTGTCGGTCACCGAGGTGATGCCGCCGGTCGAGCAGATCTTGATGAAGTCGGCGCCGGACATGAGCACGTGGCGCACCAGCTTGCGCACCCCGTCGACGCCGTCGGCGACGGGGTCGGGCAGCCAACTCCGCTTGGCGATGCGGTGGCCGGCCGGCAGCCAGTAGTCGCCGTGCCCGCCGGTCTGGGAAATCATCACCAGGGAGATCTGCAGGCGCGGCCCGTCGACGATCCCCTCCTCGATGGCGGCCCGGAATCCGGCATCGGCGCCGCCCATGTCCCGGGCGGTGGTGACGCCGCAGGCCAGGGTCTCGCGCATGATGGCGGTCGAGCGCAGCACGTTGTAGGTGGGCGTGTTCAGCAGGTGCTGGCGCATGTCCCGCGCCCGGTAGGTCATGTGGACGTGGCAGTCCACGATGCCCGGCAGCACCGTCCGCCCGGCGGCGTCCAGCATCTCGGCGTCCCGGGGCACGGCCACCTGGTCGGTCGGCCCGGCGGCCGTGATACGGTCCCCTTCGATCAGGACGACCGCATTGTCGATCGGATCCCGGCCCGAGCCGTCGATCAGGCGTCCGCCGGCGATCGCGAGGGTCATGTAACCAAACCATCCAGGCTGTTCACTGCAGCCTCGGATTAAGAAGGCCCCGCACCGGCTGAGCTAGAGCCAGTGCGGGGCCAAAGGATGGGGCCACGAGGGGCGCCGTCGCCCACGTGGCTTCGGGTCAGGCGACGCTGAGCTTCACGTCGATGTTGTTGCGGGTGGCGTTGCTGTAGGGGCAGACCTGATGGGCGGCCTCGACGAGGGCCCGTGCCGCGGCCTTGTCGACACCCGGCAGCGCGACCTCCAGCGCCACCTCCAGCCCGAAGCCGCCCTCGGAACGCGGGCCGATACCCACGGTGGCGGTCACGGTCGTCTCCGCCGGCACCTTCGGATGGCCGCCCTGCGAAGCGACGAACTTCATGGCGCCCAGGAAGCAGGCGGAGTAGCCGGCGGCGAAGAGCTGCTCGGGATTGTTGCCGGCGCCGCCTGCACCGCCGAGTTCCTTCGGCGTGGCCAGGGAGACGTCCAGGGAGCCGTCGGCGGTGCGCGAGCGACCGTCGCGACCGCCGGTGGCGGTGGCGGAGGTGCGGTAGAGAACGTTGGTCGGCATGGTTGCTCCTTTCCGTGACGAAGGCGTGGCCTCGCCTGCGGGCAGCAGGCGACTGTAAAATCGTAAACGATTTGATCGCACGAGATGTAAATAGATGCAGCGCACCTCAAGGTCAAGAGCTTGCGATCATATCGCACACGATCTATATGCCGCGCCATGGTAAGAAAAGGTTCGCATGGGCCGTTGCCCGAGAAGGAGGGTGATCCCCTCGACGGCTACCTCTGTTTCGCCGTCTATTCGACGGGGCTCGCCTTTAATCGCGTGTACAAGCCGCTGCTCGACGAGCTGGGGCTGACCTATCCCCAGTATCTCGCCGTGGTCTCTCTCGGCGATCGCGACGCTCAGACGGTCGGCGAACTGGGCGACCGGCTCTTCCTGGAGTCGAACACGCTTACCCCGCTGATCAAACGGCTCGAGGCAGCCGGCCTGGTGACGCGGCGGCGCGATACCGAGGACGAGCGCGTCGTGCGGGTCAGCCTGACCGAGAAGGGGCGGGGAGTGGCCGAGCAGGGCGCCTGCCTGCCGGAGAAGATCCTCGCGGCGACCGGAATGTCGCTGCACGAGTTGCAGGAGATCGAGCGCACCCTCGTCAGGCTGCGCGGCAACCTGCGCGCCGCCGCCGGAGAAACCTGAGGGCTTCAGCGGACGTCCGGCGTCGCCTCCGCCGCGAGCCAGTCCAGGGCGTCCTCGACGAGCGACCCTTCCAGTCCCCGCTGCACGATCGTGACCCGGCCGCCGGGCAGGCCGTCCGGCCAGGCGTCCAGGAAGAGGGGCGGGTGGATCAGGTGCTGCACCGCCTGGATGACCAGGGGCCGGGACTCGCCCTCCAGGGCCACGATCCCCTTGAGTCGCAGCAGACCGGCGCCGCCGAAGGCCATGATCTCGTCGAGCCACTGTTCCAGGGCTTCGGCGGCGACGGGTCCGGGCAATGCGCGCGAATGGCTGCGGTAGAGGCCCTGCCGATGCGGCCCCTGGCCCGGCAGGACCAGCGGATCGGCCGGCGGCAGGGGCGGCCGCTCCGGCGCGCTGCTGCCGAGGCCGAGGATGCGCCGGGCCAGATTGCGGCTGGCCGAGGTGATCCGCGGCGCTCGCTCGTTCAGCCCATCGAGCGAGGACTCCAGCGCCTCCTGGTCCGCCGCCCGGGTGAGATCGGCCTTGCTGAGCACCAGCAGGTCGGCCACGGCCGCCTGCTCGCGCGCCTCCTCATGCCGCTCCAGCGTGGCGGTGCCCAGCACTCCGTCGACCAGCGTGACGACCCCTTCGAGGCTCACGTTGCGCGCGAGGAAGGGATGCGACAGGACCTGCTGCAGCAGCGGCAGAGGGGAGGCTGCGCCGCTGGTCTCGACCAGGATCCGCTGCAGAGGTGCGGCGCCGAGCTCCTGGCGGCGCTGCAGGAGCCGCTGCACGGCCTCCGGCAGCCCCTCGCCCAGGGCGCAGCAGAGGCAGCCCCCCTCCAGCAGCCGCATGTCGTCGCCGGCCCCCTCCATCAGCCAGTGGTCCAGGCCGATGGCGCCGATCTCGTTCACCACGACGCCGCTGTCGGCGAAAGCCGGCTCGCGCAGGAGTCGGTTCAGCAGGGTCGTCTTGCCGCTGCCGAGAAAGCCGGTGAACAGGATAAGCGGAAGCCGGTCGCTTCCCATGGCGCAGCCCTAGAAGACGGCCTTCGGCAGCCAGGAGACGATGCCGGGCAGCAGCCAGATGACGGCCACCAGCAGCAGCTGGATGAAGACGAAGGGGATGACGCCGCGGTAGATCGTCCCCACCCCCAGTTCCTTGGTGGCGCCCTGAAGGTAGAAGATGGCGAAGCCGAAGGGCGGCGTCAGGTAGCTGGTCTGCAGCACGATCGCCATGGCGACGCCGAGCCACACCGGATCGACGTCCTGCATGATGAGCGGCGGCGCGAAGATCGGCACGACGATGAAGATGATCTCGAAGGTGTCGATGATGAACCCCAGCAGGAACATCAGGAACAGCACGAAGATCGTGGCGCCGACAGCCCCGCCCGGCACGATCTCGATCAGGCGGTCGATCATCGCCTCGCCGCCCAGGCCGCGGAACACGAGGCTGAAGAGCGTCGCGCCGATCAGGATCCCGAAGATCATGACGCTGATCGAGAGGGTGCTCTCGACCACGGTGCGCAGGGTGCGCAGGCCGAGCTGCCGCTTGACCGCGGCCAGCAGGCAGGCGCCGACGGCGCCGAGCGCGGCCGACTCCGTCGCCGTGGCGTAGCCGCCGATGATCGAGCCCAGCACCACCAGGATGAGGATCAGCGGCGGCACCATGGCCTTGAGCACCCGCCCACCGAGCGTCGCCCGTTCGGCCTCGCTCATCTCCACCGGCGGGCAGGCGTCCTGGTCGAAGTGCGCCTTGGTCAGCAGCCAGACGATGTAGAGGCCGACCAGCACCAGGCCCGGCAGGATCGAGGCCGCGAAGAGGTCGGTGATGGTGACCATGGGGGCGCCGAACACGCCCAGCCGCAGGTTCGCCTGGGTGTTGGCGTTCTGCAGCGCCATGCCGAGCAGGATGAGCACGGTCGAGGGCGGGATGAGCTGCGCCAGCGTGCCCGAGGCGCAGATCACGCCGCCGGCCAGGCTGCGGTCGTAGTTGGCGCGTAGCATCGCCGGCAGGCTGATCAGGCCCATGGTGACCACGGTGGCGCCGACGATGCCCGTCGAGGCCGCGAGCAGCGCACCCACCACCACGACCGAGATGCCCAGGCCGCCGCGGACGCCGCCGAAGAGCTGGCCCATGGTGACCAGCAGCTCCTCGGCGATCTTCGAGCGTTCGAGAACCACGCCCATGAAGACGAACAGCGGCACCGCCAGCAGCGTCTCGTTCAGCATGATGTCGACGATCCGCCCCAGGCTGGAGGCCAGGATCGCCCAGTGGAAGACGCCGAGGAGGTCGCCGAGGAAGGCGAAGGCGATGGCGGTGCCGGCGAGCGAGAAGGCGACGGGAAAGCCGGCCAGCAGCACGATGAAGACGGCGACGAAGAGGACGAGCGACAGCCCCTCGCCGGACAGCAGGTCAGGCATTGACGTCACCCGTCCTTTCCGCCTCGTCGCGGGCCGGGAGGAGGTGCCCCCAGCGGTGCCGGTCCACCAGCACGGCCAGACTGCGCACGAAGAGAACCAGGCCCTGCAGGCTGACGAGGAGGCACATGAGGGGGACGATCGCCTTGATCAGGTAGAGCACCGGCAGGCCGTCCGGCGTCGGCGAGCGTTCGGCGATCCGCCAGGAGCGCTCGACGATCGGCAGGCCGAGGGTACCGATGACGTACATCGACGGCCAGAGCAGCAGCGCCACGCCGAAGAGATTCACCAGGGCGCGGCCGCGCTGGTTGAAGAAGCGGTAGAAGACGTCGACCCGGACGTGGGCGTCCCACGCCAGGACGCCGGCCATGGCCAGCATGAAGATCGCCCCGTGCAGCCAGACGTAGCTCTCGCTGAGCCAGGGGTAGCCGGTCTCCAGGGCGTAGCGGAGCACGACCACGGCGGCGGCAAGAAGAACTACCAAAGGTAGCAGCCACGCCAGGATGCGGGCCAGCAGCTGGAGCGCGGCGTCGATCACCGCGACCACACGGAGGCAGCCGGTCATGACGAAGACAGGGCGGCGACTCGAACACGGTCGCGCACGCCGAGACCGTGGCGGAACGGCCTGCGGACAAGGAAAAGATGACTGGGCAAAGCTCTCCCCTGCTCCCTTTCCGGTCGCCTCTTGCCCGTTCGGGCGACCATCGCGGCTGACGGAAGTCTCCCTGGCATTTATTAGGAGGTATACTGAGTTTCGCCCCTCCCCCTGTCAACTGAAGGCAGTGACGATCCGTAGGTCCGCGAACGACGGCCTCACCGCGACAGACTTATCGTCACGTTCTTGGTGACGGTGTAGAAGTCGAAGGCCTGCAGGCCCAACTCGCGCCCCACCCCCGAGCGCTTCATCCCGCCGAACGGGGCGAAGACCGAGTGCAGGCTGGCGCTGGGCTGGCCGTTGACCGAGACGAGGCCGCTGCGCAGGTCGCGCACCAGCCGCAGGGCGCGGTCGAGGTCGCGCCCCCAGACGGTGGCGTTGAGCCCGTAGCGGGTCGCATTGGCGATGGCCAGCGCCTCCTCGTCCCGATCGAAAGGCATGATCGCCGCGACGGGGCCGAAGATCTCCTCCCGCAGCAGCAGCGATCCCCGGTCGTTGGCCTCGAGCACGGAGGGTTCGAGATAGAACCCCGGCAAGTCCGGGACTCCGCCTTCCAGCAGCAGCCGGTCGCCGGAGTCCGCCGCCCGGGCGATCGCCCCGCGCACCTGCTCGCGGTGGGCCGACCCGATCAGCGGGCCGAGCGTCGTCGCCTCGTCGAGCACCGGCCCGGGACGCAGTGCCCGCACGGCGGCCAAGAAGGCCTCGGTGAAGGCGGGCAGGGCCGGCCGCTCCACCAGGATCATCGAGCGGGCCGAGCACGACTGCCCTGCGTTGCCGAAGGCAGCCCCGACGGCTGCCTTCGCGGCCGCCTCGACGTCGGCGTCGGCGAGCAGGATGAAGGGGTTCTTGCCGCCCAGCTCCAGCAGGACCGGCCGGGTGCCGGCGGCGGCGGCACGCATCACCGCTTCGCCGACCGCCGAGGAGCCGGTGAAGGCGATGGCGTCGACCGCCTCGGAGGCCAGCAGACGCTGCCCGGTTCCCGTGCCGCCCGGCAGCACGTTGACCACTCCCGGCGGCACGCCGGCGGCGGCGCAGATCTCGCCCAGCACCAGGGCGGTGAGCGGCGTCTGCGGCGCGGGCTTGAGCACCACGGAGCAGCCGGCGGCGAGGGCCGGTCCCAGCTTCCAGGCGGCCGCCAGCAGCGGGAAGTTCCAGGGGACGATCTGGCCCACGACCCCGATCGGCTCGCGCAGGGTGAAGTCGAGCATGGTCGGCGAGACGGGGATGGTGTCGCCGTAGACCTTGTCCATGGCGCCGGCGTAATAGGCGAAGACCCGTGCCGCCCCGGCGATCTCCCGGCGGACCGCGGCGATCGGCTTGCCGGCGTTGACCGCTTCCAGCCGCGCCAGGCTCTCTGCCTGCGCGTCGATCGCCGCCGCGATCCGGGCGATCACCTGACCGCGTTCGAACACCGGCATCCGCCGCCACGGCCCGTCATCGAAGGCGCGCCGTGCCGCCGCGACCGCCGCGTCGACCGTCGGGTCGGTGGTCTCCGGGACCCGGGCGAGGCTCGTGCCGCTGCCCGGATCAAGGACGTCCAGGCTGTCGGCCCCCGGCTCCGCGACGAACGCGCCGTCGATGAAGGGTGTGGTCTGCGACGGCCAGGCGGAACCGCCCGCGATCGGAGAGGCGCCGGCGGCTCCCGTCACCCTCAGGCGGCCTCCAGCAGGTCCGCCACCAGCCGGCGTGCGGCCTCTCCGGGGTCGGCGGCGCCGTAGATGAGGCGGCCGACGATGGCGTGGCGGGCGTGGCAGCTGCGGGCGGCGGCGAAGCCCTCGGCGATCGACCCGCCGAGCGGACCGAAGCCGGTCAGGAAGATGACGGGCTCCGGCAGCAGAGCCGCCAGCCGGTCGCATCGCTTGCCGATCGAGGCGGCATTGTGCGCGGGCAGGACGAAGTGGTCGGTCCCTATGGCCGCGGCCTCCTCCATGATCCGGTCGAGCGCGTCGTCGCTCAGGTAGCCGCCGCCCGACAGGCAATAGTCGGAGACGGGGATCTCGCCGCCGACGACCGGCACCAGGCCGGCCTTCAGGGCCTCGCCGGCGAAGGCGCGCACCGCCGTCGGCCCCGCCACCGGGAAGAGGATGAGGCCGGCGACGCCGGCTTCGGCGGTCAGCGCCGTGAACTTCGTGGCCATGTCCGGCATGTCCGGTCCGGCCTTCTGGTGGTCGTAGAGGATCGGCAGGTCCGTCATGTCGCGCAGGCGGCGCATCGCTTCGAACAGGCCGAAGCGCAACACCATGGTCAGGCCCAGCTTGTAGCCGGTCACGCCGTCGACCCCGGTCGTCGCTTCGACGACGCGGCTCAGTTCGTCGAAGCCTGCCATGTCCAGCGCCGGGACGACGCCAAGTTTGCCGCGGAACGGGGACTTGCTCACCTGTCGTGCTCTCCTCTGTGGCCATTGCAGGGTAGCGGCGGGTCAGACAGGGCAAAGGGCCGCCGCCTGCGCGGTTCTTGAGGCCAGTCCCGGCCGGGGAGGGCCGGGGGAGATCGTGGCGGCATCGCCGGAGGGTGTACGCAGCTGTTCGCTTGAAGAACCGAAGGCAGAAGACGATCGGTCACCCGCCCCGGCGGAGATGGCGGATCACGTCGGCGAGGATGGCCACACCGTGGCGGATCTGGGCCGGCGAGAGGGTGGCGTAGCCGAGCATCAGGGTCCGGTCGCCCCGCGTCGCCTCCCCGTACTCCTGGCCGCCGCCGTTCGGCAGGGTGTAGACGCCGACCCGGGCGGCCCTGGCTGCCGCCTCGATGACGGGCGCCTCCGGCCAGTCCTGCGGCAGCACCCAGCTCACGTGCGTACCGCAGCCCGCGCCCAAAAGCTCGACCGCGCCGAAATGTTCGCGCATGGCGGCGAGCAGGCAGTCGCGACGGTCCAGGTAGACCTGCCGGATCCGCCGGAGGTGGCGGTCGAAGCCGCCCCCGCCGATGAAGCGGGCGAGGGCGGCCTGCTCCAGCCAGGGCGGCCCGTTGTCGAGCAGCGCCTTCGCCGCGGTCGCCTCCGGCACCAGGGCCTTCGGCAGGACGGCGTAGCCGAGGCGCAACCCGGCCCCCAGCGACTTCGAGAAGGTGCCGAGGTGGATCACCAGATCGTCGCGCAGGGCCTTCAGGGCCGGCAGGGGCCGCTCCTCGTAGAAGAAGTGACTGTCGTAGTCGTCCTCGACCACGTAGGCGCCCGCCGCGGCGGCCCAGCGCAGCAGGGCCTGGCGTCGCTCCAGGGACAGGGTCACGCCGAGCGGGAACTGGTGCGAGGGCGTGGTGTAGGCGAGGGTCACCTTGCCGTCGGGCAACCGGTCGGTGAGCAGACCGTCCCGGTCGAGCGGAACGGGCAGCAGGGTGGCGCCGCAGCCCTCGAAGAGATAGGCCGCTCCCTGATTGCAGGGCGTCTCGACGACGACCGTCTCGCCCCCACGCAGGAAGAGGCGCGCCACCAGATTGAGGGCGAGCTGGGCGCCGGCCACGACGAAGACCTGGTCCGGCCCGACGGCGATGCCGCGCAGCGCGGCGACCCGCTCGGCGATGACCGCCCGCAGCTCGGGCAGGCCGAGCGGGTCGCCGTAGTCGGTGAGGTTCGTGCCGCTGTAGGCGAGGCAATCGCCCAGATGCCGCCGCCAGGTCTTGGTCGGGAAGAGGCCGGGGTCGGTCCGCTGCACCCAGAAGTCGATCGGCAACCGGCCCTCGTGCAGCAGGACGTGCTGGCGCGCCCGGAAGGCGGGGGCGACCCGACGGCCACCCTCGTCCGCGTCGGCCGGGGCCGGCTGCGCCGAGCCTGCCGCCAGGAAGGCTTCCGGCGGATCGTCGCTGACGAAGGTGCCGGTGCCCCGCCGGGCCGAGAGATAGCCCTCCGCCAGGAGATGGTCGTAGGCGAAGGCGACGGTGTTGCGCGAGACGCCCAGCTCGGTGGCCAGGGCCCGCGTCGACGGCAGCCGCCGCCCCGGCGGCAGGCGGCCGTCGGCGATCCGCGCCCGGATCTGGTCGACCAGCTGCTCCTGGAGCGAGCGGTCGAGAGTCGGGTCGAGCTGCAGCAGCACCGTCGTGCCGGTCCCCAAGGCAAGGGTGGGGCCTGCGCCGTCGAGGCGCAGGCCGATCCCTCAGCCGGGTATCACAGCTTCTCGCGCGGCGGAACGAGATCGGTGACGAGATCCTGCAACAGGGGCTTGTTGGGCAGCGGCTCGATGGTCATCGAACCCGCCTTGAGGCGCGTGGTGCAGGCATAGTCCCGCTCGCCGTCGATCAGCATCACGCACTCCTTGCAGACATTTGCGTTGATGCAGGCGAAGCGGAAGGCCAGGGTCGGGTCCTGCTGCCGGCGGATCATGGTGAGCGCGTCGAGCACCGAGGTGTCGGCGCGGAAGGGGACGCTGAAGCTCTCCCAGCGGGTGGGCTCGCCGCTTCGGCCCCGGCGGATGCGCAGTTCGGTCGTGGGCGTCTCAGGCAAGGGCCGTCTCCCGTCGTGGGATCTGCGCGACCACGGCGGGCCGCCCGTCCTGCAGACCGATGGCCAGGCTGTGCTGCTGCCGGTCGTCCGTCTCCGGGTGGTCGTCGCGCTGGTGGGCGCCACGGCTCTCCGCGCGCGTTAGCGCCGCCGTCACCACGGCCTCGGCGGCAATCAGGGCCGAGTCCATGTCGTGCCAGGCGAGCCGTCGCGGGTCGTAGGGCAGCGCCGTCTCGGGCAGGCTTTCGCCGGCCAGCTGGTGGCGCAGCTCGGCGAGGGTGTCCGCCGCCCGTGACAGCGCGGCCCCGGTGCGGAAGGGGCCAACGTCCTGCCACATGGTGTCGAGCAGGCGGGACTCCATCTCGCCCAGCAGCGAGGCGCCGCCGGTGCCGGTCTTCTCCCGGCGCGGCCGGCGGCCGGGCAGGGCAGCGGGCCGGCTTTTGGCCATTGCTGCGGCGTGACGGCCGGCCACCTCGCCGAACACCAGGGCCTCGGGAATGGCATTGCCGGAGAGACGGTTCGCGCCGTTGGCGCCGCCGACCGCCTCGCCGGCGGCGAAGAGCCGGTCGACGCCGGTTCGCATGGCCTCGTCCACCTCGATCCCGCCCATGTGGTAGTGGGCGATCGGCGCCACTTCCACCGCCTGGCTCTTCAGGTCGATGCCGTTGGCCAGCAGCTTGTCGATCACCGGCCCGAAGGCGCCCCGAAGCTGCTCCTCCGGCAGATGGTCGAAGCTGAGGAACACGCCGCCCGCAGGGCTGCCGCGGCCGGCCTCCACCTCCTTGGTGATGGCGTAGGTGGTCTTGTCGCGGGGGCTGCGGTAGACGCCGGCGTCGACGCCGCCGTAGCGCTCCAGGAAGTCCTCGCCGCGGTTGTTCAGCAGCCGGCCTCCCAGCTTGTAGCGGAAGGGGTCCCACATGATGGGATCCATGCCCACCAGCCGGGGCGCCAGATGCCCGATGGGGAAGAACTGTACGAACTCCATGTCGATCAGCCGTGCGCCGGCACGCAGCGCCAGGGCGTGGGCATGGCCGCCCATGTTCGCCGAGGCGCTGTTGCGCCGGAACAGCTTGGTCAGGCCTCCGGCCGCCAGCACCACCGCCCCGGCGGCGATGGCGACGTCGACCCCGTCGTCCAGCTTGTAGCCCCAGGCGCCGGTCACCCCGCCGTCGGGCCCGAGGGCGAGGTCGGTGATCATCAGGTTGCTGGCGCAGCGGATGCCGGCCTGCTTGAGCACCCGCTTGCGCAGCGTGCCGGCCACCGCCGGGCCGGTGTTCAGGACGTCGACGTAACAGCAGCGGCGCCGGTCGTGGCCGGGCGCCATGACCTGACGGACGTGGCCGTCGCCGCGCGCCCAGCCGACCCCCCAGCCGTCGAGGTCCCAGATGCGTGCCGGGGCGTCGCGGCAGAGCAGGGCGGCGAGGGCCGGATCACAGAGGCCCCGGCCGGCGCGCAGGGTGTCGGCGAAGTGCGCCTCCCAGTCGTCCGGCTCCTCCTCGCCGAGCGCCGCCGCCACCGTCATCTGCGCCATCACGGTCGCGCCGCCCCGGCCGATCAGGCTGACATCGGCCAGCAGCACCTCGGCCCCGGCCTCGGCCGCGGCCAGGGCGGCCGACATGCCCGCCCCGCCGGCCCCGACCACGAGCACGCCCGTCTCGATCGTCATCACGTCTGTCATTACTGTACTTACGTTCTCTCCTGAGGATTTGCGCCGCAAGCCGGCATGATTGGGCCGGGCGCCGCCGCCTCAGCATTGACCATCCCATTTGCTCAGTCCACTGACTATTGACTTGACGAGAGGCCGCTTGGCACCCTCCGCTCGACAGGCCAATCCACAACGAACCGGGAGAGCTTCAGCCGTGAAACTGCGCATTCTGGCCGCCGCGATGGCAGTCGCGCTTATTGGGGGCACACTGACGGATCTGCGGGCCGAAGCCGCCGATTCCGTCGCCATCCGCCTCGACTGGACCTCGTGGGGTTCGCACGCGCCCTACCACCTCGCCGCGGCGAAGGGTTGGTTCAAGGAGGCCGGGCTGGACGTCTCCATCGAGGACGGCAACGGCTCGGTGACGACGGTGCAGATCGTCGGCGGCGGCGAGTTCGATCTCGGCCAGGCCAGCCTCGCGCCCATGGCCATCGCCCGCTCCAAGGGCCTGCCGGTGAAGGCGATCGCGGCCTTCGCCCGGCAGAACGACATCGGCCTGATCTACGCCGTCGACAGCGGCATCAAGACGATCGCCGACCTCAAGGGCAAGACACTGGTCTACACCCCCGGCTCCCTGGAGACGCCGTTCCTGGACTCCTTCCTGGCGGCCGGCGGCCTGCAGCGCGGCGACGTCAACCTGCTGAGCGTCGAGGCCTCGGCCAAGGGCGGCACGGTGATGATGGGCCGCGCCGACGGCGGTTTCTCCTCGATTCCCTTCCTGCAGCCGATCGTCGCCACCCGGGTGAAGGCGGACAGCCTGCGGTTTGCCGACGTCGGCCTCAGCTTCCCGAGCTTCGGCCTCTTCGCCACCGAAGAGAAGCTGAAGGAGAAGGGCGACGTCCTGCGGCGCTTCGCCTCCGTCGTCGCCGGCGCCTGGACCTACATCCTCGACGGCCATCAGGACGAGGCGGTCAAGGCGATCATGGACGCGCGGCCGCAGAACAAGCTCGACCCCAAGATCCTGCGCCAGCAGATCGACCTGCTGTCCACCTTCTTCGTGACGCCGGCCACCCAGGGCAAGCCGCTCGGCACCATGGCGGCGGCCGACTGGCAGCAGGCCATCGAGGTGCTCTCCTCCGGCGGGCTGGTCGAAGGCAAGGCCGACCCGGCGGCCTTCTGGACCAACGACTACCTCGACCCGGCGCTGATCCAGAAGATCGCCGACAAGTGAGTTCGTCGGGGACCGGCGCCGCCGCCTCCATGATCGAGGCGGACGGCGTCGAGAAGCGCTTCGGCGGCCCCGACGGCCTGCTCGCCCTCGATCGGCTGGACCTGCGGGTTCCGGCCGGCGAGTTCGTGAGCCTGCTGGGACCCTCGGGCTGCGGCAAGTCGACCTTCCTGCGCTGCGTCGCCGGGCTGGAGCACCCGACCCGCGGCGAGATCCGGGTGGCCGGCCGGCCGGTGCGCGAGCCGCCCGAGGACCTGGGCATGGCCTTCCAGCGCGACGCGCTGCTCGACTGGATCTCCGTGCTCGACAACGTGCTGCTGCCGGCCGACCTGGGCCGGCACCGTCGGCGGGACCTGGAAGGGCGGGCCCGCGAGCTGCTGCGCATGGTGAAGCTGGAGGGTTTCGCCGACGTCTACCCCACCCAGCTGTCCGGCGGCATGCGCCAGCGGGTGGCGATCTGCCGCTCGCTGCTGCTGCACCCGCGCCTGCTGCTGATGGACGAGCCCTTCGGGGCCCTCGACGCGCTGACCCGCGACCAGTTGAACCTCGACCTGCACCGCCTCTGGCGGGGCAGCGGCATGACCGTGCTCTTCGTGACCCATTCCATCACCGAGGCCGTCTTCCTCTCGACCCGGATCATCGTGCTGGCGCCGCGGCCGGGCAGGGTGGTGGCCGACATCGCCGTCGACCTGCCCGAGGAGCGCCACCTGTCGGTGCGCGACGAGCCGGCCTTCATCGGCTACGGCCGGCAGATCCGCCAGCTCTTCGCCGACATGGGCCTGCTCGAGGACCAGGGCGCATGACGGCGCTGCTGTCCTGGTCGAAGCGGGCGGGGGCGCCGCTGCTCGCCACCCTGGCCGCCCTGGTGCTGTGGGAGCTGATCGTGCGCGCCCTGGAGGTGCCGGCGATCCTGGTGCCGGCGCCGACCCAGGTGCTGTCGGAGCTGGCGGCCTTCCCCGCCTGGTTCGCGCTGCAGACCCTCTACACCCTGTGGATCACCATCGCCGGCTTCGTGCTGGCGACCGTCATCGGCGTCGCCTTCGCCGTGCTGCTGGTCGAGTTCCGCCCCTTCGAGCGCACGGTGTTCCCGCTCTTCGTCGCCCTCAATTCGGTGCCGAAGGTGGCGGTGGCGCCGCTCTTCGTCATCTGGTTCGGCACCGGCGACCAGCCGAAGATCGCCATCGCCTTCCTGCTGGCCATCTTCGCCATCGTCATCGACGGCGTGGTCGGCCTGCGCTCGGTCTCGCCCGACATCCTGGACCTCGCCCGGGTGCTGCGCGGCGGCCGGCTCAAGGTGCTGTGGCGGATCAAGCTGCCCTGCGCGCTGCCGAGCCTCTTCGCCGGGCTGAAGGTCGCCATGTCGCTCTCCATCGTCGGCGCGATCATCGGCGAGTTCGTCTCCTCCCAACGGGGACTGGGCTACGTCATCCTGGCCGCCCAGGGCAACTTCGACACGCCGCGGGTCTTCGCCGCGATCTTCCTGCTGGCCATCCTCGGCGTGGTCCTGATCGCCCTGCTCGACGTGATCGAGCGCCGCGTCACCCCCTGGAAGGCGGCTCGCGGTCACTGAGGCAGCCGCGCTACCCGCGGCAGAGGCCCCTTGCGCAGTGTCTGAGGTACGTACATCATAAGCCCTCATGAAGGAGGGCCCATGAGTCGGCGGACGATCGAGGACGTGGCGCGGGCGGCGGGGGTGAGCGTCGCCACGGTCGACCGGGTGCTGAACCGGCGCCCGGGCGTGCGGCCCGTCACCGTCGAGCGGGTCGAGGCGGCGGTGCGCGAGCTGGATTACCAGCCCGACCGGGTCGCCGCGCGGCTGGCCCGTTCCCGCGACTACCGGCTGGTCTTCGTGCTGCCGACCGGCGTCAACTCCTTCATGCAGGCGCTGCAGGAGGCGGTGCACGAGACGGCCGCCTGGTTCGCCGGCGAGCGGGTCGACATCTCGCTGCGGCTGGTCGACGTCTTCGATCCCGCCGCCCTCGCGCATGCCCTGCAGGAGCTGCCGGACAGCCTCGACGGCGTGGCGGTGGTCGCCCTCGACCACCCGCTGGTGCGGCTGGCCATCGACGGTCTCGTCGAGCGGGGGGTGCGGGTGGTCACCCTGGTCTCCGACGTGCCCGCCTCCCGCCGGGCCCGCCACGTGGGCGTCGACAACTTCGCCGCCGGCCGTACCGCCGCCAGCCTGCTCGGGCGCTTCCTCGGCGGGCGGCAGGGCTGCGTCGGCATGATCGCCGGCTCGCTCGGCCTGCGCGACCACGCCGAGCGCCGCTCCGGCTTCGAGCAGGTGCTGGCCCGGGAATTCTCCTTCCTGGAGGTACTGGAGGTCCGCGAGGGCCGCGACGACTACCGCCGGGTGGAAGAGCTGGTGCGGGACCTGCTGGCCCAGCGCCCAGACCTGATCGGCCTCTACAACGTCGGTGCCGGCAACCGGGGCGCCGTACGGGCGCTGGAGGCGGCCGGCCGGGCGCAGGACGTGGTCTTCATCGCCCACGAGCTGACGCCCCACTCCCGGCGGGCGCTGGTCGAGGGCACCATCGACGCGGTGATTAACCAGGAGGCCGGCCACGAGGTCCGCAGTGCGGCGCGGGTGCTGGTCGCCCTGCTGGACGACAGCCCGATCATGCCGAGCCAGGAGCGTATCCGGATCGACATCTTCCTGCGGGACAACCTGCCGTGACGGGCGCCCCTCATGTACTGCGGGATTGACCTCGGCACCTCTTCGCTGAAGGTCGTCCTCATCGACGAGGACGACCGGCTGGTCGCCAGCGCGGCGCGGCCGCTCGCGCTGAAACGGCCGCATCCGGGCTGGTCCGAGCAGGACCCTGCGGCGTGGTGGTCGGCCTGCACCGCCGCCCTCGACGAGTTGAAGGAGGCCGCGCCCGCCGCCCTCGCCGCCGTCCGGGGCATCGGGCTGTCCGGCCAGATGCACGGCGCGGTCCTGCTCGACGCCGCCGACCGCGTGCTGCGGCCGGCGATCCTCTGGAACGACGGCCGGGCCATGGCGGAGTGCGCCGCCTTCGAGGCGGCCTGCCCGGAGAGCCGGCGCCTGTCCGGCAACCTCGCCATGCCCGGCTTCACGGCGCCGAAGCTGCTCTGGGTGCGCGGGCATGAGCCGGCGGTTTTCGCCGCCACCCGCAGCGTCCTGCTGCCGAAGGACCACCTGCGCCTGCACCTCACCGGCGAGAAGGTGTCGGAGCCGTCCGACGCCGCCGGCACCCTCTGGCTCGACGTCGCCCGCCGCGACTGGTCGGAGCCGCTGCTGGCCGCGTGCGGCCTGGACCGGGCCGCCATGCCGCGGCTGGTGGAGGGGAGTGCGGCCTCGGGGCGGCTGCGCGCCGAGCTCGCCGCCCGCTGGGGGATGGCGGTGCCGCCGGTGGTGGCCGGCGGGGGCGGGGACAATGCGGCCAGCGCCTGCGGCGTCGGCGCCGTCGGTCCGGGGGCCGCCTTCGTGTCCCTCGGCACCTCGGGCGTGCTCTTCGTCGCGACCGACCGTTTCCTGGCCGCGCCGGAGCGCGCGGTGCATTCCTTCTGCCACGCCCTGCCGGGCGTCTGGCACCAGATGGCGGTGATCCTCTCCGCCACCGCCTCCCTGGAGTGGCTGGCCGCGGTGTGCGGGCGATCGGTCGCCGCCCTGGTGGCCGATCTGCCCGAGGCCGAGGCGGGCGCCCCCTTCTTCCTGCCCTATCTCAGCGGCGAGCGCACACCGCACAACGACAGCAGCCTGCGGGGCCTCTTCGCCGGCCTCGGCGCCGAACAGGGGGCGGGCGACCTGGCCCGGGCGGTGCTGGAAGGCGTGGCTTTCGCCCTGCGCGACGGCCGTGATGCCCTGGCTGCCGCGGGAACTGAGATCCACGACCTGATCGCGGTGGGGGGCGGCGCCCGCTCCCGGCCCTGGCTGCAGATCCTCGCCGACGCCCTGGAAAGGGAGATCGACATGCCGGCCGATCCCTCGGCCGGAGCGGCGCTGGGCGCCGCCCGTCTGGGCCGGCTGGCCGCGGAAGGCGCCGAGCCTGCCGCCGTCTGCCGGCCGCCGGAGCTGCGCGCGCGGGTCACGCCCGACACCCTGGGCGTCAGCCTCGCGGACGATCGCTTCCGCCGCTGGCGACGGCTGCAGGAAGCCGCAAAGGAACTCGCACAAACACCGGAGGGGGCATGAGCACCGGCTTCTTCGGGGACCTTACCCCGGTCCGTTACGCAGGACCGGACGGGGAGGGCCCCTTCGTCTACCGCTGGTACGAGCCCGACCGGCTGGTGCTGGGCAAACCGATGGCGGAGCATCTGCGCTTCGCCGTCTGCTACTGGCATTCCTTCTGCTGGGGCGGCACCGACCCGTTCGGCGCCGAGACCTTCCGGCGGCCCTGGTTCGGCCCGGGCGACCCCATGGCCCGGGCGCGCCTGAAGGCCGACGTCGCCTTCGAGCTGTTCGACCTGCTGGGGGTCCCCTTCTTCACCTTCCACGACCGGGACATCGCCCCCGAGGGCCAGACCCTGGCCGAATCCAACCGCAACGTCCGCGCCATCGCCGAGGTCTTCGCCGCCAAGATGGCCGACCGCCCGGTGCGGCTGCTGTGGGGCACGGCCAACCTCTTCACCCACCCGCGCTACATGGCGGGCGCGGCGACCAACCCCGACCCCGACGTCTTCGCCTATGCCGCGGCGCAGGTGAAGACCGCCTTGGAGGTCACCCACCAGCTCGGCGGCGCAAACTATGTTTTGTGGGGCGGACGCGAGGGTTACGAGACGCTGCTGAACACCGATCTGAAGCGCGAGCTGGACCAACTGGGGCGCTTCCTGACGCTGGTGGTGGAGCACAAGCACCGCATCGGCTTCGGCGGCACCATCCTGATCGAGCCGAAGCCGCGCGAGCCGACCAAGCACCAGTACGACTTCGACGTCGCCGCCGTTTTCGGCTTCCTGCAGCGCTACGGCCTGGAGCGCGAGGTCAAGGTCAACATCGAGCAGAACCACGCCATCCTCGCCGGCCACTCCTTCGAGCACGAGATCGCTCTGGCCGCCACCCTGGGCGTGCTGGGCTCGCTGGACATCAACCGTGGCGACTATCAGTCCGGCTGGGATACGGACCAGTTCCCGATGAACGTGCCGGAACTGACGATCGCCATCCACGAGGTCCTGCGGGCCGGCGGCCTCGGTACCGGCGGCTTCAACTTTGATGCGAAGTTACGGCGACAGTCGATTGATCCGGAAGATCTTGTCCATGCCCACGTCGGCGGCATCGACGCCTGTGCCCGGGCCCTGCTGGCGGCGGCGCGGCTGATCGAGGCGGAGACGCTGACCCACACGGTCGCCAACCGCTACGCCGGCTGGGAGGCGCCGGAGGCCCGCGCCATGCTGGCGGGGGACCGGTCGCTGGCCGACATCGCCGCCCGCGTGGAGCGCGAGGGGGTGGAGCCCCGGCCGCGCTCCGGCCGGCAGGAACTGCTGGAGCGGCTTGTGGCCGACAAGATCTGACGGCGCGAAGCGGCGGCCACCAAGGACCCGCCGGCGCGACAGCAAGGCTTCGGGAGGAAAGGCATGAGAACGATCAAGGGGCCGGGGCTGTTCCTGGCGCAGTTCGCCGGCGATCAGGCGCCGTTCAATTCGCTGGATTCGATCTGCCGCTGGGCGGCCTCCATCGGCTACGCCGGCGTGCAGATTCCTTCCTGGGACGGTCGCCTGTTCGATCTGCGGCGGGCGGCGGAATCCAGGGACTACTGCGACGAGGTCAAGGGCGTGGCTGCGGCCCACGGGGTCACCGTCACCGAGCTGTCGACCCACCTGCAGGGCCAGCTCGTGGCGGTGCATCCGGCCTATGACGCCGCCTTCGACGGCTTCGCGGTGCCGGAGGTGCGGGGCGATCCGAAGGCGCGCCAGGCCTGGGCGGTCGACCAGATGGGGCTCGCCGCAAGGGCATCGCGCAACCTCGGCCTCACCGCGCACGTCACCTTCTCCGGGGCGCTCGCCTGGCCCTACCTCTACCCCTGGCCGCAGCGGCCGCCGGGCCTCGTCGAGACGGCCCTCGGCGAACTCGCGGCGCGCTGGCGCCCCATCCTGGACGCCTTCGACGAGGCCGGCGTCGACCTCTGCTACGAGATCCATCCGGGCGAGGACCTGCACGACGGCGCCACCTTCGAGCGCTTCCTGGCGCTGGTGGGCGACCACCCGCGCTGCAACATGCTCTACGATCCGAGCCACTACGTGCTGCAGGCGCTCGACTACCTCGAGCACATCGACATCTACCACCAGCGCATCAAGATGTTTCACGTCAAGGACGCCGAGCTCCGGCCGAACGGCCGCAGCGGCGTCTACGGCGGCTACCAGTCGTGGCTCGAGCGGCCCGGCCGCTTCCGCTCGCTCGGCGATGGTCAGGTGGACTTCCGTGCCGTCTTCTCGAAGTTCGCGCAGTACGACTTCGATGGCTGGGCCGTGGTCGAATGGGAGTGCTGTCTGAAGCACCCCGAGGATGGCGCGCGTGAAGGCGCCGCCTTCGTCCGCGACCACATCATCCGGGTGACGGAGCGAGCCTTCGACGACTTCGCCGACGGCGGCACCGACGAGGCCGCCAACCGGCGGATGCTCGGCCTGTCCTGAGGAGCGCGGCCGATGACGATCGAGGGACGGGACGACGGCGCGACGGGCGGGCGCATCCGCCTGGGCATGGTCGGGGGCGGACAGGGTGCCTTCATCGGCGGCGTGCACCGCATGGCCGCGCGGCTGGACGACCAGTTCGCCCTGCTGGCCGGCGCGCTCTCGGCGGATCCGGACCGGGCGCGAGCCTCGGCCGCCGACCTGGGTCTCGCCCCGGAGCGCAGCTACGGCGACTTCGCCGAGATGGCCCGCGCCGAGGCCGCCCGCGCCGACGGCATCGAGGCCGTCGCGGTGGTGACGCCGAACCACCTGCACTGCACCGTCGCGCGCGCCTTCCTGGAGGCAGGAATCGCCGTGATCTGCGACAAGCCCCTGGCGGCCGACCTGCAGGACGCCCTCGATCTGGCCGACATGGTCGTGCGCGCGGGTGTGCCCTTCTTCGTCACCTACAATTACAGCGGCTATCCCATGGTGCGGCAGGCCCGCGAGATGGTGGCGGCCGGCGCCATCGGCGAGCTCCGCGTGGTGCAGGTCGAGTACCCGCAGGACTGGCTGACCGAGCCGCTGGAGGCGACTGGTCAGAAGCAGGCCGACTGGCGGACCGACCCCGCCCGGGCCGGCGCCGGCTGCATCGGCGACATCGGCACGCACGCCTTCCATCTGGCGGGCTTCGTCACCGGGCTGCAGCCCGAGAGCCTCTGCGCCGACCTCACGACCTTTGTTGCCGGCCGCCGGGTCGACGACAATGTTCATGTCCTCCTGCGCTACCCCACCGGGGCCCGTGGGATGCTCTGGTCCAGCCAGGTCGCGCCGGGCAACGAGAACGCGCTGCGCCTGCGGGTGTACGGCAGCCGCGGCGGGTTGGAATGGGCACAGGAGCAGCCCAACCACCTGTGGTTCACGCCCTTCGGTCAGCCCACCCGGCTGATAACCCGCGCCGGTGTCGGCGCCGGACCCGCGGCGGCGCGGGTGACCCGCATCCCGGCAGGCCATCCGGAGGGCTACATCGAAGGCTTTGCCACGCTCTATGCCGAAGTGGGCAGGATCCTGCGCGCCAGGCGCGCGGGAGAGGGACCGCCGCCGGAGGCCCTGTGCCCCGGCATCGAGGACGGCCTGCGTGGCGTCGCCTTCATTGATGCCGCCCTTCGCTCCAGCCGGGCGGGCTCCGCCTGGGTATCGCTCTGAAATGAGGTGCGCAACTCAAAGAGGGCCGCTCATAGCTGTTGCGATGTTTAGCAAAAGCTGTTTCACTAAACATAGTGAATAAACAATCCGGTCCCCTGGCACCGCCGGCGAGGACCTCGACCATTCGGCGCTGCCGGGGACGGTGCCGAAGATGCCGCCCGCCGGCATCCAACGGTCCCCTGGGGAGGAATGAAGCCAGATGAAGCAGATCATGCTGATGACGGCGGGGGCCGCGCTGTGCGTGGGCGCACTCACCGCCGATGCGCGCGCCCAGGACAATTCGCTGACCCTCTGCTGGGCGGCCTGGGATCCCGCGAACGCCCTGGTGGAGCTGTCGAAGGACTTCACCGCGCAGTCGGGCATCGAGATGAAGTTCGAGTTCGTGCCGTGGCCGAACTTCGCCGACCGCATGCTCAACGAGCTCAATTCCGGCGGCAAGCTGTGCGATCTGATGATCGGCGATTCCCAGTGGATCGGCGGTTCGGCCGAGAACGGCCACTACGTCAAGCTGAACGACTTCTTCGAAAAGGAAGGGATCTCGATGGACGAGTTCCTTCCCGCCACGGTCTATGCCTATTCGACCTGGCCGAAAGGCTCGCCGAACTACTGGGCGCTGCCGGCCATGGGTGACGCGCTCGGCTGGGTCTACCGCAAGGACTGGTTCGCCAAGCCGGAACTGCAGGCGGAGTTCAAGAAGAAGTACGGCCGTGACCTCGGGCCGCCGAAGACCTGGAGCGAGCTCAAGGAAGTCGGCGAGTTCTTCCAGGACCGGGAGATCGACGGCAACAAGGTCTATGGCGCGGCGATCTTCACCGAGCGCGGTTCCGAGGGCATCACCATGGGCGTGACCTCGGCCCTCTATCCCTGGGGCTTCAAGTACCAGGACCCCGACAACCCCTACCACATGGACGGCTTCGTGAACTCGCCGGAATCCGTGCAGGCGGTGGAGGCCTACAAGGACCTCTACAAGTGCTGCACGCCGCCCGGCTACACCGACGCCTACATGCAGGAGAACCTGGACGCCTTCAAATCGGGCCAGGTCGCGATGATGATGAACTGGTTCGCCTTCTTCCCCGGACTCTACAAGGATCCCGTGGTCGGCGGCGACAAGATCGGCTTCTTCGTCAATCCGAAGCAGAACGTGGAAGCCTCGACCCTCGGCGGCCAGGGCATCTCGGTGGTGTCCTACTCCGAGAAGAAGGACAAGGCGCTGCAGTACATCAAGTGGTTCGCCCAGCCCGACGTGCAGAAGAAATGGTGGTCCCTGGGCGGCTATTCCTGCCACAAGGCGGTGCTGCTCGATCCCGGCTTCAAGGACACCGCACCCTTCGCCGCCGACTTCCTGGTGGCCATGTCCGGCGTGCAGGACTTCTGGCAGGAGCCAACCTACGCCGAGCTGCTGCTGGCGATGCAGAAGCGCATGCACGACTACATCGTGGCCGACCAGGGCACCGCCCAGGAGGCGCTCGACAAGCTGATGGAGGACTGGACCGAGGTGTTCGAGGACGACGGCAAGCTCTGAGCGCCGTCGCTTCGCACCCCTTAGTTCTTTTATCGGCCGAAATCCCCCGTCCGCAGGACGGGCGGGGGAACGGCGCCGGCTACCGGTGAGAGAAGCCCCATGGCCGAAGCATCACCCCTCGACAGACTGGCCCTGCGCGCGGCCTCGGCGACGTCGCCGTCGCTCGCCCGGCGGGTCCGCGGGCTCTCCGACCGGACCATCGCCTGGCTGTTCGTGGCGCCGACCATCGCGCTGCTGCTGGCGATCAACATCTTCCCGCTGATCTGGACGGTCTACCTGTCGTTCACGAACTACCGGGCCAACCGCACCAACCGCGAGATCGAGTGGATCGGCACGCGCAACTATGAGCGCCTGCTGTCGGACTCCGACGTGTGGCAGACCTTGCAGGTGACCGCCCACTTCGTCGTCTGGACGATCACCCTGCAGGTGCTGCTCGGCTTCGGCCTCGCCTGGCTGATCAACCGCAAGTTCAAAGGGCATGCCTTCTGGACGACCATGATCGTCCTGCCGATGATGCTGTCGCCGGCGGTGGTGGGGAACTTCTGGACCTTCCTCTACCAGCCGCAGATCGGCCTCTTCAATTACGTGGTCTCCTTCTTCTCCGGCGTCGATCCCTCGTCCTTCTCGATGCTGGGGCAGGTGGACCTCGCCCCCTGGTCCATCGTCATCGTCGACACCTGGATGTGGACGCCCTTCGTGATGCTGATCTGCCTCGCCGGGCTCCGCTCCATCCCGGAATCCATCTACGAGGCGGCCGAGATCGACCGGGCCTCGCCCTGGCGGCAGTTCTGGTCGATCACCATCCCGATGGTGCTGCCCTTCGTGATGCTGGCGGTGCTCTTCCGCGGCATCGAGAACTTCAAGATGTTCGACCTGGTGGTCGAGCTGACCTCCGGCGGCCCGGGGTCTGTCACCGAACTCGCGTCGATCAACCTCAAGCGCGAGGCCTTCGAGAAGTGGCGGACAGGCTACGCCTCCGCCTTCGCGATCATCCTCTTCGTCACGGTCTTCGGCGTCGCGAACATCTACGTGAAGGCGTTGAACAAGGTGAAGCAGCGATGAGCGCAGCCGACGCCGCCCACTCGGTGGTGGAGCCGACGCCGACGGGACGCCGGGTCGCCGGCGTCCTGGTGGTGGTTTACGCCCTGATCACCATGGTCCCGCTGCTGTGGATCTTCATGACGGGCTTCAAGACGCCACAGGACTCGATCAGCTATCCGCCCAAGGTGGTCTTCGAGCCTTCCCTGGAAGGCTACGTCAACCTCTTCACCACACGCACCCGCCAGACGCCCGAGTACATGGCCTCCCTGCCGCCGCCGGAGACCTGGTACGAGGAGCTCGTCCGGTCGCGGAACATGGTGATCGCCGGGCCGTCGAAGTTCGGCGAGCGCTTCCTCAACTCGGTGATCATCGGCTTCGGCTCGACCTTCCTGTCGGTCTTCCTCGGCACGCTGGCGGCCTATGCCTTCTCGCGCTTCCGCATCCCGCTGAAGGACGACCTGCTCTTCTTCATCCTGTCCACCCGGATGATGCCGCCCATCGCGGTCGCGATCCCGATCTTCCTCATGTACCGGGCGGTGGGGCTGTCCGACACGCATCTGGGCATGATCATCCTCTATACCGCGGTGAACATCTCGCTGGCCGTGTGGCTGCTCAAGGGGTTCATCGACGAGATTCCCAGGGAGTACGAGGAGGCGGCGATGATCGACGGCTACACGCGCTTCCAGTCGTTCTTCAAGGTGGTGCTGCCCCAGGCGACGACCGGCATCGCGGCGACCGCAATCTTCTGCCTGATCTTCTCCTGGAACGAGTACGCCTTCGCGCTGCTGCTGACGTCCGGCACCGCCCAGACGGCCCCGCCCTTCATCCCGACCATCATCGGCGAGGGCGGCCTGGACTGGCCCGCGGTCGCGGCCGGGGCGACCCTTTTCCTGCTGCCGGTGCTGGTCTTCACCATCCTGCTGCGCAAGCACCTGCTGCGAGGGATCACCTTCGGAGCCGTACGGAAATGAGCGCGCGGTCGACAGCGGCGCCGCCGCCGCGCTCCCTCGCCCGGCGGATCTTCCGCCGGGGACCGTGGGAGAATCTGGCCACCGTCCTGATCGGCGCCGGCGTCGTCATGCTCATGCAGCCCTTCTCCCTCTGGCTGTTCGGCTGGTCCTTCGCGACCATCCTGACCGGCACGCTCCTGTTCATGATCGTCAGCCATTTCCCGGAGTGACCCAGCGATGGCCGAGATCCGGGTGGACGAGCTGCGCAAGACCTTCGGTGACTTCGTCGCCGTGCAGGGCTCGACCTTCACCATCCCCGACGGCAACTTCTTCGTCATGCTCGGCCCCTCGGGCTGCGGCAAGACCACGACCCTGCGGATGATCGCGGGGCTGGAGCTGCCCACCTCGGGCTCCATTCTGCTGGACGGCGAGGACGTCAGCGACCGGCGGGCCTCGCAGCGCGACATCGCCTTCGTGTTCCAGCTCTTCGCCCTCTATCCCCACATGACGGTCTACCAGAACATCGCCTTCCCGCTGCGCTGCCAGGGGGTTGCGCGGGCCGAGACGCGGCGGCGGGTGGACGAGGTCGCCAGGCTGCTGCAGATCGAGCGGCTGCTGGACCTCAACGTCTCCGGCCTGTCGGGCGGCGACCGCCAGCGGGTGGCCCTCGGCCGCGCCATCGTGCGGCGGCCGAAGGCCTTCATGATGGACGAGCCCCTGGGCGCCCTCGACTCCGAGTTCCGCGCCCTGATGTGCAGCGAACTGCGCGCCCTGCACGACCGGATGGGGGCGACCACCGTCTACGTCACCCACGATCAGCTGGAGGCCATGGCGATGGCCGACACCATCGCCGTGATGAACCACGGCGTGGTCGAGCAGTGCGGCCACCCCCAGGACATCTACGACCGCCCGGCCACCCTCTTCGTCGCCGACTTCATCGGCTCCCCGCCGATGAACTTCCTGCCCTTCCGGGGCGGCACCCATCGCGGCCAGCGGGGCGTCACCCTCGGCGGCATTCCGGTGGAGGTGCCGGAGATCCGCGAGGATCGGGCGGAGGCCGACCTGGTGCTCGGCGTGCGGCCGGAGTTCATCCGGCTGAGCGACGAGGGGGGGCTGCGCGGGCGGGTCTACGGCAGCGAGTACCTGGGCACCACCCAGATCGTGACGGTCGAGACCGACTTCGGCATGGTCCGGGCGCGTGTGCCGGCGGACCGGCGTGCGGAGGCGGGTGACCGGCTCGCGCTGCTGTTCACGCCCGAGCGCCTGTCGCTCTTCGACAAGGCGTCCGGCCGGGCTCTCGACACGGCACTGATGGAGGGCGCCCGTGGCTGAAGTCGTTCTCACCGGCGTCTCCAAGTCGTTCGGCCATCTCCTCGCCGTCGACGACCTGTCTCTGACCGTGCCCGACGGCGGCTTTGTCGTGCTGCTCGGTCCGACGGGGGCGGGCAAGACGACGACGCTGCGGCTGGTCGCGGGCCTCGAGCGGCCGGACAAGGGGCGGGTCAGCATCGCCGGGCGCGACGTGACCGCCGTCGCGCCGGCGGAGCGCGACGTCACCTTCGTGTTCCAGCAGTACTCGCTCTATCCGCACCTGTCGGTGTTCGACAACCTCGCCTTCCCGCTGCGCTCGCCGGCTCGCCGGCTGCCCAAGGAGGAGATCCGCGCGCGGGTCCAGGCGATCGCCGAGGTCCTGCGGATCGCCCACAAGCTCGGCAACCGGGCCACCCAGCTCTCCGGCGGTGAGATGCAGCGGGTGGCCATCGGCCGGGCGCTGGTCCGCCGGCCGGCCATCTACCTGATGGACGAGCCTCTGTCGTCGCTGGACGCCAAGTTGCGCGCCGACCTGCGGCTCGAGCTCAAGCGTATTCAGCAGGAACTGGGAGCCACGATCCTCTATGTGACCCACGACCAGATCGAGGCGCTGACCCTGGCGACGCAGGTGGGGGTTCTCGACGAGGGCCGCCTCGTCCAGCTCGGCACGCCGCGGCAGATCTACGAGGATCCGGCCAGCGCCTACGTCGCCGGCCGCCTCGGTACCCCGCGCATCAACCTGCTGCCGGCAGCGGTGGCGCGGGTGGCGGACGCGCCGGCCGGTACCGCCACGGTGGGCGTGCGCACAGAACACGTCGGGCTGGTGCCGCGCGCCAACGGGCATGACCGGATCGTGGAGGTGCAGCGGATCGAGCACCTGGGCGATCAGAGCCATGTCCACCTTCGCCTCGACGGCCACGCGATGACCGTGCTGGTGGACCCCCACGCGCCGGTCGCGGCGGGCAGCAGCCTCGCCATCGAATTCCGCAATCCCCTGTTCTTCGACCGTGACGGCCGCAGGATCCGATAGCCATGGCAGATGCGCTCAAACGCCGCCTATTCCAGCAGGTCGCTGGACGAATCGTGGCGGCCGCCGACGAACTGACCCGCCTCGACCAGGCGATCGGCGACGGCGACCACGGGACCAACATGAAGCGGGGCTGCGAGGCCATCCTGGCCGATCTCGACGGGCTGGCGGCGAAGCCCTGGAACGAAGCGCTCAAGGGAGCCGGGATGCATCTGGTGATGAAGGTCGGCGGCGCTTCCGGTCCGCTCTACGGCACCCTGCTGATGTCCTTCGGCAAGAGCCTGGAGGACGACGTGAGCGATCCGGCCCGCCTCGCCGCCGCACTCGGCGACGCGGTCGGGGCGGTGAAGGCGCGCGGCAAGTCGGACGTCGGGCAGAAGACGCTGCTGGACGTCTGGGGGCCGGTGCTGGCCTGCCTGCAGGCCGCCGGTGCCGATCCGCAGGCGGTGCGCCGGGCGGCCGCCGAGGCGGCCGAGGCCACCGTGCCGATGAAGGCCGTGCGCGGCCGTGCCGCCTTCCTGGGCGAGCGGTCGATCGGCCACATGGATCCGGGGGCCCGTTCCAGCCAGCTCATGATCGAGGCGGTCTGCGACGTGATCGAGGGCAGGGCATGAGCGCGCGCGTCGGCATCGTCATCGTCTCCCACTCTCCCGATGTAGCCCGCGGCACCGCCGACATGGTGAAGCAGATGGTGGGCGACGGCATTCCACTGGCGTGGTGCGGCGGCAACCCGGACGGCGGCCTGGGGACCTCGGTCGAGGCGATCCTGGCGGCGATCGACGCGGCCTGGTCGGAGGCCGGGGTGGCGATCCTGGTCGATCTCGGCGGTGCGGAGACCAACAGCGAGATGGCGATCGAGCTGCTGCCGGAGGACCGCCAGGCCCGGGTCTGCGTCTGCAACGCGCCGATCGTCGAAGGGGCCGTGATGGCTGCGACCGAGGCCTGGGGCGGCTCCGGCCTGGAGGCCGTCCGGCGCACCGCCGAGGAGCTGTCGCCGCCATGACGGGACCTGAGGAGCAGCCGTCGGCTGAGACGGCGGCGACCGGCTCGGCCTTCCTCTTCCACGAGGTCGGCCTGCACGCCCGGCCCTCGGTCAAGGTGACCAAGGTGGCCAAGGGCTTCCGCGCGAAGGTCGAGCTGGCGACGACGGAAGGAGGTCCCTGGATCGACGCCAAGTCGATCGTCAAGGTCATGGCGGCCAAAGCTCCCAAGGGCAGCACCCTCTATTTCCGCGCCGTCGGCGAGGATGCCGAGGCCGCCGTCGGCGCACTGGTCGCGCTGGTCGAGCAGGATTTCCCGGAGTCCGAACCCCGGGACGCACGGGGATGAGCCTCGCCGCGGCCACCGAGCAGCGGACCTTTCAGGGGCGGGCGGCGGCGCCCGGGCTCGCAGCCGGCCCGCTTGTGGTGCTGGCCGATACGGAAGAGGTGCGGCGGGAGGCCGGCTCCGCCGAGACGGAGGCGGCAGCGCTGCGGGAGGCCCTGGAGAGCGCGGTTTCCGAGCTTTCCCTGCTGGTCGCGGAGACCGAGGGGGAGGGGGGCGACATCCTGGCCTTTCAGCTTGCCCTGGCGGAGGACGAGGTCCTGTCGGACCCGGCCTTCGCCGCGATCGCCGCCGGACGTGATGCGGTGACGGCCTGGTGCGACGCCGTGGCGACGGTCGCGGCCGACTACGCCGCAGCCGAGGAGGAGTATTTCCGCGCCCGGGCCGCCGATCTCGACGACCTCTCCGCGCGCGTGGTCCGCCTGCTGGCCGGCGGCGCCGGCGACCAGGACCTTCCGGCCGGGGCAATCCTGCTGGCCCGCGATCTGCCGCCCTCGCGTTTTCTCGCCGCCCGCTGGGAGGGCGGTGGGGTGGCGCTGATCGAGGGCAGCCCGACCAGCCACGTCGCCATCCTGGCCCGTGCCCGCGGTGTGCCGATGGTCGTCGGCCTCGGCGCCGCCGCCGCGGCGCTGGCTGAAGAGGATGGACCGCCGGCCCTGCTCGACGGCGACAGCGGCCTGCTCACCGTCCGCCCGGAGGCGCAGACGGTGGCGGCCTTCCACGGCCGCGAGGCCGCTGCAGCCGAAGAGGCGATGCAGGACCGGGCCGTCCGGAACGGGCCGGCGGTCACCGCCGAGGGCGAGGCCGTCTCGGTCCTGATCAACGTCGGCGACCCGGCGGAGCTGGACGCCGTCGACCCCGCGTGGACCGACGGGATCGGGCTGGTGCGTACGGAGTTCCTCTTCCAGGGGCGTGGCGGCCGCCTGCCGGACGAGGCGGAACAGCTCGCGGTCTACCGCCGCATCCTCGCCTGGGCGGCGCCGCGGCCGGTCACCATCCGCACCCTCGACGCCGGCGGCGACAAGCCCATTCCCGGCTACACGCCCACGGGCGAGAGCAACCCCTTCCTGGGTCTGCGCGGCGTGCGCCTGTCGCTGGCCCATCCGGAGGTCTTCAGGGTGCAGCTCCGCGCCCTCCTGCGGGCGGCGACGGCTGGCAACCTGCAGGTGATGGTGCCGATGGTGAGCCTGCCGCAGGAGATGGAGGCCGTGCGGGCCCTGCTGGACGAGGCGGCGGACTCCCTGATGGCCGAGGGGCAGGCCTGGGCGCGGCCTGCCCTGGGCATGATGGTCGAGGTGCCGGCGGCGGCGCTCACCATCGCCGACTTCGACGCCGACTTCCTCTCGATCGGCTCCAACGACCTGGTTCAGTACCTCATGGCGGCCGGGCGCGACGTGGCCGGCGTGGCCGCCCTGGCCGACCCGGCGACGCCGGCCTTCGAACGCACCCTGCGGCTGATCGTCGAGGCGGCGCGGGCGAAGGGCGTTCCGCTCTCCCTCTGCGGCGACGCGGGCGGCGAGCCGCGCCTGCTGCCCTTGCTTCTCGGGGCCGGCCTGCGCAGCGTCTCGGTGGCGCCGCCCCTGATCGGGCGGGTCAAGCGGGCGATAGCGGGCTGGAGCGGGACACGTGGGCGATAGGGCGGAACGGCGGCCGGAGATCCCTCCGCTCGAGCGCTACAAGCGGCAGCTTCAGGAAATCCTCGACCGCCGCCCCTCGGGCGTGCGGCAGCGGCTGGCCGAGGCGCTGGGCAAGAACCGCTCCTTCGTCTCGCAGATCAGCAACCCGGCCTACTCCACCCCGGTGCCGGCCGCCCACCTCGAGACGATCTTCGAGATCTGCCACTTCTCGGCGGCCGAGCGCGAGGCCTTCCTGGCCGCCTACCGCCAAGCCCATCCGCGCCGCCTGCGGGTGGTGCAGGACGCGCCGCGCCACCGCACGGTGACCCTGCGGGTGCCCGACCTGGGCTCTGCGCGGAAGAACGCCGAGCTGGAGCGGCTGCTGCAGGACCTGCTGGCGGGCATCGCCCGCCTCAGCGAGGACGAGGACTGACGCGCGGGGCCGCGCGAACGGCGGCCCGAGGGGAGGAAAGACGATGAAGAAGCTGATCAACGCGGTCGACGAGGTGCTGGAGCAGAGCCTGGCCGGCTTCGTCGCCGCCCATGCGGACATCGTGGCCGCCGGCGAGGGCGCCCGCTTCGTGCGACGGCGCGAGCCGGCCGCGGGGAAGGTGGCGCTGATCTCCGGCGGCGGGTCCGGCCACGAGCCGCTGCACGCCGGCTTCGTCGGCCGCGGCATGCTCGACGCTGCCTGCCCCGGCGAGGTCTTCACCGCGCCGACGCCCGACCAGATGCTGGCCGCCGCCCAGGCGGTGGACGGCGGCAGGGGCTTGCTCTTCATCGTGAAGAACTACGAGGGCGACGTCATGAACTTCGAGATGGCGGCGGAGATGGCGGGCGGCTCCGTCGCCTCGGTGGTCACCGACGACGACGTCGCCGTGGAGACCTCGACCTTCTCCCTCGGCCGGCGCGGCGTGGCAGGCACCCTGGTGGTGGAAAAGATCGTCGGCGCGGCGGCCGAGCAGGGGGCCGACCTGGAAGCCCTCAAGGCCCTCGGCGACCGGGTCAACCGCGCCACCCGCTCCATGGGCATCGCGCTCACCAGCTGCACCGTGCCGGCGGCGGGGCGGCCGACCTTCGATCTCGGCGAGGACGAGATGGAGCTGGGGGTCGGCATCCACGGCGAGCCCGGCCGCCGTCGCGCGAAGCTGATGCCGGCCGACGGGATCGTGGCCGAGATGACGGCGGCGATCCTGGGCGACCTGGAGCCGCCGGCCGGCAGCCGCGTCCTGCTCTTCGTCAACGGCTTCGGCGGCACCCCGCTGATGGAGCTCTATCTGGTCTACGGCACGGCCGCGCGTCTGCTGCAGGAGCGCGGCCTGGAGGTCGCCCGCTCCCTGGTCGGCAACTACGTGACCTCGCTCGACATGGCCGGCTGCTCCCTGACCGTCACCCTCCTGGACGAGGAGCTGACGGCCCTCTGGGACGCCCCGGTGCACACCGCCGCGCTGCGGTGGTAGGAGGGGCTTGCTGCGTGAAGGCTCACTCGTCGAAGAGTTCGCTGTGGGTGCCGGCGCGAACGAAGACGATGGCGCTGCCTTTGCCGGCCCTATCGTCGAGGCGATAGATCAGCAGGAAGTCGCCGCCGATGTGGCATTCCCGGCTTCCGGCCCAGGGGCCCTTGAGCGGGTGGTCGCGCCACTCCGGGCCCAGGGGCGCATCGTTGGCGATCAGCAGGAGCATGGCCTGCTTCAGGCGTCCGAGGTCATAGCGCCCAGAGCGTGACAGACGCTCCCAGTCCTTGGAGAAGGCTCTGGTGTAGTCGCAGGCCCGCGGATGCGGCGCCCGCTTATCGGTGCGGCTGGTCAATCGCGTCCAGCAGCGCCTCGCCGTCCGCGAAGCGGGTCCGGCGCTCCGAGAGGATCGCTTCGGCTTCGTCCAGGGCGGCCCGCGTCGTGCTGTTGGGCACCTTGAGCTCCAGAGGGAAGGCCTGATCGGCGGCAATGCGGTGGAACAGCAGGCGGACCGCATCCGAGGGGGAGAGGCCCATCGCCGCCAGGGCCGCGCTCGCCTTCGCCTTGACCTCCTCGTCGATGCGGACGTGGAGCATCGTGGATCTGGTCGCCATGGCGATCCTCCTGTATCTCAGTTGAGATACGTTGTGCCGCTTCTGGGCGGGTGTCAATCCGAGGTCGGCGACGATCGCTCAGGCCGGGGCCGCGCGGCGCTTCAGGGCGGCCTGCTCCGGATCGTAGACATAGTCGGTGATCGTTCCGTCCCTGATCTTCTCGACGGCCTCGTCGATGACGAAGAGCGGCACGAAGTACCATTCGCGAGGCACGACCGGCCGGCCGAAGCGATCCTCGATCTGGATCTCCAGGCGCGCGGGCTCGAAGATCCGATGGATCAGGTTTTCGAGCTTCGTGCGGGCGATGTTGTAGAGGCTGTAGGTCGCGACGACCTCGACGTCGGCCAGCAGGAAGGTGGGCTGGTTCCTGGCGTCGGCGATGCGGGTTTCCACCGCGCTGCCGGTCACACCAATCTTGTGGACCAACTCGCGATTGGCAGAGACGAACGGATGGTCCGAGCGGCTGCGGAGCACATAGATGGTCCCGCTGGCCTCGTCGCCGTCTTCACCGCGGTCGGCAAAGAGCGGTCCTGCGGTCGGCTCGGTGATCCGCCTGCCCGCCTCGTCTTTGTAGAGCGCGCGCTGGAGTGACCGCAGCAGCAGGTCGCTTTCGGTGCCGTTGGAGAAAACCACCCTGAGGCGGGCATCAGTCTCGCCATTGGGCGCCTTGAATGCCTTTCCCCCCTCGGCGACGTAGGCGATCTGGCCGCCGAGAATGAAGAACTGCCCCGCAGTGATTTCGGCCTTCAGGAAGCCCGCGTCTTTGACGAAGCGTCTCGTCGTCCGCAGGCCCAGATCGAGGTCCTTCTGCACCTGCTCGAAGAGCGGCTTGAAGCGGCCGAAGTCCCGGCAGGTCTGACGGTTCGCGATCTCTTCCGCCGCCCGCCTCTCCGCCGCCGGCCGGACATGGCGCAGGTCGGTGATGCCGGCGGTCTGGTCTTCGATCTCCGCCAGCTCGGCGGCCAGGGCGTCCTCGTCCAAGGCTGCGGCTTCGGGAACGGCAACGTCAGGGCCGAGCAGTCCCTGGTGGTCGAGAGGCGCGAGGATCGCCCGACACTCGTCCAGACTGCGCAGGCGATCGAGCCGGACGGCGTAGAGCCGTTCGAAGATGTCGCGGCCCTCGCCGTGTTGCGGCGCGTGGCCATGCTCCTCGACGAAGCGCTGGATGTCCTCGAAGCCGGCGATGATCCGCTCTTCCCGGGGAGACCGGCCGGCCGGCTTCTGCGGCACGTCGAAGTCGGATAGCTCGCGCGCCAGCTCGTCCAGGTCGGGCTCAGTCATAGCGGCCTTCCCTCTTGAACCGCATGAAGGCAGAGGCCCCCTCTGCCATGCGCCGCTCCCAGGGATCGGTCGCCGTCGGCGAAGGCGTCCGCTCGTGCTCCTTCTTGAAGCGCACCGCGCGGACAGCAAGGTCCTTCGCCTCTTCGGGGGTGAGGGCCGTTCGTCTGGCGGCGATGACGGCGGCGACCTGCCTCAGGCTTTCCTCGCTCATGGTTTTCGCCAGGATGGCATAGGCTTCGCGGAACGGGTTGATGCGGTCGATCATGTCGATGTCCAGGTCGCGCACGTCCATGGCGAACTTCCGGACGCCGTCGATCAGCGCGGTATTGCCACCCCTCTCGTCGCCGCTGTTCTCCACTGCGATCTTCTTTGCCTGCTGCGTCAGGGTCAGGGCCGCGATCGCGTGCTGCCGGACGGCCTCCTGGTCCTCGGCGTCCAGCTCGGGATAGCGCTCCCGGATGATCTTGCCGAGCCGGACCTGGGTCAGCTCTTCCGGCACCAGCTCTTCATCGAAGAGGCCGCGCTCGACCGCGGTCCTGTCCTGGACAAAAGCGGCGATGACCTCGTTCAGATCCTCGCGGCAGATCCGCTCCGCCTCGTGGGAGCGAGGCTGGGTGAGGCCCGGGATCTCGATCTGGAACTGCCCCGACTCGTCGTTGAAGCCGACGTTGGACCTGGTCGGATCGTAGCCGCCCTCGCCGTAGTCGAAGCCTTCGACGGGCCCGCTTTCCGGCGTCTTGGGCGTGAAGTTGAAGCGCGGGGCGAGGACCTGCTCCATCAGCAGGCTCGCCGCGATCGCCTTCAGCGTGTCGTTCACGGCCTCGGTGACCGCCTCCTCCGAGGCATCGGGCTCGGCGATCAGGTTGGTGAAGCGGGTGCGGGTCTTGCCCGGCGCGTCGCGGGTGGCACGGCCGATGATCTGGACGATTTCGGTGAGGCTCGACCGGTAGCCGACCGTGAGGGCGTGCTCGCACCAGATCCAGTCGAAGCCTTCCTTCGCCATGCCCAGCGCGATGATGATGTCGACGTGGTCGCGGTTCTTGTTCTGCCTCTGGTCCTTGAGCGCCGCCGCGACCCGATCCCGCTTGGCGGGATCGTCGTCCACCAGATCGGCGATGCGCAAGGTCCGGCCCTCTGCCGTCCTGACGAGCTGGAAGCCGGTGGCGGGGTCGCTTCCCTGCCAGTCGCCCAGCGCCTCGATGATGTGCTCGACCTCCCGGATCTTGTCCTTCGTGCTCTCGCGCGAGTTGACGTTGGGGATATGGACGATGGTCTTCTCGGCGGGGTCGAGCACGGACAGGATGGAATCGGCGTAGGAGCCCGAATAGAAGAAGTAGCCGATGTCGAGTTGCTTCAGGTGCGCGTAGCCGTTGAGCTGCTCGTAGTAGGTGTAGGTGACGGTCTCGAACCTCGCTTCGTCGTGCGGCGCCAGCACCGCTTCGGCGTCGCCGCGAAAGTAGGAGCCGGTCATGGCGACGATGTGGACGCGGTCGCGGGCGATGAACTGGCCCAGGTGCAGGCCCAGCCGGTTGTCGGGGTTGGCCGAGACGTGGTGGAACTCGTCGACGGCAATGAGCCGGTCGTCGAAGGCCTCCACGCCGAACCTGTCCACGGCGAAGCGGAAGGTGGCATGGGTGCAGACCAGCACGCGGTCCGCACTGTCCAGGAAGGCCTGCACCGCGTTGACCTTGCCGCCGTTGTCGGAGCCGGGCGCGTTGCAGAGGTTCCACCGCGGCTCGACCCTCCAGTCGGCCCAGAAGCCGGAGGCGCTCAGCGGTTCGCTGTCGAAGCTCGCGCCGATCGACCGCTCCGGCACGACGATGATCGCCTGCCGGAGCCCCTGGTTGTGCAGCTTGTCGAGGGCGATGAACATGAGCGCCCGGCTCTTGCCCGAGGCGGGCGGCGACTTGATGACGAGATACTGCTCGCCCCGCTTCTCGTAGGCCCGTTCCTGCATCGGCCGCATGCCGAACTCGTTCGCCTTTGTCGAGCTGCCGTTGCGGGCATAGGTGACGGAAACGGAGGGGACGGAGTTCCTTTCGTTGCTCATGCCCGCTGCTCCTTGCGCAGTTCCTCCGCGGTGACGCGCACAGGTTTGCCATCCTTCACGATGACGATTTCCGTATTGGTCTGGATGGCGGTACTGCGCGCCATTTCCGCCGCGCGGCGCATGGCAGCCAGCGAAGCGCGCAGGTCGGGGTTCTTCGCCTTGGACAATTCCTGCTGCGTCACTGGTTCTCTCCCCATTCCAGCATCACGGGTTCGGCCCCGCTATTGTCGTACAAGGCCCAATCGTCCACGGCCTGCCTGTAGCGCCTCTGGAAGTTGTTCCAGCCCAAGGCAAAACGGCGACGGATGACGGGCTGCGGGATGTCGTGGCCGCCCTGGCGCACGCGCGCCGCCACGCGCGCGATGGCGGTTTCCACAGTGGGCAGCGCCAGAAAGAACAGGCTGACCCGATAGCCCTGTGCCCGCCACCCGGCGATATGGCGCAGATAGCCGAGGCTGGACAGCGTGGTCTCGAAGGCAAAGCTGTCGCCGCGCTGCGCGCATTGCTCCATCTCCTGCAGCATGAGGCGTCCGGCCTTGAGCGCGGCGGTTTCCGGCGCGAAGGGCGCGAGCCCGGCGGCGATCAGGTCGGCATTGATGAAGCGTGGAAGCTGCGCCTCCACCGGCAGGAACGAGCGCGCGAACGTCGTTTTCCCCGCACCGTTGGGTCCGGCGATGATGATGATCTTCTTGTCTGTCGCTCCGGCGGTCATGCCTTCGCCTTCGGCGCCGACTTCGTCGCGGCCGATGCGGTCATCCTGGTGTAGAGTTCGAACAGCTTCTCCAGCCGCTCGGTATCGTTGCGGAAGCGGCGGCCGATATAGATCCGCTCCAGCACCTCGTCGTTACGGTCGTGGGCTGCGCGCAGGTCGGCGGGCATCTTGTCGGGGTCATAGAGGTCGGCGATGGTGGCCGGGAAATGCGCCTCGCGCGCCAACAGGATCTCCTCGGCGCAGCGGGTCAGGTCGGCCTTGTTCTTCTCGGTGAGCGTGGGCACAGGGAAGGTGTTCCAGCCGAGCTTATTTCCGTAGGAAAAGCGCATCTCCAGGCGAGAGCAAACGGTTCCGATCCAAACAATGTGAATTCTTGATGCGACAAGAGCAAAATTCCAAAGCGGTTCATCGTAAATGGCGTAGCATTTGTGGCTGATGATCGGCCCGGCTTGGAGATACGAGACAGGAAGATACGGTCTGCTCTCCGAAGAGATGGCCGGAATCACGACGGCACGATCCCCATTTGCGGCAGACATCTGCACGAAACGATGCGGAGTCTTTGCATGCGGCCTCGTTGAAGGGGCCGTCTTTTCATCAAGCCGCGCCTCACGGACCCGCTCAAAGATGATGGCAACAGCACGGTTCCCTTCAACTTTCAAAAGTTGATCGTCCCCAATCCACAGACACGCACGCGGCTTGGCATGAATGAGCTCTTCTGACCCGTAAAATTCGCGAATCAGCACCGGGTCAACGCCTTCTTCGGCAATCAAACGGCGGCCTTCCTCTTTAGAGAAAATCAGGTTTCCGCCATCCTTCGCCATGTTACCAAGGTACATGGGGCCAACGTCCGAGATCGGCGCACTTCTCGCCGTGACGTAAGCTGTTGAATTTGGCACAAGGTAAGGGCCAATGGAAGTAACCGTGCGCACTTCGCCTTCACTGTAAAGGCGGCAATCTCCCGTCTTTTTGAATGAAATACCAAGAACGACAACGGTAACGCCCGCCTTGTTCGTCGCGAGGTTCGACCACTTGAACGAAGTGTGCGCAAACTCGATGCGCATTCCCAAGCTGAACATCAACGGCCACAACAAGGCAACCTGTTCGCCTTGGCACACAGAATTGGTCGAAACCAGAGCCGCCGAACCTTGGGTCTGCCTCAGGTATTCAGCGGACTTGATGAACCAATTGGCGACGTAGTCCAAGGTGGCAAACGAACCCTTGTACCGGGAAAACGCATGGGCGGTGTCCGCCTTTTCGGATGCACTCTGCTTGTTCCTACCTTTATAAGGCGGGTTCCCGCAGATGTACGTCTCCCCACCCTCGTTCTCGAAGTCGATCTGCGCCTGATCGAGGGGTGTGCGAAACAGGTCGTCGCCGGTGAGTTTCACCCCTGCTCCGGTGGGCGGGCAGATGCTCAGCCAGTCGAGCCGCAGGGCGTTGCCGCAGGTGATCCAGTTCTCGGCGTCGAGGGGCAGGAACGCCGCCAGCGCTTCCTTCTGGCCGCGATAGAGGACGTCGCACTGGTACTCGGCGATGATCAGGGCGAGGCGGGCGATCTCGGCCGGGAAGTCGCGGATCTCGATGCCCCGGAAGTTCGTCAGCGGAATCTCGCTCTTCCGGCCGCTCTCCCGGCGACGCCGATTTACCTCCGCTTCGATTGCCCGCATCTCCTTGTAGGCGATGACCAGGAAGTTTCCGGAGCCGCAGGCGGGATCGAAGACCCGGATGCGGGCCAGCCGATTGCGCAGGTTCAGCAGCTTGCGGATGTTGTCGCCGGCTTCGGCCAGCTTCTCCCGCAGCTCGTCGAGGAAGAGGGGGTTCAGCACCTTCAGGATGTTGGGCACGGAGGTGTAGTGCATGCCCAGCGAGCCACGCTCCTCGTCGTCCGCCACGGCCTGAATCATCGACCCGAAGATGTCCGGGTTGATCTGCCGCCAGTCGAGGTTGCCGATGTGCAGGAGGTAGGAGCGGGCGATCCGGCTGAAGCGGGGGGCGTCGGTGCCGCCGGAGAAGAGGCCGCCGTTCACATAGGGGAACTGGTCGGCCCAGGGGCGCAGCCTTGCCGCTGCACGGTCCCTGATGGGCGTCCGCATCGCCCGGAACACCTCGGCTATGACCTCATGGGTGTCGGAGGAATCCCGCGCGCTCATCTGTTCGACCGTCGCGGTGAACAGGCGGCTCCCGTTGAAGATGTCGGTGTCCTCGGCAAAGAAGCAGAAGATCAGCCGCGCCATGAAGTGGTTCATGTCGTGCCGCCGCTCAGCGGTTCCCCACTCCGGATTGTCGTTGAGGAGCTGGACGTAGAGGCGGTTGAGGCGGGCCGTTGCCCGGATGTCGAAGGCGTTCTCCCGGATCTGCTTGACCGTCGAGATGCCGGCCAGCGGCAGGAAGAAGCCGAAGTGGTTCGGCAGATCGCCGAAGGCGCAGGCGAGAGGCTCGCCGCTGGCGAGGTCCTCTGCCGCGATCGTCTCGCCGTCTGTGGCGAGGACGAACTTGGCCCTGGCCCGGGTGGTCGCGGGGCTCGCCCGCAGCGACGCCAGGGTGGGCATGACTTCACCCGGCGCGCAGACAGCAATGTGAATGTTGTTGGTCTGGAGAACGCCCCCCAGGTCGGAGCGGTTGGAGGCGCCGGACCGCAGCTTCTTGATGGTCGTTGCCTTGTTGCCGAAGGCCTGCAGGAAGGCGAAGGGAAACTCTTCCGGGTCGAACGGCTGCTCGGCGAGCTGGGAGACGGCCTCTTCGATCTCGACGGGATTCACGGGGAGCTGCTCTCGGGCTGGGAACTGACTATCGCTGCTGGTGATGCTGCTGCCCGCCAGTCGTAGCGGTCGCATCGGCTGACAAATCTATCCTTCCCTCTGTCGGCTGGCCAAGGCCCGCGCGCGCCTGTATGACGCCGGCGCGGGATTGGTGCGGGAGCGAGCCATGCGGCCGGTGGACAGCGGCGACTACTGCCTGGGGATCGTCGGCCTGGGGGCCATGGGGCAGGGCATCGCCCAGGTGGCGGCCATGGGCGGCATCCGCACCCTGCTGTTCGACGCCCGGGCCGGTGCGGCCGCCGCAGGCAAGGCCCAGGTGGTCGCCCGCCTGGAGCGGCTGGCCGGGAAGGGCCGGCTGGCGGCGCCCGTCGAGGCTCTGGCGGCGCGGCTGGAGGTGGTCGAGGACCTGGCCGCCTTCGCCGCCTGCGACGCCGTGGTCGAGGCCATCGTCGAGGACCTGGCGGTGAAGGCCAAGGTCTTTGCCGACCTGGAGGCCGTGGTGGGCGAGGGCTGCATCCTGGCCAGCAACACCTCCTCCATCCCGATCGGCGCGCTCGCCCGCGGCGCCCGGCGGCCGGCCCGCATCGCCGGCATGCACTTCTTCAATCCCGTGCCGGTCATGCGGCTGGTGGAGATCATCCGCGGCCCCGCCACCGACCCGGAGGTCTGCGCGCGGCTGGCGGAACTTGGCGAGCGGCTGGGCCGCACGCCCGTCCAGGTGAAGGACGCGCCGGGCTTCCTGGTCAACTTCGGCGGCCGCGCCTTCCTCACCGAAGGCCTGCGCCTGGAGCAGGAGGGGGTCGCGAGCGTCGCCCAGATCGACGCCATCCTGCGCGACTGCTGCGGCTTCCGCATGGGGCCCTTCGAGCTGATGGACCTGACCGGGATCGACGTGAACTATCCCGTCACCACCATCGTCCACCAGGGCTACATGGGCGATCCCAGGCTGGCGACCGTGCCGCTGCACCGGCAGCTCTACGAGGCCGGCCGGCTCGGGCGCAAGACTGCCCGCGGCTTCTACGACTACGACGACAGGGGCGGGCGCATCGACCCGGAGGGCATCGACTTCCGGCCGGCGGGGCCGGCCGCGGCGCGGGTGGTGCTGCTGGAGCCCGACGACAGGCTGACCGCCTTCGCCCAGGGGCTCGGAGTCGAGGCCGTCGCCAGTGACGACGGGGTAAGCCCGATCCTGGCCTATCCGGTGGGCGAGGACGCCACCACGCTGGCCGTGCGCACGGGCGCCGACCACCGGCGGCTGGTGGCGGTCGACCTCTCGGCCTCCACCGAGCGGCGGGTGACCCTGATGACCGCTCCCGGCGCCGACCCGGCCGTGCGCGACGCCGTCGCCGCGGCGGTGACCACCACCGGCCGCGCCGTGACCGCCATCGCCGATTCCCCCGGCTTCGTCGCCCTGCGGATGCGCGCCTTCGTCGCCAACCTCGGCTGCTACATGGCGCAGATCGGTCTGGCCGAGCCGGCCGGCATCGACACCGGCATGCGCCTGGGCCTCAACTACCCGGCCGGGCCACTGGAGATGGCCGAGGACCTGGGCCTGTCGACGACGCTGCAGGTGCTGGAGCGGCTGCAGGCCATCACCGGCGACGACCGCTACCGGCCCACGCTCTGGCTGCGCCGGCGGGCCCTGCTGGGCCTGCCGATCCGCCAGCCGAACTGAACCAGACAGGGGGAGAGCATGTCCGAGAGCCTCGTCACGGTCGACCTGCAGGACTCGATCGCGGTGGTCAGCCTGAACGCGCCGCAGCAGCGCAACGCCCTGACCCTGCCTTTGCGCAGCGCCCTGCTGGAGGCGCTCGACCCGCTGATGGCCGACGACACGACCCGGGCGATCGTACTGACCGGGGCCGGCGGCACCTTCTGCGCCGGCGGCGACCTCAAGTCGATGCGCCCCGGCGAGCCGATCTATGCCCGTCACCGGCTGATGGGCGGGCACCGGCTGGTGCGCCTGCTGGTCGAGGGGCCGAAGCCGGTGATCTCAGCCGTCGAGGGCGCCGCCTTCGGGGCCGGGCTGTCGCTCGCCGTCATCGCCGACTGGTGCGTCTGTGCCCGCGACGCCCGCTTCGGCACGGCCTTCGGCAAGGTCGGGCTGATGCCGGACCTGGGCATGCTCTGGGCCGTGCCGGCCCGTATCGGCCTGGGCCGGGCCAAGCGGCTGGCCATGCTGTCCGAGGTGCTGAGCGGCGAGGAGGCGGTGGGCCTGGGTCTGGCGGACCAGCTTGCGGAGCCGGGCGAGGCTTTGTCGGCGGCGCTGGAGCAGGCGCGGGCCTATGCCGCCGCCGCGCCGCTGGTGATCGCCGCCACCAAGTCGGCCTTCGCCCGCCTGCCCGGTTCGCTGGACACGGTGCTGGCCGAGGAGGTCAATCAGCAGAGCGCGCTGATGCAGAGCGCCGACCATGCGGAGGGCCGCGAGGCCTTCTTCGGCAAGCGGCCGCCCGCCTTCCGGGGCAAGTGAAGGCTCAGTCCCGCCCGATCTCCTCTCCGATCTCCGCGGTGCGGCTGTAGACCGCCGCCAGCAGGACGAAGACCACCGCAACCAGCCCGAACACCAGACGGTAACCCAGGGCGGAGCCGGTGGTGCCCGGCGGGTGGGGCACCGCCTCGATGATCTGGGCGGTGACGTTCTGCATGACGAAGATCCCGGAGACGCCGAGCAGGTTGACGCAGGCCACCACCCGGCCGGCGAGGTGGGGCTCGAACAGCCCCTGGGCGTGGGCGAGGACGACGACGAAGAAGGGCGCGGCCACGGCGATCGCCACGAAGATCGGCACCACCAGGGTGAGGTTCGCATAGGCGCCGGCGGCGAGGGCGCCGAACAGCAGTGCGATGACCAGGGCCGCGGCGACCACCACGACCCGGCGGCGATCGAGTCGCCGTTCCAGCGGCCCGTAGATCAGCATGCCCGCGCTCATCCCGAGCGCGGCGGCGAGGATGACATGGCTGCTGGCGACAGGGTCGAGGCCGTGCACGTCCTTCAGGAAGGGGCCTGCCCACAGGCCGACCAGGGTCTGCATCGGCGCGTAGAGGAAGACCGCAGCCACGAGGATCGGCCGCAGGCGCCGGCTCCTGGCCACCGCGATCAGACCGGTGAAGCTCTCCTTGAGTGTCCTCGGCCGGCTGAGGGCGCGCCGCTCCGCCTCGCCCGGCGGATGGTCCCGGGTCACGACGACGGCCACCACGCCGGCGACCAGGGTGAGGGCCGCGAGGCCCACGTAGGCCGTCCGCCAGCCGTAGGCGTCGATGAAGAGCGCCAGCGGCGCCGTGGCGCAGATGCCGCCGAGCCCGCCCATGAACATCAGCCGGCCGGTCAGGGTCGCGATGGCGTTGGGTGGCGCCCAGTTGACGAAGACGACATAGGGTCCCGCCATGCCGGCGGCGAAGCCGATGCCCAGCAGCAATCGGCCGACGATCAGCGCTGCGGCCGACTGCGCCGCCGCGATGGTCAGGCATCCGGTGACGGCGATCAGCAGCGCGCCGGCGAGGATGCGCCGGGCCCCGAAGCGGTCGAGCAGCACACCGACCGGCGGCTGGCACAGGCCGTGGGCGATGAACATGGCGCCGATGGCCAGGCCGAGCTGTCCCGCATTCAGCCCCAGATCGGCGCCGAACACGGTGGAGACGACCGCGCCGGAACTGCGGTGGAACTGGCCCATGGCGAAGAGGGCGGATAGCGACAGGAACATGAGAACGAAGTGCGCCGACCGCAGAGGGGCCGCTCTCTCCGTCCGGGCGTTGAGGGGCTCGACCGACATGGTCCCTTGTGCGCGAGGTGATGGTGCTGCGGCCGTGGTGCCGCATGCCGCGGCGGCGAGGCCGGTTGATCAGGCCGTCCGCGGGGAGTAGCCGTTCGCCAGGGGAAAACCAGAGCCGAGGCAGCAGTGCTGCCATGCGGGCGCGGGAGCCGGACCGGAGGCCGGAACAGGATGACGACGATCGACGAGGCGAAGGACCTTCTGGTAACGGCGAGCCACATCCTCGCCACCAACGACGTGCTCGATGTCTTCGGCCACGTGAGCCTGCGCCATCCGGACAGGCCGGACGCCTTCCTGCTGTCCTGCTCCAAGAGCCCGGAGTTCGTGGAGGCCGGCGACGTGATCGCCTTCGACCTCGCCTGCCGGCCGCTGGTGCCCGACGACAGGCGGCTGTTCATGGAGCGGGTGATCCACGGCGCGATCTACCGCGCGCGGCCCGACGTGAATGCGGTGGCGCACTTCCACGCTCCTGCCATCATGCCCTTCTGCGCCACCGGGGTGGCGCCGCGACCGGTGACCCACGTCGGTGCGGTGATGGGCGAGGTCGTGCCCTTCTGGAGCGCTCAGGAGGCTTTCGGCGACACCAACATGCTGGTGTCCACGCAGGCCCAGGGCGATTCGCTGGCGGCGGCCCTCGGCCCCAACGCCTGCGTCCTGCTGCGCAACCACGGCGGCGTGGCGACCGGCGGCAGTGCCAAGGAACTGGTCTTCCGGGCGATCACGCTGTGCCGCAACGCCACGGTGCAGCTGCAGGCCGCCCTGCTGGGCACGCCCTCCGCGGTGACGCCGGGGGAGGCGACCCTGTCGGCCAAGGCCAACCTCAGCGAGCCGGTGCTCGACCGGGCCTGGACCTACTGGACCAAGCGGCTGGGACGGTAGCCGCCCGGGCAGATCACGCGACTCCCGCCTGGGCAGCGCAGGTGTCGGCCCCCGCGGCCAGCCCCGCGGGCGGCCCTGAGGCAACGGCCCAGCCCCGTTCCGATCGGGCGTCGCCGCTCCGTGGAAGCATCACTCTCGTCGACGCACGGCCTCTCGGCCGCGGCGGGGACTTGGCAGGTGTGGTCGCGTCCATAGTCTTCTCCGCACGGTTGTTCAAAATCCGCTTGCTGATGAAGTGTCCCAGTGTATAGCTCAACTGCGACAGGCGAGAGTTGCATTGCTTTGAAGAGGGGGACACACCATGAGCAACGGGTACATCGGGACTTCCGCCGCTGATCGGCCGTCGGAGAGGGAGGAAGCCCCGCGCGGGGAATGGACCGCGCCGGTTCTGAAGGTACTGCTGGTCGAGGACGCTCAGGGAAACGCCGGGGGTGGGATCTACGACGGGTTCGGTTACTCTTGACCGTCGGAGGGCTCCACCTCTCCACCGTTCGTTTCAGTCCGTGCAGGAAAGCAGCGCCATGAACAGGCATGAAGTCGATGGTCAGACCGCTCAGCGGGCATCAGAGGTAGACCAAGGTTCGTGTCGGCAATGGGTCGCGCCGGTCCTGAAGGTCCTGCCGGTCCAGGATGCTCTGGCGGGGCCTCTCGGGTCGACGGATGCAGGGATCTTCTCCTGACCGGCGGACGGCGGTGATGCAGGGGGACGCTTTCTGTTCCCCTTAGCCGCCCGTCGGGCGGCGGGGGCCTTCAGGCACCCCAGCCGACAATGCCCTTGATCTCCAGGAAGTCGTGGATCGCCCAGTCGGCGTATTCGCGGCCGTTACCCGACTGCTTGTAGCCGCCGAAGGGGGCGTGCAGGTCCCAGTCGGGATAGTTGAGGTAGACCGAGCCCGCCCGCAGTTCGGCGGCCACGCTGCGGGCGTGGTCGAGGTCCGCCGACTGCACGTAGGCGGCCAGCCCATAGACCGTATCGTTGGCGATGCGGATCGCCTCCTCCTCGTCGCGGTAGGTCACGACGGATAGGACGGGGCCGAAGATTTCCTCCCGCGCAATAGTCATGTCCGACGTCACGGCGCCGAAGACGGTCGGGCGGACGTAGTAGCCGCGGTTGAGGTGCTCCGGCCGTCCCGGCCCGCCGGTGACCAGCCGGGCGCCTTCGGCGATGCCGCTCTCGATCAGGCGCTGGATCTTGTCGAACTGCACCCGGCTGACCACCGGGCCGAGCTGTGTCCCCGGGGCGCGGGGATCGCCGACCATGAAGGTCTCGGCCGCCGCTTTGGCCAGCGCCAGCACCTCCTCCTGTCGGTCGGCTGGCACCAGCATGCGCGTGGGCGCGTCGCAGGACTGGCCGCTGTTGGCGAAGCAGGCCTCGACGCCGCTGCGCACGGCGGCCGGGAAGTCTGCGTCGGGCAGCAGGATGTTCGGCGACTTGCCTCCCAGTTCCTGGGCGACGCGCTTGACCGTGTCGGCGGCCGCCTTGGCGACGATCACCCCGGCGCGGGTCGAGCCGGTGAAGGAAACCATGTCGACGTCGGGATGGCCCGCCATGACCTGCCCGACGTCCGGGCCGGTCCCGCTCACCAGGTTGAAGACACCGGCCGGCACGCCCGCGGCCTCCATGACCTCGGCGAAGAGGATGCCGCTGATCGGGGCGATCTCGCTCGGCTTCAGCACCATGGTGCAGCCGGCCGCCAGGGCCGGGGCGACCTTGCAGACGATCTGGTTGAGCGGCCAGTTCCAGGGCGTGATGAGGGCGCAGACGCCGATCGGCTCCCGCGCGATCATGGTGGTGCCGCGCTTCTGCCGGAACTCGTAGGCCTCCAGAGCCTCGATCGTCGCGCCGAGGTGCGCCTGCCCGGCCAGCGCCTGGGCCTCCCGGGCGAAGGCGAGCGGCGCCCCCATCTCCTGGGAGACGGCCCGGGCGATGTCCTCGTAGCGGTCGTTGTAGGCGTCCAGCACCCGGCGAAGCAGCGCGAGGCGGTCGGCCTTGCTCCAGCGGGCGAAGGCGGGGAAGGCCGCCCTGGCGGCGACCACCGCCCGGTCGACGTCGGCGGCCGAGCCGATGGCGATCTCGGTGTAGGCCTCCTCGGTGGACGGATCGATGACCGGCAGGGTGGCCGGCGCGACGGGGGACACCCACCGGCCGTCGATGTAGAACTGCAGGTGGTGCGACATGATCTTCCGTCTCCTCGCTTGCCGGACTCGCGGCGGCCGGGGCGATCCTAGCACGCCCAGTCCAGCCCCTGCCCGCGGAGGTTCTCCAGCCATGATCCCCTTGCCGGCGAAAGCCCGTGCCGTCGTCATCGGCGGCGGCGTCTCGGGCTGCTCCGTCGCCTACCACCTGACGAAGCTCGGCTGGCGAGACGTGGTCCTGCTGGAGCGCAAGCAGCTCACCTGCGGCACCACCTGGCACGCGGCGGGCCTCGTCGGGCAGCTGCGCGGCTCGCGCAACATGACCCGGCTGGCCAAGTATTCGGCGGACCTCTACCGCCGGCTCGAGGCGGAGACGGGCGTGGCGACCGGGCTGCGCCAGACCGGCTCGATTACCCTGGCGCTCACCGGCGAGCGCCGGCAGGAGATCCTGCGGCAGGCCTCGCTCGCCCGCGCCCTGGGTGTCGATGTGGAGGAGATTTCGCCGGCCGACGTGGCGCGGCTCTGCCCGAACCTGGAGGTGGGCGACGTCGTCGCCGCCGTCCACCTGCCGCTGGACGGCCAGTGCGACCCGGCCAACATCGCGCTCGCTCTGGCCAAGGGCGCCCGCCAGGGCGGCGCCCTGCTGGCCGAGGGGGTCAAGGTCGACGCCGTCCTCCGGGCGGAAGGCCGGGTCACCGGCGTCGCCTGGCGGCAGGGCGGGGAGCAGGGCGTCATCGAGACCGACGTGGTGGTTAACTGCGCCGGCCTCTGGGCGCGTGACCTGGCGGCGCAGTCGGGAGTGAGCCTGCCGCTGCACGCCTGCGAGCACTTCTATCTGGTGACCGAGCCGGTCGAGGGGCTGGCCGCCATGCCGGTGCTGCGGGTGCCGGACGAGTGCGCCTACTACAAGGAGGATGCCGGCAAGCTGATGCTGGGCGCCTTCGAGCCGGTGGCCAAGCCCTGGGGGATGGATGGTGTGCCGGAGGACTTCGCCTTCGACGCGCTGCCCTACGACTTCGAGCATTTCGAGCCGATCCTGGCCCAGGGCATGAAGCGCATGCCGCTGCTGGCGGAGGCCGGGATCCACACCTTCTTCTGCGGACCCGAGAGCTTCACCCCGGACGACCGCTACTACCTGGGCGAGGCGCCGGAGCTCAGCGGCTACTGGGTGGCGGCCGGCTACAACTCCATCGGCATCGTCTCCTCCGGCGGAGCGGGCATGGCCCTGGCCCAGTGGATCCAGGACGGCGAGCCGCCCTTCGACCTCTGGGAGGTCGACATCCGCCGTGCCCAACCCTTCCAGCGCAACCGCCGCTACCTGCGGGAACGGGTGAGCGAGACCCTGGGCCTGCTCTACGCCGACCACTTCCCCTACCGGCAGGTGGCGACCGCCCGCGGCGTTCGCCGCTCGCCGGTCCACGCGCAGCTGGAGGCACGCGGTGCCGTCTTCGGCGAGGTGGCGGGCTGGGAGCGGGCGAACTGGTTCGCCCGCCCGGGCCAGGAGCGCACCTACCGCTATTCCTGGGGCCGGCAGAACTGGTTCGACAACCAGCGCGACGAGCACCTGGCGGTGCGGACGGGCGTCGGCCTCTTCGACCTCTCGTCATTCGGCAAGATCCGGGTCGAGGGCCGCGACGCCTGCGCCTTCCTGGAGCGGCTCTGCGCCAACCGGATCGACGTGCCGCCCGGCCGCCTCGTCTACACCCAGATGCTGAACGAGCGGGGCGGCATCGAGAGCGACCTGACCGTCGCCCGCCTGGGCGAGACGGCCTTCCTGCTCACGGTGCCGGCGGCGACCCTGCAGCGCGACCTCGCCTGGCTGCGCCGTCACCTCGCGGACGAGTTCGTGGTGGTGACCGACGTGACCGCGGCCGAGGCGGTGCTGGCGGTGATGGGCCCGCGCTCGCGGGACCTGCTGGGGCTGGTCTCGCCCGACGACCTCTCATCCGCGGCCTTTCCCTTCGGCTCCTGGCGCACGGTCGAGGTCGGCATGGGCCTCGCCCGGGCGCACCGCATCAGCTACGTGGGCGAACTGGGCTGGGAGCTCTACGTGCCGGCCGATCAGGCCGTTCATGTCTTCGAGACCCTTATGACTGCGGGCGAGGCGGTCGACCTGCGGCTCTGCGGCCTGCACGCCCTGGACTCCTGCCGGATGGAGAAGGGCTTCCGCCACTTCGGCCACGACATCACCGACGAGGACCATGTGCTGGAGGCGGGGCTCGGCTTCGCCGTCAGGAGCGGGAAGGGGCCCTTCGTCGGCCGGGAGGCGGTGGAGCGGTGCCGGACGGAGGGGCTGCGTCGGCGCCTGCTGCAGTTCCGGCTGCGCGAGCCAGCGCCGCTGCTGTTCCACAACGAGCCGATCCTGCGGGACGGCGCCATCGTCGGCATGATCACCTCCGGCGCCTACGGGCACTTCCTGGGCGCCGCCGTCGGACTCGGCTGGGTCCCCTGCACCGGGGAAGATGAGGCCGGCCTGCTGGCCTCGGCCTGGGAGATCGAGGTGGCGGGCGAACGCTTCGCCGCCGAGGCCTCCCTGCGCCCCCTCTACGATCCCGACGGCCTGCGGATGCGCGGCTGAGGCCGCGTCACCGCCGCGTCAGGTAATCGGCGAAGGACAGCAGGAAGAGCAGCGACAGCCAGAAGAGCCCGGCCGCGGAGACGACCCGGAGCTGGGTCGAGGACTGGCGGAGCTGCATGAAGAAGAGGGCGATCAGCAGCCCCTTCAGCCCGCCGATGGCGAAGGCGGCGACCACGTTGAACGCGCCCATGGGCAGGAAGCTCAGTCCGGCGGTGAGGCCCAGCAGGACCGAGAGGGCGAGCCAGACCAGCAGCGGCCCGCGCCAGATCGCCTTGTCGAACGGCCCGATCCGGGGCTGCGTCGCGGCTTTCCTCATCCCGCGCGTCCCAGCAGGTAGAAGCAGGGGTAGAGCAGCACCCAGATGGTGTCGACCAGATGCCAGTAGAGGGCGACGGGCGTCGCGACGCCGCTGTGGCAGAGCCACGCCCTCCGCCGGCGCCCGACCAGCACCAGCCACGTCATGAGCGCCGCGCCGCCGGTCACGTGGACGGCGTGTAGCCCGGTCATGATCCAGTAGAAGGCGAAGAAGATCTGGGTCTGCGGCGGCTCCAGCCCGAAGGAAGGGCCGGGGACGAGGTGCTTGGTGACGTCCTCGTGGTACTCCAGGCCCTTGAGGCCGAGGAACAGCACGCCGAGGGCGATGGCGATCCCGAAGCACCAGAGGGCGAGCTTCGGGATCTCGCGTTCGGCGGCGCGCTCGGCGACCGCCACCAGCAGGCTGCTGGTCAGCAGCACGAAGGTGTTGAGGGTGCCCAGCAACAGGTCGGTCTCGCGGCCGGCGATGGCGAAGGCCTGGCTGTAGAGGCCGCGGTAGACGGCATAGCCGGCGAAGAGGCCGCCGAAGAACAGCACCTCGGTGGCGATGAAGATCCACATCCCCAGCGCCGCCGCCTCGTGCTGGCGCGGCAGCCGCTCCCAGGGCTCGCTGACGACCCCGCTCATGACCGCCTCTCGGCGAGCGGGCGCGCCTGCGGCGTCTGCGCCGTCTCCTCGGCGGGGTGATACTCGTAGGGGCCGTGCTCGATGACCGGGCGGTGCGGGAAGTTGTCCCGCGGCGGCGGCGAGCTGGTCTGCCACTCAAGGCCCGTGGCCTGCCAGGGGTTGTCCCCGGCGCGCTCGCCGCGGAACAGCGAGAGCAGCAGGTAGCAGAAGGGCAGCAGGTAGGCGGCCGCCAGCACGACCGCCCCGGCGGACGACAGCACGTGGTAGGTCTGGAACTCCGGCGGATAGGTGTGATAGCGCCGGGGCATGCCTTCGTAGCCCATGATGAACTGCGGGAAGAAGGTGAAGTTGAAGCCGAAGAACATCAGGATCGCGGCCAGCTTCGCCCAGCCTTCGTGGTACATGCGCCCGGTGATCTTCGGCCACCAGAAGTGCAGGGCGGCGAAGTAGGCGGAGACCGTGCCGCCGACCATGATGTAGTGGAAGTGGGCGACGACGAAGTAGGTGTCGTGCACCTGCACGTCGATCGGAATCGACGCCAGGAACAGACCGGTCAGTCCGCCGATGGTGAACAGGCCGAGGAAGCCGAGGGCGTAGAGCATCGGCGCCTCGAAGCTGATCTGCCCGCGATAGAGCGTGCCGGTCCAGTTGAAGACCTTGATGGCCGAGGGCACGGCGACGATGAACGACAGGAAGGAGAAGACCAGACTGGCGTAGGGCGACTGGCCGGCCACGAACATGTGGTGGCCCCAGACGAAGAAGCCGATCACCGCGATGCCCAGCAGGGCGTAGACCATGAAGGAGTAGCCGAACACCCGGCGCCGGGCGAAGCAGGCGATGATCTCCGACACCACGCCCATGGCCGGCAGCACCATGATGTAGACGGCCGGATGGCTGTAGAACCAGAAGAGGTGCTGGAACAGGATCGGATCGCCGCCGTCGGCGGGGTTGAAGATCGGCAGGCCCAGCCAGCGCTCGGCCATCACCAGCAGCAGCGAGGTCGCCAGCACGGGCGTGGCCAGCACCATGACGATCGAGGTCGCGTAGATCGCCCAGACGAAGAGCGGCAGGCGGAACCAGGTCATCCCGGGCGCGCGCAGCAGGTGGGTCGTGGCGATGAAGTTGATGCCGGTGGCGATCGAGGAGAAGCCGACGACGAAGACGCCTGCCGCCGCGGCGAGGACGTGGCTGTTGGAGAAGAGCGACGAATAGGGGGTGTAGAAGGTCCAGCCGGTGTCGACCCCGCCGGCGACGATCGCGTAGAGGGTGAAGAGGGCGCCGCCGATGTTGAGGTACCAGGAGAAGAGGTTGAGCTTCGGGTAGGCGACGTCCTTGGCGCCCAGCATGAGGGGCAGCAGGAAGTTGCCGAAAGTGGTGGGGATCGACGGTACCAGGAAGAACCACACCATCACGATGCCGTGCAGCGTGAAGAGCCGGTTGTAGATGTCCGAGGAGACGACGTCGGCCTGCGGCGTGAACAGCTCGATGCGCGCGATGGTGATGGCGATGCCGCCGATGAAGAAGAAGACCGTGATCGAGATCGCGTAGAGAATGGCGATCCGCTTGTGGTCGGTCGTCGTCAGCCAGGACTTCAGGCTGTGCCCGGCGCCGTAGAAGCCTGCCGTCCCCGCCCCGGCCGTCCCCGCCCCCGCCGTCATGGTGGCGTCGGTCATCGCACGTTCTCCCCGTCGGCCGCGGGCTCGTCCGCCAGCGACTTGATGTAGGCGGTCAGCCGCAGCAGCTCCTCCTCGCTCAGCAAGGTCTTGTAGGAGGGCATGATCGGCGCGTAGCCGGCCGCCACCTGGCTTTTCGGCTGCAGGATCGAATCGCGGATGTAGCGCTCGTCGGCGCTGACCACCGTTCCGTCGCTCAACGGTACCGGTCTGCCGTAGAGGCCGTTCAGCAGCGGCGCGTGGACGCTCGACGCGCCGGCGTGGCAGCCCGAGCAGCCGAGGGTGCGGAAGAGGTGCTCTCCCTCGGCGGCGAGGTCGACGGTCTGCGGCTGGTCGGCCAGCCAGCGGCTGTAGTCAGCCTTGGACAGCACGACCACGTCGCCGCGCATCCGGGAGTGGTTTGTGCCGCAGAACTCGGCGCACAGCAGGTGGTAGGTTCCGGGGCGGTCGGCGGTGAACCAGAGGTCCCGGGTGGTGCCGGGCACGGCGTCCTGTTTGATCCGAAGGGCCGGGATATAGAAGCTGTGGATGACGTCCTGGGACGTCAGCACGACCCGGACGGGAACGCCCGCGGGCACGTGCAACTCGTTGATCTCCCGCGCGCCGTTCTCGTGGCTGATCTTCCACATCCACTGCTTCCCTACGGCGTGGACCTGCAGCGGGTGACTGGGATGGGTGAGCGAGGTGAGCTGAGTCGCACCCGCCCACCAGAAGATGAAGAGAAAGGCGAAGAGCGTCGCCGCGGTCCAGCCGATCTCGATGTCCCGGCGCATGAACTCCGGCAGGCGGCCGCGTGGGGCGGGCGAGCCGGCGCGATAGCGGATGGAGAAGCCCACCACCAGGGCCAGCACCAGCAGGACGATCAGGCTCGAGACGCCGATCAGGGCGAAGAAGAGCCAGTCGACCTGTGCGGCGTGCTCCGAGGCTTCGGGTGGCAGTCCGGGGAAGGCGCTCATGCCTTGCGCCTCCCGCGGCGCCGGAAGGCGACCGCCCCGGCGGCCCCCAGTCCGAGGACCGTCAGAGCGCCGCCGGCCTGCAGCGCCAGCGTGATCTGGTCGGAGTAGATGCCGACGGCCGGGGTCAGGGCGTAGCAGAGAATGCGGATCTGCTCGACGATACCGCCTTCGCTCCCCGTGCTCGCGGCCTGCAGCGCCGTCTTCAGAGGCTCGGGCTGGATGTCGAAGCCTGCGAAGGACTGCTGCAGCCCCCCGTCGGGGCGCAGCACGAAGGCGGCCGCGGGATGGGCATACTGGTCGATGTCGGGATCGTAGACGTAATGGTAGCCGAGAGCGGCGGTGGCTGCGGCCTCGGTCTCCGCGTCGCCGACCAGGAAGCGGGAGGCCCCGGCGATCGCCGGGTCGCCGATCCGCGTCTGCTTCATCGCCTTCGCGTCGGCGATGCCGTCGTGCGGGTCGATGCCGACGACCAGCAGGACGTAGTCACGGCCAGCGCGCAGGCCCGACTCCTGAAGGGCCGCGGCCGCCAGGGACACCGCCGGACCGCACAGGGTCTGGCAGGTGTAGTCGGCGAAGACCAGCACGGCGGGGCGGCCGTCCATGAAGTCGCCGATCGTTCGGCTCTGATTGTGCTCGTCGCGGTACACCTGATCGCGGGGCAGCGCCGCACCGGCCGGCGGGTCGACGCGCACCTCGGCGAGGTCGTTGCTGGTGAGGGCGGCGCGGGCGGGAGCCAGCGCCCAGAGCAGCAGTGCGAGTGTCAGCAGGGCCGCCTTCATCGGCGGCTCTCCGGCTGCTGCGCGCCCTCGAAGGGCGCATAGGCGTTCGCCCCGCGCGCCACCAGACGGCGCATGGCCTCCTCGATCGGCAGCCCCGGCGGGGCATCGGGAACGGCCGCCGGGGCGCCCCCTGCCAGTTCGCCGCGCTGGCGCAGCAGGCTGAGGGACAGCTCCGCCGTCGGCGCCGTGTCCACCCCGGGCGGCGGAAAGACGGCGATCACCTCCCGGTCCGGCACGTCGGCGGCGGAGTAGAACTGCCAGAGGACCGCGAGGCTGAGGGCGAGGAAGACGGCGATCCCGAAGACGACGCGCAGGAGCAGCCGGCCGGGAATGGCGGCGGGTTCATGCATCTTCGGATGCGATTCAGCGGCCATAGCGTGCCTCCCGATCGCGGCTGTGCCAGATCCAGCCGCCAGCGGTCAGCCCGGCGAGCGCGACGAGGCCGAGGACGGCGGCCCCCAGGGCCTCCATGCCGAAGGCCGGGGTGACGACCCAGCAGAGCCAGCAGAAGAGGCCGAACAGGACGCTGCCGCCGACCCACCGCAGGCCGACGCGGTGGTGGCGCACCCGCTCGAACAGCAGGGCGGGAAGGGGCAGCAGGGCGCCGAAGAGCAGGGCGAGCAGGATCAGCGTGGTGCCCAGCCTGTCGCCGCGCACGAGATACCAGCGGCTGGTCTCGGGCAGGTCGCCGTACCAGATGATCATGTACTGCATCAGCACGAAGTAGGCCGAGCCGAGGGTCGCCGCGAGCAGCAGGCCGCCGAGGTCGTGGGGCACCTTGCCGTCGTCGGGTTCGGGGCCGATCAGGGCGCAGAAGGCGAGGGCGGCGAGGATCTGCTTGATGATCAGGTCGGCGGCGAAGGCCGACGGCATGAAGGTCGGGTCGATGGAGAGCAGCCAGTCGACCGACACCAGCGTCATGATGACGGCGTGGAACAGCAGACCCAGGCCGGCGAGCACCTGGCCGCCCCGGCCCTGCGGGATCAGCCGTGACAGGATAGCCCAGCCCGCCAGCGCCACCACCGCCCGCACGGCGAAGAGGGGAAGGTTGAGGAAGAGGGCTCGGACCGGCTCGCGCACCTCCGGATGCCCCTGGAGCCAGGGATAGATCTGCCAGAGGCCCAGCGCGAGCGGCAGCGCGATCAGGCAGAGCAGGGGGAGCAGGAGCGCCGCAGGCCGCAGCACCGGGCTCAGGCTCTCGACCCAGAGGCCGCCGGTCAGCCGGCCGACCATCAGGATCAGCAGCGCGCCGAGCGGGACCAGCCCGGCGAAGACGAAAATGACGAGCCAGCCGGCGGCGGCCGCCTGCGGCAGCAGGACGGCCAGGGCGAGCAGGGCCAGGAGGGCGAGCAGGCCCGCGGCCGCCGCGATGCGCAGACGGCCGCTCATGGTTTGACCTCCTGCTCGGCTGGCAGGCGGGCGAGCTGCAGTGCCCGGATGTAGGCCGCGATCGCCCAGCGGTCCGTGGGCTCGACCCGCGCGGCGTAGGGGTACATGACGCCGTAGCCGTTGGTGATGACGTCGACGAAGTGCGAGGCCGGCGCCTGCCGCAGGCGATCGCTGTGGTAGGACGGCGGCTGCGGAAAGCCGCGCTCGACGATCATCCCGTCGCCGAAACCGGCGAGGCCATGGCACGGCGCGCAGTAGATCTCGTAGCGCTGCCGGCCGCGGCGCAGCAGGGCCGGGGTCACCGGTGGCGGGGTCCGGAGCGCCGCGAGACGCTGCAGGTCGCCCTGGGCGACGACGCCGGCCGGCAGGGGGCGGGCCGCCGCCCCGTCGTCCCACAGTCCGGCGGCGGCATAGGTCCCGTAGCGCGGCTGGTCGCGCATCGAGAGGTCGAGGCCGACCAGGGTCGTGGCGAAGGCCGCGACCACCACGAGCGCGGCGAGCAGGCCGCCGACGACCACCCACCTCACAGCACCACCTCCTGCAGGGAGAGCGGGTCGGCCGCCCGCAGACGCTCCTGGAGCCGTTCCAGGCGCCGGCGGTCGTCCGGCAGCGGCACCGCCAGGAAGAAGCGGTCCTGGCTGGCCCGCTCCAGGGCGGGAACGGCGAAGACCGGGTCGTGCAGGCGCGGCAGCCCGGTCTGCCAGAGCAGGGCGAGGAAACCGGCGACGGCCGCGCCGAGCACGCCGACCTCGAAGGGGACGAGCAGGAAGACCGGCCAGCTGTGCAGCGGCCGGCCGCCGGAGTTGATGGGATAGTCGAAGACCGAGCTGTACCACTGGATGAAATAGGCCAGGGCCGCGATGCCGAAGCCGCCAACCGCCATGGCGGGCCGGATCCAAGACCTTTGAGTTGCCAGCAGTTCGTCGAGCTCGCTCACGGGGAAGGGCGTGAAGGCGTCCAGCGGCCGCACCCCGGCGTTCACCGCCGCCCGGGCGGCGTGGGTCAGCGCCTGCGGATCGGCGAACTCGGCCAGCAGGACCCGCGTCATCGCCCCGTCTCCTCGGCGACGAGGCGGCGGACCTCGTGCATCGAGACGACCGGGAACAGCCGCGAGAAGCAGAGATAGAGCAGAACGAAGAGGCCGAGCGAACCGGCGAGCAGCGCCCAGTCCCAGAAGGTCGGGCCGAAGAGCGACCACATCGACGGCAGGTAGCCGTGGGCCAGGGTGTTCCAGACGATCAGGATGCGCTCGAACCACATGCCGAGGTTGATCGCGACGGCGATGACGATGAGCCAGGGGATGCTGCGGCGGACAGGCCGGAACCACAGAAGCTGCGGGATCAGGACGTTGCAGGCCAGCATGGTCCAGTAGAGCGGGGCGTAGTGGCCGGTGAAGACGAAGGAGAGGTACTCCAGGTCCGCCCGGGCGCCGGAGTACCAGCCGGCGAACCATTCGGTCAGATAGGAGGCGCCCATGATGAGCGAGCCCGTCAGCAGGATCTTCCCCATGGCGTCGAAGTGCCGGAGGGTCACCAGCGCCTCCAGGTGCAGGCCCCAGCGCAGGAGCGCCGCCAGCACCACGACCATGGCGAAGCCGGAGAACATGGCGCCGACCACGAAGTAGGGCGGGAAGAGGCTCTCCTGCCAGCCGGGCATCATGGAGGCGGCGAAGTCGAGGCCGACGATCGAGTGGACCGAGCAGACCAGGGGCACAGCCAGCCCCGCCATGGTCTTGTAGTAGGTCTCGTAGAGCCGCCAGTGCCGGGCCGAGTTGCGCCAGCCCAGGGCCATGATCCCGTAGACGATCCGCTGCGCCGGCCGGCGGGCCCGGTCGCGCAGCGTGGCCAGGTCGGGGACCAGCCCGCTGTACCAGAAGAAGAGCGAGAAGAGCAGGTAGCTGAGGACGGCCCAGAAGTCCCAGACCAGAGCGCTGCGCCACTGTGGCCAGAGCTCCATGGTGTTGGGGTAGGGCGCCAGCCAGTAGAAGTACATCGGCCGGCCCAGATGCAGGATCGGGAAGAGGCCGGCGATCGCCGCCGCCATCAGGGTCATGGCCTCGGCGAAGCGGTTGATCGAGGCTCGCCAGCGCTGGTGGGTCAGCAGCAGCATGGAGGAGATCAGGGTGCCGGCGTTGCCGATCCCGATCCACCAGACGTAGTTGGCGATGGGGAAACCCCAGACGATGGTCGTGTCGTTGCCGAAGATGCCGATGCCACCGAACAGCAGCCGGCCGATCGCCACCAGCATCAACAGCGTCAGCAGCGCGCTGACGAGGAAGGCCCACCACCAGCGGGACCAGCGACGCGGCTCCAGCAGCGGGGCCGTGGCGATCCTGTTCACGCCCTCGTAGCTGTCCGCCAGCAGCAGGCTGTTCCCCTCTGCTGCCGCACTGGTCACGACGCGGCCTCCTCGGGCTCGTCGGCGGGGTCGAAGAGCCGGGCGAGATAGGTAGTCCGCGGTTGCGTGCCCAGATGGCCGAGCAGGGCGAAGTGCTGCGGCAGGGTCCGCAGTCGGTTCACCGCGCTGTCCGATCGGGCGCGGTCGCCGAAGACGATGGCGTCGGTGGGGCAGGCGGACTGACAGGCGGTCACCACCTCGCCCTCGCCGATCGGCCGGTCCTCCTTCTCGGCCTGCCGGCGCGCCCGACTGATCCGCTGCACGCAGTAGGTGCACTTCTCCATGACACCGCGGGCACGGACGGTGACGTCCGGATTGTGCTGTGCCTTCAGGCTTTCGGCATCCAGGTCGGCATAGGCCTGCTCCTGCGCGTAGCCGTGGAAGTTGAAACGGCGCACCTTGTAAGGGCAGTTGGCCTGGCAGAAGCGGGTGCCGACGCAGCGGTTGTAGACCTGCACGTTGAGGCCTTCGCTGTCGTGGACGGAGGCCTCCACCGGGCAGACCGGCTCGCAGGGCGCATGCTCGCAGTGCATGCAGGGCACCGGCTCGAAGCCCGTGCGCTCCCCGTGCGCCGTCGGGACGTCGTAGCGGTCGATCCGCAGCCAGTGCATGATCCGCCCCGCCGCCACCTCCTCGGGGCCGACGATCGGCACGTTGTTCTCGGCCTGACACGCCACCACACAGGCGTTGCAGCCGATGCAGAGGGTCGTGTCGATCACCATGGCCCAGCGGTGCCGGTCGTAGATCCACTCCGGCAGCAGGGTCGGTTCCGGCGCCTCGCTATGGATGTCGCCGCGGCGCGCCAGCTCCGCCAGGCTCAGCGTCGGCAGCAGCTCTGCCGCCTCGCCCTCGAGCTCGAAGGCCGCCTGGGTGGTCAGGATCGGTTGGCGTCGCCCGGTCGGCAGAAGCTGGATGCCGCGAAGGAGGACACCATCGGTGGTGCGGCGCAGGCGGTAGGCGTTGTAGCCGAGGCCGGTCCCGATCGCCCCGGCCCTCTGGCGGCCGTACCCGAAGGTGCCCGTCAGCGTCCCGGGCGCCTGGCCCTGGTCCACATGGACCGGGGCCTCGACCGCCCCGACGCGGCTGCGCAACTCGATCACCTCGCCGTCCGAAAATCCCAGCCGGTGGGCGTCGTCCGGCGCCATGTGCACCGCATTGCCCCAGACCTGCTTGGTCAGTGGCTTGGGGCACTCCTGCAGCCAGGCGTTGTTGGCGCGGCTGCCGTCCCACACGCTGGGGTCGGGCTGCAGGACAAGCACAAGGCCGCTCGGATCATCCTCTGCGGTGGCGGGGGGTATGAGATCTTCCGAGGCGGCGACCCCCGGCCGCGCCGAGCCGGCGACGACGCCGTCGTGCAAGATCCGGCGCCACCAGGTCTCGAAGTCCGTGCCCTGCCCGGCGAAGGCGGCGCTGGCCCGCCAGGTCTGCCGCACCGCCTGGTAGGCGGAAAGGTCGAGGCGGCCATCCAGCAGCCCCAGCACGTGATGCGGCGAGCGGGTGTCGTAGAGGGGGCGGATCAGCGGCTGCGCCACGGCGGCCGTGCCGTCCGGCGCCTCCAGGTCCGACCAGTCCTCCAGGCTGTGGTGGCTCGGCAGATGCCAGTCGCAGAGAGACGCCGTCTCGTCCTCGTAGAGGCCGACGTGCGCCGAGAAAGCGGCCTTTGGGATCAGCGCCGCCATGCCGAGGTCGCCCGGCGCGTCGTAGGCGGGGTTGGCGTCGAGGATCAGCAGCACCCCGACCCGGTCCGCGCGCAGGTCCTCGGTCAGCGCGGCGAGAGTCTCGGGGCGCGGTCCCTCCGGCGGGGCCGGCACTTCCACGGGCGCGCGCAGCCGGCTGTTCAGGCGGTGGCAGAGGGCCCGCGTGCGCTGTGAGAGGGCGGGGCCGGGAATCACCACCGCCCGACCCGGGTTCTCGTGTAGATCCCGGCGCGCCGCCGAGACCGCGGCCCTCCCCGCGGCAGGCAGGTCCTCCGGAAGCGGGGCGGAAGGGTCACCTGCCAGGGCCTCCGCCACCGCTTCGACCTGGGTCGGCGTGAGGGCGACGCGATGGTCGGCGTTGGCCCCGGTCAGGGTCATCCCCGGCTCGAAGGCGTAGAGACGCAGGAATTCGGGATCGCCGCCCCGCGCTGTGCGTCCTTTGGCGAAGGCCTTCGCGTTCATGATCTGCCGCGGGCCCGGTCCCAGCGGGTCGGCCATCAGCGAGACCAGGACCTTCGCTTCGGCGAGGCGATAGAGCGGCTGCGCCTCCTCTCCCATCGGGTCGTAGGCGTGCCAGCGGGCGCCGGGGAAGCGTCCCAGGATCGCCGTGACCTGCCGGCGCAGGGTCGGGGAGTGGCACGCCCGGGTCAGCAGCCGCAGACCGTTCCCGTCCTGCTGCTGACGGGAGATTTCGCCGAGCAGACCCTGCTCGAAATCGGACCAGCTGGCGATCGGCGTCGGGCCACGGACGGCCTGCGAGCGATCCGGATCGTAGAGGGTCAGGATCTCGGCTTCGGCGAAGAGATCGGTGGCCCCGAGACTGGCAGGATGTCGCGGGTTCCCCTCGATCTTCGTCGGCCGGCCCTCGCGGGAGGTGACGATGACGCCGCGGCCGTAGCCGCCGAGCGGCAGCACCGTGGCGAACCTGAGGCTCTCGCCCGGAACCAGCCGCTCCGGCATGTCGACGTAGGGGACGATCTCCTCGTCGGGCGGGCTGCAGGCGGCCAGCGGCAGGGCGGCGCCGGCGGCCAGGAGCTTCAGGGCTTCACGCCGCCCCAGGGAAAGCAGGTCGAAAGGCGGCGGGCTCATCTGTGGCACACGGAGCAGTCGGTCAGGTGGGGGACCGAGATGTGGTAGTGCTTCAGCAGCGCTTCGCCGCGTTCCGCCTGATCCGGGGGCGGCTGCCAGTCGGTGGCGAAGATCTCGTCCTCCGGCCGCAGCGCCTTGGCCGGGTCGCGGTGGCAGTCCAGGCACCAGCCCATGGTGAGCGGCGCCGACTGACGCATGAGCGGCATCTCGTCGACCGGCCCGTGGCAGGTCGTGCAACCGACGCCGTTCGCAACGTGCACGCTGTGGTCGAAATAGACGTAGTCGGGCAGGTCGTGCACCCGTTTCCAGCGCAGCGGCGTGCCCGTGGCCAGGCTGTTGCGGACCGGCGCCAGCATCTCGGCCTGGGTCCAGAGCTGGGAGTGGCAGGTCATGCAGGTCTCGGTCGGGGGGAGGCCGGCGAACTCGGAGGTTTCCACCGACGTGTGGCAGTAGCGGCAGTCGAGCCCGAGCGCGCCGACGTGATGAGCATGGCTGAAAGGAACGGGCTGTTCAGGGATCCGATCTTCGCCGGTGACGTAGGGGCTGTTCATGACGGCGTAGGTCCATCCGATCAGCACGAAGGGCGAGAGGGCGGCTGCCAGAAGTCCCCAGCGCATGAAGGTGTTCGCGCGCGGGGGGAACAGCTGGGCCATGGGGTCTCCCTCGTCTCGGCCGCCGCCCGGGCCTTCCGGGCACGCCGGAGGCACCGCTTTCTCTCGTCGACCGAAAGCACCAACGCAGCGCAGGAAGCCGAAGTTCCTGTCCAACCGCATCGCCACGCGCGACATGCTGCCGCGCCTGTACAACCTGCGCAGAACTCCGGCCGGTCTCGCGGTGTTTCCGCCGGGCAGCCTGGGAGTTCACGCATGAAGAAGAAGATTTCGGACTACGCATTGATCGGCGATTGCGAGACCACCGCCCTGGTGAACAGATCCGGCGCAATCGAATGGCTGTGCTGGCCGCGTTACGACTCGGAAGCCTGCTTCTGCGCACTGCTCGGCGATGAGGAGAACGGCTGCTGGGAGCTGGCGCCGGAAGGTGAGATCAACGCCACGACGCGACGGTACCGTCCAGGCACCCTGATCCTGGAAACCCGTTTTGAAACCCGCGATGGACGGGTCCGGGTGACAGACTTCATGCCGCCTCGGCGCGAGACGTCGGACCTGATCCGCATCGTCACCTGCGAGAGCGGCAAGGTCCGGATGCGGACCCGGCTCGGCCTGCGCTTCGACTACGGCCGCCGCGTGCCCTGGATATTCCAGCGTGACGGCAACTGCCTGGAGCATGTGGCAGGCAGCCACGCAGTGCTGTTCCATTCACCGGTCCGGCAGGAGACGAAGAACGGCTGGTGCCTCGGCAGCTTCGATCTTGCGGAAGGCGAGGAGGTCGCCTTCTCCCTGCGCCATTTCCCCTCCTGGCTTGAACAGCCGCCGGGGCCCGATCCCCAGCCGCTGCTGGACGAGACCCAGACCTTCTGGCGCGGCTGGTCGAGCCGATCCCAATACGACGGTCGCTGGAAGGACGACGTCGAGCGCTCCCTCATCACCCTGAAGGCGCTGATCTCCCGCCGGACGGGCGGCATCGTCGCGGCGCCCACCACGTCGCTGCCGGAGAGGCCGGGCGGCGGGCGGAACTGGGACTATCGCTATTGCTGGCTGCGCGATGCCACCTTCGTGCTGCTGGCGCTGGCCGGCTGCGGCTACGTCGAGGAGGCGGGGGCCTGGCGGAACTGGCTGCTGCGCGCGGTCGCCGGAACGCCGGAGCAGATCCAGCCCTTCTACGCCGTCGAGGGCGAGCAGCGCCTGCCCGAGGCCGAGCTGGGGTGGCTGTCCGGCTTCAACGGCGCCAAGCCCGTGAACATCGGCAACAAGGCGGTGCAGCAGCTCCAGCTCGACCTGCCGGGGGAGGTGCTGGACTCCCTCCACCAGGCCCGGCAGCACGGCATGCCGAACAGCGACGCGAGCTGGTCGCTGCAGCGCTCGCTCGTCGAGTTCCTGGAGAAGTGCTGGCAGCAGCCGGACAACGGGTTCTGGGAGGTGCGTCACGACCGGCTGCAGTTCACCCAGTCCAAGGCGCTCGTCTGGGTCGCCCTCGACAGGGCGATCCGGGGCTTCGAACAGAACGGCATCGACGGCCCCCTGGACCGCTGGCGCAAGCTGCGCGACCGGGTGCACGCCGAGGTCTGCACCAAGGCCTACGACGAGGAGCGCGGCTGCTTCACCCGCAGCTACGGCAGCCGGGACGTGGACGCCTCGCTCCTCATGCTGCCGATCGTCGGCTTCATCCCGGCCGACGACCCGCGGATGAAGCGCACGGTGGAGGCGATCGAGCGCGAGCTGATGGTGGACGGCCTGCTGCTCCGCTACGACACCCAGCGCTCCGCCGACGGGCTGCCGACCGGCGAGGGAGCCTTCATCGCCTGCGGGTTCTGGTATGCCGACAACCTGATCCTGCAGGGGCGGCGGGAGGAGGCCGTGGAGATGTTCGAACGCCAGGTCTCGTTGGCGAACGACGTCGGCCTGCTGGCCGAGGAGTACGACCCCGGCACCCGGCAGATGCGCGGGAACTTCCCGCAGGCCCTCTCCCATCACAGCCTGATCAACACGGCCCTCAACCTGACGCGCAGTCGGGGTCCGGCTCAGAAGCGCGCCGAGAAGTAGCGGCCGGAACCTGAACGAAAATCAACGGAACGGGGGCTGAGCTGCCCCGTTCCCCGAGCAGAGGTCGAGCCGCCGCCCCTCGCTCCAGGCGAGGCCTTCCGGCGATCCGACAGCGTTAATCGAACGGAGAAGGAGTTCGCAGATGGCGAAGCCGACAGCCGGCGACATTCTCGTCGAGACCCTGATCGACTGGGGCGTCGACACGATTTTCGGGATCCCGGGCGACGGCATCAACGGCGTCATCGAGGCGCTGCGGCAGCGGCAGGACAAGATCCGCTTCGTGCAGACCCGCCACGAGGAGGCGGCCGCCTTCATGGCCTGCGGTTACGCCAAGTGGACGGGACGGCTCGGTGTGTGCCTCTCCACCTCGGGCCCGGGCGGGATCCACCTCCTGAACGGCCTGTATGACGCCAAGCTCGATGGCCAGCCGGTTCTGGCGATCACCGGGCTGCAGTTTCACGACCTGCTGCACACCCACACCCAGCAGGACGTGGAGCTCGACAAGCTCTTCATGGACTGCTGCGTCTACAACGTGCGGATCATGGGGCCGGAGCACGTCGAGAACGCGGTGGAGCTCGCCTGCCGGACCGCCTTGGGCTACCGCGGCGTCGCCCACGTCACCATCCCTGTCGACCTGCAGTCCAAGCCTGTCGAGGGCGCCCTGCGCTCGAAGCGCAACGTCGCCGGGCACGTGTCCAACATGATGGCCCGGCGGGCGCACCTGCCGACCGAGGATCAGCTCGAGCGGGCGGCGGCGGTGCTGAACGAAGGCAAGAAGATCGCCATCCTCGCCGGCCAGGGCGCACTCGACGCGCGGGACCAGGTGTCTGTTCTGGCCGACAAGCTGGGGGCGCCCGTCGGTTCCCCTCTGCTCGGCAAGGCGGTGCTGCCCGACGACAGCCCCTTCTCGACCGGGGGCGTCGGCCTGCTCGGCACCAAGCCGTCGCAGGAAATGCTGGAGGAGTGCGACACGCTGCTGATCATCGGCAGCGCCTTCCCGTACATCGAGTTCTATCCCAAGCCCGGGCAGGCGCGCGCCGTGCAGATCGACATCGATCCCGCCCGGATCGGCCTGCGCTATCCCGTCGAAGCGGGTCTGGTGGGGGACTCCGCCTCGGCCATCGAGGCTCTGCTGCCGCGCCTGCACCGGCACGACGATCGCAGCTTCCTGGAAAAGGCCCAGAAGGGTGTGAAGGAGTGGCGGGAGCTGCTGGAGGAGCGCGGCATTCGGACCGACACGCCGATGAAGCCGCAGGTAGTCGCTTACGAGCTCAACAAGCTGCTGCAGCCGAACGCCATCGTCGCGACCGACTCCGGGACGATCACCACCTGGGCCGCCCGCTACCTGCAGATCCGCGGCGACATGATGTTCTCCTGCTCGGGCACGCTCGCCACCATGGCCTGCGGCCTGCCCTACGCAGTTGCCGCCGCCGTGGCCCATCCCGAGCGGCAGGTGATCGCCTTCGTCGGCGACGGCGGCCTGACGATGCTGCTCGGCGAGCTAGCGACCTGCGTGAAGTACAATCTCAACGTCAAGGTGGTGGTGATCAAGAACAACACGCTCGGGCAGATCAAGTGGGAGCAGATGGTCTTCCTCGGCAACCCCGAGTATGTCTGCGACCTGCAGCCGATCGATTTCGCTACGGTGGCCAAGGGCTTCGGCGTCGCCGGTTACCGGATCGAGGACCCCAAGGACTGCGCGACCACCCTGGCGCAGGCGCTGGCCACGCCCGGCCCGGCGCTCATCGAGGCGGTCGTCGATCCGCACGAGCCGCCGATGCCGCCCAAGACCTCGCTCAAGCAGGCCGCCAGCCTGGCGGAAGCCCTTGCGCGGGGGACGCCGCACCGCGGCAAGATCGCTTTGACCCTGGCCTCCGACACGGTGCGCGAGCTGGTCTGAGGCGGGTATGGGACCCACCCTCGACCGGCTGTCGGCCTCCGCATACGTCGTTCCGACCGACGGACCGGAGGCCGACGGCACCCTCTCGTGGGACTCGACCACGCTGGTGCTGGTCGAGGTCGAGGGTGGCGGCCACCGGGGCATCGGCTTCACCTACGCCGATGCCTCGATCGTGGCGCTGATCAACCAGAAGCTGGCCGGGGTGGTGCAGGGGGGTGACGTCTTCGACATACCGGCTCTCTGGTCCGCTCTGGTCGGGCAGGTCCGGAACCTCGGCTGGCGGGGCCTCTGCGCCAACGCCATCTCAGCCATCGACTGCGCGCTGTGGGACCTGAAGGCCCGCATCCTCGGCCAGCCGCTTGCGAGGCTTCTGGGGATGCACAGGCCGGCGGTGCCAATCTACGGCAGCGGTGGTTTCACCAGCTACGATGGCGGCCGCCTGCGCGACCAGCTCGCCGGCTGGGTGGAGGATGACGCCTGCCTGTGGGTCAAGATGAAGGTCGGCAGCGACCCCTCCACTGACCCGCGGCGGGTCGCTGAAGCCCGGGAAGCGATCGGCGAGGGGCGGGGCCTGTTCGTCGACGGCAACGGCGCCTATGCCCGCAAACAGGCGCTCGCGCTGGCCGAGACCTTCCGGGAGCGGGACGTCTCCTGGTTCGAGGAACCGGTGAGCAGCGACGATCTCGAGGGCCTGCGGCTGCTGCGGGACCGGATGCCGGCCGGCATGGAGGTCGCTGCCGGCGAATACGGCTACGAACCCTTCTATTTCCGCCGGCTGCTCCAAGCCGGCGCCGTCGACGTGCTGCAGGCGGACGTGACCCGCTGCTGCGGGGTCACCGGCTTCCTGAAGGCCGCCGTCCTCGCCGAGGCACACTCCGTTCCGCTCTCGGGCCATACCGCACCGGCCATGCACCTGCACGCGGCCTGCGCAGCCCCTGGCCTGCGCCACCTCGAATGGTTTCACGACCACGTCCGCATCGAAGCGCTGCTGTTCGACGGGGCGCCCGTGCCGCGGCAGGGGATGATCGCGCCGGACCTCGGGCGTCCGGGGCACGGCCTGACCTTCAAGGCGGCCGACGCCGCACGCTTCGCCGTTTGAACCCGAGCTGGGAGGACCCTCATGGGCTCGCTCGCCACGCGGCAGGAGGCCGATAGCCAGCCCCCTCGCACGACCCTCTCCGACCACGGCCGCATCGCCGCAGACTTTCAGACACCCCCTTCGCCGGAAGAGTTGCGTGCCCTGCGCGAGGAACTCCGGCAGGCGGTGTCGGGAGAGGTCGGTTGGGATGCCGGGCACCTCGGCGCCTATTCGACCGATGCCTCCAACTACCGGCAGATCCCGCTCTGCGTGGTCATCCCGCGGACGGTCGACGACGTGGTGGCGGCGGTGGCGGTCTGCCGCCGGCACAAGGCGGCGGTGGTGCCGCGCGGTGGCGGCACCGGCCTCGCAGGACAGAGCTGCAACGTGGCGGTAGTCATCGACTTCTCGCGGCACCTGAACGGCATCGTCTCCCTGGATCCGGACGGGCGGCGCGCCCTCGTCCAGCCCGGCTGCATCCTCGATACGCTGCGTGACGCCGCGGAAGAGCACGGCCTCACCTTCGGACCGGACCCCTCGACCCACAGCCGGAACAGCCTCGGCGGGATGATCGGCAACGACTCCTGCGGCGTGCATTCGATCATGTCCGGCCGGACCTCGGCGAACATCGAGAGCCTGGACATCCTGACCTACGACGGGCTGCGGATGACGGTCGGGCCGACCGACGACGAGACCTACGACCGCGTGCAGGCGGCCGGCGGCCGGGCGGCCGAGATCTACCGCGCGCTTGCCGGGTTCCGGGACCGTTACGCCGACGAGATCCGCTCCGGCTTCCCGAAGATCCCCCGCCGGGTCTCCGGCTATTCCAACCTGGACGGCCTGCTGCCGGAGGAGGGCTTCCACGTCGGCAAGGCGCTGGTGGGAACGGAGGCGACCTGCGTCATCGTGCTGGGCGCCTGCGTGAAGCTGATCCCGAGCCGCAGCAAGCGGGTGCTGGCGATCCTCGGCTTCGACGACGTCTTCGCCGCCGCCGACGCCGTGCTCGAGGTGCTGGGCTACGAGCCCATCGGCCTGGAGGGCCTCGACGAGAAGCTGATCGACTTCATGCGGACCAAGGAACTCCACCAGGAGGACCTGTCGGTGCTGCCCGAAGGGCGAGGCTGGCTTCTCGCCGAGTTCGGGCACCAGGACGACATCGAGGCGGCGGCCCGCCAGGCCGAGAAGCTGGCGACCGCCTTCCGCGAGCGCGGCCACGGCGTCAACGTGGTGGAGGACAAGGCCAGGCAGCAGAAGGTCTGGGAGGTGCGGGAGGCCGCCCTGGCGGCGACCGCCCACGTGCCCGGCATGCCGGAGACCTGGCCGGGCTGGGAGGACAGTGCCGTCCGCCGGGAGAACCTCGGCGACTACCTCCGTGACTTCCGCGCCCTGCTGCAGAAGCACGGCTATGACGCCTCCTTCTACGGCCACTTCGGCGACGGCCTGCTGCACTGCCGGATCGACTTCGACCTGCACAGCGAGGACGGTCTGGCCAACTGGCAGCGCTTTCTCGACGAGGCGGCCGACCTCGTCGTCAGCTACGGCGGGTCGCTGTCGGGCGAGCATGGGGACGGGCAGGCCCGCGCCGCTCTGCTGGAGAAGATGTACGGCCCGGGCCTGATGGGGGCCTTTCGCGACTTCAAGGCGATCTGGGACCCCGACGGTCGCATGAACCCCGGCAAGGTGGTCGATCCCTTCCCGCCCACGTCGAACCTCCGGGTCGGCCCCGGCTACCAGCCGAAGCCGGTCGACCCGGTCTTCGCCTATCCCGAGGACGACGGCGACTTCGCCAGGGCGACGCGGCGTTGCGTCGGCGTGGGCGCCTGCCGGCGCATCCACAGTGACGGCGGTGTCATGTGCCCCAGCTACATGGCCACCCGCGACGAGCGGCACAGCACGCGGGGGCGATCCCGCCTGCTCTTCGAGATGCTGCGCGACGAGCCCATCGGCGACGGCTTCCGCAGCGAGGCGGTCGAAGAGGCCCTGGATCTCTGCCTCGCCTGCAAGGGGTGCAAGAGCGACTGCCCCGTGCACGTCGACATGGCGACCTATAAGGCGGAGTTCCGCTCCCACCACTACGCCCGCAGGCTGCGGCCGCGGTCGGCCTATTCCATGGGCCTGATCCGCGACTGGTCGCGGCTCGCGAGCGTGGCTCCGGGCGTGGCGAACTTCTTTGCCCGCACGCCGCCCTTTTCGGGGCTGGGGAAGTGGATCGCCGGCATCGCCCCGCAGCGGAGCCTGCCGGCCTTCTCGAATCCGAGCTTCCGCAGCCGGTTCGCCAAGGCGAGCCACCCGAAGGCTGGGCGGCGGGTGGTTCTCTGGCCCGACACCTTCAACAACTATTTCCGTGCCGAGACCGCCGAGGCCGCGACCGCCGTGCTGGAGCATCTCGGCTTCCATGTGGTGCTGCCGGCCAAGCCTCTCTGCTGCGGCCGGCCGCTCTACGACTGGGGGTTCCTCGATCGGGCGAAGGTCCTGTGGGGCGAGACCCTCGACTGCTTGGAGGGAGAGATCGGGGCGGGAACCCCGGTGGCCGGGCTGGAGCCGGCCTGCGTCTCGGCCTTCCGGGACGAGCTGCCGAATCTCCTGCCGGAGGATGCGCGGGCCAAGCGGCTGGCTTCCCAGACCCTCTTCTTCAGCGAATTCCTTCAGAAGCATGCGCCCGACGCGCCGCTGCCGGAGGTCGCCGGAAAGGCGCTGGTGCAGCTCCACTGCCATCATCATGCGGTGCTCGACTCGCAGGCCGAGCACGGCCTGCTGGACCGCACCGGCCTCGACTACGACGTGCTCGCCTCCGGCTGCTGCGGCATGGCTGGCTCCTTCGGGTTCGAGAAGGCCAAGTACGACGTGTCGATGACGGCCGGCGAGCGAGTGCTGCTGCCGCGCATCCGGGCCGCGGCCGCCGACACGGTCGTCCTGGCGGACGGTTTCAGCTGCCGCGAACAGGTGGAGCAGTCGACAGGCCGGCGCACTCTGCATGTGGCGGAGCTGCTGGCGAGGTCACTGAGGGGGTAGGCGGCGGGAGCGCGCTCCTCTCCGGGATACATCTGACGCAGGGGCCGCGGCGGCCCCTGCGCTGGTGTGCTGCTAAGACCGGCGGCGGCGCCGCAGGCTGCTCGCCAAAGCCGCGCCGGCGAGGGCGAAGACCAGCCCCCCGGCGGCCGCCGCCATCAGGCGGGCGTCGGGCCCCTCCACCAGCCAGGCGCTGTTCTCCGCCTCGCGGGAGAAGGCGCCGCGCGTGGCGTGGCCGCCGTGTACCGGCTCCATCAGGTTGTCCTGCCGGTCCGGCCCGGTGAGCTGCCTGCGCTGCTGGCCCTTGAAGGCGGTGGTGGCCATCATCCGGTCCATCACCCCTGGCAGCAGCATGTTGCCCAGGATGGTCATGATCGTCATCCGGCCGAGCCAGTACTCCCGCGCCGGCCGGCGGGAAGCCTCGAAGAGGGCGTCGGCCGCGACTTCCGGCTGTACCACGGGCGCGAGGGGGCGCGGCTGGTGGCGCATGTGGCTGCGCGCCCAGTCGAACTGGGGCGTGTTGACCGCCGGCAGCTCGACGATGGTCATCCGCACGCCGCTCTTCTCGTGATCCAGCTCGGCCCGCAGGGAGGAGGTGAAGCCGCGGATGGCGTGTTTGGCCGAGCAGTAGGCGGCTTGCAGGGGGATGCCACGGTAGGCCAGGGCCGAGCCGGTCTGCACGATCACGCCGCTGTCGCGAGGACGCATGTGCTTCAGGGCCGCCATGGTGCCGTGCACATAGCCCAGGAAGGTGACCTCGATCACCCGGCGGAACTCCTCCGGCGTCATCCGCACCACCGGCGAGAAGACCGTGACCATCGCGACGTTGACCCACACCTCGATCGGCCCCAGTTCGCGCTCGACCCGCTCGGCGGCGGCGAAGACCGCATCGGCGTCGGCCATGTCCACTGGCAGGCAGAGGGCGCTACCGCCGAGGGCCTCCACCTCGCTCCTGACGTCCTCCAGCGCGCTTGCGTCGCGCGCGAGAAGCCCGATGGCGCAGCCCGCCTCTGCGAAACGGTGGGCGGTGGCCCGCCCCACACCCGCGGCTGCACCGGTAACCACCACGACCGGCTGACGAGACATTCTGATCTCCCTTTGCTCCACCCCCCTCCGGCGGGTTCAACGGGAGGCGGAGAAGGGCGGTTCCCTGTTCGCGCGCCGGCGCGGCGAATCACTGCAGGGGCCGGTCCCAGCGCGGGGCGAAGGCGGGGGAGACCAGCCGGCGGTCCTTGGGCAGCTTCGCGATGGCTGCGCGATCCTCTTCGTCGAGCGTCACCGCCAGGGCGTCGAGATTGGCCTGCTGGCTTTCCTGCCGGGTGGCCTTGGGGATCGCCGCCACCCCCTCCTGCCCCAGCAGCCAGGCCACCGCCGCCTGCAGCGGGCTGACCCCATGCTTCCGCCCGATGGCCTGGAGCGCCGGATCGTCGGCGACGCTGCCCTGGGCGACGGGCGAGTAGGCGACGAGCGGAATCCCGCGGGAGCGCAGATAGGAGAGCACCGGGCTCTGATCGAGGTAGACGTGATACTCGACCTGGTTGCAGGCGATCGGGGCGCCGATCTGCTCCACAGCCTGCTTCAGCAGCGGCACGGTGAAGTTGGAGACGCCGAGGGCTCTGATGCGGCCCGCTTCGCGCAGCTGCTGGAGAGTGTCGAGGACGGCCGGCAGGTCCATGTCGGGGGCGGGCCAGTGGACCAGGTAGAGGTCGACGTGATCGAGTTTCAGGCGCGCGAGGCTGTCGTCCAGAGCGCGGCGGATGGCGTCCGGCCGCAGATGGTCGTGCCACACCTTCGTGGTGACGTGCAGGTCGTCGCGTGCGACGCGGGAAGCCGCGATCGCCGCGCCGACCGCCTCCTCATTGCCGTAGGCTTCAGCCGTGTCGATGTGTCGGTAACCGAGGGCGAGGGCGCTCTCCACCGCCGCCTGCCCGTCCTTTCCCTGCAGACGGAAGGTGCCCAGCCCGAGGCGGGGCAGGCGAATTCCCTGGGTTTCGAGGCTATCCATCGATCTCTCCTGTCTCGCTGTGCCCGGCTCACCTGGGAGCGCCGGCCGGCCGGTCAACACCGGAAAGCGCCCGTGGTGTTGCAGAGGGTCGGTGGACGGGTTGAGATGACCGCCTTCATGGGAGGAGGAGAGAAGGCGATGGACGGACGTCTGGCGGGCAGGGTGGCTCTGGTGGTCGGCGCCGGGTCGAGCGGCCCCGGCTGGGGCAACGGCAAGGCCGCGGCAGTCCTCTTCGCCAGGGAGGGCGCGGCCGTCGCCTGCGTCGACCTGCGCGAGGAGGCGGCCGAGGAGACGGCGGAGATCATCGCGGAGGAGGGGGGCACTGCCCTCGCCATCGCCGCCGACGTCTCCGACGGCCGCCAGGTCGCCGACTGCGTGGCGGCCACATTGGAGGCCTTCGGCCGGATCGACGTGCTGCACAACAACGTCGGCATCCTGGCGCTCGGTGGCCCCGCGGAGCTCGACGAGGCCGAGTGGCGCCGCTGCCTCGACGTCAACCTCACCTCCATGTTCCTGACCTGCAAGCATGTCCTGCCGGTGATGGAGCGGCAGTTCGAGGCCGGGGGCCGAGGCGGGGTGATCGTCAACATCGCCTCGATCGCCGGCATCCGCGACACGGGCGTGCCCTACGTCGCCTATTCGACGACGAAGGGTGCGGTGATCCCCTTCACCCGCTCCGTCGCCCTGCAGTACGCCAGGAAGGGCATCCGGGCGAACTGCATCCTGCCCGGCCTGATGAACACGCCAATGATCGTCGAGCCGCTGAAGGGCGCCTACGCGGGCGGCGACGTCGAGCGGATGATCGCCCTGCGCGACGCCCAGTGCCCGACCGGAAAGATGGGCGATGCCTGGGACGTCGCCCATGCCGCCCTCTTCCTGGCCTCTGACGAGGCCCGCTACATCACCGCCACCGAACTGGTGGTGGACGGCGGCATCACCGCGAAGTTCAGCTGAGCCTAGGGAGGTGTGGGCTGCCGCCGCTCCTCGAAGCGGCGCAGCAACTTGAACGTCGGCGCCGCCGACACGATCACCAGGAAGATCCGCAGGATGTGGTGGATCGCCACGAAGGCGGCGTCGCGGCCGAGCGCCAGGGCGATCAGGCTCATCTCGGTCAGGCCGCCGGGCGCGAAGGCCAGGACCAGTTCTTCCTCCGGAAAGCCCTGCCAGAAATGGAGGAGCGTCGCGAAGGCGAGGCTGCTGGTCACCATGATGGCGGTGACGCCGACCGACTGGAGGATGGTGCGCCAGATGAAGCGCAGCTTCGTCCCGGCGAAACGGGCGCCGAGGGCCGTGCCGACTGCGACCTGGGCCATCGCCACCAGTTCGACCGGCGGCGCGGCGCGGCTCAAGCCCGCGAGATGGACGGCGGCGCTGACGGCCATCGGCCCGATGATGCTGGCGGCCGGGATGCGCAGGCTGCGCGCGCCGAGATAGCCGGTGACGGCGCAGACCGTCAGAACGGCGAGATCCTCCAGCGAAGCCGCCGCCAGCAGCGGACCGCCCGCCGGCCGGCTGCCGGGCTGGTAGCCGAGCAGCCAGGAGAAGGCGAAGGGCAGCGTCAGCACGACGATCAGGATGCGGGTCGTGTGGGTGAGGGAGATCCGGCGGGAATCGCCCCCCATGGCGCTGCCCACCAGCACCATCTCCTGCAGGCCGCCCGGGGTGGCGGAGAAGTAGGCGGTGATCCTGTCATAGCCGCAGTGCCGGCGGAAATAGACATAGCCCAGCGCCGTGGAGACGACGATGAAGGGCACCAGCATCGACAGACTGATCAGCCACTGCCCCGCCTGTCCCAGGATCTCCGGCGCGAACCGGCTGCCGAGCAGGACCCCGAGGATGGCCGTCATGGCGGTGCGCAGGGGGGTGGCCATGGCGACCGGCAGGCCGGCGATCGCCGCGGCGGTAGTCGCCAGCAGGGCCCCGATCATCCAGGGGAGGGGGAGCCCGACGAGCTTCCCGAGCCATCCGCCAAGGCCGCCCAGCGCCAGTGCCAGGACGATCGAACCGATCCAGCGCGCGCGGCTTCGGGAGTAGGGCGGCGTCGTCTCCGGCGCGCCGCCTGGCTTCATGATCTCCGCCTCACAGGGGCAGGCCGTGCGCCCGGAGATCGTGCGCCAGGACGTCGGGGGAGGTGAAGAGGACGGCGTTCATGCCGACGGACCGGGCCCCTTCGACGTTCGCCGGGACGTCGTCGATGAAGAGGCAGCCTGCGGCCGGCAGGCCATGGCGGTCCAGCAGCAGTCGGTAGATCTCAGGCTGCGGCTTCAGCAGTTTTTCGCGGCCGGAGACGATCACGTCGCGGAAACGGTCGAGGAAGGCGAAGCGGTCGAGCGCGTGCCCCCAGGTGTCGGCCGACCAGTTGGTGATGGCATAGAGCGGGACGCCCGCGGCGTGGAGCTTGTCCAGCAGCGCCACGGTGCCGTCGATGGCGCCGGCGAGCATCTCCGGCCAGCGGCCGCCGTAGGCGCGGATCTCCGCCTCGAAAGCGGGATGTTCCGCACAGAGGCTCTCCGTCGCCTCGTGGAGCGGCCTGCCGCCGTCCATCGCGCGGTGCCATTCCGGATGGCATACCTCGGAGAGGAAGCGTTCCATCGCCGCCTCGTCGTCGAAGATCTTGCGATAGAGGTAGCGGGGATCCCAGTCGACCAGGACGCCGCCGAGGTCGAAGACCACGGTTTCGATCTGTGCGGTGGCCATGGCGTCAGGCGGCGGCTCGCTCGGTCAATCGATCGAGGAACCGCTCGCAGAGGGCCAACTGGTCGGCGCTCACGAACTCGTCCGGCTTGTGCGCCTGGGCGATGGAGCCGGGACCACAGACGACGGCGGGAATGCCGGCTTCCGCCATAAGCCCGGCCTCGGTGCCGAAGGCGACCTTGCCGTGGCCGTTGGCCCCGACCAGGCCCTTCGCCAGGGTGACCACCTCTGCGCCCGGCGCCATGTCCAGGGCGGCGAAGGCGGAGAGCGGCTCGAACTGGATGTCGGCCTCGGGGGAGATCCGGCGCATGATTTGGCGCAGTTCCTCGGCCCGTCGCTCCAGGATGTCGAGCAGCGGCTCCGGGTCGTCGCCCGGCAGGTTGCGGATCTCGAAATCGAAACTGCAGTCGGCTGGCACGATGTTGAGGGCCGTCCCGCCGCTGACGACCCCCGTGTGCACGGTGCTGAAGGGCACGTCGAAGTCGTGATCGAAGGGTCCTTGCTCGACCTTTTCCGCGGCCAGCCGGTCGAGCAGCACGATGAGGTGCGCCGCGTACTGCACCGCGTTGACGCCCTGCGGCGCCAGCGAGGAGTGGCAGGCGTGACCGTGGACGTGGCAGCGCCGGCTGGTCTTGCCCTTGTGCGCCGTGATCACCCGCATCTCCGTGGGCTCGCCGACGATCGCCAGACGCGGCCGCACCGCCCGGTGCTTCAGTTCCCCCAGCAGTCGGCGCACGCCCAGGCAGCCGACCTCCTCGTCGTAGGTGAAGCACAGATGGAGCGGGGTGTTCAGGGTCGTGTTCATCCACCGCGGCACGAAGCCGAGGACGGCGGCGATGAAGCCCTTCATGTCGCAGGTGCCGCGGCCGTAGTAGCGACCGTCGCTGCAGTGCAGCCGGAAAGGGTCGCTGCTCCAGGTCTGGCCGTCGACCGGGACCACGTCGGTGTGGCCGAGTAGGGCGATGCCCGCGCGGTCCTGCGGGCCGAGGGTGGCGTAGAGATTGGCCTTGGTCCCGCTGTCGTCGTAGACCAGCTCGCACGGCACGCCGTGTTCCGCGAGGTACAGCCGGATGATCTCGATCAGCCCGAGGTTCGAGTTGCGGCTGGTCGAATCGAAGGAGACGAGCCGGTCGAGCAGTTCGAGTGTGGGCGTGGTGGCCAGCATGCCCGACCTCACTTCATCCGTTACGCAGGTGCAACAAGGCTAATAGCATCCTGTCATGCACGCGTCATCGGTGATCCCGTGACGGCGGGACGCCAGGGGAGAACGAGGGTGGGAGAGAACAGGGCCTCGATCGACGAGTTGACCGTCCGGCCGATGGCGCCGGCGGATCGTCCCTGGATGGTCCGCGCCCTGGTGGGGCTGCAGGAGTGGGAGCGGCAGTACTTCGACGGCCTGCTCGCCGGCACCGCCTGGGTGGAGCCCTATCTCGACGACCTCGTCCGTCGTGCTGCGTCGGCGAACGGCGAGGTGTCGCTGGCCTGCCTCGGGGGCGCCCCGGTCGGGTTTGCGGCCTGGCGGGTGGAGGAGGACGGAAGCCTCGAGGAGACGCCCGACTCCCGGCGCTACGGCTATGTCTCCGATCTCTTCGTCGAAGAACGTTGGCGGGGCCGACGGCTCGCCGCGCGCCTGATCGGCCATGCGGAGGAGAGGTTGCGGGAGAGCGGCGTCACGCGCCTGCGGATCGCCGTTCTCGCCGGCAACGTCTCGGCCATCCGCGCCTACGAGGCGGCCGGCTTCCGTCCCTACCTCATGCGGCTGGAGAAGATGGTCGGCGGCTCTTCCTGAAGCCCCCGGGGCCAGTCCATGTCCCAGGGCCACTCCATGTCACGGAACCCGCGGCCGCGCGCCCGGGTTCCTCTGGCCGTTCCCGAGCGAGGGGAACGGCTGGAAAGGGAAGCTTCTTCATGGCTGTTTCGACGCAGACGACCAGCGAGCGCGAGACCGCGAGCCTGATCGCCTCTGACAAGGTGGAGGACACCAGCGTCCGCAACCTCGACGGCGAGTACCTCGGCTCGATCAAAAGGGTGATGATCGACAAGGTGAGCGGGCAGGTCCGCTACGCCGTCATGTCCTTCGGCGGCTTCCTCGGCATCGGCGAGCAGTACCATCCGTTGCCCTGGAACACCCTCAAGTACGACACCACGCAGGACGCCTACGTCGTCCAGCTCGACCGCCGGCAGCTGGAAGGGGCGCCGACCATCGCCGAGGACGAGCGGGTGGACTGGGCGGACGAGGAGTGGAACCGCCGCGTGCACGAGCACTACAACGTTCCGCCCTACTGGGTGTGAGTTCCGGTGGGCGGCGGCCGCCGCGGTACGGTCGCCGCCGCCTCCGGGCGCGCGCCAGTTGAAGAAGCCGGCCGGGCGCGATACTCCCCTCTGACAGCAGTGTGGGAGGATGTCATGCAGGGTCTGTTGGAGGGCTACCGGCAATTTCGCGACCAGAACTGGCCGAGCTATCGCAGGCTCTTCGAGAACCTCGCCGACTTCGGCCAGTCCCCGCGTGCCCTGGTCATCGGCTGCTCGGACTCCCGGGTCGACCCGCAGATGATCTTCGGCGCCAAGCCCGGCGAGATCTTCGTGATCCGCAACGTCGCCAACCTGGTGCCGCCCTATGCCCCGGATGCCAACTACCACGGCACTTCCGCCGCAATCGAGTTTGCCGTGCGCGTGCTGAAGGTGCCGCTCATCGTGGTCATGGGCCATGGTGGCTGCGGCGGCGTGAGGGCGCTGCTGGACGGCCTGCCGAACCTGGACAGCGAGTTCCTGTCGACCTGGGTGTCGATCGCCCGCGACGCCGGCAAGGAGGTGCAGGATCTCCATCTCGACGGCGAGGAGCGCCAGCGGGCGGGCGAGGAGGCCTGCATCCGGCTGTCGCTCGACCGGCTGCGCAGCTTCCCCTGGGTCGCCGAGGCCGTCGAGGCCGGCACGCTGGAGCTGCACGGCAGCCACTTCGACGTCCGCACCGGCATGCTCTACGTCCTCGGCGAGGACGGCACCTTCGCACCTGTGAGCTAAGGCCCCTGCGGAGCCACCCCCTTGGAGGCCGATGACCCGCGGAAGCTGCGGGCGTTGAGGGCGCTGGTGGCCGCCGACGACCGGGCGGCCGCCGCCGAGGGGCCCGACGCCCCGCCGTCGATCTGCGCCTTCGTGACCCGGCGCACCGAGCGGGTGGGAGAGCTGCGGCTGGACCGCCCGGCCCTGGTGATCGTGGTGGAAGGCGCCAAGGAGGTGGTCCGCGCGGGCCGGGCGGCGTGGCTTCGTTCAGGCGATGCCCTGGCACTGCCTGTCGGCTGGCGGGGCACGGTGGTCAATGAGCCCGATCCGACCTCCGGTGCCTATCGCGCTCTTTTCGTCGGATTCCCCGCTGATCTGGTTCTGCGCGCCCACCGCGCTCATCCCGCCTGGTCCGCCGGCGCGGCAGGGCGCACGACAGGTTCGCGGACGACGACTCTCTCGCCGGCGCTGCTCGACGGCGTGCTGCACCTGGCGGAAGGGCTGACGCCGCCGGGTCTGCCACGCCACCTGGTCGAGCACCGGGCGATGGAGGTGCTTCTGGTGCTGGTCGACCAGGGGGCTCTTCCGCTGGCACCGCCGCCGGCCTCGGCCTCGGTCAGCGACGCTGTCCGGGCGCTGCTCAGGTGGCGTCCCGACCACCCCTGGACCGCCGACCGGATCGGCCGGCAGATCGGTCTATCCAACGCCACCGTCCGGCGGCGTCTCGAACGTGAAGGAACCAGCCTTCGCGTACTCGTCCAGGCCGAGCGGATGGCCTACGCCCATGCGCTCCTGACGGAGGAGGGGCTCAGCGTCGGGGAGGCGGCGCAGGCCGCCGGCTATGCCTCGCGCGGCCATTTCGCCCAGCAGTTCCGGCGGACCTTCGGGCGTCCACCCTCGGCACCGGCGGAGCTCCAGGAGCCGCATTTCGAGCGGATCGGGCCCACCATCAAGCGGTACGGGAGCATGCCGGGAGGGCAGGAGCGCTAGGCTTCCTCCAGGTCTTGGACAGGAGGAAGACATGGCAGATCAGAAGGCAACCGCCGGAGCGGTGCTGTTCGCGGTGGCGGCGCTGGCGGCTGCGAGCCCTTGCGCAGCGGCGGATTTCACCCTCACGAGCCCGACGATCCGGTCCGACGCGGCGCTGCCGCAGAAGCACCTGCTCGACGGCTTCGGCTGCACCGGGGACAACCTCTCGCCCGCGCTCTCCTGGGCCGCTCCGCCGGCCGGGACCAGGAGCTACGCCCTTTCCCTCTACGACTCCGACGCGCCGACGGGCAGCGGCTGGTGGCATTGGGTCGTGTTCGATCTCCCCGCCACCGCGACCGGACTGCCGGAGGGTGCCGGTTCGTCGGCGACCGGCGGCCTCCCGGCCGGAGCCGTCCAGAGCCGCACGGACTTCGGCAGTCCGGGCTACGGCGGCCCCTGTCCGCCCGAGGGCGACCGGCCCCACCGCTACGTGTTCACCCTCACCGCTCTGGCCGTCGACAGCCTGCCCTTGGACCAGCAGGCCTCGGGGGCGATGGTGGGCTTCTTCGTCCGGCAGAACGCCATCGCCTCGACCAGCCTGACCGTCGTCTTCGGCCGCTAGGACGCGGGCTGGACCGTCCCTTCGCTCGGCGCCGCACCCCGTCGCCGGCCGAAGAGCCAGCGGACGGCAACGTAGAAGATCGGCGTGAAGATCAGCCCGAAAGCGGTGACGCCGAGCATGCCGGCGAAGACCGCCGTCCCCAGGGACCGGCGCATTTCCGCGCCGGCACCCTCGGCGATCACCAGCGGCACGACGCCGAGGATGAAGGCGAAGGAGGTCATGAGGATCGGCCGGAGCCGGACCAGGGCCGCCTGCACCGCGGCCTCGACGGGGCTCATGCCGTCCCGTTCCGCCTGACGGGCGAATTCCACGATCAGGATGGCGTTCTTCGCCGAGAGGCCCACGAGTACGACGAAGCCGACCTGGGCCAGGACGTCGACCGCCATGCCGCGGGCGAGCAGGCCGGACACCGCGGCCAGCAGACACATGGGGACGATCAGCACCACCGAGAGCGGCAGGGTCCAGCTCTCGTACTGGGCGGCCAGCAGCAGGAAGACGAACACGACGGACGCGACGAACACCAGCAGCCCCGTGTTGCCGGCCAGCTTCTCCTGGTAGGCGAGCTCGGTCCATTCGAAGCCGAAGCCGTCGGGCAGGCTGTCGGCCGCCAGCGCCTCCATGGCGGCCAGGGCCGCGCCGGTGGAGACGCCGGGTGGCGCGTTGCCCTGCACCTCGGCCGCCGGATAGAGGTTGTAGCGGGCGACCCGGTAGGGGCCGGTCCGGTCCTCGAAGCGGGCGACCGATCCCAGCGGGACCATGTCGCCGAGGGCGTTGCGGGTCTTCAGGTTGGCGATGTCCCGGATGTCCTGGCGGAAGGGGCCGTCGGCCTGGGCGACGACCCGGTAGGTGCGGCCGAGATAGTTGAATTCGTTGACGAAGCGGGAGCCGAGGTAGACCTCCAGCGCCTCGAAGACGAGCCCTGGCGTCACCTGCAGCTTTTCGGCGCGGACCCGATCGATGTCGGCGTAGGCCTTGGGTGTGCGGGTGTTGAACAACGTATAGCCGCCGGTGACCTCGGCGCTCTGGTTGGCCTCCGCCACCATCGCCTGGGTCGCGGCATCGAGCGCCTGCATTCCCCGGCCGCGCCGGTCCTGCACCATCATCTTGAACCCGCCGGAGTTGCCTATCCCGCGGACGGGCGGCGGCGGGATGGTGATGATGAAGGCCTCCTGGATCGCACTGAGCCTCTGGTTGAGGGTCCCGAGCAGGGCCTCCAGGCTCTGGCCCTGTGCGGCCCTCTCCCCGAAGGGCGCCAGCACCGAGAAGATCGCCCCGGCATTGGAGGCGTTGGTGAAGGTGCCGCCGTCGAAGCCCGCGAAGGAGACGGCGTGGGCGATGCCCGGCGTGTCCAGGATCGTCTCCACCGCTTCCTTCACCACCGCGTCGGTGCGGGCAAGCGAAGAGCCGGGGGGAAGCTGCAGGACGGTGATCAGGTAGCCCTGGTCCTGGGTGGGGATGAAGGCGGTGGGCGCACGGTCGAACTGCCAGACCGTAAGGCCGATCAGTCCCAGGTAGGCCACCAGTACCAGGGCCGCGACCCGCAGCAGCCGCCGGGTCAGGCCGGCGTAGCCCCGCGCCAGCGCATCGAAGCCGCGGTTGAAGCCCGCGAAGAAGCCGTGCACCAGCCGAACCGGCAGGCTGTGCCGCCGCTCGCCGCGGTCGTGCGCCCGCAGCAGGATGGCGCCGAGCGCCGGGCTCAGCGTGAGCGAGACCAGACAGGAGATGGCCGTGGCGGTGGCGATGGTGACGGCGAACTGCCGGAAGAACTCGCCCTGGATACCGGCGATGAAGGCCGCCGGGATGAAGACGGCGGACAGCACCAGGGCGATGGCGACCAGTGCACCCCCCACCTCGTCCATGGTCCGGTGGGCGGCGTCCCGGGGCGACAGCCCGTCGCGCAGATGGCGCTCGATGTTCTCCACCACGACGATGGCGTCGTCGACCACGATGCCGATGGCCAGAACCAGGCCGAACAGGGAGAGGGTGTTGAGCGAGAAGCCCAGGGCCGCCAGGACGATGAAGGTGCCGATCAGGGAGACCGGGATGGCGACGATGGGGATGATCGACGCCCGCCAGGTCTGCAGGAAGAGGATGACCACGATCACGACGAGCGCTATCGCCTCGAAGATCGTCTTGATCACCTCGTCGACCGACTCGGCGATGAACTCCGTCGGATTGTAGACGATGTCGTAGGTGATGCCCGGCGGGAAGCTGCGGGCGAGCCGACGCATCGTCGCCTGGATCTCTTCGGCGGTGGCCAGGGCGTTGGAGCCCGGGCGCTGAAAGATCAGCAGGGGCACCGCCTGCTCGTGGTCCAGGTAGCCGTTGGCGCTGTAGTCCTGGGCGGCCAGCTCCACCCGCGCCACGTCCCTGAGCCGGGTCACCGAACCGTCCGGATCGGTCTTCACGATGATCCGGGCGAAGTCGCGCGGATCGGCGAGCCGCCCCTGGGTCTCCACGGCGAGTTGGAAGGCGCCCTGTTGCGGGACCGGTGGCTGGTCCAGGATGCCGGAGGCGACCTGGACGTTCTGCGAGCGGATCGCCGCTACCACATCGCCGGCCGTCATTCCGCGCGCCGCGACCCGCGCGGGATCCAGCCAGACCCGCATGGAGTAGTCGCGGGCACCGAACACCTGCACGTCACCGACGCCATCGAGGCGCAGCAGGACGTCACGCACCTGCAGGGTCGCGTAGTTCGAGATGTAGAGCTGGTCGCGCGAGCCGTCGTCCGACAGCAGATGGATCACCATCAGCATGTCCGGCGAGTTCTTCCGCGCCGTGACGCCCAGCCGGCGCACCTCCTCGGGCAGGCGCGGCTCGGCCGCGGAGATGCGGTTCTGGACCAGCACCTGGGCGGTGTCGAGGTCGGTGCCCAGCTTGAAGGTGACGGTCAGCGACAGCCGGCCGTCACCGGTCGCCTGGGAGACCATGTACAGCATGTCGTCGACGCCGTTGATCTCCTGCTCGAGCGGCGTCGCGACCGTCTCGCTGATCACCTCGGCCGAGGCGCCCGGATAGCTCGCGCTGACCACGATGGTCGGCGGCGCCACCTCCGGGTACTGGGCGACGGGCAGGGTGAAGTAACTGAAGCCGCCGATGAGGACGATCAGGATCGAGACGACCGCGGCGAAGATCGGGCGGTCGGTGAAGAAATGGCTGAGCCTCACGACGGGTCGTCCGTCCGCTCGGGCCGCACGATCCGGCCCTGTTGCGGAGTCACCTTCATGCCCGGCCGCGCCCGCATCAGGCCGTTGATGATGATCACGTCATCGGGCGACAGCCCCCGCCGGACGATGCGCATGCCGTCGTCGCGCGGGCCCGGCCGGATCACCTTGGGCACCACCGTCCCGTCGGCCGAGACGGACAGGACGACCTTCTGGGACTGATCGGTGACGATGGCCTCGTCGGGGATGATGACGGCGAAATAGGGCTCGGAGGAGGGCAGGCGCAGCCTGCCGAAGGCGCCGGCGGCGATGAACCCCTCGGGATTGGGGAAGGTGGCACGCATGCGGATCGTGCCGGAGCTGGCGCTGATCTGGTTGTCGACGAAGTCCAGCCGGCCCGCGTGGGGCCAGTCGCGCTCGTCGCTCAGCTTGACGTAGACCGTGACCGAGCCGTCCCGGTTCGACTGCAGGCGGCCCTCGGCGATGGCGCGTTCGTAGGCGAGGAAATCCGACTCGCTGACGTCGAAGGTGAAGTGCACGGGATCGAGGGAGACGATGCTGGCGAGCACGGCGCTCGCATCGGTCGAGCCGCCGACGACCAGGTTGCCGACGTCGACCTGGTGGGCGCCGATCCGGCCGGTGACCGGCGCGGTGATGCGGGTGAACTCCAGGTCCAGCTCGGCCGCGGCCACGGCCGCCCTGGCGGACTGCACGGCGGCACTGGCTGCGCGTGCCTCCTGGACGCGTTCGTCGTAGGCGCTGACCGAGGCGAAGTCCTGCCGCCGCAGCTCGGAGGTCCGGTTCAGCTGGCGCTTGGCCAGCTCCTCCCGGGCGGCGGCCTCCTCCAGGGCGGCCTGGGCGGACTGCAGGGCGATCTCGAAGGGTCGCGGGTCGATGACGAAGAGCAGATCGCCCTTCTGCACCACCTGCCCGTCGGTGAAGTGGATTTCCGTCAGATAGCCGCTCACCCGGGCGCGAAGATCGACCGTCTCCACCGCTTCGAACTGGCCGGTGTAGTCCGTCCACTCCACGATCTTCTCGTAGAGAGGCTTGCTGACGGTCACCGGCGGCGCGCCCTGGGCGAAGGCCGGCGATGCCGCGGCCGGGCCGAAGGCGAGGGCACACGCGATCGCCGCGAGGCGCCAGGAAGGGACACTGCTGTGCTGCATCGCTGTACCTGCGACGTGATCTCGCAGTGCCATATAGGCCGGCCACTCGTGCCGATCAGGTCAATCTTCTTCTTCCGCCCGGCACGGCTGCCGGTGCCGGCGGCCTCAGGTCTTGAGCGTCTTGAGGTAGGCGCCGACGCGCGCCTTGAGGCTGCCTTCGACCAGCGAGTCCACGAGCGCCGCCATGTCCGCCGCGCGCGTATCGGGCACGCTGAGGGCGTTGAGCCGCGCCCGGGTCGCCGCGTCCCTGGCCGTCGCGCGCTCGGCCAGTTCGGCTTCCCGCCGCTCCCAGCCCTCGGCCGGCAGGATCTCGGTCACCAGCCCGATCGCCAGCGCCTCCTCGGCTGGCAGGGGGCCGTTGCGGAAGACCAGATCGCGGGCGGCGTCGCCGCCCACCCGCAGCGCCAGCCGGCGGGTGCCCAGCGCCACCCCGAAGCGCGAGCCGGGAAAGGCGAAACGGGCATCGGGTGCGGCGATCCGGTGCTGGCAGGCCGTGAAGAGGTCGGCGCCGGCGCCGAAGACGTTGCCCTGGGCGAAGGCGGCGGTTGCCGGTTCGGCATGGTGCACCGCCTGCAGCACCTGCTCGATGCGCAGCAGCCGGAGGACCAGGTCGCCGTCGCTCAGCAGGGGCAGGCTGGACAGGTCCAGGCCGGTGCAGAAGGACCGGCCGGCCCCCCGAAAGGTGAGCAGGGCACAGTCCCGCGCGCTCACGGCCTGCAGCAGGGCGGCGACGAGGCCGTCGTCGAGGGCGTTGCCGCGCTCCGGCCGGCGCAGGGTGAGGCGCAGGACCTGGCCGAGCCGTTCGCGCTGCAGCAGCTCGGTCATGGCACAGGCTCCGCCTCTTCGCGGTCGAGCAGGGCCGCGACCGCCTCGCGGTCGCCGTCCAGCGCGGGCGGAGGCCCGGACAGCGGCGGGGGGGCGCCGTCCAGCCCGAGCGTCGGCCCGACGGTGCGGATGTCGGCGCCGTTGGGCAGCGTCATGGGCAGCACCCAGTTCCGGGCGGCGACCTGCGGGTCCGCGAGCACCGCCGAATAGGAATTGATCGGGGCGCAGGGTACGCCGACCGCATTGAACCTCTCGATCCAGGTGGCGGCGGGCGCGGCGGCCAGTGCCCTCTCCATCTCGATCTTGAGCGCTGCCTGGTTCGCCGCCCGCTCGCCGATCGAGGCGAAGCGCGGATCGGCCAGCAGGTCCGGCCGGTCGATCACGCCGGTGACCGCCTGCCAGAGCCGGTCGTTGCCCGCCGCCAGGACCAGCCAGTCGTCGGCCGCCCGGAAGGCCTGGTAGGGGGCATTGCGCGGATGGGCCGAGCCGAGGGGCAGGGGGTCGCGGCCGCTGCCGAAGTACTCGCTCGTCTGCAGCGCGGCGATGCCGAGGGAGGCGCCGAGCATGGAGGCGTCGATGTGTCCGCCGGGGCCGCCGGCCCGCACCGCCAGCAGCTTGGCGACGATGGCGAAGGCGGCATAGAGGCCCGTCGCCATGTCGGACAGGGGAACGCCGCACTTCACCGGCTCGCCGCCGGCGCTGCCGGTGACGCTCATGATGCCGGAGAAGGCCTGCAGCACCACGTCGAAGCCGCCCTGCTGGGCGCGCGGCCCCTCCTGACCGAAGGCGGAGATGGAGGCGTAGACGAGGCTCGGCTTCTCGGCCAGCAGGCCGGCGGGGCCGAGGCCGAGGCGCTCCATCACGCCGGGCCGGTTGTTCTCCAGCACCACGTCGGCCGAGAGGCAGAGCCGCCGGGCCAGCCTCTGCTGGCCCTGCTCCTTGAGGTCGAGGACGAGGGATCGCTTCCCGCGGTTGAGGGAAGCGAAGTTCTCGCTGTAGCGCGAGCCGTCGGGGCTTTCGGTCAAGGGTGGCCAGGCGCGCATAGGGTCGCCGCCCGGCGGCTCGATCTTGATCACCTCCGCCCCCAGGTCGCCGAGCTGCATCGCGCAGAAGGGGCCGGCGGCGATTGTGCAGAACTCGACGACGCGCAGCCCGAGCAGCGGCTGGCGCTGCGGATCGATGGTTCTGGTCACCCCCGTCTCCTCCTTGCCCGGCCACACCACGACGACGGCCGGTTCCCGAAGCTTTGCCAGCCGGGGCCGGTCGCTCAACCCGAAAAGATCGCATGGACTGACTTCCGTCGGCGGCGGGCTATAGTCCTTCCATCCGTTCGAACCGGTGCCTGCCTTCCGTGCCATCACTCGTCAGCATCATCCTTCCCGCCTTCCGCGCCCGAGCGACGATCGCGCGGGCCGTCGAAAGCCTCCTGCGACAGAGCTGGGAAGGCTGGGAGGCGGTCATCGCCAGTGACGACGGCGTTGACTACCTCGCCCTCCTCGCCGACGCCGGGCTGCGCGACGAGCGGCTCCGGCAGGTGTCGACCGGTGCGGTCGGCAGTGGCGACGGCCCGGCCCGCACCTGCGCCCTGCAGGCGGCGCAGGGCGACTTCGTCGCCACCCTCGATGCCGACGACGCCTTCGCGCCGGACCGCCTGGAACGGCTGCTGCCTCTGGCGCGGGCCGGCGGAGCGGCCGTCGACAACACCCAGGTGATCGAAGAGCAGGGGCGGCCGTGGAAGGTGCCCTTTCCCGCGGCGACGGCCGATTTCACCATGACGGCCGGCGACATCCTCGGCCCCCGGGTGCCCTTCTTCCCGGTGGCCGACCGCCGCTTCCTGCCCGCCCGCTGGGTGGCCGTCCCCTTCTGCAGCGACGTGCTGTTCAACCTGGAGCTGCTCTCGGCCTGCCCGCGGATGACCTGCTGCGCCGCCAGCCTCTATGCGTACCACAAGACGGCCGGCTCCTTGACCAACTCGGCCGCGACAGCGGTGCGCGCCGAAGAGGGGTACCGGGCGATTCTCGACCTGCTGGAGCGGGGCGAACTGGCCCTGACGCCGCCGATCCGCGCGGCGGCCAGGGCCGAGTTCGGCGAGAACCTGCGGGTGAACGCGATCTTCGCCCGTTTCGTGCGGGAGGGGCGGGTGGCGACGCTCGAGCAGTTCCTCGACCTGACCGACAACGGCAAGGCCGCTTGGCTGAAGGACGAAGCATGACCGACCGTGCCCTGATCACCGGCGCCGCGAAGCGCCTGGGCCGCACCGTCGCGGAGGGCCTGGCGGCGGACGGCTGGGACCTCTGCCTGCACTACAACGGCTCCCGGGCGGAGGCCGAGGCGGTGGCCGACGCCTGCCGTGCACGAGGGGTGCGGGTCGTGACCCTGCAGGCCGATCTGGCGGATGCGGCGGCCGCGGCCGGGCTGGCCGCGCGGGCCACAGCCGCACTGGGGCCGCTCAACCTCCTGATCAACAACGCCTCGGTCTTCGAGCACGACACCGCAGAGACCATGACGATCGAGAGCTGGAACCTGAACCTGGATGTGAACCTGCGGGCGCCGACCCTGCTCTGCCAGGCCTTCGCAAGCCAGCTGCCGGAGGAGGCGAAGGGCAACATCATCAACTTCCTCGACCAGCGGGTCGCCCGCCCCGGCCCCTCCTACTTCTCCTACACCATCAGCAAATGCGCCCTCTGGGTCGCGACACGCATGCTGGCGATGGCACTGGCCCCGCGGATCCGGGTGAACGGGATCGGTCCCGGCCTCACCCTGCCGAGCGGCGGCCAGAGCGAGATCGAGTTCATGGAGGCGCAGGCCCGCTCCTTGCTCGGCTTCGGGGCTGCCCCCACCGACATCATGCAGGCGATCCGCTACCTCCTTGCGGCCGCGCCGGTGACCGGCCAGATCCTCTATGTCGACGCGGGCGAGCGCTTCCAGGCCAACCCGCTGGATGCCATCGAGTAGCGGTGCGGGAGCGGACCATGAGCCACGAGATCGGCAGGCGGCAGGCGACCCTGCCCTGGGACGGTGCGACCAGCCACGCCCGGGTCCTGCTGGAGGACGTCGCCCTCGACCTGAAGATCGGCGCCACCGACTGGGAGCGGCACCCCGACAAGCGCCAGCGGGTGCTGGCGACGGTCGAGTGCTTCTTCCGCCAGGGCGCCTTCACCGGCAGTACCCTGGCCGACGTCCTCGACTACGACCGCCTGTACCGCCATCTCATGGGCCTGCAGCAGCGACCGCACACCGACCTGCTGGAGACGCTGGTGGAAGACATCGTCCAGGCCTGCCTCGCCGACCCGCGGGTGGAGGCCTGCCGGGTGCTGCTGCGCAAGCCCGACATCTACTGGAACGCCGCCGCCTCGGGCGTCGAGTTCTACCGGGTGCGGGAGGGATAGCGTGGTGCGGACCGACGCCGGCGGATAAGATCGGCGCTCGCGAATCGGCCTGACGAGGGTTGCCCTTGGACGCGTCAGAGACTGCCACGACCCGCACGGAGGAGATCCGCCGAACCCTGGCGGACGACATCGTGCAGGGGCGACTCTCGCCCGGCACGGCCCTGGAAGAGATCGAACTCGCCCGCATCTTCGGCGTGTCGCGCACCCCGGTGCGCGAGGCGATCCGGCAGCTCGAGGCCGAGGGGTTCGCCCGTGCCCGGCCACGCCGCGGCGCCGTCGTGGCATCGATCGCGCCGGAACGGCTGCTGGAGATGTTCCAGGTGATGGGCGAACTCGAGGCCGTCTGCGCCCGGGAATCGGCTCTTGCCATGACCCAGGCAGAGCGACGCGGCCTGGAGGAGATTCACCGCGCCTGTGCCGCGGCGGTCCGTGGCGGTGACCTGGAGGCCTACTACGCGGCCAACGAGAGCTTCCACGACGCCCTCTACACCGGCAGCCACAACGGCTTCCTGGCCGAGACAACCCTGGGCGTCCGCCGCCGGGTCGCCCCCTTCCGCCGCGCCCAGTTCTTCTCCCTCGGGCGCCTCGCCAAATCCTACGAGGAGCACGAGCGGATCGTGCAGGCCATCCTGCGGGCGGACGGCCCCGCCGCCGAGACGGCGGCGCGCGGCCACATCATCAAGGTGGAACGGACCTATCAGGAGCTGCCGCGCAAGGCGGTGGATCAGGACCGGGTGCCCGATCAGGCCGCGGCAGCCGCCAGGTAGGGGCGCCACCCGCCGAAGGCGGTGATGTCGACAGCCTCGCCCAGGCCCGCCTGTTCGACCAGGAAGCCCTTGGGCGCCGTCCCATCGTCGAGCAGCACCGTCCCCAGCCCCAGGGGTGCTCCGATCGTCCCCAGGAAGGCGCCGACCTGCGCGCTCGGCAGCCGCCAGACCTCGACCTCGATCGCCGCGCCTCCCTCGGCCACACGGAGGAGACCGGGCCGCGGCGGCGGTGCCGTGTCGAGCGCGTACAGGCGGTAGCAGGGCCTGGTGCGGGCCTGCCGCTGGAAGGTTGCGCCGAGGGCGAGCAGGGCCCCGTTCAGGGGCAGTCCGCTCATGTGAGCGCCGACGACGACGAGGTCCACGCCCGCCGTCGCGCTCCGGCCGGGCTCCCTCAGCGGCTCCAGGGCAGGGGCGGCCTTGCCGGTGGCGCCCAGCGGCGTGCCGGCCGTCGCCTGCAGACAGCGGCCGAGGCGCGCGAGACCGGCATCCCGGCCGGCCGGCGCGATCAGCGTGACGCCCGAGGGGAAGCCGTCGTCCCGGAAACGGCCCGGCACCGCCAGGGCGCAGAGGTCGAGCAGGTTCACGAAGTTGGTGTAGCGGCCCAGTTCGCTGTTGCGGAGGACAGGCTCCGCCGTTGCCTCCGCCACCGTCGGCGGCCGGGGGTAGGTGGGGACCAGCAGGGCGTCGATCGCCGTCCACAGCGGCTCGGCCGCCCGTCGCAGCGCCGCCAGCCGATAGAAGCCGGCGAAGGCGTCGGCGGCGCCGATGGCCGCGGCGCCGCCGATGATGGCCCGGGTGGTCGGATGCAGGGCCTCTGGCTGCCGGTCGAAGAAGCCGCGGATCGCCGCCAGCCGCTCGGCGACCCACGGCCCTTCGTAAAGCAGCCGGGCGACTTCGAGCAGCGGCGCGATGTCGACCGGCAGGAATTGGCAGCCGCATGCCTCGGCGTCGGCCAGGGTCGCCGCGAAGGCTCTGGCGGCGAGATCGTCGCCCAGGAAGTCGAGCTGGCCCGGCAGCGGGACCCCCAGGCGGGCCGGCGCGCTCGCGGCTGCGAGGGTGCCGAACGGCCGGTCCTGCGAAAAGGGTTCCTCGACGTCGTAGGCGGCCATCACGGTCGCGGCGGCCCAGGCATCGTCCACCGTCAGGGCGAAGACCGACACGCAGTCGAGGCTGCGGCAGGCGGGCACGACGCCGCGTGTGGAGATGGCTCCGAGGCTCGGCTTGAGGCCGACGAGGTTGTTGAGGCCCGCCGGGACCCGGCCGGAGCCGGCCGTGTCCGTGCCGAGCGCGAAGGTGACGAGGCCGCGGGCGACCGCCACCGCCGAGCCCGAACTGGACCCGCCGGGGATGCGGGCAGGGTCGAAGGGGTTGCGCGGCGGCGGGTAAGGGGTGCGCAAGCCAACGAGCCCCGTGGCGAACTGGTCCAGGTTGGTCTTGCCGATGGGCAGGGCGCCGACGGCGATCAGCCGCTCGACGGCGAAGGCGCCGGCCGCCGGTTCGTAGGCGTAGGCCGGGCAGGCGGCGGTGGTCGGCAGGCCCGCCAGGTCGATGTTGTCCTTGATGGCGAAGGGCAGGCCCCAGAGCGGCTTCGCCACGGGGTCGAACGGTCCCAGAGCCGCGACCAGGCGGTCGAGCGCCGGGCGCGGCAGCAGGGACAGGAAGATGCCGGGATCGGCGGCGGCGGCGATGCGGCGGGCCACCTCGTCGAGCAGGGCCGCCGGGGAGAGGCCGGTGGCATAGGCGGCGTGCAGGCTGCGGATGTCGAAGGAAAGGTCCATCATGCTCTCAGGCCGCCGCGGCCTCCGGCGGCTCGGGAATGGCCGCCAGCAGGTCGCGGGTATAGGGGTGGGAGGGTGCGCGCAGCACGTCGGCGGTCCGCCCGGTCTCGACGATCTCGCCCTGGCGCATGACGATGACCCGGTCGCAGAGCAGGCGCACGACGTTGAGGTCGTGGCTCACGAAGAGATAGCTCATCCCCAGTTGCGCCTTCAGGTCGACGAGCAGGTTCAGGACGACCGCCTGAACCGAGACGTCGAGCGCCGCCGTCGGCTCGTCCAGGATCAGCAGCTTGGGCGACAGGGCGATCGCCCGGGCGATGCCGACGCGCGCTTTCTGGCCGCCGGAGAGCTGGTGTGGGAAGCGGTCCAGGAGGTGGACCGGCAGGCCGACCTGTTCGGCCAGTTCCTCGACGCGGCTGCGCAACGCCGCGCCGCCACCCATGCCGCCCAGCCGCAGGAGCGGATCGGCGATGGAGCGGAAGGCGGTGAAGCGCGGGTTGAGGCTGTCGGTCGGGTCCTGGAAGACCATCTGCAGCTCGCGCCGGCGCGGTGACGCGGCGAAGCGCCTGGCCGGCGTGAGGGCGAGATCCTCGCCGTCGAAGAGGATCTGCCCCGACGTCGGGTCGAGCAGGCGCATCACCATGGAGGAGGTGGTGGACTTGCCGCAGCCGGACTCGCCGACCAGGCCGACGCTCTCTCCGGCCGCGACCGTGAAGGAGATGCCGGCCACCGCCTTGAAGCCTCCGGGCGCAGGCTCGGCCGAACGGCGCAGCATGCGGCCCAGCCCGCCGGAGCCGTGGGCCGGATAGACCTTCATGAGATCGCGCACCTCGAGCAGGGGGGCACCGGGAGGCCGAGTGGGCGGCAGGGGGGCTGCCGGCGCTTCCTCCGGCAGGAGGTCGCGCACCTTGCTGTCGCGCCGCGGCGTCGCCCGCATCAGCCGGCGCGAGTAGGGATGCGCGGGTGCGCCGAAGAGGGCGGCCGTCGAAGCCTGCTCGACCAGACGGCCCTTCTGCATGACGCAGATGCGGTCGCAGTAGGCGGCCGCCAGGCCGAGGTCGTGGGTGATCAGGATCGTGGCCATGCGGCGCTCTCGCGCCAGCTCCACCACCAGGTCCATGACGGCCTTCTGGGTGGTGACGTCGAGGCCCGTGGTCGGCTCGTCGGCGATCAGCAGGGCGGGTCGGCAGGCGAGCGCCAGGGCGATCACCACCCGCTGACACATGCCGCCTGAGAGCTCGAAGGGGTAGGCGTGATAGCGCTCCTCGGGCCGGGCGATGCGTACCTGCCGCAGGGCTTCGATCGCCTTCTGTTTCGCGTCGGAGCGGGTGGCGAGGCCGTGTTCGCGCAGCACGTCGGCGATCTGCCGGCCGATCGGCCGGATCGGGTTGAGGGCGGCGCGCGGGTTCTGGAAGATCATCGACACCTCCCGCCCCCGCAGGCTGCGCACCGTGCCTTCGCTGGCGGCGCGGACGTCGACGCCGCCCAGCAGGATGCGGCCATCGGCGATCCGCCCGGCCCGGTCGAGCAGGCGCATGACCGCGAAGGAGGTCACCGACTTGCCCGAGCCGGACTCGCCGACGATGCCGAGCGTCTCGCCGCGGCGCAGGGTGATGTCGAGCTTCTCGACCGCCCGCACGACGCCGTTGCGGGTGCGGAACTCTACGGTGAGGTCGTCGACTTTCAGCAGGGGATGGCTGTCCATCATCGTGCCTCTCCCGCTCAGGTGCGGCGCCGGGGATCGACGAGGTCGCGCAGGCCGTCGCCGAGCAGGTTGAAGGTGAAGACCGCGAGCATCAGAGCAAGGCCGGGGAAGAGCGCCATCCACCACTCGCCGGAGACGATGTAGTTCGCACCCTCGGCCACCATGATACCCCACTCCGCCGTCGGCGGCCGGACGCCGAGGCCGATGAAGGAGAGGCCGGCGGCGTTGAGTATGGCCCAGCCCATGTTGAGGGAGACCTGCACCATCATCGGCGGCAGGGCGTTGGGGAAGAGGAAGCCGGCGAGGATGCGCCAGTCGCCGTTGCCCGCCAGCCGGGCCGCCTGGACGAAGCCGGCCTCCCGGCGGACGTTGACCTCGGTGCGGGCCATGCGGGCGTAGAAGGGCAGGTTGATGATGGCTGTCGCGTAGACGATGTTCGCGACGGTGTTGCCGGCCGCCGCGACGATGCCCATGGCCAGCACGAAGAGCGGGAAGGCCATGATGGTGTCGACCAGCCGGCCGATCAGCCGGTCGGGCCAGCCGCCGAAGTAGCCGGCGATGGAGCCGAGGGCGGAGCCGGCGACGAAGGACAGCAAGACCGCCGCCACCGAGATCATCAGGTCGAGCCGCGCGGCGACCACCACGCGGGAGAAGACGTCCCTGCCGAGCTGGTCGGTGCCGAACCAGTGGGCCGCCGACGGCGGCTGCAGGGCGTTGACCGTGTCGGTGGCGAAGGGGTCGTAGGGCACCAGGGACGGCCCGAGGACCGCCGCCAGCACCAGGAGCAGCAGAAGCAGGAAGGCCACGAGCGTGATCGGGTTGCTGGCGAGCAGGTAGCGGCCGTGCCGCAGCCACTGGGCGCCGCCGCCGCGGCGCTTGGCGGGTTCGGCGGTCATGCCGTCGGGCAGGGTCATGGCCATGAGCGGTTCACTCCATTCCCACGCGCGGATCGACCAGGGTCTGCAGCAGATCGATCGCGAGGTTGAGCAGCACGAAGAGGATCGCCATGCAGAGCACGAAGCCCTGAACCGAGGCGTAGTCGGATACCACCAGGGCCTCGATGGCGTAGGAGCCGATGCCCGGCCAGGCGAAGACCTTCTCCACCAGGACGTTGGCGCCGAGGGCGAAGGAGAAGACCATGCCGAGGGTGGTGATCACCGGCAGCAGGGCGTTGCGCAGAGCGTAGACGAACAGCACCTTGCCGGGCCGCAGGCCTGCCGCCCGGGCCGTGCGGACGAAGTCGGAGCCGAGCGCCTGCAGCATCGCCGCGCGGGTCATGCGGGCGATGGGGGCGAGGGTGAAGAGGCCGAGGGTGACGGCCGGCAGCACGAGCTGCCCCAGGGCGCCCCCCGCCGTCTCCAGGTCGCCGTCCAGCAGGGCATCGATGGTGTAGAAGCCGGTGACGTGGGGCGGCGGCAGGTAGAGGAAGTCGAGCCGGCCGAGCGGAGCCGGTGCCCAGCCCAGCAGGTAGTAGAAGACGTAGACCAGGGCGAGGCCGGTAAAGAAGGTCGGCAACGAGACCCCGGCCGTCACCACGAACCGGCAGAGGTGGTCGATCGGGCTGTCGGGCCGCGTCGCCGCCAGCACCCCCAGCGGGACGGCGATGGCGATCGACAGCAGCAGAGCGAGCAGGGTCAGTTCCAGGGAGGCGGGCAGCCGGGTCAGCAGGTCATTCACGACCGGCTGGCCGGTGGAGATCGACTGCCCCAGGTCGCCGCGGGCCAGCTGCCCCAGGTAGTCGAGGAACTGGAGCGGCAGGGACTTGTCGAGCCCCAGCGCGTGGCGAACCTGCGCGATGGAGGCTGCGTCGGCCGCCGGCCCGGCGAAGTAGGCGGCCGGGTCCCCCGGCAGCGCGCGGGTCAGGACGAAGGTGATGACGACGATCCCGGCGACCGCCGGCAGGGCCTGCAGCAGGCGGGAGCCGGCGACGCCGGCTTTCGAGGCTGCGCGCATGGGTTTCTCTCCCTCTGTGCCGGCGGTCGGGCGCGGTCAGGTCAGCTTGAGCGGGCGCACGTCGATCTGGCGGTGGAACCAGAACTCGTAGCCCTCCAGCTTCGGCACCATCGCGCTCTCCAGGGAGGGCTGATAGAGCGGGATCCGCGGCACCTCGTCGAAAGCGATGGCCAGCATCCGCTTGATCTTCGGTGCGTAGGCCGGATCGCTGACCGGCATGTAGAGGGTCTCGCCGACCAGCTTCGCGATCTCCGGGTTCTCGTAGTTGGACGCGTTGAACAGGTTGCCCTTCAGATAGGCCCAGTAGAAGTAGTAGTCGGGGGTGTTCAGCCAGCCGCCGAAGTTCTCCAGCAGCAGCGGCAGCTTCTTCTCGACCAGGGCGATGGTGCGCCAGTTGGCGCCCGGCACCTTGTCGATGGTCGCCTTGATGCCGATCCTGGCCAGCCCCTCCTGGATCAGCAGGGCCGCCGGTTCGGCCCAGTCGGCGGTGCCCAGGTCGAAGGACAGGGGCACCTCGAAGCCGTCCTTGAAGGGCGTCTGGGCCATGAGGTCCTGCGCCTTGTCGTAGTCCGTGCCGTAGGGGAAGGGCTGCGGCCAGACGATGTTGTCGGGGCTGGCCGACTTGCCGCCCCACATGGGCGCGCCGCGCCCGTAGGCCGCGGTCTGGAAGATCTCCTCGTAGGGCAGGGCGAAGGCCACCGCCTGGCGTACCCGCTTGTCCTTGAACGGCTCGAAGGCGAGGTTCGGGCAGAGCACGTGCAGGCAGTTGTCGATCGGCGTGCCGACCACCTTGATGTTCGGCTTGCTGGCCAGTTCCTTGGCGTCCTTGGCCGGGATGTCGAACGACAGGGTCAGGTCGCCGCGCTCGATCAGCGCCCGGCGCGTGGCCATCGACGGGATTTCCCGGATGATGACGCGCTTGACCGCAGGCAGCGGGCCGGCTTTCCAGTCGTCGTTGCGGCTGTAGACCAGCTGCTGGCCCGGGTCCCAGCGCTCGATCTTGAAGGCGCCGGAGCCGGCGGCGGTGCGGTGCAGGAATTCGGTCGCCCAGGGATCCTGGGCGGTTGCATGCTGCCTGGCGAGCTTCGAATTGATGATGATCGGGACTGGCACCGCCAGGTCGGGCAGCGTCAGCTTGGAGGGGCGGAGCAGGTGGAGGCGGAAGGTCTTCTCGTCGACCACCTCGAACTGCTCCGGCTTCTCCAGCGAGCCGGCCTTCATCTGCGTTGTCGGAAAGCCACCCACCGAGACGGCGCGGTCCAGCGACCACTTCACGTCCTCGGCGGTGACCGGGCTGCCGTCCCAGAAGGTGACGTCCGGCTTGATATGGAAGAGGATGGAGCTGTCGTCGGCGGCCACCTCCCAGCTCTCGGCGATCTCGCCTTTCAGGCTGTCGTAATTGTAGACGACGGCGCCGTTGGCCCCGGTTTTGGTGCCGAAGGTCAGCAGCCGATCGTAGGCGTTGACGGCGACCTGGTAGCTGGGCCGATTGGTTCCACTGCGATGAATGTCCAGGCTGTTGATGGTGGTGCCGACGACCACCGCGAGAGTGTCCCCCGCAGCGGCCCCGGCTGGCAGGATTTTGAGAAAGGACAGGGCGGCGGGCGCCAAGGCGACGGCGCTTGCGGAACGAAGGAACGAACGGCGGTCCATGGCTGGAAGTCTCCCTCTGCACTCGGGCGGTGCGTAGCGCATGCAAAGATGTATGCATGATGCGTGCCAAATCGTGAGCCGGGGAGACTACTTTGGAATCCATGCGTTATTGATATACGTTTACGATCGTTCGTCAGCGAACCGCGGAGGATTTGGGCGCCGGTTTATCTTGAATGCCTATTTTTTAGGCTATTCCTCCGCGATCGTCGCTTCCCGCGAGGTCTCTGGACCGGGAGCCGCAATTGGGCGAAAGTGTTCGTCACAGAGCTGCAACGCGCGCCGTCGGAGGTGAGCCATCCATGGTGGATCTGGTTCGGTTCGAAGATCTGGTCCGCAACAGGAAGCGCCGCACCAACCCCACCTTCTTCACCAAGATCGAGCTCAACAGCCTCCTGTCGCTCTACAGCCAGCGGGTGGCGAGCGGCGAGTGGCGCGACTACGCCATCGACCATCGCGTGGGCACCGCCTACTTTTCGGTCTTCCGCCACAGCTATGAGCGGCCGATCTACGTCTTCTACAAGCGGACGGTGGGGAGCCGTGGTCGAGAGTTCGGCCTCCTGAGCGGTCGCGAGCAGCTCGCGACGGCCTCCGGCCTGCTCGAGCTCTTCGCCCTCGTCGAACGCAAGCAGATGCTGCGGGTCGTCTCCTGACGCCACGCCCGACCCGCGGGGTCAACCGCCGAAGAAGACTCCCAGAACCAGATTGAGGCCGGCGAGCTCGCGCCGGGGCAGTTCGATGTCGGCCGGCGGGTTAAGCTGCCGGAGGACCACCCGATCGGTGTCGAGCGACACCAGTTCCTTGATCAGTGCGGCATGGTCCGCATCGGCCGCACGCTTGATCGCGAGCACGTCCTGGCCGCGCCGCACCGGGCGCTGCGGGTGGACGAGCAGCAGGTCGCCCTGCCGATAGCGCGGCACCATCGAATCGTTGACGACATACATGGCGAAGGCCCCGGGCACCCCCTGCAGGGGGCCGGGCCGCTCGATCCACTCGATCGGCTCGTAGGCTACGGTCATGCCGTCCGGCCCGGCCTGGGCGCTGGAGTAGACCGGCAGGTCGCGGCGGCCGAGGGGAGCCGCACCGACCCCGGTCGCGTCGCCCGTGGGCACAGGTGACAGCGCCGGCTCCCGGCGCCCCTCGGACAAGGCGAGCGCGTCGAGCTCCATCAGCTTGGCCAGAGCCGGCAGATAACGCGGTGCCTTCACCTCGCCGGCTTCGAGCTGTTGCAGCGCCTGCTGCGTCACCCCCAGCCGCTGGGCGAGTTGCGGCTGGGAGAGGCCGTTCTCCAGGCGCCAGCGGCGGACGAGGGTCGCGAGTGTCTCCATGCCACCACCCTACAAGGGGATAGAGGAAACAACAAGAATAGTTGTTGACGGGGGCCGTTCGCGGCGAAAGGCTCGATAGAACAAAACAGGAACTTCAGGAGTGGCTGATGCGACCCTTGCGGAACCTTTCCTTCCGGGACGGGAGCGACGAAGAGGACGACGGCTCAGCGCCGCCACCGCTGCGCCTGCTCGCGGCGCACCTCTGCCCGAAGGCGGACTGGGGCCGGATGACCGACGCGGCGATCGTCCGGGTGCTCCGCCTGCCCCCGCCGCGCGGCCGCGAGCGGCTGGAATACGCGGTGGGCCGGGCACGGGCGGAGCGGGGCGAGGCCCTGCCGGAGGACGCGCCGCTGTCGATGCGGGCGGGCTACGCCGCAGGGGTCGCAGCCCGCACCGCGAGGCGCCGGCGGGGCGGCCGGCGCCGGGGAGACCGTCCATGAGCCGGCGGCGGAAGGACAGGGCTCTCGCTCTGGATCTCCAGGAGCGGCAGGCCCCCACCGTGGCCGAGACCCTGGTTCTCGAGCGCCGGGTCGAGGGCGAAGGGTCGGTGATGCGGGTCCGGGAGACGCGCGTGCAGGTCCGCCGCCGCGTGCTCGACCAGCGGCTGTGGAACACCCTCGATCCGGAACAGCAGGCGGCCGCCGAGCGGCTCTTCGCCGGCTGGAGCCTGCACACCCGCGGGCTCGGCTGCGCCACCAGCGCCTTCACCCGCCTGCGGGTCGACGGCAATCCGGTCGACGCGGGCGGATCGGAGGTCCTGCTGAGCCTCTACGCCCGCTGGCGGGCCGCCTGCGGTGCCGAGGGGGTCGACGATGCCGCCCTCGTCGCCGTGCTCTGCGAAGGGCACAGCTGTCAGCGGCTCGACAGCCTGCGCCGGCGGCGGAAGGGAACCACGGCCCAGGAACTGCGGGTCGCCCTGGACCTCTACCGCCGGCTCTGGCGGGGGCAGGGCCGGACGGCTCAGCGTGGGCAGTAGGAGTCGGGGCCGCGGGCGGTCGAGCCATCAGGACAGACGTTGCGGCACTGGCTCGCATGGGAGCAGAGGCCGCGGGCGAGCCCCTCCAGAGCCGTATAGGCGACCTCTTCGAGGGGCTGGTCGCTGCACCCGCTGAGGCAGAGGGTCAGCAACAGGACATGCAGAGCCCGCACTGGACGCCTCCTGTTCCGGCGCACCCGCCCGCGGCGGGCGGACTGGCGGCTTCTCCTTCCTAGAGGAGTTGCCCCAGACCGGGCGACTTGGCGATGAGGACGTTGATATCCTCGTCGCCGAGGATCTGCCGGGCAAGCTTCAGCACGGCCTGGACGAGGCGCGGGATGTCCCGCTCCTCCAGACCCAGGCCGAGCAGCTGTTCGTGGGCGCCTGCGGCGCCGACGCTGCTGCCGATCATGCCGCCGAGGCCGTGGCTGCCGCCGATCAGTCCGCCGAGCACGCTCAGCCCCTCCTCGGCGCCGTCGGCCAGGCCGTGCGCGCCCGGCAGCGCCGCGAACAGGCGCTCGACCAGATCCTCCGGGCCGTGCTGGCGCAGGAGGTTCAGCACGATGCCAACCCCTTTGGCCGCGACCGGCTCGCTCGCATCGAGCCGCCGGGCTATCTGCGCGACATAGTCCTCCACCGCGGCCCGCCTCCCTGCTGTCAGCGTCTGCATCAAAGCCGAGGCGCGACCCGGCCGCAACGGGATCAGGGAAAGAGGTGCCAGATATAGGCGGCGTAGCCTGCCAGGAGCGCCGCTCCCACCGTGCGCCCGAGGGGGATCTTCAGGATGATCAGGACGAGCAGCGCAGCACTGACCGCGATCATGATCGGCAGTTCCGCCGTCCGGAACGCCGGCCCGACGGGGATCGGCGCGATCAGGCCGGTGATTCCGAGGATGCCCAGGGAGTTGAACAGGCAGCTGCCGACCACGTTGCCGACCACCACGTCCGGCTGCCGGCGCAGGGCCGCCACCGCGGAGGCGGCGAGTTCGGGCAGGGAGGTGCCGATCGCCACCAGCGTCAGGCCGATGATCGCCTCCGACAGGCCGTAGTGGCGCGCCACGGAGACCGCCCCGCGCACCAGCAGGTCGGCGCCGCCGACCAGGGCCGCGAGGCCGACGAGGGCGAAGACGAGCGAGAGCGGGAGGGAGGTGAGCGGCGCCGGCGCCTCCTCTTCCGCCGGGCTGCGGTTGGCGCGCCGGTCGAGGAGATAGCTCCAGCCGAGGTAGCCGACGAGCAGCGCGAGCAGCACCGCGCCCTCCCACCGGCCGATCGTGCCGTTGATGGCGACGATCAGCACCCCGACGGCTGAGAGGCCCATGGCTACGGTATCCCGCCGGGCGCCCCGCAGGTCGTGGCGGATCGGCGCCAGCAGAATGACGATGGACAGGATCAGCAGGATGTTGGCGATGTTGCTGCCGACGACGTTGCCGATGGCGATGTCCGGCGAGCCCCGCAGGGCTGCCTGGACCGACACCAGCAGTTCCGGCGACGAGGTGCCGAAGCCGACGATGACCAGCCCCACCAGCAGTGGCGACAGGCTCAGGCGGCAGGCCAGCGAGACGCTGCCGCGCACCAGTCCCTCGCCGCCGAAGAACAGCAGGAGCAGACCTGCTCCGATGAAGAGATAGTCCATGCCGTGGCACTCCGTCTGGTGGTGGCGGCGCGACGCGGCGCGAGAGTCAGGTGGAGGCGGGGTCGGGCTGTCTGTAGTGGAGCGGATAGTGGTCGCGCACCACCGGGCTGTCGGCGGCCCAGGAATGGCAGCTGTCGAGCAGGGCGGGGCGCTTCGCCGGGTCGGCCGCCTGCTGGCGCTTGAGGCGCACCGGATAGAGCGTCTGGTAGGCGACCGTCCCCATGGCACCGAGCATCTCGGTCATATGGGTACATCCCTCGGTGCCCCCCAGCAGGTCGCGAAGCAGGTTCCGCCAGCCTGAGACGATGCGCCGGCCGACCACCTTCCGGTAGTTCGGCACGACGCCGCCGCAGAAGGTGAACGGCGTCGAGTCGGTCACCGCGACGATGTCGTGGACCAGAAAGTCGTCATCGATCGTCAGCCGGATCGTCATGTCGTGGAGCGCCTGGCCGGGCTCCACGGTTCCGCGTTCCTTGTTCTCGAAGGGGTAGGTCTTGGTGTCGACGATCCGCCCCTCGATGTCCCAGAGGCCGTCGGCCCGCTGATACCCGCAGAACTCGTAGCGCCGGTTGTGCAGGGGCTTGCGGTCGGCGGCGGGCGGAAGAGGCATGCGCGGGGGTCCTTGGCAACGAGACACCGCCTCAAGCTAGGCAGGCCCGGCCGCCGCGACAAGCCGACGTCTCGCAGTGCGGTATCCCCGACGGATGCGCGGGGAGCCGCCTGCTCAGTGACTGACGCCGTAGCCGACGTCGAAGATCAGGGCGTCGCGATGCTGCAGATCCTCCTGCAACTCGGCCTGAACGGCGGCGAAGAGGTCGCGTACCGAGACCATGCCGACGGGCCGCGCCTCCTCGTCGGTCACCGGCAGGTGCCGGTAGCCGCGCTCCGTCATCAGCCGCAGGGCCTGCGCGGCGCTGTCGGTCGCGTGCAGCACGTCCGGCTCCGCCGTCATGACCGCGTGCAGGGGCGTTTCCGCCGGGATCCGGCCGGGATGGACGACCCGGCGAACCACGTCGCGTTCGGTGAAGATGCCGACAAGCCTCTCGTCTTCGACCAGCAGCACGGCGCCCACGCGGTTGGCGACCATCAGGCCCACCGCCTCGGCGACCGTGGCGTCGGGTGGCAGACAGGTCAGAGTCTGTCGCCCGTCGATGATCTCGGGGATGATCCTGCGCTCCATGGCTTCCTCCTCGGATGGACTGGTCATTTTTTGAGACCATTGTTCACCGCTCCGGGCTTGGAGGCAACAGTGCTACGATGGGCGGTCGGCCCCCTCGTCCCCCTCCTGCCCGGGGTCGAGCTTGCTCACCTTGATGAGCGTGAGCTGGTTGCGCTGCCGCTCCAGGATCTCGAAGCGGAAGCCGTGAAACACGAAGGTCTGGCCCTTGTCCGGGATCCGCCGCGCCTCGTGGAGCACAAGGCCGGCGACGGTCGCCGCGTCCTCGTCCGGCAGCATCCAGCCGCAACGTCGGTTGAGATCCCGTATCGTCACGCTGCCGGCGGTGACCGCCGTACCGTCGGGCAGGACTTCGAGACCCTCCACCTTGACGTCGTGCTCGTCGCTGATGTCCCCGACGATCTCCTCCAGGATGTCCTCGAGGGTCACGATGCCCATGAAGGCGCCATACTCGTCGACCACCAGGGCGAAGTGCTCCTTGCGGCTGCGGAAGGCCTGGAGCTGCGCCAGCAGGTCGGTACTGTCCGGGATGAACCACGCGGGGCTGGCGATGGAGACCAGATCGAGGTCGGCGGTCCGCCCCTCGTTGGTCTTGACGGCACGGAACAGCGCCTTGGCGTGCAGCACGCCGACGACGTTCTCGGTGCTGCCGCGGTAGAGCGGCAAGCGCGTGTAGGGGCTGTTCAGCGCCTGCTCGACCAGTTCCTCCGTCGGCTCGTCGGCATCGAGCATGACCACGTTGCTGCGGTGCACGAGGATGTCCTGCACGGTCACGTCGCCGAGGTCGAGGATCGAGCGCAGCATCTCACGCTCGTGCCGGATCTCCTCCTCGTCGCCCTGGTGAAGGTCGATGGCGCCGCGCAGTTCCTCCTCCCAGCGCTCGGCGTCCTCGGCGGACTTGTTGGCCCCGATGGCTCTCAGGACCCCGTTCACCAGCCATTCCACCACGACCGTGACGGGGCCGAAGAGGGCGACGAGCGGGCTGAGCACCGGTGCCACCGCCAGGGCCACGCGGTCGGAATGATGCAGGGCGAAGGTCTTCGGCATCACCTCGCCGAAGACCAGCACCACCGCCGTAACGACCAGGGTCGCGTAGACCACCCCGGCGTCGCCGAAGATCCGGATCATCAGGCTCGTCGTCAGGGCCGAGGCCAGGATGTTGACGAGGTTGTTGCCGAGCAGGATGCCGCCGATCATCCGCTCCTTGCGTTCCCACAGGCGGTTGACGATCCGCGCGCGCCGGTCGCCCTGCTGGGCGAGGCGGTGGAGCCGGGGCCGGGAGGCTGCCGTCAGCGAGGTCTCCGAACCCGAGAAAAAACCGGAGAGACACAGCAGCACCAGGATGACTGCCGTGATGAACCAGTCGTGAAGCGTCATCGCATCCTACGTTGCGGGGGCGAGCTTGTCGGCGCTCCGGCAGGCGATGCTCGCTTGCAGCGTCTCCGTCACGGCTTGCACAGGAGCGTCGTGGTCGACGAAGGCGCGGCCCAGGCCGCGAGCGAGGACGAGGGTCAGGCTGCCGTCCCGCGCCTTCTTGTCCCGCCGCATCCAGGCGACCAGGGAAGCGGGATCCCAGCGCCGGGCCGGCAGGTCCGCGATCGACGTGGGGAGCCCCCCCGCGGCGAGCACGGCGGCCAGCCGGATCCCATCGGCAGCCGGACAGAGCCCGAGCCGGGCCGAGAGGTCGAAGGCCAGCACCATCCCGAGGGCGACGGCCTCGCCGTGCAGCAGCGAGCCGTCATAGCCGACCTCGGCCTCCAGGGCATGACCGAAGGTATGCCCGAGATTGAGCAGCGCCCGCGGACCCGACTCCCGCTCGTCGGCCGCCACGATCCGCGCCTTCGCCCGGCAGGAGCGGGCCACCGCCTGCGCGAGGAGCGTCTGGTCTCCGTCCAGCAGCGCTTTGCCGTGGCGTTCCAGCCAGGCGAAGAAGGCCGGGTCGTCGATCGCGCCGTACTTGACCACCTCGGCATAGCCCGCACGCAACTCCCGCGGCGGCAGGCTGGCCAGCGCGGTCGTGTCGGCGATCACCAGCCGCGGCTGGTGGAAGGCGCCGATCAGATTCTTGCCCTGCGGCACGTCAATCGCGGTCTTGCCGCCGACCGAAGAGTCGACCTGGGCCAGCAGCGTGGTGGGCACCTGCACGAAGTCGACTCCGCGCAGCAGCAGAGCCGCCGTCAGGCCGACGAGATCGCCGACGACTCCGCCGCCCAGGGCCAGCAACAGACCGCGCCGGTCGATGCCTGCCTCCAGGACTGCTTCACAGAGGCGCTGCAGGTGGCCGAAGTCCTTCGTCGCCTCGCCGGGCGGCAGGACGTGCGCATGACACCGCAGTCCGGCCGCCTCGCAGGAGCGACGGACGTCTTCCAGATAGAGGCCGGCCACGGTCTCGTCGGTCACGAGATGCACTGTTCGGCGCCCGAGGCGGTCGGCGATCGTGGCGCCGGTCTGCGGCAACAGCCCGGAGCCGACCAGGATGTCGTAGCTCCGCTCGCCGAGCTCGACCCGGACGACCTCGGTCATCTCACCAGTCCCCGGGCACGAAGCGCCTCGATCACGCGGGCGACGGTGGCGTCGCCGGGCGAGTCGTCGCTTTCCACGACGAGATCTGCCTCGGCGTAGACGGGGTGTCGCTTCTCCATCAGGGTCGTGAGAATCTCCCTCGGGTCGCCGCCCGTCAACAGGGGCCTGTCGCTGCGGCGGCTGGTGCGCTTCACGAGCACGTCCAGACTCGCCCGCAGCCAGATGGAGACGGCCGTCCTGCGGATTTCCTCCCGGGTCGCCGGGTCCATGAAGGCCCCGCCGCCGGTCGCCAGCACCCGCTGACCCGGCTCGTTCAGCAGCCGCCGGATGACCTTGCGCTCGCCTTCGCGGAAAGCGGCCTCGCCATGCCGCGCGAAGATCTCCGGGATCGCGCAGCCCGCAGCCTCCTCGATCGCCTGATCGGCATCGACGAACGGCAGGCCCAGCGCGTCTGCGAGGCGGCGGCCGACGTGGGTCTTGCCCGCGCCCATCAGGCCGACGAGCACGAAGTTGCGCCCCGTCGACGACGACTCGGTCCCGTCGAGGGACGGATGCGGAGATAGATGGCTCGCCGACGTCATCTGCCCTTTTGGTGCTGGCCTGTCGAACTCTGCGGCGTTGCGTCGGTCTCTGGCGGACGATAGTAAGGGGCGCGGTCGGTTGCCGCTGCCCGGCTGAGCGCTGATCCTAGCATGCTCCCTGGCCCGGCGGGCAACCCCACGTCCCGCACCTGATCGGCGCCGTCATCAGCAGAAGAGCCGCAGCGAGTGTATCATGGGTAGATTTTCCGTCGTTCTCCTGCTCGTGCTGTTCCTGGTGGGGGCCGGGCTGGCCGCCTACCTGCTGATCGGGGACATGCCGGCGCCGAAGACGACGATCGAGAAGGTGCTCCCCGATGACCGTCTGCCGCGCTAGCCTCGCCGCGACCGTCGCCTTCGCAGCGATGGCGGCGTTGCAGAGTTCGGCCGCGGCGCAGTCGCTGCCGCGATCGGGGCCCATCATCCTCTTTCCGCAGGCGCCGAGCACACCGGCGGCGGGCGTCGCCCCCTCGGTCGCGGTCGAGAGCGTCGACGACCGCTTTCCGGAGGCGGTGGGGCCGCTGGAGCCGAGCGACGGCGGGTTCGGCCTGGACGTGTGGCGCGGTGCGGAGCGGGCGGGTCTGCTGGAACAGATCCGGGCACTGCCGCCGGCCGGGCCGGCGTCCTTCGTCCTCCGCGATCTGATGCACCGGCTGCTGCTGACGAATGCACGGCCGCCCGACGGCTCGGCCGGCAGTCCGCCGCCGTCGGAAGGGGGGCTTCTTCTCGTTCGCGGCGAGACCCTGGAGGCCGCCGGCGATCTCCAGGGCACGGCGCAGCTTCTGAGTATCGCCCCGTCGGGGGCGCTCGCGGTGGAGCCCGTCGCTCGTCTGGCTGTGGAGACCAGGCTTCTGCTGGGGCAGGACGACCGGGCCTGCGATCAAGTCTCGGCCGGTCTGGCGAACTTCCAGACCACCTTCTGGACCCGTGCGGCGATCGTGTGCGATCTGATCCGTGGCGACCGTTCGGCGGCGATGGTCGGCCTGGACCTCCAGCGCGAGCTGGATCCGACCTTCGGCCAGTCGCCCTTCTCCGGGGTCGCCGAGGCTGCCGCCGGCTTCCGTGACCTGCCCGAGCAGGTGACCCTCGATCCCCTGACGCTGCCGCTTCTGCGGCTGCTGCGGCAGCCGCCGTCGGGCCCTGCGGTCGCCGCAGCCGGCCTGCCGGAGAAAGTCGCCGTCCTCGCAGACGAAAGCCTGACCTGGTCCGGGCGCCTCGACCTCGCCGAAGAGCTCGCCCGACAGCGCGTGGTGGATGGACGTGCCCTGGCGGCGGCCTATCAGGAGGCGACCTTCGCACCCGCCGACCTGGTCGCGCCGCTGCGGGCGAACCTGCCGCCGGCGTCGCGGCGCGCTCTGCTGTTCAACAGCTTCGCGGCGAACCCCGGGGCAGGCGAGAGCCTGTCCTTGCTCGGCGAGCTCGCTGCCAGTGCCCGGGCGGAGGGGCTCGAAGTTCCGCTGGCCCAGGCGGTTGCCGGGCAGATCGACGGCTTGGCCGCACCGCCGCCGTCGATGCGTCCGGGCGCGGCCCTTGTCGCCCGTCTCCTTCTCTTGGCCGACCGCTACGAGCAGGCGAATCTCTGGATCGCAGCGGCGCTGCAGGACGGCTCCCGCGGCGGGCGCCAGGCCGCCCTTTCGATCTGGCCCCTGGCCCGGATCGCCGGCCTGGCGAACCGCTACGGCCTGACGGACCCGCTGGCCTGGGCGTCCCAGGCCAGGGCGGCGGGCCTGCAGCCGGCGGCGGTGGATCGCACGGCCGACCGCTTGACGGCGATCCTGGCTGTACTGGAGCCAGCGGGGTCGGTGGCAGGCCTCCGACCGGCGCAGCCGCCCGCCGGGCGGCTGGCGACGCTGGTGATTCAGGGGCGCCTCGGGGAGGCGCTGCTGGCGATCTTCGATTCGGCCGGCCGTGTGGCGCCTCAGGACCTGCCGACCGGCGTTCTGGCGGACAGCCTCGACGCCCTCGTGCGACTTGGGCTGCGCGATCAGGCCCAGGCGCTGGCCATGGAGGCCATGGCGCCCCTCCAGTTCTGATGGTCCAGTTCTGATGGGCCGGCCGGGACGCCCCAGGAGCCCGCGTCCGCAGATCGCCTCAGGCGACAGCCTGAGGATCGAAGCCTTTCTGGAGATGCTGGCGGCCGAGCGCGGTGCGGCGGCCAACACGCTGGACTCCTATGGACGGGACCTGACGGATGCAGCCGCCTTCCGTCGGATGGCCGAGGGCACCCTGGAGACCGCGGGCGCCGACGAACTCCGCACCTACCTCCGCAGCCTCGCCGACCTTGGCCTCAGCGCCAGGACGGCGGCCCGCCGGCTGGCCGCACTGCGGCAGTTCTTCGCCTTCCTTCAGGGGGAGGGGGTGCGCCCGGACAACCCCTGCGACCGACTGGACAGCCCGCGCCTGCCGGCGCCGCTGCCGAAGATTCTCGACGAAGCCGAGGTCGAGCGTCTGTTCGCCGCCGCCGAGGACTGGCCGGGGCCACAGGGCCAGCGCCTGCGGACCCTGCTCGAGCTGCTCTATGCCACCGGCCTGCGGGTCAGCGAACTGGTGGCGCTGCCGGTGTCCGCAGCGGCACGCGATCCGGAGGTACTGGTCGTCACCGGCAAGGGCGGCAGGGAACGCATGGTGCCGCTGGGCGATCGGGCACGGGAAAGCCTGCGGGCTTACCTGGCGGTGCGCCCCCACTTCCTGAGCGGCGGTCCGGAGCGGCCGTGGCTCTTTCCCTCTCGCGCGCGCGGCGGGCACCTGACCCGCCGCCGGGTCGGCCAGCTGCTCGACGACCTCGCGCTTGCCGCCGGGCTGGATCCCGCACGCCTGTCGCCGCACGTCCTGCGGCACGCCTTCGCCAGCCATCTGCTCGGCCACGGAGCGGATCTGCGGGCGGTGCAGGTGATGCTGGGCCACGCCGACATCTCCACCACGCAGATCTACACCCACGTCCTGGCCGAGCGGCTGCAGCGCCTCGTGCAGCAGCATCATCCCCTGGCGGTCGCGGGAGCTTTTCCGCAGCGTGGAAGGCCACGGCCCGAGAATTGAGTCGCTTCGGCCGGGTTGGTAAGGACTCCACCGGGCGTCGTGCCCCCACAGCCGTCACGGGGAGGACCTTGGAATGAGCTTCACGATCGTCGAGCAGGCGACGCCGCGTCTCAATCGCAGCGAGCTGGCGGTTCCTGGCAGCAACTACCGCTTCATCGAGAAGGCCGCCGACTCCGGCGTCGACGTGCTGTTCCTCGACCTCGAGGACGCGGTGGCGCCCGACGACAAGGCGCAGGCGCGCAAGAACATCGTCAAGGCGCTGAACGAGATCGACTTCGGCAAGAAGACCGTCTCCGTGCGGATCAATGGTCTCGACACCCACTACATGTACCGCGACGTCGTCGACCTGATCGAGCAGGGCGGCGAGCGCCTGGACCTCATCATGATCCCGAAGGTGGGGACGGCCGCCGACGTCTATGCGGTCGACATGCTGGCGACCCAGGTCGAGGACGCCGTCGGCCGCAAGAAGCGCCTGGGCTTCGAGCTCATCATCGAGACGGCGCTGGGCATGGCCAACGTCGACGCCATCGCCGGGGCCAGCAAGCGGCTGGAGTCGCTGCACTTCGGCGTCGCCGACTACGCCGCCTCCACCCGCGCCCGCACCACGGTCATCGGTGGGCCGAACCCGCTCTATGGCGTGCTGACCGACGCCGACGAGGCAGGCAGGCGCGAATACCACTGGGGCGACATGTGGCACTACGCCGTCGCCCGCATGGTCGTCGCCGCCCGCGCCAACGGCCTGCGTCCGATCGACGGCCCCTTCGGCGACATCCAGGACCCCGAAGGCTACAAGGCTCAGGCGCGCCGCTCGGCCGTGCTCGGCTGCGAGGGCAAGTGGGCGATCCACCCGAGCCAGATCGACCTCGCGAACGAGATCTTCGCCCCCTCCGAGAAGGAGGTGGAGAAGGCCAACCGGATCCTCGCCGCCATGGAGCAGGCGCAGAAGGAAGGCAAGGGCGCGGTGACCCTCGACGGCCGGCTGATCGACATCGCCTCGATCAAGCAGGCCGAGAACCTGGTCCGCAAGGCGAAGCAGATCGCCGACGCCTCGGCCTGAGCCGGAGCGGGGCGCGCGAGGACGGCCGTGGACGATCCCGGCCGCCTCGCCGCGGCGGCGATCCTGCCGGTCGGCTGGCTGCTGCCGCTGCTGCACGTCGCGCTCTCGCGCCGGGCCGGAACCTGGCGGCCGCCACCGGGCGCCGGCTGCCCGTTCGGCCCGCGCACCGGATGGCTGGTGATGGTGCTGCTGCTCGGTCCGGTGGGCTGGCTGCTGTTCCTGCGCGGGACGCGCGGGCGCCCTCGGAGAGGGTGAGCCGGCTCAGAACTTGAACAGCTTGTCGGCGGCGCCGCGGAAGTCGGTCTTGGCGGCGATGGTCCGGCGGACCCGCTCGGCCTCCTTCTCCAGCGCGTCGAGATAGTCCCGCAGTTCCTCGACGCCCATGATCTCGAGGTTGCGCGGCTGCGGCTTCGCCTGACGGGGAGCGTCGTCCGGGTCGGTCATCATCGGGGTTGGCTCCTGGTCGCTGCCAAAGGATGATGCCGCGAGACTAGATCATCGGCACACGGGAAGAAAACATGGCGCAGGCGGCAGGCACTATGACGGCGATCGAGATCGCCCAGCCGGGCGGTCCCTCGGTCCTGCGCGCGACGCACCGGCCGATCCCGGCGCCGGGGGCCGGCGAGGTGCTGGTGCGGGTGGCGGCTGCCGGCGTCAACCGCCCCGACGTTCTGCAGCGCCAGGGCGGCTACCCGCCGCCGCCGGGCGCCTCGGACATCCCGGGGCTGGAGATCGCCGGCGAGGTCGTCGCGGTCGGGGAGGGGGTGCGCTCCTTCGCCGAAGGCGACCGTGTCTGTGCGCTGGTCACGGGCGGGGGCTATGCCGAGTACTGCGTGGCGCCCGCGGCCCAGTGCCTGCCGGTGCCGGCAGGGCTGTCGGACGAAGAGGCCGCCTGCCTGCCGGAGACCTTCTTCACCGTCTGGTCCAACGTCTTCGACCGCGGCCGGCTGATGGCCGGCGAGATCTTCCTGGTCCACGGCGGCTCTTCGGGCATCGGCACCGTCGCCATCCAGCTCGCCCGGGCCTTCGGCGCCCGGGTCTTCACCACCGTCGGCAGCGCCGAGAAGGCGGCTGTCTGCGAGGCACTGGGGGCGGAGCGGGCGATCAACTACCGCAGCGAGGACTTCGTCGAGGCGGTCAAGGCCGCCGCCGGCGGCGCCGACCTGATCCTGGACATGGTCGGCGGCGACTACATCGCCCGCGACATCGCCCTGCTGAACCCCGAGGGACGCCTGGTCTTCATCGCCTTCCTGAAGGGACCTAAGGCGGAGGTGAACTTCGCGCCGGTGATGGTCAAGCGCCTGACGGTCACCGGCTCGACCCTCCGGGCCCGCGACGTCTCCTTCAAGGCGGCGATCGCCGCAGCGCTGCAGACCAAGGTCTGGCCGCTGATCGAGAGCGGACAGGTGAAGCCGGTGCTGCACACCCGCCTGCCGCTGGCCCGGGCGGCCGAGGCGCACAGCCTGATGGAGTCGAGCGCGCACATCGGCAAGATCGTGCTGCTGACCGGCGCTACCTGAACCGGTCGCCGACGAAAGCGCCTTTCTGAAGGCGGCGACGCAGCCTATATAGGTCGACGTTCGTTTCCCTTAGACCCTGGTGGCGCTGTCTTCCGGGCAGCGGAGCGACGGGCCGGCCCGCTGCCGCCCGCCGCGGATGGAGAGATCGTTATGGCAACCTACCCTTTGATGCCGAAAGCGACGGCCGTTTGGCTGGTGGAGAACACGTCCCTGTCGTTCGAGCAGATCGCCGCCTTCTGCGGCCTGCATCCCCTGGAAGTGCAGGGGATCGCCGACGGCGAGGTGGCCGGGGGGATTCAGGGTCTCGACCCGATCGCGAACAACCAGCTCACCAAGGACGAAATCGAGCGCTGCCAGCAGGACACCAAGGCGCGCCTCACCCTGCGGCAACTCGACCTGCCGGCGCCGACAAAGCGCACCAAGGGGCCGCGCTACACCCCCGTCGCCAAGCGGCAGGACAAGCCCGATGCCATCGCCTGGCTGGTGCGCAATCATCCCGAGCTCAAGGACGCGCAGATCGCCAAGCTGATCGGCACCACCAAGACGACGATCCAGGCGGTGCGCGAGCGGACCCACTGGAATTCCTCGAACATCCGGCCGCGCGACCCGGTGCTGCTCGGGCTGTGCAGCCAGACGGACCTGAACGAGCTCGTCGAGCGGGCCCGTCAGGAGAGCGGCCTGCCGCCGATGGACGAACAGACCTACATCGAAGAGGCGGAGCCCCAGCCGCAGGCGTCCGGGCGGCCCGATCTGTCGATCTTCAAGCTGCCCGGCACCTGACCTGCGGCAGCGGCCTCAGTCGCGGCGGACCGGCACGGTGTAGTTGAGCGCCAGCCGGCCGCCGTCGGGGTAGATCGTCTGCCCGGTGACGTAGCTGGAATCGTCGCTGGCCAGGAACACGGCCACTTTCGCGACCTCCTCGGGCTCGCCGATGCGGCCAAGGGGGGTGCGCATCAGCATCCCCTCCATCTTCGCCGGGTCGTTGACCACCGAGGCCAGCACATCGGTGCGGATCGATCCCGGCCCGATGCCGTTGACCCGGATGCCCTTGTCGGCCAGCGCCAGGGCCATGACCTTGGTCAGCTGGTTGACGCCGCCCTTGGCCACCACGTAAGGCGCGATCCCCGGAATGGCGAGGACCGCATTGACGCTGGACATGTTGACGATGCTGCCGCCCGTGCCCTGCGCCACCATCTGCCGGGCGACCGTCTGGCCGGTGAGGAACACGCCGGTCAGGTTGACCCGCAGCACCCGGTGCCAATCGTCCTCGCTGAGTTCCAGGAAGTCGGCGGCGTGGACGATGCCGGCGTTGGCCACCGCCACGTCGACCCGGCCCCAGGCGGCGACCGCCGCGGCGACAAGGCCTTCGACCGAGGCGCGCTCGCCGACGTCGCAGGGGTGGAAGAGCGCCTCCTGTCCGGCCGCCTGCAGCTCTTCGACCGCCGCTTCCCCCTTCTCCTGGGCGATGTCGGCGACCACGACCTTCGCTCCTTCCGCCGACAGCGCTCTGGCACAGGCGAGGCCAATTCCGCTCGCGCCGCCGGTGACGATCGCAACCTTTCCTTCGAGACGCATGGTGTCTTCCTGCTGTTCTGGATCGGTTCGGGACGCTGCCACGGGGCGGCGAGCGCGGGCAAGGCTGGCGAGCCGAAAAGCGCATCCTGCCGCGCCGGCGGCTTCGACGCGCCGCCCCGCCGGAGGTAGAGTGCGGCCATGAGCGAGTCTTTCACCAAGGACCTGCGGGAGCGCTTCCGCAAGCTGCTGCTCCTGTCGGCCGAGAGCCCCTACGAGGGCGAGCGGACGGCGGCGCTGGAGGCGGCGGAGCGTCTGGCCGCGCGGTGCGGCATGACGCTCGAGGAAGCCGCGCGCATGGGCTTCGACCAGCCGCGGCAGGAACCGCCGCCGCAGTCCAACTGGAGCGAGCGCGAGGCGGCGTCGGCCTGGACCGGCATGTCGTTCAGCGAGGACTTCTACTCGGCCGCGGCCAGCCGAGCCCGGCAGGCCCATCGCGAGAAGGTCGCGGCGGAGCAGCGTGCGGAGGAGGAGCGGCGCCAGGAGCTGCGTCGCCGCGGCGGCGGGGGCACGCGCAGCGGCCGCCGGCTGCCGCCGCGGGTCTTCGCGCGCATCCTGCTGCAGGAGACGAGCCTGTCGATCCGCGAGATCGAGGAAATCACCGGCCTCGACGTCTACGAGGTGGTGGGCCTCAAGCTGAAGCTCCGCAACGACGGGCTGGTGGCCCGCGCTTCCTGACATCCCGCGCCTCCTGAAATCGGCCCGCGCGGCTTTCTTGACAGGGCAGGGGCGGGCGGCTAGATCAGCGCCTCACCCGACCGAGGGGCGGGGCGCGTAGCTCAGCGGGAGAGCACTGTCTTCACACGGCAGGGGTCGCTGGTTCAATCCCAGCCGCGCCCACCACCTAACCCCTCGGAAAATAAGAGAAAATTCCCCTCCGCCGCCCTCCAACGACTAACCCGCTCAAGGCTGTGTCACCACCATGTCAGCAGAACGGGCCATGTCAGCGGCCGTGTCAGCACACCCGCCGGGCCGCCCTTCTGCATTGCCGCCGCGGTCTCGCTGTCCGGGCAGGCAGCAGAGCCGGCCGCCACGCGCTCCGCATCGAGGCGAGCCTGCCGGCGCAACGGGCTGATGATGGTCTGGCGGGTCGTGACGGTCTTCGCCTCCGCCGGCCGGTCGTCTCACTCGCCTCTCGCCGCGGTCTCCGGCTGTTGCTGGTCCGGATCTGGCGCGGGCCGTGTCAGCAGCGGTGTCAGCACGTCGAGCGCCACCTTCTCGCCGCGCTCGGCGTCCCGCTGGACGGCGCGCTCGGAACGGCCCGTCCTGGCGGCAGTGTCGGCGGTGAACGCGGGCGCCAAGTTGGCGCTTGCGTTGCCCTGGACCCTATTGCTGCCGTGCGCGCCAGCAACATGCTGCACCGTCTCCGGGTGAAGCTGCTCGTAGATCTCCTTCCGGCGGGCGGTGCAGCGGGCAAAGAAAAGCCCCGCCGGAGCGGGGCTAGGTCGGGTCGGTCAGGCTTCCGGCTGGGCTGCCTCAGCGGGCCTCCCTCGCGAGACCTTCATGCAGCGCGGTCGCCTCGGCATGGATGCCCTCCAGCAGCAATTCCGTCTGCTCGTGCAGCGCGATCAGACCCGGCCCAAGGTCGGGGGCAGCCGCCTTCACGTCAGGGTCGTTGGCAGCCGCTTCCTTGACCAGCCCCAGCAGGGCGACGAGGCGTTTCAGGTCGTCCAGGTGCTCGACCAGGGCCAGCGCCAACTTGCTTTGCTCGCTCATGCTGCTTCCCCCTTCAGTGCCTCGTGCACCGCGTTTGCGTCGCGCCGCGCCACGTCGACCAGCGATTCCAGCCGGTCGGCGATCAGGTCGAGAGTGCGAGCGAGTTGCCTGTCTTCCTCGCTGAGGTTCTCGTCGGCTGCCCGGCTGCAGACCGCGATCATGTCGACCACGTCCTCGATCTCTAGCAGACGGTCGGCGACGTTCAGTGCCGCCGACGCTGCCTGCTCCAATGTCAGCCGGTCGGCTGTCTCGTTCTCCGGTCTCATCGTTACCTCTCCCTTGTTGAACAGACGCAAAATGATTACGGTGTGACTATGTGATCGTGTGGTGATCACGTCAAGGCGAATTAGTCACGGTGTAACCAATGACCATCACCCCGGTTCAGTGCAGGATGGCGCGCGCGGCGGTCTCCCTCGGGGTGCGCGAGCTTGCCGCGGCGGCAAAGGTGTCTCCGAACACCGTGACGCGCTTCGAGCGGGGCGAGGCCCTGCAGGAACGCACTGTCGATGCGATCCAGGCGGCTCTTGAAGCGGCTGGCGTCGTCTTCATTCCGCAGAACGGCGGCGGGCCGGGGGTGCGGCTCCGGCGGTAGCCTCTTCGTCCAGCAGTTCGACGAGGGTCTGCGGGCGCGGCGCCGGCTGGGGCTCTGCCTTCGCCCAAGGCGAGGGGCCGGCCGGCGCGATGGCTTGACCGGCGCGCCGCTTCCTCTCCGCCTCTTCCAGGGCTGCCGCCGAGACGGTGATGGTTGGGCGCTTCGTCTTCTGCATCTCGCGCACCTTCCGGGCCGCATCGAGCACCTGGACGGTGTGCGGCGCCTGCAGCCCTGCCGCGGCGACGAACCTGAACGCCGCGCATCCGTCGGAGCGGATCTGCACGAAGACGCGGGCACCGGCTTTCGGTCGGATCTTCGACCAGAAGGCCGAGGGGATGATCTCGCCTTCGAGCTTCACCATGACCAGCGTCTCGGCGGTGCTCTCGGATAACTGCGGCAGCACGAGGCCGACCAGCTCGGCGATGGTCCTTCCCACCTGGAGGTTCTGAGCCTTGACCGGGCTCCCCGGCAGCGGGCGGCGCGGATAGGTGACGGAGACGGTAGTCATCGGGGGCTATCCTTGCCTCATGGGTGGTGCCGCCGGCTGGGGAGGAAGCCAGCCGGCGGCGGACGCATCCGGGGCACGAGCAGCAAACCCGGCGGCGTCGTTCTGTCTTTCAGGCGTGGCCATGCGCATCGGTCTCTTCCAGAACGACGGCAAGGGCACTGCGCTTCAGGTCTTCGGCCATGGACTCGACTTCCCAGCGGACGTGCTCGGCTGCCCCTTCGACGCCCAGGGCCTTGCCGGCGAAGTCGAGGTCTCCGTAGTCCTTCGCCTCGGCCGCGGGGTCGTCGAGTCGCAGCTCGACTTCCTCCTGCGTCGGCGGCTTCATCTTGTAGGCTGGGGCCGGCCCGACGCAGAGGGTCTGCGCCCAGCGGCGCATCTCCTGGTGGTAGCGCCGCCGGATGATCCGGGCGCGGGCCGTCGCGAAATAGACGGTCAGGCGCTCGCTGGGCGTCATGCTGTCGTCGCTCATCGGCGCACCGGCCGGCTTTTCAGCCCGAAGGTGCTGGCCATCGCCCGGTTCGCGGCCGTTCCCGGCTGCGTCATCTGCCGGGCCGCTGCCGAGCCGATCACCATATCAATGTTCAGCCCGCCGGTGCCGTTGTCCTTTTCCTGCTGATCGATCTGCACGCCGGCATTGTTCTTGATGTTGAGATTGAAAACCGCCGGTCGGGCGAAGGCGGCGGAACCGTCGCTGCCCTTCGGGGCGGTCATATCGGGGATGCGGACCCCCTGCAGCGCAGACTTGGGCACCACCAGCTCGCCCTTCTGCAGGATCGCTGGCACCTCGTCGGAGCGCAGCCCGACCGCGCCGCCTTCGTGGAAGCGCCGGGCGCCGACGAAGGCGAGGGGGCTGACGCTGCGTCCACCGCCGCCGCTGCCGACCGTGCCGCCGCCGTGGAAGAGGGAGGCGGTGAAGGCTTGCAGGGCGCTGCCGGCCAGTTGCGAGAGGGCTGCGGCCCAAGGGCTGCCGCCGGCCGCGCCGGGCTGGGCTCCCGCGCCGGCACCGGCGCCCGCCTGCGGGGCGAACGCCTGCTGCAGGGGGGCCTCGATCGCGAATTTGATCGTCGCCTGCAGCACGTCGGCGATGATCGACTTGGTGACGGACTGCCAGTCGACGGCGCCTTCCTTGCCTCTGGCGAAGGCATCGATCATCGCACCGCCGATCTTGTCGAAGGTCCGCAGCCCGAGGGCTTCCATCTCGCTGAAGACGGCGTCCGTCTCGGCCTTCGTGCTGTGCAGAGCGTCCACCGCCCGGCCGAGGATCTGATCGGCCTGGTTCTCGCTGCCGGTCACCTGGACAAGCTCCGGCCGCAGGCTCTGCAGCTCGGCCATTTGGGCGGCCCGCGCGGCGTCCTCCCCCTGGTACTCCTGGACGAGGCGCAGGGCCTTCGCGCGGCGCTCCGTCGCCTCGGCGACTTCGTCCTGCTTCGCCCGCAGGTCCCGCAGGGCCTCGGCGTAGTCGGTCACTGCCTCGGTGTCGACCATGTCGCCGAGGCCCTTCACGAGGCCGGCTTGATAGAGATTGCGGGCGATCTCCTTGCCCACGTCGGGCAACTCCGACTGCAGCAGCTCCAGCTCGAAGCGGGCGTCCTGCGTCGCCTTCGTGATGCGGTCGAGCGGATCGGTTGCGCTTCTGCCGGCGCCGGAGCCGCCGCCGAGGGCGAGCCGCGGGGGTGCACCGCTCGCCGCGGGCAGCGCGCTTCCGGGCCGACCGCTACCGGTCGCGGGCTTGCCGTCCTCGCCGATCAGCGAGTCCGCGATGTCGGTGGCGTAGTAGCCGCCGACCCCGCCCACCACGGCACCGCCGAGGGCGCCGACGGCACCGCCGACGGGGCCGCCGACCGCCGTTCCGATGAGCCCGGCCGCCTTGGCTGCAGCGACAGCGCCGAGCAGGGCTTGAATTGATCGCGTGATCTGGTCGGCGTTCTCCAGGACGAAGCGCGCCGCCCGGCCGACGGCATAGCCGATCTCTTGAATGCTCTTGGCGAACTCGGGATCGGCGAAGAGGTCTTTCATGGACCCGAAGTCGCCGACCATGCCGCGCAGGGCGCCGCTTTGGAAGTTGCGTTCGATGGTCAATTGCAGCTTCGACAGCTCGTCGTTGAGCGCTTCGGCGTTGCGCTGCAGGTCCTCGTCGATCACCATCCCGAGGCGGCGGGCTTCCTCACGCAGGCTCTTCAGGCCGTCGGCCCCGCCTTTCAACATGGGGGCCAGCCGGCGGCCTTCTTCGCCAAACGCGGTCGTCAGGATCGCGGCCTTCTCCGCCTCGGAGCCGGCAGAGGCGTAGCGGTCGGCCAGCTCTTCCAGGACGGACGTGGCATCACGGGCCGCACCGGCGGCGTCGCGCACGTCGATGCCTAGCTGCTTGAAGGGGTTGTTGCCGCCGGCTGCCGCGGTGCCGATGCGGCCGTTCAGCTTCGCTAGCTGCGTTTCCAGGTCTTGCGTCGAGACCCCGGCGAGGCCGGCCGCATAGTTCAGTTCCTGGAAGGACTCGGCCGCCACTCCGGCGCGGTCGGCCGCTTTCGCGAGGCCGTCGGCCGTGTCCAGGGCCTTTTTCAGCAGGGCGGAGATACCGGCGATGGACGCGGCCCCGCCGAGCCCCGCCAGGGCGCCGGCCGATCGGGTGACCGACCCCGTGAAGCGATCGAAGCTGGCGACCACGGGCGAAAGGCCGGTCGAGAGTTTCAGGAAGCCGCCCTGCAGCTTCGTGAGCGCGGGGGCGGCGGTGCGGTCCAGCTTGTCGAATTGGGCGCCCACCTGCTGCAGGCGGCGCTTGGTCTCGTCGGAGCCGTCCACCCTGATCCGGGCAACCAGGTCTTCAATGCGCGGCATCAGGCGGCCTCCCTCGCGTCGGCGTCGGCGGTCAGTTCTTCGAGGGTGTCTTTCACCTCTTCGCGCACCAGCCGCTCGCAGGCGGCCGGGTCGGCTTCGATCGCCACCAGCGGGGCCAGCCGGGCGGGCAGGTCCAGCAGGCGGGAGCGGACTTTCGCGTACTCGTCGGCCACCAGGGCGGCGGCGTCTTCCACGCGGATCATTTCCCGGCGGCGCTCGGCAAGGTCCAGCTCGGCGAGCGCGGCTTCGGCTGCCAGCTTGCGGCGGCGGGCTTCTTCCTGGTCGAGTTTGGACGTGTCTCCCAGGGCGGCGGCCACGGCGCGGTCAGTGCGCCACTTGATGACGGCGGGCACGTCGAAGCACCACTCGCGGCCCTGCGCGCCACGTTGCAGGACAGGGCAGCCCCGCCGCACCATTGCGTCAAGGGTGGGCAGGCTGAGCCCCAGCAGTTCGGCCAGCTCGGCCTTGTTCGCGGTCGCGCTCATGCGGCCTCGGCGGCGTCGGGCACGGCCAGGACGGCGCGCGGGTCGGCGTCGGGCCGGCGAGCGATTTCGAAGCCCGCGGCCTCGGCGGCGACGATGATCTCTTCCTCGGCCACCTCGAGGCGGAAGATTTCGTCGCTGAGGGACTGCAGCCGCTCGTCGCGCTCGGCGGCCGTCAGGACCAGGGCAGCCTTCTGCTGGGCGTCCAGCAGCGCGGCTTCGATCACCGCCAGGACCCCGGCGGGGTTCGTCGCGCAGTGGGCGGCCGTCACCTGCGCGATGTTCGGATTCGGCGGGATCAAGAACACGTTGGAGAGGGAGGCGTCGGGTTGGAGGAAGGCGATGGCCCCGTCGAAGCGGTAGGCTGCTGCCTGTTCCATCACCCAGCGCTGCGCGCGCTCCATCGCGGCCTCGATCGGCAGCGCAGCCGCTTCGGTCTCGGCCAGGGCGCGCTTGCGGGCGGCGATCTCCTGTCGCAGCTCGGCCAGCTTGCCGCGAAGCTGATCGGCTGCCTTCCGGGCGGCGGCGCTCGCCGCGGCGAAGGTCTTGATGTCGGTCATCGGGTTGTCTCCTTGGCCATGCGCGCCGCCTCGGCCTCACACGCACGGGCGAGATTGGCGGCGCCGTTCCAGGCATCGGCAGCGGCGTTGGCCGCGCTCCGGGCCTCGGCCAGTCGGGCGCGGGCGGCATCGAGGGCGGCGATCCGCTTCGACCACTCGGCCTCAAACGCAGCCTTGTTCGGCAGTCGGGTGAAGAGCGCCACCCGGGCCTGTTCGGTGAGCAGGGCTTCGGCCTCGTTCTTCGCTCTGGCGGCCTCGTTCGCTTCCTCGTTCATCTCCCTGCTGTGCGCCTTGGCACGGACGGCGGCGTCCTGCAGGCGTTTCACCTTCGGGTTCATGGCTTCGTGCCTCCGTACCGGCGGGCCTCTACCTCGGCCCAAAAGTCGCGGCCGGTGCCGCCGCCGTTCGCCTTGATCTCGGCGTCGCGCGAGAAGGCGTTCACGATCTCGGGCGACTGCGCGGTCACCAGTCGGTCAAAGAGGTCGTGGCGGGCAGATTCGAGCGACAGCCCACGGTCGAAGAGCTGGCGGGCTAGCTGAGCGTCGATCGCGGGGTTGACCTTGATCGCGCAGCCGACGAGGTGGCGCAGCTCGGTGAAGTGCTCCAGGCGGCTGCGGGCTTCGGCGACCGTCGGGCAGGCGGCGATAAGTTGCTGCGTCAGGTCGACGGCGTCGGCCTCGCGGCAGAGGGTGACGATCTCCGCGGCGACGCGGCGCGGGCTGGGCTGGTCGGCCGGCGGTGCCGCGGCTGGGGCGGTCGCGGTGGGCGCGGTCGAGGCAGGCTTCGCGAATTCGTCGTCCGCCTCGTCGTCGTAGCCGTCCACCGGCCGGCGGGCCTGCACCTCGGCCGGGTCGCCACCGACTTTCGCGACCAGCTCGCGCAGGGTCTGGTCGCAGGTCGCGACGGCATCGGCGAGGCGGGCGGTCACGGCGGCATCGCCCCAGTAGAGCGCGGCTTCCGTGGCGCGCACCGCCTCTTCGCTAAGCGAGCGGTTGCGGGCGACAGTGCGGACGAAGAGGGCATAGACGTCATCGACACGGGCCTGCAGCGCGGCGCGGGCCTCATCGGTGATCGGCTCGTGGGGGTTCAGGTCGTTCTTCCGGGCACCGGCCGATACGGTCGTGACCTTGACGCCCGCGTCCTCGTCGGCCGCCGACACGTCGTAGTGGTAGGCGATCACCCCGACCGACCCGACCCCGGCCGTTCTGGTGAGGGTGAGGCGATCGCAGGCGCTGGCGAGGGCGTAGGCGGCGCTGAAGGCTGCCTCGTTGGCGACGGCCCACAACGGCTTTCGGCCGCGGGCGGCGAAGATCCGGTCGGCGAGGTCGAAGCAGCCGGGGACTTCTCCGCCGCCGCTGTCGATCTCCAGCAGGATCGCCTTGGCCTGCGGGTCGGCCATGGCCTCGTCGAAGGCGGCGGCGACCCGCTGGTAGGTGGCCACCCCGCTGGCGGCGGTGATGAACGACCCGCGGTGCAGCAGCGTCCCCATGACTGGGATGACCGCCACCCCGGCGACGAGCGCGTAAGGCGCCGCCTCCGGCATCGGCCGGGCGTCGGGCACGAATGCGGCAGGCTGGTCGGGCTGGGGCAGGCCGATGCGCGGCCCGAGCGCGGCAAGGATGGTTTCGGCCTTCGACGGCTCGACCAGCAGGGGCTGACCATAGACCCGGCTCGCAAGGTGGAAGGTGGTTCGGTTGCTCATGCTGCCTCCTCTTCTCGTCCATCGTCGCGAGACGGGTTGGCAATGAGAACGGCTTGCTCGTTGCCAACTTCGCCGAGGATCTGCCGGAGCCGTCTTGCGCCGGGCACCGCGGCATCGGGGGCTGCCTTCAGGATCTGCCAGAGCAGCGCTTCCGGGCGGCCCCGCAGGCGGGCGGGCAGCTCGTCGGCGCTGCGGTCGCGCATCCAGGCGGTCGACTGGTAGCGCAGCGCGAGGGTGGCGATCCGCTCGGCAGCGGCGTTCACCGACAGGGCAGGAAGATGCTCGCGGTGCAGCCGGCGGAGCAGGTCGTCGCGGCGGGCGAGGGCATCGAGGTAGCGCCAGGATCGCGAACCCTGCAGGGTGGCGAGCCCGAGGGCGGCATCGAGGCCGTCGGCCCGGCCGGCGAAGGTGTCGGCAAGCGCGGCCAGCAGCGGCGCCAGGTCTGCGAGGTCGATCGGCTCGCCAGCCTGCCAGCGCTCCGCCACCGCGCGCAGCCGCGCCAGCGTCTCAGCCGGCGCCGGCATCGTCGTCACCATCGGGCGATGTCGAATCGCTGGGCGCTGAGAGCCGCGGATCTGCTGGCGTCTCGGGCTGCGGCGCCAACATAACATTCGATTCCGAAACTTCTGCAGCTAGCGGCAGGTCGCGCTCGCGAATCACCCGCAAAATCTCAGGTTGCCAGGGGCCCTCGGCCATCCGCGACGGCGCGAAGGCGGCCTCGATCAGCCGGAACGTCTCGCGGGCGGGCGGGCGCGGGCGGCTCACCCGCCTGCCTCCGTCAGCACGGCATCGAGGCGGCGAGACTGCATCTTGCTCAGGCCGCTCCGGCCAGCCTCCAGGCGCTCGATCTGATCGGCGCTCATGCCGAGGCGACGAGCCAACTCGCCCGGTGTGATGCCGGCTCGCTGCCGCCGCTCCGCTAGACGCTCTCCACGCGTGCGGTCGGCGAGCGCTTCCGGTCGTCGTCGGCGTACATCCTCGTGATGCTCCGCAGCGGGCTGCTGCTTGCTGCTTGCTCTGCTGTCGGCTGCGCCCCCCATGGTAGATCTAGATAGTGTATCCGTGGGAGTTACCGTGGCGGGCTCGGAATCGGCCTGACGGTATCCGAGGGAGTTACCGTCAACTAGACCACTGCGGCTATCATCCGCGCGACGGTATCCGTCAGAGTTACCGTGTGTAACTGAGGGAGTTACCGTGATCTGATTTTGCGGTCGGCGCGGGGGTCGCTCTACGGTATCCGAGGGAGTTACCGTGGACTGCCGCCAGTCCCGGAAGTCGCGGGTAGCCGGCTGCTCGCCGACACGCTCCATGGTCAGCGTCCATTCTCGGGCTTCGCGGGTTTTCAAATCGAAGTTTGAGCCTCGGGCGACCTTAAGAAAGCCATGCCCGACCAGCTCGCCGAACGCCTCTCGGGCGGTGTTCGGGCCGCAGCCCAGCAGCTCGCGGGCCTCGCGGATGGAGTAGGGGATAGCACCGTTGTTGCCGCCGGTGTGGCGGCGCCAGACGGCCAGCAGCAGGACCACGGCCCGCGGCGACAGGTGCCGCCACGCCTCGCTATCGAGTATCCCGTGGTCGAGCCGCAGGAATCCGCCGTGCGCGTTGCGGCCGTTGGCCAGGGTCTTGCGCCGACGCGCCATTCACGCTGCCTCCGGGCCATCGTCGTGCAGCCAGTCGTGCGCGATCTGCTGGGCCTCCGCCGCGGTCTCGACGATCGCCACGACGAGCCTGCCGCCGGTGGGGGCGACGTACTCGACGACGTGCGCGGGCCGGCCGGTCTCGATGTCACGGCCGCTCCAGGTCTCGCAGCGGGGCTGCCCGCGCCGGCCGAAGGGAATGACGTTGCTCATTGCAACGCCACCCCGACGGCAGCGGCGTGGGCGGCGCGGAACACGCGAAGATGTTCCCACACCCTCCCGGCCAGTTCGTTGCCCAGCGCCTCAGCGTGAAGCGGCGAGAGCCCGAGGGCGATCAGCAGGTCCCGCACCGTGGCGGCGTAGAGCCGGCTGTGCCGTTCGCCCCACCGATCCTCACCCGCCAGGACGCGGAGTGCCTTGGCGCGGACCATTTCCATCATGCTCGGGTCGAGGTCCGGGCGGCGGTCGTAGAGGATCACCATAGGACGGTCTCCTCCACCTGCGCGCTGGTGCTCGCCCGCAGCGGCCCGAGCTTCTGCCGCGTCCATTCGACGAGCGCCGATTCCGGATAGCGGACGCGGTTGCCGACGCGGTGATAGGCCGGCCCGCCGCCGAGGGTGCGCATCTTGGATAGGGTCAGGGGGGTGTAGCTGAGGCCGCGCTCGGCCAGCCAGGCCGAGGCGCCGGGCGTGTCGTACAGTCGATCCATGGCGATGGTCCCTGTCTGTGTGGGGGTACGTCACACAGAGTAGGGACGGCGGCGAAACCGCGCTAAATGCGCCGAAAATCAAACTCTCAGGTTTTTTCGCTCATGCTCCGCCATGATCTCCGGCTGCCCGTCGCGGCCTCGATCACACGGGAGACCGTCAGCCCCTCCCGATCCAGTTCGAATGCCAAGATCACCTCTTCTGCAAACCGGGCGAACCGGCCGGTAGGCTTGCCTTCGTTGACGCTTCCGGGTGCGCCTTTGCTGGCGCCGGGCCAGTCGCCGCTGAGTTCCTTCCAGGCGCAGGCGATCCGCTCGGCAGCCATGTCAGCCCAGCGGTTGCGACTGCCGGCCGGCCGCCCCCGGCCCGTTCGAGCAGGCATCTTGGAAACGAGCTTCAATGCTGATGAATGCAGTTCGCTTAGGGAGGCATCTATTTCTGGAAGCAAGGCTGGAGAGCCGCGCCCCCTGAGCGCCCTTATCTCCCAAGAGAGTCGCAATCGGCTTACCGGCTCAAGAGCATCCAGGGCTTTGCGCAATTTGACGGCGGCACGATCCACGGCGACGATCTGTTCCCTGACCTTCTTATCTGGTGCCCAGGGAGGGCTCGTGAGGATATCCGCTAGCCGCCATGGCGCCAGCCAAGCAGTTTCAGGGCTTTCGGCCGTCGTGTAGCGGTCGCAGACCGCACGGGCCTGCTGCAGCGCCTCTTCCTCGCTGAGCGGCTGGCGGCCTGTCATTTCTTGGCCTTCAACGGCACCACGGCCGCCGGTTCCAAGCCCGAGGCGGCAGCGAGGCCCGCCAGGACGGGGGCGGCGGCTCGCTCCGCCAGGGCAGCCCGCGCCTTGTCGGCGAAGTGCACGTAGCGCTGCGAGGTCGACAGTTGGCGGTGCCCCAGGGCCTCCATGATCTGGCTGGCCTCGGCCCCGCTCATGGCCAACAGCGACGCCAGGGAGTGCCGCAGGCCGTGCAGGCCAATGCCCTCCGGCAGTCCGGCTTCCTGCCGGATCAGGCGCCAGGGCTTCGACAGGGCGGCCGGGCCGCCGGCCTCTCCCTTGGCGGGGGCGAAGACGAGGTCATCGGGCTGTCCCGCCGGCTGCCGGGCGATGATGGTCTGCGCCGCCGAGGGCAGGGTGATGATGCGCGGCTTGCCCGTCCGGCCGCCGGTCTTGTGCCGGCCGGGGGGCAGGACGATCCGGCCGGACTTCAGGTCGACGTGACGCCAGACCAGCCCCGCCACCTCGCCGCGCCGGGCGCCAGTCAGGGCGATGACGCGGATCGCGTCCGCCACGGGGCCTCTCACGCGCGTCTCGCGCTCCAGGCGGTCGAGGGTCTGGAAGAGCCGGGCATAGTCGTCCGCGCTCTCCAGGATCGTTTCCCGTTGCCCGTCGGAGCCGAAGGACAGCCCTTCGACGGGGTTCGCAGGGGCGTAGGGAGGCCGCTGGGCGCGAGCCCAGGTGAATACGGCCGACAGCAGCCTCATTGCGGCCCGTGCCGTTCCCTCGCCGCCCTTGACCACGGCACGGCCGCGGGCGCGGGTCTTCTCCACCTTTGCCGTCTTGCCGGCGCTGATGTCGCGGAACAGCTTCAGCACGATTTCCGCCGTGACGCGGTCGGGGTAGTGGCGCCCGACCAGCGGGCGCAGGTGGCGGTTGATCCTGCCCCGGTCGATCGCCCGCGTGCTGTCGGCCTTCTTTGCGAAGGTCTCGCTGGCTAGGTAGAGGTCGAACAGCTCGCCCATGGTGATCGCGTCGCGGGCGACCGCCTTCGCTTCCAGAGGGTCGCCGCCGGCCTTCACGGCGGCCGACATGCCTTCGGCGATCTGCCGGGCCTGCTCTGGCGTCAGGGTGCCCACCTTGCCGATGGTCGCGCGGCGCTGCCGCCCCTCCCTCGTCCGATACTGGTAAAGGAACGACTTCACCCCGGAGGGCAGCACGAGCAGCCCGAAGCCGGGCAATGCGCTGTCCCAAATGATGCGCCGGCTGCCGTCCTCGGCCGGCCCGGCGGCGTCCACCACGCGCTTGCTGATCCGCATAGTCTGCTTCCCGTGTCACCACCATGTCACCAGGACGCGGTAAAAACGGGACAAAATCATCCGCGACCACTGCCTGGAAAGTAGCGCTGAAAGCCGCGGAATGGAAGGACTTAGTAAGGTTTGGTAAGGGTCGTGTCACCACGGGGAAAGGCTGCTGAGCCGCATTCACACGGCAGGGGTCGCTGGTTCAATCCCAGCCGCGCCCACCATCCGCCGCCTCCTTCCGATCCAGTATGAACTGAGTGAACGTCGCAGCCGGATTCGGCGGCGCCGGTGCTTGCGGCGCTTCGACCGGCCATCGTTGCCGCCGTGGCTTGCGACCCGAGAGGCTCGCCGTCTGCCCGATTGCAAACGTCATGAAGTACGCTTATACAGACTTTATGACTGACGCGCCGCTCTACGACCGCAGCCGCCAGCCGCTGTACATCCAGGCGGCCGGCCAGCTGCGTCTCAAGATCGAGCGCGGCGAATGGGCGCCGGGCACCCAGCTGCCGGTGATCGAGGATCTGCAGGCGGAGTTCGGCCTGTCGCGGGCGACGATCCGCGAGGCGCTGGAGATGCTGGAGCAGGAGAGGCTGATCCAGCGCCACCGGGGCCGCGGCACCTTCGTGCGCAGCCAGCTGCCGGACCGCCGGTCCCATGTTCTGCCGACGACCTGGCCCGACCTGGTGGAGAGCCTGCGCAACATCGAGCCCAAGATGCTGCGGCCGATCGACCGGACCGACGGCGGCGAGCTGCGCGGCATCCTGGCCGGCGAGCCGCGGGGCGCCTTCGTCTGGTTCCAGCGGGTCCACACCCGGGCCGACGAGCCCTACTGCCTGATCGACATCCACCTGCGCGAGGACGTCTTCGCGCTGGACGCCGAGCGGTTCATGACCGTGCCGATCATCCTCGTGCTGGCCGAGCGCCACCGCGCGCTGATCGCGGGGGTGCACCAGCGCGTCACCTTCTCCAACGCCGACGAGACCTCGGCGCGCGCCCTCGGCATCGCCCTGGGCGCACCCGTCGTCGAGATCCTGCGGACCCTGGTCCATCCGGACGGGGGCACGCTGGCGCACACCTACGCCCGCTATCCGGGCGAGTACGTCCGTATCGACTTCGAGTTCGCGCTCGACAAGGCGCCGCAGAGCGCCCCTGGGAGGACCCCGATAGATGCAGCGCCTGGCTGAATTCGGATGGCGCCTGCTGCCTTTCCTGGCAGCGATCGGCATCTGGTATCTCGTGCGGTGGAGCGGCCTGGTGGACCGCGGCCTGCTGCCGCCGCCCCATCTCGTCTTCGCCGAGATCTGGCGCCGCAGCCTGGACGGCGGCTTCCTGCTGGACATCTGGATGTCGGTCCAGCGCGTCCTGCTCGGGCTGCTCTTCGGCATGGTGCTGGCCGTGCCGATCGGCTTCCTGATCGGCTGGAACCGCGGGGTGCGGCGTTTCGTCGACCCGCTGGTGAACTTCTTCCGCGCGCTGCCGCCGATCGCCCTCATCCCGCTGGCGATCGTCTACCTCGGTATCGGCGAGGTGGCGAAGGTGGCGATCCTCTTCTACGCCGCCTTCTTCGCCGGGGTGATCGTGATGTACGAGGGCATGTCGCAGATCAATCCGCTGTTCATCCGCGTGGCCCGCACCCTCGGGGCAACCGACTGGGAGCTGTTCTACAAGGTCATCGTGCCCCTGACGGTGCCCCACGTGCTGACCGCCGCGCGGGTGGCGCTGGGCGTGGCCTGGGCGACCCTGGTGGCCTCCGAGCTGGTCGCCGCCCAGAACGGCATCGGCGCGGTGATCCAGAACGCCAGCGCCTTCTTCCAGCTCACCACCATCTATGCCGGCATCGTCACGATCGGCTTCCTCGCCCTGATGATGGACACGATCCTGCGGGCGGCCTCGCGCGAGTTCCTCGACTGGCAGGAGCGCGTGGTCCAATGACCGGCCGGCTCGCGACGTCGCCCAGCGCGGCACCGGTGCCGCAATCGCCGGCGGACAACGTCAAGGTCCAGTTCCGCAAGGTGTCGAAGTCCTTCGGCCACATCGAGGTGGTCCGGGAGGTGTCGTTCGACATCTGCGAGGGGGACTTCATCTCCCTGGTCGGCCCGTCCGGCTGCGGCAAGACGACGATGATGAACATGCTGGCCGGCTTCACCCAGCCGGACAGCGGCGAGGTGCTGCTCGAAGGCGCGCCGGTCGGCGGTCCCGGACCGGATCGCGGCGTGATGTTCCAGGAGTACGGCGTCTTCCCCTGGCTGACGGTGGAGAAGAACATCCGCTTCGGCCTCGACCTCGCCGTGAAGAAGGGGCTGTCGGCGGCGCAGAAAACGGCGACCGTCGAGAAGTACATGGGGCTGATGCGCCTCACCGACTTCCGCCGCTCCTGGCCGAAGAACCTGTCCGGCGGCATGCGCCAGCGGCTGGCACTCGCCCGGGCCTACGCCGCCAACCCGCACTTCCTGCTGATGGACGAGCCCTTCGGGGCGCTCGACGCGCAGACCCGCAGCGACATGCACGACCTGCTGCTCGGCATCATGCAGGCCGAACGCAAGACGGCGCTGCTCATCACCCATTCCGTGGAGGAGGCCATCTACCTGTCGAACCGGGTCCTGGTGATCTCCGCCCGGCCGTCGCGGGTGGTGGAGGAGATCCGGATCCCCTTCGAGGGCCGGCGCCAGCGCGACCTTCTCGACACCGCCGAGTTCATCGAGCTGCGCCGCCACCTGCGCGACGTGGTGATGAAGCAGTACGCCGACCAGCAGGCCCTGGGGTGAGAGCCGGGGCCCGAGGCGGCGCGGACGATCCAGAACAAGAGGATGGGAGGACATCATGGCTATGAACAGAAGGACGTTCCTGACCACCACCGCGGCGGCCGGCGCGTTCAGCCTGGCAGCCCCGGCACTCGTGCGTGCGGCGGGCTCCACCGACACGATCCGCGTCGGCTACCTGCACACCCTGGCGGTCGACGGTCACATCTGGACGGCCGAGGCCAACGGCTACTGGAAGGACCAGGGTCTGAAGCCGGAGCTCACCCGCTTCTACACCGGCCTCGAGCTGTTCCAGGCGATGGTCGGCGGCTCCCTCGACATGCTGGCGACCGGCGCCGTCGTCTCCAACTTCCCGGCGCGCGGGCAGGGCAAGGTCTTCCTCATCAACAACGTCGAGTTCGCGACCGCCCAGCTCTGGGTGAACCCGGACATGGGGGTCAGCTCCTTCGCCGACCTCAAGGGCAAGAAGATCTCGACGTCGATCGGCACCACGGCCCACGTCTTCCTCGACACGGCGCTGCGGGCCAACGGCCTGGACCCCAAGTCCGACGTCGGGATCATCAACCAGCGCATGCCCGATGCGGTGACCGCCTTCATCTCGGGCGCCGTGCCGGCGGTGGCCCTGTGGGTCCCGTTCAACGTGCAGGTCAGGAAGCAGGTGCCGAACGCGAAGATGCTGGTCGACGCCTCGCAGTACTATCCGGACGCCGCCATCGTCGGCGGCTGGGCGGCGCGCAACGACTACTTCGATGAGCACAAGGACATCCTCGAGCGCGTCATCAAGGCCTGGCTGCCGGCCAACAAGGACCTGATCCAGAACAGCGAGGCGACGCTGGAGATGCTGCAGAAGACGCAGTACAGCGACGTGCCGCTGGCCGACCTGCAGGAGCAATACAAGGCGCAGAAGCTCTTCCCCGCCGCCGAGTGGGCGAAGATGTACCGGGACGGCACCGTCGCCTCGTGGCTCAACCGGGTGACGGACTTCTACGCGGGCATCGGCGGCCTGTCCGATCCCGTGCCGGCGGAGAAGTACTTCGACCCGAACCTCTTCCTCAAGGTGGTCGGATAAGGACGCCAGCCGGCGGCCCACCGGCCGCCGGCGCATTTCCTAGCGAGATCGACAGAAGGACAGGCCATGGACCTGCAGACGAGGTCGCCGTCATCCGCGGTGAGGGTGGTCAACCCCGCAGCCCCGAACGAGGTGGTGGCCGAGATCGCCGCGACGACGGCGGAGGAGCTTCCCGCCGTCCACGGCCGGGCGCGGGCCGCCTTCGACGCCTGGCGCAAGGTTCCGACAGTCCAGCGGGTCCAGTGCCTCGAAAGCCTCTTCTCGGCGATCGAAGCTGCGGTGGAGGAGATCGCGGCCTCGATCACGCGCGAGCAGGGCAAGCCGATCCGCGAATCGCGGGCGGAGACGCTCAAGGCCCTGACGGAGGCGCGCGCCATGGCGGCGCACGCCATCGCAGTGGGCACGGCCGCCGCCGCCTCGGCCCGGCCGGGCGTGCGCAATCTCATCGTCCGCCGGCCCCGCGGGGTCATCGGCGCCATCAGCCCCTGGAACTTCCCGATCCTGACGCCGATGCGGAAGATCGCGCCGGCCCTGGTCTTCGGGAACGCCATCATCCTCAAGCCGTCCGAGTTCACGCCCACGGCGGCGCTGATCGTCGAACGGCTGGCCGCCGAGCACCTGCCCGAACATCTGCTCCAGGTGGTGGTCGGCGACGGCAGGCTGGGCGCGGCGCTCTGCCAGGCTGGCCTCGACGGCATCACCTTCACCGGGTCGGTCGCCGTCGGGCGGCAGGTGGCAGCGGCCGCCGCCGCGAACCTCTCGGAGGTGTCGCTGGAACTCGGCGGCAAGAACGCAGCGGTCGTGAACGACGTGGACGACATGGACAAGGCGGTGGCCGCGATCGTCGGCGCGGCCATGCAGTGCGCCGGTCAGAGGTGCACCGCCGTCAGCCGCGTCATCGTGCGCGAGGAGATCGCCGATGGGCTGGTGGCGGCCCTGAAGCGCCGCTGCCAGGGCCTGCGCGTCGGTGACGGCGCCGCCGAGGAGACGGACGTCGGCGCCATCACCACCGAGGCCCAGTTCCGCAAGATCGCCGCGATGGTGGACGAGGGCAGGGCGTCGGGCGCGGACCTGGTGCTTGGCGGCAGCGCGGCGTCTGTCGAAGGCCGGCCGGACGGCCGCTTCTTCGCGCCGACGGTGTTCGACCGGGTGCGGCCCGACATGCGCCTGGCACGCGAGGAGATCTTCGGACCGGTCATCTCGGTGCTGCGCTACCGCACCTTCGACGAAGCGCTGCGGATCGTGAACGACACGCCCTACGGCCTCACGTCGGCGCTGTTCAGCAACCGCAACGACCTGATCAACCGTTTCATCGACGAGGTGAAGAGCGGGATGATCCACATCAACCACGGCACGGTTCCCGATAGCCACATGCCGTTCGGCGGCGTCGGGGACTCCGGGATGGGGAGCTATTCGGTCGGTGCCTCCGCGGCCGCCTTCTATACGACGGAGCACGCCGTCTATAACCAGTACGGGTGAGCGCGCCATGACCGCCGTGCGCGCCACCATCCTCGTCCATCGCCTGGCGGTGGAGGTTCCCGTCCGCACCTCCTTCGGGGTGATGCATGACCGGCCCTCGGTCCTGGTGCGGCTCGAAGACCCCGAGGGGGCGATCGGCTACGGCGAGGTCTGGTGCAACTACCCGGCCGTCGGGGCGGAGCATCGGGCGCGCCTGCTGGAGACGGTCGTGCTGCCGCTGGCGGCGCAGAGCGGTCTGCTCGACCGGCCCGCCGAGCTGTGGGCCTGGCTGACGAAGCGCCTGCGGGTGCTGGCGATCCAGTCGGGCGAGCCGGGGCCGCTCGCCCATTGCGTGGCGGGCCTGGAGTGCGCCCTGCAGGATCTCGCGGCGCGCAAGGCGGGCCTTCCGCTGGCCCGCCATCTGTCGGCCGATGCCGCCTCCGAGGTGCCGGTCTATGCCAGCGGCCTCAACCCCACCGGGGCGGCGGAGTCCGCTCGCCGCGCGATCGCCGAGGGCTACACCGCCTGCAAGGTCAAGATCGGCTTCGAGGCGGCGCTCGATCGGCGGAATCTGCTGGAGGTCCGTTCGGTCATCGGACCCGAGCGCCTGTTGATGGCCGACGCGAACCAGGCGTGGGATCTGGAAACCGCGCTGGCCTTCGCCGGGACCGCCGACCGGGTGGGGTTGCGCTGGCTGGAGGAGCCGCTGCCCCACGACGCGCCGGACGACGACTGGCGGCGCCTTGGCGCGGCGATGCGCACGCCGCTGGCCGCCGGGGAGAATTTCCGCGGCGAGGATGACTTCGCGCGCCTGCCGTCCGCCCGAGGGATCTCGGTGCTGCAGCCCGACCTCGGCCGCTGGGGCGGCGTCGCCCGGCTGCTGGAGATCGGCCGGGCGGCGCCGGCGCGAGGGCTGCTGTTCTGCCCGCACTGGCTGGGCGGCGGCGTGGGGCTGCTGACCTCCTGCCATGTCCGCGCGGCCGTCGGCGGCGACGGCTTCGTGGAGGTGGACTTCAACCGCAACCCCATGCGCAGCGAAATCGCGGGGGCCGTCTTCGATACGCTGCAGGACGGCCGCGTGCGCCTGGAGGAGCGTCCGGGCATCGGCGTCGAAGACGCCGACATCGCCGCTTTCGCGAAGCACCTCGTCTGGTCGCACGACCTGCGATTCTGAGAATGGTGGAGGGCACCAGCGTGCGAGGGGAATACGACTTCGTCATCGTCGGGTCGGGGTCCGCTGGCTCGGTCGTCGCCAACCGGCTCTCGGCGGACGGACGTTTCCGGGTGCTGGTGATCGAGGCCGGCGGGCCGGATCGGAACTACTGGCTGCGCCTGCCGATCGGCTATTTCCGTACGATCTACGACGCCCGCTTCTCCCGGATCTTCGAGACCGAGCCCTGCGAAGGGACGGCTGACCGCGCCATCGCCTGGCCGCGCGGCCGGATCGTCGGCGGGTCCAGCTCGATCAACGGGCTCATCTTCATCCGGGGCCAGAAGGACGACTTCGACGACTGGCAGCAACTCGGCGCCGTCGGCTGGTCCTACGAGAGCGTGCTGCCGCACTTCCGGCGTTTCGAGCGCTACCCCGGCGGAGACGAGGCCTACCACGGCCGCGACGGCGAACTGGACGTCTCCGACCTGAGGAACCGGAGCCTGCCCTGCGCCGTCTGGCTGCAGGCCGCCCAGCAGTACGGGCTGCCGTACAACCCAGATTTCAACGGCGCCACGACCTACGGGGTCGGCGCCTACCAGTTGAGCCTCGGCCGGCGGTGGCGGGCCAGCGCCGCCGCGGCCTTCCTGCGCCCTGCCATGCAGCGGGGCAACGTCGACCTGCTGACCGGCGCCCACGTCACCCGCGTGCTGATCGAGAAGGGGCGGGCGGTGGGCGTCGCCTACCGCTCCGGCAGCGCCGTGCACGAGATCCGGGCGGCGCGAGAGGTCATTCTCTCGGCCGGCACACTGCAGTCGCCGCAGATCCTGCAGCTCTCCGGCATCGGTCCGGCGGACCACCTGCGTTCGCTCGGAATTCCGGTGATCGCCGACTCCCCCGAGGTCGGCGAGAACCTGCAGGATCACTACCAGATGCGCCTGATCCTGCGCCTGAACCGGCGGCTCTCGCTGAACGACGACGTGCGCAACCCGCTCAAGCTGATGCAGATGGGCGCCCAGTGGCTGCTGGCGGGGAAGGGGCCGCTCACGGTGGGGGCAGGGCAGGTCGGCGGCGCCGCCTGCACCCCTCACGCCGATCACGGCCGGCCGGACGTCCAGTTCAACGTCATGCCCCTGTCGGTCGACAAACCGGGCACGCCGCTGCACCGCTACTCCGGCTTCACCGCCTCGGTCTGGCAATGCCATCCGGCGAGCCGCGGCCTCGTGCGCATCACCAGCGACGATCCCCTGGCCTCGCCGCAGGTGGCGCCGCGCTACTTCGACCGGGACATCGACCGGAAGACCATCGTCGAAGGCGTCAAGATCCTTCGGCAGATCCATGATCAGCCGGTGTTCCGCGAGTTGTGGCGCCAAGAGGTGGTGCCCGGCACGGCAGCGTCGAGCGACGCCGACATCTGGGAAGCGGTCCGCAGGATGGGTGGCACGGTCTTCCACCCGGTCGGCACCTGCCGGATGGGGGCGGACAGCCACTCGGTGGTGGACCCCCGGCTGCGGGTGCGCGGCGTGGAGGGGCTGCGGGTGATCGACGCCTCGGTGATGCCGAAGATCACCTCCGCCAATACCAACGCACCGACCCTGATGATCGGCGACAAGGGAGCCTCGCTGGTGCTGGCGGATCAAGGCGAGGCGCCGCTGTCCGAGTCGGGACGGCGCGTGGCCTGACGGCGGCCGGCGGCGGTCAGGTCTCGTCGGAGTCGTCCGTCAGCCGGTGGCCGTCCAGCGTCCGGCGCCGCAGGTCGGCCTCGGCCTTCGCCCTGTCCCGCTCGGTCTTGGTCCGGCCGAAGGCGAGGCGGTTGGTTTCGGCCTTCGCCTGTCCTTCGGCCCGCTTCTTCTGCTTGCGCACCCGGCGCAGGTTGACGATCTCGGCCATGTCATCTTCCCGCCTCAGTCTCGCCCTTAACGAAGCTTAATTCCCCGGCAAGCGCCCAGTCACCTGTCGCTCCCTATCTTCGAGTGCACTTGCTGCTGAACACAGCCGCATCTGAAGCCGCACACGACAGAAAAGAGGAACGACTGAATGTTCGACGGATTGCTGCTCGAACGGCAGCGGAACAAGGCAGCCCGGACGGCTGCCGCGGCGGGTGCCGCGGCCGGCGTCATTCTCTGGACGGGTATCGCCTCGGCCGCCACGCCGCCTGCGAGCTTCGCCGACCTCGCCGAACGGGTCAGCCCGGCCGTGGTCTACATCGAGGTGACTCAGAAGGCGGCCGAGCGGGCGGAGAGCCCCCTGCCGTTCAACGTACCGCCGGGCTCGCCCTTCGAAGATTTCTTCAAGCAGTTCGAGGATCGCTTCGGGCACAACGCGCCTGAGCGCTCCCGTCCGGTCATGGGTGTGGGCTCCGGCTTCATCATCGACCAGCATGGCTACGTCGTGACCAACAACCACGTGGTCGAGAACGCCTCCGAGGTGAAGGTGAAGCTCTCCGACGGCCGCGAGTTCAAGGCGGACGTGGTCGGCACCGACCCCCAGACCGACCTGGCGCTGGTGCGCATGGAGAAGGCCGACAGCCTGCCGACCGTGGACTGGGGCGACTCCGACAAGGTGCGCGTCGGCGACTGGGTCATGGCCGTGGGCAACCCCTTCGGCCTCGGCGGGACCGTGACCGCCGGCATCATCTCGGCCCGCGGCCGTGACATCGCGGCCGGCCCCTACGACGACTTCCTGCAGACCGACGCGGCCATCAACCGAGGCAACTCGGGCGGCCCGATGTTCAACATGGACGGGCAGGTGGTCGGCGTGAACACCGCCATCTACTCCCCCTCGGGCGGCTCGGTCGGGATCGGCTTCGCCATCCCCTCGTCGATGGCCCAGAGCGTGATCAGCCAGCTGCGCGAGAGCGGCAAGGTGGAGCGCGGCTGGATCGGCGTGCGCATCCAGCAGGTCACCCCGTCGCTCGCCGAAGGCCTCGGCCTCGACTCGCCCAAGGGCGCGCTGGTGGCCGGCGTGACCGACGACGGTCCCGCTGCCAAGGCCGGACTGAAGGAGGGCGACGTCATCCTCAGCTTCAACGGGACCTCGGTCGACGAGATGCGCGAACTGCCCCGCGTGGTGGCCTCTGTGCCGGCCGGCGACAAGGTCGACGTGAAGGTCTGGCGGGACGGCAGCGAGAAGACGCTGGCGCTGACCGTGGAGAAGCAGACGCCGGAGCGGATCGCCGCGACGGCGGGCGAGGAGGCGCCGGTCGCTGAGGACAGCTCTGCCTCTTCCGAGCACCTCGGCGCCACCCTGTCGAGCCTGACCGACCAGGCCCGTCAGCAGCTCGGCCTCTCCGAGTCGACCAAGGGCGTGCTGGTGCGTGACGTCGACTCCGACGGCATCGCCGCCCGCCAGGGCCTGCGGCCCGGCGACGTGATCGAGAAGATCGACGGCAAGGCCGTGACCCGTCCTTCGGAACTCGAAGCCTCCCTCAAGGCCGCCCGTTCCAACGGCAAGTCGGCGGTCGTCATGCTCGTCAACCGCCGTGGCGACTCGCTGTTCCTCGGCCTGAAGCTGCAGAACGCCTGACAAACCCTGCGACGAGGCCGCGGTCCGGACCCCCGCCGCGGTCTCGAACTTCAGGGGCCGGCGCCAGAACGCTGGTGCCGGCCCCTTCCTTATTTGGGGGTAGCGTGCATAAGGGAGAGAGCTATGGTCCCGAACCGGGGAGGGTCCGGCGTGCGCGTCCTGATCGTGGAAGACGACGAAAAGACTGCAGGCTACATGGCCAAGGGCCTGGGCGAGAGCGGCCACCTGGTGGACCGGGCCGCCGACGGCCACGAGGGCCTGTTCCTGGCTTCGGAAAACCCCTACGACATCATCGTGCTGGACCGCATGCTGCCGAAGCTCGACGGGCTCGCCGTCCTGCAGGCCCTGCGCACCCAGGGGGTCGGCACGCCCGTCCTGATCCTGTCGGCGCTGGCCAACGTCGACGAGCGGGTGAAGGGACTGAAGGCAGGTGGCGACGACTACCTGACCAAGCCCTTCGCTTTCTCCGAGCTGCTGGCGCGCCTGGAGGTCCTGGCGAAGCGCAGCGGAGCGCCGGGCGTGCAGACCCGCCTGGGCTACGCCGACCTGGAGATGGACCTGCTGGCCCGGAAGGTGAAGCGGGCCGGCAAGCCGATCGATCTGCAGCCGCGGGAGTTCCGCCTGCTCGAGTACCTGCTGCGGCGCGCCGGCCAGACCGTCACCCGCACCATGCTGCTCGAGGGGGTCTGGGACTATCACTTCGATCCGCAGACCAACGTCATCGACGTCCACATCAGCCGCCTGCGCCAGAAGATCGACAAGGGCTTCGACCGTCCCCTCCTTCAGACCGTGCGCGGAGCCGGCTATGCCCTCCGGACGGAGCCCTAACCACGAGAGCCCGTCCCGGGCAGCTCGGCTCTGGGGCAGCGCCGGCTTCCGGTTCGCGTTGGCTTCGACTGCGCTCTTTGCCTTCTGCGTCATCTTCATCGGCGCACTGATCTTCTTCAGTACGACCACCCTGATCGAGCGGCAGGTTTCCGACACCGTGGGCGCGGAGCTGCGGGGGCTGGCCGAGCAGTACCGTCAGGAAGGCCGTCCCGGTCTGATCGCAGCGGTCAACCGCCGCAGCGGTCCCCTGGGCGAGCGCGAGGGCGTCTACCTGCTGACCGATCCCGGCGGCCGGCCCGTCGCCGGCAACCTCTCCGGCTGGCCGGCACCGGTCGAGCCGAACGGCGAATGGGTGCGGCTGACCATTCGCCGGGCGGGCGACGAGGAGTCGTCGCCGCTGCTCGTGGGCGCGCGCGGGTTCCTCCTCTCCGATGGCAGCCGCCTGCTGGTGGGGCGCGACATGCGGGCGGTGGAGAGCTTCCGCGAGAGCCTGCTGCAGATCCTCGGCCTCGGGCTCGTCGTGTCGCTGGCGATCGGCAGTCTGGGCGGCTGGAGCCTGAGCCGTCGCCTGCTCCGGCGGATCGACAACATCTCCGCGACCAGCCGGCAGATCATCGGCGGCGACCTGGGTCAGCGGGTCTCGCGCGACGGCAACGGCGACGAGTTCGACCGCCTGGCGATCAGCCTCAACCAGATGCTGGACCGGATCGAGGCCCTGATGACCGGCATGCGGCTGGTCACCGATAGCCTCGCCCACGACCTGCGCAGCCCGCTGACACGCATCAAGGGCCGGATCGAGCTGGCGCTGCGCAACGGGGAGGACAGCGAATCGCTCCGTCAGACCCTGGAGCAGACGCTGGCCGAGCTGGACATCATCCAGGGGACCTTCAACAGCCTGCTGGCGATCGCCGAGGCCGAGGCCGGCGTCAGCCGCTCCAGCCTCGTGGAGATAGACCTGCGCGACCTGGCGGCCGACGTGGCGGAACTCTACCAGCCGGCGGCCGAGGATCGCGGGCTGGTGCTGACAGCCGACGTCTCCACCGTGCCACTGCCCGTGCGGGCCCATCGCCAGCTGCTGGCGCAGGCGATGGCCAATCTGCTCGACAACGCGATCAAGTACACCCTGCCGGATGGCGACATCACTCTGGCCGCGAAGCTGGAGGAAGGGCGCCCGACCCTCGTCATCGGCGACAGGGGACCGGGCATTCCGCCGGAGCAGCGCGAGAAGGTCTTCGAACGCTTCGTGCGGCTCGACAGCAGCCGCAGCCACCCCGGGAGCGGGCTGGGCCTGAGCCTCGTGTCCGCGGTGGCGAAGCTGCACGGCTCGGAGATCGTGCTGAGCGACAACAATCCGGGGCTGAAGGTGGTCTGGCGCTTTCCGCCCTCGTCCTGAACGGAGGAAGCGATGACCGTGCGGCGGATTGTCTGCAACATCGCCACCGCGGAGCCCGCGCTGGCGCGACGTTTCTACGGAAAGGTGCTCGGCCTCTCGGTTCTGATGGACCTGGGATGGATCGCCACCTGGGGCGCCGGCCAGCCGGGTGGCGTGCAGATCAGCTTCGCCACCGAAGGTGGCTCCGGCACGCCGGTGCCGGACCTGTCGATCGAGGTCGACGACGTCGACGCCGTGCTGGCCCGGGCGCGGGAGGCCGGCTTCATGCCCGAGTATGGGCCGGTGGACGAGCCCTGGGGGGTGCGCCGCTTCTTCGTGCGCGACCCCTTCGAACGGCTGGTCAACGTCCTCCAGCATTCCTCCTGAGGGGCTGGGGCCGGCTCGGCGCGGCTCTTGAAAGGCCGGCGGGAGCGACTATTTCAGGCTCGTCGTCAGAGGTGCCCGCAGGGGCCTCGAGACGGCGCAAGAAGTGATCCGACCAGACTGGTGGATCCCACAACTCTATGTCGCTCGTATGGAGGATGTAGTTCATGCGTACTTTCGATCTGTCGCCCATGCTGCGCGCCAGCGTCGGTTTCGACCGGATGATGGACCTGCTGGATACCGTCGGCCGCGTCGACGAGGTGCCGGCCTATCCGCCCTACAACATCGAGAAGACCGGTGAGAACGCCTATCGCATTTCGATGGCGGTGGCCGGCTTTGCCGAGGAGGACCTGACCCTCACCGTGCAGGAGAACGCCCTGCTGGTGGAGGGCAAGAAGGTCTCCAAGGAGAACGGGCAGGAGCCCGTGTTCCTGCACCGGGGCATCGCCGAGCGCGCGTTCCAGCGAACCTTCCGGCTGGCGGACCATATCCGCGTGTCCGGTGCCGTTCTCGAAAACGGGCTGCTGCACATCGACCTCGTGCGGGAAATCCCCGAGGCGATGAAGCCGCGCTCGATCGAGATCCAGAGCAGCAACCGCCGCTCGCAGCCGGTGCTCGAGAACCAGGCTGCCTGACGGTCGACGACTGACAGTCTCCCACGACGGGGCCGGGCGGCGACGCCCGGCCTTTTCTTTTTGTCCGGCCTACTGCTGCGGCTGGCAGCCGCCGGCGGGGCAGGCGGAGTTTCGCAGCGCCTCGACGAGCGCCTGCAGGTTCTGCTGCGCCTTTGCAGTGGTGGCCCGGATCTGCTCCTGGAGTTGCGGCGAGGCGTTGATTGCCGCCGCAGCCTGGGAGCCGCCCTGGGACAGCCCCCCGGCAGCGGAGCCACCCTGGGCGGAGCCACCCCCGGACGATGCGGACGCTGAGCCGGCGCCGCCCCCTGAGATCGCGCCGCCTGCTGCGCTCGCGCCGCCCTTCTGTGCCGTCCCGCCGGTGGCGGGAGCGTTGGTCGCCTTGGTCGCCTTGGCCTGCGAAACCGCCTGCTGCTCGAGCAGCTTGGTCACGTCGCTCTTTTCCGCCTCCTTGTCCTTGGCGCTCACCGCCGGCGGTGGCGGAGTCACCTTTCCCGGCACCGCCTTGGCGTAGGTGACCACGACGCGGCGCACGGGTCCGGGACTGCCTCCCGAGCCCGCACCGCGCACGACCAGGTAGTCGTAACCGGACAGCAGCCGGTTCAGGACGTCGTCCACCGGCCCCTCGAACCTGCCCTCCACCGGCACGCCGAGGTCGACCGAACCGGCGGCCCGGAAGCTGAAACCGGCCTTCGCCGCCAGCGCCTCGATGGCGGCCTCGAGGGGCTCTCCGTGGCTTTCCAGCACGAGCGAGCCGCCGTCCGGCGCGAGTGTCACCGTGGGCGCGGCCTGAGCCGGCTGGAGGGTGCCGGCGAGCAGAATCGTGCAGATGCTGGCGGCGATCGTGTGGCGAAGCATGGTCGTCGGCCTCCCTTCGGGGTCTGACGACAGTTTAGATCACAGCGGCTTGGCCGCGAACAGTTCCAGGACCTCCTGCCGGTCCCCCCTTTCGAGCACGAGGCGGCGGTCTTCGATGGCGTGGACCGTCCACCCGTCCAGAGTCTCGCCCTGCCGCAACCGCCGCAGCTCGCCTTTCGGCTTCAGCTTGACCAGGGCGATCCGGCGGTTCCCCTCGACCGCGAGCCCGAGCAGTTCCAGCGGCGGCGGCTCCTCCGCTTTCGCCGGCGGGGGCGGCGTGTCGTCTTCGACGACCGGGGCCTTTGCGGGCGGCGGCGGCACCGGCGGTGTCCGGCTGCGTCGGAACAGCGGCTGCTCGACCGTCGCCGCCAAGGTCGCGGGAGAGAGATCCGCCAGCGGATTGCCGCTCTGGGAGCGGCGGGTGGTGGAAAGCCCTCCGGGAGTTCCTGCGGCCCCGCCGGGGGCGGGCGACACGGCCGTTGCGGAAGGCGGACGCCGCGCGACCGTGGCCACTTCGTTGTCCCACCCCTCCCGGTCGAGGAACAGCAGCCCGCCAAGCGCCGCCGCCGCGACCAGCATCAGCACCATGCGCTTCTGGTTGACCGGCTCGCTCATGGGGTCGACATCGCTCCCTGGACGTCGAGGGTGGTCTGCAGCGTCTGCCAGCGGTCGGCCGGCTGGCCGGCCCGCCCCGCCGGCGGCGCCACCACGCTCATCCGGGTGATCTGCAGCAGCGGGCTGCCGGCCTCGAGTGCGAGCAGGATGTCGCGCAGCGCCGGCGTTTCCAGGTCGAGCACGAGGCGGAGGCTGACGAAGGTCAGGTCATCCGCCGTCTTCGGCGTGAGCACCAGCGACGAGCGCAGCCTGCCGCCGTGAGAGGCGACCACTTCGGCGGCGTAGCGTTGCAGTTCGGCGGCCGCCAGTCCAACGGTCGTGCCGGGCAGCAGGCTGCTGCGGTCCCGGCCGTTCGCGACCAGAGTCTCGCGTTCCTCGGACAGGGCGCGGCGCAGACTCTCCGTCCCCGCCTCACCGGCCAGGGCACGCTCGGTGGCCGCTTCGCGCCCGTCGAGCTGGTCGATCCGGTACCAGGGCATCAGGGCGACGGCCAGCGCGCTGCCCACCAGCACCAGCACCAGCAGGACTGCCACCACGCGCCTGACCAGGGGCGATTGTCGGCGCAGCATCATGGCGCGGGATCCAGCAGCGGCTCGACCACCATCGTCAGGTCGAGCCGCTCGGCTCCGGTCTCGGCGTCGGTCACGATGGGGGAGGCGAACTCGACCTGGGAGAAGTGGCGGGAGCCCTCCAGCAGTTCGAGCACGTCCGAGGCCTTGGGTGCGAACCCGGCGATGCGCAGCCGCTTGCCGTCGAAGTCCACCTCCGTCAGCCACACCTGGCGCGGCAGCAGGCGGCTGAGGGCCTCCAGCAGCACGGCCATGGACGGGCTGGCCCGCTTGATTTCGAGCAGGCGTCTGGTGTCGGCGCGCAGGGCGGCGATCTCCGTGCGCAGTCGCTCGACGAGTTGCTGCTCGTTGCGCAGGGTGGCGGCCCGCGTCTCCAGCGCCTCGATCTGCGATTCCCTTTCGTAGAGGCGCCAGTTTCCCCAGCCGGCCAGCGACAGGGCGCCCATGGCGAGGGCCAGGCCGGCGATCGCCAGCAGGCGGCGCAACCAGAAGCTCTGCTGCGCCGCCTCGTCGCGCGCCAGATCGATGTCGGGGTCCACCCTGCCGTCGCTGCCGAGAACGAAGATGTGGAGCGGCTTCAGGCCTGCAGCCTCGAGCCGTGCCAGCGGGCCGTCCAGCAGACGGTGGGGCGCGGCAGCGAGACGCACGGCGATGCGGGACGCCTTCGGCGCTGCCGGTTCGACCACGCAGTCGAAACGGCATTGCCGGGCGCTCCACGGAGTAAGCCGGTCGAGCTGATGCGAGACCACGGGCCGGACGGCCGCGGCGGCCGCGGCCGGAAGCTCCATGGTTCTGATGACGACACGCTCGAAGGGCAGCCGCAGCGCAACCCGCGGCCGCTTCTTGCCGACCTTTCTGCGGATCGTCGCCAGTTCCGCGGCCACGGCCTCCGATGGCTGCTGCAGGTCGACCGCGCCGAGGGCCCTTTCGGCCTTGCCGCGGCGTTGGGACACGACCAGATGCTCGCCGATCAGGCCCACCAGGACGTCCGGAGGGCGGCGCCTCGGCGACCCGGCCGCGAGGAGCCCTTCCAGCTCCTCGCCCCACCACGACAGGAAGTCCTGCAGCAGGCTGGGGCGACGCGCCTGGAGCCCGGAGACCGTCATCCGCCTGCCCCTTCCTGCGGCGCGGGCCAGGCACGCTGGCGCCATTCGGCCACGCTGTAGAGGCCCTGCTGCTCGCCGATCCACACGACCGCTTCCGCCGCGGCGCGGAAGCCGCCCCTGGTCTCCGCCTCCAGCCTCAGGCCGTAGAAGGGGCCGACCTCTTCGGTCAGGTAGGCCGAGGCGTACTGCAGCCGGTCGCGCACGGCGGTCTCGGGGTCGGGGCGGTGTCTCAGCGTAAGAACGTCCTGCAGATCGCGCGCGGTCATGCCCGGCAGGGCTGCCAGCGCCACCGGCGGTGCGGTGAGTGGGTTCAGCAGACCCTGGCGGGAATAGGTGGTAAGCCCGTCGCCGATTCGCCGGAACAGGCCGGCGGGAACCCCCATGACCTGTTCGAGCTCTGCCGGTGCGAGGAAGGGGGCATTGGCGGGATCGTAGCCGAGGCTGGCGCGGCGGTAGTCGATTCCCTCGGCGCCGCCGTCACGCCGGTCGTCGTCCTCGTCGCGCCAGTCCTGCAGCGCCGCCAGAACGCCCTCCGCATCGTCGGGCTCCAGGCCGCCGATCGCCAGGATTCCCAGGATCAGTTCGTCCGGTGCCTTGTTCAGGTCGACCAGACCGTTCTGGTCGATGACCCGGACGGTCACCTTTCCGCCACCGAGGCTGACCGCATAGGGGCGGGCGTCGGCCTGCCAGCGTGTCTCCTCCGGATGCTGCAGGCCGAGAACGGCGGCGGCGAGGCCCGCCTCCTGCAGCGCTTCCACCCGCACCCGCTCCATCGCGTTGTGCGCCAGGCCGGCATCGCTGCGCACGGCGGCGGTGAAGCCGGCGACCAGCAGGGCGAACAGCCCGGAGATCCACAGGACCAGCAGCAGGGCCGCGCCGTCCTGGCGTTCGCGTCTTGCCTTCCGGCCGGCGATCATCGCGTGCCCGTCCCGGCGGGTGCTTCCGTTCCTGCAGCCGCGGCACCTGCCGTCGCAGGCGCCGCCGCACCGCCGCGCATCGAGTCGGGCAGCGGAGGCGGAGCCGGCACCGCGACGCTGCCGCAGACGGGTGCATCGGACTTCAACTCGCAGGCCGGCTCGAAATCCAGCCGCGGCCGCACGGTCATGGGCGGCCACTCGGCCAGCGCGCTGTCCGTGCTGCCGGCCAGCCTGATCAGCGCCGGCAGGGCGGCAGGATCGTCCCAGTCGGTTTCCCAGCGCCCGCCGCCGGGATCCTCGTCGTCCTTCGGCGCGGCGAAGAAGGAGAAGGCGAGGCGCGGCAGGCGATCGACCAGCATGACCGCCTCGTCGTCGGCGAAGTCGACCTCGTCCAGCGAGCCGAGGTCGCGCGAGAAAGGCGCCCGCCTCCGCCAGAGCTCGTAACCCTCCGGCCGCCGGTCGAGATCGAGCCGCACGACGTAGTAGCCGGCACGGGTGGGGTAGGGGGGTTCCATCACGACGAAGGTCAGGCTGGAGTCGTCCGAGGCGAAGGCCAGCCTGGGCTTGTCGTCCGCGTCGTGGACGGCGACCCGGACCGCATTCGACAGGTCGCGGCGCACCTGCTGCTGCGCCAGCACCAGGCCTTCGGTGCGGGCGGCGCTGTCTTCCCCGCGCTCCCACGTGCGCGAGGCAAAGCGGAAGCCTGCGCCGAGAGCTGCGGCGAGGAGGCCGAAGAGGGCGAGGGCGATGACCACCTCGAGGAGGGTGAAGCCGGCCTCGCGGCGAGACGAGTTGGGAGGGGTCTGTCTCATTCGGCCGCTCCGGGCGCAGTCTCTTCGTCGGGCTTCCCGAGCCGCAGGGTCGAGAAGCGCGCCTCCCCCTCCGGCGGCCAGCGCAGAACCAGATCCAGGCGATAGAGCGGGACGCCGTCTTCCTGCGCCGCCGTGCCCGGCGGCAGGGTCGGGTCCTCGGTCCGGGTCACGTCGAGCGACCAGGTCAGGTCGGGCGGGAAGTCGCCGGAGCTCGTGCCCGGGGCCAGGGGCTGCTCGACGCCGGCCCCGGCGAGGATCGACTGTGCCGCAAGAGCGACGCGGGCATAGCGTTCCGCGGCGCCCAGCGTGCGCAGGCCGCTGCTGAACGCCTGGAAGCCGGCGGCCAGGACCATGCCGGCGATGGCCAGCGCCACGACCATCTCGATGAGGGTGAAGCCTGCCTGCCGGGAGAGTGCGGCCGTCACCGTGCGGCCTCCTCCACGGACACGCGGCCGGTCAGCCAGTCGATGCTGACTAGCAGACGGTGCGGGTCGGCGCCGACCCAGACCTTGCCGCCGGTGGACCCGCCATTGGGAAAGAAGCGGATCCCCAGCACCCGGCTGGACCGGCTCTCCGCATTGGCCGCTTCCGCCGTGACGGGGATTCCGGGGTCGTAGTCGAGGCCCGCCTCGGCGCCTTGGCGCTGCAGCCTGTGCCTGTCGAGATCGACCAGCACGAGTGTCTCGCGCGCTCCCGAGACGGCGTCCGCGCGTGCCGCCCTCAGCAGCCCGGCCGTCGCCAGGGCCTGCTGTTTGGCGGAGACGGCGCCGCCGCCACCGAGACGGGGCACCAGCAGCCCGGCGGCCAGCGCGAGGATGACCAGGACGACGACCAGCTCCAGCAGAGTGAAGCCGGCCGAGCCTTCATGGCCGCATCCCTCTGCCCGGTCACTTCTCCCAGCTTGTGACGTCGCGGTCATCGCCGTCGCCGCCCTCGCGGTTGTCGGCCCCATAGGAATAGAGGTCGTAGGCCCCGTGCTGGCCCGGCGCCGTGTAGTGGTAGGGGTTGCCCCAGGGATCGCGTGGGACGCTGTTCTTGTTGAGGTAGGGGCCCTTCCAGCCGGGGGCTCCCGAGGGCGCCGAGACCAGCGCCTCCAGCCCCTGCTCGGTGGTGGGATAGGTGCCGTTGTCGAGCCGGTAGAGGTCCAGCGCGGACCCGAAGTTCTCGATCTGCACCTTGGCCGAGCCGGTCCGGGCGCCGCCCAGATAGCTGATCACGCGCGGCGCGACGAGGCCGGCCAGCAGGCCCAGGATGACCAGCACCACCAGCAGCTCGATCAGGGTAAATCCCGCCTGACGCCGACGCGCGGACGTCTCGCGGGCGGCGCACCAGGATCGGAAGAGCTGGCGGAAGGGGCAGGGCAGGGGCACGGCGGGTCACCTCAGAAGGCCAGATCGTTCACGCTGACGACCGCCAGCAGGATCGACACGATGATCCCGCCGACGAGCACGCCGACGGACATTACTAGCGCCGGCTCCAGGATCACAAACAATCGCTGCAGACTGGTCTCCAGCTTCCGCTCGTAGAGGTCGGCGACGTGCAGAGCGCTCGGCCACAGCCGCCCGGTCTCTTCGCCCACCCGCAGCATCTGAATGGCCATCGACGGCAGGATCGACGCCTCGTTCAGCGGCTCCGCCATGCCGCGTCCGGACCGCACGGCGTCGATCACCCGGTCGAGGGCTTCCGCCGCCGGTCCGTTCTGCAGGACGTCCCGGGTCAGCACGAGCGCCAGCGGCAGATCGACTCCATTGGCGAGAAGCGTGCCGAGAGTGCGGCAGAGGCGTGTGGCGATCAGCATCCGCAGACGACCGCCCAGCAGCGGGGCGGCCAGGAGCCGGCTGTCGAGCCAGTAGCGCACGGCCGGCCGCTGCAGGAGCTGCAGGAAGCCCAGCACCAGCACGGCCAGCGCGATGCCGGCGTAGAGACCGTAGTTCTCCAGCGCCCGGGCCGCGCCGATCACGATCTGGGTCGACACCGGCAGGGCGGCCCCGGCGTTGGCGAACACCTCTTCGAACTGCGGCACCACGAAGGCGAGCAGCAGCAGGACGGCGCCGATGGAGGCGACGACCAGGATGGCGGGATAGAGCAGGGCGCCCACGATCTTCTCGCGCAGTTTCTCGGAGCGCTCGCGGTAGTCGGCCAGCCGCTCCAGCACCGGCTCCAGTGTGCCGCTCGATTCGGCCGCGCTGATCATCTTCACGTAGACCGGGGGGAACACCCTGGGCCGCTTTCCCAGCGCCTCGTTGAAGGACTTGCCCGATCGCACGTCCGCCAGCAGATCGGCGATCACGCGGGCGATGCCGCCGCTGTCCATCTCGGCCGACAGCACTTCGAGGGCCCGTTCGAGGGTCAGCCCGGCGGCCAGAAGCATCGCGAGTTCCCGGGTGAACAGGGTGACGTCCTGGCTCTTCGCGCCGCGCAGACTGAGGCGGGAGAGCAGCCCGCCGCCGCCGCCCTGCCGATCGGCCTCGGCTTCTATCGGCATGTGGCCCGAGCCGATCAGCCGTTCGAGCACGGCCTCCCGGCTGCGCGCCTCCATCGTGCCCTCGACGAGGTCACCCGATTCGGCGATGGCGCTGTAGCGGAACTGCGGCACCTCAGACGTCCTCGGTGACCCGCCACACCTCTTCGGGCGTCGTCAGGCCGGCGGCGGCCTTCAGCATCCCGTCCTCCAGCATGGTCGTCATGCCCTGGCGCTGGCCCGCCACCATCAGCTCGCGGGTGCCCACGCCCGGCCGGACCAAGTCCTGGACGCCTTCGGTGATCTCCAGCATCTCGACGATGGCGATCCGGCCGACGAAGCCGCTTCCACCGCAGACGTCGCAGCCCACCGGCTCGCGGAAGTCCAGGTGATCGCGGTCCAGCAGACCCCGCTCGATGAGCGGGGTGATCTGCGGACCGGGCGACTCGGTCGGCCGGCTGCAGGTCTTGCACAGCAGCCGGACGAGGCGCTGGGCCACGAGGCACCGCAGGGTCGAGGCCAGGAGGTAGGCGTCGACGCCCATGTCGAGCAGGCGCGTGACCGCGCCGGCCGCATTGTTGGTGTGCAGCGTCGTGAGCACCAGATGGCCCGTCAGCGCGGCGTGGACGGCGATGTCCGCCGTCTCGCCGTCGCGCATCTCGCCGACCATGATGACATCCGGATCCTGACGGACGAAGGCGCGCAGGGCGTTGGCGAACGTGAGACCGATCTGCGGCTTCACCTGCAGCTGGTTGACGCCCGGCAGCTGGTATTCGACCGGGTCCTCCACCGTCACGATCTTGCGATGCGGCTGGTTGAGCAGGTTGAGGGCGGCGCTCAGGGTCGTGGTCTTGCCGCTGCCCGTCGGCCCGGTCACCACGATCATGCCATGGGGCGCATCCAGGTGCCGGCGCAGGATCTTCTCGGCCCGCGCCGCCAAGCCGAGGCCGGAGAGCTCCGGCACCCGGCTGCTGTCGTCGAGCAGCCGGATGACGACGCTCTCGCCGTGCATCGTCGGCATGGTCGCGACGCGCAGATCGATCTGCTTGCCCTCGATCCGCATCCGCGCGCGGCCGTCCTGCGGCAGGCGCCGCTCGGCGATGTTGAGGCCGGAGAGGATCTTGATGCGCGAGACGATGGCCTTGGCGAGCTGGGCCGGCGGCGCCTTGACCTCCCGCAGCATGCCGTCGATGCGGAAGCGCACGGTGATCCGGTTGCGGAAGGGCTCGATGTGGAGGTCGGAGGCGCGCCGGGCGACGGCGTCGTGCAGCAGCTGGTTCACCAGCCGGACCACCGGCGCCTCGAGCGCCAGGTCTTTGAGGTGCTGCACATCGTCGTCGGCCCCGCCTTCGCCCGGCAGGTCGTCGATGTCGTCGACGATCTGTTCGAGGGCACTCTTGCCCGGGCCGTAGAGCCGCTCCAGGGCTGCGTCGATGTCGTCGGTGCTCGCCACCTGCAGGTCGAGGCGCAGGCCGAAGGCCAGGGCGAGGGCATGGGCCGCCTGCTCGTCGCCGGGATCGGCCATGGCGAGCGTCACGGCACTGTCCAGCGCCGCCAGCGGGACCGCCCGGACGTCGCGGAGGTAACGCACCGCAACGGCCTCGGCCAGCACCGCCTCTTCCGGGAAGTCGTCCGCCGTCGCCAGGGGCAGGGACAGGCTCTCGGCGAGCTGCCTCGCCGCCTCGGCCGACGACAGCCCGGCCTCCCGCAAGTCCCGCAGCCGGGGGGCGCCCTGCCGCGGCACGGCCGCGGCCTGCTGATCCCGGTTCGAGACGATGACCGTCACGTTCCGCTCCCTCTGGGTTCTCGCCATCGACACTCTAGACCCTTTGCGCCGACGATCCAGGCGTCCTGCGGAGGATGCTGGAAAAACAAGAGGTAAGACCATAGGCTTGCGGCGCCCGGCACAGAGTCGGGCGGATCTGCCGGCATGGCGGGAAAGCAGGTGGAATGAGTGTGGGGGGCCAGGATCTTGGCCGGGTGTTGATGTCGGTCGTGTGCAGACCGCCGCGCAGCAGTTTGTTCATGCTGGTGCTGCTGTTGATGCCGCTGCTGGCCGGCTGCGACGAGGCGGCGCGGCGTGCCTCGGAGGACTCGCCCACCTTTGCCAATCTGCGCACCATGAGTCTCGCGCCGCCGCCGAACCACAGCGGGGCCCGCGAGGTCGCCGCCCGGCCGCTCGAACCGCCCGCACCTCCGCCGCAGACCCAGGTGGTCTATGGCGACAATCGCTACGTCGGTGGCGGCGGCGGCGCGGCTCCCCCAGGGGCCACCTCGGACGGTGCCGGCGGGATCCAGCTCAACTTCGACAACGCCGACCTGCGCGAGTTCGTGAAGCTCGTGCTGGGCGACGTGCTCGGCCTGAACTACCTGATCGATCCGCGGGTGCAGGGCAGTGTCACGCTCTCCTCCACGGAACCCATCCCGACCGAGGACCTGCTGCCGACCCTCGAGACGGTGCTGCGCCTCAACAACGCCGCGATTCTCCGCGACCGCGGCCTCTACAAGGTCGTGCCGCTGGCCGATGCCATCGGGCAGCCCGGCTTCGACAGTTCGGTCGCGGGTCCGGGCGGCACTCTGCCTTTCGGACAGGGCATCACCGTCGTCCCGCTCCGCTTCGTGTCCGCGGCCAACATGGTCACGATCCTGGAGAACGTCGTGAGCCGTCCGGGGCAGGTCCGTGCCGACCCCGCCCGGAACATGCTGATCGTCTCCGGAACGGCCCGCGAGCGGGCCTCGATCGTCGACACCGTCAACTCCTTCGACGTCAACTGGCTGCGCGGCCAGTCGGCCGGCATCTTCCCGCTGCGCCACGCCGCGCCGGAGGCGGTGATCGCGGAGCTGCAGGAGCTCATGCAGGCCAACCCCGACGGCCTCGGCGCCACGGTGATCCGCTTCCTGCCGATCGAACGTCTCAACGCCGTGCTCGCCGTCGCGAAGACGGCGGAGGTGCTGCAGGAGGCCCGTCGCTGGATCGTGCGCCTGGACCAGGCCAACACGGCCGGCCTGAACCTCTATGTCTACTTCGCGCAGAACACCAAGGCGGAAGACCTCGCCGACGTCCTGAACGAGGCCTTCGGTCTCTCCGGCTCGGGCGCCGCCAGCCGGCGCTCGGTGTCGCCCAGCCTGGACCCGGTGGTCGTCAGCGGTGATGGCGGAGGCGCCGGGGCGGCCGACGCCGCTCCCCGGGCCGTTCCGGCGAGTCTGTCCGGGGCGGCGCTCTCCGCCTTCAGTCTCGCGGATATCGGCGACGTCAGGATCATCGCCGACAAGGTCAACAACGCCCTGCTGATCATGGCGAACCGCCGCAGTTACGAACTCATCCAGTCGGCCCTCCGACAGATCGACGTGCCGCCCCCCCAGGTCCTCATCGATGCGACCATCGCCGAGGTCAGCCTGAACGATCAGCTTCGCTACGGCGTGCAGTTCTTCCTCAAGGGACTCGGGATCGGGTTCGGCAACGAGGTGAGCGGCGGCTACTTCGGTGGACCGGACCAGACGCTGGCCGGCGGCTATCCCGGCTTCAACCTTTTCGTCACCAACGGCAACGAGGCGCGCGTGGTCATCGACGCACTCTCCGCCGTCACCGACGTCAAGGTCGTCTCGGCACCGTCGGTGGTGGTGCTGGACAACCAGACGGCCAACCTTCAGGTCGGCGACGAGGTGCCTGTCAGCACGCGGCAGTCGACCAGCGTGGACAATCCCGATGCCCCGGTGGTGAACTCCATCGAGTTCCGCAACACCGGCGTGATCCTGGAGGTGACCCCCCGGATCAACTCCAGCGGCATCGTCTCCATGGACATCCAGCAGGAGGTGAGCAACGTCGCGCCGACATCCGGCGCCAACACGCTCACGCCCACGATCTCGCAGCGCAAGATCGCCAGCTCGGTCTCCGTGGTGAGCGGCCAGACCGTGGTGCTGGGCGGTCTCATCAACGACCGGCAGACGGCGGGCAAGAGCGGTATTCCCGGCCTCCGGGACCTGCCCCTGGTCGGGCCGGTGTTCGGCAGCACCAACATCCAGAACAATCGCACCGAGCTGATCGTCTTCATCCGGCCGCAGATCATCCGGGACGGCGACGAGGCCGAACGGGTGTCGGAGGAACTGCGCTCCCGCCTGCGCTCCCTGGCGCCGCCGCCTGCCGTCACGACGACGGCGGCGAACTGACCGGCGGGAGGGCTGCGTCTGCCGGGCCTCGCGCTCGCCGCCCTGGCGGCGCTGGGATTGGCCGGGGGCTGGACGGCGGAGCTTCTGGCGGCACGGCTCGTGGCGCGGCTGAACCAGACCGAAGCGCCGGCGAGCGGGGCCGGTCGGGTGTTCCCCCGGCCCCTGACCGAGCTGGGCCTCGCCGGCGTCGCGCTCCTGTCCGTCCTGGTCCTGAACTCGCTCCCGGCAGCGCTGGTGGCGCTCGGCCTCGCCTGGGCCCTGCTGATCGTGATCTTGAGCGACCTGCGCGACTTCATCGTGCCGGATGCGGTCAGCCTGTCCCTGGTGCTGCTGGGACCGCCGATCGCGGGTTGGCTGGCCGGGCCGGCACTCTTCGTGGAGGTCATGGGCGTGCACGCGCTCGCCGCCGCCGCCGGAGGTCTGCTGCTCTGGCTCGTCGGCTGGCTGTTCGAGCGGGTGCGGGGCCGCTCGGGCCTGGGCCTCGGGGACGTCAAGCTGTTCGCTGCCGCGGGTGCCTGGGTCGGGCCGGCGGCCCTGCCGTGGACGCTGGTCCTCGCCTGTGCCGGCGTCCTGCTCTGCGCGCTGCCGCCGGCGATCAGGGGCGACGCGGGGCTCGCCGTGCGCCGGATCCCCTTCGGGCTCTATCTGGCGCCTGCCCTGTGGCTCGTCTGGATGTGGCGGCAGGCCGGCATCTGGCAATAGACGCGGCGGCAGGCTCTCAGTTCGCCGCCTCGCAGGGGAAGACTTCCGTCAGCATCTTCGCCACCACCCACGCTGCCGGCCGGTGCAGGTGCTCCGGATGGGCGTCGACGTAGCGAAGGAAGATCTGCCGCATCTGGCTGGCCGACACGCCGACCACGCCGCACCAGGCCGCGTCCTCGTTGTGCTGCCAATTGCTCACCTCGTTGGCGTCGTGGATGCCGGCGAGGTAGATCTGGCAGGCGATCCGCTCGGTCTCCTGGCCGCGGCAGATCTTCGCGAGGCTGCGGCCGTTGAAGAAGAACCGCACCGACTCCAGCGGCGGCCGCGGACGTTCGCAGCCTTCGCCCTCGGCGCACTCGGGCGTGGCGACGCCGTCGACGCTCTCCTGCAGGGGCGACGGCAGCGCCTCGGCCGCCCCGGCGGGTCCTCCGCCGAAGAGGGCGCAGAGCGAGAAGACGGTCACCGCGAAGGGCAGGCGGCCTGCCACGTCTGAAAACGACCTCGCCATCTATCCCTGCGCGACCCGACGAAGAACACCTGGCCCGCAGGCTAGTGCGGTGGATCGCCCGACGCAATCGGTGCGTGACGCCTGCGCTGGCGCCTCCCGGTTGCCGCATGCTATGCCGCCGACGCCGGACGGAGAGGATCGGGACTCGCTGCTATCTTGGATATCGACTGGTCGTCAGGCGGCGAGAGCCGCGTTCTGCTATGTCCGGCCTGCCGGGAAGAGGCCGAGATGCCGCTCGTCCTGCGCGCGCCGTCGCCTTTCGACCCGGCTCGCAAGCTGGCGCTCTACCGCTGCCCGGCCTGTGGCACCCTGCACTACCCCGAGGTCGACACGCCCAGCTACGAGACTGCCTGGGGCGGCCCGGAAGCCAGTTCGGCGCCCGAGGTCCAGCGTGGCCCGATGAAGTTCTACGTCGAGCAGGGGGCGGGCCCGGACGTGATCGTCGCCCCTCTGTTCCGGGTGGATCCAGCCGGCGTGCGGACCTACGTCGAGGTCGGTTGCGGCTTCGGCTTCTCGCTGGATTTCGCCAGCCGCGTCTTCGGCTGGACCGCCCGCGGCTACGACCCCTCCGATATCGCATCGGCGGGGCGGGAGCTTCTGGGAGTCGACATCCGCTCGACCCTGCTCGATCGCGACACGGCGGCACAGGACCCGCTCGCCGACCTGCTGCTGGCGTCGGAAGTGATAGAGCACGTTCCCGAGCCCGACGGGTTCCTGGCGGACATTTCGGCCGCGCTCGCGCCCGATGGTCTGCTTGTCGTGGCGACGCCGGACGGCGAGCGTGTCGCTGCCGACCTGTCCCATGGCGTTCTTCTGCCGATCCTCACGCCCGGCTTCCATCTCGTGCTCTTTTCGGCGGAAGGGCTGAGGCGCACGCTGCTCCGGGCCGGCTTCCCGCATGTGGAGGTCTGCCGGGAAGGCAACAGCATCAGGGGTTACGCGTCCCGCGGCCCGCTGCGGCTGCAGCCGGACCGCGGCGTCGACCGGGACCTCTACCGGGCCTACCTGCTGGAGCGCTGGCTGGGATTGCCGCCCGACGCGTTCCTGGCCCATGGCTATGCGGGACGTCTGTTCAAGGAACTTGTCAACAAAGGCCTCTATGACGCTGCGACCGCAGTGTTCTCGTCGCAGAAGTCGAGTCTGGAGCGGGTCTATGGTGTGGATCTGTCCAGGCCGCACGAGGTCGCTGTCGAGGCCGCCGACGACTTCGAAGCCTTTGCCGCGCGCACGCCGATGGGCCTCCCGGGGCTGGCCTACCGGCGGGGCCTGATCGCCCTCAACAGGGGGGAGGCACCCGAGGTGACGGGCGCCTGGTTCGACCTGGCGGTGCGCTCGGGCACTGCCCTGCGAAGGGCCCTCAACCGCTTCGGCGCCGACGACGGCGAAACCGAGGAGGCGATCGAGCTGGCGCAGGTCCACGCCGTTCTGGCGCTGGCGCAGCAGGCTCCCGATCAGGCGGTCGACGAGGCGGAGGCGCTCCTCGCCCCCGCGCGGCTCGCGCCGCAGCATCGCGAGATGCTGGCAGGGGGACTGCTGCTCCGACTGGTCAACAATGATGCCCTGGATCCCGCGAAGCGGCTGCGCCCGCTGGTCCAGCCGCTCCTGCTCGCGGCGCGGGCGGCGGCGGCCGTGACGGTCGCGGAGGGGCGCTACGCCCTCGGCCTGCTGTCACAGGCGGACGGCGACGCGGCCTCGGCGGAGGAGCATCAACGCGTCGCCGCGGCCCTGGCACGGCAGGCAGGCGACGGCGCGCTGGCGTGGCGTGCCGAGGCCGCCATCGCCAGGGCTCTCTGCCTCGGCGGCGAGGCCGAGGCCGCGGCTGCCCTGACGGAGACCGCGCTGCTGCCCGCTCTGGCGGGCGGCGGGCCGGTCCCTGTTGAAGAGGCGGGCCGAACCGTCGGCGACCTGCTGCTCCGGCTGGTCGGGCAGGGCGCACCGGCGCCGGCCCAACGGGTTGAGGAGGCCGCGGGTCCGCGCCTGCTCCAACTCACGGCGGCCGGCCTGTTCGCCCTGGGCATCCTGGCGCTGAACCACCGCAACGACCCGCTGCGGGCCGCCACCCTGTTCGACGCCGCGGCGGGCGTGGCGGAGGAGGACGGCACCCGCTGGCGCGCGCGCGCCAACGGGCTGCTGGCCTCGGTCGTCGCCGGAGACGCCGCGGCGGCGCAGAGGCGGCTCGCCGAGATCGACCACGCCCGCGAGGGGAAGGAAATCCCCGTGGTCGACGCGGATTCCCTGGTGCGCGAGCTGCGCGCCCGTCTGGCCGTCCCAACGGAAGGAGCTGCGTCGTGAAGCTGGCCGCCACGCTGCGGAAGGTCGTCCGGCGCAGCCGCAACTGGCTGGCCTATCACCGTGCGGGCCTGCTACGGGGAAGCGAGCAGGTCCGGGAGCGCTGGACGGGCGCCGAGCCGCTGGAGGGGCGCCCGAAGGTCTGCGTCTTCGTGCACTACGACCGCCGCGGCACGGTGCACGACTTCACCCTTCACTACCTCGAAGCCCTCCATGCCGCCGGCTTCGCCATCGTCTTCGTGAGCAACGCGCCGCGCCTCGACGAGCGGCAGCGGCGGCGGATCGCGCCGTTCTGCGCTCTCATGCTGCGGCGTGCCAACCGCGGCTACGACTTCGGCGCCTACAAGGACGGCATCGCCGCGATCCCCCGTCTGAAGGGACGCGACCAGCTCCTGATCGCCAACGACAGCATCTACGGCCCCCTTCAGCCCCTTGAGGCCGTCCTGGAGAAGGCCGATCCCGACCGGGCCGACGTCTGGGGCATGACCGACTCCTGGGAGAAGAGCTACCATCTGCAGTCGTATTTCGTGCTGTTCATGAAGGCGGCCCTCGCGTCCGAGGCCTTTGCTTCCTTCTGGGGCAGCGTACGCTACCTGCAATCCAAGACCGAAGTGATCCGACGCTACGAGATCGGCATGGCCGCGGCCCTGTTCCGTGACGGGCTGCGGGTGAAGGCGCTCTACCCCTACCGGCAAGTGGCAGCGAGCGTCGAGCGGCAGCTCCGGAACGCCACGGCCCTCTGGGCCGATCAGATCCTGCCGCCGAGCTACGGCCGCTGGTTGCGCAGCATCTACGATGCCATTCAGAGCGGGGCCGCGCTCAACTCGACCCATTTCTTCTGGGACGTGCTGCTGGTCGAGGAGAAGTTCCCTTTCATCAAACGGGAGCTCCTGCTGCGGAACCCGGTGGGCGTTCCGCTGCTCTCGCGTTGGCCCGAACTCGTCCGGCAGGTCTCGGATTACGACGTCGACCTGATAACCGACCACCTGAAACTGATCGCCCGCAAGAAGGTGTTCTGAGCCGTCCGGCGGCTCAGCCCGCTTGGTCGCGCAGCAGCGGCACCAGCGCCTCGCGGATCGAGGCAGGAATCTCTACGGGCCGCATGGTGGCGCGGTCGACGAACACGTGGACGAAATGTCCCCGTGCGGCGGCCTCTTCGCGATCCTTCTTGAACAGCCCTATGAGGTAGGTCACCGAGCGGCTGCCCAGGCGGCCGACCGCCAGCCCGGCTTCGACGGTCTCCGGAAAGGCCAGGGAGGCCGAGAACCGGCAGAAGGATTCTGCGGCGATCCCGATCACCGGGCCGCCGTGGATGTCGAGCTTCCCGGCGTGGATCAGGTAGTTGTTAATGACGGTGTCGAAGTAGCTGTAATAGACCACGTTGTTGACGTGCCCGTAGACGTCGTTGTCCATCCAGCGCGTCGGAATCAGCAGAAAGTGCCGGTAGCCGTCGCGATGGTCGGGTGGTTGGGGAAGCTCGGCCAAGGTCTGTCTCCTGCGCGGCGGCGAAACTTTCTCGGGCCGTGAGCATTAGCCTCCGGCACATTGCGCTGCAACAATCGGTTCGTGAACCGATATGACCGTGCTATCCTGATCAACAGTATTTTAACTTTCGGCAGAAATAGATGGACGTGCTCTACCGGTTGTACGAACTGCAGCACGCCGCCCTGATGCCCTGGCGCATGATGGGTGAGATGACGAAGTCGGTGCTGACCAATCCTCTGGTTCCGGCGGGATGGACCCATATGGCCAGATCGCTGGTCGCCGGGATCGATGTGGCGGACCACGCCATCCGGCAGCGCGGCAAGCCGGACTGGGCGATCATGCCGGTGGAGCGGGGCAGCAAGGCCTACGAGGTGCGCGAGGAGGTCGTCTCGAGCCGCCCCTTCCTCGACCTGACCCGCTTTCGCCGGATCGGCCTGACCGCCAACGATCCCAAGATCCTGCTGGTCGCGCCGATGTCGGGCCACTACGCCACGCTGTTGCGGGGCACGGTGCAGGCCTTGGCCCGTGACCATGACGTCTACGTCACGGACTGGCGCGACGCCCGTCTGGTCCCGCTGAGCGAGGGCGAGTTCGGTGTCGACGAGTACATAGGCGAACTGATGCTGGCGATTCGGCGGCTCGGCCCCGACGTCAACGTCATGGCCGTCTGCCAGCCGGCGCCGCTGGTGCTGGCCGCCGTCTCCCTGCTGGCGGCGCAGGACGACTCCGCGCAGCCGCGGACCATGATCCTGATGGGCGGCCCGGTGGACACCGAGGCGGCGCCGACGCAGCCGACGCGCCTGGCCATGTCACGGCCGCTCGAGTGGTTCGAACGGTCGGTCGTGACCGAGGTGCCGGGCTACTATCCCGGCGCGGGGCGGCAGGTCTACCCCGGATTCCTGCAGCTCGGCGGCTTCATCTCGATGAATGCGTCGCGCCACTTCGACGCCCATCTCAGCATGTTCCACCATCTGGTCCGGGGCGACGGCGAATCGGCCGAGGCGCAACGCGCCTTCTACGACGAATACCTGTCGGTCATGGACATTCCGGCCGGCTTCTACCTCGACACGATCGACCGCATCTTCCAGCGGCACCTCTTGCCGCTCGGGGAGATGACTTGGCGCGGCGTCAGAGTCGATCCAGGCGCCATCCGAAAGACCGCCCTGCTCACCGTCGAGGGCGAACTCGACGACATTTCGGCACCTGGCCAGACGATCGCCGCTCATGGCCTGTGCCGAAACCTGCCCCGGGACATGCAGGAGGATTACCTGCAGAGAGGGGTGGGGCACTACGGCATCTTCAACGGCCGCCGCTGGCGCGAAGAGATCTGCCCTCGCATCTCGGCCTTTGTCCGCCGTCACGCGGCCGACTGAACAATCCGCCTCAACTGGTTTCCGAAAAACAGTTTTTTCCCGTTCTGTCTTCGATCTCCACCACCCATAGATCTGGGTCGCGGCGACGCGCCCGCGCAATGTACTCCTCCGCGTCGCCTGCCGGCAGGGGTTCGTCCCGGGGCACCAGGGCCCAGCCCAGCCGGCCGTCCAGGTCGCGCTGCTGGGTGTAGAGCAGGGCCGTGCCGTCGAGACGGTCGACCTTGAGCAGCAGCAGCCCGCCCGCAGCCTCGCCGCGATGCCGCAGCATGGCCGGAGTCCCGGCCGCGTTGGCCCGCCGGATGCCGGCCATGATCCAGAGATGGCTGGGCAGCCGGGGCTCGTCGCTCATGTAGCCTCCCATTCCGCCCGGACCTCCGGGCTGTCTTCCGGCAGTGTGCGCCTGGCCTTCTCCGCGGCGAAGTCGGCCGCCTCCGCCAACTGCCCAAAGGCCCACACCGCTGCCCCGCGCACCAGCGGCGAGGTGTCCCCGAGCAGGCGCCGCACCGGGGGGAGCAGGCTCCTGTCGCGGCTGTTGCCGGCGGCGATCAGGACGTTCCGCAGGAAGCGGTCACGCCCGATCCGCTTCACCGGACTGCCGGAGAAAAACCGTCTAAACGATTGATCATCAAGCAAGAGAAGATCGGCAAGGGGAGGGGCCCGAAGGTCTTCGCGGGCGCGAAAGGCCGCGTGGCCGAGCCGGGCGAACTTGTTCCAGGGGCAGGCGGCGAGACAGTCGTCGCAGCCATAGATCCGGTTGCCCATCAGTGGCCGCAGATCCCGGGGAATAGCGTCCTTGTGCTCGATCGTCAGGTAGGAGATGCAGCGCCGGGCGTCGAGGCGATGGGGGGCCGGAAAGGCTCTGGTGGGGCAGGCGTCCAGGCAAGCGCGGCAGCGGCCGCAGTGATCCTCGGCGGGCGTGTCTGGTTGCAGCGCCAAGGTGGTGAAGACCTCACCCAGGAAGAACCAGTTGCCCAGGTCGCGGGAGAGGAGGTTGGTGTGCTTGCCCTGCCAGCCGAGCCCGGCTGCCGCGGCGAGCGGCTTCTCCATCACCGGGGCGGTATCCACGAAGACCTTCACCTCGGTCGCGAAGCGCGCGGCCAGCCAGCCTGCCAGTTCCTTCAAGCGGCCCTTGAGGGTGTCGTGGTAGTCGCGGTTGCGGGCGTAGACGGACAGGTAGCCCGACCCGCGCTCCTCCAGTTCGGCGCGCGGGTCCGCCTCGGGCCCGTACTCCAGCGCCACCGCGACGACCGAACGCGCCTCGGGCCACAGCGCCGTGGGCGAAGCACGCCGTTCGGCATGGGTGGCGAGCCAGCCCATGTCTCCGTGGTGGCCCGCCGCCAGGAAGCCGCGCAGTCCGTCCCGCACCTCCTCGGCTAGCCGCGCCTCGGCGAAACCGACGGCGGCGAAGCCCGTGGCGAGCGCCCGCTCCCGGATCGCCGCCCGCGGGTCCATTCAGCCCCGGCCGCGGTAGGGCGGCACGCCCTGATCCGGCAGCCAGAGCCCTTCGGGCGCCGGGCCGGTCTGGTAGAAGACGTCGATGGGAATGCCGCCGCGGGGATACCAGTAGCCGCCGATGCGCAGCCAGATGGGCGCCAATTCGTCGACGAGCCGCTTGGCGATCCCGACGGTGCAGTCCTCGTGGAAGGCGCCGTGGTTGCGGAAGCTGCCGAGAAAGAGCTTCAGCGACTTGCTCTCCACCAGCCGGTCCTGCGGCACGTAGTCGATGACCAGATGCGCGAAGTCGGGCTGGCCCGTGATCGGGCAGAGGCTGGTGAACTCGGGCGCGGCGAAACGGACGAGGTAGAGGGTCCCCGGCTGCGGATTGGGCACCGTCTCGATCACCGCCTCGTCCGGGCTGGCGGGAAGCGCCGTCGGCCGGCCCAGCTGCGTCAGTGTCATTGAACGGGATCCCTGGACTCGATTTCCGGCGTCTCGTCACTCATATGGCGGCCCGCCTTGAAGTTGGCGATGAAGTCGTCGAGCCGTCCGTCGGCGATGGCGCCCCGCAGGCCCGCCATCAGGCGCTGGTAGTGCGTCAGGTTGTGCCGTGTCAGCAGGATCGGCCCCAGCATCTCCTCGCAGCGGAACAGGTGGTGCAGATAGGCGCGGCTGAACTGACTGCAAGCGGGGCAGGGGCAGCCGTCTTCCAGCGGCGCCGGATCGTCGCGGTGGCGGGCATTGCGCAGGTTCAGCGGTCCGGCGGCGGTGAAGGCCTGGGCGGTGCGGCCGCTGCGGGTCGGCAGCACGCAGTCGAACATGTCGACGCCGCGGGCCACCGCCTCCACGATGTCGTCGGGCTTGCCCACACCCATGAGATAGCGCGGCCGCTCCGCCGGCAGGGCGGGCAGGGTGACGTCGAGCGTCGCCAGCATCGCCGGCTGCCCCTCGCCGACCGCGAGGCCCCCGATGGCGTAGCCCTCGAAGCCGACAGCCGTCAGCGCCTCCGCGGAGCGCAGGCGCAGGCGGGGGAAGACGCTGCCCTGGACGATGCCGAACAGCGCGTAGCCGTTCCGATCGCGGAAGGCGTGGCGGCAGCGCTCGGCCCAGCGCATCGACCGCTCCATCGAGGCCTCCGCGACGGCTTCCTCGACCGGAAAGGGCGTGCACTCGTCCAGCACCATGGTGATGGACGAATCGAGATCGTGCTGGATCTCCATCGCCCCCTCCGGCGTGAGGCGGTGGCTGCTGCCGTCGGTGTGCGCGCGGAAGGTCACGCCGTCCTCGTCCAGCTTCCGCAGGGCCGACAGGCTCATGACCTGGAAGCCCCCCGAATCGGTGAGGATGGGGCCGGGCCAGTTCATGAACCGGTGAAGCCCTCCGAGGTCGGCGACGCGCCGGGCGCCAGGCCGCAGCATGAGGTGGTAGGTGTTGCCCAGCAGGATCTGGGCGCCGGTTGCCGCCACGTCCGCGGGAAGCAGCCCCTTCACGGTCGCCGCGGTACCGACCGGCATGAAGGCGGGTGTCTCCACCATGCCGTGGGCCGTGTGCAGGCGCCCGCGCCGGGCAGCCCCGTCGCAACCCAGCAGCTCGAAGCGGAAGCCGCCGGTCACGCGGCTCGCTCCAGCAGGCTGCTGTCGCCGTAGGAGTAGAAGCGGTAGCCCGCATCGATGGCGTGCCGGTAGGCACGGTGCATCACGGCCTGTCCGGCGAAGGCACAGACCAGCATGAAGAGGGTCGAGCGCGGCAGGTGGAAGTTGGTCATCAGCCGGTCAACGGCCTTGAAGCGGTAGCCGGGCAGGATGAAGAGGTCGGTCTCGCCGGAGAAGGGGGCGAGGGTGCCGTCCTCCCGTGCCGCAGATTCGAGCAGGCGCAGGGAGGTGGTGCCGACAGCCGCGACCCGGCCGCCACGGCGGCGGGTCCGCTCGACCGCGTCCACGGCCGCCGCACCCACCTGCCCCCACTCGGCGTGCATCCTGTGGGCCTCGACCCGCTCCGTCTTCACCGGCAGGAAGGTGCCGGCGCCGACATGCAGGGTGACGGCGACGCGCTCGATCCCGCGGGCGTCCAGCGCAGCCAGCAACTCCGGTGTGAAATGCAGGCCGGCGGTAGGCGCCGCGACGGAGCCTTCGGCGCGGGCGTAGACCGTCTGGTAGCGCAGGCGATCCTCGTCGGTCGGGTGGTCGGGCCGTTTGATGTACGGCGGCAGCGGGACCTCGCCGAAGCGGGCCAGCGCCTCCCACAGGTCGGCGCCGCCGGCGGAGAAGCGCAGGATCACCTCGCCGTCGGGGACTCGCTCGACGACCGCGGCCTCGAAGCCGTCGGCGAAGCGCACCACGTCGCCCGGCCGCAGCCGCTTCGCCGGCCGCGCGAAGGCCCGCCAGGTGTCCACGCCCATCTGCTTGTGCAGCAGGACCTCCACGGCCACCTCGCCGCGGTGCCCGAACAGGCGCGCCGGGATCACCTTGGTGTCGTTGTAGACGAGCAGGTCGCCGGGCTGCAGCAACTCGGGCAGGTCGCGCACCCGGCGGTCGGCCAGAGCTTGGCCAGTCACGTGCAGCAGCCGCGCCGCATCCCGCTCGGCGGCCGGGACCTGGGCGATCCTCTCCGGCGGCAGGTCGAAATCGAAGTCGTCGATCAGCATGGGCGGCGATCTAGCACCCGGCGGCCGGCCGACCAAGGGCATCCGCCTCCGCAGGCTTGCGCCGGTCCCAGCGCAGTCCCAGGCTGACCCTCGCCGAACGGACGGCATCGACGAAGTGGAAGGGCCGCTGGTCGCCCCCGGCGAATCCGGGAGCGGCCAGGGCGAGCAGCCGGCCGGGCGCGATGTCCACCTCGATCGCGCCGGTCCCCTGCCTGTCGCGGCAGACATACAGACGGGCGTCACCGCACAGGGTCAGCAGCAATACGACCCCCTGGTACGCCTTGTGGTCGCGATGCGGCGAGATCCCGGCCGATCCCGCTGCGTAGCGCTGTACGACGAGATCGTTCAGGTGCCAGTCATCGGGTAGCGGGGCGTGCGCCATGCGCGCCGCGCCACGGCGAATACGGCGTGACAGATCGCGCCGGAAGTCGTGCAGGATGCTGTCGACGGGGACGTCCATCGTCAGTTCGAAATCCTGCCGCACCTCGGTTCCACCTTCGCCGACGCGCTCGCGGGCGCGCCGGTAGCCCAGGGCCAGAGTGGCAGCCAGCAGGGTCTGTCGAGAGGCTTTGCCCAGGAAGGGGATGGAGACGGCGCCGGCAGGTGTCGCCGCCAGGCTCTCCAGAAGATCGACGAGCGGCTCCTCGCCGCCCTCGATGCCCCAGTCCTCGCGGTCGTCGCCGAACCTCGTCATGGGGACCTTGCGAAAACGTAACCTTTGCAGTGCGCCATCGACTGCATAAAGTACTGCAATCCGATGCGGGGCGAGGTCGGCCATTTCACCTTCCCCTGGGCCGTACTTTCCCGCATCGTCGCTCGTCCGTCCACCGGCCGAGAAGGATGGCCAGAGGCAGATAGACCTCCTGCCGTACTTCCCTCGGGCGCCAGGGTCCGCCATCTATGCTCAACCGTTACGACTTCCTCTTTTTCCGGCGCTGGCTGCGCGATCCGCTGAAGATCGGCGCCGTCTTCCCGAGCGGGATCGAACTCGCCCGAGCCATGGCGCGGCAGGTCGATCTGCGACGGCCGGGCGTGGTGGTCGAGCTGGGCGGCGGCACGGGCATGGTGACCTCGGCTCTGCTCGAGGCCGGCGTCCCAGCCGAACGACTCGTGGTGCTGGAGAAGGACGAGAGCCTCTTCGAGCTGCTCCGCCAGCGCTTCCCGTCGGTGACGATCCTCCACGGGGATGCGACCCAGGTGGCCGGGCTGGTGCGGGAGCTCGGCTTCAAGCGGGTCAGCACGGTGGTCTCCGGACTGCCCATCCTCTCCATGCCGCAGCAGATCCAGCAGCAGATCCTGCAGGAGTCCTTCGAGCTGATGGGGGCCGACGGCCGCTTCATCCAGTTCACCTACGGCCCGGCCTCCCCCGTGCCGCAGAGCCGGCTGCGCCGCTGGGGCCTCAAGAGCAAGCCGGCCGGCCGGGTCTGGCTGAACTTCCCGCCGGCGGTGGTCTGGTGCTTCTTCCGGCGCCGGGACGTCAGCGGCATCGCCGTCGCCGCCTGATCGCTCAGGAGCGCGCCGCCGTCGTCCGGAAGGCGCCCCAGATGCCCACTGCCGTCAACGGCAGGAAGGCGGCGAACAGCCAGAAGGCGGCACTCGCCACGACAGCGCGCGGCGCCTGCTCGGCGAGCCCCGTGCCGTTCGCGATGATCCCGCCCATGGCGGCTCCAAGGGCGTAACCGATCAACTGCAGCGTCGGCACCGCGCCGGCGCCGCGCGCTTCCTCCCCCGGCGGCATGGCGCCGACCAGCCGCCGCGCCAGGAAGGCCCAACACAGCCCGAAGCCGCCGCCCTGCAGCAGCGCCCCCGGCAGGATCCAGAAGACGGCGCCTGTCGGCATCGCAACGGCCAGCCACGCCACACCGGCCGCGATGCTCACCGCACCCCCGCGGATCAGAGTCCGTTCGCGCGCCTCGCCCGCTCCTGCCACCAGCAGGGCGGTGCCCGACCAGGCGATCGACTCGCCGACGATCAGCAGCCCTGCGACGAAGGGGCTGACCCCCTCGAGTTCCTGCAGCAGCAGCGGCGCGTAGACCGTGAAGGAGATGGTTGCCGCGGCGAGGGTGAAGACCATCAGGAAACCCGGCCCCCAGGCCTTGGAGGGATCGAGGATGTGCGGCGGCAGCAGGCGTTCGGAGGCACGCGCCTCCAGCGACAGGAAGAGCCGGAAGAGCAGGGCGGCAAGCAGCGCCAGGGCCATGCCCCCCAAGGGGTTCTGCTGAACGCCGGCGAAGGAGGCGGCGAGGATCACCGCGGCCAGGGTGCCCAGGGCGAGCCACGGCGGGCGGGTGTTCCCGGCGCCGCCCTCCGCCTGTCCTCCGCCGGCCGGCCGCAGACGCGAGGCGAGGACGGCGAGGGCGAGCGCCTGCACCGCGAAGAAGAGGAAGGCGAGGCGCCAGTGGCCGATGGCGGCGAAGAGGCCGCCGATCATCGGGCCGGTGAGGGCCGAGACGCCCCAGACGGCCGAGATCAGGGCGTAGAGCTTCGGCCACAGGCTCTTCGGGAAGGCGACCGACACGCCGACGTAGGAGAGGGCCACCATCCCCCCGCCGCCGAAGCCCTGCAGCAGCCGGCCGGCAAGCATGATCGCCATGTCCGGGGCAAGGGTGCTGGCCAGACAGCCGGCGCCGTAGCAGGCCGCCATGACGGCCATCGCACGCGCCAGCCCGAAGCGCAGCGTGAAGAGACCGGCGAGCGCTCCGGCCAGGATCGAGCCGAGTTCGTAGAGCCCGATCGTCCAGTAGATATAGGGAAGGCCGCCGATTTCCCGCACCGCCGACGGCATGATCGTGGCGGCGACCAGGTTGTCGGCCGCGTGCAGCCAGACGCCCAGCCCCAGAAGCAGGAGGCGGGGCAGATCGGCGCGGCGGATGGAGGGAGTGTCTGCAGGCGAGGGCATCGCGCTCGCCTAGACCGGCCCGGCTGCGCCGGCAAGCGGCCGGTACGGACGTTGAGGGTGCGCGGCAAATCCGCCGTCGGCCGGAAATATCGATATTCTGGTTGACTGGCTGAGGAACGCGTCACACTTTCCGGCGGCGCCGCCTCAGGCATGAACGACGACAGGAACCCGCACCATGAGCACCATGGCGACCCCCGCTCGCGAGCACGCCGCCGAGAGCGCGGCCCCGAAGGCGGTGCTGCACTTCATCGACGGCAAGCACACCCCCGGCACCAGCGGCAGGACCTTCGAGAACCGCTCGCCGGTCGACGGCTCGCTGATCTCGGTGGTGCACGAGGCCGGTCGCGCCGAGGTCGACGCCGCGGTGAAGGCCGCCCGGGCGGCGCTGCGCGGCCCGTGGGGCAGGATGACGACCGAGCAGCGCGGTGCCCTGCTGCACAAGGTCGCCGACGGCATCAACGCCCGCTTCGAGGAATTCCTCGCAGCCGAATGCGCCGACACCGGCAAGCCGCGCTCGCTCGCCTCGCACATCGACATCCCGCGCGGCGCGGCCAACTTCAAGATCTTCGCCGATCTGGTGAAGAACGTGGCCACCGAGTGCTTCGAGATGGCCACGCCGGACGGGAAGGGGGCGATGAACTACGCCAAGCGCACGCCGCGCGGCGTCATCGGCGTCGTCTGCCCCTGGAACCTGCCGCTGCTGCTGATGACCTGGAAGGTCGGGCCGGCCCTGGCCTGCGGCAACACGGTGGTGGTGAAGCCCTCGGAGGAGACGCCGACCACCACGGCCCTGCTGGGCGAGGTGATGAACGAGGCCGGCGTGCCGCCGGGCGTCTTCAACGTGGTGCACGGCCTCGGCCCCGATTCGGCCGGCGAGTTCCTGACCAGCCATCCGGAGGTCGACGGCATCACCTTCACCGGCGAGACCCGCACCGGCGAAGCCATCATGAAGGCGGCCGCCGCCGGCGTGCGGCCGGTCTCCTTCGAGCTGGGCGGCAAGAACCCGGCCGTGATCTTCGCCGACTGCGACATGGACAAGGCCATCGAAGGCACCATGCGCTCGGTCTTCGCCAACTGCGGCCAGGTCTGCCTCGGGACCGAACGGGTCTACGTCGAGCGGCCGATCTTCGAGGAGTTCGTGCGCCGCCTGAAGGTTGGCGCCGAAGGGCTGAAGCTGGGTCGTCCGGAAGAGCAGGGCGTCAACCTGGGGCCGCTGATCAGCCTGGAGCACCGCAACAAGGTGCTGTCCTACTACCGCAAGGCGGCCGAGGAGGGGGCGACCGTCGTCACCGGCGGCGGCGTGCCGGACATGCCCGGCGCGCTCGCGGAGGGCGCATGGATCCAGCCGACCATCTGGACCGGCCTGCCCGAGGACAGCGCGGTCGTGCGGGAGGAGATCTTCGGCCCCTGCTGCCACATCCGGCCGTTCGACAGCGAGGACGAGGCGGTGGCCCTGGCCAACGACACGCCCTATGGCCTGGCCGCCGCACTCTGGACCGAGAACCTTTCGCGGGCCCATCGGGTCGGCGGGCAGCTCGAGGCCGGCATCGTCTGGGTCAACTCCTGGTTCCTGCGCGACCTGCGTACCCCCTTCGGCGGGTCGAAGCAGTCCGGCATCGGCCGGGAAGGCGGCGTGCACGGGCTGGAGTTCTACACCGAGCTGAAGAACATCTGTATCAAGCTGTGACGGGTCGGCGCCGAGCCGGAGGACGAGGAGCGTAATGGAGACTTCCCAGGACAAGGTGCAGGCCGTCGCCGATCGCCTGCGTGACGCCCAGCAGTCGGGCTCTGCCTGCCCGCCGGTCAGGGACCTGCTGGTCGAGGGCGACATCGCGGGGGCCTACGCCGCCCAGGAGATCAACACGCAGCGCGCTCTCGACGCGGGCCGCGTTCTGGTGGGCCGCAAGATCGGCCTGACGTCGAAGTCGGTGCAGAAGCAGCTCGGCGTCGACCAGCCGGACTACGGCATGCTCTTCGCCGACATGGCCGTGCCGGACGGCTGGGAGATCGAACGCCACCGCCTGATCCAGCCGAAGGCCGAGGCCGAGGTGGCCTTCGTCATCGGCCGAGACCTGGACCGGGAGCAGTTGACCGCCGCCGACGTGATGCGGGCGGTCGACTACGTGGTCCCGGCGATCGAGGTGGTCGACAGCCGGGTCGAAGGCTGGAACATCCGTATCCTCGACACCATCGCCGACAACGCCTCTTCCGGCCTCTATGTGCTCGGCAACGAGCCGCGCCGCCTGGAAGGGCTCGACCTGCGGCTCTGCGGAATGGTGATGGAGGTGCGCGGCGAACCGGTCAGCAGCGGCGCCGGCGCCGCCTGCCTCGGCCATCCGCTCAACGCCGTGTGGTGGCTCGCGCAGGTGATGGCGAAGGCGGGGCGGCCGCTCAAGGCGGGGGATACCGTGCTGTCGGGCGCCCTGGGCCCGATGGTCCCCGTCGCCTGGGGCGAGACGGCGGAAGCCCGCATCAACGGCCTGGGCTCCGTCCGGGCGGTCTTCGCGAAGGAATGAGGCAGGCATGACGAAAGCCAAGGTCGCGATCATCGGGTCGGGCAACATCGGCACCGATCTGATGATCAAGGTACTGCGCACCGCGAAGCACCTGGAGATGGGCGTGCTGGTCGGGATCGACCCCGCCTCCGACGGGCTCGCCCGCGCGCGCTCGATGGGCGTCGCCACCTGCGCGGAAGGGATCGAGGGGCTGGTGAAGATGCCGGAGTGGCAGGACATCCGGATCGTCTTCGACGCCACCTCCGCCTACGCCCACAAGAAGAACTCGGAGATCGCGATCAAGGCGGGCAAGCAGGTGATCGACCTGACGCCGGCCGCGATCGGTCCCTACACCGTGCCGACGGTCAATCTGGAGGCGCACCTGGACCAGCCGAACGTCAACATGGTGACCTGCGGCGGTCAGGCGACCATCCCGATGGTCCATGCCGTCCGCCGGGTGTCCAAGGCGGTCCCCTACGCCGAGATCGTCGCCTCGATCTCCTCCCGCTCGGCCGGTCCGGGCACCCGCGCCAACATCGACGAGTTCACCGAGACGACCGCCCGCGCCATCGAGTCCGTCGGTGGCGCCGCCCGCGGCAAGGCGATCATCGTGCTCAACCCGGCGGAGCCGCCGCTGATCATGCGCGACACGGTCTTCACCTTCTGCCAGGGCGGCGAGCCCGAGGAGATCGAGGCCTCGGTCGAGGCCATGGTGAAGGAGGTGCAGAGCTACGTCCCCGGCTACCGCCTGAAGCAGAAAGTCCAGTTCGAGCGGGTCGGCGACAACGACCCTCTGAACATCCCCGGCTTCGGCACCTTCACCGGCCTCAAGTGCTCGATCTTCCTGGAGGTCGAGGGGGCGGCCGACTACCTGCCGGCCTACGCCGGCAATCTGGACATCATGACGTCCGCCGCGATGGCGACCGCCGACCGCTGGGTCGAGCGGACGCAGGCGGCCTGAGGCGAGGAGGGCAGACAGCCATGACCAAGCTCTACATCCAGGACGTCACCCTGCGCGACGGTATGCACGCCCTGCGCCACCAGTACGGCCTGGACACGGTGGTGACCATCGCCAAGGCGCTCGATGCGGCCAAGGTGGATGCCATCGAGATCTGCCACGGCGACGGGCTGGCCGGCAGCACCTTCAACTACGGCTTCGGACGCCACACCGACTACGAGTGGATCGGCGCGGTCGCCGAGGTCCTGCAGCACGCCGCGGTCACCGTCCTGCTGCTGCCCGGCATCGGCACCAAGGAGGATCTGAAGGAAGCCTATGGCGCCGGGGCGCGCAGCGTGCGGGTGGCGACCCATTGCACCGAAGCCGACGTCTCCGCGCAGCACATCGCCTATGCCCGCGAGCTCGGCTACGACACCGTGGGCTTCCTCATGATGGCCCACATGAGCCCGCCGGAGAAGCTGGTGGAGCAGGCGAAGCTCATGGAGAGCTACGGCGCCCAGTGCGTCTACGTCGTCGACTCCGCCGGCGCGCTGCTGATGGACGGCGTGGCCGAGCGGGTGAAGGCCTTCCGCGACGCCCTGAAGCCGGAGACGCAGGTGGGCATCCACACCCACCACAACCTGACCCTGGGCGTCGCCAACGCCGTGGTCGGCGTGCAGAACGGCGCGGTGCGCATCGACAGCTCGCTGGCGGGCATGGGTGCTGGCGCCGGCAATGCGCCGCTCGAGGCGCTGGTCGCCGTGCTCGACCGGATGGGCTACGAGCACGGCTGCGACCTCTTCAAGCTGATGGACGCCGCCGACGACCTGGTGCGGCCCCTGCAGGACCGGCCGGTCCGGGTGGACCGCGAGAGCCTCGCCCTCGGCTACGCCGGGGTCTACTCCAGCTTCCTGCGGCATGCGGAGCGGGCGTCCAAGACCTACGGCATCGATGCCCGCGAGATCCTGATCGAGCTGGGCAAGCGCAAGATGGTGGGCGGTCAGGAGGACATGATCGTCGACGTCGCCCTCGACCTCGCCAAGACCAAGGAAGTCGCTCATGGCTGATCTCGCCAAGCTCGCCGAGACCGTAGACGAGGCGGCCAGGACCGGCACCGAGATCCCCCAGCTCACCGGTGAGCACGGCGATCTCTCGGTCGCCGAGGCCTATGCCATCCAGGCCATCTCTCTCGCCCGGCGCTATGCCCGCGGCGAACGCCGGGTCGGCATGAAGATGGGCCTGACCAGCCGTGCCAAGATGGTGCAGGTGGGCGTCGACGAGATGATCTGGGGCCGCCTCACCGATGCCATGCAGGTGGAGGAGGGGGGCAGCGTCGACCTCGCCCGCTACGTCCACCCGCGGATCGAGCCGGAGGTGGCCTTCCTGCTGAAGGCGCCGCTGGCGGGCGCCGTCACACCGGCGCAGGCGATGTCGGCCGTCGAGGCCGTGGCCCCGGCCATGGAGATCATCGACAGCCGCTACAAGAACTTCAAGTTCACCCTGGCCGACGTCGTCGCCGACAACTCCTCCTCGTCGGGCTTCGTCATCGGCGGCTGGCACCGGCCGGACATCGACCTGTCGAACCTCGGGATGGTGATGGAGTTCGACGGCCGGGCGCGGCAGGTCGGCTCCTCGGCCGCCATCCTCGGCGATCCCGTGCGCTCCCTGGTCGCCGCAGCCCGTCTCGTGGCCCTCTGGGGCGAGCGGCTGGAGGCCGGCTGGATCGTCATGGCAGGAGCGGCCACCGCGGCCGAGCCCCTGACCCCGGGGGCGACGGTGCGCACCACCGTCCAGCATCTGGGCTCGGTGGCGCTCCAGGTCGCGAAGTAGGCGAGGGCGCCGACGGCGGAACCCTGCGCCGGGGGGCGGCATTGACCGGCGGCTGACCGTGCCCGGCGTCCGGGCACGGCTCTCCGCCGAAGGTCCGTCCGCCTGTCTGCTCCCCATCCGTCTCCCCGCCTGCGCGCGGTCGTCGCCATCCCGGCCCGAAACGAGGCCGAGCGGCTGCCGGCCTGTCTGGCGGCGCTCGCCCGGCAGACAGGCGCGGGCGGCGGGCCCCTGCCGTCCGGGACCTTCGCCGGCCTGCTGCTGGTGAACAACTCTTCGGACGACACCGCCGCCGCGGCGCGGCGGCTGGCGCCCGCGCTTCCCTTTCCGCTCGCGGTCGAGGCGGTGGATCTTCCGCCGGACCGGGCCCATGCCGGCGGTGCCCGCCGCCGTGCGCTCGCCTCCGCCGCCCGCCTACTGGCCGCGTCGAGATCGCCCGTGCCTGTGCTGCTGTCGACCGACGCGGACGCCGAGCCGGCCGCCGACTGGGTGAGCGGGAGCCTCGCGGAGATCGACGGCGGCGCCGACGCCGTCGCCGGCAGCTTCGACGTCGCCGAGGCGGAACTCGACCGCTTGCCGGCAGCAGTCCGCCGAAGGCATGAGTGCGAGCAGTACTACGCTGCACTGCTGGACCAGATCGAGAGCCTGGTCGACCCGCTGCCCTGGGACCCCTGGCCGCGTCACGGCGACCATTCGGGGGCGAGCTTCGCCGTCCGCCTGGATGCCTATCTGCGGGTCGGCGGCGTGCCGGCGGTGGCAGCTGGGGAGGATCGCGCCTTCTTCGCGCGTCTGCAGCGGCGGGACAGGCGCGTCCGCCACAGTCCGGCCGTGCGGGTGACGGTCTCGGCGCGGCTGCAGGGCAGGGCTCTCGAGGGCATGGCGGCGACCCTCCGGCGACGAGTCGACGATGCCGCGGCGCCCTGGGATCCCCGCCTGGAACCTCTCGACCGCCTGCTGGTCCGGTGGCGCCTTCGGCGGACCTTCCGTCACCTGTGGCGGGGCAGGGTCTCACCCGCCCTGGCTCCCGGCCTTGCCCGGCAAGTCGACGTGGCCGAGGGCAGTCTTCTGCACGCTCTGCAGCGGCAGCACTTCGGCAGCGCCTGGGCGTGGCTGGAGCGGAGAAGCCGCATCCTGGCCCCGGACGTCATCCTGCCTCACGGGCTGGAGGCGGAGATCGCGGCGGCGGAGCGGCTGCTGGATCACCTGCTCGGACTTCGCCCCCCCGAAGAAGATCCAGACGGTAGCCGGTCCGGCGCGCCTGATGGACGGGCTGCATGGTGGAGCGAACCGACCGAATGAAGAACTCGGCGGCTTCGTCGCCGCTCAGCGGATAGTCCGTCTCGCCGGTCCAGTGCACCAGAAGTATCTCGCCCGCCGGCGTCAGGCTCTCCGCCGCCGCCTTCGCCGCCCGGAGAAGATCGCTGCGGTTCCAGTAGTAGCAGATCTCGGAAAGCACGATGAGGTCGAAGCGGCCCGCCGGCCACTCGCGGGGGAGCTCCCTCCGCTCGAAGCGGACGTGCGGCAGGCGCGAACAGCGCGCGCGCGCCGCTGTCAGGGGCGTCGCGGCGGCGTCCACGCTCAGCAGGCTACGGCAGCGGGAGGCGAGGAGCCGGGTCAGGACGCCGATCGAGCAGCCGGCCTCGAAGACGCTGTCATAGGGCGTGGCGCGGAGGACGGAGAGGGTGTGGGCGTACTTGTCCCGTTCATAGGGACTGCCTGCGAAGTCCCAGGGGTCCGCCTGCGCTGCGTAGAGGGCCTCGAAGTAGGCGGGGGCAAGCGAGTGGCCGGGGCGGGTGGTCATGGCCGCAGATAGGCCTCGAAGGGCCTGGCGGCCAGCGCCAGAAGGTCCGGCGGCAAAGTGAAACCCGAGGGGTCGTCCGTCACGACCGCCCCCATCTGCGACCGGTAGGCGCCCAGCGCTCGCGCCTTGCGGTCCAGGAAAGCGGCAGCCGGAAAGCGGCAGCCGTCGGGAGGAGGGCCGGCATCCTCGTCCGGCGGCAGGGTCCAGCCCCAGACCGGGTAGGCCCAGAGCCGCATCGCCGGCTTCCGCCGCGCCACCTCGACGCCCATGCTCCAGGTCGCCTGATGGTCGCAGTGCGGGTCCTGGCGCCAGGTGGCGAAGAGGGCGGTCGCCTTCGTCGCGTCCGCCAGGCCCGCGATCGTCCTGCAGGCGGTCTCGAACACGGCGTCGCCCTCGGGAACCCGGCGGTCGGGCAAGTCGAGGAAGTGCAGGGCGCCCGGCTCGACCCCCAGGGCTTCTGCGGCCTGGCACGCCTCGTCGTGACGCAGCCGCCGCAGGGAGGAGGGGGCCCAGTCCGCAGAGCGCGGGTGCGATCCGGTGCCGTCGCTGACGACGACGATGGTGACCCCGCGGCCCTCGGCACGGGCGGCCGCGATCAGGGCGCCGCAGCCCAGCGTCTCGTCGTCGGGATGGGGCGCAAGGACGAGCAGCCCGCCGGCGCCCGCCAGATCGGCGACGCTGCAGAGGGGCAGGGCGTTCATCCGCCGCAGAACTTCCCGCGCACGCATGCTCACCCCCAGAAGCAGGCGATCGGGCGGTCGGCGCCCAGCAGACGCTCGGCCGCCACCATCCGCGCCCGATCGGGAGCAGGCTGCCGCAGATAGGTGGAGAGGTCGCGGCCGATGCGCTCCACCGGATGCGGCCTCAGGAAGGCACGCAGACCGATCGACCGTTCCGCCCGGTCGAGCACCAGGAGGCAGACGCGTTCCACCTCCAGGCGGGCGAGGTTGACGTAGGCCACCAGGTCCTCGCTCGCGTCGGTGCCGCGCTCCATCCGTCGCGCCGCCTCCTCCACCCAGAGCCGGCCCGTCTCCAGCGCCGCGGCGATCTCCGCGAAGCGGCCGGCCTGATGGGGGTCGCTCTGCCTGCCGCTCGCCGTCAGGTCGTCCCGCAGGGCCTGGGCCAGCGCCTCGGCGCCGCCGAGCTGGACGGCAGCGAAGCGCCAGGCACCGCCGGAGAAGTCCGGCTCACGCAGATAGTCGCCGGGCGCGCCGAACAGATCCTCCGTCGTCACCTCGAGGCCCGACAGGTCGACGCTGCCGGTGAGCGACGCACGCATCCCCTGGGCCGTCCAGGCAGCGAGGTCCGCGCGATCGCCCCGTGGCAGGTGAAGCAGGACCATCTGGCGTTCGCCCGCGGGGAGGGTGGCGGTCACCAGCGGACGTTCGATCTCGCCGGCACCCGACGCCAGGATCTTCCTGCCGGCCAGACGCCATCTGCCGCCGGGCGCCGGCACCAGCGCGACCGGATCTGTCGCGTCGGTGTTCCAGACCGCGTGGAGTCGGCCTGCGGCGCAGTCGGCCAACAGGCGCTGCCGCTGGGCGGCGGTGCCGAAGTGGTCGATCAGGGACGCGGCGTTGATGTGCCCTTCGTAGAGGCGCCCGACCGACAGGTTGCAGCGGCCGACGGCACGGAGCAGTGCGGCAAGCCCGACGCCGCCGAGCGAGGGCAGGGCGAGTAGCCCCGCCCGGGCCAGGCCCTCGATGTCCTCGCGGGGAAAGCGGGGACTGCTGTCGAGCTCTGCAGCCCGCGCGGTGATCGTCGCGGCCACGTCCGGCGGCAGGGTCGGGTGCGATCGATCAGCGGTGTGGATGGACTGGCGGGCAATGGTCATGGCGATCTCGGTCTATGCGGGCCGGCGGAGAACGCCTCGGCCCGAACCTCGTTCCGATCCGGATATCCGATAATATATATTATGGGAAATAACGCCCGGAATGCCGGGAGTAGGGCGATTGTGTTTGCGGGCACGGCAATGCAGCTTGCCGCCGCAAACGCCGACAGATCCAGAGAGACTGCCAGATGTCCCTACATCCCGCCAACCGCATCACCGACGAGACGCTGCGGTGAACCCGATCGAGATCGTGGGTGCGCTTGAGCAGGTACCGGGCGGCAGAAAGCGGGACGAGGCGGGGCCGGCCGATCCCTACAGCCGCCGGCGACGGACGCGGCGGTTGGCCGAGTTCCTGGCGCCGAGCCTGTCGGGCATCCTTCGACAGCCATTGGACGAGGCGCTGACCTCACGGATCATCGGTACGATCGACGCCTTCTTCGCGGTCTACGAAGCCAGGCCCTTGCGGGACAACAGCGGCGGCGCCTCGGTGAACGACAGCCTCTGCCTCTTCGTGATCGCGCGACTGACGGATCCGGCGCTGATCGTCGAGAGCGGGACGTGGCAGGGACACAGCGCCTGGCTGCTTCGGCAGGCCTGTCCGGCTGCGGAGATCCACAGCTTCGACATCGACCACGGCGCCCTCGCCCACCGCTGCCCGGACGTGAGCTATCACCTGGGCGACTGGAGCGGCTGGGACCTGCCACCGCACGACCCGGCGCGGACCCTCGTCTGGTTCGACGACCACGTGGACCAGGCGCGGCGGCTTCAGGAAGCGGCGCACCGAGGCCTTCGCGGCCTGCTGTTCGACGACGTCTTCTCCGCCGACACGCTCTACGCCACGGGGCGGCCGCCGGTGCCGACCATCGCCATGCTGCTGGACGAAGCCCTGACCGACGGGCAGGAGTTGTCCTGGCACCGCAACGGAAAGCTCTATCGGGTCAGGATCGACCTGGCGTACAACAAGCGAGCCCGCGCCCTGCTGGAGGAGGTCTGGTCGCTGCCCGACCTCACCGCCCTCACCCGCTACTCGCCGGGCTCGGGGATGACCTTCGTGCGGATCACGCCATGATGCTGCGCCACCTGCTGTTTGCCGCCCTCCTGATCCTGCTCGGCGCGAACCCGCTCCGCGCGGAGACCGACGTCATCGAGTCACCCCAGGTGCCCATGCCGGCCGCGCTGTTGGAGCCGCCGTCGCTGCACCGAGACGTCGCCGCGGGAACGCTGCCCAGCATCGGCGACCGTCTGCCGAAGGTGCCGCGCGTGATCGTGATGGACGGCTACCGAACCCCGGGCAATCAGGGCGGGACGCTGCAGACCCTCGTCAGCCGTACCAAGGACAGCCGGCTGCTCTACGTCTTCGGCTACGCGCGCCTCGTGGTGTTCAATCCGAAGTTCGAGCTGGAACCCGACATCGCCGAGAAGGTGGAGGTGGAGGACGGGCGCAAGTTCACCTTCCATCTGCGCCCGGGCCACCGCTGGTCCGACGGCCAGCCATTCACGAGCGAGGATTTCCGTTTCTGGTGGGAAGAGGTGGCGACGAACGCGAAGGTCTCGCCCTTCGGCCCCCCCACGACCCTTTCGGTGGACGGCGAGCTTCCGACCGTCGAGTTCCCCGATGCGACGACGGTCGTCTATACCTGGAGCAGGCCGAACCCCTTCTTCCTGCCGGCGCTGGCGGGGGCCCGTCCGCTGGAGATCTTCACCCCCGCCCACTACATGCGCCAGTTCCACGCCGATTTCGCCGACCCGAAGGAGTTGGAGGAGAAGGTCAAGGCGGCAGGCGTCAAGGACTGGTCCGCGCTCTACCGGAAATCCGACTCGGCCTACGAGATGGACACGCCGGCCTTCCCGACCCTGCAGCCGTGGCAGGTCGAGACGCCGCCGCCGTCCAAGCGGATCGTCGCCACGCGCAACCGCTACTTCCACCGGATCGATCAGCTGGGGCGCCAGCTCCCCTACATCGATCAGTTCGTCCTGGCCGTCACCTCCTCGGCGCTCATCCCGACCAAGACGGGCGCCGGGGAGACCGACCTGCAGGCGCGCGGCATCAGCTTCAACGACTACACCTTCCTGAAGCGCTCGACCAAGACCAACAGCTCCGAGATTTCCCTCTGGAAGACGGTGCGCGGCTCGCAGCTGGCGCTCTATCCCAACCTCAACGTCAACGACCCCGCCTGGCGCAAACTGCTGCGCGACGTGCGGGTCAGGCGCGCCCTGTCGCTCGCGATAAACCGCAAGGAAATCAACAACGTCATCTACTTCGGGCTCGGCCTGCCGGGCAATCAGTCCGCCCTGCCCGGCTCGCCGTTCTATCGTCAGGAGCTCCGTCAGGCCTGGGCCGACTACGATCTGAAACAGGCCAACGCCCTGCTCGACGAGGCCGGCCTGGACCGACGGGACGACGACGGCTTCCGTCTGCTGCCCGACGGCCGGCGCTTCGAGGTCGTCGTCGAGACCGCCGGCGAGAACCCCGAGGAGGTGGATGTCCTGCAGCTGATCCGCGACAGCTGGCAGGAGATCGGCCTCAAGATGTTCATCAAGTCGTCGTCGCGCGACGTGCTGCGCAACCGTATCTTCGCCGGCGAGACGACCATCGGCATGTGGTTCGGCTACGAGAACGCCCTGATCACCGCCGATCTGCCGCCGAACGAGTTCGTGCCGGTGATGCAGAACTCCTACCAGTGGCCGAAGTGGGGGCAGTACGTGGAGACCCGCGGCAAGGCGGGCGAGGCCGTCGACCTGCCCGCCGCCGAGGAACTGATGGCCGCCTATGGCGACTGGACCGACGCCACCGACCGCGACGGCCGGGAAGCGGCGTGGCGGAAGATCCTCCAGATCAACTCGGACCAGGTCTTCACCTTCGGGCTCGTGGCCGAGGTTCCGCAGCCGGTCGTCGCCAAGCACGACCTGCACAACCTCCCGGAAACGGGCATCTTCAACTGGGAGCCGGGCGCGCAGTTCGGCATGTATCAGCCGGACAGCTTCTGGCTGTCCCGCGAAGCCAAGACCGGCGGCTGACGCGCCGAGGAGCTAGTTCGCGGCGACGGGGATCGCTCGTTTCAGGGCGGCTATCCAGCCGCGTACCCGCGAGCGGTTCTTGCCGAGGTCCCAGTAGCCGACCTGCGAGCGGCTGAAGATCACCAGGCTCGCCCGCCGGTCAGGCAGGCCGACGAAGCCTATCACGATGCTGTCGGTGAAGCCGGAGACGGCGGTCTTCTGCTCCAGCAGGGCCTGATGGTCTTCCTCGTCGCGGGTGAGGAGGGCCACCCGCGGCAAACGCAGAAGGGTCGCCAGACCGTCGCGCTCCAACTCCTCCGGAGGCAGGTCGAAGACTGGCGCGGCCTCCCGGTACCAGGGCTGCGACCAGCCCGGTGGGCAGGCGGCATACCAGTTCGGCGTCTCCGGCGGCGTGAAGGCGGCGAAGTCCATCAGCATGGAATGCTAGTCGGCGATCTCGACGACGAGGCCGTCGTAACCGGGCTCGACCCCGGTCGGGCAGCGGGCGCGGACCGTCTCGTAGTCCATGGTCTGGTTCATGTGCGTCAGGATGGCGTGCCGGGGCCGCACGCGGTTGATCCATTCCATGGTGCGGTCGAAGTGGGCATGCGTCGGGTGGGGCTCGAAGCGCAGGCAGTCCACGATCCACAGGTCGACGCCACGCAGGGCCTCGAAGGCCGCCTCGTCCAGTTCGACCACGTCGGTGGAATAGGCGAAGCGGCCGATGCGGAAGCCGGTGCTGTCGATGTTGCCGTGGTTCTGCCGGAAGGCTCGCGCGGCCACCCCAGCCGCTTCGAACGGTCCGTTGTCGGCGATCACACGGTCGTCCATCAGCGCCGGATAGAGCCGCTGGAGCGTGTGACTGGAGGTGAAGATGTAGTCGAACTTGGTGGTGAGCTGCCTGCGCGTCTCCGCCGTCATGTAGGCGGGCAGCGCATGCTTGCGGGCGTAGACCAGGGAGCGCAGGTCGTCGATGCCGTGACAGTGGTCCGCGTGCGCATGGGTGAAGAGCACCGCATCGAGGTGCGGCAGTCCATGGGCCAGGACCTGCTCGCGCAGATCGGGGGAGGTGTCGATCAGCACGCTCCGGCCGGCGGTTTCGACCAGAACGGACACCCGGCGCCGCCGGTTGCGCGGGTTGGCGGGATCGCAGCGTCCCCAGCCGTCGGCCGCCACGGGCGTGGGCAGGGGGACCCCGCCGGAGCCGCCGGAACCGAGCATCGTGACCTTCATGCCGCCGGCCGTTCCACCTTGCCGAACAGGCGGAAGAAGTTGGCGCCGGTCGCGTCGACCAGCTCTTCCGTCGGCATGCCCCTCACCTCGGCCACCCGTGCGGCGGTGTGGACCACGTAGGCCGGCTCGTTCTTGCGCCCGCGGTGGGGCACCGGCGCCAGGAAGGGGGAATCAGTCTCGACCAGCAGGCGGTCCAGCGGGATGTCGGCCACGACCGCGCGCAGCGCGTCGGCCGTCTTGAAGGTCACGATCCCGGCGATGGAAACGTAGAAGCCGATCTCACAGGCGACCCGTGCCAGTTCCGGCCCGGCGGTGAAGCAGTGGATCAGGCCCGGGAAGGCCCCCTTCCCCGCCTCGTCCTTCAGGATGGCCATGGTCTCGTCGTCGGCGTCGCGGGCGTGCACGACCAGCGGCAGTCCCAACTCGCGCGCGGCCGCGACGTGGGCGCGGAACGAACGCGCCTGCGCCCCCCGGTCGGAGTTGTCGTAGTAGAAGTCCAGGCCTGTCTCCCCCACGCCGACGACCTTCGGGTGGGCTGCCAGCGCGATGAGGCGGTCCGGCCCCTCCTGTCCCTCGGTGTCCGCCTCGTGGGGGTGGACGCCGACCGTGGCGTAGACGTCGGGATAGCGCTCGGCGATGGCGATCACGCGCGCAGCCTCGCTCAGCTTCGTGCAGATGGTGACCATCCGCCCGACGCCCGCGCGTCGGGCGCGGCCGACCACCTCGTCCAGGTCGAGGCCCTCGCGCTCCAGGTAGTCCAGGTGGCAGTGGGAGTCGACGAGCATGGCGTCAGCCTGCCGCCGCGGCGGGTTCTTCCTCGACGAAGCGGGGAAAGACGCCTTCCGGCTTCGGCAGGGGCGTACCGGCGACGAGGCCTTCCGTCAGGCACGCGAAGGTCCGCCGGTCGACCGGGACCGCGAGCTGGTCCAGCAGCTTCGCCATGGCGTCCGGCATGACCGGCTGCAGCAGCAGCCCGACGCGCCGGATCGTCTCGCAGAGCACCCAGAGCACCGTCTGCATGCGGGCGGAATCGGTCTTGCGCAGGGCCCAGGGGGCCTGCTCGTCGACGTAGCGGTTGGCGGCACCGATCACCTGCCAGACGCCCTCCAGGGCCTTGTGGAAGGCCTGCTGGCCCAGCTCCTGGCGCAGCAGCGGGAGCAGCGCAGCGGCCTGGTCGAGCAGGGCTCGGTCCGCCTCGGACAGGGGGCCGGGCGTGGGCACGCTGCCGGCGCAGTTCTTCGCCACCATCGACAGCACCCGCTGGCCGAGGTTGCCGAGGTCGTTGGCGAGATCGCCGTTGATGCGCGCCACCATGGAGTCGTGGCTGATGTAGCCGTCGGAGCCGAAGGGCACTTCCCGCAGCAGGTAATACCGCAGGGGGTCGAGGCCGTAGCGCGCCACCAGATCGGCCGGGCGCAACACGTTGCCCAGCGACTTCGACATCTTCTCCCCGCGGTTCAGCAGCCAGCCGTGGGCGAAGACCCGCCGCGGCGGCGCCACCCCCGCGGCCATCAGGAAGGCCGGCCAGTAGACCGCATGGAATCGCAGGATGTCCTTGCCGACCATGTGCAGGTCGGCCGGCCAGAAGCGTTCGAAGAGCGGCGATCGCTCGTCGGGATAGCCGACGGCGGTGATGTAGTTGGTCAGTGCGTCGAGCCAGACGTACATCACGTGGGCCGGATCCCCCGGCACCTTGATGCCCCAGCTGAAGGTGGTCCGGCTCACCGACAGGTCCCGCAGGCCGCTGCGCACGAAGGAGATCACCTCGTTTCGCCGGCTGTCCGGGCCGATGAAGTCGGGGTGTGCCTCGTAGTGTGCCAGGAGGCGGTCCTGCCACGCCGACAGCTTGAAGAAGTAGGACGGCTCCTCGACCCATTCGACCTCGGCACCGGAGGGCGCGCGTAGCTTACCGTCCTCCCCGCGCGTCAGCTCCTTCTCGTCGTAGAAGGCCTCGTCGCGCACGGCATACCAGCCGCTGTACTTGTCCAGGTAGATGTCGCCTGACGCGCGAAGCTTCTCCCAGAGAGCGGTGCAGGCGGCCTGGTGGCGCGGTTCCGTCGTGCGGATGAAGTCGTCGTTGGAGAAGTTCATCAACTGCACGAGGTCGCGGAAGTTCTGGCTGACCCGGTCGGTGAAGGCCTGGGGGTCGACGCCCGCGCGGACGGCAGACTTTTCCACCTTCTGCCCGTGCTCGTCGGTGCCGGTCAGGAAGCGCACTTCGCGTCCGTCGAGGCGCATGAACCGGGCGAGCACGTCGCAGGCGAGCGTGCTGTAGGCATGCCCGAGGTGAGGCAGATCGTTCACGTAGTAGATCGGGGTCGTGATGTAGTAGCGTTCCGGCCCGCCCGTCATGTGCTCTCGTCCAGGTCCATCCCGATGGGAAGTGCTGCTGTCGCTCAAGTGGCCGCGCTTCGCAACCGCGTAAAGACGGAGATCAGTGTTTGTTTTCGGTCCAGGTTGGCCGCCTCCCCGGCCGCGAAGAGCTCGGCGACCGTACCGGCGACCTCCGCCCACCCCGCGGCATACCGGCGCCCGGCGGCCTGCGCCGCGGCGGCCGCGTCGATCCCCGGCAGGGACGTGGTGTGCCGGGGTCCGCCGAACGCCGCGGTGCGGGCGAGCTCCGTCAGCAGCAGGCCCAGCAGCTCGCTCAGGACCGGCATTCGCCCGGCGGCATCCCCCGTCAGCAGACGGTCGAAGAACTGATCGGGCGGCAGCCGGCCGCCGACGATCGTGTCCAGCGCCGCCCCCAGAACCTCCACCGCCGCCGGAAGGCCCAGAACGGTCTCCAGGGTCATCGCCCGACCCGGGCTGCCGCCGGACAGCGCCGCGAGGGCGGCGCGGTGCTCGGCGGAAAGCGCGCCCAGATGCCGGCCGAGCAGCGTCGCGACGTCGTCCGGCTCCAGGGGCGTCAGGGCGACCCGCCGGCAGCGGGACCGCAGGGTGGGCAGTACGGCGCCGAGACTGTGGGCGATCAGGATCAGAAGCGTGCGTGGCGGCGGCTCCTCGACGATCTTGAGCAGGGCGTTGGCGCTGTTCAGGTTGGTGGCATCGAGGCTGTCGACGATGCCGATGCGCCACCCCCCGCCGCTCGCCGTCATGCGCAGGCGGGTGACCAGCCCCCGCACCTGGTCGACGGAGATGTCCTTGGGAGCCTTGGGCCCGCTCGCCCGCTCCAGAACCAGGAGGTCGGGTTCGCTGCCGGCCCGCACGCGGGCGACGGTCGGATGGTCCGGCGCCAGTTCGAGGTTCGCGCCGGGCGGTTCGCCGGCCAGCAGATGGCGCGCCAGGCGATAGGCCAGGGTCGCCTTGCCCACACCCCTGGGCCCGGTGAAGAGGACCGCCGAAGGCAGGCGTCGGGAGGCGACCATCTCTCCGACCTGCCGCAGAGCCCGATCCTGGCCGACAAGATCCAGGGTGGCCCGCGGACCGTCAGCCTCCTCCCCGTCCTCGGCGCTCACGGGACGGCCAGCCGCTGCGTGACGATCCCGATCAGGTCGGCGGCGACCGCGTCCTCTCCCCGATCCGCGTCGATCACCACGCAGCGCTGAGGCGCATGCGCCGCGATCTCCAGGAAGCCGGCCCTCAGGCGCCGGTGAAAGTCGAGCGGCCGCTCCTCGAAGCGGCCGACGAGCGCGCCGTCGCGTCGGCCGGCACGTGCGAGGCCACGCTCCGGCGGCAGGTCCAGCACGATCGTCAGATCCGGCTGCAGGCCGTCCGTCGCGAAGGACTGAAGCTCGGCGATGCGGCCGAGGTCGAGTCCGCCGGCATGGCCCTGGTAGGCCACGGTGGAATCGACGAAGCGGTCGCAGACCACCCACACGCCGGCGGCCAGCGACGGCCGGATCAGCCGCTCGACGTGGTCGCGGCGGGCCGCCGTGACGATCAGCGCCTCGGTGACCGGGTCCCAGCCCTCCACCTCTTTGGACAGCAGGGCCCGGCGCAGCAGTTCGGCGCCCGGGGTGCCGCCGGGCTCGCGGGTCGTCTGGACCTGGAGGCCCCTGCCCCGCAGCCAGGTGGCTAGGCGCCTGGCCTGGGTCGACTTCCCGGCGCCCTCCCCGCCTTCCAGGGTTATGAAGCAGGCCATCGCTCGCCGTTCCGACTGGCGGCTAGAGGCTGCTCACCACCAGATGTTGAAGGGTCGCCAGGATGCGGCCGACCGGCCCGAGGCGCTCCACACTCTCGCCCGCGACCAGCGGGATCTCGGTGGGCTCGATCCCCGGCGCCTCCAGCCGCAGGGTGGCGAGCCGGTCCCCGGCGCTGATCGGCGCAGGAATGGGGCCGTCGTAGACCACCGTGGCCTTGAGCGAATCCCGGGCGCCGTGGGCGAGCGTGAGCACGACGTCCTTGTCCGCCACCAGGGGCACGCTGTCGCTCTCGCCGTGCCATACGGCGGCCGTCTCCACGACTTCGTCCTTCGAGAAGAGCTTGAGATTGGTGTACTCCCGGAAGCCCCAGGTCAGCAGGCGCTCCGCCTCGGTTGCCCGCTCCCGCTCGGAGCTGAGGCCCGTCACGACCAGGATCAGCCGCCGACCGTCCTGCACGGCCGAGGCGGTGAGGCCGTAGCCGGCCTCGCTCGTGTGGCCCGTCTTCAACCCGTCGGCCCCGATGTTCGAGTAGAGCAGCGGATTGCGGTTCTTCTGGGTGATGTCGTTCCAGGTGAACTCGGTCTCGGAGTAGAAGTGATAGAACTGCGGAAACTCGCGCATGATCGCCTCGGCGACCATCGCGAGGTCCCGAGCGGACATGACGTGCTCGGGGTCGGGCCAGCCGGTTGCGTTGTTGAAGTGGCTCGCCGTGAGACCGAGCTTCTTCGCTTCCCGGTTCATTTCCTCGGCGAAGGCGCTCTCGCTGCCGGCGATGCCTTCGGCCAGCACGATGCAGGCGTCATTGCCCGAATCGATGATCACGCCGCGCAGCAGGTTCTCGACGCTGACCCGGTTGCCGACCTCGACGAACATCTTCGAGCCGCCCATCTTCCACGCCTTCTCGCTGACGAGCAGCGTGTCGTCGAGGGAGAGGCGGCCGGAGTTGAGCCGGTCGAACACCACATAGGCCGTCATGAGCTTGCTCATCGACGCCGGCGGCATCCGATGATCCGCGTTCTTGTTGAGCAGGACGGTGTGGGTGTCCGCGTCGATCATGAAGGCTTCGCGCGCGGCGGTGTCGATGGCCTCCGCCCGCGTGCCGAGGCCGCAGAGCAGGAGGGCGGCGAAACCGATGAGGAGGAACTGCCTTCGCACCTGTGTGCACTCCCGCGAAGTCGATGAGGAAAGAGCCGGACGGCGCCTACTGCAGGACGACGTGGGCCCCCTGATAGCCGCGCGCCTGCAGATCCTGGACCAGTGTCGCCGCGTCGGGCAACGCGGCGAGGGGACCAAGTTGGACGCGATAGAAGGTCTGCCCTTGGTGCCCTGGGGCCTCCTGGATGCGGACCGCGCCGACGGGCTTGAGCTGGTTGGCCAGCCTGACCGCATTGGCGAACTCGCCGAATGCGCCGGCCTGTACCCAGACGTCCGAGCCGCCGTCCACGGGTACGGCGCGCCGGGCGGCCGACGACGGTGACACAACCGTGCGGACGGGCGTCGCCTGGGGCGCGGTATCGGTGGTGGCCACCGCGGCGACGTAGGGCGAATGCTCCTCGGCGAGCTGGAGATCGTCAGGTGACCCCGAACCTTGAGCGAGAGCCGCGAGCTGCCGGCTCTCCTCCTCCAGGATCTGGACGCGCACACGTGCGGTCCCCCGCTTCTCGAAGCCCAGAAGCTGCGCTCCGCGCCGTGTCACGTCGATGATGCGCGAACTCGAGAAAGGCCCCCGGTCGTTGACCCGCAAGGTGATCGAGCGGCCGTTGTCGAGGTTCGTCACCCGGACGAGGCTGGGCATCGGCAGAGTGGCATGGGCAGCGGTCAGCGCATTGGCATCGAAGACCTCGCCGTTCGCCGTCGGCTTGCCCTGGAAGCCCGGACCGTACCACGACGCGGTCCCGGTCTCGTCGTAGTCGTAGTCGACAGCCGGAACGTAGAGCCGGCCATTCACGCGGTAGGGTTGGCCGACCTTGTATACCCCGAGCGGGCCGACGAGGCTGTCGGTGCCGGCGGGCCGGCTGGCGGTGTCTGTCGTGCCGCAGGCCGCAACGGCACAGAGGGCGACCGCAGTCGCCAGATCGATGAGCATCCTGAGCGCCCTTGCTTTCGAATTCGAGAGTGTCGGGGCCATGTCAGTCGCTCACCTCGGCAAGCCGGCGTCCGGCAGAGGTCTGGCAGCATCGCCGCGCAGCCGCACCAGAAGAGGCGGATCGGCATAGCCGTCCGCCGGCAGTCCGCTCGCGATCTGGTACGAACGGATGGCCGAGCGGGTCATGGGCCCGATGCGGCCGTCAACACCGCGGGTGTCGAAACCCCTCGCGGTCAGCAGCCGCTGTATCTCCTCCACCTCCTTGATCGTCAGACGATCATCCGTGGACGGCGCCACCTTCGACAGCGGAGCACCGCCCGCGATGCGGTCCGCCAGGTAGCCCACGGCCACCGCGTACAGCATCGAGCGGTTCCAATTCAGAATTCTGCGGTAGTTGTCCAGCACCAAAAAGGCGGGGCCCTCGGCCCCGGCGGGCAGGATGACTGCGGCCTGCGGCCCTGCGGCTGGTAAGGCGCCCCCATCGGTCAAAGTGACGCCCTTCGCGCGCCACGCGGCGATGGGCAGCCAGTTCTCCGGAAAGGTGTCGATGGAGACCTGGGCATAGTCGAAACCGGCCGGCAGCGCCACCTCCATGCCCCAGCGCTGCCCGGCCTGCCAACCGAGCTGCGACAGATAGTGAGCGGCCGAACCGAAGGCGTCCGGACGGCTGTCCCAGATGTCCTTGCGGCCGTCCCCGTCCGCGTCGACGGCATAGGCCTCGTAGGTGGTCGGCATGAACTGCATCTGGCCCATAGCCCCGGCCCAGGATCCTTCCATCCGGTCCGGGCTGACGTTTCCAGCATCCAGGATCTTCAGGGCCGTGAGCAACTCGCGACGGAAGAAGTCCTCCCGCCGCCCTTCGTAGGCGAGCGTCGCCAGTGACTGGATCACGGGGAATCCGCCGAGATTGGCCCCGTAGTCGGTTTCCAGGCCCCAGAAGGCGACCAGGTAGTTGCCCGGCACGCCGTAGCGGGCTTCCGCCTGTCGCAGCAGGCCCGCGTTCTGCTGAAGCTGCTGCCTTCCGCGGCCAATCCGCCTGTCGTTCACCGCGTTGCCCAGGTAGCGCCAGAAGGTCAGCGTGAACTCCGGCTGGCTGCGATCGAGCTCGACGACCCTCTCGGCCGGCTGCAGGCCGGCGAAGGCGGCATCCAGGGTGGCCGCCGACACGCCTTGCGCCAACGCCTCGCGCCGCACGCCCGCGAGCCACGTCTCGAAGCTCACGGGCGCCGGCTCGGCGGACACGACGAGCGCCGCCGGTGCCGTCGCGATAGCCGGTCCGCCATCTCCCGGGGGCGGCGCGGCGGCGCCACAACCGCTCAGCGACAGCCCGACGATCGACAGCATGACGGCAGTGCGCATCGGCCTTCCTGCTCTCTCGCCTCGCCAATTCGACAGCTCGCCGGGGTCCCGGCATTAAGCGTTCCGCTTGCCATGCCATCCGGCGTCGGCGCAAGAACAAGGGTCAAGCCGTCTCGACCCTGTTGCGGCCCCCCGCCTTGGCCCTGTAGAGCGCCTGGTCCGCGCGTTGCAGCAGCCGATCGAGGTCTGCCGTGTCGTCTGTCACCGCGGCGAGGCCCAGGCTCACCGTGATCTTGATGGCTCCCCCCTCGCCGATCGGAAAGCGCTCGTTCTCCACCGCCCGCCGCAGCCGCTCGCCTGCCAGAAGCGCGGCAGGCTGATCGGCCTCCTGCAGAAGGGCCACGAACTCCTCGCCGCCGTGGCGGGCGAGCAGGTCGCTGTCCCGCAGCGTCTGCCGGCACACCTGCGCCAGGCGTTGCAGCACCAGATCGCCTGCCTGATGGCCGTAGCGGTCGTTGACCGCCTTGAAGTGATCGATGTCCAGCAGCAGGATCGAAGCGGCCCGTCGGTAGCGGCGAGCCGCCGCCAGCTCCCGCGCTGCCGCATTGAAGAAGGCACGGCGGTTCATCAGCCCCGTCAGGAAGTCCGTTTCCGCCATGTCGCGGAGTTGGTGAATCAGGTGCTCGCGCTCGGCTTCGATCCGACGCCGTCTCGCCACCTCGTCCGTCAGATCGGCATTGGCTTTCAACAGTTCCTGGGTGCGCTGCGCCACCCGCTCCTCCAGGGTGGCATTGGCCTGAGCCAACTCGAACTGGTTCTGTTGCAGCCCAGCCAGCATTCGCCGCAAGACTCGGCCGAGGGTTGCGACCTCCCGATAGCCGCCCACGGTCGGGACGTCGGTGGGAGTCTCCGAGCCGGCGATCTGCTGCGCCGACTGCGCCAATCGCCTCAGGGGCTCGGCGATGCGCCCCGCAACCAGCCAGCCGAAGATGCAGAGCGCTATCGCGATGGCCGCCGCGCCGGTGAAGATCAGCCATTGCAGTTCGTTCGCCAGGGCCAGCCCGACCGCCCGGGGCTGGCGCACCACCACCAGCCAGTCGAGTGCGCGGACACCCAGGTCGGAGGTCGGCAGGCGCGAGAAGCCGTAGAGACAGCGTTCGCCGGGAATGCACGGCGCCTCCACGAAGCCCGACGGCCGGGCTGCCGCGGCGGAAACCACCTCCTTCGGAAGCACGACGGCCGAGGCTGCCGGCAGTGCTACAGGCGCTCCGTTACGCCCAGCGAGCAGGATCTCCGTCTGGGCGGGCCGCAGACCCGTGTCCAGTTTCAGCTCCCTGAAGTCTTCCGCCCAGTCCCAGCCAAGGAAGCCAACCAGCACGCCGGTCGCCTGTCCGGACGTCTCCTCAACCGGCACGGCCAGCGCGGTGAGCCGCCTGGGGGGGGCGCTGCCCCTCGCGTAGAAGCGAGCGTTCCAGAAGCGTCGGATTGGGAATGTCCGCGGCGACAGGCCTTTCCAAGGCATCCTGGAACCAGGGACGGCCCGCGAGGTTGGCGCCCTCGAGCAGATAATCGCTCCCGACCGACACGGCGCCGCTGGTACCGAGGAGGCCGACCCACAGGAAGGCGGGACTGTGTTCGCGCAGAGACTCCAGCCGCGACCTGACCGCGTCGGCCGGTACGGCGGCTTGAACCACGGCACTGCGGGAGAGCAGTCGGAGATCACCTAGGCGCTCGTCGAGTGTCCGGGCGAGATCGTCGGCCAGTTCCACCGCGACCTCCTCGAGGGCCCCGCCAACGAGCGTGGTCGTGCGCACGGACAAGAGCCGCGCCGATGCGGTACCCAGCAGCAGCAGGGCACTGAGCGCGAAGAGAGAGAACAACAGGCTTAGCTGAGCGCGGAGCCCGAGACGGGCCAGGCGGTGCATTGTCTCCGACCGGTTCGAAAAACTATCCAATAAAAATTTAGAGATATTTTATGCTGAAAGTCCATTGGCGGTTTTGAGGCACTTGCGCGCAGGCCCGCGGCAGTTTCCCTTGCCGTACCACGCCCTGCACCGACGCCCCGAGGATCACCATGGCGCTGCCGCCGTTGCCCCTCCCCGCTCCCCCTTTCCGTCTCGCCATGGGCCTTCAGGCTCTGAAGCCGGACGACTGGATCGATCTCGACGCCGCCTATCCCGAGCACCTGGCCGTGCGGGAGGAGTTGATCGGGACCGATGCCGAAGCGGTGGTCGCGTTTCTGGACGAGGCGAGCGATGCCGTGGAGGAGTTGCAGGCAACCCTGGTGGCCCATCTCCTCAGAGTCTTCCCGGACAGCTTCGCATCCGGGCCGGCAGGGACGATCGTCACCCCGGATGACCGGAGGGTCCGGCTCGGCGGGGACGGCAACAGCCGGCTGCGTGCGATCGGGCGGCTGGTGCAGGAGGACTTCTGCCTGCTGCAGGCGAACGATCCGGCGGGTCCCTATCGCCTGACGGCCGCCGTGCTCTGCTTCCCGACCCGGTGGAAGCTGCACGAGAAGATAGGCAAGCCCCTCCTGGAGATTCACGCGCCGGTGCCGGGATACGACGCGACGCTGGGTCGGCCGGTCGACCGGTTCTTCACGCTGCTGCGGGCCGACAAGCCGGTCTGGCGCGTGAACTGGTCCTTGCTGGACCACCCGGCTCTGTTCCAGCCGGAGGGCCATTTCCGGGGAGAGCGCAATCCCGCGGTCACCGCGGAGAACGCGGGCGACGCACTCTTCCTTAGGTTCGAGCGTCAGACCCTGCTGCGTCTGCCACACACCGGCGCCATCGTCTTCGGCATACGTGTCCACCAGCGGCCGCTTCGCTCCCTGGCGACCGACCCGGCCTGGGCGGGAGAGTTCGCGGCCGTCATCCGGAGCGTCCCGTCCGAGATGGGGCGCTACAAGTCCCTGCCGCCGGTGCGCGATGCCGCCCTGGCGTGGCTGGACCGCGCGGCTTCCGGCGCCCCGATTGCCGGCTGACGGCCGGCGTCAGTTCCGCCGGTCCGCCCGCATCTCGTAGCGGCCGCTGCGCAGACCGGTGAAGATGCTGGTGATCTCGGGATGGGAGATGGGCTCGCCGCTGTCGTCGGGCAGCAGGTTCTGCTCGGAGACGTAGGCGACGTAGGTGGTCTCCGCGTTCTCCGCGAACAGGTGATAGAAGGGCTGGTCCTTGCGCGGCCGGATCTCCTCGGGGATCGACTCGTACCACTCCTCGGTGTTGGCGAACTCAGGGTCGACGTCGAAGATGACGCCGCGGAAGGGGAACAGCCGGTGCCGCACGATCTGTCCGATCTCGAACTTGGCGCTGCGCATCGTCATGGCGGCTCTCCATCTCTGTGGCATTATTGGCGGCCGGCCCTTCGGCGCCGCCTTTGAGCGAAAAGCAGGCATCCGTCAAAATGAGCGGCGAAGAGCGATCGGGCAAGGGGCTGCTGCAGCGCAGCAAATGCAGATCGACGGTGAACGAGCGAAGCGGGAGATAGTCATGGCAAAGGCCTCCGTCGAGACGCTGGCAAGCCGGATCGACCAGGCGCGCGGCCACGCGGCGGCCGATCTGGTGGTGAAGGGCGGTCGTGTCCTCAACATTCCGCTGGGCGAACTGGAGGAAGCGGACGTCGCGATCTGCGGCGACACCATCGTCGGCGTCGGCGCCGACTACACCGGGACGCGCGAGATCGATGCACGTGGCCGGGTGGTGGTGCCCGGCTTCGTGGAGACCCACGTCCACGTCGAGAGCACGATGGTGCAGCCGGCGGAGTACGAGCGCCTGGTCCTGCCCCGCGGCACGACCACGGCGATCTGCGACCCGCACGAGATCGCCAACGTGCTCGGCCTGGAGGGCCTGCGCTACTTCCTCGCTTCCGCCGAGGCCGCCCGTTTCGATCTGCGGGTCCAGCTTTCGAGCTGCGTGCCCGCCACCCATCTCGAGACGGCGGGGGCAAACCTCTCCGCCGCCGACCTGCTGACCCTGCGCGACCATCCCAAGGTGCTGGGGCTGGCGGAGATGATGAACTTCCCCGGCCTGCTGGCGAAGGACCCGTCGGTCCTGGAGAAGGTCGCCGCCTTCTCGGACGGGCACATCGACGGCCATGCCCCCCTCGTGCGTGGCCGGGACCTCTGCGCCTACGCCGCCTGCGGCATCCGGAACTGCCACGAGAGCACGAACATCGAGGAGGCGAGAGAGAAGCTGGCCCGCGGCCTGCAGGTGCTGATCCGCGAGGGCAGCGTGGCGAAGAACCTGGACACCCTCCTGCCGCTCCTGACCGAGCGGACCTGGCCCTTCCTGGCGTTCTGCACCGACGACCGCAACGCCCTGGAGATTCTGGAGGAAGGCCATCTGGATCACCTGATCCGGCGGGCGATCGCGGCGGGGGTGCCGCCGGCCACGGCCTATCGCACCGTGAGCTGGAGCGCGGCGCGGGCCTTCCGGCTGCACGACCGCGGCATGATCGCGCCGGGCCAGCGCGCCGACCTCGTGGTCCTGGCGGACTGGGAGGCCTGCGCCGTCGAGCGGGTGGTGGCCGCCGGCATTCCCGTCGAGGCCGCTGCGCCCGCCGCGGCTCCCGCCCCTGTCGGCCTGCATTCCGTACGGCTCGCGCCCGTCTCGCCGGAGACCTTCCGCATCCCCGCCGGCTGGTCGGCGCCGACGATCGGCGCCCTCGCCGGCTCATTGCTGACGGAGGCACTGCCGCTGCAGGCTCCGGTTCGCGCGGGCCAGCGGGTGAGCGACCCGGCGGGCGACGTGCTCAAGGTCGCGGTGCTGGAACGCCACAGGGGAACCGGCAACGTCGGCCGCGGCTTCGTGCACGGCTTCGGCCTCCAGCGCGGCGCGCTGGCGGCCAGCGTCGGCCACGACAGCCACAACGTCATCGTCGTCGGTACCAATGACGCCGACATGGCCGCCGCGGTGAACCGCCTGATCGAGCTGCACGGCGGCTTCGTCGCCGCGGCCGACGGTGCCGTCCTGGCCGATCTCGCCCTGCCCCTGGCCGGTCTCATGAGCCTGCGTCCTGCGGCCGAGGTCGCGGCCGACCTGCGCCGCCTGCACGCCGCCGCCCGGGGTTTGGGCTGCCGGCTGGACGATCCCTTCCTGCAGCTCGCCTTCCTGCCGCTGCCGGTGATTCCCCACCTCAAGATCACCGACAGAGGGCTGGTCGACGTCGACCGCTTCGAACTGCTGGCGGCGTGACAGGGACCCGCAAGGCGTGGCTTGACAGGCCGCCGGCCCCCACCTACTAGAACAGCCCTCTCGGCGGGGTAGCTCAGCTGGTTAGAGCAGCGGAATCATAATCCGCGTGTCGGGGGTTCAAGTCCCTCCCCCGCTACCATTTCCTTGAAGAAGCGGTCGCCTGACAGGGTTGATCCGGGGCACCCTGCCCCGATCTCTACGCCCATGGCGAGTCGCTCCTCTAGGTCGATCTCTCGCCGTTCCCTGTTGACGGCCTCGGCGGCGACTGCCGTTCTTGCGGCCAAGCGCGGGCGCGCCGCCGCTCCCTCCCTCACCGACGCGGTCGATCAAGCCCGGCGCCTCGACCAGCTCCGGACGCTGCTGGTTGCCCGGGAGGGCCGGACCCTCCTCGCCGAAGGCTTCCGCGGCGGCAGCGTCGATCGCATAGCCAACGTGAAGTCGGCGCATAGCCAACGTGAAGTCGGTGTCGAAGACCCTCGTGGCGACGCTGGTCGGCATCGCCATCGACCGGGGCGTGATCCAGGGCGTCGACCAGAGGGTGACGCCGGTCCTGGGCGTCCCGGCCGGCGCCGATCCCCGGGTGCAGGCGCTGACGGTCGAGGATCTGCTGACCATGCGGGCGGGGCTGGCGCGCACCTCCGGGCCCGGCTACGGCGCCTGGGTAGAGAGCCGCGACTGGGTCGACTACGTCCTGACCCGCCCCTTCGTGGGCGAGCCGGGCGGCCGCATGCTCTACTCCACCGGCGACTACCACCTGCTGGCCGCCCTGCTCACCGAAGCGAGCGGCCGCAGCCTGCTGGCGCTGGCACGGGACTGGCTGGGCAAGCCGCTCGGCATCGAGATCCCGCCGTGGACGCGCGATCCGCAGGGCATCTACATGGGCGGCAACAACATGGGCCTGACGCCGCGCGCCCTGCTGCGGTTCGGCGAGCTGTGGCGCCGCGGCGGCGTCTGGGACGGGCAGCGGGTGGTCAGCCGCGCGTGGATCGAGGCCTCCTGGCGTCCTCGCACCCGCTCGCCCTTCTCGGGGCACGACTACGGCTACGGCTGGTTCATCGCCAGCGCCGCCGGCCGGCGCGTCTGCTACGCCCGCGGCTACGGCGGACAGCTGGTGTACGTCCTGCCGGAGCTGGCAGCGACCGTGGTCATGACCTCCGACCCGACGCTGCCGGCCCGCTCCGGCGGCTACATCGACGACCTGCACGGCCTGCTGACGGGAGCCATCCTGCCGGCCTTCGGCAGCGGTTGAGGCATCTCGTCAGCCTGTCCGGCGGCTGGCGAGGCCGAGGCGGGCGCCCTCCCCGTCCCGGAAGGTCGAGCTCGGCATGGCGATGGCGATGCCGCTGGCCCGGCCGATGTGCGCCTGCAGCGCCTGCTCGGCCGCCACGGGATCGCCCGCGAGTATCGCCCGGGCGATGGCCCGGTGCTCCAGCACCGAGTCGTGGTACATGGCGGGGGTCATCAGGCCGCTGAGCTGCAGCATGATCATCTGCAGGTGCAGCTGGCGGGAGAGGTCGGCCAGGCTCTCGTTGCCGCAGATGTCGAAGACGGCGCTGTGGAACTGCCGGTTCTCTTCGTGGTAGGCGACGCCGCCGAGCCGCGGCTCGTCGCTCCAGATCGGCCGGATCGCCGCCTCGAAGCGGGCGCGATTGCCGCCCTCGTCGATGGTCAGCGCCGCCAGCCGTACCGCCAGACCTTCCAGCGCCGTCCTGATCTGGAACAGCTCCACCGTCTCGCGGTGGCTGAGCCGGCGCACCATGGCGCCGCGGTTGGGGACGATCTCCAGCAGGCCTTCGGCTGCGACCCTTCGGAAGGCCTCGCGCAGCGGTCCCCTGCTGACCCCCAGCTCGCTGGTCAGATCCTGTTCGATGAGCCGCTGCCCCGGGGCATAGCGGCCCCGCAGGATGCCCAGGCGGAGATGTTCGACCAGCCGGTCGACCGTGCCGCCTCGCGTCGCAGCGTCCTGGCGGGCGATGCCGACCGTCTCCATCCCCTCTCCCCTCTCTCCGCCGATCTGTGACGCAGGGCGGGTCCGAACGCAAGCTTGACGAGGACAAGATTGTCCTACAAAACTGCCCTTCAAGAGCCGTCGAAGGCTGACAAGGGGAGGACGACCATGCGGATCGGCAAGCTCGGCCGACCGGTTTCGGCGCTCTGCGGCGCCGACGCCCATTCGATCTCGATCCGCGGCCGTGACCTCTGCGGCGACCTGATGGGCCGCCTCACCTTCACCGACTATTTCTTCCTGCTCGTCACCGGCCGCGAACCCACCGACGACCAGCGCTTCTTTCTGGACCTGCTGCTGGTGACCATCGCCGAGCATGGCCAGACACCGACCGCGCAGGCGGCGCGGATGACCTACGACGCGGACCCGCGGGCGCTGCAGGCGGCTGTGGCGGCCGGCATCCTCGGCTGCGGCACGGTGGTGCTGGGGACGTCCGAGCTCTGCGGCGAACTGCTGGTCGAGGCGGCCGCGCGGGTGAAGGCCGGCGAGGCGAACGACACCGTGCTGCGCGACGTCGTGGCGGGCCGCAGGAGCCGCGGCGAGAAGCTGCCGGGCTTCGGCCATCCCCTGCATAAGCCGGTGGACCCCCGGTCGGAACGGATCTTCGCCCTGGCGCGGGAGCGAGGGATCGAGGGCCTGCATTGCGACCTCGCCCGGCGGCTGCCGGCGGTGGTCGAGCAGGCCTGGGGCAAGCCACTGGTGATGAATGTTTCCATGGCGACGGCGGCGGTGCTGCTCGACCTCGATTTCCCCGCCGCCGTGATCAAGGCGATCCCGATTCTCGGCCGCACCGCCGGGCTGCTCGCCCACCTCGCCGAGGAGCAGCGCAATCCCATCGGCTTCCTGATGGCCGCGCACGGCGAGGAGGCGATCGCCTACGACCCCGCCGCCCTGGATCCGGCTACCCTGGACCCGGCTGCCGAAGGAGGTGTGCGATGATGTTCGAGCCCGCGGTCGAGACCCTGCCCTGGGGGGAGCAGAAGACGGAGGACGCGGCCGTCTACCGGGAGCAGATCGGCTACCTCTTCGCCCGCTCGGCCTTCTATCGCGACAAGCTCGGCAGCGCCGGCTTCACCTCGCCGGAGGCGGTGGGCGGGCTCGAGGGCATCGCCGCCCTGCCCTTCACCGAAAAGGACGAGCTGCGGCGGAGCCGGACGGCCGAGAACCCCATCGGCACCCACCTCGCAGCCCCGAGCGACGACATCATCCGGATCTACTCGACCAGCGGCACCACCGGCATCCCGAGCTACATCCCGCTGACCGCGTCGGACCTGGAGAACTGGATCCGGACCTCGGCGCGCAGCTACGCGGCCTCGGGAATCGAGCCGCACCAGCGGGTCATCACCACCTACGGCGCCGGGCCCTTCGTCGCGGGTGCCTCCCTGGACGCCTTCCAGCGCCTCGGCCTCTGTCACCTTCCCATCGGCAGCGGCAACACCGAACGGCTGATGCGTGCCGTCGAGCTGCTGAAGGTCCAGGCCCTGGCCTGCACGCCCTCCTACGCCCTGCATCTCGCCGAATGGGGAGTGGCCAGGGGCATGGACGTGGCGGGCTCCGCCATGGAGCGGATCATGGTGGCGGGCGAGCCCGGCGGCGGCGAGCCGGCGCTGCGCGCCAAGCTGCAGGAGGCCTGGGGGGCGCAGGTCACCGAGGCAATGGGCATCGGCGACATCGGCGCCTCGCTCTGGGGGGAATGCCCGCAGCAGCAGGGCATGCACTTCTCCGCCCGCGGCTTCGTCCATTTCGAGATCATCGATCCCGACAGCGGTCAGGCACTGCCGATCGAGGACGGGGTGCGCGGCGAGCTGGTGCTGACCCACCTGCGGCACCGGGCGGCGCCGTTGCTGCGGTTCCGCACCCGCGACCACGTTGTGCTGCGCACCGGCCCCTGCCCCTGCGGCCGGACGGCACCCCGGGTGCGCTGCATCGGCCGCACCGACGACATGCTGATCGTCCGCGGCGTCAACGTCTTTCCCTCGGCCGTCCGGGAGGTGGTCAACGCCTTCGCGCCCGCTGTCAGCGGCGTCATCTCGATCCGCCCCGGCCACAAGGGGGTGAAGCAGTCGCCACCGCTCAAGGTGGTCGTGGAACTGGCGGAAGGGATTGCGCCGGAAGAGCGGCTGGCGGAGACGATCCGCCAGCGCATCCGCGATACGCTGGTGGTGACGACGCAGATCGTCCTGGTCGAGGCCGGCACACTGCCGCGCAGCGACTACAAGTCCAAGCTTCTGGACTATTCGGAGGCCGGCGAAGAACCGGCCTGAAGCTTGCCAAGGTCAAACGTCAAAGGGAGGAAAGAGTCATGAAATGGTCTGCCGCTCTCGGCATCGCGGCCGTCGTCGCGGCGGCGACGCCGGTCGCCGCTCAGGAGATCGAGCTCAAGATCTCCACCATGTTCCCCTCCACGCACTTCATCCAGACCCAGGCGCTCGAGCCCTGGGCCAAGGCGATCCAGGAGAAAACCGGTGGAAAGGTGAAGTTCACCTACTTCCCGGCCGGCTCGGCGCTCGGCGACGCCACGCGGCAGTTCGACCAGGTGCGCGCCGGCGTGGTCGACATCGCCGTGGGCATCCCGCCCATCCCCCGCGGGCGTCACCCGCGCACCGTGCTGATCGAGCTGCCGTTCGTCGTGCCGGACTCGACCGTGGGCACCTGCGCCCTGATGAAGGTCAAGGACCTGGTGAAGCCCGACTTCCCGGGTACCCACATCCTCTCCCTGACGGTGACCGAGCCGAGCGCGGCCCACACCAAGACCAAGATCACCGATCTCGATCAGCTCAAGGGCATGCGGGTGCGCACGCCCACACCGGCGATCACCGCCATGCTGGAGAACATCGGCGCCACGCCGGTGGGCATGCCGCCGACCCAGATCTACGAGAGCGTCGAGCGTGGCGTGATCGACGGCAACATCATGCCCTGGGGTCCGGTGGGCGCCTTCAAGCTCTGGGAGGTCCTGCACTACCACCTCGACGCCAAGATCAATCCGGTGTCGATGTACGTCCTGATGAACGAGCGGCGCTACGAGTCGCTGCCCGAGGACGTGCGCAAGGCGATCGACGAGGAGAGCGACAACTGGCTGACGCCGCAGTGGGGCAAGCTGTGGAAGGACACCGACCAGGCGGCGATCGACGCCGCCAAGGCCAACGGCAACACCGTCGTCCCCATGTCCGACGCCGACCGGGAGAAGTGGCGCAAGCGCCTGCAGCCGGTGGTCGACAACTACCTCGACACGGCCTCGGATCTCGACAAGGCCACGGCGCACCAGATCTACGACGCGATGCAGTCCGCCGTGAAGGGCTGCAGCTGACCATGATCTGACGGGGAGGGCGCAGTCTGGCGCCCTCCCCCTTCCCCTCCTGCCTCGAGGGTGTCATGCGGACCTCCACGCGACTGCTGGCTCTCGCCGGAACCCTGGCCTTCGTCGTCGCCGCGCTCCTGACCGTCGTGGACATCGTCCTGCGCTCGGTCAGCACGGCCACCGTCGACGGCCTGACCGACATCGTGAGCCTCTGCACCATGATCGGCGCGATGCTCGCCATCCCCTACGGCTTCGCCACCGATCAGCAGGTGTCGGTCGACGTCTTCACGGCGCGCATGAACCCGAGGGCACAGCGCTGGCTGCTGGTGGCCTCCGCGATCATGGGCACGATCTTCCTGGCGGGCGTCTTCTGGTTCTCGACCGAGCAGATGCTGGTCGAGGCCAGCTACGGCGACCGCAGCCAGTCGATCGGCATTCCCATGGTGTGGTACTGGATTCCCCTCCTCCTGGGCGTCGGCCTGTCGGTGCTGGTCACCCTCTGGCTCGCCGTCCGCCTCGCCTTCCGGCCGGAGTGATCGCCGGTGTCGCCTCCCCTGATCGGTGTCCTCGGCCTCCTCGCCCTGCTCGCGCTCATCGGCCTGCGCGTGCCCGTCGCCATCGCCATGGGCCTGGTCGGGATCGTCGGCGGCGTCGTCCTGAACGGCTGGTTCAGCCTGGGCTTCATCCTGGGCTCCCAGCCCTTCGTCACCGTCTCCCCCTACACTCTGTCGGTCATCCCGCTGTTCGTGATTATGGGCGCCTTCGCCTCGCGGGCCGGCCTGTCGGCCTCGCTCTATCAGGCGCTGCACCGGCTGATCGGCCACTGGCGCGGTGGCCTGGCGTCGGCCACGATCGGCGCCTGCGCCCTCTTCGGCGCGGTGTGCGGCTCCAGCCTCGCGACCGCGGCGACCATGGCGCGGGTCGCCGTCCCCGAGATGACGGAGATCGGCTACGACCGGCGCCTCACCTCGGGCGCGCTCGCGGCCGGCGGTACGCTCGGCATCCTGATCCCGCCGTCGATCATCATGGTGATCTACGCGATCCTGACCGAGCAGTCGATCGGCCGGCTGTTCCTGGCGGGGATGATCCCCGGCATCCTCGCCGCCCTGCTCTACATGGGCGCCGTCTTCTTCACCGTGCGCCTGCGCCCGGCCTGGGCCCCGGCCATGCCGCGCCCCGACCGCAGCACGCGCAGCGGCGCGCTGCGGCAGATGGCGCCGATCCTCGTGCTGTTCCTGGTGGTCATGGGCGGCATCTACGTCGGCGTCTTCTCGCCCACCGAGGCCGCCGGCGTGGGCGCCGTGGGTGCGGTGGTCCTGGCCGCGGTCCGCCGTCAGCTCACCTGGCAGGTCACCTGGGAGGCGCTGCTGGAGACGGCGACGACGACGGGCATGCTCTTCATGATCCTGATAGGAACGTCGGTGCTGCAGTTCTTCATCGAGACGTCCGGCCTGCCGCGGGTCATCGTCGACTGGATCCAGGCATTGGGGCTGCCACCTCTCGGGGTCATCGTCATCGTGCTGGCGGTCTACGTCGTCCTGGGCTGCTTCCTGGACAGCCTGTCGATGATGCTGATCACCCTGCCGATCGTCTTCCCCATGGTCACCTCCCTGGGCTACGACCCGATCTGGTTCGGGGTGCTGGTGGTGTCGGTGGTGGAGATCGGCCTGATCACGCCGCCGCTCGGCATGAACCTCTACGTCATCACGGCCTCGGTGGAGAACCTGCGTTTCCAGACCGTCGCCGCCGGGGTCGTACCCTTCCTCCTGGCGGACTTCCTGCGGCTGGTGCTGCTGGTGGCGATCCCCGCGCTCTCCCTCACCCTGCCGGCGCTGCTCATGTGACGGGTGAACGGCCACCGGCCTCTCGATCCGGCGCGCCGCTTGCCCTAGCCTGCCGGCCATGAAGCTGGCCACAGACCCGAAGCCCGTCACCCTCGCCTTCGAGGACTGGCGTTCCATCCCGTCGCTCGACCAGGAATTGCGCACGGACCTTTCCTGCCTCGCCGTGATCGACGACACGATCTTCGTGGCCTGCGACGAGACCGCCTCCATCGAGAGCCTGCACCGGACAGGCGCCGGAGCCTTCGGCGAGCACCAGCACATCAGGCTGGGCGACTTCTTCGACCTGCCCGACGGCGCCGGCGGCGAGATGGACATCGAGGGGCTGGCCGCCGACGCCGGCCGACTGTGGATCGTCGGTTCGCACTCGCTCAAACGCGAGAAGGCGAAGCGCCACGAGCGGGCCGCCGAGGCGTCCCTGGAAGCCATGACGGAGATCAAGCGGGATCCCAACCGCTACTTCCTCGGCTACCTGCCGCTCGAGCGGGAACCTTCGGGGCGCTGGAGGCCGGTGGCGATGTCGGAGGGGCTGGAAGCGGCCTGCCTTCCGATGAAGAAGAAATCGAGCAGGCTGATCGACTGGCTGGAGGAGGACCCGCACCTCGCGCCCTTCTTCGCGATCCCGTCGAAGGAGAACGGCTTCGACATCGAAGGGCTCGCGGTCAAGGGGTCACGCGTCTGGCTGGGGCTGCGCGGCCCGGTGCTGCGGCGCCAGGCGGCGATCCTCGAGTTCGATTTCAAGACGACCGGGCGGGGTGGCCTGAAGGCGCGCAAGATCGACGGGGAGCGGCGCTACCGGAAGCACCTGCTGGACACCGGCGCGCTGGGGGTCCGTGACCTCTACCGCCACGGGGAGGATCTGCTGATCCTCACAGGGCCGACCATGGCGGCCGACGGCCCCGCCCGCATCCTCCGCTGGTGCAACGCGACCCACCATCGGCGGAGCGGCGTCATCGATCCGGCCGGGCTGAACCAACTGCTCGACCTGCCCTACCGCGGCGACGAGGATCACCCCGAAGGCCTCCACTTCCTCAGAAGCGACGGCGTGGATGGCTTGCTTGTCGTGCACGACAGCCCGTCCGACCAGCGCCTGGGCAGCGATCCCCCGCAGCTCGTCTGCGACCTCTATCCCCTCGCCTGAAGGGCGATCCTGGGGAGAACGAAACATTCTCCTCAATCAATTGTCCTTCTCCCCGCCGTGACGCTATCACTGCGGGAAAAGCAGACCGAGGAGAGCCGCCCGATGCCGGGATCACTGATCGTCACCGGAGCCAGCCGCGGGATCGGAGCGGCGACGGCGATCCTCGCCGCCAGGCGCGGCTACCGCGTGTGCATCAACTACCTCAGCGACCCGCGGGCGGCCGAGGGGGTCGCCGACACGATCCGCGGCACCGGCGGGACGGCGGTGGCCATCCAGGCGGACGTGGCGTCGGAGGCGGACGTCACCCGCCTGTTCGACACGGCCGAAGCCGCCCTCGGGCCGATCGGGGCGCTGGTGAACAATGCCGGCGTGACCGGCCCGATCGGCCCCTTCGCGCAGACGGAGACGGCGGTGTTGCAGGGCGTCCTGGCGACGAACGTGCTCGGAACCTTCCTCTGTGGCCGCGAAGCCGTCCGGCGGTTCTCCAGGGCGGGGGGCGGCAGGATCGTCAACCTGTCTTCGGTCGCCGCGACCACAGGTGCGGCCGGGGAGTACGTCCACTATGCCGCCTCGAAGGCGGCGGTCGACGCCTTCACCCTCGGTCTGGCCAGGGAGGTCGCCGGCAAGGGAATCAGGGTGAACGCGGTCGCGCCCGGCTCGACCCTGACCGAGATCCACGCGAAGGCCGGCGAGCCTGACCGCCCTGCCCGGGTGCGCGGCCGCATTCCCATGCAGCGGCTGGCGGAGCCCGAGGAGATCGCCGAGGCCATCCTCTGGCTGCTGTCGGACGAGGCCTCCTACGTCACCGGCGCCGTGCTGCGCGTCGGCGGCGGATTCTGAGCCTGTCGCAGGAGTTGACGACGATGGAGATCACCTTCGTGGGGTGTGGCGACGCCTTCGGCAGCGGCGGCCGGTTCAACACCTGCTTCCATGTCCGCGCAGAGTCGGGCCAGTTCCTGATCGACTGCGGGGCCTCTTCGCTGATCGCGATGAAACGGCTGGGCATAGACCCCAACGGCGTCGACACCATCCTGATCACCCATTTCCACGCCGACCACTTCGGGGGCCTGCCGTTCCTGCTACTCGACGCGCGCTTCTTCGCGAAACGCACCCGCCCCCTCGTGCTGGCGGGACCGAAGGGGATCGAGGCGGCCCTCCATCGCTACATGGAGATCTGCTTCCCCGGCTCGTCCAGCACCCGCTTCGCATTCGACCTCGAAGTCCGCGAGTTGCCGCCGTCACGGCCGCAGGAGATCGGGCCGCTGACCGTGACGGCCTATCCTGTCCACCACGGTCCCGTCGAAGGCCCCTTCTACGCCTACCGGATCGGCTGTGACGGGAAAGTCGTGACCTACACCGGCGACACGGAATGGACCGAGGCGCTCGTCCCGGCCGGCCGTGAGGCCGACCTGTTCATCGCCGAAGCCTATTTCCGCGACCGCCCCGTCAAGCTCCACCTCGACCTGGCGACCCTGGAGCGACACCTGCCGGAGATCAGGCCGAAGCGCCTGATGCTGACCCATCTCGGCGACGACATGCTGGCCCACCTGGGCCGGCTGCCCTACGAGGTGGCCGAGGACGGCCTCGTCGTGCGCCTGTAGACGCGCGCCTCAGCGGCGGTGGAAGCGAAGCAGGGTGAACAGGCCGAGCGGCGGCAGATCCCGGCGTTCCACCAGTTCCAGTTCCGGACAGCCGAGCAGCGGCTCGATCGGCATGGACGGGTTCCAGCCGAGCTTCGGGCCGAAGGGGCTGAGGATCCGGTCGGTCAAAGTCCATGGCGCCCGTTGCGCCTGGAAATGGCTGACGACGATGACGCTCCCGCCCGGGCGCGTGACCCGTGCGAGCTCGTCCATCCCCTTCGCCGGATCGGGCAGCGCCGTCATGGTGAACATCGAGACGACTCCGTCGAAGGCGCCGTCGCCGAAGGCCATGGCGGTGATGTCCATCTCCATGAGGGCACGAACGTTCCGGTAGCCCTTCTCGGTCACCAGCTCGCGGGCCTTCAGCAGCATGTCGTGCGAAAGGTCGACGCCGACCACGTCGAGGTGCTTGCCGTAGAGCGGCAGTGCCGCGCCGGTGCCTACGCCGGCTTCGAGTATGGTGCCTTCCAGCCGGTTCACGCTCTGGACCGCAGCGCGCAGGGCGAGCTTCGTGGGAGCGGCGAGCAGTCCATAGATCGGAACCCAGCGCGCATAGGCGGACCTGACGGCAGCGGCGTCGAGTCGGGGGGCCTGGGCGGTATGACTGTGAAGGGACATTGTCAGCTTCGCTCCCTCAGAGAGTGCGCCGGCTCCGCACCAAATGCACGATCAGGGCGGCGAGGAAAAGCACCACGAAAATGAAGAACAGGATCTGCGCGATCCCGGCCGCCGCCGAAGCAATTCCGCCGAAGCCGAACAGCGCGGCGACGATCGCGACGGCGAAGAAGACCAGCGCCCATACGAGCAAGATGTTACTCCTTCGTGCAGTGCTTCAGAGACTGCAAGCCCTAACGGCGGGGTCGGCGGGGAGTTCCGCGGGAGGCGCCGTGCAGACCGCGAGGCGTGCCGGCGGAGCGGCTGGAACCGCAACAGCGGACGGCCGTTGACGCGGCGGCGCCACCGGATCTGGATGGTGGACACCGACGACCCGACGACTGGAGCCGCTCCCCGTGTTCGAACTCACCGGCCTTTTCGGCCTCCTTCTGCTCATTGCCGACGTCTACGCGATCGTGAAGGTGGTCGGCAGCGCCGCCAGCACCGGCGCGAAGGTCTTCTGGGTCGTCCTGATCATCCTTCTGCCGCTGTTGGGCTTCCTTCTCTGGCTGTTGCTCGGCCCCAAGAGGTGAGGCCCTCCGATAAGATCGGCAGCGCCCCCTTCCTCGAGGAGACGGCCGGAGGGGCGCTGGACTTCCGCACGCCGCCACGGCGCGGCAACCACGTCAGCCCCCTGATCGAGGCGGAAGAGGTCTACCCTGCGCTGGAACGCCTGGTGCTGGGTGCCCGGGATCGCGTCCATCTCGCCTTCTGGCTGTTCGATCCCCGCACCCGCCTGCGGTCACCGGAAGCTCGGGGGCAGAATCTCGACCGGTGGAGCGACCTGCTGATCGCGACCGCTGAGCGCGGTGTGGACGTTCGGCTCTTCGTCAGCGATTTCGAACCCGTGGTCGGTAACTACTTCCACCGCATCTGTTGGCGCAACATCCAGGCGCTGCTCGAAGCGATGGGGCAGCGGGAGAGCCGCCCCGCCAACCTGCAGATCCTGATCGCCCGGCATCTCGGAGAGATCGGCCCCGCCTGGCGCATCGGCTTCTGGCCCTTCCTCAGGGCCAAGCTCTGGACCCTGTTGCACCACGCCCGCCGGAGCGGCGATCTGGAAACGGTTCCCGGCCTCTGGCCGCACTGCCTGCCGGAAGGCGAGAGCTGGCGGGCTCGCCTGTGGCCGCCGGCCGCGCTCTGGCCGGCCTCTCACCATCAGAAAATGGCGGTGATCGACGGGCGCGTGGCGCTGGTCGGGGGTCTGGACATCAACGAGCGTCGCTACGACGACGCCCGCCACCAGCGCCACGCCGCGCAGACTTGGCACGATCTGAGCTGCCTGATCGAAGGCGCTGCGGCCGCCGACTTCGATCGCCACTTCGTGGCGCACTGGAACCACCACGTGCCGGACTTCAACCGCACCCTGGAGCGGCTGGCGGGCTCGCCGCTCGGCCGGGAGCGGAAACTGCCGGACCCGCCGCGGCCGGTGGAGAACCGTCCCCCGGCACGGCCTGCGGACGGCGGGCGCGACGGATCCACGGTCCAGGCGCTGAAGACCCTGTCGCGGCGGCGCAACGGTCCTTTCGCCATCCGCCCCCACCCGATCCAGCGGGACTTCGAAGAGGCCTACGAGCAGCTGATCCCCGAGGCCCGCCGCCTCATCTACATCGAGACGCAGTTCTTCCGCTGGCTGCCCCTCGCCCGGCGCCTGGCGGCCCGGCTGCGCAGCGCGCCCGACCTGGAGCTGCTGATGGTGATACCCATGGCGCCCGAGGATGTGGCCTTCCTGCACGATCGGGGCGCCGCCGCCCGGCACGGCGAGTGGCTGCAGAGCCGCTGCCTGGAGATGGTGAAACGCGCCGCTCCCGAGCGCGTCGGCATCTTTTCGCTGGTCCGACACGCAGGTGCGGAGCCGGACCTGGACGAGGCGGCCAAGGCCTTCGGCAGCGGCATCGTCTATGTCCACAGCAAGACGACGCTGGTCGACGACCGCTGGGCCATCCTCGGTTCGGCCAACTGCAACGGCCGCAGCCTGCGCATGGACACCGAACTCGGATTCCTCTGGGATGATCCGGAAGGCGTCGGGCGTCTGCGCCGGGAACTGTGGAAGCGTCACTTCGAGGAGGCGCCGCAGGAAGGCCCCTTCCTGCCCCTCTGGCGCCGGATCGCGGAGGCCAACGCCGCCAGCCGGCCGACGGAACGGCAGGGGTTCCTGGTGCCGTATCGCTGGCGCCGCGCCTATCGTTTCGGCCGTTTCGCCGCCTACGTGCCCGACAGCTACGTCTGACGCCGCTCCTCAGGACGCCGGGGCGAAAGCGGCCAGTCCGCCGGCCTTCACCAGGAAGTCGATCACTGTCGGCAGCCCCTCGCCGGTCTTCAGGTTGGTGAAGACGAAAGGCCGGTCGCCCCGCATCCGCCTGGCGTCGCGGTCCATCACCCCCAGGTCGGCGCCGACCAGCGGCGCGAGGTCGGTCTTGTTGATGACCAGCAGGTCGGAGCGGGTGATGCCCGGGCCGCCCTTGCGCGGGATCTTCTCGCCCGCCGCCACGTCGATGACGTAGATGGTGATGTCCGCCAGTTCGGGGCTGAAGGTGGCGGCAAGGTTGTCGCCGCCCGATTCGATGAAGCAGAGCTGGGCCGCCGGGAACTGGACGCGCATCTCGTCGAGGGCGACGAGGTTGATCGACGCGTCCTCCCGGATCGCGGTGTGGGGACAGCCGCCGGTCTCCACGCCCATGATGCGCTCGGCCGGCAGCGCGCCGGAGCGGGTGAGGATCAGCTGGTCTTCCTTGGTGTAGATGTCGTTGGTGATGACGAAGAGGTCCCAACTCTCGCGCATCGCCTTGCAGAGCACTTCCACGAGGGTGGTCTTGCCTGAACCGACAGGCCCGCCGACGCCGACGCGCAGCGGGCCATGGGAAGCGATGGGCGGCATGATGGACTCCTCAGGATCTGAACAGGCGGGTGTACTGGGTTTCATGCGCCATGGAGGCGAGATCGACGCCCAGGGCGGCCGAGCCGAGGTCGTCGAGGCCGGCGGCGCAGGCCCGCTCCACGGTCGATCGCACGAGCGGTTCTAGGGCCGCCAGCGCCAGCAGCCCATCGCTCTGGCCGAGCGGCACGAGGCGGACGCCTGCGTTGACCAGCGTCGCCACCGACGCATGGGCGAAGGCCAGGAGGCCCTGGTCGAGTGGGATGCCGTGGACGCCGCAGGCCACGCCGGCGGACCACGGCAGCGCTGGAGTGAGGCTGTCGGCGGCGAGCAGGTCCCGCGCCTCCTCCAACAAGGGATGCGGCCAGCCGGCCAGGATGCCTGTCAGGAAGGCGCGGCCCTGCGCGGAGGCCTCCAGGGCCAGCTCGCTGGTGCCGCGAAAGGCGGCCGCCAGCTCCGCCGTTTCCAGCAGGCTCGGCGGATCGAAGGTCGGCACGGCCGCGCGATGAGCGGCGCAGAAGAACAGGCCGTCGCACCAGAGAGCGCCGTGGACGACGACGTCGGCGAGCCAGTCGACGAGCGTCGCCCTGTCGCGGACGTCGCCCGTCTCCACCACCCATTCCAGGCCGTGGGAATAGCTGAAGCTCCCGGTCGGGAAGGCGGGCGAGAACCAGCTCAGCAGCCGGAGAGAAGCGGTGGCGTCCGGCTCAGTGATGATGATCGCCATCCGTCGCATGGTGGTGACCGCCGTGACCGCCGTAGGCGCCGCCTTCCGGCTGGAAGGGGGCCTGCACCTCCCTGACGGTGAGACCGAGGGCGCGGAGCATGTCGGCGATGACGTGGTCCGGCCGCAGGCGCACCCGGTCGTCGCCGAGTTGCACCGGCAGATGGCGATTGCCCAGATGCCAGGCCGCCCGCAGCAGCAGGCGGACGTCCGCCGTGCTCGCTTCGATCAGGGGTTCGGCCGCGGCCCGCACCCGGACCCAGCCGCCGTCGGAGAGGCCGAGGCCGTCTCCGTCATCCATGGCGACGGCTTTCTCCAGGTCGAGCAGCAGCGGCTCCCCCTGATCGGTGGTGAGCTGCAGCCGGCGGCGATGGCGGGCGTCGAAGTCCAGGGTGACGTCGCCGACCGCCTCGCCGGCCGGCCAGGAGCCGGCGGATGCCCACCTTTGTGCGAGAAGCAAGGGACCGCTCCTTCAGAACAGGAAATAACGCTGGGCCATCGGCAACACCCTGGCCGGCTCGCAGGTGAGCAACCGGCCGTCCGCCCGCACCTCGTAGGTCTCCGGGTCGACCTCGATCTTCGGCAGGGCGTCGTTCAGGATCATGTCCTTCTTGCCGATGGAGCGGGTGCGCCGCACCGGCTGCAGGTCGCGCAGCAGGCCGAGCCGGCCCGCGAGGTCGGTCTGCATGGCCGCACCGCTGACGAAGGTGATGCAGGAGGCCGCGAGTGCCCGGCCGAAGGCGCCGAACATGGGCCGGTAGTGCTCCGGCTGGGGCGTGGGGATCGAGGCGTTGGGGTCGCCCATGACCGCCCCCACGATCGATCCCCCCTTGATGATCATCGCCGGCTTGACGCCGAAGAAGGCCGGCGCCCAGAGCACCAGGTCCGCCAGCTTGCCCACCTCGACCGAGCCGACGTGCTCGGCGATGCCCTGGGCGATGGCCGCGTTGATGGTGTACTTGGCGATGTAGCGCCGGCAGCGCAGGTTGTCGTTGTCGCCCTTTTCGCCCGGCAGGCTGCCGAACTGCCGCTTCATCTTGTCGGCGGTCTGCCAGGTGCGGATGATCACCTCGCCGACCCGGCCCATGGCCTGGCTGTCGGAGGCGATGATCGAGAAGGCCCCCATGTCGTGGAGCATGTCCTCGGCGGCGATCGTCTCCTTGCGGATGCGGCTCTCGGCGAAGGCGATGTCCTCGGGGATGTGGGCGCTGAGGTGATGGCACACCATCAGCATGTCCAGGTGCTCGTCCACCGTGTTGACGGTGTAGGGCCGCGTCGGGTTGGTCGACGAGGGCAGCACGTTGGGCTCTCCGCAGACGCGGATGATGTCCGGCGCATGGCCGCCGCCCGCCCCTTCCGTATGGAAGGCATGGATGGTCCGGCCCTTCATGGCCGCAACGGTGCGCTCGACGAAGCCCGACTCGTTCAACGTGTCGGTGTGGATGGCGACCTGGACGTCGTACTCGTCGGCCACCGACAGACAGCAGTCGATCGCCGCCGGCGTGGTTCCCCAGTCCTCGTGCAGCTTCAGGCCGCAGGCGCCGCTCTCGATCTGCTCGGCCAGCCCCGCCGGAAGGCTGGCGTTGCCCTTGCCGAAGAAGCCGAGGTTGACCGGCAACCCCTCGGCCGCCTGCAGCATCCGCGCCATGTGCCAGGCGCCGGGCGTCACCGTGGTGGCGTTGGTCCCCGTGGCCGGCCCGGTGCCGCCGCCGAGCATGGTGGTGATGCCGGAATAGAGAGCGTCGTCCACCTGCTGCGGGCAGATGAAGTGGATGTGCGTGTCGATGCCGCCGGCCGTGAGGATCATGCCTTCACCGGCGATGACCTCGGTGGAGGGACCGATGACGATCGTCACGCCCGGCTGGACGTCGGGGTTGCCGGCCTTGCCGATGCCCGCGATCCGGCCGTCGCGCAGGCCGACGTCGGCCTTCACCACCCCCCAGTGGTCGAGGATCAGAGCGTTGGTGATGACGGTGTCGACGGCGCCTGCGGCACGGGTCACCTGGGACTGCCCCATGCCGTCGCGGATGACCTTGCCGCCGCCGAACTTCACCTCCTCGCCGTAGACCGTGCGATCCTCCTCCACCTCGATGAAGAGCTCGCTGTCGGCCAGCCGGACGCGATCGCCGACGGTGGGCCCGAACATGTCGGCGTAGGTCGCCCGCGAGATGCGATAGGCCATGGCCTCAGCCCTCCCCGTCCAGCGGCCCCATGATCGCCTGCTGGAACCCGTAGACATGCCGCCGCCCGTGCAGGGGCACCAGCCGGACCTCACGGCTCTGGCCCGGCTCGAAGCGCACCGCCGTGCCGGCGGGGATGTCCAGCCGGCGGCCGCGCGCCTGCGCCCGCTCGAAGACCAGCGCCTCGTTGGTCTCGAAGAAATGGTAGTGGCTGCCGACCTGCACCGGCCTGTCTCCGCTGTTGGCCACGGTCAGGACGACGGTCTCATAGCCGGCGTTGAGCTCGATCTCGCCCTCGGCGGGCAGGACTTCTCCGGGGATCATGGCGGCGCCTCAGCGGATCGGGTCGTGGATGGTGACGAGCTTGGTCCCGTCGGGGAAGGTGGCCTCGACCTGCACCTCGACGATCATCTCGGCGACACCCTCCATCACCTGGGCGCGGCCGATGACCGCCGCGCCGGCGGCCATGAGGTCGGCCACGCTGTGGCCGTCGCGCGCGCCCTCCATCACGAAGTCCGAGATCAGGGCGACCGCCTCCGGGTAGTTCAGCTTCACGCCGCGCTCCAGTCGCCGGCGGGCGACCATGGCGGCCATGGAAATGAGGAGCTTGTCCTTCTCCCGAGGGGTGAGCTGCATGCAATCGTTCCGTTCAACAGGACCAGAGACGCGGGAGTCCGGGCGCCAGCCCCGGCAGGGCGGGCCGGAACGCCGAGAGGAAGCGCACCACGCCGGCGCGCAGGGCTGCGCCATCGCCGGCCAGAAAGCGGCAGAGAAGCAGGCCCGGCCGCAGCAGGGTGGCGCCGCAGCGCAGAGCGCAGCCGGCGAGCGCTTCGCGCGCCCGCTCCAGGAGGTCGCCATCCGGCGGGCTCAGGTAGAGCAGGGTTCCGGTCGCCCGCGCCCCGCCCAGCAGCGCGGGGCGCTGCTGCAGGCCTGCGATGTCGCCGTCGAGGCGCAGGCAGTCGGTCCAGAGCAGCCGGCCGTCCCGGCGTACGCGCCAGCGGTCCACCAGCAGGCCGTGCGTCAGCGATTCACCGGAATGGGTGCGGCCGAAGACGAGCGAATCGAAGAGCAGCGCCCTGCCCTCGCCGGCGACGGAGACGTCGAGGCCGCGCTCCAGCCGGCTGCCGTCGAAGAGGATGGTCTCCTGCGGCAGCCACTCCAGGCTGCCTCCGTCGCCGACCGTGACGGCGGTATGCAGACGGGCAGTCTCGCCGGTGCTGCGATAGACCTTCTCGGCGGCCTGCGCCGTCACCTGTGCCGTCGCCCCCTCGCCCACCTCGATGCCGTAATGCAGGCTGTCCCCCGCGGCCACGCCGCCGGCCGTGTTGAGGAAGACCGCCTCCGGCACCGCGGGGTCCGCCGGCCGCGGGAACAGCGCGCGGCACGGGCTCGCCTGCCGTAGATCGGCCAGGCGCGTCCCTGCGCCGGCCCGCCGGAAAGCGACGAGGGCCGAGCCATGGCTGCGCTGCAGCCGTCCCGCCGGCGGCTGTTCAGACGGTGAGGTAACGGCGGACGACACTCTCGACCAGATCCTCCCGTCCCCCCGCCAGAACGACCTCGCCCCGATCGAGGATCGCGAAGCGGTCCGCCAGTTCCTTGGCGAACTCGAAGTACTGCTCCACCAGCACGATGGCCATGGTGCCACGGTCGCGCAGCAAGGCAATGATCCGTTCGATCTGCTTGATGATCGACGGCTGGATACCCTCCGTCGGCTCGTCCAGCACGAGCAGGCGCGGTCGGGTCACCAGCGCACGGCCGATGGCGAGCTGCTGCTGCTGGCCGCCCGACAGGTCGCCGCCGCGGCGCCCCAGCATCTCCCTCAGCACCGGAAAGAGCTCGAAGATCTCGTCGGGGATCGTCCGCTCGCTGCGCGGAACCGCGGCGAAGCCGGTCTTCAGGTTCTCCTCCACCGTCAGCAGGGGGAAGATGTCCCGCCCCTGGGGCACGAAGGCGATGCCGGCCCTGGCGCGATCCTCGGCGGACAGTCGGGTGATGTCCCTGCCCTCCCAGACGATCGCGCCGCCGCGAATGGTCTGGAGGCCGACAATCGCCCGCATCAGGCTGGTTTTGCCGACACCGTTGCGGCCGAGGACGCAGGTCACTTGCCCCGGCCTGGCTTCAAGGGACACGCGGCGCAGCGCCTGGCTGGCGCCGTAGAAGAGGTCGACGCGGTCGATGCTCAGCATGGCCTAGCGCCCCAGATAGACTTCGATGACGCGCGGATCCTCCTGCACGGCTTCCAGAGGGCCCTCCGATAGGACGCGGCCTTCGTGCAGCACCGTGACCCGCACGGCCAGGGCGCGGACGAACTCCATGTCGTGCTCGACCACGACGACCGAGCGTTCCCGCGCGATCTCCCGGAGCAGCTGCGCCGTCTGTGCCGTCTCGGCGTCCGTCATCCCGGCCACCGGCTCGTCGACCAGCAGCAGGTCGGGTTCCTGCATCAGCAGCATGCCGATCTCCAGCCACTGCTTCTGGCCGTGGGACAGCGTGCCGGCCAACCGGTCGCGCTCCTTGGTGAGAGAGATGGTCTGCAGCACGCTCTCGATCCGGGCTTCGGCCTCGCCGGACAGGCGGGCGAGCAGGGTTCCGAAGACCGAGCGATCGTCCTTGCGGGCGAGTTCCAGGTTGTGAAAGACGCTGTGGCTCTCGAAGACGGTCGGCTTCTGAAACTTCCGCCCGATGCCGAGGTTGGCGATGCTCGCCTCGTCCATCCGGGTCAGGTCGGTCTCGCCGCGGAACAGCACCCTCCCTTCGTCGGGCTTCGTCTTGCCCGTGATGACGTCCATCATTGTCGTCTTGCCGGCGCCGTTCGGCCCGATGATCGCCCGGAGTTCGCCGCTCTGGACGATGAAGGACAGGCTGTTGAGCGCCTTGAAGCCGTCGAAGGAGACGCTGACGCCGTCGAGGTAGAGCACCGGCGGGACCGGTTCGATCTGATCATGGGCAGGGACGGTCATGGCCGGCCCTCCGCTTCCGACGCCCGGGCGGGCGGTGAGGACGGCGAGCGTCGGCCGTAGCGGCCCCAGAGGCCCCTCGCCTGTGCCACGGCCCCCACCACCCCCTGTGGCAGGAAGAGAGTGACGACCACGAAGAGCGCCCCCAGCGCGAAGAGCCAGACCTCCGGGATGGTCGCGGTGAGCCACGACTTGGCGAAGTTCACCAGCAGCGCGCCGATGGCCGCCCCGTAGAGCGTGCCCCGTCCCCCGAGTGCCACCCAGATGACGATCTCGATGGAGTTTGCCGGCGAGAACTCGCTGGGATTGATGATGCCCACCTGCGGCACGTAGAGCGCCCCGGCGATGCCGGCCAGCACGGCCGAGAGGACGAAGACGAAGAGCTTGTAGTGCTCCACCCGGTAGCCGAGGAAGCGCGTCCGGCTCTCCGCGTCCCGGATGCCCACCAGGACGCGCCCGAGCTTCGAGGCGACCAACCAGCGGCAGAGCAGGAAGCCGCCGGCGAGCGCGAGGCCGGTGGCGAGGAAGATGGTCGCCCGCGTCTCCGGCGTCTGCAGCGGAAAGCCCAGGATGTCCTTGAAGTCCGTCAGGCCGTTGTTGCCGCCGAAGCCCATGTCATTGCGGAAGAAGGCGAGCAGCAGGGCGAAGGTCATGGCCTGGGTGATGATCGACAGGTAGACGCCGGTGACGCGGGAGCGGAAGGCGAACCAGCCGAAGACCAGGGCCAGAAGCCCGGGTGCCAGCAGCACCATCACCATGGCGAAGGGAAAGCTGTCGAAGCCGTGCCAGTACCAGGGCAGCTCCTTCCAGTTCAGGAAGACCATGAAGTCCGGCAGGATCGGGTCGGCGTAGACGCCGCGCGTGCCGATCTGGCGCATGAGGTACATGCCCATGGCGTAGCCGCCGAGGGCGAAGAAGGCCCCGTGCCCGAGGCTGAGGATGCCGCAGTAGCCCCAGATCAGGTCGACCGACACCGCCAGCAGGGCATAGCAGAGGTACTTCCCCAGAAGGGTGACGAAGTAGGCGGAGAGGTGGAACGGCGAGCCCGGGGGCAGCAGCAGGCTGAGGCAGGGCACGACGATGCTGACCGCCAGCACCGCGATCAGGAAGATCCAGGCCGGCCGGTCGAGCAGCCTGTCGCCCGAGAGGGGCGCCGGCAGGACGGAGAAGCGCCGCGGGCTCATGCTTCCACCGCCCGGCCCTTGAGGGCGAAGAGGCCGCGCGGACGCCTCTGGATGAAGAGGATCACCGCCACCAGGATCAGCACCTTGCCAAGCACCGCGCCGGCGTAGGGTTCCAGGAACTTGTTGGCGATGCCGAGCGTGAGGGCGCCCAGCAGGGTGCCCCAGATGTTTCCGACTCCGCCGAACACGACCACCAGGAAGGAGTCGATGATGTAGCCCTGCCCCAGGTTGGGGCTGACGTTGTCGATCTGGCTGAGCGCCACCCCGGCGAGCCCGGCGATCCCCGAGCCCAGCCCGAAGGTGAGCGCGTCGACCCGCTTGGAGCGGATGCCCATGGCCGAGGCCATGGCCCTGTTCTGGGTCACCGCCCGCATCTGCAGCCCGAAGGTGCTCCGCTTGATGACCAGCAGCAGGACCACGAAGACCGCGACGGCGAAGAGGAAGATCCAGAGCCGGTTGTAGGTGATGGTCAGCTCACCGAAGGAAAAGGCGCCGGACATCCAGGTGGGGTTCGAGACCTCGCGGTTGGTCGCCCCGAAGATCGAGCGGACCGCCTGCTGCAGGATCAGCGAGATGCCCCAGGTGGCCAGCAGCGTCTCCAGCGGCCGCCCGTAGAGCCAGCGGATCACCGTGCGCTCCACAAGGACGCCGGCGAGGCCCGCAACCAGGAAGGCCGGAACCAGGGCGAAGAAGAGCGAGTAGTCGAAGAGACCGGGGGCGACGGACTGGACGATCTGCTGCACCACGAAGGTCACGTAGGCGCCCAGCATGACCATTTCGCCGTGGGCCATGTTGATGACGCCCATCACGCCGAAGGTGATCGACAGGCCGATCGCCGCCAGCAGCAGCACGGAGGCGAGGGACAGGCCGTAGAGGACGTTCTGCACCGCCCCCCAGAGGGCGAGGCGGTCCTGGATGCGGTTGATCCCGCGCTGCGCCGCCGGGACGAGAGCGGGATCGCCGGCGGTGACGACCTGGTTCAGGACCGCCAGGGCGTCGCGGTCGCCGCGCTCGGCCACGGTCTCGACGGCGGCCGTCTTGTCGGCCGCCGAGGCGGAGAAGGCGAGGACGGCCGAGGCGTTGGCCTGCTGCATGCTGCGCCGGACGCCCGCATCGCTCTCCTTTTCCAGCGCCGCGGCAAGGCTGGGCATGGCGTCTTCGTCGGGGCTCGTGAAGAGCGTCTCGGCCGCAGCCCGGCGCACGGCCGGATTCCTGCTCTCCAGCGTGAGGCTGGCCAGGGCGGACCGCACCGCGCGCCGCAGTCGGTTGTTCACCCGGATCTTGTCGAGTTCGCGGCTCGCGGCGGTCCCGATCTCGCTGCCGGTCAGGGGGTCCGTCAGCTTGTACTCGCGGCCGTCGCGACGGGCGATCACGACCTTCCCGCCGTTCTTGACGGCGTAGACGTCACCCTCGCCGAGCGCGTCGAGCAGGGGCGCCGCACGGTCGTCGCCGGTGGCGGCGATCGCCTGGATGGTCTTCTCGGTCTCGTCGTAACCGCCGACCGGAAGCTCCTGCACCAGGGCCTCGAAGCCCTGGGCGGCGGCGATGGCCGGCCGGCCGACCAGCACCACCGTGAGGACGGCAGACAGGCAAAGCAAACGCAGGATGAAGGTCATGACCGGTCCGCACTGCAGAGGGGCTGCCGGGGCCGGAGACCGGCGCGTCGAGCGACGCACCCGGCCTCCGCCCAGGCATGCGGCGTCAGATCAGAGGTGCCGCGGGGTCACCCGCCGCACTTGCCGGTCTTGACGTTGAAGTTGCCGCAGGACATCGGCTTGCGCCAGTCGGAGATCAGGTCGGCCGATCCCGGCAGGTAGTCCGACCAGGCGTCGCCCACGACGAGCCCGGGCGTCTGCCAGACGGTCTCGAACTGGCCGTCGTCCTGGATCTCGCCGATCAGCACGGGCTTGGTGATGTGGTGGTTCGGCATCATCGCCGAATAGCCGCCGGAGAGGTTCGGCACGGCGACGCCGACGATCGCGTCGATCACCGCGTCGGGATCGGTGGTGCCGGCCTTCTCGACCGCCTTCACCCACATGTTGAAGCCGATGTAGTGGGCCTCCATGGGATCGTTGGTGACGCGCTTGTCGTTCTTGATGAACGTGTGCCAGGCCTCGATGAACTCGTCGTTCTCCGGGGTGTCGACCGACATGAAGTAGTTCCACGCGGCCAGGTGGCCGACCAGGGGACCCGTATCGATCCCGGCGAGCTCTTCCTCGCCGACCGAGAAGGCGACGACCGGGATATCCTCCGCCTTGACGCCCTGGTTGGCCAATTCCTTGTAGAACGGCACGTTGGCGTCGCCGTTGATCGTGGAGACGACCGCGGTCTTCTTCCCAGCCGAGCCGAACTTCTTGATCTCGGCAACGATCGACTGCCAGTCGGAATGCCCGAAAGGCGTGTAGTTGATCATGATGTCGCTGTCGGCCACGCCCTTGGCGTTCAGGTAGGCCTTGAGGATCTTGTTCGTCGTCTGCGGATAGACGTAGTCGGTGCCGGCGAGGACCCAGCGCTCCACGCCTTCCTCGTTCATGAGGTAGTCGACGGCCGGGATCGCCTGCTGGTTCGGCGCCGCACCGGTGTAGAAGACGTTCCGCTCGGATTCCTCGCCCTCGTACTGCACGGGATAGAAGAGCAGCCCGTCCAGCTCCTTGAAGACCGGCAGGACCGACTTGCGCGAGACCGAGGTCCAGCAGCCGAAGACGGCCGCAACCTTGTTGACGCTCAGCAGTTCGCGCGCCTTCTCGGCGAACAGCGGCCAGTTCGAGGCCGGATCGACAACGACAGGCTCCAGCTTCTTGCCGAGCAGGCCGCCCTTCTTGTTCTGCTCCTCGATCAGCATGAGCATGACGTCCTTCAGCGTCGTCTCGCTGATCGCCATGGTTCCCGAAAGGGAATGCAGGATGCCGACCTTGATGGTCTCGTCCTGCGCCGCGGCCGGAGAAATCCCGGCGGCAGCAGCGAGCATGGACAAACCGGCGGCGGCAGCCGATGCCAGGACAGTACGGCGCAAGATCATTCTCATGAGGCCCCCGTTGGGATTTGTTGGCAGAGTTGTTCTGCAATCCCTGTGCCACTCGCGAGGCCGGCGCGGACTTCGGATGATCGCTCGTCTGATCCGGGATATTAATTCGTATTTAGATTATCTTCCCCCCGTGTTCATCGACGACTGGTTGTTTGTGAGGCGCGCATGCTCAACATTTGAGCAGATGACCGGCGGCGCAGCCAAAGACCGTAGCTCCTATAGGCAGCCGCCCCGGCTTCGGATGCAGTACCACAGCGAGCCGATGTATTCGCGGACCGCCAGATCCGTCGTCGCAAGATAGCTCGCTCGCGGCAGCCAGGCCTCGATGGCGGTCGCGCTCCAGCTCACGGGGACCCTCTGCGCGGTCGGATAGGGGATGGGGTCGAGCCCCTGAACCCGGAAGGTCGAGACGGCGCGTGGCAGGTGAAAGGCCGCCGTAAGGAGGACGAAAGGCCGCGTGCCCACCACCCTGCGAACGACGGCCGCCTCCTCCGCCGTGTCGCGCGGCTCGGGGAGAGTCACGATACGATCTGCGGGGACGCCCAGCTGTCCCGCGAGTTCGGCGTGCATCAGGGCGACCGGCTGTCCCCCCGTGCGGCTGTAGCCTGTCAGCACCAGCGTCGCCCCGGGCAGCGTGCGCAGGAGGCGCACCGCCTCCGCCATCCGCGCCGTGCCGTCGGGAAAGGCCCTCGCCGTGGCCGGCAGCGCAGGATCGTCGAGCTGGGGACCGCCGATGACCACCACGAATGGCAGGTCGCTCGGAATATCGGCGGGCGTGAGGACGGGATAGGCCCGCTCCAGCGGTCCCATGAGCCCATGGGCGACGGGCCGGAGGGAGCCGGCCAGCAGGACGGTGGCGGCGGCGATCAGGAGCAGCCTGCCGCTGCGCCGGCGCCCGAGGCAGAGCAGCAGCAGGGCGACTGCGACCGCCACGAGCCCGGCGGTCGACGGAAGGACGAGGGCGCCTAGGAGCTTCTTGGCGAGGAAGGCGGCATCCAGCATGGGAGCCTAGACCGCCTTCTCCCCGCTGTCAGACGTCGGCGTAACAGCGGAGCTCCACGGCCCCGCCGGGGTGCGTCACCGCCCCCTTCTCCGCCGATCCCACCACCTGCGCATACTTCCAGAGAGCGCCCGAGGTGAAGTTGGGCTTCGGCGGGGTCCACTGCGCCCGGCGCTCCGCCAGTTCGCCCTCGGACAGCTCCACGTCGATGGTGCCGGCCTCGGCGTCGATGGCGATCATGTCGCCGTCGCGCAGCAGGGCGATCGGGCCGCCGACAGCCGCTTCCGGGCCGACGTGGCCGATGCAGAAGCCGCGCGTCGCACCGGAGAAGCGGCCATCGGTGATCAGCGCCACCTTGTCGCCCATGCCCTGGCCGTAGAGGGCGGCGGTGGTGGCCAGCATCTCCCGCATGCCGGGGCCGCCCTTCGGCCCCTCGTAGCGGATGACCAGAACCTCGCCTTCCTTGACCTGGTGGGCGCGGACCGCCTCGAAGCAGGCCTCTTCGTTGTCGAAGCAGCGGGCAGGTCCGCGGAAGCGGATACTCTTCATGCCCGCCACCTTCACGATGGCGCCCTCGGGCGCCAGGGAACCGCGCAGACCGACGACGCCACCGGTCGGCGACAGCGGCTGAGTGGTCGGCCGGACGACGTCCTGATCGGTGCGGAAGGTGATGTTCGCCAGGTTCTCCGCCACGGTCTTGCCCGTCGCGGTGATGCAGTCGCCGTGCAGGTAGCCGCCGTCCAGCAGCGCCTTCATCAGCATCGGCACCCCGCCCGCCTCGAAGAGGTCCTTGGCAACGTACCGGCCGCCCGGCTTCATGTCGGCGATGTAGGGCGTGCTCCGGAAGATGCGGGCGACCTCGTGCAGGTCGAAGTCGATTCCCGCCTCGTGGGCGATCGCCGGAAGATGCAGGGCGGCATTGGTCGAACCGCCGGAGGCCGCGACGACGCGGGCGGCGTTCTCGAGGGACTTCCGGGTGACGACGTCGCGCGGCCGGATGCCGAGCGCCAGCAGGTTCATCACCGCCTCCCCCGAAGCCTCGGCGTAGGCGTCACGGCTCTCGTAGGGGGCCGGGGCGCCCGCCGAGGCCGGCAGCGCCAGACCAATCGCCTCGGAAACCGTGGCCATGGTGTTGGCGGTGAACTGCGCGCCGCAGGCACCGGCCGACGGACAGGCGGCGCACTCGATGGCGTGCAACTCGTCGTCGTCCATCGTGCCCGCCTGATGGGCACCGACGGCCTCGAAGACGTCCTGGACCGTGATGTCCCTGCCCTTGTGGCGGCCGGGCAGGATCGAACCGCCGTAGAGGAAGACGCTGGGGACGTTGAGGCGCACCATCGCCATCATCATGCCCGGCAGCGACTTGTCGCAGCCGGCCAGGCCGACCATGGCGTCGTAGCAGTGGCCCCGCATGGTCAGCTCGACCGAGTCGGCGATGACGTCCCGGCTGACGAGCGACGACTTCATCCCCTCGTGGCCCATGGCGATGCCGTCGGTCACGGTGATGGTGGTGAACTCCCGCGGCGTGCCGCCGCCGGCCTTGACTCCCAGCTTCACCACCTGGGCCTGGCGGCCGAGCGCGATGTTGCAGGGCGCCGCCTCGTTCCAGCAGGTCGCCACGCCGACGAAGGGCCGGGCGATGTCCTCCTCCGTCATGCCCATGGCGTAGTAGTACGAGCGATGCGGGGCGCGGGCCGGACCGACCGAGACGTGTCGGCTGGGCAACCGGGACTTGTCGAAGGTCCGCTTCGCGGAATCGAGGGGCATGGGCTGCGATCTCCCGAAATCTTGGTTCTGCGGCCGGTCGGCCTTCGCCCGAAGGCTAAACAAGCCGGCCCGGCGCGCTCAATGCTTTGTCGCCATGCGGCCCTGCGCGCACGGCAGGCCTTCCGACCGAGCTAGAGCGAGCGTCCGAGGTGACGGCTGATCTCCCCGACGATGCCGCGGCGGAAGACCAGGACGCAGATCACGAACACGACGCCCTGCACGACGGTCACCCAGGCACCCAGAGAGGCGAGATAGTTCTGCATGGCGACGATGGTGAGCGCGCCGACGACCGGGCCGAACAGCGTCCCCATGCCGCCGACCAGCGTCATCAGGATGACTTCGCCCGACATCGACCAGTGCACGTCGGTCAGCGAGGCGAGCTGGAAGACGATGGCCTTGGTCGAGCCGGCGAGCCCCGCCATAGCCGCCGACAGAGTGAAGACGATCAGCTTGTACTGGTCGACGCGGTAGCCGAGGGAGGTGGCGCGGCTCTCGTTCTCCCGGATCGCCTTCATCACCTGCCCGAACGGCGAGTGAATGATCCGGTAGATCAGCAGGAAGGCCGCCAGGAAGATGACCAGAACGACGAAGTACAGCGTGATGTCCGACGAGAGGTCGAGCAGCCCGAAGAGGCTGCCGCGCGGCACCGCCTGGATGCCGTCCTCCCCGTGGGTGAAGGGAGCCTGCAGCGAGAAGAAGAAGACCATCTGGGCCAGGGCCAGGGTGATCATGGCGAAGTAGATGCCCTGCCGCCGGATCGCCAGGCTGCCGAACACGGCGCCGAGGACCGCGGCGACCGCGGTGCCGGACAGGATCGCCAGTTCCGGCGTCAGGCCCCAGACCTTGGCCGCGTGGGCGCAGACGTAGGCGGACATGCCGAAGTAGGCGGCATGGCCGAACGAGAGCAGGCCGCCGAAGCCCAGCAGCAGGTTGAAGGCGCAGGCGAACAGCGCGAAGCACAGCACCTTCATCGCGAAGACGGGATAGACGACGAAGGGCGCGACGATCATCAGCGCCGCCATTCCCAGGAAGACCGCCAGCTGGTGCGCCGGCATCCCCCCCCGGTCCACGCCGGTGTCGCGCACGTAGCTGCCCTTGGTTTCCGCGGCCATCGTTCAGGCCCTCCGTCCAAAGAGGCCCGCCGGCTTGATCAGCAGGACGATGGCCATGACGATGAAGATGACGGTGTTGGAGGCTTCCGGGTAGAAGACCTTGGTCAGGCCCTCGACGACGCCGAGGCCGAAACCGGTCAGGATCGCACCGCCGATGGACCCCATGCCGCCGATCACCACGACGGCGAAGACGACGATGATCAGGTCACCGCCCATCGACGGGCTGACGTTGTAGATCGGCGCCGCCAGAACGCCGGCGAACCCGGCCAGACCGACCCCGAAGGCATAGGTCAGGGTGATCATCCGCGGCACGTTGATGCCGAACGCGCGGACCAGGGTCGGGTTCTCGGTCGCCGCCCGCAGGTAGGAGCCGAGCTTGGTGCGCTCGATCATCAGCCAGGTGCTGACGCAGACCACGAGCGAGGCGACGATGACCCAGCCGCGATAGTTCGGCAGGAACATGAAGCCGAGGTTGTTGCCGCCCATCAGCGACTGCGGGATGCGGTAGGGCAGGCCCGAGGAGCCGTAGTAGTTGCGGAACACGCCCTCGATGACGAGGGCGACGCCGAAGGTCAGCAGCAGGCCGTAGAGATGGTCCAGCTTGTAGAGCTGCCTCAGCATCGTGCGTTCCAGGATCACGCCGACCACCGCCACGACGATCGGCGCGATGATCAGCGCGCCCCAGTAGCCGACACCGAGGTAGGTGAGCAGCATCCAGGCCACGAACGCCCCCACCATGTAGAGGGCGCCGTGGGCGAAGTTGATGATGTTGAGCAGCCCGAAGATGACCGCCAGACCGAGACTGAGGGTGGCGTAGAAGGCACCGTTGATCAGGCCCAGCAACAGCTGGCCGAACAGCACCTGTGGCGGGATTCCGAGCAGCTCGAACATCGCTCTTCCGACCTAGTAGAGAGAGGGACGCCGGCAGCGCTCAGGGCCGCCGGCGCACCGGAACAATGACGGACGTCAGCCCTTGACCAGCGGGCAGCCGCTCTCGCCGGCCGGCCGGAAAGCCTTGTCGGCGGGAATGGTCTGGACCAGCTCGTAATAGTCCCACGGACCCTTCGACTGGCTCGGCTGCTTCACCCGGAAGAGGTACATGTCGTGCGTCGCGCGGCCGTTGGCCTCGACCTTGCCCTTGCCGAACAGCGGATCGTCGATCGGCATCTCCTTCATCTTGGCCATGACCTTGTCGGTATCGTCGCTGCCGACGGCTTCCACGGCCTTCAGGTAGTGCATGATGCCGGAGTAGACGCCGGCATGGACCATCGTCGGCTCCTTGCCGCCGCCGACGCGCTCGGAGAAGCGCTTGGCGAAGGACCGGGTCTGGTCGTTCAGGTCCCAGTAGAAGGCGGAGGTCAGCAGCAGGCCCTGGGCCGTCTGCAGGCCCAGCGAATGGATGTCGGTGATGAAGATCAGCAGACCGGCCAGGCTCTGCCCCGCCTGGGTGATGCCGAACTCCGAGGCCTGCTTGATCGAGTTAATGGTGTCGCCGCCGGCGTTCGCCAGGCCGATCACCTGCGCGCCCGAGCCCTGCGCCTGCAGCAGATAGGACGAGAAGTCCTGGGTGTTCAGCGGCACCATCACGTCGCCGACCACGGTGCCGCCGGCGTCCTTGACCACCGCGGCGGTGTCGCGCTCCAGGGCATGGCCGAAGGCGTAGTCCGCCGTGATGAAGAACCAGCTCTTGCCGCCGGACTGCACGGTGGCGAGGCCGGTCCCGTGCGCCAGCGCCCAGGTGTCATAGGTCCAGTGGACCGTGTTCGGGGAGCACTTCGACCCGGTCAGATCGGATGTCGCCGCACCGGAATTGATGAAGATCTTGTTCTTCTCGCGCACCACCTCGTTGACGGCGAGGGCGACGGAGGAGGTCGGGACGTCGACGATGACGTCGACCCCGTCCTCGTCGATCCAGCGACGCGCGGTGTTCGACCCCACGTCGGGCTTGTTCTGGTGGTCGGCGGACAGGATCTTGACGTTGATCCCTTTGTCCTTGGCCTTGAAGTCCTCGACCGCCATCTGCGCGGCGACGACCGAGCCCTGGCCGGAGAGGTCGGCGTAGAGGCCGGACATGTCGTTCAGGACGCCGATGGTGACGTCGGTGGCGGCGGAGGCGGCATGGCCGGTGGCCAGCGCGGTGGCGGCGACCGCCATCGATAGAAGCATGCGCTTCGTCATAGGATTTTGCTCCTCCCAGTGGTGGAAAGCGGCGGGTTGATCAGACCCCCAGGTATTCTCGCAGCTTCCCGCTGTTTTGGTCGAGTTCGTCGTTGGGGATCATGTCGACCACCTTGCCCTGATCCACGACGTAGTGCCGATCGGCGACGGTGGCGGCAAAGTGGAAGTTCTGTTCGACCAGCAGGATCGTGTAGCCCGACTGCTTGAGCACGCCGATCGTCCGGCCGATCTGCTGCACGATCACGGGGGCCAGCCCCTCTGTCGGCTCGTCGAGCAACAACAGCTTGGCACCGGTGCGCAGAATCCGTGCGATCGCCAGCATCTGCTGCTCGCCGCCGGACAGCTTCGTGCCCTGGCTGCCGCGCAGCCGCTCCTTGAGGTTGGGGAACAGCTCGTAGATGCGGTCGAGGGACATGCCCCCCTCGCTCACCTGCGGCGGGAGCATGAGGTTCTCGTAGACGCTGAGGCTGGAAAAGATCCCACGCTCCTCGGGGCAGATCGCGATCCCGAGCTTGGCGATGACGCGCGAGTCCTGGGCGACGATCTCCTGCCCGGCGAAGCGGATCGACCCCTTCCGGTTCTCCACGATGCCCATGATCGATTTCATCGTCGTGGTCTTGCCGGCGCCGTTGCGCCCCAGCAGCGTCACGACCTCACCCGGCATGACGTCGAAGTCGACGCCGTGCAGGATATGGCTTTCGCCATACCAGGCCTGGAGATCGCGCACCTGCAGCAGCGGTTCTCCGGCGGCGCTGCGGGTGGCGGTACGGTTGCGTTCCATGACCTCAGGCATGACCGGTTCCGATGTAGGCCTCGACGACCCGCTCGTCCCGGGAGACGCTGGCGTAGTCCCCTTCGGCGAGAACCTGGCCGCGGGCTAGGACGGTGATGGTGTCGGAAAGGGTGGAGACGACCGACAGGTTGTGTTCGACCATGAGAACCGTCCGGTTCTCGGCGACCCGCCGGATCAACGCCGTGGTGCGCGTCACGTCCTCCTGGGTCATCCCGGCCATCGGCTCGTCCAGCAGCAGCATCTCCGGATCGAGCGCCAGGGTTGTGGCGATCTCCAGCGCCCGCTTGCGTCCGTAGGGCAGCTCGCCGGCCATCCGTTCGGCGAAGGCCGTCAGCCCCACGTCTTCCAGGAGGTCGCGGGCGCGGGCGTCGTACACCCCCAGCAGCCGGTCGGAATTCCAGAAGTCGAAGGAGGCGCCGCGTTGACGCTGCAGCGCGATCCGGACGTTCTCCAGCACCGAGAGATGCGGGAAGACGGCGGAGATCTGGAACGAACGGACGAGACCCAGCCGGGCCACGTCGGCCGGCTTCAGGCGGGTGATGTCACGCCCGTTGTAGGTGATGGTCCCCCGCGTCGGCGCCAGGAACTTGGTGAGCAGGTTGAAGCAGGTGGTCTTGCCCGCTCCGTTCGGCCCGATAAGCGCGTGAATCGAGCCCCGCCGTACCTGCAGGTCGACCCCGTTGACGGCCACGAAGCCGCCGAATTCCCTGGTGAGACCACGCGTCTCCAGAATGACGTCCTGCGCCATGCCTCCCCGCACATGTTCTTGAGACCTCCGCCCTTGCTCTGTTCATCGAGCCTTCCAGGACGGCCATTCAACGCTAGCAAGCGCAACGGGGTTGCGCCAGACGCATAGATCACTCCTGCCCAAGCCGCGTCAATGCGCTCGTCAGCTTCTCGCGGACCGCCTGCGCCTCGGCGAGACGGGCCCGTTGCTCGTCGACCACCTCGGGTGGTGCCTTCGCCAGGAACTGGGCATTGGCGAGCTTCGCCTCGGTCTTGCGAAGGTCCGCGGCAACCCGGTCGATCTCCTTGCGCAGCCGTGCGCGCTCGGCCTCCAGATCGATCAGCTCACCGAGCGGAATGGCCACCGTGGCTTCATCCAGCACGAAGCGGGCCGCCTCGCGCGGCAGTTCGCCGTCGGCGACCACGGCCTCGTCGACCCGGGCCAGCCGCTGCAGCAGGGCCCCGTGCCGCTCCAGGCGCTCCATGGTCGCGGGTCCGGCATCCTTGAACAGCAGCCTCACCCTTGCGCCGGGCGGCACGTTCGTCTCCGCCCGCAGGGCGCGGACCTGCTCGATGAGACTGATCAGCCACTGCACCTCCGCCGCAGCCGCGGCGTCGTCCCACCTTCCGTCGAGGTCCGGCAGCCGCTCCCCGAGCAGCAGGCCGCTCCCCTGCGGGCGGAACTGCGGCCAGAGCTCCTCCGTCAGGAAAGGCATGAAGGGGTGCAGCAGCACCAGCAGCCGGTTCATCACCCAGGCCGCGGTGGCGCGGGTCTCGGCCGCCGCCTCGGGATCGGCGAAGAGCGGCTTGGCGAACTCGATGTACCAGTCGCAGAAGGTCGCCCAGGTGAACTGGTAGAGACGCGAGGCGGCCTCGTCGAGACGGTAGGCCTCCAGAGCCTGCGCGAGCTGCCTCTGAAGCGCCTGCACCTCTCCCACGATCCAGCGGTTGACCAGCTGCCGGTTCGCGGCGGGATCGTAGCTCTCGTCGAGCCGCGCCTCGTTCATCTGGCAGAAGCGGGCGGCGTTCCACAACTTCGTGGCGAAGTTCCGATAGCCCTCGATCCGCGCCGGATCGAGCTTGACGTCACGCCCCGGCACGGCCAGAGCGGCCAGGGTGAACCGCAGCGCGTCGCAGCCGTAACGGTCGATCAGCTCCAGCGGGTCGATGATGTTGCCCTTGGACTTGGACATCTTCTGCCCGTGCTGGTCGCGCACCAGGGCATGGATGTAGACGTGGCGGAACGGCACGTCGCCCATGAAGTGCAGGCCCATCATCATCATCCGGGCGACCCAGAAGAAGATGATGTCGAAGCCGGTGACCAGCACGTCGCCAGGGTAGTACCGGGCCAGCATCCGCCGCGTCTCCTCGTCCTCGGCTGGCCAACCGAGGGTAGAGAAAGGCCACAGGGCCGAACTGAACCAGGTGTCCAGGACATCCTCGTCCCGGCGCAGCTCGACGCCCGGCCCGAAGCGGCCCTCGGCCTGGGCGCGCGCCTCCTTCTCGCTCTCCGCGACGAAGACGCTGCCCTCCGGACCGTACCAGGCGGGAATCTGATGACCCCACCAGATCTGCCGGGAGATGCACCAGGGCTGGATGTTGCGCATCCACTCGAAGAAGGTGTTCTCCCACTGCTTGGGTACGAACACCGTGCGGCCCTGCTCGACCGCCTCGACGCAGGGACGGGCGAGCGTCGCGGCGTCGACGTACCACTGATCGGTCAGCCAGGGCTCGATCGCCACGCCGGAGCGGTCGCCGTGCGGCACCACGTGCCGGTGCTCCTCGACCTTCTCCAGCAGCCCGGCCGCCTCCATCTCCGCCACGATGCGCTGGCGCGCCTCGTACCGGTCGAGACCGCGGAAGCGCTCGGGAACGTTGTCGTTCAGCCGGGCGTCCCGGTCGAAGATGTTGATGAAGTCGAGGTCGTGGCGTTTGCCCACCTCGAAGTCGTTGAAGTCGTGCGCGGGCGTCATCTTGACCGCACCGCTCCCCGTCTCCGGATCGGCGTAGTCGTCGCCCACGATCGGCAGGCGGCGGCCGACGAGGGGCAGGATGCAGGCCCGCCCGATGAGATCGCGATAGCGCGGATCGTCGGGGTGGACCGCGACCCCGCTGTCCCCGAGCATCGTCTCCGGCCGGGTCGTCGCCACGACGATCGTACGCCCCTCCTCCCCTTCGATCGGGTAGCGGAAGTGCCACAGCTTGCCGTCGACGTCGACCTGCTGCACCTCCAGGTCGGAGATCGCCGTGTGCAGCTTCGGATCCCAGTTGACCAGGCGCTTGTCGCGATAGATCAGCCCCTGCCCGTAGAGGGTCACGAATACCCGGCGGACGGCGGCCGACAGCCCGTCGTCCATGGTGAAGCGCTCGCGCGCCCAGTCCGGCGAGGCGCCGAGGCGGCGCAGCTGACGGGTGATGGTTCCGCCGGACTCGCCCTTCCACTGCCAGACCCGGTCGAGGAAGGCCTCGCGGCCCAGGTCCTGCCGCGACAGCCCTTCCGTCGCGAGCTGCCGCTCCACCACCATCTGGGTGGCGATGCCCGCATGGTCGGTGCCCGGCTGCCACAGCACGTCACGGCCCAACAGGCGGTGCCAGCGGATCAGCACGTCCTGTATCGTGAAAGTGAGCGCGTGCCCCATGTGGAGGCTGCCGGTCACGTTCGGTGGCGGCATCATGATCGTGTAGGGCCGCGCGTTCGAGTCCGGCGCGCAGGCGAAGCCGCCGCTGGCTTCCCATTCGGCGTACTGGCGGCCTTCCACGGCCTCCGGCTGGAAGGTCTTTTCGAGCTCGGTCATGGGAACAGCGGTCCAGTGGTCAGTCTGCGCGGAGGGCAGCAACTATCCCTTCGGCGTGTCGCAGGCAAGCCCGCCCCACCGACGGCAGCCATGCCGGCGGCCTGGTCCGCCGAAGCGGACGGCGCATCAGTCGTCCTGGAGTCTCCGCGCCAGACGGCGCACCTCGTCGCGCACGACCCGCTCGACCAGCGCCGGCAGGTTATCGTCCAGCCACTGGCGCAACAGCGGCACCATGGCCTCCCGCAGATAGGCATCGAGACTGCCTACCTCGGGAACGGGCGCAGCCTTGTGGGCCTGCTCGCCCCTTCGCATCTGGGCCATCTGCGCGAGGGCTTCCGTCGCGGCGGTGGCGGAGCGCTCGGACAGCAGCGAACCCCGCCCGGCCTCGCCCATCTCTCTCGGCCTGGCCGGGGGGGCGGCATCGCGCTCGACCGCGGCTTTCGCTTCCGGCGCAGGCGGCTCCCTGGAAGGCGCCTCCCTCGCAGGCGTCTCGCGCATGGCGAGGGTAGGCTCCGCCCGGGCCGCCGGCCGCTCCGACGACTGTTGGGCCGCGGGCTTCGCGAGGTCCACGACCTTGCCGTCGCGGTCGACCATCCGGGTCAGCGGAAGAACGCTCTCATCCTCTGGCTTGGGCCTGGGAACACCGAGATCGGGAGCAGCCGGCCGTCGGGCGGGCTCACCGGCCACGCCCTGCGGCGCAGGGTTCCGCCGCTCGTTGGCACTGTCCTCTTCGGAGATGATGCGCCGGATCGACGCGAGGATCTCTTCCATGGACGGCTGGTTCTGGTCGGCCTCGTTGCTCACCTCTGTACCCTCTGCCTGTTGCGACGAGTCTAGTCCCGCCCTATTGCGTGCCGCCAGAGGTATTTACGGCTTCTTCCGACGGAGTCTGCAGGCCGATCCACTTGTCTTTCACCGCATCGTAGTCCTTCACCGGATCGTAGACCGTCACCGGCAGGCCCAACTCGGTGGCAGTCAGGCGCCCGACCGCGGACAGCAGCTGGAAGGACGCGACGATGTCGTCGCGTTGCGCGGATACCAGGGAGACCTGCGCATCGAGCAACTCCTGTTCCGCGTTCAACACGTCGAGCACCGTGCGGGTGCCGACCAGGTTCTCCTGGCGAACGCCCTCGAGGGCGATCTGCTGAGCCCGGACCTGCTCCCGGCGCGAGGTGATCTGCGCGCGCGACGACCGCCAGGTCTCCCAGGCCGAGGTCGCCTGCTGCTCCGCCGCCCGCCGCGACTGCTCCACCACCAGGCGCTGCTGGTTGGCAACCTCCTTGGCCTGTCGCACCACGCTGTACTCGGCACCCTGCTGATAGAGCGGAATGGTGACCTGGGCCGTGATCTGCTGCGAGAAGGTGTCGGTGTGCTGGATGGCGACGGAGCTGTCCTGGTTGCCCGAGATCGACCCCTGCACCGAGACACTGGGCAGCAGGGCGCCGAGGGCCTGTCGCACGTCGTACTCCGCCGCCGCTTCGTCGAAGCGAGCCGCGATCACCGAGGGATTGGTGGCCCGCGCTTGCTCGATGGTCGCAGGCAGCGACTCGGGAAGCCCCCTGATCTGCTCCGGCGGCCGCAGGGTGCCGGGCACCAGACCGATGATCCGCAGGAAGATGGCGCGGCTGTTCTGGAGGCTGCCTTCAGCCGCCGTCACCTGGGCCTGAGCGTTGGCGACCCGGGATTCCGCCTGGGCTACGTCGGTCCGCGTCACCTCGCCGACGCGAAAGCGGTCCTGCGTCGCCTGCAACTGCCGCTGCAGCACCTGAAGGTTGTTCTTGTTGAGTTCCAGGGTCGACTCGTCCCGCCATACGTCCATGTAGGCCGTAACCGCATCCCCCAGGACGTTCTGCTCCGTCGTCACCAGGCGCGAGCGCTGGGCGAGCACCGTGCTCTCCGCCGACGCGACCGCCGCGGCGACCTGGCCACCCGTGTAGACCGGCTGCTCGACGTTCAGCGAAGCGCCGCGCGGGTAGATCACCGCCGACCCTTCGGATGACCGGGTCTTGGTCCAGGTGCGCTGCCCGCCGACATCGGCCGACAGGGAGACGCTGGGGCGCCAGCCGGCCTTCGCCTGCGGCACCTGCTCGTTGGTCGCCCGCAGACCGGCGCGGGCGGCCGCGAGGTCCGGGTTGTTTTCGTAGGCCGCCGCGAGCGATTCCAGGAGCGTCTGCGCTCGGACGGGCGTGGCCGACAGGCACACTGCGGCCAGCAGCGGCAGCAGGCAGTAGCGAAACGACATCAGAGAACCCGCTTTCTCGTTTCCAGCGACTTTGCCGAAAAGGGCGGACATCGGCCGTCCGGAACCTTGCGACGGCGCATCAGAACACGAAGGCCGGCGGTTTGGCGAACTCCTTGAGCACCGGCGTTCCGGCATCGAACAGAACCCGCGCCGACAGGTAGCCGGCATCCCGGCGATAGAGCTTCGCACGGCCGATCGGGCCTTCGCGCTGGACCGCCAGAAGGCGTCCTCCCTCCGCAAGCTGCGCCTTGATCGCTTCCGGCAGGACTTCGATGGCGCCGACGAAGAGGATCACGGTGTAGGGGCCGCTCGCCGGCCAGCCGTCCTGCAGCGGCCCGCGGGCGACCGTGGCGTTGACGCAGCCGAGATCGTCGAGCAGCGCCTCCATACGATCGGCCAGCGCCGGCACGCTCTCGAGGGCGACCACCGCCCCCACCACCTGCGACAGAAGCGCCGCCTCGTAGCCGGTACCGGCGCCGATCACGAGCGCGCTGTCTCCCGCCACGGGCTCAGCGGCCTCGAGCAGGCGCCCGAGAACCATCGGTTCCATCAGATAGCGGCCATCGCCGAGAGGGAGGTCCTCGTCGACGTAGGCGATGCTCTCCAGCGTCCCGGGGACGAAGCGTTCGCGTGGCAGCGTCTCGAAGCCCCCGAGAATCAGCGAGCTGGAGACCCTGTTCGTTCGAAGCTGGCTCTCCACCATCTTCTCTCGCGCCACCGCGAAATCCATCCTGCCCACCTCATCCGTCGAACGTCCGACACAGCGGCTGACGGCAGCCACCGGCCCCAGCGCTTTTAGCCTGCGCTGCACTGCGAAACAACCGAACCCTCTCGCCGCTCACGCGTTGTAGCGAATGGCGCCCGCTTCGGCGACGTCATAACCACCCAGCGTCCGGGCCCTTGCTGCAAAGCCTTCGGTCCGGACGAAGGCGAAGAGCCGCTGTAGGGGTGCCTCGAAGTAGTCGCGCCGCCGCAGAAGCAGATCGTAGCACTCCTGCCGCAGAGGGAGGAAATCCAGCCCCGTGCGCCGGGCTACCGCCTCGATCGCCAGCCCGACGTCGGCCCGCCCCTCGATGATCGCGGCCCCCACCTCCTCCTCGGTCGCGGCATGGTCCGGCGCCGCACAGAGGTCGGACCTGGCGATGCCTTCGGCCGCGAGCAGGTGGTCGAGCAGCAGACCGCTGCCGGCACCCTCCTTCCGCAGGATGATGCGCAGCGGCGGTCGGCAGAGATCAGCGATACCGGAGACGCCGAAAGGATTGCCGCGCGAGACGACGAGACCCTGCCGGCGCCGCGCCCAGTGCACCAGCACCACGTCGCCGAGGCCCAGCCGGCGGCGTACCGCGGGAACGTTGTAGTCCCCGCTGGCGACATCGAGCAGGTGAAGACCCGCCAGCACGGCCGCGCCTTCCGCGATCCGCGTCATGCCGTCCTCACTGCCGCCGGGCAGCCGGGCGAGCCCCGTACCGGCCTCGGTCAGCGCCCACTCGAGCAGCGGATCGCTCGATCCGGCGACGATCGGTGGCGGCGCGCGCAAAGGACCGTCCGGGCCCACCACATGACGGTCGACCCAGAGATCGATCAGGCTCTGGGGAAACAGCAGCTTGCCCGTGATCCGGGCGTGCGGGATCCCCGCGGAAGCGACCAGATCGTAGACCTTCCTCTCCTTCAGCCGCAGATAGTCCGCGACTTCGGACGTCGTGAGATAGCGGTCAGCCATACTGCATTTTTACGCAGGAATTCCGCGATTGGCCAGTCTCCGCGTTCAGAACATACTTTTACAAATCTTGGGGGTGAGCGTGGTGAATGCCTTTTCGGCGGCCTGGCAACTCGTGACGTCGCTCGATCCGACGCTGGTCGAGATCGTCCTGCTGTCTCTGCGGGTCACCCTCTCTGCCCTGGCCGTCGCCGCCCTCGTGGGTCTACCTCTCGGCGCCCTGCTCGCCGTCGCCCGCTTCCCGGGGCGGCAGGCGCTGATCGTCACCTTCAACGCGATGATGGGGCTGCCGCCGGTGGTGGTGGGGCTGACGGTCTATCTGCTGTTGTCCCGCGCCGGCCCGCTCGGCCAGTTCGGCCTGCTCTTCACGCCCTCGGCGATGATCGTGGCCCAGGCGATCTTGATCATCCCGATCGTCGCCGCGCTCACACGGCAGACCATCGAGGACCTGTGGCGCGAGTACGAAGAGCAGCTCCGTTCGCTCGGCTCCAGCGCCGGCCGCGCGATCCCCACCCTGCTCTGGGATGCCCGTTTCAGCCTGCTGACCGTGATCCTCGCGGGCTTCGGCCGTGCCAGTGCTGAGGTCGGTGCGGTCATGATCGTCGGCGGGAACATCGCCGGCGTGACCCGCGTGATGACCACCGCCATCGCGCTCGAGACCAGCAAGGGGGATCTTGCCCTCGCCCTCGGCCTGGGCCTCGTGCTGGTCTCCCTGACGCTGCTCCTCAACGCCGGCGCCTATGTCACGGGCCGTGTCGCCGCGCGCATGGCCGGCTGACGGCATGCATGCGCCACTCTCCATACTGCCGCTCGAGGTCGAAGGCCTCGGCTATGCCGTCAACGGCACGCCTCTGCTGGACGGCCTCTCCTTCCGGGTGGAGCGCGGCGACAGCCTCTTCGTTCTCGGCCCGAACGGCGCGGGCAAGAGCCTTCTCCTGCGGCTATGCCACGGCCTGCTCCGCCCCTCCGGCGGGACGATAAGGTGGCTGGGCGGCGGCGGCGCGGCGCGCCCCGGCGGCCACGCCATGGTCTTCCAGCAACCGGTGCTGCTGCGGCGGTCGGCGGCGGCGAACATCCGCCATGCCCTCGCTCTGGCGGGCGTACCGCGGGATCGGCGCCGGCGCGAGGCCGAGGACGCCCTGCGCCGGTTCCACCTGGAACACCTGGCGGAGCGGCCGGCACGCGTGCTGTCCGGCGGGGAGAAGCAGCGGCTGGCGATGGCGCGGGCCTGGGCACTGAGGCCGGAACTGCTGTTCCTCGACGAGCCGACGACGGCCCTCGACCCGGCAGCCACCAAGGCGATCGAGGAGATGATCGGCGCCTTCCACGAAGGCGGCACCACTCTGGTCATGACCACCCACGACCTGGGGCAGGCCCGCCGGCTCGCCCGGCGCGTGCTCTTCCTGCATCACGGGCGGATTCTCGAGGATACGCCTGCTCCCGTCTTCTTCCGTTCGCCGCGCACGCGGGAGGCCGGCGCCTTCCTGGCGGGCGAACTCGTCTATTGAACCCCAAAGGAGGAATGCCATGACAACCTGTCGCCGATCCCTGTTCCGGGCCCTGGCAGCGGTGGCGCTGCTGGCCGTGGCGCCCGTGCTGCCGGCCAGTGCGGCGGACTCGTTCATCGTCGTCGCCTCGACGACCTCGACCCAGAACTCCGGACTGTTCGACTTCCTGCTGCCGAAGTTCACCGAGAAGACCGGCATCGAGGTCCGCGTCGTCGCCCAGGGAACCGGTCAGGCGCTCAAGACCGGCCAGAACGGCGACGCTGACGTGCTCTTCGTCCACGCCAAGCCCGACGAGCTGAAGTTCGTCGAGCAGGGCTACGGCGTCGACCGCCACGACGTCATGTACAACGATTTCGTCATGGTGGGACCGAAGTCCGACCCGGCGGGGATCGCCGGCAGCAAGGACGCGGCCGCCGCCCTGGAGAAGATCGCCGCGGCCGGTGTCCCCTTCGCCTCCCGCGGGGACGACAGCGGCACGAACAAGGCCGAGTTGAAGCTCTGGAAGCAGGCCGGGATCGATCCCAAGGGCAAGGGCTGGTACCGCGAGACCGGCTCGGGCATGGGGGCGACCCTCAACACCGCCAGCGAGATGAACGCCTACACCCTGACCGACCGCGGCACCTGGCTCAGCTTCAAGAACCGCGGCGACCTCGTGATCGTGGTCGAGGGCGATCCCAAGCTGTTCAACCAGTACGGCGTCATGCTCGTGAATCCGGCCAAGCACCCGCACGTCAAGAAGAAGGAGGGCGAGGCCTTCATCAACTGGCTGATCTCGCCCGAGGGCCAGAAGACCATCGCCGACTACAAGATCGACGGCGAGCAGCTGTTCTTCCCGAACGCCGGCAAGAGCTGAGCGCACCTGCCGCACCGCGGGGCCTGTCGTCAGGACAGGCCCCGCTCCTTTTCCAGAACCGCCCAGATCTCCTCCGCCCGCAGCGGCCGGTAGAAGTAGAAGCCCTGCGCGAGATGACAGCCCGTGGAGCGCAGGAATTCCAGTTGCTCCGGCCTCTCGACCCCTTCTGCGGCGACCAGCAGGTCCAGGTCTTTCGCCAGCCGGATCGTGTTGCGCACGATGGCGGCCTGCACGGGGGAGCTGTCCACCTCCTCGATGAAGGAGCGGTCGATCTTCAGCTTGTTCACCGGCAGGCGTGACAGGTAGAGCAGAGAGGAATAGCCGATCCCGAAGTCGTCGAGGGCGATGGTGATGCCCTTCGCGCGCAGCTTGCGCAGTGATTCGGCGACATAGGCCTCCCTGCCGGCGATGATCGTCGTCTCGGACAACTCCAGTTCCAGCTGGTGCGGCGGCAGGCCGCTCGCTTGAAGGGCACCGTCGATAACCGCCAGGATGTCGCCGTCGCGGAACTCCGTGTCCGACAGGTTCACCGCGACCCGGATGTCCGTGAGGCCGCGGGCCCGCCACGCCATCAGCTGCCGGCTCGCCGCCAGGAGGGCCCATTCCCCGATCTTCCTGATGAGGCCGGTGACGCTCGCGTGCGGCAGGAAGTGGCTGGGCGGCAGCAGGCCGCGCTCCGGGTGGTCCCAGCGGATGAGCGCCTCGAGTTCCTGGATCCGGCCGGTCGCCAGATTCACCTGCGGCTGGTAATGCAGAACGAGTTGATCCGTCTCGAGCGCCCGCCGGATCTGATCCTCGGTCACCTTGAGGTCCAGCAGCCAGCGGTCGGTCTCGGTGCGGAAGAAGAGGGCACGGCTGCGGCCCTCCCCCTTGGCCGCCCGCAAGGCGACGTCGGCCCGGCGGAAGAGGTCCTCGCTCAGCAGGCCGTCCCGCGGATAGACGGCCATACCGATCGTGGCGGTGATGAAGAGGGTGCGCCCGTCGAACTCGATCGGGCGATCCAGGTTCCGCAGCAGTTCGGCCGCCCACCCCGCTCCATCGCCGGCAGGCTCGCCGCTCCTGACGACAAGGAACTCGTCACCGCCGAACCTCGCGAGGTAGGCGCCGTCCACTGCGCCGACGAGCCGCGCGGCAACGGCCTGAAGGGCCCGGTCGCCGAAGCGGTGGCCGAAGGAATCGTTGACGTCACGGAAGTTGTCGAGGTCGAGCAGCATGACGGTGAGCGGCCCGCGATCCTGCGAGCGCTGGTCCACCAGCTCCTGCAGATGATCCATCGCATGGCGTCGGTTCGGCAGGCCCGTGAGCTGATCGCGATAGGTCAGGTCCCTGATCCGGTCTTCGAACCGCCGGGGTTCGGATGCATCGGCGAGCGCCCCGACCCGCGTCGCGGGGTGCTCCGAGCTTGCGGCCGGCGCCAGGCGCAGCGCGCCCCATACCACACCGCCGTCGGCGGTGGTCCACCGAAGTGGCACCTCCGGCGTCGGCACGTCGGCCGCCAGCAGGTCGCGCAGGCGATCCCTGTCCTCGGCTGCGACGAACTCCTCCACCGGCCGGCCGACGGTCTCGTCGGGCGCGTACCCTGAAAAGCGCCTCCACGCCTCGTTGAGGTAGGTCCAGTGCCCCTCGCCGTCGCACTCGAACAGCACCTCTCCGGCGCAGCGCAGCAGAGCGAGGCTGCGGCGCTCGTGCCGTTCGCGCCGGCGGAGGGCCTCCTCCGCGCAGACCCGCTTGGTCACGTCGTACTCGGCGACCAGCGTCGACGCGCGCCCGGTCACGGGGTCGACGATGCGGTGCGCCGCCAGGCAGTGCCAGCGCAGGCCGTGCGCGGTGACGACGCGGGCGTCACCGGTCCAGAACTCGCCTTCGCGCAGGACATCGCGGACCTCGGCTGCCAGGCCGCGGTCATGCAGCGCTTGGAACAGCGTCATCCCATGCTCCGCGAGCACCTCGGCGGCCGACGGGTTGCGCAGCAGAAGCGCTCCCTGCGCGTCGTAGCAGGACACCAGCAAGGGCAACTGCCGGAACAGGTCGAGCGTCCGCACGAGATCCGGTCCCAGGTCGCTCGCATCGCCTTCGAGGCGCAACAGCATCACGGCCGCACCGTTCGGCGCAGGCCAGCGGACGGCATTGGTCCGCGCGATCCGCCGCCCCGCCCGCGTCGGCAGACTCCAGAGGTCCCGGATCTCTCCCGCCTGCCCGCCGATCAGCCTGGTCTGATAGTCGGCGAGCCGCTGCCGGTCGGTGCGGGACAGCGGCAGGACGAAGGGAGAAGCCAGGGACTCCACCGACTCCGCCGCGAAGAACTGCAGTGCCGCCTGATTGGCTCCGACCACGGACTGCCGCTCGAAGTCCCAGAGGATGCACGGCTGCGGGTCGCCCGAAAGGCGATCGAGGCTGCCGCGCGAACCGAATGTTTCCGCCATTCCCTGCCCGTCGTGCCGGCCGCGACCCCATGCTCGCCGACCGAAAGGCGAAAGGCTCGCAAAAACGGGCTATAGTACCAACAGGATCAACGTCCGCGATAGCGCAGCCGTGTCTTGCCGCCGAGATTCCTTTCTTTCGCAGCACCGGCGGCGCTATCCTCAAAGCGAGGAGGCCAGCCGGTGCCGGACAGGCGAAGGATGACAGCGAAGAGGAAGGACTGCTCGCGGCGCACGCGCCACGCTGAGCTGCTGATCCTCTGCGCGCGGATCGGCTACAGGCCATAGGGCGGCGCCGGCGCCCCCCCCCCCGGGCCGCCGCCCCCTTTCCGCCCTTTGACGACCGGCCCCCGGTCCCCGACTTCCGAGGCAAGAGATCATGTCCGCTGCAACTCTGAGCAACAGCACCGCCCGCTGGCGGGAGCTCGACATCCGCCATCACCTCAGCCCCTTCACCGACTACCGCTCGCTCAAGCTCGGTGAGGGCGGCAGCCGGATCATCACCCGCGCCGACGGCGTCTACCTCTACGATTCCGAAGGGGCCGAGATCCTCGACGGGATGGCCGGCCTCTGGTGCGTGAACGTGGGCTACGGCCGGAAGGAACTGGCCGAGGCGGCCTACAAGCAGATGCTCAAGCTGCCCTACTACAACACCTTCTTCAAGACGGCGACGCCACCGGCCATCGAACTCGCCGAGAAGCTGGCGCAGATCACGCCGCCGGGCCTCGACTATGTCTTCTACGGCTCGTCCGGCTCCGAGTCGAACGACACGGTCGTGCGGATGGCCCGCTTCTACTGGAAGCTCGCCGGCCAGCCCGAGAAGCAGCACTTCATCAGCCGCACCTACGCCTATCACGGCAGCACCATGGCCTCGGCTTCGCTGGGTGGCATGAAGCCGATGCAGCAGGGCTTCGGCCTGCCGCTGCCCGGCTTCCATCACGTCATCCCGCCCTACTGGTTCGACTTCGGCGGCGACCTCACGCCCGAGGAGTTCGGGATGAAGGCCGCGCGGGCCATCGAGGACAAGATCCTGGAGATCGGGCCGGAGAAGGTCGCCGCCTTCATCGGCGAGCCGATCCAGGGAGCGGGCGGCGTGATCGTGCCGCCCGAGGGCTACTGGCAGGAAGTGCAGCGGATCTGCCGGAAGTACGACGTCCTGCTGGTCGTCGACGAGGTGATCTGCGGCTTCGGCAGGACCGGGGCGCTCTTCGGCTCCGACCGCTTCGCCATCGAGCCGGACCTGATGACCATGGCGAAGGGCATCACCTCCGGCTACCTGCCGCTGTCGGCGGTGATGGTGCGCGACCGGATCGCCAAGACCTTGCTCGAGGTCGGCGGCGAGTTCTTCCACGGCTACACCTACTCCGGTCATCCCACCGCCTGTGCCGTCGCCCTCGCCAACATCGAGATCATCGAACGTGAAGGCCTGGTGCAGCGCGTGGGAGAGGACACCGGTCCCTACCTGCAGGCCCGGCTGCGCGAGCTGGGGGACCACCCCATCGTCGGGGAGGTGCGCGGCGTAGGCCTCATCGCCGCGGTCGAGATGGTGGCCGACAAGGCGGCGCGCAGCCGCTTTCCCGGTGACGGACGGGCCGGGCAGATCTGCCGCGACCACTGTTTCCGGAACAACATCGTGCTGCGCGCCGTACGCGACGCCATGGTCGTCAGCCCGCCGCTGATCATCACCAGGGAGCAGATCGACCTGCTGGTGGACCGGCTCCGCCACTGCCTCGACCTCACGGCCCGCGACCTCGGGGTCGCCTGAAGTTCGTCCGGAAGGAGCGCGTTCGTAATGCCCAAGGTCGTCACCCTCGCCGCCACCCAGATGGCCTGCGGCCCCGACCGCGAGGCCAACCTGGTTCGGGCCGAGGGCCTGGTGCGCGAGGCGGCGGCCGCGGGAGCGAACATCATCCTGCTGCAGGAACTGTTCGAGACGCCCTACTTCTGCGCCGAGCAGAAGCCCTCCAACTTCGCCCTCGCCCAGCCGCTGGCGGACAACCCGATGATCGAGCGGTTCTGCCGTCTGGCGGCGGAGCTGCGGGTCGTGCTGCCGCTGTCCTTCTTCGAGCAGGCGAACAACGCCTACTTCAACTCGCTGGTCATGGTCGACGCGGACGGCCGGCGCCTCGGCGTCTACCGCAAGAGCCATATTCCCGACGGCCCCGGCTACCAGGAAAAGTACTACTTCAGCCCCGGGGACACCGGCTTCCGGGTCTGGGACACGCGCTTCGGCCGGCTCGGCGTCGCCATCTGCTGGGACCAGTGGTTTCCGGAAGCGGCGCGGATCATGGCCCTGATGGGTGCGGAAGTGCTGCTCTATCCGGCCGCCATCGGCAACGAGCCGCCGGACCCGACGATCGATTCGCGCGATCACTGGCAGCGGACGATGCAGGGCCACGCCGCCGCCAACATGATACCCCTGGTGACCAGCAACCGGATCGGCACGGAGGCCTGGGACGGCCTCACCATGCGCTTCTACGGCTCCTCCTTCATCGCCGATCCCACCGGCGCGAAGGTCGCCGAGGCCGACCGCGAGTCGGAGGCGGTCGTCACCGCCTCCTTCGCTCTCGATGAAATCCGGGCTAAACGGACCGGCTGGGGACTCTTCCGCGACCGGCGACCCGACCTCTACGGCCGGATCACCAGCCTGGACGGACGCTGACCGACGATCCGGCTCTTCAGTGGAGCTGGATCCAGATGGTCTTCATCTCGGTGTACTTCTCCATCGCGTGCAGCGACTTGTCCCGGCCGAAGCCGGACTGCTTGTAGCCGCCGAACGGCGTGGTGATGTCGCCGCCGTCGAAACAGTTGACCCAGACCACGCCGGAGCGCAGGGCGCGGGCCATCTTGTGGGCCTTGTTGATGTCGCGCGTCCAGACGGCCGAGGCCAGGCCGTAGACCGTCGCGTTGCCCACCTTCACCGCCTCCTCGGCATCCTTGAAGGTCAGCACCGAGAGGACCGGCCCGAAGATCTCTTCCTGGGCGATCCGCATGTCGTTGCGCACACCGTCGAAGACCGTCGGCTCGACGTAGAAGCCGCCGGTCTCGGCGAAGGCCTTCCGCCCTCCCATCAGCAGCCGGGCCCCCTCTTCCTGACCCAGGCCGATGTAGCTCAGCACCTTCGCGAACTGGTCCTGGTCGACGATCGCGCCCATCTGGGTCGCCGGGTCGAGCGGGTCGCCGAAACGGATCGACTTGCCGACCTGCATCACCTTCTCGACCAGTTCGTCCTTGATCGACTCCTCGACGAGCAGGCGCGAGCCGGCGTTGCACACTTCGCCCTGGTTGTAGAAGATGCCCCACGCGGCGGCGCTCGCGGCAGCGTGGAGATCCGCGGTGTCCGCCAGCACGATGTGCGGGGTCTTGCCGCCGCACTCCAGCCAGACCCGCTTCATGTTCGTTTCGCCCGAGTACTTGAGCAACAGCTTGCCCACCTCGCCGGAACCGGTGAAGGCGACGCAGTCGACGTCCATGTGGCGGGCCAGCGCCTTGCCGGCCTCCGGCCCCATCCCGGGCACCACCTGGAAGACGCCGTCGGGGATGCCGGCCTCGGCGGCGAGCTGGGCCACCCGGATGGCGGTGAGCGAAGACTGCTCGGCCGGCTTGAGGATCAGCGAGTTGCCCGTCGCCAGGGCCGGCCCGATCTTCCAGGACGCCATCAGCAGCGGGAAATTCCAGGGCACGATGGCCGCCACGACCCCGACCGGCTCGCGCCGCAGCATCGCGACCACGTCGGGCGAGGTCGGCGCCACCTCGTCGTAGACCTTGTCCGCCGCCTCCGCGTACCAGCGCACGCAGTTGATCGACAGCGGGATGTCCACCTTCAGCGAGTCGTTGATCGGCTTGCCCATGTCGAGCGTCTCGAGCAGGGCCAGCTCGTCCGCATGCTTCTCCATCAGGTCGGCAAAGGCGAGCAGCGTCTTCTTGCGCGCCTTGGGCGCCAGGTCGGCCCACACGCCACTCTCGAAGGCGCGCTTGGCGGCGGCCACCGCACGGTCCACGTCGGCCTGGTCGCAGCGGGCGATCTGGGTCAGGACCCGGCCGTCCACCGGGCTGACGCAGTCGAAGGTCTGGCCGCTCGCCGCGGCGCAGTAGCGGCCGTCGATGAAGGCCTGGTTGACGAAATTGAGCTGCGAGGAGCGCTGGCGGACGCTGTCCAGCGAAAGGACGGCAGACATGGCTTTCACCTTTCCGATCGATAGGTCGGGGCGGTGCCGGCTGAGCCCGCCCATGGGCGGCAGCTAATCCCACTGCCGGAGGCATGCAAGCCATTCAGGGACGGCTGTTGTCCAACCCGCGGCATCGGCTAGCCTCGCCCGCGATTCTCCCGGAAAGGACCCTGTCCGGCGATGTCGCATCCGACCTGGATCGGCCTGCTCGCAGCACTGCTGACCACCACCGCCTTCCTGCCGCAGGTGCTCAAGATATGGCGCACGCGGTCGGCCGACGACATCTCGCTGACCACCTTCGCCACCTTCACCACCGGCGTCGGCCTCTGGCTGCTCTACGGCCGGTTCGCCCGCGACGTGCCGCTGATGACGGCGAACGCGGTCACGCTGGTATCGTCGGGTGCGATCCTGGCGATGAAGGTGGGCTTCTCTCGCAGGCTCCCGCGCCCTGGCCGGAGCGAATGAGCATTTAGGGTTCGCAACTTTCGTTTTCGGTTTCGGAACAAGGCGCCTAGTCTGGCCCGCAAGCGCCACCGCAAGGCGCCAAGGGAGGAGAGATATGGCCGACCTCAGTCACCGGCAACAGGAGATCCTGGGGCTCGCGCGCAGCCAGGGACGTGTCGTTGTCGACCGGCTGGCGGCGCGCTTCGATGTCAGCCCCCAGACGATCCGGCGCGACCTGAACGAACTCTGCGACAAGCGGCTGCTGGCCCGGGTCCATGGCGGCGCGGTGATCGCCTCGGGCGTCGAGAACGTCCGCTACGAGGCGCGACGGCTGATCGCGCAGGAGGAGAAGCGCGCGATCGGGGCGGCCGCCGCCGACCTGATCCCCAACAACTCCTCCCTCTTCATCAACATCGGAACGACGACGGAGGAGGTGGCACGAGCCCTGCAACACCACGAGGGCCTCCTGGTCATCACCAACAACATCAACGTGGCCACCCTGCTCTACCCCCACCCCTCGTTCGAGGTGATCATGACGGGCGGGCCGATCCGCCGTTCCGACGGCGGCATCATCGGCAGCGCCGCGGTCGACTTCATCCGGCAGTTCAAGATGGACCACGCGGTGATCGGCGTCTCGGCCATCGATGAGGACGGCGACCTGCTCGACTTCGACTACCGCGAGGTGCGTGTATCCCAGGCGATCATCGAGAACGCCCGCACGGTCGTGCTGGTCGCCGACAGCCTCAAGTTTGAGCGCACAGCCGCCGTGCGCATCGGCCATCTCTCCCAGATCGACATCTTCGTCACCGACCGGCTGACGTCGCCGGCCGCCGCGGAGCTCTGCAAGACCCACGGCGTCCGCGTCATCGAGGCCATGCCCACGCCGCCGCCGGAGTTCACCTGATTTTCGTTTTCTTTTCGTTTGTTTTCTCTTGGTGATCCCATTCATTTCGTTTAGAGAAGAGAGGAGCAAGGTCGTCGGGAAGACGACGGGCCACCACAACGGCCGGGGGAAGCGTGGCGTCGAGCAGCAAAGTCGACATTGCGATCATCGGAGGCGGCGTGAACGGCTGCGGGATCGCCCGCGATGCCGCCGGACGCGGCCTTTCGGTCCTGCTCTGCGAACAGAACGACCTCGCCAGCGGCACCTCCTCCGCCTCGACGAAGCTGGTTCACGGCGGCCTGCGCTACCTCGAGCACTACGAGTTCCGTCTGGTCAGGGAGTCGCTGATGGAGCGGGAGGTGCTGCTGCGCAGTGCCCCGCACATCATCTGGCCTCTGCGTTTCGTGCTGCCGCACCACAAGGGGCTGCGTCCCCGTTGGATGCTGCGTCTCGGCCTGTTCCTCTACGATCACCTGGGGGGGCGGCGGCTCCTGCCGCCCACGCGGTCGGTGGACTTCCGGCGCGATCCCGTGGGTGGCGCCCTGCAGCCGACCTACCGCTACGGCTTCGAGTATTCCGACTGCTGGGTCGACGACGCCCGACTGGTGGTGCTGGCGGCCCGCGACGCCGCGGAGCGCGGGGCCACGATCCTGCCCCGCACACGCTGCTTGAGCGCAACCCGCGAAGCCGACGGCTGGCGCCTGGTGCTGGCCGACGTGCGGACGGGTGCGGAGACGACGGTCGAGGCCAAGGTGCTGGTGAACGCCGGCGGCCCCTGGGTCGGCTCCGTCCTGCGCGGCGTCGTGCGGTCGAACGCGCCGTCGCGCACCCGGCTGGTCAAGGGCAGCCACATCATCGTTCCGCGGGTGTCCAGCGACGACCGGGCCTTCATCTTCCAGAACTCCGATGGGCGGATCATCTTCGCCATCCCCTACGAGGGGGACTTCACGCTGATCGGCACGACTGACGAGGATTTCCGGGACGATCCCGCGACCGTGGCCATCAGCGAGCCGGAGATCGCCTACCTCTGCCGCAGCGCCAGCGAGTACCTCGCCCGGCCGGTGAAGCCCGAGGATATCGTCTGGACCTACTCCGGCGTCCGCTCGCTCTATGATGATGGCGCCTCGGCCGCACAGGAAGCCACCCGCGACTACGTGCTCGATCTCGACGCGGGCGAGGGCAAGGCGCCCCTGCTGTCGGTCTTCGGCGGCAAGATCACCACCTTTCGGCGCCTCGCGGAGTCGGCACTGGAGCGCCTCGGCCCCTACCTGCCGAGCACCGGCAGGCCCTGGACGGCCGAGGCGCGGCTGCCCGGCGGCGACTTCGCGCCGGACGGTGCAGCCGCTCTGGCCGCAGAAATCCGCGAAGCCCACCCCTATCTCGCCCCACACCACGCCGCCCGGCTCGTCCGCGCCTACGGGACCCGGGCGCGGCGGCTGCTGGAGGGCTGCCGCTCCGCGGCCGACCTGGGCAGGACCTTCGGCGCCGATCTGACGGAACGGGAGGTCGACTACCTGATGCAGCACGAATGGGCCCGCACGGGGGCCGACGTCCTCTGGCGGCGCTCCAAGCTCGGCCTGCGCCTGACCGGGCCGCAGCGCGAGGCGCTCGACGCCTGGATGGGCGAGCGCGCGCAGACGACGGCGGAGGGACCGGTGCGATGAGCCTGTCGCTCGCCGGGGTCACCAAGACGGTCGGTGGCCAGGACCACATCCGCGACGTCAGCGTCACGCTGCAGCGCGGCTCGCTCAACGTGCTGCTCGGGCCGACCCTGTCCGGCAAGACGAGCCTGATGCGCCTCATGGCCGGCCTCGACAGGCCGACCCATGGCCGCATCGAGGTCGACGGGCGGAACGTCATCGGCCTGCCGCTGCAGAAGCGCAACGTCGCGATGGTCTACCAGCAGTTCATCAACTATCCGTCGCTTTCGGTCTTCGAGAACATCGCCTCTCCCCTCCGGGTGGCCGGCGTGCCCCGGGGCGAGATCCAGCAGCGCGTGGCCGAGGCGGCGAAACTGCTGCGCCTGGACGGCCTTCTCGACCGCACGCCGCTGCAGCTCTCCGGTGGCCAGCAGCAGCGCACCGCCCTCGCCCGGGCCCTGGTCAAGCGGGCCGAGCTGGTGCTGCTCGACGAGCCGCTGGCCAATCTCGACTACAAGCTGCGCGAGGAGCTGCGGGAGGAACTGCCGCGGATCTTCGCCGACACCGGCGCCATTCTCGTCTACGCGACGACCGAGCCGGCGGAGGCGCTGCTGCTCGGCGGCAACACCGGAGTCATGCACGAAGGGCGCATGACCCAGTTCGGGCCGACGCTGGAGGTCTACCGCCGGCCCGCCGACCGGGCCACGGCGACGGTCTTCAGCGACCCGCCGATGAACTTCGTCACCGTACTCAAGGAGGGCGCGACCTTGCGGCTGTCGACGGGACAGCGGCTCGACTGCAGCGGGCATCTCCAGCGGCTGAAGGACGGGCCCGTCGAACTGGGCTTCAGGCCCAACCACCTCTCCCTCCGCCCCGGGGCCCCTGCCCTCAGCCGGATCAGGGCACGGGTAGCGGTGGTCGAACTGAGCGGCTCCGAGTCGTTCGTCCACCTCCAGCACGGCGACGACGCCTGGGTCGCCCTCGCCCACGGGATCCACAACCCACCATCCGGCAGCGAGATCGACGTCTTCCTCGACACCGCGCGCACCTTCGCGTTCGGGGAAGCCGGCGAACTCCGCTCCGCTCCCGAAGAGGCCTGAGGACGACATGGCGACGATCAGGCTCGACGGCCTCGCCCACGCCTACGGCTCCAACCCCGCCGGACCGGCGGACTACGCCCTGAAGAAGCTCGACATGACCTGGCAGGACGGTGGCGCCTATGCGCTGCTCGGCCCCTCCGGTTGTGGCAAGACCACTTTGCTGAACATCATCTCCGGTCTGGTCATACCGACCCACGGGCGGGTGCTGTTCGGCGACCAGGACGTCACGCGGCTGCCGACCGAGCGCCGCAACATCGCCCAGGTATTCCAGTTCCCGGTCATCTACGACACCATGACCGTCTACGACAACCTGGCCTTCCCGCTGCGCAACCGGGGCATGGACCGGGCCGCGGTGGATGCCCGTGTGCGGACCGTCGCGGAGGCGCTCGAGCTGTCGCAGGACCTGCGCCGCCGGGCTGCCGGGCTGACGGCCGACGCCAAGCAGAAGATCTCCCTGGGGCGTGGTCTCGTGCGTGCGGACGTCGCGGCGATCCTGTTCGACGAGCCGCTGACGGTCATCGACCCGCAGATGAAGTGGCACCTGCGCACCCAGCTGAAGCAGCTCCACAGCCGGGTCGGCACGACGATGATCTACGTCACCCACGACCAGACGGAGGCCCTGACCTTCGCCGACCAGGTGGTGGTGATGTACGACGGCGAGGTGGTGCAGGTGGGCACCCCGGAGGCGCTCTTCGAGCAGCCGGCGCACACCTTTGTCGGCTATTTCATCGGTTCCCCGGGCATGAACGTGCTGCCGGCCATGGTCGAGGGGGCGACGGCCACCGTGGCGGGTCAACAGGTCCCGCTCCGCTCCGCCTACCCCGACCTGCCCGAAGGCCGGGTCCAGATCGGGGTCCGGCCTGAACACGTCGACCTCGTCGAGACCGGTGGTCTGGAGGTGGCCCTGCGCCGCGTCGACGACATCGGCCGCCTGAAGATCGCCCGCTGTGCCATCGGCGAGGCCGAAATCGCGGCCACCCTGCCCGAAGACAGCCCTCCCCTCGCCGACGGCCGGGTGAGGCTCCGGCTGCGGCCGGACAAGATCCACGTCTACGTCGACGGGCATCGGCGGGAAGGAAGGTCCCTGTGATCGACAAGCCGACAAACCATAAGGCGTGGTTCCTCGTCCTCCCGGTGCTGATCGTGGTCGCCTTCAGCGCCGTCATCCCGCTGATGACCGTGGTGAACTACTCGGTCCAGGACACCTTCGGGAACAATCAGTTCTTCTGGGTCGGCACGGGCTGGTACGAGGACCTGCTGCACTCCGAGCGGTTCCAGGGTGCCTTGTTCCGCCAGATCATCTTCTCGGCGATCATCCTGGCGATCGAAATTCCGCTCGGCATCGCCGTGGCCCTGACCATCCCGCGCAAGGGCCTCGGCGCCTCGGCCTGCATGATCCTGATGGCCCTGCCGCTGCTGATCCCCTGGAACGTGGTCGGCACCATCTGGCAGATCTTCGGCCGGATCGACATCGGGCTGCTCGGCGCCTCGATGGACGGCCTCGGCGTCGCCTACAACTACACCCAGGATCCCCTGTCGGCGTGGGTCACCGTGGTGGTGATGGACGTCTGGCACTGGACGTCGCTCGTCGTGCTCCTGGCCTATGCCGGCCTGCGGTCCATCCCGGACGCCTACTACCACGCCGCCCGCATCGACGGCGCCTCGCGCTGGGCGATCTTCCGCCACATCCAGCTGCCGAAGATCCGGCATGTCCTGATCATCGCCGTCCTGCTGCGCTTCATGGACTCCTTCATGATCTACACCGAACCCTTCGTCGTGACCGGCGGCGGGCCGGGCAGTTCGACGACCTTCCTGTCGATCGACCTGGTGAAGATGGCGATCGGTCAGTTCGACCTGGGCCCGGCCGCGGCCATGTCGATCGTCTACTTCCTGATCATCCTGCTGGCGTCGTGGGTGTTCTACACCGCCATGACGGCGGAGCGGGCCGATCCGGCCGAGGGAGGACGCTGAGCCCATGCGCCTCAAGCCGCTCGTCCCGGTCGTCTACATCCTCTTCCTGCTGCTGCCGATCTACTGGCTGGCGAACATGTCGTTCAAGACGAACCAGGAGATCCTCTCGGGGCTCTCCCTCTGGCCGCACGACTTCACGCTGGCGAACTACAGGGTCATCTTCACCGACCCCAGCTGGTACGAGGGCTACATCAACTCGATCATCTACGTCGTCCTCAACACCGTCATCTCGATCAGCGTCGCGCTGCCGGCAGCCTACGCCTTCTCGCGCTACCGGTTCCTGGGCGACAAGCACCTCTTCTTCTGGCTGCTGTCCAACCGGATGGCGCCGCCGGCGGTCTTCGTCCTGCCCTTCTTCCAGCTCTATTCGTCCGTCGGCCTCTTCGACACCCACTGGGCGGTCGCTCTCGCCCACTGCCTCTTCAACGTGCCGCTGGCCGTGTGGATCCTGGAGGGCTTCATGTCGGGCGTGCCGCGGGAGATCGACGAGACGGCCTACATCGATGGCTACAGCTTCCCGCGCTTCTTCGTGCGCATCTTCGCGCCGCTGATCGCCAGCGGCATCGGCGTCGCGGCCTTCTTCTGCTTCATGTTCTCCTGGGTCGAGCTGCTGCTGGCGCGGACGCTCACCACGGTCGACGCCAAGCCGATCTCCGCGATCATGACCCGCACGGTATCCGCCTCCGGCATCGACTGGGGGGTGCTGGCCGCCGCGGGCGTGCTCACCATCCTGCCGGGTGCACTCGTCATCTATTTCGTGCGCAACTACATCGCCAAGGGCTTCGCCCTGGGCCGGGTGTGAGGGGAGAGAGCCATGGATCTCGCCTGGATGGCATGGACCTGGCCGACCGCCATCTTCTTCATGGTGATCGCCGCCCTGCTCGCCGCGATGACGGTCTGGCAGTTCGTTTCACCTTCGGTCGAACGGGTCGGCGTGCTCGGCATCGCCACCACCCGCGGCGACCGCTTCTTCATCACGCTGCTCGGCAGCGCCTTCATCAATCTCGCCTGGCTCGGGCTCGTCGGACCCGGGCTCTGGTGGGCCCTGGGCCTCTCGCTGCTCTACGGAATCTGCGTGTTCCGCTGGGTGTGACCTGGCTCTCAGAAGGGGCGGCCGACCGGACAGTGAACCCGCCCCCGTCAGTGATCGGTGAACAAGGAGGAACCCCATGCTGCGAAGTTTGACGCTCACGGCGACCGCCGTGGTGCTGGCATTGGCGGCAGCGCCGGCGAAAGCCGACGAGGCCGCTGCCAAGAAGTGGGTGGACAACGAGTTCCAGCCTTCGACGCTCTCCAAGGACGAGCAGATGAAGGAGATGGAGTGGTTCATCAAGGCGGCGCAGCCCTACAAGGGCATGGAGATCAACGTCGTCTCCGAGACCATCACCACCCACGAGTACGAGTCGAAGGTCCTGGCCAAGGCCTTCACCGAGATCACCGGGATCAAGGTCAACCACGACCTGATCCAGGAGGGTGACGTCATCGAGAAGCTGCAGACCCAGATGCAGTCGGGCCGCAACGTCTATGACGCCTACATCAACGACTCCGATCTGATCGGCACCCACTTCCGCTACAATCAGGTCCGCAACCTGACCGACTGGATGGCGGGCGAAGGCAAGGACGTGACCCTGCCGACGCTCGACGTCGACGACTTCATCGGCAAATCCTTCACCACCGCGCCGGACGGCAAGCTCTACCAGCTGCCGGACCAGCAGTTCGCGAACCTCTACTGGTTCCGCTACGACTGGTTCACCAACCCGGACCTGAAGGCCAAGTTCAAGGCCAAGTACGGCTACGACCTCGGCGTGCCCGTCAACTGGTCGGCCTATCAGGACATCGCCGAGTTCTTCACCAACGACGTGAAGCAGATCGACGGCCAGAAGGTCTACGGCCACATGGACTACGGCAAGCGCGACCCCTCGCTGGGCTGGCGCTTCACCGACGCCTGGCTGTCCATGGCCGGCGAGGGCGACAAGGGCATTCCGAACGGTAAGCCGGTCGACGAGTGGGGCATCCGCATGGAAGGCTGCCGCCCTGTCGGCTCCAACGTGACCCGCGGCGGCGGCACCAACAGCCCGGCGGCGGTCTACGCCCTCACCAAGTACATCGACTGGCTGAAGGCCTACGCGCCCCCGGAAGCGGCCGGCATGACCTTCTCCGAGGCGGGGCCGGTCCCGGCCCAGGGCCAGATCGCCCAGCAGATCTTCTGGTACACGGCCTTCACCGCCGACATGGTGAAGGACGGACTGCCGGTGGTGAACGCCGACGGCACGCCCAAGTGGCGCATGGCCCCCTCGCCCCATGGCCCCTACTGGGAAGAGGGCATGAAGCTCGGCTACCAGGACGCCGGCTCCTGGACCCTCCTCAAGTCCACGCCCGAGGACCGCGCTAAGGCCGCCTGGCTCTACGCCCAGTTCACGGTCTCCAAGACGGTCTCCCTCAAGAAGAGCCACGTCGGCCTGACCATCATCCGCGACAGCGACATCCGGGACCCCTCCTTCACCGAGCGGGCACCGAAACTGGGCGGCCTGGTGGAGTTCTACCGGTCCCCGGCCCGCGTTCAGTGGACCCCGACCGGCGTCAACGTGCCGGACTACCCGAAGCTCGCGCAGCTCTGGTGGCAGAACGTCGCCGATGCCGTGACCGGGGCGAAGACCCCGCAGCAGGCCATGGACAGCCTGGCCGAGCAGCAGGACTCGGTGATGGCCCGCCTCGAGCGTGCCGGCATCCAGGGTGACTGCGGGCCGAAGCTGAACGAGGAGAAGAGCGCCCAGTACTGGTTCGACCAGCCGGGCGCGCCGAAGCCGAAGCTGGCGAACGAGAAGCCTCAGGGCATGACCGTCGACTACGACGAACTGGTCAAGAGCTGGGCCGACGCCAACAAGAAGAACTGATCCGTTCCAGCCGGTCGGGAAGGAGGCCGGGAGCTCTGCTCCCGGCCTTTCTCTTGAACCAGACTCCGCGGCCGTCGAAGGTTGGCGGTGCGGCCCCGGCAAGGCCGGCGACAACGAGCCGAGACGGGAGGACTTCCGATGCCCCAGAGCCACCTGCTCGCCCTCGACCAGGGCACCACATCCACCCGCGCGCTCCTGTTCGACCGCGAGCTCCACGTGGTCGCGACGGAGCAGCAGGAGTTCCCGCAGCACTTCCCCCGCTCCGGCTGGGTCGAGCACGAGGCCGAGGATCTCTGGACCACCAGCGTCGCCGTCATCCGCCGGGTGCTCGAGAAAAGCGGCCTGACCGCCGGGGACGTCGCCGCGATCGGCATCACCAATCAGCGGGAGACGACGGTCGTATGGGAGCGCGACAGCGGCCGGGCGATCCATCGGGCCATCGTCTGGCAGGACCGGCGCACGGCCGATCGCTGCGCGCAGCTGCGGGCGGAGGGCTGTGAAAAGCTGGTGGTCGAGCGGACCGGGCTGGTCCTGGACCCCTACTTCTCCGCCAGCAAGCTGCAGTGGATCCTCGATCAGGTGGAGGGCAGCCGCGAGCGCGCGGCGCGCGGCGAACTGGCCTTCGGCACGGTCGACAGCTACCTGCTCTGGCGGCTGACGGGTGGCGCCTCACACAAGACCGACGCATCGAATGCCTCGCGGACCCTGCTGCTAAACCTGGAATCCGGGCAGTGGGACGAGGACCTGCTGAAGCTGTTCGCCGTCCCCGACTCGATGATGCCGACGATCGAGGACAGTGCCGCCGACTTCGGCGCGACCCTCCCCGAGCTCTTCGGCGGTGCGATCAGGGTGGCCGGCATCGCCGGCGACCAGCAGGCGGCCACGGTGGGCCAGGCCTGCTTCCAGCCCGGCATGTTCAAGTCCACCTACGGCACCGGCGCCTTCGCCCTGCTGAACACGGGGCCGAACCCGGTTCGCTCGCAGAACCGGCTGCTGACCACGGTCGCCTATCGCCTGAAGGGGCGGACGACCTACGCTCTCGAAGGCGCCATTTTCGTCGCCGGCGCGGCCGTCCAGTGGCTGCGTGACAGCATGAAGATGATCGCGACGGCGGCGGACACCGCGCCGCTCGCCGAGCAGGCCGACCCGCACCAGTCGATCTATCTCGTCCCCGCCTTCACCGGATTGGGCGCGCCCTGGTGGAACGCCGAGGCCCGCGGCGCCCTCTTCGGCCTGTCGCGGGCGACAGGGCCGGCCGAGCTGGCCCGGGCGACCCTGGAGAGCGTCGGCTACCAGACCCGCGACCTGCTGGAGGCGATGCGCCGGGACTGGCCCGAGGCGGAGGGTGCCGGCGACGTCCTGCGGGTGGACGGCGGCATGGTGGCGAGCGATTGGACCCTGCAGTTCCTCGCCGACATCCTCGGGGCCCCGGTGGACCGGCCGGCGATCCTGGAGACCACCTCCCTGGGCGCCGCCTACCTCGCCGGCCTGCAGACGGGCGTCTGCCCGGAGCCGGACCGCTTCGCCGAGAGCTGGCGCCTGGAGCGGCGCTTCACACCGGCGATGAGTGGCGAGGAGCGGGACCAGCGTTACGAGGGCTGGCAGCGGGCTGTCGCCGCGACGATCGCCGCGGCATGAGGAGGCCGACCCGCCGGCCCTTGCCTGGCCGCGACGGCTGTGGTCTCTGACGGGTGGGCCGGCTTAGCTCAGTGGTAGAGCAACCGCCTTGTAAGCGGTAGGTCGTCAGTTCAAGTCTGACAGCCGGCACCATCCCCAGGACAGAATGTCGCGAGATTCAGGATGACGCTCGGCGCCGAGCGTGTAACACTCCGCCCTGCAGAGTCAGTCGGGTTCGGCTGATTGCGCCCAGGTTTGCGGAGGAACGCTGGAGACGAGCAAGAATCAACAGCTCGCCTTTGCGTCGCAGAGAGCGAAAAATCGCCAAGGCTATCGGCAGGTGCTCCAGAGGTGCCTGCCGTTTTTCTTTTGCGACTGCGAGATAATGCTGCGCCGCAACATGGGCGTCAAGGCTTGAAGTGCCGGTGCCTCAGTTGACCGGCCCCGTGGGCCTGAAGGAGATGAGGTCGGCCCGGATGATGAAGAAAATCACCAGCCAGACCACGCTCGTCACCAGGGTCGTCGCCAGCACCTTCCGCCAGAGCATCGGGCGCTGGGGGGCACCCGGGTCGTGCCCAGGCTGGGGATTGTCCTCCCGCCGGACACCCCACGGCAGGACCATGAACAGCACGGTCCACCAGGTTATCGCGTAGACCATGATGCCGGTGACCCAGGTCATCGCGCCGGCCTCAGACCTGTTCCAGCTCGACCAGCGTGCCGAAGAAGTCCTTGGGGTGGAGGAAGAGCACCGGCTTGCCGTGCGCCCCGGTCTTCGGCTCGCCGTCGCCAAGCACCCGGGCACCGGCCTCCCGCAGCTTGTCCCGGGCGGCCAGGATATCCTCGACCTCGTAGCAGACGTGGTGCATGCCGCCGGCGGGGTTGCGCTGCAGGAAGGCCGCGATCGGCGAGCCCTCGCCCAACGGGTGAAGCAGCTCGATCTTGGTGTTGTCGAGGGTGACGAACACGACGGTGACGCCGTGATCCGGCTGGTCGACCGGCGCCGACACCTGAGCCCCCAGCGTCTCCCGGTAGCTGCGCGAGGCGGCCTCGAGGTCGGGCACGGCGATGGCGATGTGGTTCAAGCGGCCGATCATGGGACTCTCCCTCTTCCCGCCAGCGCGATCAGTCGATACGGATGACCTGCAGCTCGACCACAGGCTTGCGGCCGAGATGGCGGACGAACACCCGGCGCACCGCCTGCTTTACCGCATCGCCGACCGCTTGGTCAGACCCCCGGTCCCGCCGCGACAGCCTGTCCAGGCTGTCCTCGACCGCCTCGACGACGTCCGCCGTCACCTCCCGCTCGTTCTGCATGTCGTAGAGGCCGGCCGCCGCGATCACCGGGTCGCGCAGCAGGAACCCGTCGGAATCGAGCAGCAGCGTCACGACGGCCGAGCCGTTGAACACCATGCGCCGGCGGTCACGCAGGACCGGGCTCTCCTTCGCCCGCAAGACCGAGCCGTCCGCCACCAGACGTCCAGCCGGAACGTGGTCGACGACCGCGGCCGGGCCGGGGGCCAGCCGGGCCATCCGCCCGTTCTCCAGCACCAATGCTTCGGGCACCTGGCAGCTACGCGCCAATTCCGCGTGGGCCGTCAGGTGACGGACCTCGCCATGCACCGGCACGGCGACCGACGGCCTGACCCACTGATACATCTGGATCAGCTCTTCCCGGCAGGGATGCCCCGAGACGTGCACGTCGTGGTGATCGGCCGTCAGGACGTGGATGCCGCGGCGCGAAAGCTGGTTGTAGAGGGCGAAGATCGACTTCTCGTTGCCGGGAATGACCCGCGAGGAGAAGACGACGCTGTCCCCCTCCTCCAGCCCCGCCTCTGGATGGTCTCCCGTGGCGATTCGCCAGAGGGCGGCGCGCGGCTCGCCCTGGCTGCCGGTGACCAGCAGCAGCACCTCCTCCCGCGGCAGTCCCGAGAGTTCCCGGGGATCGACCAGGGGCGGCACGTTCTTCAGGTAGCCGGTCTCCCGCGCAGCCGCGACGATGCGGTGCATCGACCGTCCCACGAGGCAGACCCGGCGACCGCAGGCCTCCGCCACCCGGAAGACCGTGTCCAGCCGGGCGACGTTGCTGGCGAAGCAGGCCACGGCCACCCTGCCCGTCTGGTCGCGGACCAGCTTCTCCAGTTCCTGACGCACTGTCAGCTCGGAGCCGGAGTGCCCCTCGACCAGCACGTTGGTCGAATCGCCGACCAGCGCCAGCACACCTTCGCTCGCCACCTCCTTCAGGCGCTGGGCGTCGAAGTCGTCGCCCACCAGCGGGTCCGGGTCGAGCTTCCAGTCGCCCGTGTGCAGCACCGTGCCCTGCCCGGTACGGATCACGATCGCCGACGGCTCGGGAATGGAGTGGGTGAGCGTCACCAGTTCCAGGTCAAAGGGCCCGACCCCGAAGCGGGCGCCGAGAGGCACCTCGACGATCTCCGGCAGGTCGACGATGCGGTCGTCTATCAGCTTCCGGCGCAGCAGCACGGCCGTGAAGGGTGTGGCGTAGACCGGGCAGCGCAAGCGCGGCCAGAGGTAGGGCACGGCGCCGAGATGATCCTCGTGCCCATGGGTCAGCACGAGGCCGCAGAGGCGGTCGCGCAGCCCTTCGATGAACTGGGGATCGGGCATGACCACCTCGATCCCGGGCAGATCGTGCTCGCCGAAGGCCACGCCGCAGTCGACCATGAGCCACCGCCCGGCATGCCCGTAGAGATTCAGGTTCATGCCGATCTCGCCGGTACCGCCGAGCGGCAGGAACAGCAGTTCGTCGTCGCCGGGAATCCCGCGGGCGCCGTTCAAGGGACCGACGCCGTTCACGAATTCTTCGCCCGGTGCCGCTCGTACAGGAGGCGCATGCCGCGCAGGGTGAGATCGCCGTCGACGACCTCGATCGCCGCGGTCGCGTCGGAGAAGAGGGGCGCGAGGCCGCCGGTACCGATCACCTTGTGCGGGCCGCCCCGCTCCCTCTTGATTCGCTCGACCAGACCTTCGATCAAACCCACATACCCCCAGAAAACGCCCGATTGCATGGCCGAGACCGTGTCGTGGCCCATCACCCTCGCCGGCTTCTCGATCGTGATCCGCGGCAGCCGCGCCGCCGCCGCATAGAGTGCCTCGAGCGAGAGGTTGATTCCCGGCGCGATCACACCGCCCGCGTAGCCACCGTCCTCGTCGACCACGTCGAAGGTGGTCGCGGTGCCGAAATCGATCACGATCAGCGATCCGCCATGATCTGCATGCGCGCCGACGGCGTTGGCGAGGCGGTCCGCCCCCACCTGTTCGGGCCGTGACAGCCGGATGTCCAGCCCCCAGGTCACCACGGCCTCCTCGACCGTGACCGGGGTGCAGCGGAAATAGCGCTCGCAGAGCAGCTTCAGGTCACGCTGCAGCGGCGGCACCACATTGCTTATCACGGCACCGGTCACCGCCCTCGGGTCGAAGCCGGAGGCCTGCATCAGATGCAGCAGCCAGACGGCGTACTCGTCGGCCGTGCGGCGCTGGTCGGTGGCGGCCCGCCACTGGGTCACCACCCGCTCCCCCTCGAAGAGGGCGAAGACGACGTTGGTGTTGCCGGAATCGATGGCGAGAAGCATGGAGTGTCCCGGTCTGGGCCGGTCAGGCCGGCGCGAAGACATCGCCCGAAGAGATATGCCTGCAGCTACCGTCGGGCAACCGCAGCCGCAGACGGCCGGACTCGTCCAGGTCCTCGAAGCGGCCCTCGAGCGTTTCCCTCGGCAGGTTGACCTTGATCTGCTCGCCCAGACGATCGGCGTGGCGCAGCCACACCTTGCGCACCGCCGCGAAGCCCTCGTCGCGCCAGCGGCTGGTCCAGGCCAGGAAATGCCGGGCGAAGGCCTCCAGCAGCTCCTCCTCCGTCACCTCGCGCGCGCCCTCGAAGCGCAGGCAGGTGGCGGGGTAGCCGGTGCCTTCCGGGAAGGACAGCAGGTTGATGCCGCACCCGAGGACGATGAAGTCGAGTGCGCCGTCCGGCCGTGAGGCGGCCTCCAGGAGCACGCCCGAAACCTTGCGGCCGTTCACGAGGACGTCGTTGGGCCACTTGTAGGTGACGTCGACGGGCGGTGCGACGCTGCCGATCGCCTCGCCGATCGCCAGGGCCGCGACGAAGCCGAACTGGGCAGCCTCGCCGAGAGGCACCTCCGGCCGCAGCACGAGGGAGAGATAGAGGTTGCCGCGGGGACTGACCCACTGCCGGCCGAGGCGGCCACGCCCGCCGGTCTGTTCCCGCCCCCAGACGAGCGTGCCCTCCTCTGCCCCTTCCTCCGCCAGCCGTCGCGCCTCGTCCATGGTCGACGAGACGCGGTCGAGGGCGATCAGCTGGAAGACGGGCGGCAGGCGCGGGCCGCCCCCCGCCGAAGCGCCCATCAGGTCGGGAAGAAGGTGCTGGCCGCGACCCCGGCCGCGTCGACGACCAGAGACGGGACCAGGAAGAACAGCACCACGACGATCGCGGTGCCGCCGAGGACCAGCGACAGCGCCCGGCCGGCCGGGCGGTCGAAGGCCTCCGTGGGCTCGTCGAAGTACATCAGCTTGACGATCCGCAGGTAGTAGTAGGCCGCCACCACGGACGTCAGCACGCCGATCACTGCCAGCGTCACCAGCCCGACCTCGATCGCCGCCAGGAAGACGTAGAGCTTGCTGAAGAAGCCGGCGAGCGGCGGGATGCCGGCCATGGAGAACATGAAGGCGGCGAAGGCCAGCGCCATCGCCGGGTTGGTCCGGCTGAGGCCGCGCAGATCCTCGATGTTCTCCACCGCCCGGCCGTCGACGCGCATGCAGAGAATGCAGGCGAAGGTCCCGACGTTCATGAAGACGTAGATCGCCAGATAGATGGCGACGCCGCGCACGCCCGCGTCCGTCGCCGCCGCCAGCCCGATCAGCGCATAGCCGACGTGGCCGATGGAGCTGTAGGCCATCAGCCGCTTGATGTTGGTCTGGGTGATCGCGCCGAAGGCGCCGACCACCATCGAGGCGATCGACACGAAGATGATGATCTGCTGCCACTGGGCGGCCAGTTCGCCGAACGGCCCCATGAAGACCCGCACGAACAGCGCCATCGCCGCGACCTTCGGGGCCACCGCGAAGAAGGCCGTCACCGAAGTGGGCGCGCCTTCGTAGACGTCCGGCGTCCACATGTGGAACGGCACGGCCGAGACCTTGAAGGCCAGCCCGGCGGCGATGAAGACCAAGCCGACGACGAGGCCGGTCGACGGCGCCGTACCCGTGGCGAAGAGCGCGCCGAGCTGCACGAAGGACGTCGTGCCGGTGAAGCCGTAGACCAGGGAGGCGCCGTAGAGCAGCATGCCCGACGAAAGCGCGCCGAGAATGAAGTACTTGAGCCCGGCCTCGGTGGAACGCAGCGAGTCGCGCCGGATCGCGGCGACGACGTAGAGCGAGAGCGAGAGCAGCTCCAGACCGACGTAGAGCGCCAGCAGCCCGCCCGCCGAGACCATCATCAGCATGCCCAGGGTGGCGAACAGCAGGAGCACCGGGAACTCGAAGCGGTCCCACTGCTCCACCTCCATGGTGTAGCGGGCCAGCACCATGGTCAGCGCCGAGCCGATCAGCACCAGCAGCTTCATGAAGTCGGCGAAATCGTCGTTGACGAACAGGCCGGAGAAGGCCAGCGGCTGCCGTGCCGGCCCGATCACCAGCAGGACGCCGGCGACGACGACGGCGAGGATCGCCAGATTCATCACCTCCATGACGCCGCGCGGCCCCCGCAGCACGCCATAGAGCAGCAGTCCGACCGTCGCGACGGCGAGGAAGACTTCCGGCAGAGCCGAGATCAGGTCGGTTCCCAGGGACATCATCTGCAAGCTCCGCGGATCAGCGGCCGAGGAAGGCGAGGTCGAGCAGCGGCTCGACGTCGCTGGCATCCACGGCCAGCCGGTACTTCTCGACGAGGTTGGTGACGGAGGCCGACATCACGTCGAGCACCGGCAAGGGATAGACGCCGAAGAAGATCGTCAGGGCCAGCAATGGCGCGAATATCGCCTTCTCGCGCCAGCTCAGATCGAGCATCGCCGCCAGTTCCTTCTTCGTCAGGCTGCCGAAGATCACTCGGCGGTAGAGCAGCAGCATGTAGGCGGCGCCCAGCACCATGCCGCTCGCGATCAGCAGGCCGATCCAGCTCGACACCTGGAAGGTTCCCATGATCACCAGGAACTCGCCGACGAAGCCCGTCGTGCCGGGGAGCCCCACCGAGGCGAGCATGAAGACCATGAAGGCCAGGGCGTAGCGCGGCATGTTGCCGGCCAGCCCGCCGTAACGGGCGATGTCGCGGGTGTGCAGCCGGTCGTAGACCACCCCGACGCAGAGGAACAGCGCCGCGGAGACGATGCCGTGACTGAGCATCTGGAAGATCGCCCCTTCCAGGCCCTGCTGGGTGGCGCTGAAGATGCCTGCCGTCACGTAGCCCATGTGGGCGACCGACGAGTAGGCGATCAGCTTCTTCATGTCCTCCTGCACCAGCGCGACCAGCGAGGTGTAGATCACCGCGATGATCGACAGGGCGAAGACGAGCGGCCCGAAGTAGGCCGAGGCCTCCGGCAGCATCGGCAGCGAGAAGCGCAGGAAACCGTAGGCCCCCATCTTCAGCAGCACACCGGCCAGGATGACCGAGCCCGCCGTCGGCGCCTCGACGTGCGCGTCCGGCAGCCAGGTGTGCACCGGCCACATCGGCACCTTCACCGCGAAGGAGGCGAAGAAGGCCAGCCACAGCCAGATCTGCAGCGAAGGATCGAAGCGGAACTGCAGCAGCGTCGGGATGTCGGTGGTCCCGGCGGTGAAGTAGATCGCCAGGATCGCCAGCAGCATCAGCACCGAGCCCGCCAGCGTGAAGAGGAAGAACTTGAAGGCGGCGTAGACCCGCCGCGGGCCGCCCCAGACCCCGATGATCAGGAACATCGGGATGAGCACGCCCTCGAAGAACATGTAGAAGGCGACGAAGTCCAGAGCCGCGAACATGCCCACCATCAGCGTCTCGAGGACGAGGAAGGCGACCATGTACTCCTTCACCCGCTTGGTGATGGCCTCCCAGCTGGCCAGGACGCAGAGCGGCGTGAGCAGCGTCGACAGCAGGACGAAGGGCATGGAGATGCCGTCGACGCCCATGTGGTAGCTGATGCCGAAGGCGGGCAGCCAGTCGGCCTTCTCGACGAACTGGAAGTCGGCGGTGCCGCGGTCGAAGTTGAACCAGATGAACAGCGACAGCGCGAAGGTGACCAGCGAAGTCCAGAGAGCGACCCAGCGGGCGTTGTTGTGCACCGTCTCGTCGTCGCCCCGGATCATCAGGATGAACAGGGCGCCGACGACCGGCAGGAAGGTGACGAGCGAGAGAAGGGGCCAGGACATGATGATCTTCTCTCCCGCTCAGCCGACCGACCGCAGCACGTACCAGCTCACCAACAGGAAGACCCCGATGAGCATGGCGAAGGCGTAGTGATAGAGGTAGCCGGTCTGCAGCCGGCTGATCCGCCGGGCCACAGACACGCTGGTCGAGGCGATGCCGTTCGGGCCGAAGCCGTCGATCAGCGCGCCGTCGCCGGTCTTCCAGAGGCCCCGGCCGAGAGCCGCCGCCGGCCGCACGAAGATCGCGTCGTAGAGCTCGTCGAAGTACCACTTGTTGTAGAGGAAGAGGTAGACGGGCCGGAAGGTGGAGGCGATCCGCGCCGGCAGGCCGGGCGCCAGAATGTAGAGGACGAAGGCGAGGCCGGCGCCGGCGATGGTCACCGCCAGGGGCAGCAGCGCCACCCAGGCCGGGGAGTGGTGCGCCTCCTCGATCACGTCGTGCAGGGTGAAGATCGCCTTGCCCCAGAAGATCGCCCGATCCTCTCCGGCGAAGAGGGGATAGAAGACCAGGCCGGCGAAGGCCGCCCCCGCCGCCAGCACCCAGAGGGGCCAGGTCATGACCGCCGGCGCCTCGTGGGCGTGCTCGAAGGTGTGGTGGTCCGCCCGGGTGGGGCCATGGAAGGTCATGAACAGCAGCCGGAAGGAGTAGAAGGCGGTGAGGAAGGCGGCAGCCACCCCCAGCCAGAAGGCGAAGTTGCCGGCCGGGGTCTCGGCGGCGTGCGCCACCTCGATGATGAGGTCCTTGGAGTAGAAGCCGGCGAAGCCGAAGACGCCCGGGATGCCGACGCCGCACAGGGCCAGCGAGCCGATCCACATGAAGGCGTAGGTCACCGGGATCTTGCGCCACAGGCCGCCCATCTTCCGCATGTCCTGCTCGTGGTGCATGGCGTGGATCACGCAGCCGGCGCCGAGGAACAGCAGGGCCTTGAAGAAGGCGTGCGTCATCAGGTGAAACATCGCCGCCGAATAGGCCGACACGCCGATGGCGAAGAACATGTAGCCGAGCTGCGAGCAGGTCGAATAGGCGATGACCCGCTTGATGTCGAACTGCGTGACGCCGACCGTCGCGGCGAAGAAGGCGGTCGCCGCGCCCACCAGCGTGACCACCGTCAGCGCCGTCGGAGCGTACTCGAAGATCGGCGACAGGCGGCAGAGCATGAAGACGCCGGCCGTCACCATGGTCGCCGCATGGATGAGGGCGGAGACCGGCGTCGGGCCCTCCATGGCGTCCGGCAGCCAGGTGTGCAGCCCGAGCTGGGCGGACTTGCCCATGGCGCCGACGAACAGCAGCAGGCAGATCGCCGTCAGGGCGTCGGCCTGCATGCCGAAGACGTCGAGGACGAAGTCCTGCTTCTCCGCCACCTGGGCGAAGACCACGTCGAACTGCACGGCGTTGAACAGCAGGAAGGCCCCGGCGATGCCGAGCGCGAAGCCGATGTCGCCCACCCGGTTGACCAGGAAGGCCTTGATCGCCGCCCGGCAGGCGCTGGGCCGGTCGTACCAGAAGCCGATCAGCAGGTAGGAGGCGACACCCACGCCCTCCCAGCCGAAGAACATCTGGACGAAGTTGTCCGACGACACCAGCATCAGCATGAAGAAGGAGAAGAGCGACAGGTAGGCCATGAACCGCGGGATCGACTTGTCCTCGGCCATGTAGCCGACCGAGTAGACGTGGACGACCGCGGAGACGATCGTCACCACGCAGAACATGATGCTGGTCAGCGTGTCGACGCGCAGGGCCCACGACAGCTCGAAGCTGCCGGAGTCGATCCAGGTGAAGATCTCCGTCGTACGGACGGCGCCGCCCAGCGCGACTTCGAAGAAGACGACGACGGACAGCAGGGCCGCGATGATCATCAGCCCGGCGGTGATCACCTGGGCGCCGCGGTCGCCGCCGAGCTCCCGGTGGAAGAAGCCGGCCAGGATGGCGCCGAGCAGCGGCAGGAAGACGATGGCAACGTCGATCAGCATGTCGGCGACCTCAGCCCTTCATCGCATTGATGTCTTCGACCGCGATGGAGCCGCGGTTGCGGTAGAACACCACCAGGATCGCCAGGCCGATCGCCGCCTCCGCGGCCGCCACCGTCAGGACGAAGAGGGCGAAGACCTGACCGACCAGGTCGTGCAGGTGGGTGGAGAAGGCCACCAGATTGATGTTGACCGCCAGCAGGATCAGCTCGATCGACATCAGGATGACGATCACGTTCCGCCGGTTCATGAAGATGCCGAAGACCCCCAGGGTGAAGAGGATCGCGGCGACCGTGAGGTAGTGGCCGAGCCCGATTTCCATTCGTCTACACCCCGCTTCCCGGCGCGACATCCTTGAGTTCGATCGACTCCTCGCGCTGCCGCGCGACCTGCAGCGCGATCGACTGACGCTTCACGCCTTCGCGGCTGCGCAGGGTGAGCACGATGGCCCCCACCATGGCCACCAGCAGGATCAGCCCCGACGCCTGGAACAGGTAGGCGTAGTGGGTATAGATCACCTGTCCCAGGGCCTCGGTGTTGGTCACGGCCTCCATCGGCGGCGTCGGCAGTTCGCCGCCACCGGCGACGATGGGCGCGAAGGCCCGGCTGCCGACCACGAAGACCAGTTCCACCAGCAGGATCAGCGCGATCAGCGCGCCGACCGGCAGGTACTGCAGGGCCCCGTGCCGCAGCTCCGTGATGTTCACGTCGAGCATCATGACGACGAAGAGGAACAGCACCGCGACCGCGCCCACGTAGACGACTACCAGAATCATCGCCAGGAACTCGGCGCCCATCAGCACGAACAGGCCGGCGCCGTTGAAGAAGGCGAGAATCAGGAACAGCACGGCGTGCACCGGATTGCGCGCCGAGATCACCATGACCGCCGAGGCCACCATGATCAGCGAGAAGAGATAGAAGGCGAGGGTCTGGATGATCATCGCGCCCCCTGCCCGCGCGGTCCGCGCGCCTCAGCCGTCGGTCTCATGGCTACTCCTCTCCCCCGGCTCCCGCGCTCACCTGTAAGGCGCATCGGCCGCCAGATTCAGCGCGATCTCGTATTCCCAGCGATCCCCGTTCTCCAGCAGCTTCTGCTTGTCGTAGAAGAGCTCCTCGCGGGTCTCGGCGGCGAATTCGAAGTTCGGCCCCTCGACGATCGCATCCACCGGGCAGGCTTCCTGGCAGAAGCCGCAGTAGATGCACTTCGTCATGTCGATGTCGTAGCGCGTCGTGCGGCGGCTGCCGTCGCCGCGCGGTTCCGCTTCGATCGTGATCGCCAGCGCCGGGCAGATCGCCTCGCACAGCTTGCAGGCGATGCAGCGCTCCTCCCCGTTGGCATAGCGCCGCAGTGCGTGCTCGCCGCGGAAGCGCGGGCTCAGCGGCCCCTTCTCGTGCGGATAGTTGAGCGTCACCTTCGGCTTGAAGAAGTAGCGCAGCGTCAGCCACATGCCGGAGATCAGCTCCGTCAGCAGGACGCCCCGCATGCCGCGGTCGACGAAAGCCATGATCCGTCGCCTTTCCTCGAAAACCCGTCACGATGAACCGGCACCGCCGGCGACCGGAACGGGTGCCCGGCCGGCGGCGGCGCCACCTTAACCACGAGGTCGTGACAGGCAAGCCACGACCCCGACACAGCTCACTTCGGCAGCCAGCCGAACCCGATCAGCACGCCCGCCGTCAGGATCACCCAGCCGAGGCTGAGCGGCAGGAAGATCTTCCAGCCCAGTCGCATCAGCTGGTCGTAGCGGAAGCGCGGGAAGGTCGCCCGGACCCACAGGAAGCAGAAGAGGACGAAGCAGACCTTGAGCACGAACCAGACGACGCCCGGCAGCCAGTTGAACGGCGCCACGTCGATCAGCGGCAGCCAGCCGCCCAGGAACAGGATGGTCGTCATCCCGCTCATCAGGATCATGTTGGCGTACTCGCCCAGGAAGAAGAGGGCGAAGGACATGGCGGAATACTCGACGAAGTAACCGGCGACCAGCTCCGACTCGCCTTCCGGCAGGTCGAAGGGCGCCCGGTTCGTCTCCGCGAGCGTCGAGATGAAGAAGACCACGAACATCGGCAGCAGCGGAATGCAGAACCACAGCCCCCGCTGCGCCTCGACCACGGCGGTCAGGTTCAGCGACCCGACGCAGAGCAGCACGGAGATGATGACGAAGCCCATCGAGACCTCGTAGCTCACCATCTGCGCCGCGGAGCGCAACGCGCCCAGGAAGGGATACTTCGAGTTCGACGCCCAGCCGGCCATGATGATGCCGTAGACGCCGAGCGAGGAGATCGCGAAGAGGAAGAGGATCCCGACGTTGATGTCCGCGAGCACCCAGCCGTAGTCCACCGGGATCACCGCCCAGGCGACCATCGCAAGGGTGAAGGTCAGCACCGGCGCGAACAGGAAGACGATCCGGTTCGCGCCCGCCGGCAGGATGGTCTCCTTGAACAGCAGCTTGGCACCGTCGGCGAGCGGCTGCAGCAGGCCGAAGGGACCAACCACGTTCGGCCCCTTGCGCAGCTGCATCGCGGCGATGACCTTGCGCTCGGCAAGCGTGAGGTAGGCGACCGCCACCAGCAGCGGGACCACGATGGCGATGATATGCGCCACGATGGTGATGGTCGGCCAAGCGTATCCGTTCCAGAAACCGCTTTCCACGAGGCTCCCCGCTCCTCTCAGTGCCTAGTCACGTTCATGTCCCGGGATCTCTTCGACCCGGGTCATTCCGCCGCCGCGCGCGTGCGCGGCAGCACGAAGGCCTCGGTGCACTTGGCCATGGTCTCGCTCGCCCGGCTGATCGGGTCGGTCATGTAGAAGTTCGCGATCGGCAGGCCGAAGGGCGCCGTCGCCAGCGTCCCCGTCTCGCCGAAGGGCTCCCACGCCGCCGGCGTCAGCCTGTCCACCACGCCGAAGACGGGATTGGCCGCGACCAGCCGCCGACGCACCTCCTCCAGGCTGTCGTAGGGCAGGCGCCGACCGACGATCTCGGACAGGGCGCGCAGGATCGCCCAGTCCTCGCGCGCCTCGCCGGGCGGGAAGACGGCCCGCTGGCCGATCTGCACCCGGCCCTCGGTGTTCACGTAAGTGCCGCTCTTCTCGGTGTAGGCGGCGCCCGGCAGGATCACGTCCGCCCGATGTGCGCCGGCGTCGCCATGGTGGCCCTGATAGACCACGAAGGTCGAGCCGAGGCCTCGGGTGCCGATCTCGTCGGCCCCGAGCAGCCAGAGCAGGTCGATCGCGCCATCGGCGCAGCCTTGCAGGATCTCGTTGGTCGCCACCCCGCCCTCGCCCGGCAGGAAGCCGAGATCGAGGCCGCCGACCCGCGAAGCCGCCCGCTGCAGCACGTTGAAGCCGTTCCAGCCCTCCGGCGCCGACGGTCCGGCGGCGCCGAAGCGGTCCGCCAGCGCGCGGGCGAGAGCCAGTACGGCCGGCCCGTCCGCACGGGCGAGAGCGCCGGAGCCGACGATCACCATCGGTCGGGCCGCCTTGTCGAGAAGGCCGGCGAAGTCGCCGACGCCGTCCGCGAGCGCCTGCAGATCGGTCGCCGCATCACCCAGGTGGGTGTAGCCGTAGGTCAGGTCGACAGGCTCGCCGATCAGGCCGATGGGCAGGCGGCTCTGCAGGAAGCGCTTGCGGATGCGGGCGTTGACCAGAGCCGCTTCCCAGCGGGGATTGGTGCCGACCAGCAGGATGGCGTCAGCCTGCTCGATGCCGGCGATCCCGCTGTTGAAGATGTAGGAGCTGCGTGGCCCGCGCCCGACGAGCGCGCCGTCCTGACGGCAGTCGAGGTTCGGCGAGCCCAGCCCTGCCATCAGGTCCTTGAGCGCCAGCATCGACTCGGCGTCGCACAGGTCGCCGGCGATGGCGGCGATCCGCTTTCCAGGCACCCCTTTCAGCCGATCGGCGATGGCCCGGAAGGCGACCTCCCAGGAAACCGGACGCAGCCGGCCGTCGTCGCCCCGCAGGTAGGGGCGGTCGAGGCGCTGGCGGACGAGGCCGTCGCAGGCGTGGCGCGTCTTGTCGCTGATCCACTCCTCGTTGATGTCCTCGTGGAGCCGCGGCAGCACGCGCATGACCTGGCGGCCGCGAGAGTCGACCCGGATGTTGCTGCCGACGGCGTCCAGCACGTCGATCGACGGCGTCTTGCTGAGTTCCCATGGCCTGGCATGGAAGGCGTAGGGAGCCGAGGTGAGGGCCCCGACCGGGCAGACGTCCACCAGGTTGCCCGAGAGCTCGCTGTCGATCGCCTGCTCGAGGGTCGTGATCTCCGCGTGCTCGCCGCGGTTCACCAGGCCGATCTCCTCGACGCCGGCGATCTCGGTGGCGAAGCGCACGCAGCGGGTGCACTGGATGCAGCGGGTCATGATCGTCTTGATCAGCGGCCCCATGTGCTTCTCCGGGACCGCCCGCTTGTTCTCGTGGTAGCGGCTGTGGTCGAAGCCGTAGGCCATCGACTGGTCCTGCAAGTCGCACTCGCCGCCCTGATCGCAGATCGGGCAGTCGAGGGGATGGTTGATCAGCAGGAACTCCATCACCCCGTTGCGGGCCTTGGTGACCATTGGCGTGTCGGTCTTGATCACCATGCCGTCGCCGACCGGCATGGCGCAGGACGCGATCGGCTTGGGCGCCCGCTCCATCTCGACGAGGCACATGCGGCAGTTGCCGGCCACGCTCAGGCGCTCGTGATAGCAGAACCGGGGGATCTCGACCCCGGCGAGTTCACAGGCCTGCAGCACCGTGATGCCCGCCGGTACCTCGATCTCCGTCCCGTCGATCGTCAACTTCGGCATGACTGCCTCTTCCGCCTCTGCTTGTCCGCCCTCACGCCCGCGACCGCTACTCGGCCGCCTGCGCCACCCGACCGGACTTGAACTCCGCGATGCGCCGCTCGACCTCGGGCCGGAAGTGGCGCATCAGGCCCTGGATCGGCCAGGCCGCGGCATCGCCCAGCGCGCAGATCGTGTGCCCTTCGACCTGTCCCGCCACGTCGAGCAGGGTGTCGATCTCGCTCACCTCCGCATCGCCGCGCACCAACCGGGTCATCACCCTGTACATCCAGCCGGTGCCCTCGCGGCACGGGGTGCACTGGCCGCAGGACTCATGCATGTAGAAGTGCGACAGGCGAGCGATGGAATCGACGATGTCCGCCGACTTGTCGATCACGATCACGGCCGCGGTGCCGAGGCCGGACTTCACCTCCCGCAGGGAGTCGAAGTCCATCAGCACCGTGTCGCAGATCGACTTCGGCAGGCAGGGCACCGATGAGCCGCCGGGGATGACGGCCTGCAGGTTGCTCCAGCCGCCCCGCACGCCGCCGGCATGCCGCTCGATCAGCTCGCGCAGCGGAATGCCCATCTCCTCCTCGACGTTGCACGGCCGGTTCACGTGCCCCGAGATTGAGAAGATCTTGGTGCCGGTGTTCTTCGGCCGGCCCAGCGAGGCGAACCACTCCGCCCCCCGCCGCAGGATGGTGGGCGCGACCGCCACGGTCTCGACGTTGGTCACCGTCGTGGGGCAGCCGTAGACACCCATGGCCGCCGGGAAGGGCGGCTTCAGGCGCGGCTGACCCTTCTTGCCCTCCAGCGACTCCAGCAGCGCGGTCTCCTCGCCGCAGATGTAGGCGCCGGCCCCGCGATGCACCTCGATGTCGAAGGCCCAGCCGGAACCGCAGGCGTCGGGCCCCAGCAGCCCCGCCTCGCGGGCCTGCAGGATCGCCGCCTCCAGGCGGCGCAGCGGCTGCCAGTACTCGCCGCGGATGTAGATGAAGGCCTTGTGGGCCCCCATGGCGAAGCCGGCCACCACGCAGCCTTCCAGCAGCATGTGCGGATCGTTGCGCATGATCTCCCGGTCCTTGCAGGATCCGGGCTCGGACTCGTCGGCGTTGACCACCAGATAGTGCGGCCGTCCGTCCGACTGCTTGGGCATGAAGGACCACTTCAGGCCGGCCGGGAAGCCGGCGCCGCCGCGGCCGCGCAGCTCGGACTTCTTGATCTGCTCGACGATCCCCTCGCGTCCGAGGGACAGCAGCTCGGCCGTGTTGGACCAGACCCCGCGCCGGCGGGCGCCGTCGAGGCCCCAGTCGTCCTGGCCGTAGAGGTTGAGGAAGATGCGGTCCTTGTCCTGCAGCATCGCCGTCTAGCCCCCCTGCCCCGTGGCCAGGGCCTTCGCCTGGCCCGACCAGTCCTCACGCTCCACCCGTCCCGGGAAGCCCAGGTAGGTGCCGACCCAGCGCACCTCGGCGCGGTTCCAGGCGGCGATCTGGTCGTAGTGATAGATGCCCAGCGCGTTCAGCGAGGCCTCGTTGACCGGGCCGATGCCGCGGATCTGCTTGAGGTCGTCTGCACTTCCGTCGCGCGGGGCGCCGAGGGACGGCGGCCGGGTGCCGACGGTGTCGGCCTTCTGCTCCTGGGTGGCGTCCGCCGGCAGCGCCGCCAGCTTGGCCGCGACGGCGGCCTCCTCTTCGGTCGGCTGCGCCGGCACATCGGTGAGCGTGGTGAAGCCGCCCTCCGGCTCCGAGGACAGGCGCCCGTTCTGGGAGCCCTCGGGCGGGGCCCGTCCTTCACGCAGCGCCGCGATGATCTCGGCCGCCTTTTCGGGCGTCAGGTCCTCGTAGTACTCGCGGTCGTTAACCTGGAACATCGGCGCGTTGCAGCACGCCCCCAGGCACTCGACCTCCTTCACCTCGAACAGGCCGTCCGCCGAGATCTCGCCCAGTCTGGAGGTGCCGGCGGCCTCGAGGCAGGCGGCGACGATCTCGTCCGAGCCCCGCAGCCAGCAGGGGGTCGTGCGGCAGACCTGGATGAGATGGCGCCCGCTCGGCCGCTGGTTGAACATCGAGTAGAAGCTGGCCACCTCGTAGACGCGGATCGGCGCCATCTCGAGCAGCTTGGCGACATACTCGATGGCCGCCGGGGGCAGCCAGTTGCCGGACTGCTCCTGCGCCAGATAGAGCAGCCAGAGCACCGCACTGGCCTGCCGCCCCTCGGGGTAGCGGGCGATGTAACCCTGCGCCTTCTCCAGATTCTCCGCCGTGAAGCTGAACTCCTCGGCCCGCGGCAGCGGATAGCTGGTGACCTTCACCGATCGACCTCCCCGAAGACCATGTCCATGGAGCCGAGGATGGCGACCGAGTCGGCCAGCATGTGCCCCTTGCAGCAGAAATCCATGGCGGCGAGATGCAGGAACCCCGGAGCCCGGATGCGGCAGCGGTAAGGCTTGTTGCTGCCGTCCGACACCAGGTACACGGCGAACTCGCCCTTCGGCGCCTCGACCGCGGTGTAGGTCTCGCCCGGCGGCACGTGAAAGCCTTCGGTGTAGAGCTTGAAGTGATGGATGAGCGCTTCCATCGAGTGCTTCATCTCGCCCCGGCGCGGCGGCGTGACCTTGTGGTTGAGCGCCATCACCGGACCGCTCGGCATCTTCTCCAGACACTGGCGGATGATGCGCAGCGACTGGCGCATCTCCTCCATGCGGATCATGTAGCGGTCGAAGGTGTCGCCGTTCTTCCCGATCGGGATCGAGAACTCCAGATCGCTGTAGACCTCGTAGGGCTGCGCCCGCCGCAGGTCCCAGGGCACGCCGGAGCCCCGCAGCATCGGCCCCGAGAAGCCCCAATCCATGGCGTCGGCTTCGCTGACGACGCCGATGTCGACGGTACGCTGCCGGAAGATGCGGTTGTCCGTCAGCAGCGCCTCGAGATCGTCGACGAACTTGGGGAAGGAGTCGCAGAACTTCGCGATGTCGTCGAGCAGGCCGGCCGGCAGGTCCTGGTGCACGCCGCCGGGGCGGAAGTAGGCCGCATGGAGCCGGGCCCCGGAGACCCGCTCGTAGAACTCCATGATCTTCTCGCGCTCCTCGAACCCCCAGAGGATCGGCGTCATGGCGCCGACGTCGAGGGCGAAGGTCACGATGTTCAGGATGTGGTTCGCGATCCGGGTCAGCTCGCTGTAGAGCACCCGGATGTACTGCGCGCGCGGCGGCGCAGTGATCCCCAGCAGCTTCTCCACCGCGAGGGCGAAGGCGTGCTCCTGGTTCATCGGGCTGACGTAGTCCAGCCGGTCGAAGTAGGGCACCGCCTGCAGATAGGTCTTGTACTCGATCAGCTTCTCAGTGCCGCGGTGCAGCAGCCCGATGTGCGGATCGGCGCGCTCGATGACCTCCCCGTCCATCTCCAGCACCAGCCGGAGAACGCCGTGGGCGGCCGGATGCTGCGGCCCGAAGTTGAGCGTGAGTGGCTTGATCTGCGTCTCGGGCATCAGCCTTGCTTCTCGCCGGAGGGAACGGTGGCCTTCTCGTCGCCGGGAAGGTGCATCATGCCTTCCCAGGGGCTCTCGAAATCGAAGCGCCGGAAGCCCTGCATCAGCTTCACCGGCTCGTAGACGACGCGCTTCTGCTCCTCGTCGTAGCGCACCTCGACGTAGCCGGTGAGCGGGAAGTCCTTGCGCAGCGGATGGCCCTCGAAGCCGTAGTCGGTGAGGATGCGGCGCAGGTCCGGGTGGCCCGAGAAGAAGACGCCGTAGAGGTCCCAGATCTCCCGCTCCAGCCAGTTGGCCGAGTTCCAGACCCCGGCCACCGAGGGAACCGGGGTCTCCTCGTCCGTCGCCACCTTCACCCGCAGGCGCAGATTGTGGCGCAGCGACAGGAGGTTGTAGATCACGTGGAAGCGCGCCGGTTCGTCGGGGTAGTCTACCGCCGTGACGTCGACGAGCTGCTTGAACAGCGTGTTCGGGTCGTCGCGCAGGAAGGTCATGAAGGCGACCAGACGCTCGGCGTCCGTCCACGCCATCAGCTCGCCGTGGCGGAGCTCCAGCGCGTCGCAGGCCTGAGCGGCGCTCGACTTGATGTACTCCGCGAGCTCTTCGAGGCCGCGGTGGAGTGCGTCGTTGTCCATGTCCAGTCCCGTTCGCCCGCGCCGTTCAGCGCGCGATCATGCCGCCGCGCTTGATCTTCTTCTGCAACTGCAGAATGCCGTAGAGCAAGGCTTCGGCCGTGGGCGGGCAGCCGGGGACGTAGATGTCCACCGGCACGATGCGGTCGCAGCCACGCACCACCGAGTAGGAATAGTGATAGTAGCCGCCGCCGTTGGCGCAGGACCCCATCGAGATCACCCAGCGGGGTTCGGCCATCTGGTCGTAGACCTTGCGCAGCGCGGGCGCCATCTTGTTGGTCAGCGTCCCGGCCACGATCATGACGTCGGACTGCCGCGGGCTCGGCCGGAAGACCAGCCCGAAGCGATCGATGTCGTAGCGGCTGCAGGCCGTGTGCATCATCTCGACGGCGCAGCAGGCCAGGCCGAAGGTCATCGGCCACAGCGAGCCGGAGCGCGCCCACGCCGACAGCTTGTCGAGCTGGGCGACCACGAAGCCCTTCTCCTGGATCTCGTCGCCGACCCGCTTCAGCAGCGCGTCCTGCGACGCGCCGGGCGGCAGCGGTGTCTCGTTGGTGCGGGCGGTAACGGTCATTCCCATTCCAGCGCCCCCTTCTTCCATTCATAGACGAAGCCGATGGTCAGCAGCCCGAGGAACACGACCATCGACCAGAACCCGAACATTCCGATGTCGCCGAGGGCCACCGCCCAGGGAAACAGGAAAGCGACCTCGAGATCGAAGATGATGAAGAGAATCGCCACCAGATAGAAACGCACGTCGAACCGGCTGCGCGCATCGTCGAACGCTTCGAAGCCGCACTCGTAGGCGGACACCTTCTCCGAGTCGGGCCGCTGCGGAACGACGACGTAGGACGCCACCACCATCGCGGCAGCCAGTCCCAAGGCGATCCCGATGAAGATCAGGATCGGCAGATATTCCGCCAGGAGGGCCTGCATCGTGGTCTCCGATCTGACATCGATCTCTTCGCGCCGCGCCGGGGCTCCCGGTAGGCCTGCCGCGGGCAAGCGAGGCGGGCGGTTGTCTCCGCCTTGTGCTCGCGCAGGAATATAGAAGCCGATCGCGGGCGGCGAAAGGTCGAAACGCCGCTCCATCTCGCGATTGCGAAAGACGCAGTTCAGGCTGCTGTTTCCAGCATTTGGCGACGAGCTGCCCCCACCGGAAGGTCTCGTCCGCGGCCGTGGCCAGCCGTCGCAGCCGGCGATCGGGGCAGCGCGCCAAACGTATGGATGGACGATGTTCCGGTTCTTCGAAAAGCTCGTGCCCGTCACCCGCGCCCCATCGGGGCGCACACCGCCGGGCGAACTCCTCGCCTTCTATTGGCATTTCGTGCGCCAGGCGCGCGGCCTCTTCGCCGCGCTCTTCGGCATCGGGCTCTGCGTCGCTCTCCTCGACGCCGCGATCCCGGTCTTCATCGGCCGCCTCGTGGAGCTCGTGACCTCGGCGGGGAGCGACCGCCTCCTCGCCGACAGCTGGCCGCTGCTCGCCGCGATGGCGGCGATCATCCTAGTCCTCCGCCCCCTGGCGATCCTCTCCCGCAGCCTCGTCGCCAACCAGGCGATCGCCGCCAGCTTCGGCAACCTGGTGCGCTGGCAAGCCCACTGGCATGTCGTCCGCCAGTCCTGGAGCTTCTTCCAGAACGACTTCGCCGGCCGCATCGCCAACAAGGTGATGCAGACCGGCCCGGCCCTGCGTGAGACCGTCGTCGCGACGGTCGACGCCGTCTGGTACATCCTGGTCTACGGCACCAGCGCGCTCCTGCTTCTGGCGCATGCCGACCTCTGGCTCGCCCTGCCGATCCTCGTCTGGTTCGGCTGCTACATGACGCTGCTGCGCTTCTTCGTGCCCCGGCTGCGCGACCGCGCCCGGATCATGTCGGAAGCGCGCTCGCTGCTCACCGGCCGTATCGTCGACAGCTACACGAACATCCTCACCGTCAAGCTCTTCGCCCGCGCCCGGGAGGAGGACGACTACGTGCGCGAGGCGATGGACCGCCATACCGGCCTCTTCCACGTGCAGCTGCGCCTGGTCACCCGCTTCGTCTTCGCCCTCGCGGTGATGAACGCGACGCTGGTCGTGACGACGGCCGGCCTCGCCCTGGCGCTCTACGACCGCGGCGCGGTGGAGGTGGGGACCCTGGCGATGGTCCTGCCGCTGACGTGGCAGATCGTGAACATTTCCGGCTGGGTGGCCTTCCAGGTGACGGCGATCTTCGAGAACGTCGGCGTGGTGCAGGAGGGCATGGCCACCATCGGCCAGCCGCTGCGCCAGCCAGACCGGGCGGACGCCCCGCCGCTGGAGGTGCCCGAGGGCGCCATAAGCTTCCAGAACGTCTCCTTCGGCTACGGCCGGGAGCGTGGCGTCATCCAGGACCTGAGCCTGGCGATCCGGCCTGGCGAGAAGCTGGGTCTCGTCGGCCGCAGCGGCGCCGGCAAGTCGACGCTCGTGAACCTCCTTCTGCGGTTCTACGAGGTGGAGTCGGGCCGCATCCTGATCGACGGGCAGGACATCGCCGGCGTGACGCAGGAGAGCCTGCGCACCCGGATCGCCATGGTGACCCAGGATACCTCCCTGCTCCACCGCTCGATCTACGACAACATCGCCTATGGCTGCCCGGGTGCGACTCCCGCCACTGTCCGGCAGGCCGCCGCGAAGGCCCACGCCGACGACTTCATCCGCGACCTCGTCGACTGGCAGGGGCGGCAGGGTTACGAGGCGCACGTCGGCGAACGTGGGGTGAAGCTCTCCGGCGGCCAGCGCCAGCGCATCGCGATCGCCCGGGTCATCCTGAAGGACGCGCCGATCCTGGTGCTCGACGAGGCGACCTCGGCGCTCGACAGCGAGGTGGAGAACGCCATCCAGTCCAGCCTGGAAACGCTGATGCAGGGCAAGACGGTGATCGCCATCGCCCACCGGCTCTCGACGATCGCCCGCATGGACAGGCTCGTGGTGCTCGACCACGGCCGGGTCGTCGAACAGGGCACGCACCGGGAACTGCTGCAGAAAGGTGGGCTCTATGCCGACCTGTGGAACCGCCAGTCCGGCGGCTTCCTGGCCGAGGAGCCGGCCGATGCGACGGCCTGACAGCCGGCCGTGCTCGGCTTCTGGAAGAGTGGCGGGAGTGACGGGGCTCGAACCCGCGACCTCCGGCGTGACAGGCCGGCACTCTAACCGACTGAGCTACACCCCCGCTGGCGAGCGGCGCCGAAAGTCCGCGCCGCCCGTCGTGAGCCGCTCATCTATTGATCCGTCTCCGGAGTGTCAAGAACGTCCGACGGGGCAATCGGATTTGCCGCGACGGCCGGCAGCGGCACCATGGGGACTGGCTCCACGGCCCGCCAGCCGATAGCGTGCGCCTCGCCCAACGACAGAGCCCGATGCGTATCCTCGACCGCTACATCCTGACCCAGATGCTGCGCCCGCTGGCGGTGACGCTGCTGATCGCTCTGCTCGTGCTGTTGATCGAGCGGATGCTGCGCGTCCTGGACATCGTGCTCGATTCGAACGGCACGATGCGGGTGGTTTTCGAGCTGCTGGCCTACCTCCTGCCCCACTACCTCGGCGTCGCCCTGCCGATGGCCTTCTTCCTCAGCGTCTTCCTGGTCTTCAACAAGCTGAGCAAGGACAGCGAACTCGACGCCCTGTTCAACGTCGGCTTCAGCCTGACGCGGCTGGTCCGTCCGCTGATGATCAGCGCCTTCGTGCTGACGCTGCTGGCGGGCTTCATCTTCGACACGCTGCAGCCGCACAGCCGCTATGCCTACCGCATCCTGTTCAACGCGATCACCAACGCCTCGCTGCAGGCGCTGATCCAGGAGGGCGTCTTCATCTCCATCGGCGACACCACCTTCCTGGTGAACAAGCTCGGCGCCGACCGTCGTTCCCTCGGCGACGTCTTCGTCTACCGCGCCCCTTCCGGCCGCGAGTCCTCCGCCGTCACCGCCCGCAGCGGGGTGCTCGACACCATCGGTCCGACGGATCAGCCGCAACCGGCCATCCGTCTGTTCGACGGCGTCGAGATCACGGCACCGAACGACCCCTTCACGCCGCAGCCGGGGCTCAACAACGGCAGCACCGTCCGGGAGGGCTCCCTGCGGTTTGCCGAACTCAGGACGACCCTCAGCAACAACGCCTACGAGGCGCTCCGGCCGCGTGGACGGGACGAGCGCGAGCTGACGCTCGCCGAGCTTTGGGCGCAGCGGAACGACCCGCCTCCGGGCGTGGCCAGCGGCCGCATCATCGCCGAGTTCCACGAACGGATCGTGCGGGTGCTCTCGGTGCTGGCCATGCCGCTGCTCGCGGTCCCGCTGGCCCTCGGCCGCCGCCGCTCCTACCGCTCCTACGGGATCGCCATCGGCGCACTCATCCTCGTCGTCTTCGACCAGGTCCTGCAGACCGGCGCGAAGATGGTGGGCCGGGAGCAACTCTCGCCCCTGCTCGGCATCTGGGGGCCCTACTTCTTCTTCCTCGGCCTGTCGGCCTGGCTGTTCCTGCGGGCCGCCTACAGGGTCCCGCGCCACCACGGCTTCGTGTGGCTCGACTGGATGACCGGCCTGTTCAGGCGGCGCCGGCAGACGCCGGCCGGGGCCTGAGGCGAAGCCGATGGGCGTTCTGAGGCGCTACTTCACCCGCATCTTCCTGGCCCGTTTCCTGCTGATCCTCTTCGCAATCGCCATCTTCGTGCTCGGCTTCGAGCTGATCGAGGTCTCGAAGGAGATCCTGGTCGACAGCGACTGGCGGGCCCTCCTCGTCTACGCCTACCTGCGGCTCCCTTTCTTCCTCGCCCAGCTGTTGCCCATCGCCTCGCTTCTCGCCGCGCTTCTGACCTTCGGCGAACTGTTGCGGCACCGGGAGATGATCGCTGTCTGGAACGCCGGCCTGTCGCCCTTCGGCACGATCTGGCTGCTGCTGCCCCTCGGCATCGCCCTCGGCGTCCTGCAGTTCGTCCTGAACGATCAGATCCTGCCCCCTTCGGCCGAGCGGCTGCGCGACTGGGGGGTGGGCGACTTCGCCCGCGGCGTCGCCCTCGGCGACGAGACGAACGGCGTCTGGCTGCTCAGCGGCAACGATATCGTCCGCCTGCCCGCCTCCGTGGTGAAGGACCACCAGGTCGCGCCCATCACCATCTTCCGCCGCGACGACGGCGGCATGCTGCAGGAGCGGATCGATGCCGCCGAAGCGCAGCAAACCGCGCCCGGCGACTGGCGGCTGGGCACGGTGATCCGGCGCACCACGGACGGCTCGCCCGCCGAGAAGCTGCCGGAGCTCGACTGGCACGGCAGCATCGACCTTGCCGGCCTCTCGGCTCTCTCGCGCCCGCCGCGGGAACTGTCCCTCAACGAGTTGCACCACCTGATCGACGTCGGCGCCTACGGCCTGAAGCGCACCGAGGCGCTGCAGACCTGGTTCTATGCACGGCTGTCGCAGACCCTGGCGCCGATGCTGATGCTGTTCCTGGCGGTGGCGTTGACGCGGGAGTACAGCCGGCTCGGCTCCTTCGCGCGGCTGCTGTTCACGGGCGTCGGGTTGGGATTCGCCCTCTTCGCTTTCGACGGCGCGACGGTCGCGCTGGGCGAGGTGCGGCTGCTGCCGCCGCTGATGGCGGCTTTCCTGCCGCCGCTGGTCGCTGCGGCCATCATCCTGCACCAGATTCTGCAGAGCGAACCTTCGGCCTCCCTGCTGCCGTCGCTCGGGCGCAGCCGGAAGTAGGCCTCTCAGGGCGACAGCAACAGGCCGATCACCGCGCCGGTCATGGCGGTCGCCAGCAGGCCCGCCACCAGCGAGCGCCAGCCGAGCGCCAGGATCTCCAGCCGCCGCTCCGGGATCAGGGCGGTCAGGCCGCCGAGCAGGATGCCGAGGCTGCCGAAGTTGGCGAACCCGCTGAGGGCGTAGACCAGGATCAGGCGGACCCGGAGGTCCAGCGTGCCGTCCGGCAGGGCCGCGAGATCGAGGTAGGCCAGCAGCTCGTTCAGCACCACGCGCTTGCCGAGCAGGGTCGCTGCGGTGCCCGCCTGTTCCCAGGGCACGCCGAGGGCGAGCGCGAGCGGCGTGAACAGGCAGCCAAGCAGCCGTTCGAGGGACAGCGGCGCCCCGCCGACCGCCGGCGCCAGGGCGATCAGGGAATCGGCCAGGGCGACGAAGGCGACGGCGACGATCAGGATGGCGATGATCCGCAGGAAGAGACTGAGACCCTGTTCGGTCCCCTGCACCACCGCATCCATGGCCGACGCGTAGGGGCTGCGCGTGTCGGCCGTCGACGGCGGGCCCTCGTCGCCCGGGATCATCACACGGGCGAAGAGGACGGAGGCCGGCAGGGAGATCATGGAAGCGACCAGGATGTGCCCCAGCGCGTCGGGGATCGCCCTGGCCAGGACGGACGCCTCCAGCACCATCATCGTGCCGCCGATCGTCGCCAGGCCGGTGGTCATGAGAAGGAAGAGATCGGCGCGCGAGAGGGCCCCCAGCACGGGCCGGATCAGCAGCGGCGCTTCGAGCATGCCCACGAAGACATTGGCGGCCGTCGCCAGGCTGGTCGCGCCGGATACGCCCATCGCGCGCCCCAGGGCCCAGGCGATGGCTCGGATGATCACCGGCAGGATCCGCCAGTGCCACAGCAGGGCCGACAGGGCGGAGACGACGATCAGCAGCGGCAGGGCCTGAAAGGCGAGAATGAAGGTCTGCGCCGGGTGGACCGTGTCGAAGGGCGTGCCGCCGCCGCCGACATAGCCGAAGACGAAGGAGGTTCCGGCGAGGGTGGCTTCCTGCAGTCCCAGCACCAGCCGGTTGAGGCTGCCCAATGCAACCCGGGCGGCGGGCAGGTGCAGCAGGACGGCAGCGATCGCCCCCTGCAGGAGCAGGGCGATCGCCATCATCCGCCACGGCGGGCGCCCCCGCCGCTCCGAAAGCAGCCAGCCGACGAAGATCAGAAGAGCGAGGCCCAGGGCGCTCTGCAGTTGGAGGGCCACGGGCCGGCGCTCAGGCCGTCAGGGCTTTCGGGTTGCTGAGACCCACGCGGGTCTCGACCTGCCGGCGGAGCAGGGCGTAGGCCTCCGCCGAATCGGCGAAGGCTCCCTGCCGTACCGCACGGGCGAAGGCTTTCTGCGGATCTCCCTGCACCGGCTGGCCGGCGGCCGTCAGGAGGCCCCGCAGAGCCTCCTCCTCCGCGGCCTGCGCCCCGGAGTCGAGAGCCAGTTCCCGGGTCGCCATGGCCATGGCGTTCGCCGCCATCAGCACCTTGTAGCGGTCTTCTCCGCTCAGCTTGGGCGCGACGTCCTCGAGCAGCAGGCGCCGGGCCTCCTCGAGCAGTTCACCGCCCGTCGGCCGGTCAAGCATGGGACGCTCCCTGATTCGGCGCCGTCGCCTGCAGGACGGCCAGCTCCAATTCCGACACGAGCCGACCGGTCAGCGCCAGTTCGAGGGACCGTTCGGCACCCGAGGTGTGCCGTTCCCCCTGCTGCGCCGCGATGACGCCCCAGCGAATGTGTGCCGCCACCTCCCAGAAGGCGACCGCACCGCCGTCGATGGTCCGCCCGGACTCCGACTCGTAGCCGCGGTAGAAGGGATCGCGCGGGCCGATACCACCCGCTTCAAGGTCCGGCCGGCCGAAGCGCCAGCAGCGCGCGCAGAACCAGCCGATGTCGGTCATCGGGTCACCCCAGTCGGCAAACTCCCAGTCCAGCACGGCGGTCAGCCCCTGCCCGTCCACCAGGTAGTTCCCTGTCCTGAAATCGTTGTGTATCAGGCAGATATCGGCAGATCCTGGAAGATTCCGCGAGCACCAGGAAAGGCCCCACTCCAGGGCGGGGCGCGGCTGCTCCAGGTCGTCCAGCAAGCCTCTGAACCGCTCCACGAACCGGCCAGCCGGCTTTGCCGGCGGCTCTCCCAGGAAGTCGAGTGCCGCTTGCGGCGGCTTCACCGAGTGGATGCGGGCGAGCTCCCGCCCCAGCCGCTCCAGCAGCGCTGTCCGGTCGCCGCCGAGCGTCACGTCCTTCACCACCCGCGGGCCCAGGCCGACCCCGGCAGCACGGCGCATGACGTAGAAGGGGCGGCCGAGAACCGCCGGGTCGGCGCACAGCCACAGCGCTTCGGGCACCGTCACCCCCGCGGTCGCCGCCACCTGCAGCAGCGCGAACTCCTGGGCGCGGCTGTGGCTGACGGCGACGCCCGAGGGCGCGTCGCTGCGCAGCACCAGAGCCTGCGATCCGGCGAAGGGCCCGTCGGAGAAGGTGGCCGACAGCAGCCAGTTCTCCTGGATGGCGCCGCCCTTCAGCGGCGCCAGCTCGGTGATCTCCGCCTGCCGCGCGCCGGCCACGGCCGACAGCCAGGCGGCGAGAGCCTCCCTCTTCGCAGGCTCCACGCTCACACGCCCCAGTGCCAGAAGTCGCGGCCTTCCTTCATCAGGAAGCGATAGAGCACCATCCGATGCACTTCGGAAGCGCCGTCGACCAGCCTGGCCTGCCGCGCGTAGCGGTAGATCCATTCCAGCGGCGTGTCCTTGGAATAGCCGCGGGCGCCGCAGAGCTGGATCGCCGTATCCACCGCCTGGTTCAGGCTGTCGGCCACCTGCACCTTCGCCATGGAGATCTCCTTGCGCGCCAGGTGCCCCTGGTCGAGCTTCCACGCCGCCTGCATGGTCAGCAGCCGGCCGATCTCGATCTGCATCGCGGCGGCGCCGAGCATGGTCTGCACGGATTCGTGCTCCGCCAGCGTCTGGCCGAAGGCCTCGCGTTCGCCGACATAGGCGGTCGCCACCTCCAGCGACCGCTTGGCGAGGCCGAGCCAGCGCATGCAGTGGGTCAGCCGCGCCGGGCCGAGCCGGATCTGGGTGAGCTTGAGGCCGTCGCCCACCTCCATCAGCCGGTTCTCGTCGGGGATCTCCAGTCCGTCGAAGATCAGCTCGCAGTGGCCGCCGTGCTCTTCTGGCCCCATGATCGGGATGCGCCGCTCGATGCGCCAGCCGGGCTGGTCGCGATGGAACAGGAAGGCCGTCAGCCCGCGCCGCTTGTCGTCCGAGGTGCGGGCCATGAGGATGAAGTGCTCGGCCACCCCCGCCCCGGTGATGAACCACTTGCGGCCGTGCACCACCCAGCGGTCGCCTCGCTTCTCGGCCACCGTCCGGGTCATCGAGGGGTCGGAGCCGGAGCCGGGGTGCGGCTCGGTCATGGCGAAGGCGCTGCGCACCTTGCCGTCGACGATCGGCTGGAGCCATCGCTCCTTCTGGTCGTCGCGGGCGACCTTCTCCATCACCATCATGTTGCCGTCGTCGGGCGCTGCGGAGTTGAACACCACCGGCCCGAAGATCGAGCGGTTCATCTCCTCGTAGCAGGCCGCCATGCCGACCTTCGACAGGCCGCCGCCGCCCCGCTCCTTCGGCATCTGCAGCGACCAGAGGCCGGCGGCCTTCGCCTTGCCCCGGAGCTCGGAGAGGCGCTCGTCGTTGATGTTCTCGTGCTCGTCGTAGGCGGTCGGGTCCTGCTCCTGCGGCAGGAGCTCCTCGGCCACGAAGTCGCGGATCGCGCGGCGCTTGGCCTCGACCTCCGGCGGCAGCGTCAGGTCCATGGGTTCTCGGCTCCTCTCGAGGTCAGATCGCGGCGGTCTGGCCGCCGTCCACAGGCAGGATCGCCCCGGTCATGTGACCGCCGGCGTCGGAGGCCAGCAGCAGCAGCGGACCGTCCAGGTCCGCCAGCGCACCGAACCGCCGCTGGGGTATCTTCTTGCGCAGCACCTCGCCGGCCGGGCTGGCGAGGAAACCGGCGTTGATTTCCGTGCTGAAGTAGCCGGGGGCGATCGCGTTCACCCGGATGCCGTGGCGAGCCCATTCGACGGCCAGGGCGCGGGTCATGTTGATCAGCCCGCCCTTGGCGGTGCTGTAGCCGACCAGCCGGGTGACGCCGCCCAGGCCGGTGATCGAGGCGATGTTGACGATCGAGCCGCCGCTTCCCTGTGCCACCATCGCCGCGGCGGCCGCCTGGGCCATCAGCCAGCAGCCCTTCAGGTCGGTGTCGAGGACCAGGTCCCAGTCCGCCTCGCTCTGCTCCAGGGCCGGCCGGTCGACGGCGATGCCCGCGTTGTTCACGAGCACCGTCAACGGCCCCAGGCCCTCCGCCGTGGCCGCCACGGCGGCACTGACACTCTCGGCCTCGGTGACGTCCAGTGCGACCGGCAGCGCCGTTCCCCCGTCCCGCCGGATCGTCTCCGCCAGAGCCTCGAGACGATCGACCCGGCGCGCGCCGATCGCCACGCGGGCACCGGCGGCCGCCAGCACCTGCGCGAAGTGGGCGCCGAAGCCGCTGGACGCCCCGGTGACGAGGGCTGTCCGCCCGCTCAGATCAAATAGCTTCATGTCCTCTCTCGCCCGCTGCGCCTCAGAGCCTCCGGGCGTCGTCGCGCAGCGTGAACTTCTGGATCTTGCCCGTCGACGTCTTCGGCAGGGTGCCGAAGACCACGGTCTTGGGTGCCTTGAAGTGCGCCATGCGCGCCCGGCAGAAGGCGATGATCTCGTCGGGCGTGGCGCTCTCGCCGGATTTCAGGGTGACGAAGGCGCAGGGCGTCTCGCCCCACTTCTCGTCCGGCCGCGCCACGACCGCGGCCTCCAGGACCTTCGGGTGGCGATAGAGAACCTCTTCCACCTCCAGGGAGGAGATGTTCTCGCCACCCGAGATGATGATGTCCTTCGAACGGTCCTTGATCTCGATGTAGCCGTCGGGATGGGTCACGCCGATGTCGCCCGAGCGGAACCAGCCGCCGGAGAAGGCCTTGTCGGTGGCCGGGCCGTTCTTGAGATAGCCCTTCATGATCGTGTTGCCGCGCAACATGATCTCGCCGAGCGTCGTGCCGTCCCGGGGCACCTCCGCGAGGCTTTCGGCATCTCGGACCGAGGCCTCGGCCAGGGTCACGTTCGCGACCCCCTGGCGAGCCATCTTCTCCGCCTTGCCGGTGGCGTCGAGCCCGTCCCACTCCGTCTGCCAGGCGCAATGAGTGGCCGGACCGTAGGACTCGGTGAGGCCATAGGCGTGGAGGATGCTGAAGCCCAGACGCTCCATGTTCTCGATGACGGCGGACGGCGGGGCGGCACCGCCCGTCATCACCCGGACCGGGCCGGGGAGCGGCCGGCGGACCTCGGCCGGGGCGTGGGCCACCATGTTGAGGACGATCGGCGCGCCGCAGAGGTGGGTCACGGCGTAGCGTTCGATCATCTCGAAGATCAGCTTCGGGTCGACCCGGCGCAGGCAGACGTGGGTGCCGTTGGCCGCCGTCACCGCCCAGGTGTAGCTCCAGCCGTTGCAGTGGAACATCGGCAGGGTCCAGAGATAGACGCTCTGCCGCGACAGGCCGAAGGTGATGGTGTTGCCGAGGGCGTTCAGGTAGGCGCCGCGGTGGTGGTAGACGACGCCTTTGGGGTCGCCCGTAGTCCCAGAGGTGTAGTTGAGGCAGATCGCCTGCCACTCGTCCTCCGGCTGGGCACGCCGGAAGGCGGGATCGCCCTCGGCCAGCAACGCTTCATACTCGAGCTCGCCGAGCAAGGGCCCGCGGGCCCCGAGTTGGGCCTCGGTCAGCGGATCGTCGATATCGATCACCAGCGGCCGTGGGCCCCGCATCTGGGCCAGCGCCGGCTCGATCACGCTGGCGAACTCGCGGTCGGTGATCAGCACCTTCGCCTCGCCATGGTCGAGGATGAAGGCAAGGGATGCCGCATCCAGCCGGATGTTCAGCGCGTTGAGCACGGCGCCGAGCATCGGGACGCCGTAGTGGGCTTCCAGGAGCGCGGGCACGTTGGGCGCCATCACCGCCACGGTGTCGCCGGGCCCCACACCCCGGGCCCGGAGCGCCGAGGCCAGGCGGCAGCAGCGCTCGTGGAACTCCGCGTAGCCGTACACCCGTTCATGGATCACCGCCGGGTGATGGGGGTAGACCGCCGCAGCGCGCTCGAGGAAAGACAGGGGGCTCAGGGGAACGTAGTTGGCGGGCCGCCGAGACAGGTCGCGATCGAACAGTCCGCTACTCGGCCCCACCATCAGTCCCCTCCAATGAGATCGTCGCCGGCCTCGCCGGTCCTTTGGCGCGAATAGGTTATTGCCGAAGGACCGCCGGTCAAGCAACGCTACCGAAGGAGGACGAAAAGATGCTGATCGAAGTCTATGCGGACCTCATCTGCCCCTGGTGCTACGTCGGCAAGGCACGCCTTGCGATGGCGTTGGCCGCCAGACCGCAGCTGCGGCCCGAACTCCTTCACCGCCCCTTCCAGTTGAACCCGGACATGCCGCAAGGCGGACTGCCGCGACGGGTCTATCTGCGCCTCAAGTTCGGCTCCGAGGAGCGCTTCGCGCAGGTGCAGGACACGATCGAACGGACGGGCCGTTCGGCCGGGATCGACTTCGCTTTCGATCGGATCGAGCGCACCCCAAGCACCCGCGACGGCCATCGCCTGCTGGCCTTCGCCCACCCTTTCGGGCTGCAGCAGGCGCTGATCGACCGTCTCTACCGGGCCTACTTTCTGGAGGGGGCGGACATCGGCGACCGGGACGTCCTGCTCTCGCTCGCCGCCCAGGTCGGCCTGCCGCCCGAGCCGGTGCGCCACCTCCTGGAGACGGACGAGGGCGCCGAGGCGATCATGCGCAGCGACCGCCAGGCACGCCACCTCGGCGTCACCGGCGTTCCCTTCTTCGTCGTCGACGGGCGCTACGCTCTATCGGGAGCACAGCCGCCGGAAGTCATGATCGAGATGCTCGATCTCGTCGGGCAGAACAGCGGCGGCGAACCCAGCCTCAGCGCCCCAGAGCGTTGCGAAGGAGCAGTTGCAGGCTCTTGAGCTCGTTCAGGATTTCTCCGAGATCGTCGCGCACCGAGCCTTCGGCCTCGTCCGCCTCGGCTGAGGCCGCGTCATTGGCCGGTGCACCGGGACGCTCGCCGAGATCGAGCTGCAGTTCGGGGTGCGGCTCCTGGCGGCCCGGCGCCGCGAGGGCCGCGCGACCACCTTCGCGCAGCAGCTTCTGCACGCCCTTGATGGTGTAGCCGTCGCGATAGAGCAGGTCCCGGATCGAGCGCAGAAGCTGAACATCTTCCGGCCGGTAGTAGCGGCGGCCGCCACCGCGCTTGAGGGGACGGACCTGCGAGAACTTCGTTTCCCAGAAGCGCAGGACATGCTGCGGCACGTCCAACTCATCGGAGACTTCGCTGATCGTGCGGAAGGCGGCGGCAGACTTCCCGTCCTGGCGGATCGCGCTCATCGACCGTGCGACCCTGTCGCGTCACCCTGTAACGGCATCGCGGGGTTCATTCCTCTTCGCCGTTTATCCGGTTCTTCAGGACGTGCGAGGCTCGAAAAACGAGGACCCGCCGCGGCAGAATGGGCACCTCTTCCCCGGTCTTCGGGTTCCGCCCGACGCGCTCGCCCTTCTCGCGCACGGAGAAGGTTCCGAAGGACGATATCTTGACCACGTCGCCGCCGACCAGCGCGTCGGAAATCTCCGACAGCACCATCTCCACGAGGTCCGCCGATTCGTTCCGCGACAGCCCGACTTCCTGGTAAACCGCCTCACCGAGGTCGGCACGCGTCAACGTCGCACCACCCATCCGAAGTGTCCTTCTGCAATATCAAAATGTTACTGCAGCACTCTCAGACGGTCAATTACCCCCCGCCACGAGCCTCCGCGCGGGACCCGCTACCAGCGCACGAGCGCCGAACCCCAGGTGAATCCGCCGCCCATGGCCTCGAGCAGGACGAGGTGCCCCTGCTTGATCCGGCCGTCACCGACCGCCTCGGAGAGGGCGAGCGGGATCGAGGCGGCGGAGGTGTTGGCGTGGCGGTCGACCGTCACCACCACCTTCTCCAGCGGCAGGGACATGCGTGTCGCCATTCCCTGGATGATCCGCACGTTCGCCTGATGCGGCACGAGCCAGTCGACGTCGGCAGCGGTCACGCCGTTGGCTGCGAGGGCCGTGTCCACCGCCTGGCCCATGCGGGTCACCGCATGGCGGAAGACCTCACGGCCCTGCATGCGCAGATGGCCGACCGTCTGCGTGGACGAGGGGCCGCCGTCGACATAGAGCGCGTCATGGTGGGCACCGTCGGAATAGAGATGGGTCGACAGCACCCCCCGGTCGGACGCCCCGCCCGCCCCTTCACCGGCGGTGAGCACCACGGCGCCGGCGCCGTCGCCGAACAGCACGCAGGTGCCGCGGTCGCTCCAGTCGAGAATCCGGCTGAAGGTCTCCGCACCGATCACCAGCACGGTCCGCGCCTGGCCGCAGCGGATGAAGTTGTCGGCGACCGCGATGGCATAGACGAAACCGCTGCACACCGCCTGCACGTCGAAGGCGGCGCCCCTGGTCATCCCGAGACGGGTCTGCACCCTGGTCGCCGTCGATGGAAAGGTCTCATCGGGGGTCGAGGTCGCACAGACGATCAGGTCGACCGCATCGCTGCTCAGACCAGCCTGCGCGAGGGCCGCCTTGCTGGCCTCCACCGCGAGGTCCGAGGTCATCTCGCCGGGCGCCGCGATGCGTCGCTCGCAGATTCCGGTGCGCTGACGGATCCAGTCGTCGGAGGTATCCAGCCGCTCGGCGAGCTCCGCGTTGGGTACGACCTGGCTCGGCAGATAGGCGCCGCATCCGACCACGAGGGAACGGATCATGTCAGACCGCCGCCGCCTGCTGTGTTGCGAGGGAGGTCTTGGCGAGTCCTTCGAAGTCGTTCCTGATGGTATCCATGAAACCGTGGCGCGCGAGGTCTACGGCGACCCCGATGGCGTGAGCGAAACCGAAGGCATCGGTGCCGCCGTGGCTCTTGACCATGATGCCGTTCAATCCGAGGAAAACGGCGCCGTTGTAGCGCCTCGGGTCGACGCGCTTGCGCAGCTTGCGCAGCGCGGGCCGTGCGAGCAGATAGCCAAGCCCGGCGAACAGGGAAGACTTGAAGGCGCGGCGGAGAAACTCGGTATAGAGGGTCGCCACCCCCTCCGCGGTCTTCAGGGCGACGTTGCCGGTGAAGCCGTCCGTCACCACCACGTCGACCGTGCCCTTAGCGATGTCGTCACCCTCGACGAAGCCCTGGAAGCGCCCCGGCAGCGCGAGACTGCGCAGGATCGCGCTCGCATCCTGGATCGTCTCGTGCCCCTTCATGTCTTCGGAGCCGACGTTCAGCAGGGCATAGCTGGGCTCGGGCAGGCCGAGGACGCTCCGCGCGAAGGCGTTGCCCATGATCGCGAACTGCACGAGGTTCTGGGCGTCGCAGTTCACGTTCGCGCCGAGATCCAGCATCACCGACTCGCCGCGCAGCGTCGGAAAGAACGACGCGATTGCCGGCCGGTCGACGCCCGGGACCGACTTCAGCACGACCTTGGCCATCGCCATCAGCGCGCCGGTGTTGCCGGCGGATACCGCAGCCTGTGCCTGCCCTGCCTTCACGGCGTCGACGGCGAGCCGCATCGACGAGCGGCGGCCCGCCCGCAAAGCGGCGCTCGGCTTGTCTTCCGAGCGGACGACATCGTCGGTATGGACGAACTCGACCGCGTCCTTGAGCCGCCGCGCGCGGCGCAGGAAGGGCAGCACCTCCGGTTCCCGTCCGTAGAGGATGAACCTCACCTGGGGATAGCGTTGCCGCGCGAGATTGGCGCCACGCACGACCATCGCCGGCGCGTGATCACCGCCCATCGCGTCCAGAGCCAGCGTCAGTCCACCGCTCACGACCCGCCATCCATCGGACCGCGCCGGTCCGTACAGGGACTGAAAATCAGACGCCGCCCTTCGGGGCCAGAATCTGCCGACCGCGATACATGCCGCTCTTCAGGTCGACGTGGTGCGGCCGACGCAGCTCACCGCTGTCCTGATCCTCGACGTAGGCAGGCGCCTTCAGCGCGTGGTGCGAGCGCCGCATGTCGCGCCGCGACTTCGAAGTCTTCTTCTTCGGAACAGCCATCGATCTTCTCTTGAAAGTTGCCCGGCTCCGGCGTGGAGACCAGCGCGCAGTCTGTTATCGAACTTAACCCCTTGCGACAACCCTCGCCATGGAGATCATTTGCGCCCCTGCCATGCCCGCAGTCGTGCGAAGGGCCGTGCCGTCTCGGACGCAGCCGGCGGCTCGTCGTCGCCTTGCTCCTTCAGCCCTTCGGACACCGAATCGGCATGGGGCCCGCGGGGGTAGGGATCCAGTGCGAGCGCGAGTTCCTCGGCGAGCAGGTGCCCGACGTCGATCCCCTGCGCCTCGACGGGATCCGGCGGATCGTCCTCTTCCAGATCGACGAGGATCTCCGCCGCCGACCGGCGGGCGTCGCCCTCGCTGTAGTCCCGGCTGAGGGTTCCTTCGACGCGTTGCTCGAAGGGCTCCAGGGTCACCACGCAAGTCTGCACCACCAGGGCATCGAAGCGCCCGGAGACCCGCACCATTCCGCCGCGGAGGCGGCGCACCGTCAGGCGGCCCGACAGGGAGCGGACCGCCGGCAGTTCGAGCCAGCGCGCCAGCCCCCTGCACTCCTCGTCGTTCGCGGTGACGCTGACGTCGAAGGATCTGCCCCCTTCGCGCGGTGGCGCCACCCACTGGACAAAGGGGCGGGCCTCGCCCGGGGTCCCTGGGAAGTCCCCGGTCATGCCGCGCCGCTCCCCGCCTCCGGGCCGAACCGCTCCGGTGGAGCGCCGAAGACAGCGTTCTGCGTCAGGAGTGCAGTCACCGGCAGGGAGCGCAGGCGCAGTCGCTCCGCCAGCACGTAGTCCGCCATGGCCGAAAGGACGGCCTCGTCGACCTGGCCGCAGGTCCCATAGAGGTTGCGACGCAGGGCCGCGGCGAGCGCGCCGCTCCCGGTCCCGGCCGCCGTCGTGTAGGCGTGCAGACGGCCGTAGAAGGCCTCGCCCATCCGCTTCATCCGCGGGCCGACACCCAGATCGCCCACACCGCTCACCCGCAGCGACTGATCGAAGTCGTAGACCATGAGGGCGAAGAGGGAATCGCTCAGTTCGCGCGCCTCGTCTCCCTCCACGCGCAGACGGTCGAACATCAGGAAGGCGTGCAGCAGCAGCAGCTCGAAGCGGCCGTCGACGCTGTCCGGCACGCCGAGGTTCTCGTAGAAGCGCGGCGCCCGGGCCTGACTGACGACATGTCCGTAGAGCAGCCGGGCCTCGGGCTCGTGGGGATCGCGCGGAAATAGCCTGTCGATGAGCGGTCGCACGCCTGTTCGGCACCCTGTGTCTGATCACCGTCGTCGGCTTGAAATGCGCGCCGCCGCCGGTCTAATCAAGGGAAGAAGGCCGCGCTGGCCGCGGCCGAGTCATGGATGCCCGAATGAACCGCCTTCTGATCGCGAGCTTCGCGGCCGCCGCCCTGAGCGGCTGTACCCCGACCGTAAACGTCCGCGGGAACGTGGTGGACGAAGACGTCCTGGCGCAGATCCGCCCCGGCTTCAGCAGCAAGCAGGACGTCGTGCAGATCATGGGCTCGCCGTCGACCGTGCCCTCCTTCGAGAGCAACACCTGGATCTACATCGGTGAGACGACGGAGCAGGTCGCCTTCTTCGAGCCCGAGGTGCTCGACCGGCGCATCTTCAAGGTGACCTTCGGCGAGGACGGTCTGGTGAAGGACACCGCCTTCCTCAACAAGGACGCCGGGACCGAGGTCGAGATGGTGGACAGGGTGACGCCGACCGAGGGACGCCAGCTGACGATCCTGCAGCAGCTCTTCGGCAACATCGGCCGCTTCCCCCGCGCCGGCGCGGGCGGGCAGTAGAAGACCGGCAGACAGGCCTGCGGACAAAGCAGAAGGCCCCGCCGATCGGCGGGGCCTTCGTCTTTTTGCGTCTGCCGCTCAGTGCGCCAGGATGGCGAGCAGCAGCAGGGCCACGATGTTGGTGATCTTGATCATCGGGTTGACCGCGGGACCGGCGGTGTCCTTGTAGGGATCGCCGACGGTGTCACCGGTGACCGCCGCCTTGTGGGCGTCGGACCCCTTGCCGCCGTAGTTGCCTTCCTCGATGTACTTCTTCGCGTTGTCCCAGGCACCCCCGCCGGCCGTCATCGAGACGGCGACGAAGAGGCCGGTGACGATCACCCCGAGCAGCATCGCGCCGAGCGCCGAGAAGGCGGCCGACTTGCCGGCGATCGCGGCGATGATGAAGTAGAGGACGATCGGCGACAGCACCGGCAGCAGCGAGGGCAGGATCATCTCCTTGATCGCCGCCTTGGTGAGCATGTCGACGCAGCGGCCATACTCCGGCTTGCTTGTCCCCTGCATGATGCCGGGGATCTCGCGGAACTGCCGACGCACCTCCTCGACCACCGCACCGCCGGCCCGCCCGACGGCCATCATGCCCGCCGAGCCGAAGAGGTAGGGCAGCAGGCCGCCGACCAGCAGGCCGACCACCACCCAGGGGCTGGACAGACTGAAGTTCACCGTCACGCCGTCGAAGAAGGGATACTGCGTGGCGTTGCCCGCGAAGTAGGCGAGGTCCTCGGTGTAGGCCGTGAAGAGGACCAGCGCACCCAGGCCCGCCGAACCGATGGCGTAGCCCTTGGTGACGGCCTTGGTGGTGTTGCCCACGGCGTCCAGAGCGTCCGTGGTCTCCCGCACCGACTCCTCGAGTTCCGCCATCTCGGCGATGCCGCCGGCGTTGTCTGTCACCGGGCCGTAGGCGTCGAGGGCCACGACCATGCCCGCGAGGGCCAGCATCGTGGTGACCGCGATGGCGATGCCGAAGAGGCCGGCGAGCAGATAGGTGACGACGATTCCGGCGACGATGATGAGGGCCGGCAGGGCAGTCGCCTCCATGGAGACCGCCAGTCCCTGGATGACGTTTGTGCCATGGCCGGTCTGGGACGACTTGGCGACCGAGCGCACCGGCCGGAAGTTGGTGCCGGTGTAGTACTCCGTGACCCAGATCAGCAGCCCCGTGACCGCCAGACCGGTCACCCCGCAGAAGTAGAGGTCCCAGCCCGAGAAGACCGTTGCTCCCACCGTGTAGGTGGTCCCCAGACCGATCACCAGCCAGGTGACGGGCAGCAGCACGATGAGGGACAGCACCGCACAGGCGATGAAGCCGCGATAGAGCGCGGCCATGATGGCCTTGGACGGCCCCAGCTTGACGAAGAAGGTGCCGGCGATGGAGGTCAGGATGCAGGCCGCCCCGATGGTCAGGGGATAGAAGAACATGTCGGATCCCGCCCCGAAGAAGAGCGAGGCCAGCACCATCGTCGCGACGACCGTGACCGCATAGGTCTCGAACAGGTCGGCAGCCATGCCGGCACAGTCGCCGACATTGTCGCCGACGTTGTCGGCGATCACCGCCGGGTTGCGGGGGTCGTCCTCCGGAATGCCGGCCTCGACCTTGCCGACCAGATCGGCACCGACGTCGGCGCCCTTGGTGAAGATGCCGCCGCCGAGACGGGCGAAGATGGAAATGAGGGAGGCCCCGAAGCCGAGCGCGACGAGTGCGTCGATCAGCGACCGCCCCTGGATGTCCATGGCCAGCAGCACGGCCAGATAGCCTGCGACGGCGATCAGCGCCAGTCCGGCCACCAGCATCCCCGTCACCGCACCGGCCCGGAAGGAGATCTCCAGGCCCCGCGCCAGGCCCTGCCGCGCCGCCTCGGTGGTCCGGACGTTCGCCTTCACCGAGACGTTCATCCCGATGTAGCCGGCCGCACCGGACAGGACCGCCCCGATCAGGAAGCCGACGGCGACCTCGATCGACAGCAGCAGCGCGATGATCACGAAGATGACGACGCCGACGATGGCGATCGTGCGGTACTGGCGGTTCAGGTAGGCCCGCGCCCCTTCCTGAATGGCCGCAGCGATCTCCTGCATCCGGGCGGAGCCCGGACTTGCCGCCATGACGGACCTGGACGCCCAGACGCCATAGACTATGGCGGCGAGCCCGCAGAGCAGTACGAGAACGATTGTGATGGTCATGTTCTAAGCCGTCTCCTCCCACTAGCCGGCAAGGCGCAGGACCCCCTACCCGCCCTTCGAGCCACCGCAGGTCGTTTTTCCCGCTTGTTCCCGGCTGCGAATTTTCGGGCGTCGAACGACGCCCCGAGGACGATGACAGAAGCCTCAATGCGGTGCAACAAGGCCAGCGGGCACGACGGCCCCGGCCACCCGGCGCGGCTGACGCCGATCGATCAGGCGGGCTGTGGCCGACGGCTGCGCTGGAACAGCAGGAGAGCCCCGCAGACCACCAGCACGAGCGGCAGGAGGGTCACCAGATTGACCGCCGCCCATCCCAGCGAGGCGGTGATCGCCGCGGAGCTGAGCGCCGTCACCGCGGTGGTGCCGAAGACCGAGAACTCGTTGAGGGCCTGGACCTTCGCCTTCTCGGCCGTGCGGTAGGTCTCGGTCAGCAGGGTCGAGCCGCCGATGTAGAGAAAGTTCCAGCCGAGGCCGAGCAGCACCAGGGCGATGCCGAAATGAGCCGAAGTGACGCCGTCGACGTTCACGGCCACGCAGGCCATGACCAGCACGCCGCCGGCCACCAGGATCCGATAGATCCCGAACCGCTTGATCAGGTCGCCGGTCACGAAGGAGGGCAGATACATACCCAGCACGTGCGCCTGGATGACGGTCGCCGCGATCTCGAAGCTGTGCCCGCAGTCCAGCATGGACATCGGCGTCGAGACCATGATCAGGTTCATCGCCCCGTAGCCCACCATGCCGCTGGCGACGGCGAGCAGCAGCTTTGGCTGGCGCAGCAGTTCGCCCAGCGGCCGGCCCTGCTCGTGGCTTTCGCCGCTCGAGGGCTTGGGGATCCGCAACGCGGCGATGAAGACCAGGGAGAGGGCGGCGATCGCCGCGACCGCCAGATAGGAGCCGGCGAAGAGCACGGGCGCCAGCAGGTCGCGGGTGTGCTTGGCGATCTCCGGTCCGGCGACCGCCGCGACGACGCCGCCCGCGAGCACCCAGGAGATGGCACGGCTGCGGTATTCCACCCCCGCGGTGTCCACGGCGGCGAACCGGTAGTACATGGAAAAGCCGGAGAAGGCGCCGACCAGCATGCCCCCGGCACAGAGCAGGACGAAGTCGGCCGTCATGACGGCGTGCGCCGAGACCAGGCCGCCGGCTATCCCGGCGCAGGCGCCGACCACGAACCCGAACTGGCGGCCGTAGTGCTTCATCAGCAGGGATGCCGGCAGGGTCGTGAGCATCACCGCGACGAACTGCAGGGCCAGCGGCAGAGTCCCCAGACTGGGATCTGGCGCCAGCGACGTGCCGACGATCGCCGCGATGGTCATCATCATGGACAGACACGTCATCGACAGCGCCTGACAGGTCGCCAGGAGTGCGATGTTTCGCAGCATGGGGTTATCGAGGACGCGCATGGTCCTCCTCATAGCTCTGCGAACGAAAGGCCGGCAAGAGGGAGCGGCCGCATGGCAGCCGCGCATGCTAGCCCTTCGGCAGCTTGTCCAGCAGGGCTGCCGCGCGAGCCGCCGCGAGGCTGTTCGGGGCGACCTCCCCCACGCGTTTCCACCGCGCCCGGGCCGTGGCTGTGTCGCCTGCCAGGGCCGCGATCATGCCCCCCTCGATCAGCACTTCGGGATCGTCGGGCATGAGGGCCGCCGCCTTCTCGATGTCTTCGCGGGCCGCCGCCAGATTGCCGAGGTTGCGCAGGGCCGCCGCCCGCAGCAGCAGGGCATCGCCACGAGCCGGGTTCGTGCTCAGCACCCGGCTCAGGTCGGCGACCGCATCTCCGTATCGCCGCAGTTCGGCGAGCGTGATCGCGCGGTCGATGCGCCGCTCGGGGTCGTCGGGGGCCTCGTCGACCGCGCGCGTCTGAGCCTGCAGCGCACCCTGCAGATCGCCCGACAGCGACAGCGCCTGACCGAGTTGCACCAGCAGTTGCCCTTCCGACACCGGGCCGGCCGAGCCGACGAGCTGCTGCAGCAGGGTGGCCGCCTCGGCGTAGCGGCGGAGATAGAAGAGGCTGGTCGCCTCGCAATGGGCGGCGGCGAGCCCGCCCCCCTGCCCTTGCCATGTCTGGGCGTCTTCCAGCGCCTGGGCCGGCCGCGCGCGGGCGGCCGCCATGCAGGCGTCGTAGCGGCGCAGCATCTCCTGGCGCGGGCTGTACTGCGCGAAGGCCGATCCGGCGCCGATCAGCAGGCAGGCGCTGGCGATCAGCGCAATTGGGGTCGGTCTCATCATCGCGGCCGACCTTGCGCCGCGCCGAGCGGAGCGGCAAGGGTGGCCGCAGACCAACAAGGACGCAGCCCCTCATGCCGGTCACACCTCGCCTCTTCTGCTTCGGCTTCGGCTACAGCGCCCGGGCCCTGGCCGACCGCCTGCGTCCCCGCGGCTGGCGGATCGCCGGCACCACCCGCGATCCCGGCAAGCAGGCGGCGCTCGAACGGTTGGGCGTGGAGTCCGTCCCCTTCGCCGGCGAAGGACCGCTCGAGTCAGCCGGGACCGCTCTGGCCGGGACCACCCACCTCCTCCTGTCGGCGCCGCCGTCCGAGGACGGCGATCCGGTGCTGCGCCACCACGCCGAGGACCTCGTCGCCCTCCCCGGCCTGCGGTGGGTCGGCTATCTCTCGACCACCGGTGTCTACGGCGACAGTGCCGGCGGCTGGGTCGACGAGGAGGCGCCGGTCGCCCCCAGCGGGCCGCGCGGACGCCGCCGCGCGGAGGCGGAGGCCGGGTGGCTCGCCCTGTGGCGGCGGCACGGCCTGCCGGTCCACCTCTTCCGGCTCGCCGGCATCTACGGCCCCGGACGCAACCAGCTGGAGGCGCTGCGCGCCGGCACCGCCAAACGGATCGTAAAGCCCGGTCAGGTCTTCAGCCGCATCCACGTCGAGGACATCGCCGCGGTCCTGGAGGCGTCGATCGACCGGCCGGATCCGGGCCGTGCCTACAACGTCTGCGACGACCTGCCCGACGACCCCTGCCGTGTTGTCGAGGAAGCGGCGCGGCTGCTCGGCGTCGCGCCGCCGCCCCTCACGCCTTTCGAGGCCGCGGACCTGTCGCCCATGGCCCGCAGCTTCTATGCCGACAGCCGCAGGGTCTCGAACCGCCGCATCCGGGAGGAACTTGGCGTCGCGCTGCGCTACCCCACCTACCGGGAAGGGCTGCGGGCGCTGCTCCAGACCCTGTCGCCTCAGACTCCGCCCCCTCAGACTCCGCCCCCTCAGACTCCGCCCCCTCAGACTC